>FWPU01000178.1_pt1 | contig 197795 bp, 161 predicted proteins | sample 2228361 | NCBI WGS metagenome assembly FWPU01 (sample SAMEA103939777, study PRJEB20133) | metagenome | reverse complement strand
CCGAGCCCACGACCGGGATTGAACCGGTGACCTCATCCTTACCAAGGATGCGCTCTACCGACTGAGCTACGTGGGCATCACAACCAGTACGCTCCAGGGTGCGGCCCCTGCCTGCGAGGCCAGGGCCACCTGCCCTTTGCACTGAGTAGGGCCCCGTGCGCACGCCTTGCAGGCTCACCTATTGCACTGGCACCACCCCGCCTCCAGGTACACAGGAGACGGGCCATCCCCGTGCCGGGGCACAGCCGAGCGGGAGACGGGACTCGAACCCGCGACCAACAGCTTGGAAGGCTGTGACTCTAGCCAACTGAGTTACTCCCGCAAAGCCGCGGGATCGAAGAGTCGTCAGAGAAGCCCACCTGCCGATGAGACTTCGAGAAAGGGAACTCTTCAAATCCCGGCTTCAGTGGGGAGGGGAGGATTCGAACCTCCGAAGGCAGAGCCGACAGATTTACAGTCTGTTCCCTTTGACCGCTCGGGAACCTCCCCACGCACAGAAGTTGTCAGTCTTTTGGAGAAAACGCAGGAGGCGTGCGTACGTCTGTCTGAGCCACCAGCAGGAATCGAACCCGCGACGTCCTCATTACAAGTGAGGTGCTCTACCAACTGAGCTATGGTGGCGCATCGCAAACGAACTGTGACGAGCCTGGCAGGTGCGCTTCTCCTAAAAGACAGCTTGTTAATTTATAAAAAAATTTCAATCCGTCAAGGACTTTTTTTGCTCGGACCAACTATTCTTTCTTCCGCCCCGCATCCCCAGGCTGCGACGCTAGACCAGGCGCCACGTGGTTCGTTCCCTCCCGTCCTCCAGCATTATGCCCATCTCTTGAAGGCGCGCACGCAGGTAATCCGCATGCTGCCAATTGCCCTCTCGCCGCAACCGCGCCCGCACTTCCACCAGCAGTTCGATCAACTGTCCTACCTTGTCGGACGTGCCTCTCTGCGAAAACGGAGTAATGCCCAGGATGTCGCCCCCCAGCTCGTGGAAGAAGGCGCGTGCGGCCTCGATGCTCCCGCGGGTGACCCTCGTCTCGCGCTCCAAGAACACGTTCACGTCGTGCACAGCCTGGAACAGCACCCCGATCGCCGCCGGCGTGTTGCAGTCGTCATCCATTGCCGCAAGGAAGGCTTGCTTGTGCTTTTGCAGGGTCCCCGTAAGTTCGGCATCAGGCGTCCCCTCCTCGGCATTGCTCTGGCGCTGCGCCAGGCCCCGCAGCACTCCGTGAAAACGCGCCAGACCTTGACCCGCCGCGCGCACCGCCTCGTCGCTGTAGTCCAGAGGGGAGCGGTAGTGACTGCCGAGGACAAAGAAGCGCAGCTCCTCGCCAGTATGCCGGGTGAGCGCGTCCTTGATGGTGGTAAAGTTCCCCAACGATTTGCTCATCTTCACACCATTGACCAGCACCATGTTGTTGTGCAGCCAGTAGCGGACAAACTGCTTGCGAGTGGCTGCTTCGCTTTGGGCGATTTCGCATTCATGGTGGGGAAAGGAATTCTCCAGGCCGCCCCCATGAATATCCACCGTCTCGCCCAGGTACTTCATTGCCATGGTTGAGCACTCCAGGTGCCAGCCCGGAAATCCCCACCCCCAGGGGCTTGGCCAGCGCATGATGTGTTCTGGCTCGGCTCGTTTCCACAAGGCAAAGTCGGCCGGGTGCCGCTTCTCCGGACTCACCTCCACGCGCGCCCCCACCAGTTGCTCCTCGATCGAACGCCCGGACAACTTGCCATAGCCCTCATACTTACTCACGTCAAAGTAGACCGAGCCATTCACCTCATAGGCGTACCCTTTGGCCAGAAGCGTCTTCACCAGCTCAATCTGCTCGGGAATGTGTCCGGAGGCACGCGGAGAAATGTCCGGCCGCACCACATTGAGCGCATCCATGTCCTCAAAGTAGCTTCTGGTGTAACGCTCCACCAGCTCCATCGGCTCCACCCGCTCGCGCGCCGCGCCCTTCAAGATTCGGTCTTCTCCGGTGTCCAGCAGGTGGCCGACATCGGTTATGTTCTGCACATAGCGCACGCGATAGCCCAGATAGCGGAGGTAGCGCACGATGACATCGAAAGAGATGTAGCTCTTGGCATGACCAATGTGCGCGTGGTCGTAGACGGTGGGACCGCACACATAGATTCCCACCCTTCCCTCGTGCAGAGGCACAAATTCCTCTTTCTTCCTGGTCAGGGTATTGTAGAACCTGAGGGCCATCTCACGTTCCTCTCACCGCTTGTACCAACTCGCGCGCCCGTCGCACCGAAACTCTCCCGCCCTCTCTGAGCCACGTTCCGACGATGAAACCATCGCAGGAGGGCAAGAACTGGTGCACATTGGTCACCGTCACTCCGCTTCCCACCAGTAGAACACTCTCCGGCAGTGCCTGGCGCACCTGCCTCACGGTCTCCGGCTCTGGTGCCTCGCCGGTTGCCTTTCCGGTGATAATAACGCCATCCGCGCACGCTCGTTCCACCAGGTCCATGCTCTGCTGTATTATGTCGGCGCTGCCCAGCGGACTGGCGTGCTTCACCAACACGTCGGCAAGGACGTGGACTCCACTTCCCAGGGCAGCCCTTGCCCGCAACAGTTCGTGCGCCTTTCCCTGAATAAGGCCTTGATCCGTGACCATGGCCCCTGCCAGAACATTGACCCTGATGAAGCGTGCTCCCACAACCGTGGCGATGGAGAGCGCCGCCATGGCGTCGTTGCGCAGGACGTTCACGCCCACAGGAAGGTTCAGCGCAGCGATGAGCTGATGGCAGACGAGGGTCATGGAGGCCACCGTCACCGCCGGCACTTTCTCCGGAAAGAAGGGTGCATCCCCAAAGTTCTCCACCATGAGACCGTCGAAGCCTGCTTCTGCCAGGGCGCTGGCATCCGCCATGGCCGCCGCCATCACCTGCCGCAAGTTGCCACCATACCCTGGGCTGCCAGGGAGGGCCTGCAGGTGCACCATGCCGATCAGCGGGGTCTGGACCCCGAACGTAGCAGAAAGCCAGTTCCTTTTCATCTGGTACACCTTTGCAAAGCCATGAGCACGATCCGCTCGCACAACTCCGGAAACTCGATTCCTGCCGCGCGCGCCGCCTTGGGCACCAGACTCAGACCGGTCATGCCTGGCAGTGTATTCATTTCCAGACAGTAGACCTTCCCATCTTCACCCAGCCGCATGTCTGCTCGCCCATAGTCCTCTGTGTGCAGAACATGGTAGGCCTGGACGGCCATGGCCTGGGCCTCATGGCGCGTAGCCTCGTCGAGTACGGCTGGCACCTCGTAACGGCTCTTGCCGTGGGAATACTTACATTGGTAATCATAGAACTCATGCTCAGGGATTATCTCAACCACAGGCAACGCCTCTCCAGCGAGCACGGCGACCGTGAGCTCGCGTCCGGCGATAAAGCGCTCGATGACCAGCTCGCGCGAATACGCGCCTGCGCTCCGCAGGGCGCCCTCCAGCTCCTCTGGGCCACCCACCTTGTGCACCCCGACCGTGGAGCCCTGGTTGCTCGGCTTTACGACCACCGGAAATCCAAGCCTCTCGTCGATGGCCTGGGCGACCGCTCCGGCATCGGCAGTCGCCACGTCCACAGCCAGCCATTCCGGGGTACGAACCCCTGCGCGCTCGAAGAGGCGCTTGGACACGATCTTGTTCATTGCCAGGGCGCTCCCGAGCACGCCGGAGCCTGTGAAGGGCAGACCGGCAAGGCTGAGTAGCCCCTGAATGGTGCCATCTTCGCCCGCCCCACCGTGCAGGCCATTGAACACCACGTCCACCTGTTGGGAGGCCAGGAACTCCACGCAGCGGATGTAGTGGCGGCCAAAATCCGACGGCAATTCAGCCAGCGCGGGTGGCTCCGGGCCGATGTTCACTTCCCCCAGCCCGTTGGCCGTGCGCACCGGGCCGTCCCCCAGTGCCGGGTCCACCAGCATCACCTCATGTCCGCGTTCCCGCAGAGCGGCGGCAATTTGCCTTCCGGAGGCCAGAGAGACGTCTCGTTCGGGCGAGTATCCCCCCAATAGCACAGCGATTCTAAGTTTTCTCACCGAGGGACCTTTCAATGAGTTTTACCGCATGGGCCTTCCCAAGCAGTTCCACCACTTCCGACAACGGTGGCCCGTCGGCGTCACCGGTTAAAGCGATGCGCACCGGAGCGTAGAGGTCGCGCCCCAGCATGCCCGTCTCTTGCCGCACTCTGCTCATGAGCCTGGTAAGAACTTCCTGATTGAGCTCCCTCTGGGAACGAAGTTGACGCACGAAGGACCAGAGCACCTTCTGGGATGATTCCCGCCGCAAATACTTCACTGCGGCTCTATCCATGACTGGCGCCGGGTCCCGGCTGAACAGGCTCAACTTTTGCGCCAGCTCGCCCACAGTGACCGCCCATTCGCGGAACAAGGCCACCAGGCGGGGGAGTCGAGGATCGTCTTCGGCCAGTCCTGCCTTTGCCAAAAAGGGTCTAAGGGCCGCGCGCAGTTCTTCGTCCCGCAACTTGAGCAGCCGGCGCCGGCTTTCTGCCCGGAGCGCTTCAAGGTCTAGGAGCGGAGCCTCGCGACGCAGGCGCTGCGGGTCGAACTCTGGGATCAGCTCTTCTCCCCGTTCCACTGTCAGGTGGCCCGCATCCATCCCTGCTAGTTGGGCCAAAAAGCCCACCACCCCGCCCGGCAGGTACCCTTCGCGCCGCAACGTGTCGATGGTCACCTGAGCAGGCTCGGGTGCCAGAATTCCCTCCGGCGCAGTCCGGAGCGCAGGGAGGTGTGCCACCTGCGGTGACTCCAGGTCCAGGGCGCGGCAAATGAGCTGCTGACGAAGGGTAAAAGCCAGGGCCGCCTCTTCCCGGACGACGTGGCTGATGAACATGAGCGCATCGTCCACTGCGGCGCGAAAGGGAGCCGTGGGAAACCCATTGGCGCTGACGAGCACCGGGTCCCCTGCCGTCTCGGCACGCAAGGAGATCTGCCCGCGGACAGGGTCGTCGAGTAGCACCTCGCCTGCTTGGCCGCGCAGCCGCAGCACCCAAGGGGCGCCCTTCCGCAGGAGGTCTTCCACCCGGTCCGAACTCAACCGAGCACATCCGGCTGTGCAGCGGTCACCTGATGAATCAGCGTCCGGGGGCAGGTGATTCGGCGTGCAGAAGCAGCGGAACGCCGCTTGCTCGCCTAGGAGTTTCTCCGCGTAGTGCGCGTAGATCTCATGGCGCGCAGCCTGGGTGTAGGGCCCGAACGGGCCACCACGAGCGGGGCCTTCCTGGGCCTCCAGGCCCAGCCAGGAGAGGGCGCGTTCCAGGCGCGCTGCGACCCCCTCCACTCCGCCGACGAAGTCGTCCAGCCGGATGACCAGGGTGCCGCCAGCCTTCTTGGCGATGAGCCAGCTGAGCAGTGCCACTCGCGCCTCGGCCAGGGTCAGGTCCCCTGAGCTCGTCGGCGTGAACACCACCCTAGGCAGTGCCAGATCAGCCACCTCTGCCCACCCCCTCTCCTGTCTCGGCAACGAGAGCCACTGCCGAGGCAGCGATCCCCTCGCCTCTGCCCGCCAAACCAAGTCCCTCACTGGTGGTGGCCTTCACCGAGACTGCTGATTGCGGCACCCCCAAGGCCTCGGCGATGTTTCGTCGCATGTCCTCGATGTAAGGAGCCAACCTGGGGCGCTCGGCCACCACCGTGGCATCTATGTTCACCACAGCCGCCCCTGTCTGTGCCAGGATTTTCGCCACATGCTGGAGCAACAAAAGACTGGAGATCCCCTTCCACTTCGGGTCGGTGTTGGGAAAGTGCCGACCGATGTCCCCTGCCGCGACTGCCCCGAGCAGGGCATCGGCAATGGCATGACAGAGCACGTCGGCATCCGAATGGCCGAGTAACCCCTGGGAAAACGGGATCTCCACGCCTCCCAGAATCAGCCGCCGCCCCCTCGCCAACGGGTGCACGTCGTAACCTTGCCCGACCCTCATCCTTCCTCCTGCCGCGCCAAGAGTTGCTCCACGACAATGAGATCGAGCGGCGTGGTCACCTTGATCGTACGGGGATCGCCCTGAACCACCACCACGCTTTGCCCCAACCTTTCCACCAGGGCTGCGTCGTCCGTGGCCAGAACCCCCTGCTGGCGTGCAGCCAGGTAGGCCTCCACCAGCAGCGCACGTCGAAAGGCCTGCGGGGTCTGCACGGCCACCAGCCGGTCGCGCGGGAGGGTGCGTACCACCTCCTCTCCGCGAACCTCTTTTATGGTATCGCGCACAGGGACTCCGGGAATCGCCGCGCCATGGCGCTCAGCTGCGGCCAGCACCGCCTCCACTACCGTGGAGCTGACCAGCGGGCGGGCACCATCGTGCACTGCCACCAGGGTGATCTCCGGCGGCAGCATTTGCAGGCCCGCCCACACGGAATCTTGGCGCTCCTGCCCGCCTGCCACCACCGCCTTCACCTTCGCCAGGGCGTGTCGCTCCACGATCTCCTGCTGGACAAAGTGCTCCTGCCCGGCAGGGACCACCACCACGACGGTGTCCACCGGCGTGAGGCTATCGAACGCCGCCAGGGGATACACGAGCAAAGGGCGTCCACGGAGGAGGGCAAACTGCTTTGGGGTGCCGGTGCCAAAACGCTCGCTGCGTCCCGCCGCCACCACTATCACTGCGGCGCCCACTGAATCGCTCGTCTCCAGTCGCTGAACCGCCGTGCTACAGGATCAACATCGCATCGCCGTAACTGTAGAAGCGGAACTTGTCCCTTATGGCCTTGCGATAGGCCTTGAAGATCAGATCCCGGCCGGCGAATGCACAGACCATCATGAGCAGCGTCGACCCCGGCAAGTGGAAGTTGGTGATCAAGCGGTCAACGATCTTGAACTCATAGGGAGGGTAGATGAACTTGTCCGTCCACCCCTTGCCCGGCTTCACGAAACCTTCCGAGGTGACCACCGTCTCCAGCACCCGCACCGTACTCGTGCCCACGGCAATCACCTTCCGCCCCGCGGCCATGGTGGCGTTGATCGCCTCCACCGATTCCTCGGAGACCTCATAGTACTCGGAGTCCATCTTGTGTCGGCTCAAGTCCTCCACGGCAACCGGGCGGAAACTCCCCAAGCCCAAGTGGAGCAGCACCGGCACGATCTTTACCCCTTTCTTCTCCACCTTTTTCAGCAGCTCTCTGGTGAAATGGAGCCCCGCAGTGGGTGCGGCTACTGCCCCGCGGGTCTTGGCGTAGACCGTCTGGTAACGCTCCTTGTCCAGGGGCTCTGGTTCGCGCTTGATGTATGGCGGCAGAGGCGACTTGCCGATGCGCTCCACAATGGCGTAAAAGTCCCCGTCATAGTGGAAGCGCACCACGCGCCCGCCGGAGACCGTGTTGTCGATGACGTCGCCCACCAGCTCCTTGCCCACGGTCAGCCGATTTCCGATGCGCACTTTGCGCGCCGGCTTGACCAACACCTCCCATAGGCTCGGTTCCAACTCCCGGAGCAAGAAGATCTCCACCTGCGCGTCGGTACGGTCTTTAGTGCCCACCAGCCGCGCCGGAAAGACCTTCGTCTCATTGATCACCAGGCAGTCGCCCTCGCTCATGTAGTCGACCACGTCGCTGAACAGGGCTTCGTCGATCTCGCCAGTCTCGCGGTTGACAATCATCAGGCGAGCTTGGTCGCGCCGCTTTGCTGGATATTGGGCGATGAGTTTCTCAGGTAGATTGTACTGGAAGTCTGCCAGCTTCATACTCTCGCTCCCTCAGAACTCACCAGTCGCTATGCCTTGGCTCTGGAACGCTAGAACAAAGTCTCCTGTTTACTGTGGGGTAGCTTGAAGCCAAAATGGGCAAATGCACGTTCGGTCGCGGTCCTGCCGCGGGAGGTGCGGTCAATGAACCCCTCCTGCACCAGGTAGGGCTCATAGACCTCCTCGATGGTCTCGCCGTCTTCGCCCACAGCCACCGCTAAGGTGTTCAAACCCACAGGGCCGCCCTTGAACTTTTCGATCACCGTGCAGATGATGCGCTTATCCATCTCATCCAGACCCAGCTCGTCGACGTCAAGCCTGCGGAGGGCATCGACTGTGACGGCCAGGGTGATGCGCGTCAACCCTTCCACCTGCGCAAAGTCGCGCACCCGGCGCAGCAGGCGATTTGCCACGCGCGGCGTGCCCCGCGAACGCCGGGCGATCTCCATCCCCGCATCCTCGTCCAGGCCTATGCCCAAAATGCGCGCCGAGCGCTGAATGATTTGGAACAACTCCTCTGGCTTATAATAATCCAGGCGGTTGGTGACGCCAAAGCGCGAGCGCAGCGGCGAGGTGAGAAGCCCAGCGCGCGTGGTCGCGCCGATCAGCGTAAACGGCGGCAACTTGATGCGCACCGAGCGCGCGTTGGGCCCCTTGTCGATGATGATGTCAATCTGGTACTCCTCCAGGGCGGGATAAAGGTACTCTTCCACCACGCGATTGAGGCGGTGCACTTCGTCGATGAACAGGACGTCCCGCTCTTCCAACCTGGTGAGGAGACCGACCAGGTCCAGCGGCCTCTCCAGGGCTGGGCCCGAGGTGCAGCGCAAGTTGACGCCCAACTCGTGGGCAATGATGGTGGCCAGCGTCGTCTTGCCCAAACCAGGAGGGCCATAGAATAGACAGTGGTCAAGCGGCTCGCCGCGCTGTTTTGCGGCTTGGATGAAAACCCGCAGGTTGTCCACCAGCTTCTTCTGCCCGACGAACTCGGCAAAAGAGGTGGGACGAAGGGCGGTATCAAACTCTACTTCGCCTTCGAGTCGCCCTGGGTTGGTGGCCCTCTCTATCCGGTCTCTGATAGCCGCCATGTGCTTTTCTCACACGCTGCGAAGTGCACGCCGCACCAACTCTTCCACGGTCATCGACTCCCCCGGCCCGAGCTGCGCCAGCACTGCGCCCAATGTCCGCTGCGCCGCCTCCCGCTGGTGCCCCAAGGAGACCAAAGCCAACAACGCGTCCTCGATGACCCCAGCCGGGACCTTCCCTGGAGCGACAGGACCCACACCTGGACGGTGTTCCTCAGCGCTCAGACGATCCTGCAAGTCCAGAACCAGGCGCTGGGCGATCTTCCTGCCCACCCCTCTGATGCCGGCCAATGCCTCCAGGTCCCCCTTGATGATGCGCGCTCGCAGCTCCCCTACCGACGCGCCCGAGAGGATGTTATGCGCCAACCTGGGGCCGATCCCTGGCACGGAAAGCAGATGCAAGAACATGTGCCGCTCTTCGGGCGTGACGAAGCCGTAGAGCTCCATCCCGTCCTGGCGCACGTGGAGGTAAGTGAGCAGCTGCACCGGTGCGCCGATGGTTCCTAAGGCTTCAAAACTGGAAAGGGGAATGGCGACATCGAACCCTACGCCCGCCACCTCGATGACGGCACGCGTGGGGGTTTTGTGCATGAGTGTGCCCTTGAGGTAGGTGATCATCGCCGGGTCAGCACCGTTTGCCAGGGCTCCATGAGCGCAGCCATCGCCTGTCGGCACCACACTGTTCGGTCAAGAGTCTGCCAGAGGGGAAGAGTCGCGCATGGTGTTCACCGCGGTCCGCTGCAGGTGGCACAAGGCCACTGCCAGGGCATCTGCGGCATCGTACGCCCGGGGGGCCTCGTGCAAGCCCAGCAGCTTGCCCACCATGTATCGCACCTGCTCCTTGGATGCCGCACCGTTGCCCACCACTGCACGCTTGATCTCGGAGACGGCATATTCATACACCGGTAGGCCACGCTGTGCTGCCAGCAGCAGGACCACACCACGCGCGTGTCCCACGTTCAATGCCAGCTGCGGGTTCCTGGCTAAGAACAGCTCCTCTACTGCCACCCCTTCTACCGGACACGGGTCGAGCACCGCGCTCAGCTGGTCGTAGATGGTGCGCAGACGGCTGCATAGGGGCACATGGGCACTGCTGACGATGCTGCCAAAGCTCACTGCTCTATAGTGCTGGCCCTCAACCGCCACCACTCCGTAGCCTGTGCGCGCCACCCCGGGGTCAACACCCAACACGAACACCTGCCCTCCCCGCGCCTTCGCCCATGGACCTTCCACTACTTCTGCTGCTCGAGCTCTTCCAGAACCCTATCGTCGATATCAAAGTTGGAGTAGAGGTTCTGCACGTCCTCTTGCTCCTCCAAGGCGTCCATGAGCTTGAGCAACGTCTCGGCGTTCTTCCCCTCCACCTTGACGGTGCTCTTGGGATACATGGTGAGCTCGGCCCGCTCGATCTCGACATTGTGTTGCTGCAGTGCGCGTTTGACGTTCTCAAAGTCCGCCGGCGCAGTGATGATTTCGTAGGTGTCGCCCTGGTCGCGGAGGTCATCTGCCCCTGCATTCCGATTTATGGCCAAGAGGTCATCCTCCGACTTGCCCGAACGCTTGACGGTGATCACGCCTTTCTTTTCGAACATCCAGGCCACGCAGCCGTTCTCCCCCAAGTTGCCGTTGTAGCGATTGAACAGGTGGCGGATTTCTGCGACCGTGCGGTTCTTGTTGTCCGTGAGGGTTTCCACCAGAATGGCCGCCCCACCGGGGCCGTACCCTTCGTAAGTGGCCTCTTCGTACACCACCCCAGGGAGTTCCCCCGTACCTTTCTTGATCGCCTTCTCGATGTTGGCTGCGGGCATGTTTGCAGCCTTGGCCGCGGCCACGGCCGCACGCAAACGCGGGTTGGCATCCTCATCGCCCCCACCCAGGCGGGCAGCAGTGGTGATTTCGCGGATCAGCCGGGTAAAGAGACGACCCCGCTCCGCATCAAGCTTGGCTTTCTTGTGCTTGATGCTATGCCACTTGGAATGGCCCGACATGTATTACCTCCACCGCACTTGGTCAAATTGCCGGCATCGGGGATACCGATGCTTTTTTGGCTTGGCCGATAAATGTAATAAAATTGGCCTCGATTTGCAAACGAAAAATCCGCGGCGTGACCGCGGAGCGAGGGACAAGACACTGTGGTCACTAGAGTAACTGCTAAGGTCGCCCTTGCGAGGCGGGAGCGGACACTAAGGTGCGCACCACCCATGCCTGTCCAAACCCCTTCTCGATAGCCTTCTGCTGCAGTTCCTCGGCCTCAAAGCGCGACAGGCAGTCCCCCACGCGCACCTTGTAGTAGGGGGCGTCGAACATCACATAGACGGGCTCCTCGAACTTGAGAAGCGCCTCTTTGCGCACCTCGCGCGCCACCTCCTCAGACGGCGTAGAGATGATCTGCACCCGATAGCCAAGGACCAGCGCAGGTTGGGCCAGGCTATCGACGCCCGCGCTCTGCACCTGGCCGCTCTGGTTCCGCTCCATTTGACCACCCCGATCCACGACCGGGATCACTGGTTCAGTTTCCCCCAGGCTGGCCGGGTCCCAGTCTTCCACCATGCCTGCGACCTTCTTCGCAGGGGCATGCTGTTCGGTGGCCCGCTTGCCCGCCGCACACCCCAGCGTCACTGCCACGGCGCAGGCCGATATCGCCGCCATTGCCAGTCGTTGTCCGTCAAGCTTCACGCACTTCAACTTGTTCCTCCTCGCAAATGCTCACCTGGGTGGCCAGGCGAAATTTGCGCCCTCCCTCCTCGCCCAATGCCCAGTCCGACCGCCGGCCCCATGTCCATCCCGGTCATGGCCGGCGGCGCTGGAGTTGCTCTGGCCAATGGCCATCGCCTCAGGAGGCGATAATCATGGACAGAGTCCACAGCGGGAACAACTACCCACCCTGCACTCTAAGTGCCTCCTCCTATGCGATTTCGGCTCTACCCAGGCTCCTTGCCCCCATGCTTCCCCAACACCACAGGCCTCGAAGCGCACCGGGCTGCGAGCTCAGTCGCCAGCCTCCCTCTGCGGCCCGCTGCGCTGCGGACCAGGAAGGCTCGAGGTTGCGCCGCACGCGGTCTCGGGCCTGGTCTGTTCCTCTGTGCCCGCGGTGAGACCCCTGCAGCACAGCTCTGCACTGCCTCCCGGACGCTAGAGGTGACGCCCTCCCCAGGCAGGAGAGGCTGGCAGCAAACGTACCCCTGATGTCCTCCACACGCCTGGCGCGCTCCACCTATTGCATCTTGAGCATCTTTATCGAGGCAGTGAAAGAGCCAGCCTGGAGCCGGCAGATGTACAGACCAGAACCAGCCGCCCTGCCGAAGGCGTCGCAGCCGTTCCAGCTCACCGTGTACCACCCGGGCTCCTGGAACCCGTCCACAAGGGTAGCGATGCTCTGTCCGAGCATGTTGTAGATGGTGAGGCGTACCGGAACCGTCTCACCTTGAGGTCCTTTGGCCACCCGGTAGGAAATCTCCGTACCGGGGTTAAACGGGTTGGGGTAGTTGCCCACCAGCGCTGAAGAAGCAGGCGGCCAGACGACCGCTTCTACGACCGACGAGTAGGTGAAGGTGCCATCATTGTCAATCTGCCGCAGTCGGTACGAGTAGGTGCGTGCAGTGAGCTTCCTGTCCACGAACCTATAGGCTCGGGGCCTGGTAGTCGTACCGGCACCCGGCACAAATCCCAACACCTTCCACTCCAGACCAGGGCCATCTTGCCGCTGCACTTCAAAGCCGTAGTTGTTGCTTTCCGTCTTGGTCGTCCATTCCAGCACCACCTCACCTTCGCCCGCATACGCCGCAAAGCTCGCCAACTCTACCGGCAGCGTGGTTGCCAAGGCGATATTTGAGTAAGGGGAGGCATTGCCCACATTATCCAGCGCAATCAGAACAAAGTAGTAGGTAGTATTCTGTTGCAGTCCAGACACGGTGATGGTTTGGGCCAAGCCGGGATCCGTGGGGGCTGGCAACCCAGGCGCGGGTGTTGTCATCTGCCACCAGGTGGCTGTATCCGCCCCGACCGGCTCGGTGTGGTAGCGAAGCTCATAGCCGCTCGCCGCCCCCCCAAGCCAGCCATCATCCCCAGGGGCGGTCAGGCTCAGGGTGACAAACGTATCCTGGACATCAAGAATCCCCAGGTCAGCCACTCGGGCAGGCGGAATGGTGTCGTAGCTTTCGAAAACGGCCTCGGCCTGCACGCCAGCAGCCGCTTGGGCCACCAACTGTTCAGCCTGCTGATATGAAAAGTTCTCTGGAAAATAGTAACTCCAGTAAGTCAGGTTCAGCCTGCCCTGCATCGTGTCGTTATCTTCGAGGATTATACCTGTCTCGCCGTAGGACCCGTCTTCACCGGTGTTCGGGCTCTCGGCGGAGGCGTTGTCGCGGTAAAACAACCGGTAGCGGTCGCTGATGGGTGCCCCACCCAATCCGAGGATGCCGACAATGGAGGCATTCCGCAACACGCTTCCTGAGTAGCTCGGGTCGGCCACAATGAGGTACCAGTTCAGCCCTGGCCAGACCAGGGTGGCATCAAAGCCCGCTGCCTCGATGGCATTGACGCGATTGCCAGCGACGTTCCATGGGTTGTAGAATATCATCCCATACGCGCGGGGATTCAGGTCATAGGAGAATCGAAGCATGCGGAGGCTCACGTTCGGGATCTGCACCAGCGATCGGTCACCGGTGGACATGTACGAAAAGTGCGGGTAGTAAGTGGTGACCAGTCTGAGGCTGTCCGTGAATGAGACCCCCAGCACAGAGCCGCTGAAAAGCAGCACCTGTGCGCGCATGAGGCGTACCGGCCCGCCGCAATAGTCCACCCGGCGCAGGGAGATCCAGGGGTGATCCTCCGTGAATGGCTCGATGTTGAGCCCATACACATTCACCTGCAACCGGAACTTCAGGCGATCCAAGAAGTCAAGGCTATCTCCCCCTACCTCAGCGTTAATCGCCAAAAAGTCGGGGAATCCCTTGACGCCGTTCTGAATGGTGTAGCTGACCCCGCTGACCATGTCGTTGGCGTGATTGTAGGTCACATACTGCACCGGCGACGCAGGCAGGTCAGCCGAGAGATAGGCGTAGACGTACCCCCGCCGCAGACCGCCGAGCGTGTCAATCACGGTGACCAAGTAGCGAACATTGGCGCGAGCCAACGGATCGGCCACCCACTCATCCTCCGGGGCCAAGTCTCCCACGTCGCGGGCCATGAAGACCACCTCGTCCAAGGAGTCCAGCACCCCGTTGTACGGAGGAGCAAAATACGTGTAAAGGTTGTCGCGCTCATCGATCTGAAAGGGGATGGGCTCCCATTGGCCACTACTGGCCCGATAGGCGTAGAGGCGGACATGACCCACCGGTGCCCCCACCAAGAGAGGGAGGCCGCGTCCCTCAACCACCACAGGGTCGTAGGGTCTTTGCAGGTCCGCCGCCAACGAAGGCAGACACAACAAGACCGCCACTGCAGCGCACCCCAGGCGGCAGCAGAGCTGGTTGGCACGCATAGCTGCTCCTTTCCGTTCCACCTCCACCCCAGGCAGAACGAGCTACTTTCCGAAACTGGCGACTGCCTCTTCCACCGTGGGGAATGTATCGAAAATGGTGACCAACTTGGTAATCATGAGCAGACTCTGCACCTTGTCGGCAACTCCGGAGAGACGAAGGTCCCCCTGGGCGTTGCGCACTGTGGTCATGGCACCCATCATCGCGCCCAACCCGGAGCTATTCACCCATTTGACCTTGGAAAGGTCCAAAACTATGTGGTTGATCCCTCTGCCGACCAACTCCTTCACCTTTTCGTGGACCTCAACTGTCTCCGGTCCGCCCATGAGATTGCCCCTAAGCTGAAGGACTGCGACGTTGCCATGCATCTGTTCTTTGATCGCCATCTCATCCTCCACAGGTTAGTCAGCTCCAGAACCGCGGACAATTTACGAATTTCCGCCCAAGATTGCAACTCATTTCTCATCAGTCAGGGTTGCCGGCGCCCCGGTGGGTGAAGGCAGCAGTGCGTCTTTCAGGCGTGCCCCGTCTGCGAGCACACGTGCGGCGCGCTCCCCCCAGCCGCTCTCCAAGTAGTACTCCCCCACTTTCCGATAGGCTTCCGGTACCCCTTCTGGTCCGAACAGGCGCACCAGAAGCGTTTGCGTGGACACTCCCAGGCCCAGCAGCAGTTCATCGGGCTCCTCGAGCATCCAGGCCAACAGCGCCACATTGTCCTTATACACATCCACAAGCTCGAGGAGCCACTCCCGCCCCTCATCAAACAACTCCTTGATGCTCACAAGGTTAGTGGACAGGGTCTCCTGAACCACCTGTCTCCCTTGCAGGTCGTCCCGATAGTAGCCGACACCGCAGCGGTACTCCTCTACTACCATCATCTTGTGCCAGAGAAGTTCCACGTTGATGAGCAGGCGGAGCTCGGCACCCTGGGGGGTAAACTTGGGCACCTGCTCGAACCTCCCGGCGGCAATGTCTTCTGGGCGACGGAAGACTAGGGTCAGATCGCGATGGACATCATGGAGCATCGCGCGCACAGCACGCAGCTCCTCCACCGGCGCACCAAGCTCGCGCACGAACCCTTCGAACAGTGAGGTGAAGCGATCGGAGGTCTGCAGGTAACGACGCACCGCGCGGGCAAGACGCCAATTGCGCACGGTCACGACATAAGCAGTCACTTGCGGCCTGAACAGTTCTGCAGCCACCTGCCCTCCGCGCTTGGCACTCTACGATGGTCTTGTCGCTCCCCAGTAGAGCGCATTAAAGAGCACCTTGAACGTCCCCACCGTCCAGGCGCGGAAGTGGGGCCTGAATGCGCACAAGATGACCCTTCCCTCGCCCAGGGGACAGACTACCACGGCCGCCCGGTGAGCGATGAGCTTCTCGCCCTCCAGCCAGCCGCTCAGCAAGAGGCTGTCTGCCGGGAAGCAGATGGGCGCCTGGCCAATCGTGGACTCGAAAGCGATCTGCTCGGTCACAAATGCCGCGCCCTCTTCCGGCATGCCATAGCATAAGGGGTGCCCCACATCGCAGCGAATGCGCACCAGCGAGCCCGGGCAGTGGAACCCCTGCCCCCCCTGCCCATGAAGCACATTTTCCACGGGGAGCGAAAAATGGCGCAACGGCAGTTCGCACGCCGCCCCCAGCGCAATGAGCGTCCCCCCTTCGGTGACGAACCTTCGGAGCCCCTCGACCCCTTCTTTCCCGAGCCCGCCAGTATAGGGGCGCGGATACCGCTCTTCGCTCCACCCTGCCACCAGAGAGCGTTCTGCCAAGCTCGGAAGCACCAGCACATCGAAGCAGGGTGCAAGGTCGCCCTTTTGTATCTCCGCGTTGCCCACCACCCGGTAGGAGAACCCTCCCCTTTCCAGCACCCAGCGCAGCCAGCCTTCATCGGCGGTGGCCACCAGGCTCTGGTACACACCTATCGTCGGAGGCGCTAGGACTTGCACTTTCGCCTTGGGCAAGGCCTCAACCGGCATTAGTTCCAGCCCGACCTGGCGTGCCAGGCTGTCTACTGCCTGCCAGTCTGCGACCTCCTGGAGGATAAACGTGCCGGCAGGCCACGAGGCCCCCGCTGCCACAAAGGGCCTGTGTGCCCAGGAGACGCGGCCGCCGGCACGCATCACAAGGTTCGCGACCGCGCGCGAACCAGTGTGCGGTGGCAGGAGGTACAGGGCAGCGGGGCGTCCTCCGCGGATGCCGCCTCGCGGCGCAAGTGAGGCCTCCCTCAGCTCCGCCGCGGGTGGCATTGGCCCAACGGTCGGCTCCACCTTCACCCCCATGAGCAACGGTAGCTGATGCGCCGTCACGTCATAGGGCTCGGCAGGAGGGGCTTGTGGGTGCACGCGAGGCACCTGGTACCTGCAGGGCTCCAGAAGGGTGCGCGCATACCCTCCGTAGGGTTGGGCCAGGGGGATGAGGAAGGTGCCTGCGGGGTAGCGCCTCCCTCCGATGGCCACTTCGCGTGGTGCTTCGTACACTTCTACCAAACCACGGCGCAGAGTCTGGAGCATTTCGAGCACCGCAGGCGGGTCGTGCTGGTCAGGTGGTACCACGAAGGCAACAACTTCATCCTGCAGGCGCAGGGCATTTTGCGCCACGCGATAGGCATTGTCCAGCCATAAGGTGCGGTTGCGCGCCGCGTGTTCGAGCACCGCCCAGGCAACGGCCTTGTCGTACTCCACGATGTGACGCAAGGACCAGTTGCCCCCAGGCCAAGGGAGAGGGAAATTCCACCTGCGCACAAGGAGCTCTTCTTCGGGGTGGGATGCCAGCTCCTGGCGAGAAACCTCCACGGGAGTGGCCAAACGGCAGCTGGCAGCCTCCGTGAGAAACCTGATCCCCCCATGGTAGTTGGGATAGGCACGGGCCGGCGTCCAGGCATCGAACCACGAATTCATAATGACACCGGCAGAGCCTTGCCCGGTGAGCTGCCACGCCACGTGCGCCCCCAACATCGACATGGCTCCCTGGAGAATCGGGTCCACGCGCGGGTCAATGGGGTCCACGTATGGCGGCAAGAAGAGCCTGGCGCCCTTAGAGCCCATCTGATGCATATCCACCACCACGTGCGGTCGCCAGGCGTTGTAGACACTATCTACGGTCAGTCTCGTTTCCGCCTGGGTGAGCATGAACCAGTCGCGGTTCAGGTCATGTCCGCTGTAGCGATGGTAGAGAAACGGCGGAGAGCTCCCCTCGGAGGGCGTGCCCAGGTGCTCTCGGTACCATTCGGCAACCAGATCCAGCCCATCCGGGTTGTGAGCCGGGATGAGCAGGAGGATAACCTCTCTTCGCACCAAGTCGGCGCGGGGAGATTGCTCAGTCAGCAGCTCATAGGCGAGCTCCGGGGCCATCTGCGAAGCCCCGACCTCGGTCGGATGAATGCTGCAGTTGATACTCACGACGACACGCGCCTCCGCTTTCAGGCTTTGGGCCTCTTGCGGAGTGGTCACGCGCGCATCGGCGAGCCTGGCCTGCAACATGCGTAAGTGGGCCTGGCGCTCCAGGTTGGCTGGGGCGCTGATTACTGCGACGACAAACGGCCGCCCCTCCGTGGTCAGCCCGACATTGCGCAGCTGCAGGCAGGGCGAACTCTGGGCGAGAACCCGGAAATAGGCAAGCAATTGGCCATAGTCGACGAGCTGGCGGTCGCTGCCCAGGCGAAAGCCGAAGAACTCTTCCGGCGACGGCACCCCAGCAGAGCCTCCGGCCACCTCCACCAGCAGCAGCGCCACAGGCAGCAGCCAACGGGCCAGTCTGTACAGCCGCCGTCTCACATTCTCATCCTCACCTCTGTGCCACGGTGCTTCTCTAACGAAGGATCTGCCGCGTCCCTGGGACAAAGTTGGCCACGTGCGCCTTCACCAGGCGCACACAATCCCCCAGACCAGCCGTGGCGTCAATTTCGATCCAGCTCACCCTGTCGGCGTTCTGCTCCAACCAACTGAACAGGATCTCTGCCAGCTCCTCTTCGAGCCGGTCCGGCTGCGGTGGAGGGGAGCAGAAGTAGAGCTCTGCCACAACTGCCTTGACCTCCTGCTCCGGCACTGCGGCCTGCACCCGCAGCTGGCGCAACGCCCCCGCCCGTGAGGCAAAAAAAAGCTCGACGGCTCCTGGTACCACCGACGGCATGATGACGATGCGGTTTGCGCGCGTGTTGGCGCGCAAGGGACGTGGGTGCACCGCTAGCTGCCGGTTTACTGGGGGATCGTGGCGCCTAATGAGCCGGTGCTCCACCAGCAAGGCTTCCAGCTCCGAGCCCACCTGCTCGATGCGAATGTCATACAGGTGCTGGCGCAGGAGGGTCACCTTCGGCTCGCGCGCCTGGGCCGGCTGAAAATAGCTGCGCAGGCGTTGGCGGAGATTACGCGCCTTGCCCACGTAGAGCACTTCGCCCAAGCGCGACAGCATGAGGTACACCCCTGGCCCAGACGGCAGTTGCCGCACAAAGTCCGGGCCAAAACGGAGTGTTGACCAAGTGACCGGGGGCACCGGAGGCTCTGCCAGGTCCAGGAGTTCATAGAGCGTCTTCAGCCCCTTCTGGCCGCACTGCTCAAGGAGCGCAATCAGCATTTCAGCCAGTCCGTCAATCGGCACCGAGTTTGTCTCGTCCAGGCGCACGGGAATCCCTAGCGCCTGGGCCAACGCTTCGGGAGAAGAGAAGCGTGTCCCCATCACCCCCTGGGCGAGCCCGCGGAGCGAGAGGTAGTCGCACTCCAACTCCCCCCGACCAGGGCCCAGACTGAGTCCCGCCAGCGCGCGGTAGCCCGCGGCTCCTTTGAACTCTACCACGCAGCTTGTCCGCACCACCTCCAGGAGTTCGGCGAGCCCACCTGCACAAATCCCAGGCGCACCAGCTCTCCTCTGCCACATCACCTGCGCTGCCAAAGGCGATTGGGGGATCTCGACAACCCCTTGGCCTGTTAATGCCAGACCTTCCACGACGGCGAAGGCAAGCTGGGCGGCCTGTCCAAGCTTTTGGACAACCACGAAGCGGGCCTCGGACACGGTGCAGCTTTTCACCTGCCAGCCGGGCTCGGTGCGCTCAAAACGCGCGTCGCCCGCCACTGCGCTGGCAACCAAGGTGTCGGCAAGTCGGGGCGAGGCACCTTGCAGGCCCATCACCTCCCTGACCAGGTGCATGGACGGCACTGCGCCTTGCCGACGGCAAAGGTAGGCGTACAACTTTTCCTTCACCGCCTGCTCCCTTCTTGTCAGTCGCCCCCCTGGTACAGCGCGGGGTTGAGCGTTGGATCGTTGTACATCTTGAACTGTCGGTATAGCTTCAGTCGCTTCTGGCCAGAGAGCAGCTCCATGAGGAGCCGCTCCAAACAGTCGAGCAGGTCCTGACGCTGCTCGCAGAGCACCTCATGCCTGGCCGCACACTTCTGGCGGTGGGGCGAGTCAACGTCGGTGCGGCGCGTCTGCTCAGCCATGTGATAGATTTTGAGCGCAGCAATGGAGAGGCGATCAAGAATGCTGCCCGGCGTCTCTGAGTTCAGCGGTGCCTCAGGGGAGGGAGGCAGGCCCTCCCTCTGCAAAGCCTCGAGCAAGCAGAGGTCCACTTGCTCGATGGTATCGTTGCGCCGCTGGTTCCAAAGATCGATGGCACGCTTGTGCTGCACGATTACCGCTGCGGGCACGTCGCGCCGGCGCGCCTGGTCCTCCTCGTGCCAAAGCATGAAGTTGCACAGGTGCAGGCGTTCCAACAAGCCAAGGAACTCCCCCGGACCTTCGCCGTACACCGCGGGCCCCCGGTGCCAGAGTCCAGTCCATCTGTCGAGTCGCTCGGCCAGTTCCCCCACCTTCCTGACCTGGATAAGACGGGAAATATCTGGCACCGCGGCCCGTTCACTCTCGTCCGCCCCGGACCTGGACCCGCTTTGCCCTCCCATTTGTGTGTGCCTGTTCTGTACGCTCATTGCCATGGGTGCTCGCTTACGCCTGCCATTTCACAGAAGCCTCATGCCAATCGACCGCTCCTTCGCCTGCCCAGAGTGGCGATCGCTCACCCTCACCGTCAGCGCATAGTCGCCCTTTGCCACTTTGCTCACGTCTATGGCCACATGTTCGGCAGCGGATTCCTGGCTCCCTTCGCGCCCGGCACGAATGAATAGGGACGGCTTGCCGCCTCCCGCCGCTTTCTTGCCCCCTTTGAGTGGATCCAGCCGGTATTCGAGCAGGTAGGAACTGCGGCCGTTCTGGTCAAGGGCGAGGCCATAGACCTCTAAATAGACGTACACCGGTTGATGCAGCAAGAAGCTCTGCGTGGGATTGGGTATTACCTCCAGGTCCTTGCGCACGAAGTTGGAAGGACGTAGGGCCGCAGAGATGCGACTGGCCAGCAGCAGGTCACTCAGTTGCAGACCGCTGGCAGAAAAGTCCTCCACCACCCGCTGCAGCTTGAAGCCCCCAAGCATGTTCAGTTCGCGCACCTGCACGTGGAAACCAATGTTGTAAGTACCCGCACCAAGGCGAAGGCGGACCAGCTCCACGTAGGCTGCCGCGCTGCGGTGGGGGTCGACCTCGGCAGTGTTCCTTTCCTGCCCCACCGGCCGCAAGGCGCGGTCAAAGATGGCCACGCCGTGGTCCACATGCACCAGCCGCGTCTGCTGCCCGGCGCGCTGGGCCAATTGGCGCAAGGGCACCGCAAAGCAGAGGTCCAACCGCGCGTCCCCACCTTCGTCGCGAAACGCCGCCAGCAGGAACGGCACTTCCAGGGGCTGAACCGACTTGTCCCAAGTGTGCCTGTCTGTGGAAAGGCCAATGGCCACCGCCTGCTGACTCTGTTGAGCCATCTGTTCCACCAGGCTGAGCCGTTCCAGCTGGTCGGCACGCAGCAAGCGCGCATACTCGCCACCCCAGGTGACGCGGTCCTCCAGCATGCGAGGGTCATCGATGAACGGAGCCAGACGCCAGGCAGTGGGAGAATTCACTAGCATGAAATGGAACGTCATGCGCGGATTGGAGGGGGAGGCGTAGTAAAGCCAGGACTCATTCGCCTCCACCTCATGGCCAAGGGTGGCGGCTCTCTCGTCTGGCTCCCCGTGGCGGATGTAGATGAGGCCTTTGTCGTTGAACTCTTCGTTGAGCTGGCTGATTTTCGAGAATTGCAAGCGGTTGAGTCTGTCTGGATTGTTGAACCTGGTGCGGAAGCCGTCGTACTCATAGTTCTTCTCGGCGAAAAGGAGCCGGCGGTAGTGCTCCGCCAGCCGGCAATTGGTCTCCGCCGCTGGAGTGGGATCCCGTTCGGTCCAGACAACGCGAAAGAAGGTAATGAGCGAATCAGGACGCTGCAGCGAACGATAGGTTGTCAACTCGCTGTCGTTCAGCACATACTTCACGTCCTCGAACACCAGGTCGGCCTCCACCCTACCGGTGATCTCCTCCACCGCTCGCCAGAAGAAGCGTTCGCCTTGCGCCACAAGTCCTCGAGCATAAAAAACCCGAGCCAATGACAGATAGATCGGCTGCCTGGGCATGGTCAATGGCTGCCCCAGCAGGCTCTGCAACAGCGAGTCGGCAGCAGCCAGATCCCCGGTGCGGCGCAGGGCCTCGGCCTGGAAGTAGCGGGCGTGCTCCCAGGGCTGGTCAGCCAGCCAGCCGAGCACCGTGTCTATGCCTGTGTGGGCCAGGTAGTATCGATAGAGGCGAAAGATCTTCACCTGTGGCTCGAGCAGTTCTGGCCGCAGGCGCAGCTGGGCATGGGCGGCGCGAATTGCCTCCGTGTACCGCTCCCTGTAGCGGCACAAGATCGCGTACTGGTAGAGCACGTCCTGAAACAGCGAATCGCGGGCCAGCACTTCTTTGAAGTGCTTTTCGGACTTGTTCCAATCCAATTTGCGCAGCAGCAGGGCTTTGAACTTGCCGCTCTCCCGGTAGCAGATGCCCCGGTAGTAGTGCGCCTCCAGGTCATCGGGGGCCCGGTCCAGGATTGCCCCGAACTGGTCGTTGGCTTCGCCCCAGTCTTCCCTGTCCACGGCGATTTTGCCCAGCCCGGCACGGGCAGCCAAGGAGGACTTGTCCGCCTTGAGGGCTTTCTCATAGAGTCGCTTGGCTTGCTTCAGTTCGCCCATGCGACGCAACGAGTCGGCGCGAGCCAGGAGCGCGGACGCCTGGCCGTGGGCAGCCTGCCACGAGAAAAAAAGCCCGGCGGACGCTGCCAGCGCACAGACGAACGTGCACAATTTAGATGACATGATCTACCTTATGTGCTCAACTGCACATCAACACCCGAGCGGAGCTCGCCACTCCCCGTGCAGATGACGGGTCCTCGGTCGCACTCTCAGCACTCCTTGCTCTCGCCACCCCACGAATTCCCCGGCTCCCACTCGCAGAACCTTGCCCCACAGATCGCAGGGAGGGCTTCACGCACGGTGAGCCCACACCTCAAGCCAGGGAAGACTCTTGCGTCGAGTCGAGTTCTTTTCGCACCGATCCAGGGGTGGCTCTGCCGCCCTCGCACGTGGTCGCTCAAATGTGCAGCTCCACCACGTCGCCGTCCTGGAGCTCGTACTCCTTGTTTACCCGTTGCCCCTCGAACTTGCCGTTGCCCCACACGCGCGCAAAGCGAAGCTTTTCGGCAAAGTCATGATGCACCAGAGAAGCGAACTGGAGAATGGTAGCGGGGCGCCTGAGCACAAATGGACGGCTCCGGTCTGCCTCCTTGCCAGGAGGCTTGGAGTAGACGCGCAGCACATTGAGCATGGCGAAAATAGTCCGCCGCAACTGCTCGATCCCGTCCCCGCGCTCGGCCGACACCGCACACAGGGGGAACTGGCCACCGTAGAGCTCCTGCAACACCTCGAACGTCTCTGCGGCAGAGGGCGCATCTACCTTGTTGCCCACCAGGAGGCATTTTTTCTCTGCGACGCTCGCCCAAGGATCGACCACGGCCTCGCCCGCTACCGGCTTAATCTTGCACTGCCGCAAGAGGCTGAAGGTCTCCCCCAACTGCTCCAAAGGATCATCGCAGGCAAGGTCGAACACGATGAGGGCGGCGTCCGCCGTCCTGACGATGCCGGCCACCCACGGCTCCAGGTGTTGCGCCGAAAACGGGGGCAAGTCCACCAACTGCACCTGCACGTCTTCGAAGGGCATCATGGCAGGATAGGGGGCGCGCGTGGTGAATGGATAGGGCGCCACTTCAGGCGTGGCGTGGGTCAGCGCAGCCACCAGGCGCGACTTACCAGTGTTGGGCGCTCCTACCAGGGCAACCTGCCCTGCCCCTTCCTTTGGCACCGAGATAGCGAAGCCCTTACGCTTACCGGACTTTTGCATCTCCTCCATGAGTCTGGAGATGCGCCGCTTGATGTCCGCCTGGAGCTTCTCGGTCCCTTTGTGCTTAGGCACCGTCGCCAGCATTCTGCGCAGGGCATCCAAGCGCTCTTGAGCCGTGCGCGCCTGCTTGTACTCGCGCTCGGCATCCAGATATTCGGGGGTCAAATTGGCAGGCATGGCCGAATCCACCTCCGAAAATGCCTGCTGGGCTGTGCCCGCCTTTGGCCTTCACCGCTGGCGAAAGTAGCTTGCAAGGGCGCTGTGCAATACCCGGGCAATGCGCTCCCTTCCGGTCGCACTGGCCAGCACGCGCTCGTCACGCTCGTTGGACAGGTACAATGGCTCGACCAGAAGCGAGTAGGCCGCGCCATTGGAGCGCAGCACGTACAGCGGGCGGCTGCCGAAGATCAGCTCCTCGGTGCCCAAAGCGTTCATAAGGGCCAGGCCCACATGCTTGGCCAGCTCCCGGCTCGCGCCACCGTAGTAGTAGACCTCCGTCTTGCTCTTGCGACGATCCGAGGAAGCGTTCACATGCACCGAAATCATGACGTCGGGCTCTAGGGCTCGGGCCATGTCGCGCCGCGCTGCAAGCGAGAGGCCAGTGTCGTCGATTCTGGTCAGCCGCACATCGAAGCGGCGGTCGGCCACCAGGCGACGTGCCAGGCGCAGAGAGATGTCCAAGGTCACATCTTTCTCCAGGGTGCCACCTCTTCCCCTGCCCCCTGTATCGCCACCGCCGTGACCGGGGTCGATCAGCACCATCAACGGCCTCTGCTTGGGCACAGGCCGCACTCCGCCGCCCACGGCCACCAGCAGGCGATCGCGCCGCCGGTGCACCTGTACTCGGTTCCCCACCTGCGCGGTCACCACCACCCTCACCGTGCGTGGGTCATGCTGCCCCCAGTGGTACTCCGCCACCTGGGCATCGCCAACCCGCACCGCCCCTGGTCGTGCCACAACACAGGGGGACAGATCGAGCACCAGCCGCTGCCCCCAACGGTGTTGGCGCACCGTGATCCCCGCCCGCTGGGAGAACTCCACCACCACGGTGCCGTCGCGGTAGCTTACATTACCGACTCTGACCAGCTGCGGAGACGGGGGCGGCACCGTGGCACACGCCACCACCGCCCCCGCCGCAAAACCCCACAAGAGTCGCCCGCCACCAGCAATCACCCGCCACACTCGTCGCACAGCCTTAAGCCTTCCTCGCTACTGTGGTCGCCGCACTGGTCCAGGCCGTACCACTGACCTTTATAAAATATAGCAATATCTCTGGCATTCGCAAGGGAAAAATGCGCGGCAGATGAAGGCAGGAATGGCTCCAATGCAAAGGCCGCTCTCCGTTTGCGAAGAGCGGCCCTGCAGCGAATGTGGAATGAGAGTGTGAAGCAGTAGAGAGGGAGTTTCTATGTCATTCTCGCCACGAGGCTCACGAAATGAGCTTGACAGCGAACAGGTCCGAGCCTCCTCCACCCATTTCGCCTCGCGTGGCTGCGCGCATGTAGTACCCGACCACGTTCTGACCGTCCATGCCTTCCACGAAAAACACCCCGAAACGGATGACCGTCACCTCGCCCCGACCGTTGCCAGGGTCATCATTCGGGTCAATCAGGGCAATCTTGCATACCCGGGGGCTGCTGTCGCCCGGATACTGCGACCCGGCGATATGGTCGCCGTCCCAATAGGCGTTTGGATCCAGCGCGAGAATGGCATCGACCCCTTGGCGTGTAGGTCCCTGCATATTGCCAGGCTCCACAAGGAGCCTATCGCCGATGGCCACTTTGCAGGAAGCGCCGTTGATGATGTTGTCGCGGTAGGCATCAGCACCGCGCACCGGAGTGCCCCGGTTCAATGGTGGAAAGCAAACCGGATAGTGCCAACTTCCCGTGCCGCCCCCGTGACCGTGGCTACCGGTCTTGAGCACCACCCTGTCGCCCACCTGCCAATGTTCATCTGGTACCGCCCATGGCTTGAGGCCGTAGGTGGAGCGCACGGTGCCGCAGACAGCGGTGGCTTCGGCGGAGATGTTCACTCGCCGCAGGCCCACGAGCGGCAAGAAGAAGAGGTTGACAGGCCGCGTGACGGAGACCGCAACCTGATTGGCTGCTGGGAAGGAGACCTCCTCCGCACTGAGCTGCAGTGACCGGTTCTGCAGCCTGTTGGCGCCAAAGGTTGCCACCGCGCAGGAGATGGCGGTCTGGTTGTTCTGAATGAGCCCGCGTGCCCCAGCCAACGCCGCCGCATCCACCGCCGACTGCAATTGCGTGCGCGACGACAGAATCGACCCCAGGTCAATGGCCATCCCCGCGCAGCAGAGAAACACAAACATCATCGCAGTCGCGAGGGCAAGAGCGCTGCCTTTCTGGTCGCCAAGCATATTTTTCCTCCGCGCCCTCCCTCCACACAGCGCCCGGCGGCCCGAGGCCTTTGCATAGGCTTTGTCACTTCCTTGCCGCACTTCTTGCCCTCTGCGTGCTCATTCACACCATCAGCCGCGCTCCGCCCCCCCCGCACTTCACCACCACACCACAACGCGGCCTGTCAACATCTCTGCCGTACCTGCCTGCAATGCCCGTGCCACAATATCAGGGACACGAAGCGCTTATGTTTACCAATAGGTTAACCCGACTACCCACAAGCTGGGCTGTGCCTGCGAGCGCAGCATTTCCTGCGCGAGCGCAGCAAATCCTGCGCTCACCACATGCCGGAGTAGCCTGCCCCTAGCCACCAGGGCCTGGCCAGGGGGTGGACCACTGCTACTGCCTGCCTCTCACCCCTCATGAGATAAGCTTCACACAAAAGAGGTCCGAGCCGTCACCCCCCATCTCGCCGATGGTGGCCGCGCGCATGTAGCGGCCCACCAGCGACTGCCCTTGCATACCCTCGATGAAAAAGACGCCAAAGCGCACCACCGTCACCGAGCCTCGCCCCGGCTCGGGCAGCGCATTCGGGTCGATGAGGGCGACCTTGCAGATGCGCGGACTGCTATCCCCAGGAAACCGCGACCCCTTGATCCCCTCTTGGCTCAGCCAGGCGTCGGGGTCCAAGGCGAGGATCTGTTCCACCGCCTGGCGCGTTGGCCCCACCATATCTCCTGTTTCCACAAGCAGCTCATCGCCGATCTCGATAGGAACCGGCGAGCCGTTGACGATGGCCTCCTGGTAGGCTGCAGCTCCCGTCGCCGGAGTCCCCTTGTTCACAGGCGGAAAGCAGACCGGGTAGCGCCAGCTGGGCGGGTCGCCAGGAGGCCCGGCCTTGAGCACCACCACATCACCAGGTGCCCAATGCAGGTCCGGCACCGCCCACGGCTTCAGACCCGCAACTTTTCGGGCCGTGCCAAGCGCCGCCACCGCTCGCCCCGATACAGCCACCCTTTCTATCCGCGCCACTTGGAGGAAATAGAGCTGAGCGTCCCTTGTTACTGCCACTTCCACCTGCACTGGCTGAGGGAACAAGACCTCGGAGGGCGCAAGCGCAAGCTCCCGATTCTGCAGCCTGTTCCTGCCAAAGACCGCTCTGGCAGCGCTAATGGCAGCCTCTTCACCATTGAGCAGGCCTCGAGCACCGGCAAGAGCAGCGGCATCAGCTGCCGCCTGCAGCTGCGAGCGCGCCACCAGAATCGCCCCCACGTCGATGGCCAACCCACACACGAGCAACGCGATGAACAGCACCACGGCCGAGACAGCGAGGCCGGAGCCGCACTGGCCCCTCATCCGCTCCCCACGCCGGTCACTGGGTCGAGGTCGACCCAAATTCAACGTTCGGGGTCTGCGGCCGCCCCCTGCGTTTTCATCCCGCATGGTTGTGGCCCTCCGGACAAAAGGTGCGAACCCGGACGAGTTCGCACTCCATCGACACGCAGACGACCTCGGGGCGTAAAGCAGCCCCCCGTGCTCTCCCACTCCCCTCGCAGGTGCCCGTGCTGGCACGCCCGGCCGTGCCGTCGTGACAACCGCAACCCACACGCGTACTGGCTCAGTTGACCTGTGTCTCTGGCTCCCACCTTCAGAGCCGCCACCTCCCATCGACCTTTCACCTCCTCGGCGGCCCAGCGGTGGATCACCTCATCACCGCCCAGCTTCATCCAGCACCAGGACCCAGACCTTTTCGCTGCGCGCCTGATGCGCCAGCCCTCACCACATCCTCGGCCACCATCCCCTGGCTGTGTCCCTACGCCGCAGGGGCGCTCTGTTCTCGCCACCTGTCCGATCGAACCCACTGGCCGCAGGGGTTGCGGTTGTCACAGAACTCTGTTCACCGCGCCCATCACCTCACCACCACCCACCCGCGCGGCTCACTTCGCTGGCCGCCCGGAGGAAAGCAACAGCCGTGCCACAAATCTGACCCTTTGATTTCCCTGAAGATATGAGGCTAACGCAGAACGCCACGCCCCTCTAAGGCGAAGCTTTTGCTGCGCCCCCGCAGGAAATGATGCGCTCAGCGGAGAGAAAAGCTCTAGGCGAGGCCGTATTTTTCCAGTCGATAGACGAAGGTTGGTTTGGAAATCCCCAGGAGGCGCGCCGCCTGTGCCTTGTTCCCTCCTGCGCGCTCCAGCGCCTGTTTCAGCAGGCTCTTCTCCAGCTCTTCCCATTCGATCCCTTCTGGGGGCAGGACGAAGGTGGCATCGGCCGGCTGTTGTGCCTCCACACGCACGAAATCCAGAAACTCGGGCAGCAGTTCCTCCCCGTCGTGGATGAGCACTGCCCGCTCGATGACGTTCCGCAGCTCCCGCACGTTGCCTGGCCAGGGGTAGTTTTCCAGCAGGCGAGCAGTCTTTTCCGGAATGCGCACAAAAGACCTCTTGAACTTACGGCTGAATTCGCTCAGGTAGAGCTTGGCCAGAGGCAGTATGTCCTCCTTGTGTTCCCGCAAAGGCGGCATGGAGATGTGGGCCACGTTCAAACGGTAGTAGAGGTCTTGCCTGAAGCGCCCCTCGCGCACGGCGCTCTGCAGGTCCCGGTTAGTGGCGGCAACGATTTGCACGTCAACCTGTATCTTTTCCGTGCCACCCACGCGGTAGAACTCCTGGCTCTCGATTACATGCAGCAGCTTGGCCTGTTGACTGAGGGGCGTCTCGGCCACTTCGTCCAAAAACAGGGTCCCGCCGTGCGCGAGCTCAAACTTGCCCGCCTTGCCTTTATCCAGCCCGCCGGTAAAGGTTCCCTTTTCGTAGCCGAAGAGCTCACTCTCCCACAGGTTCTCCGGTATGGCCGCACAGTTGACCACCACAAACGGGTGCTGAAAACGGGGCCCAAGATAGTGGATGGCGCGGGCGATGAGGTCCTTGCCTGTACCGGTCTCGCCGGTGATGAGCACCGTGGCCCCCGGGACCCTGATGAGCTTGTCCACCATGACCATGATCTCTTTCATTGCCGGGCTTTGGCAGACGATCTGGTCCAGGCGATTTCGCTCCACTTCCACCCGGCGGAGCTGTTCGATCTCCTGCTTTAGGGCCACACGCTCGGCGGCCTTTTCGATGGTGTGGAAAAGGTTGTCGCGGCTGATGGGCTTGGTCAGGTAGTCGTAGGCGCCCAGCCGCATGGCGCGGACCACATTCTCTGGCTGTCCAAAGCCGGTGATCATGATGCAAGGGACGTCCTCGTGCTTGGCCCGCACCTTCTCCAGCAGGTCAAATCCGTCCATGCCCGGGAGGCCGATGTCGATGAGCACGATATCCCAGCGTTCGCGCTCCATGTACTTCAGGGCCTTCTCGCCGCTTTCCACCCCACTCACGCTGAACCTGCTTTGCAGCGCGGTGATGATCGACTCCCGCATGAGGGGGTCGTCTTCGACAGTAAGTACCCGAATTCTCGCCTTGGTGGTCTTCTCTGCCATGCTTCCCTCTTCGTCCTCAGCTCACAGGAAAGTGCACGCGCACGGTGGTGCCTTTGCCTGAAGTGCTGCTGATATCGATAGTCGCGCGATGCGACTCCATTATGCGATGAACCACCGAGAGCCCCAAACCTACGCCTTCATGTTTGGTGGTGAAAAAGGGATCGAACACCCGGCGCAGGTTCTCGGGTGCAATGCCCACACCGGTGTCCTGGAACCCCACTTCTACCAGACCAGCCTGCCCCTGTCGCAGCCGCCGTCCCCAAACGCGCAGCTGACCCCCGCGCGGCATAGCCTGCAGCGCATTGAGGACAATGTTCACAAAGGCCTGGCTCAACTGCGAGCGATCTGCTTGAATGCGAGGCAGCCCCTCCTCCCACTCCTCACTCACGGTGACGCGAGCACGCCTGAGGTTGGTAGCCATCATCTTGAGCACATTGTCCACGACCTGCGGCAGGTGGGTGGGTTCGAAACTGGGCTCTGCCGGCCGGGCAAAGTCCAGTGTGCGCTGCACGATGCTGGAGATGCGCTTGACCGCCTCCATGCTACTCTCGACCACATGGCGCTGTTCACTGGTCAACTGCGTGCACTGGAGCAGATGGTCCAGGTTGAGCTGAATGCTACCCAGCGGTGTGCGAATCTCATGCGCAATGCCAGAAGAGAGCTGGCCCAAGGAGGTGAGCTTATCCACGCGCTGCAGGTGGCGCTCGAGGCGTCGCTTCTCGCTCACGTCCCGCAGGTAGAGAAAGAGGGCGGCTTGGCCCTCATAGGTGCCGGGCACCACATCCAGTTCGGCCTCGATCTCCTGCCCGTGGGGCGGCTGCAGCACCAGCGGCATGGAGGCCCCAGAAGGGGGGGGCTCCAGGACCTGGCGGCGCGCTTCCTCCGGCAAGAAGGCCAGCCCCGCGTGCGCCAGCTGCCGCAGATCCCTGTGCCCGAGCATCTCCAGCAGCCGCTGATTGGCAAAGCGCACCGTCCCCTGCACCACGATTGCCACTCCGTCGCGCGACTGCTCTACCAGAGCGGCATAGCGCTTTTCCGACTCTTCGATGCGCTGGGCCATGAGCTGCAAGCGCTCCAGCGCCTCGTTGAAGGCCATCGCCAGGGAGCCTAGTTCATCCTTGGCACAAACCTGCACGCGCAGACCAAAGTCACCAGTTGCCCGAATGGCAGCGATCTGTTGGACCAGAGTGTTGATCCGCTGGATGACCAGTTTCTGGAATAGAGCCATCACAATGAAGGCGATGGCCAGGCCCACCGCCGTGTTGGCCAGCAGGGCCAGGAGCAGCGTCCGTTCCCGGCGGGCCAAAAAGACCTTGGGACTGGCGACCTCGAGCAGCACGGGGGACTTTCCGCTCAACTCGGCAAGCCCACCTCGCGCCACCAGCTCCGTCTTCATTTCGCTCACTTCTACTTCCGGCGACCATGACCCACTCATCGCGGCGCCGAAGGCGATGCGCACCTGCAGCTGCTCGGCAAGCTGTGCAGAGGGCCGGTCCAGGAATCGCCCCACCAGTGTGCTTCCCCCAGGTCTGGGGGCCGACGCCAGCAGGAGCGGCCCACACGGGCTGGCCAGCACTCCCGAGGTATCTCGGGACAATGGGCCGACAGTGGAGGCAAAGCCTTGGGCTATCGCGGCCACACACTTGCCAAGGGCAATCGAGTCAGCAGAGAATACATGGGTGCAGGCAACGGAGGTGCCCTGAAGGGAGACTACAAAGTCACAGGGTGGGGGAAAAACTTCCGCGGGCTGGGTACTGAAGCGCACCAACTCCCGATCAAGCGCGGGGCCCCTCTCCGCGAGAGCGCGGGCCAGTCTGGTCAGCGCCTCCTGCTCATTTTGAAGCAGCGCGAGAACACGTCGAAAGTTAGCTTCTGCATAGTCCCGCTCCACCTCGTGGTGGTAGCGCTCGATGCGCAGGCGCAAGATGCCATATTCCACCGTGGTGAAGAAGAAAATCAGCACTGCTAGGAGCAGGACGATCGTTGCCTGAAGCTTCACCGCGCGCCTCGCCCTCCTTGTCCACCGCCTCCGCCGGACACACAAGCCGCCTTCACGCCAGCTTCGCTGAGCCGCTCTAATTTACGGACACCAGCGCGGTTTCGCGGAGAAGCGAATACCCCCAGCTGACCCGAGTGGACAGAGGCAACTCACAAGCTCAGCCAACGGTTGATCTTGATCAGGAACACGTTCTCTGAGAGGGCGTCAAAGAGTCCGCGCCACTCATCCCAGAAGGAAAACGTACCGCCGTCATCGACACTGGTGCGCCCTTGCGACCAGACCAGGAAGAGAGTGGAGCCAGGCCGGTATTCCCAGCGCAACAGGAGATTGCTGCGGAACTGACGGAAGTTAAAGTTGGGGTTGTCCGGGTAGTCGTAAGGCGCATAGCGCTGCCTATACTCTGCCGCCCGCGGAGCAACTACCTTGCGAAAGCGAGAATAGGAGCCCGCGGTCAAGAAGGGCATGCCGTAATACTGCAGGCTCAGGGTGGGGGTAAAGGTATAGCTCAATCTGGTGGTGAGGAACACTGTTTTTTGGTTGAGCCGACCAAACACATAGTCCGTACCCGCACCAGCGTCGACCGCATCCACGTATTGCCGGTCATCCACGGCCGGGACAATTCCCAGGGTCAGGTCCACTTGTGTACGGCCGCTGGGCCGCGCGGTCAGCGAGGGCATAATCCGCAGCCAACGGCTGCCAAACTGGTCACCGCGCCACATCGCGCCCAGACTGACCGAGAAGGCCTTCCGCTCGTCACTGAACAGGCGGGTGAAGACCCCGAACTCGGCCGGCACCATGATGGCGGGCCCACCTCGCAGACTGGAAGGCGAAAGGTGTGGGCTGTGCACATTGCAGCCTATGAAGCCCCCCCAGTAGTTGAGCAAGCGAAAACGGTAGTTGGCACTCCCGCCGACCCCCAGTCTCTCGCCGCCGAAATTGGTGACGTGCCAAAGATTGAGATTCATGCCATAGTCGCGCAACACCTTTCCCGATCGGTAGCAGTTATAGCCAACGAAGCCAAAGTTGATGATAAAATCGGCCTCACGCTGATATCCGAGGTCGTTGACTTCGAACCCGGGACTGCGGACAATGCCTCCGATGCCGTAGGACCAGTTCCCGCCGGCCAGCTTGCCTACGACATACGAGGCCCCAATCCCAGAGAGGCTGGTCCGCGTGGAGTCGAAGTGCACGTGGGGGGTGTCTGGCCGTTGAAAATAGCGGGCAGAGCTGGTTTGCGCCTCCGCGATAGCCTCCCTGTGCCCGCGGATGTGACTGGCGGCAACTTTCAGTTGCAGCATGAACCTGTCCTGGCTCCAGCGATGGCTGAAATCGACCCCGCCGGTCACCGCCTGCCGATTGAGAGAATAGACCGCCGGTGAGTCAATGCGTCGGTTCACGCTGGTGACCATAGCCCCAAGAGTAGTCCTGCCTTTGCGAAAATCCTTTTGGGTGCGCAGGACGAGGTAGTTGGTGCGCGGCTCCACGGTCTCGGTGAAGCGTCTCCCCTGGTCTTCCACTTGCGCCACCTCCCGGTCTGCAAGTGCCTCCAGGAGCCCGATGGACCAGCCGTGCTTACTTTTGCCGGTCACTTTGCCGGCGAAGAGAATCCTGGTCATCCGCGGCAGATCCACATAGCCCGCGTCGGAGACATCGGGGTAGAGCTGGGGCGTACGCCCTATGCGCCGCGAGTAGAAGAGCGTCTCGTTGCCCATGTCCCCATCGCCGATGCCGATGCTAAAGTTGAAAATGTCGTTGCCCTCCAGAAAAAAGGGCCGTTTCTCTTCGAAATAGCTCTCGTAGGCAGTCAGGTTGAATTCGGACGGGTCGGCCTCCACCTGGCCAAAGTCGGGGTTCACCGTAAGGTCCAGGGTCAGGTTTGAGGTGAGGCCGTATTTGACATCACCCCCTAGGGTGCCTCCCCAGCGATTGGGGACGAAGAAGGGGTTCTTCTGGTCGGGGAGGAACCGCTCCAGGCGGCCCACGGTGTAGGGGAGAAGCTGCAGCCGGCGCGGCGGAGGCACGTCCTCAATGCCCTGCAGCTCGCCAAAAAGCGCCACCACACTGTTCGCGTTCCTCGGAATGGGTGCCCAGAGGTCGGTCTCGTTCTTCCGGCTAATCACCCGACCGACCTCCAAACCCCAGCGGTGGTGGCCTTGTGGGAAGCGGAGTTGGCTGAACGGAATGCAGAACTCCGCCACCCACCCCAGCGAGTCCCGGCTGACGGCCACATCCCAGACCGCATCCCAGCTGCGGTCCTCGTTCACGTCTTCGGAGCGATAGAGGTCACTCCGCGTCCCTGCCGGGTTCACTCCGAACTGGAAGGCGGTGCGATGGTCACCATAGCTGTCGATGGCGACGAGGATCCAGTCAGAAGGTGACTCTACGTCACGACGGGTGAGCAGGCCCCGCACCTTGTCCGGCTCCGAGTCGAAGGCGCGCACGGCGATGTAGAGGTGGTCCTTGTCGTAGGCCACCTGAAAGGTGGTACGCTCGGTAGCGGGCGCACCCTCCTCCGGTTCCAGCTGCACAAAGTCGCTGCCAACAGGCGCCACCTGCCACACAGGCTCATCCAGGTGGCCATCGATCCGCAGTGCCCCGTTCACTCGCACTGCCTGCACAACCCGTGGTGCGACAGCACCTCTGTCTTGCTCAGGAACCAGGGACAACGTGCCCCCCAGCGCCAGCTGCGCAGCCGCAACCAGGACAGCAACTCCTCCACTACAGACGCGCATAGTCCTTTCCTCTTCCTCTCTCACATTTCTACATCGCGTTAGACGGCGGACCCCGCCAAAAGGTTACAATCGTGGTAGCCACCGAGAGGACTTTTCTGTGATCAGGGCTCCGTGCAGGCCATTCTGACCTGCTACAGGCAGGGATGCGCGCGTGTACCCCTCGGCCTTCGCGCCCTTCACCGGGTGGGCGCCCTGTGCCCTCAAGCGAAGAGCAGATCGCGGTTGTTCCGCAGATTGCCGGCTGTCCTCATCACCGGCCCCCAAGACCTCCCGAGAAGACAGCCGCACAGAGCGTCCCCCTTCGACCCCCAGGGGTCGGCGCCCGCGCCCAGCGCACACCAGACTTGGACTAGCCTGCCCCGTAGACAACGGTGTCGCATCTCTCTGGTCGTGAGGCTGTGCCTGATGGGCCTTGCGCTGGCCGGATTCTCCACGGGGACAGGGAAATTGTCCTTGTAAATTGTGGCCAATTTCGATAGATTTCTGCACAGCAGGCGGACAAAGCGCACGACAGAAGGATCATGGTCGAGAATCGCATACGGGTGCTACCCGAGCATGTTGCCAACAAGATCGCGGCCGGCGAGGTGGTAGACCGTCCGGCCTCGGTGGTCAAGGAGCTGGTGGAAAACGCCCTGGACGCGGAGGCCCACCAGATCGATGTCATCGTCAAAGGCGGCGGTAAGCTCCTGGTTCAGGTGATAGACGACGGGTGCGGGATGAGCCCGGACGACGCCTGCCTGGCCTTTCAGAGGCATTCCACGAGCAAGATCTCCACGGCCGCCGACCTGGAGAACATCACCACGCTCGGCTTTCGTGGCGAGGCGTTGGCCAGCATCGCCTCCGTCGCCCGCGTGGAGCTGCGCACGGCCCAGCCGGGGGCAGGCGAAAGCACCGTGGTGCGGGTGGAGGGTGGCACCATCACCGAGGTGAGCAAGGAGGCCTTTCGCCAGGGCACCTCCGTGGCGGTCAAGAACCTCTTCTACAACACCCCTGCGCGGCGCAAATTCCTCCGCGCGGACGAGACCGAATACCGGCACATCCTGACGGTGCTTAGCCGGTTTACCCTGGCCTTCCCCGAGGTTGGCTTTTCGTTGGTCAACGGGGACGTCGAGGTCTTTTGCTTTGCCCCGGCAAGCATGGAGGCCCGCATCGCCGCCGTTCTTGGCCAACACATGGCCAAGGCTATGTTGCCGGTGGAAGATAAGAGTGCGGCTCTGTCCATCTACGGCATGGTGGCCAGACCAGAGGCGGCGCGCAAGTTTAGGGGCGAGCAATACACGTTCCTCAACCGCCGCTATGTGGTGGACCGCGCCTTGAACCACGCCGTGATGTCGGCGTATGGGGAGAGCCTGCCACGAGGCTTGTATCCGTCGTATGTGCTCTTTCTTGAGCTTGACCCCCGTCGCGTCGATGTCAATGTGCACCCCACAAAGACGGAAGTGAGGCTGGCCGATGCGGGGCTGGCCTACGAGCTGGTGCGCGGCGCGGTCAGGCGGGCGCTGACGCAGCGCACCCAGTCCGTTACTCCCAAGCAGGTGGCCGTGTCCGGCCCTCAGAGCCTCGGACGCCAACCGTCGACCCTGCCCTTAGAACTCTTCCCCGCCGCAGGTACCCGGCGGCACTCAAGCGAAAGCGGACAGTCCTTACCCTCTCTCTCCATCCAGCCAGCCGAGGCGACTTTACCTGTGGAGCGCCCTACCGTGTGGCAGTTCCACGACACCTACATCCTCTCCGAGGTCAAGAGCGGGCTGGTCATAATCGACCAGCACGCCGCGCATGAGCGCATCCTGTTCGAGCAGGCCATGCGCAACCTGGGCGAGGCCAGGCCGTCCTCGCAGCAGCTCCTCTTCCCGCAGACAGTGCACCTGTCGACCGAACAGTATGAGCTCCTGACCGAGATGCTGCCGTTCTTGGAAATGCTGGGCTTCATGATCCGCAGCTTTGGCGGGCAGACAGTGGTGGTCGAAGGAGTGCCGCCAGGCTATCGCGGTGGCGACGAGGCACGACTGCTGGTGGAGGTCATCGACGAATATCGCGAAAACCGGCGCCTGGGGATCGAAATGCGCGAGAGTGTGGCCAGATCGTTCGCCTGCCATGCCGCAATCCGTGCCGGCGAGCGGCTCTCGGTAGAGGCGATGCTCGCGCTCATCGACCAGCTCTTTGCCACTGAGAATCCTTACTACTGTCCCCACGGGCGGCCCACGGTGGTCAACCTCTCCCTGGAAGAACTGGCCCGTCGCTTCCAGAGATAGGAGGAGGTTGGGTGAAGGAAGCTCTGCACCGCGATTCCCCGCCGGCGACCATTCCGGTCATCGTCGGCCCGACGGCCGCCGGCAAAAGCGCCTTGGCCCTCCGCCTGGCGCAGCGACTGGACGGCGAAATCGTGTCCGCCGACTCGCGTCAGGTGTACAAATACCTGGACATCGGCACGGCCAAGCCTACCGTTGCCGAGCGCGCGCTTGTTCGGCACCACCTCATCGACGTCCGCCTGCCGGACGAATACTACAGCGCCGGCGAATATGCCCGCGATGCGGCAGCGATCATTGCCGAGGTCTTGAGCCGTGGGCGGGTGCCTATCGTCGTGGGTGGCTCAGGCTTCTACATTCGCGCACTCACGGACGGCCTCTTCGGGCCGAACATTCGCGACCCACAACTGCGCGCGCGTCTGCGCGAAGAAGCAAGGCAGTCAGGTCTGGGCGCCCTCTGGCAGCGCCTCTGCCGGGTCGATCCGACGACCGCAACACGCCTTCACCCCAACGACGCTCAACGCATCATTCGCGCTCTGGAGGTCTATGAGTGCACGGGCACACCTCTGTCTGAACATCAGAGGCGGCACCAACCCCAAACCCGTTTTTCCTGGCGTTTCATCGGGTTGCGGTGGCCCAGGGCGGAGCTCTACGCGCGCATCGAGCGACGTGTCGACCAGATGATTGCTGAGGGGTTCGAGAAGGAGGTGCGCCAGCTGGCTGCCATGGGGTACGGACCTGAACTCATTAGCCTGCGCACTGTGGGCTACAAAGAGATGTTTGCCTACCTGGGCGGCGAGCTGGCGTGGGAACAGGCGGTGGCCTTAATCAAACAGCACACGCGGAACTATGCCAAGAGACAGCTGACGTGGTTCGGGCGGGATGCGCGCGTGTGCTGGATCGACCTTGGCACCTCGACCCTTGAGGCAGCCGAAGAGCAAGCAGCCGCCATTGTGGCCGGCGAGGCAGTTTAACGAAATTTTCCTCTTGACATTTGCAAAAAATTCTATATCTTTATACCAGCAAAATGGACGTCTTCCTTGAGAGGCGAATGTAGCTCAGCTGGTAGAGCACTGGCTTCCCAAGCCAGGTGTCGCGGGTTCGAATCCCGTCATTCGCTCTATTTTTTTCTGGGCGGCGCGCGCGTATTGTGACCGCCATCACGCCTCGAGTTCCTCCAGAAGCCGAGATTCTGTCTGGTGATAACCGATTGCGGCGGCAGGTCGAGTCGCCGCCGGGGTGGGGGCAAAGTGTAGGAGCCGTGAACCAGTCGAAAAGGAGGAGCACCATGAAAGCGGTCCGTGGCATGCTGGTAGTCCTGCTAGTACTGAGCGCGACAGTAGCCTGGGGTCAATACGTCACTCAGGCCGTGGGTGCCGCCGGCAGCGTTGACTGGAGCAGACAGGTTATCCGTGCGACCGGCATCGGCGCCCCCAATCCTGACCACCCGCTGGCGGCACAACGGGCAGGGGCCATCGAGGCCGCCAAGCGCGCAGCCTTCCGCAATCTGCTCGAAGCAGTGCAAGGGGTTCAGCTCACCTCCGAGGTAACCATTCGCAATGCCATGGTGGAAAACGACATCATCAATACCCGGGTGCAGGGCGTGCTGCGCAACTTCACCGTGGTGGACACCAAGTACATGTCCACCGGGGACGTGGAGGTCACCGTGGAGATGCCGCTCACTGGCGCCTTGGCCGACGTCCTGTTGCCTCCCACATTGGGCGGTGGTGTCTATCCTGGCGCTGCCCAGCCGCTTTGCCCTGTCTGTGGTCAGCCGTGGCCAGCAGGCAAACCAGTACCGCCGGGGGTGCAGCTGATTCAACCTGGAACCCCAGGCCTGCAGGCAGCAGCTCCCGGTGCCGCTGCCTACACCGGGCTAATTATCGACACCAAAGGCCTGGGCGTCCGGCCGGCCATGGCCCCGAAAGTGCTGGACGAAAACGGGCAGGAGGTGTATGGCTGGAAATTCGTGAGCCGTGACTGGGCAGTGCAGATCGGCATGGTGGGCTATGACAAGGACATCAACCGTGCCCGCACCAACGAGCGCGTGACCAATAACCCGCTTGTGGTGAAGGCTCTCAAAGCCATCGGTGCCAACAAGGCCGACGTGGTCATCTCCAATGCCGATGCGGCTGCCATCCACGCCGCCTCCAGCACGCAGAGCTTCCTGGACAAGTGCAGAGTGATGTTCATCGTCGACTGACCCCGCTGCCAGTTCGACAATGGATTTGGTCCTTGCTGTAAGGAGCACGCTATGCAGAACAGACGACTCATGCTGCTCGGGACGTTGCTGATCGGCACCTTGGTGCTTTGGTTCGTCGGCTGCGCCCCCAAGGCCATCAAGCCCAAATCGGTGTTGGACACACCGCAAAACCATTTCGCTCAGGGCATGAGGGAATTGGAGCGGGGCAATCTTGACCTGGCGCTGCAGGAGTTTGAGCGCGCCAAGGCATTGGACCCCGAGTATGCCGAAGCCTACGCAGGCATGGCGTTGGTCCATGCCACAAAACAGGACTTTGTGACGGCGATGGATCTCGCCGACCAGGCCCTCTCCCGCAACAAAAACTCCCTGGACGCGCGCGTCATCAAAGGGCGCATCATCGCCATGCGGCGAAAAGGCGATGACTGGATGGAAGAGGCGGTAAGGGAGTTTAAGAAGGCTGCTGAGCAGTACCCCACCAGCGACAAGCCCTTGTACTACATGGGCATCGCCTACAAGGAGGGGTACGATTTCGGCCAGGCGGCTGCAGCCTTTGCCCAAGTCATCGGCATGAAGGGCGAATATGCGGCGGCTGCTGACAAGGAGTGGGCAGTGGTGCAAAAGATTCAGCGCGCTGCGCCAGGCACCAAGATCGGCGCCAAAATCGCCCTCATCCCAGAGATCGCTCGCGCAGACCTGGCAGTGTTGCTCATGGAAGAGCTGAAGCTCATGGAGCTGCTGGAGAAAAAGCGGCCCAAGACTTACGAGACGGGTTTCCGCCCACCCGAGGACCCCACTAAGATGGCCCAGCCGCAGGCCAAGCTCCCAGAGGTGACCGACATCGAAGGGCATTGGGCTAAGAACTGGATCAAGGACATCGTGGCGGCGCAGGGCATGGATCTGTTCCCGGACCATACCTTCCGGCCGGATGAGAAGATCACCAGGGCCAACTACGCAAAGGTCATGCAGGACATCATGATCCTGGCCACGGGCGACCAGGGGCTGGCCACCAAGTTCATCGGCGAGTCGTCGCCCTTCCCGGATGTCAACCCCAGCCATTGGGCCTTCAACGCCATCATGCTCATGGTCAGCCGGGGGATCATGGCCGCCGACAAGATGACTGGAGAGTTTCGGCTCAGTGACCACATGTCCGGGGCCGATGCCTTGTTGGCCATACGGGACTTCCAAAACGCGATGCGCATGACGTTCTGAGCGAGGCAGGGGACTCCAGAGCTGGGGTCCCCTTTTTGCCCTCGCCACTTGCGCACGCGTAGACGGAGAGGAGGTTGGAGGTGAAAGCGCTCTCAGTCGCCGCACTGCTTTCCCTGGGCTTGCTCGTGGGCCAGGTGCTAGGTAGTGGCCAGCTGCGCCCCGCTGGCACGCAGGTGATCGAAGCAGTCGGCACCGGCACCATCTTCGAAGGAGACGTGGCAGGTGCGCGTGACCGCGCCATCGATGATGCCCTGCGCCAGGCAGTAGAACAGGCCCTTGGCACCTACATCGAATCGGAAACCAGGGTCCAGAATTACCAGGTGGTGGACGACAACATCCTCAGCTGGACGCGCGGGTACGTCCGCAACTACACCATCATCTCAGACTACAAGAAGACACCCGAACTGTACGAGGTCCGCCTCCGGGCCGAGGTGGAGCTGGGGGATTTGCAGCGCGACGCCGAGGCCGTCAAGAGCCTTATCGAGCGCATGGGCAACCCCCGCGTGATGGTCATCATCGATGAGCAGAATATCGGCGACCCCACCGGCCGTTTCCGCTGGTTTGAGGTAAACATGACCGCGGCCGAGACCGCGATCATGCAAAAGTTCATGGACAGCGACTTTCCGGTGGTGGATCCTGGGACTGTGCGCGAAAACATCAAGCGGGAACAGGTGCTGGCAGCCCTGCAAGGGGACAACAGGGCAGCTGCGGCCATCGGTACCTCCTTCGGCGCGGAAGTCGTTATCACCGGCAAGGCAGTGGCCACGGTGGCCAGCGGGTTTAACATGGCAGGGATGAAGTCCTGCCAGGCCAATATCACGGCGCGGGTGGTGGAAACCGATGTGGGTAGGGTGCTGGCTACTGCCAGCGAGCACGCTGCTTACCCCCATATCGATGAGGTCACCGGCGGGACAATGGCCATCCAGAAGGCCGCCACCAAGCTGGCAGACGGTCTCATAGCCAAGATTCTCGCCAAGTGGCGGGACAAGTACTATAACCTGGGCGAGGTGAAGATCGTCTTGCGCGGGCTTGAGTCCATGGCGCAGTTGAGCGATTTTGTCAACACGGCCAAGTTCTACCTACGGGGGGTCAAGGACATCTATCAGCGCCACTATGGCGGCGGCGCAGCTGAGTTGGACGTCAAGATCAGTGGCAACGCCACCCAACTTGCCCGGGAGTTCGAACGCCGCGATTTCGGCCGCTTCACCATTACCGTGGAGAGCGTCTCGGCAAATCGCATCACTGCCCGGTTTGTCCCCAAGGCGGCGGCTCTCCCTGAACCCGAGTAGAAGCCCCGCTGCATACACTTACCAGGAGGTAACCTGTGAAGAAACGCGTGACTCTCTTTTTGCTGTGCATCTTCGTGCTGCCGGAGTTTGTCTCGTGGGCACATTGCCAGACGAGCGACGCGGTGAAGCGCCTGAAACGTCGGGTCGCGGTATTCGACTTTCAGGACAAGACCGCTCGCCACTACCACTGGTGGACTGGGCAGCCGGTGGGCGAGGGGATGGCCGACATGCTGGTTACCGCTCTGGTGAAGACCGGCAACTACCGGGTCTTTGACCGCAAGGAGATGGAGGCGCTGCTCAAGGAGCAGGCGCTTGGCATGGCCGGCGTGGTGACCCCAGAGAGCGCGGCCCAGGCCGGCAAGATGTTGGGTGTGGGGCTGGCCATCATCGGTGCGGTGACGGAGTTCGGCTACACCGAGGGAGGCGTGGGTGGACGCGTCAAGGGGATCGGCGTGGGGGTCAAATCCACCAAGGCCACCGTGGCCATCGATGTGCGCTTTGTGAACACCACCACAGGGGAAATCCTGGTGGCGGAGACAGTGCGCAAGGAGCGCACCTCCAAGGGGCTGGGGGTAGACACGCCGGAGATCCGCTTCGACAACCGCGACAAGTTCGACGAGTCGCTGGTGGGCAAAGCCACGCGTGACGCCATCGACGCCCTGGTGGAGCTGGTGGAAAAGTCGGCAGCCAATGTCCCCTGGCAGGCCAAAGTCATTAAGGCCAACGGCAACGTGTTCATCAATGCCGGAGCCGAAGCCGGTGTCCAAAACGGCGACGTGTTTGTCGTCTACCGCAAGGGAGAGGAACTGATCGACCCAGACACCGGGCTCTCTCTCGGGTCGGTGGACAAGAAGATTGGCCGCATCAAGGTGAGCAATAATAGCCTGGGTAATGGCAGGGCCTCGGAGTGTGTGGTCTTAGAGGGGGCAGGTTTTCAGCGCGAGGACATGGTTCGCCTCGAGTAACCCACAGGCTACTGCGGGCGAGTGGCGTGCGGGCAGGGAAAGAGCACCGGCCCGCGGAAATCTCTTCCCCCATAGGCGCAACTGCCTAGGCAGGGGAGGTATGGAGAAACATACCCTCCCCTGTCTCTTTTCCCTGGCCCGGTCCACCCACATGGCCAGCACGAGCCCGTGGGGGTACACACCAGGACGGGGTCTGCCTTGCGAGTCGCTCTGATCGCAGGGATTGGCCCCTTGGGCAATGGAAGCATTGCCCTGCACCCCCGCGCGGAAATTCACCGTGCTCCCGCCCAGCTTACTCAGGAGGCACAGCCCTTCAAGTGGGCGCTGGGGAAGCGAATAGTGACGAACTGGAGACCCATGGGCCGTTGCCAGTGGTCCGGAAGGCGATGACAAAGCAAGGAGCTTCGGTAATGAAGAGAGCGACGCCGTGTATGCTCTGCCTCCTCGTGCTGTTTTTTTCCGCCCTGACTGCCTCGCCCCAGCCGGCACGGATCGGTACCATCACCTTCCTGGTGGGAGGCGCCAATGACATCACGATCTGCCGCCACCATACCCAGGAGTGGGTACCGGCAAAGCTTAAGATGGAGCTCTTCGAAGGGGACCGCTTGCGCACGGCGAAGGAATCCCGCGTGGAGATCATGCTGTTGGACAAGAGCGTCTTGCGTATCGGCGAGCAGACCGAACTGGAACTGACCAAGGCTGTCTTGAGCAAGAAGAAAAAGCAGGTGCAGTCGGACCTGTCCAAGGGCAAACTGTGGGTCAACATCACCGAGGCAGGCGGCCAGGGCACCTTTCAGGTAAAAGCTCCGACCGCAGTGTGTGCGGTTCGTGGCACCGTCTACCGCATTGACGCAGACTCTACCACCACCGTGCTCGTGTACGACGGTGCGGTGGACGTGGGTCCGCTGAGCAAGCTGGAGCGCAAGCCGGAACGACCAACTCCCCGCTCTCTGGAGCCACACCAGATTCCAGGGCCCTACGAGGTACCTCCCCCCTATCAAGTCACGTTGGAGGAGTGGATACGCATCGTCCGCGGGTTCCAGGTCACTGTGCGGCCCGACGGCAAGTATCACAAGCGCCGCTTCGATGAGGCGGAAGATGCCAAACTCGAGTGGGTGCGCTGGAACAAGGAGCGCGACCGGCAGATTCGCGGCAAGTAGTAGCACTTAGAGAATTCCCCAAATAGTGTGGTAGTTTGCCCATGCCGGAAAGATATCGATTTGACGCCTTGCTCATCGTAAGCGCCTCTTTGCTTATGGGGGCGCTGCTGTTTGCGGTTCGCGGCCACCTGTCTCCTGTGGTGGTCGCCGTTGCGATTGTGGCCTTGCTGTTCCCGCTTCGGGGTCACCCTGTGGCGCGCCACCTGCTGCTGGTCCTCCTGCTTCTGTTCCTCCTCTGGCTGGCGCACGAGCTGCGGGATGTGCTTTTCCCGTTTGCCATCTCGCTTCTGCTGGCCTACCTGGCTAACCCGCTGGTGGAACGCTTGGCAATGTGGCGCATCCCCCGAGTTGTCACCGTAGCCCTCATCATCTTACTCTTCCTCGGCTGTGGAGTGTTGGCGCTGGTACTCGTAGTGCCGCGCATGGTCCGCGAAATTGGCGAGATGGTGGACGCCAGCATCCAATTCGCCGGCCACCTGAAGGTCTGGATGGAAACCAGCCTCCTTCCGCTGCTCGCGCGCTTCGGCATGGACTCTGCCCAGCTCCAGACGCAGCTTCTGCCTGCCATCGCCGACCAGGCGCAGGGACTGCTCAAGTTTCTGTTTCAGAATCTACTCCAGTTGACCACCAGCCTCTCTTCGCTCCTGGGCCGGCTTCTAAACCTGGTCCTGATCCCCTTCTTAACCTTCTTCCTTCTCAAAGATTTTGACAAGCTGAAGGTGGCCGTGCAACGCCTGGTCCCTGAACGACACAAAGTTCGCCTGGGAGAATATGTCCACGCTGTCGACCGAGTCCTGGCCGGATTCTTTCGTGGCGAATTGCTGGTGTGTCTGCTTGTAGGTACACTCACCGCGTTGCTGCTCACCATTTTCGGCATCCCTTACGCCTTGCTCCTTGGGGTGCTGGCTGGCATCCTCAACCTTGTGCCCTATGTGGGGCTGGCAATCACCATGGCGGTGGGCGTTATCGTCGGGATGCTGAGCCCCCATCCGGTGCTGACCACAGTAAAGATCGTGGTGCTCATTGAAAGCGTGCAGATCCTGGAGGGCTCATTTTTGTCGCCCAAGATTGTCGGCGACCGGGTCGGCTTGCACCCCGCCTGGGTGATGTTTGCCATTTTGGCCTTCTCGAAATTGTGGGGACTCCTGGGCCTGGTCATTGCCGTGCCGACCGCGGCGGTGGTTGCCGCATTGCTGAGAAACTGGTATGCGCAGGTTCGCTCCCGCAGCGGGCCTGCCGCCGCCGAGCTTCCATGAAGATTGTGGCCGTTGATGCCAAAGGGGCAGGCGCGAAGCTGGGCCTGGGGCCAGGGGATGTGCTGCGGGCGCTGAACGACCATCCGGTGAAGGACGAGCTGGACTTCCGTTTCTGGTCGGCCGAGGGCGTGCGCTCTGTGGAGGTGGAACGGGACGGCAAAGTAGTGCTCATCCGCTGTCCCGAAAAGGTGGACGATCTGGGTATCCAGCTGGAGCCGCTCAGGGTGCGGTTGTGCGGCAATGCCTGCCTGTTCTGCTTCGTAGATCAAAATCCGCCAGGCATGCGTCCTGCACTCTACGTGAAGGACGAAGACTATCGCCTCTCGTTCCTCCACGGCAACTATGTGACCCTGTCCAACGCGGGGCGAGCGGACCTGTTGCGCATCGCGGAGTTGAGGCTCTCCCCTCTGTACGTCTCGGTGCATGCGACCGACACTCCAGTGCGCAAGCGACTCCTTGGTCTGCGCAAAGACGATCGGCTTTTGGAGAAACTGGCGTTCCTCGCGGGGGTCGGCATCACCATCCACGCGCAGGTGGTCATCTGCCCGGGGTACAACGATGGCCCCATCCTCGGGCAGACTATCGACACCCTGCTTGAGTACTTCCCGCAAGTGGCCTCTGTGGCTCTGGTGCCAGTGGGCCTCACGCGCCACCGGCAAGGTCTGACCCCGCTCAAGACGGTGGAGGTAACGCAAGCACGCCAGATTGTGCAAGAATACGAGGAGCGGGCGACGAAACTGCGGAACCTTTTCGGCAGCTTCTTTGTCTACCTGGCAGATGAACTTTACCTTCTGGCCGGTTGGGAGGTACCTTGCGCCGATCGCTACGAGGACTTTCCTCAAGTGGAGAACGGCGTGGGCATGGTCAGAAGGTTTCTGGATGCGTTTTGCAAGGAGAAGCGGCGGATACCACGACGCCTGAACACACCTACGCGAGTCACCGTGGTCACAGGCACCCTGGCTGGACCGATCCTGACCGAGGTCTGCACCGAGGTCGCCCAGGCCGTAGAGAACCTTGAAATGGTGGTGGTTCCAGTTGGGAACCGCTTCTATGGGGAGACAGTGACGGTGAGCGGCCTATTGACCGGGCAGGACATCCGCGCCGCCCTTTGTGGAAAGGATGTGGGTGACTTGGTGCTCTTGCCCGCTAACTGTTTGAACAGCGACGGGTTGTTTCTTGATGATTGGACGCCTGACCGGCTGGCAACGGAGATTGGCGTGCCAGTCTGGATCACTGACAGCGAAAGGATTCTCGAGATGTTCAGGGCGCCTGTGGTCAGGAAGGGCTTGGCATGAGGCTGCCTATCGTCGCCATAGTGGGTCGACCAAACGTGGGCAAGTCGACCCTTTTCAACCGCCTCCTCGGGCGGCGGGAAGCCATTGTCGATCCCACGCCCGGGGTGACCCGCGATCGCAAGTACGCCCAGGCGGAGTGGACTGGCCGGCGCTTCATCCTTGTGGACACCGGCGGCTTCATGACTGACACGAATGAGCCCATTTCCCGCGCCGTGATGCAGCAGCTGCGCGCAGGGATAGAGGAAGCAGACCTGGTGCTCTTCCTTGTGGACGGCCGCGCCGGGCTGACCGCGGAGGACGAGGAGCTTGCCCACATGCTCCGCCGGTCGGGCAAGAACGTGCTCTTAGTGGTGAACAAGATCGACACCGCCGCCCATGAGCCGTTGAGTGGCGAGTTCTTCGGTGTGGGGCTGGGCACTCCCCTCCCGATCTCTGCTTCCCTGGGGAGGGGTATCGGCGACCTCTTGGATGAGGTCATGCAAAAAATCCCCGGCCAGCTGGAAGAGACGGCGCCCGACGAGCCCGCGCCCCTGCGTCTGGCGGTGGTGGGGCGCCCCAACGTGGGCAAGTCTTCGCTCATCAACGCCATCCTCGGGAGCCCGAAATTGGTGGTGACCGAGATCCCCGGGACCACGCGTGACGCCATCGATACCGAGTTTACTTACATGGGTCGGCGACTGATCCTGGTGGACACGGCCGGGCTGCGGCGCAAGAGCCGGATCTCCGAGTCGGTGGAGTACTACAGCACGCAGCGCACACTTCGGGCAATACGCCGCGCGGATGTGGTGGCGGTGGTGATTGATGCCAGCGAAGGTCTGTTCGACCAGGACAAGCGCATTCTCGATCAAGTGGTGCACCATCACAAGGGCGTGCTGGTGGTGGTCAACAAGTGGGATCTGATGCCGCCGGGTGCGCGGACCACCGCGCAGTTCGAACGCAGCCTGCACGAAGAGCTGCACACGCTCACCTACGTCCCCGTGCTCTTTGTCTCGGCCAAGACAGGCCGCAATGTGACCCAAGTACTGGAGGTTGCGCAGGCCATTCACCAAGAGCGACATAAAGTCGTGCGCACCCGGGAGCTGAATCAGTTCTTGCAGGACGCTTTAGCGCAACACGCTCCACCGGCGTTCGGCACCAAAGAGGTCAAGATCCGGTTCTGTACCCAAGTGAACGCTGCTCCGCCGGTGTTTGCCTTCTTTTGCAACCATCCTCGCGGCATCCAGCCCAACTACCACACGTACCTGGAAAAGCAGCTCCGCCAGCGCTTTGGCTTCATGGGCGTACCACTCATCCTCTCCTTCCGTAGGACTTAGCTCATGCGCAGATGCGGAATTCTGACAGTTGTGTTGCTCCTTGCCGGGGCACCCCTGACCGCCTGCGGCGAGGATTTTGCCTCCTGTCTCCGGCGGCAACAAGCCGCAGGGCTCCTTAGCTCCCAGGAGGCGCTTGTGCTGCGAGTGTTGGCAATGGTGGACCCCGATAGGTTGCCTGAACCCTATCGTTCCCTCCCACGCCAGCCTGGCAAGTGCGGCACCATGACCATGTGGGAGCTCAGATGGCGCTGGTCAGAGCTGAACGCGGTGCAGCAGCAGACGCTTGCGCCCTGCATGGCCAGGCCGTCTCTGCCACAGGCGCTCGTGAGCCCGAGCGGCAACTTTAAGATCCACTACACCACTTCGGCAGGAGCCCACCAGACCACTGAAGAGTTCGCCCGCGAAGCGGCGCTGGCGTTCGACAAAGCCTGGCAGGTAGAGGTCGAGGAGATGGGTTACCCGCCACCACCGCCAGACTATGGAGTCGACGGGTCGGAGTACGACGTCTACATCCAGAACGTCGCGGAGTACGGCTGGACCTACCCGGAACAACCAATCCCGGAAACGCCAGAGTCAGACTGGATCACCTACATCGTGGTGGACAACGATTACTCCCGGGGCTTTTACACAAAAGGGCTGGATGGGCTCAGGGTGACGGCAGCGCACGAGTTCTTCCATGCCATCCACTTTGGGATCCGCGAGCCGTTTCGGGAGCCAACAGCCACGGCAGATGTCTTCTACTACGAGGTCTCGGCCACATGGATGGAAGACGTGGTCTGGGATGCCATCAACGACTACTACAACTATCTGACGCACTTCTTCACCTCTACCGCGCAGCCTTTCAACAGTACTGACGGAAGGAGAGAGTACGGGATGGCGGTGTGGAACCATTTTGTTGCCAAGCGGATGGGCCCAGACGCCATTCGTGACTCCTGGCTGGCGATGAAGACTCTGCGCGCCGTGCCGGCAATTAACCAAGCCCTCACTGCCCGTGGCCTCACCTTCGAGGATGCCCTGGCCGAGTTCGCCCTGTGGAACGCCTTTACCGGCAACCGTGCCGACACCGTTAGGTTCTACCCAGAAGGGCACCACTACCCGAGGGTGCGTTGCGAGAGAGAGCTGGCCTTCGAGGACAGCGTACACATTGCCGACTCCTGCCGCCGGATGGCAACCAAGTACTACCAGCTGATTCCACAGGTGCCGGCACCTTACGTGACGACACTTGTTGCTTCCGATCCGAGCAGATGGCGCCTGTCCGCGGCCGTGCTCGGGCTCAGGGAGACGACACACGACTATGTCCCGGGCAGGACCATCTGCTCCTTGGGAAGGCTAGCGCCATTGGACACTCTGGTCCTCGCCGCTTCGCGCACCGGCATGGCCGACCAGGACCAAGGGGGTAGCGATGGCACCCTCTACCCTTTCTCGGTGCTGGTTGAGATGGGTTCGGCCACCGCTCGGAACCCGCAAGGAAACACCATCACGCAGCTGACAAACAATCCCTTTCACCTCGCAGAAAACTCATTTTTGACCGTGCTTTTGCATCTGGAGACTCAGCAAGAAGTGGCCATGTCTGTGCGGGACCTCCAAGGTCGGGTGATATTTGAGGAAGGACTGGGTACTATTGGTCCGCGCCGTGCTTACCCCTGGATCTGGAAAGGGGAAACGCAGAGAGGGGAAAAAGTGGGTACCGGCGTCTATCTCATCGTGGCCCGCTTTTCCGACGGGGTCGCCGTGGAGAAGGTGGCAGTGGTGCGGTAGCGTGTTGTCGCGCCCCGTTTTCTGTGCCGTTCTTGAACAAAAAGAGCTTGACAAAGCGGCAAAATATTCGTATTTTAGCGCGACCATCTTCTCCACCCAGGGCGGTAAGTTGACGACGGGGAGACGTGGATTATGCCGGAGGGCTCTTACGATTCTGCACCAGACCTGGTCACCGGTTACTCTTCGGCCACCAGATGCCACGCCCCGCTACGCTCTGGGAACAACACGGCGGTCGATAGGCGGCGTGTTTCCTGTTCAACCTATACATTTGGCAAAAGCTTGAACACATTCGCCGGAAAGAGGTTGGGGAATTCCTCCCTTTGTGCACCATTGCTCTCATGGGCGGCACTCTTATTGCATCCCCGCTAAGGACGGGAGGGTGGCAGGGCACCGGATGTCATGGAAGAAGAGCGAGCTGGCCTGTGAGGAGTGGTGATGAAGGCTCTAGTGATGGAAAAATCGCTGCGGCTCACCGAACTGGAGCGGCCTTTCCCCCAGGAACGGGAGGCGTTGGTTCGCGTACTGCGGGCTGGTATCTGCACCACCGACATCGAAATCGTCCGTGGCTACATGGGCTTTGAGGGTGTCCTGGGCCACGAATTTGTCGGCTTCGTGGAGCAGTGCGTGGATACCCGCTGGCTCAACAAGAGGGTGGTGGCGGAGATCAATGTGGGGTGCGGCAGGTGCCGCTTCTGCCAGCGCGGTTTGAGTCGCCATTGCACAAATCGCACGGTGGTGGGCATTCAGGGCCGCAGCGGTGTTTTTGCAGAGTACGTAGCGCTGCCGACGGCCAATCTCATCGAGGTGCCGTCGTCCATCTCTGACCTGGAGGCAGTGTGGGTGGAGCCCCTGGCTGCAAGCGTCGAGATCCTTGAACAGGTGCATATCCAACCCGATGACCGCGTGGCGATTATCGGCGATGGCAAGCTTGCCGCACTCATCGCGCAAGTGTTGCGTCTCACGGGCTGTGGCCTAATTGTTGTCGGCAAGCACCAGGCCAAGCTCAATGTCTTTGCCCAGCTGGGTATCCCCATCACCCTGCGCAATAGCCTCCCGTCGCGCTCCTACTCCGTCGTCGTGGAGGCATCGGGAAAGCCGGGCGGGTTAGACCTTGCTCTGCAGCTGGTGGAACCGCGGGGCACGGTGGTAGTCAAGAGCAGTTACGCGGAGCGAGCCATTGTCGACCTTTCCCGCATCGTCGTGGATGAGGTGAGCCTTGTGGGCTCCAGATGCGGGCCTTTCGCTGCCGCTATCCGTCTGCTCCGCCAGAAGCTGGTGCAGGTGGAGCCTTTGGTAACCCAGACGTTTCCGTTCAGCCAGGCTCTGGAAGCGTTTGCCTTCGCTCAGCAAGACCACGTGCTGAAGGTGCAGTTGGACATGTCCAGGTAAGAAGCCTGGCATTTCCATGCGGCGGCGCGAACAACCGGGTGCAGCGGGGGAAGTGGGGAGCGCGGGGTGCGCCAGGGTGAGACAGTGCGTCGTCAGTGGACAGCGGCCGGTTGCTCTGGCGCGCGGAGGGGGGCTAAGCAGCTGTTCTCGCGTGTGCCACCCCCCTGAGCAGGGAGGCACGATGTTTGCCGGCACAAAGGAGAAGACTCTCGGCCTTAGCAGGAAGTTGGCGCAGGTCGGACCATGAACGAGTTGCTCTACTTTTCTTCAGTAGACTTGCTGATCCGGGTGGATTACAGTCCAGAGACCAACGCCTTGCGCTATTGGACCAACCGCCAGACCGATGCCAGCGAGCGCCGCCTGGTGGAACAGTATCTCCTCTCGGAGTTTGCGGCCAGAGTGGGCTACTACGATCGTGCCCCGTCGCTGTTCATCTGCATGGGCACCGATTCCCAGCTGAACAGCGAGCTGGACACCAAAAGGATACACGAACCGCCGAGTGAGGAAGCAAGCCGCGAACAGCATGTAGAGGCCGAGGTCAAGGCGGTCATTACCGAATCGATGAAGGAGTACTACTTCGAGCGGCTCGGCGAAGAGATTCTGGCTTTTCGCCGCCAGATCGAACAGGGAGCCGACTCCGAGTGCATTCGTGACGCCAAGGTGCGCATGTCGCAATTGCTTGGGGCCTACAACTTGTATTCCGGTCAACGGCTGGCGCTCAGTGAGGTCCTGCCCACTGATCTGCGCGACTACTTGTGAGGCATCGGTAGGCCCAGGAGAGAGCCCGTTCACGATTGAGGAAGGCACTGTATGAGCCGGAGAATAAGCGTTGTCCTAGTCGCCGCCGTGTGCGTAACGATCGCTGCAGGGCAGGCCTCTGGGCAAGGGATGAAGGAGCGATTGGGACTGGGCTTCAACCTCGGGGCCCAGAAGCTCTACTGCGACGTCTATCACACCAGTTTTGCGCCTGGCGCAGAAGGCACTGTCAAGTACCTCCTCGGTTCCAAGTTCAGTCTGGTGGCAGGCGTCGGCTACGGCCAGCTCACCGATAGCTTCAGCAGTCCCACCTTCAAGACCAACCTCATCAACGCTGACCTCAAGGGACAGCTGACCCTCACCAGTCCTCGCCGCGTCATCCCTTACCTCGCCCTTGGCCTGGGTGTTTTCAGCTGGCAGTACCAAAACGACCCCCGCTGGTTCGACGGGTCTATCATCTTTGGTGGGGGCCTGGAGGTAGTGCTGCAGCCGCGCACCTCCCTGGAGTTCTACGCGGACTATCGCCACACCACCGGCGACGGCTATGATGGAATCGTGCGCCAGGAGAAGGACGGGTACCTGCAGGTTCGTGCGGGCTTTACCTACTACTTCAAGGACAGGTTGACGCGGGAGGAGAAGCCTTCAGAACTGATCGCACTGGATGAGAGCGATTTGGCCAAGTGGCTGGAGAAAGAAGAGCCCGCCGACACCGCCAAGTTCAGGGCCTTTGAAGAAAAGCTGGCCGCCACAGAGATGGGTGAGAGCAAGGTCACCATGGAAGAATACCTGGCTCTCAAGTCCAAGGTTGACGAACTCAATCGCATCATCGCGGAGAAGGAACGAGAGATTGAGTCCTTGCGCACAGAGCTGGACTTTAGGGTGGACCGTATCGCCGAATTGGAGGACGAGCTGAGGAAGAAGCGGGTGGCTGCGCCAGTCGCTGTTGCCACCACCGGAGGCATCGACTTTTCCGCCAGCTACGAAGACGCCCTGCGCTCCTACTACGCGCGTGAGTACGATGAGGCCATTGAAAAGTTCACTGTTCTCCTCCAAGAGAATCCCACGCATCGTTTGGCCAGCAACTGCCAATACTGGATCGGCGAGGCATACTTTGGGCTAGGCGACTATGTCGCCGCCAGGGAGGCTTTTGACAAGGTCCTGGCATTCGACTTTTCCTACAAGAAGGATGACGCCACGCTCATGATCGGGCGGTGCTACATGAAGTTGGGAGACAACGAACGCGCCCGCTCTTCGATGGAAGCCTTGCTGCGGGACTACCCGGACAGCGAATACGCTCCAAAGGCGCAATCCTATCTTCGCCGGCTAAAAGGATAGTAGGTCTGAGAGAAAAAGGCTGGGCGCCGTCTGAAGAAACCGCTCAGACGGCGTTTCTGTTTGCAGGATCATGAGGACAAGCACCGATCACCCAGAGACCACCCCGTCTCCCTTTCGTGAGCGCTTGAAGGCCTTCCGTCGAAGAATCACCTACTCGCGGGGCTTTGTCGAGGCGCTCGCCTTTTGCGGCTATGCCCTCGTACGACTTCTCACCAAGACATTGCGCGTGCGCATCTACCTCCATCCGCAAGTGGAGGAGGAGTTGCGCCGCCACCCGCTGTTGTTCGCATTCTGGCACGGAAGGCAGTTTCTGCTGGTGCCTCATTTTGCCTCGTGGGACATCGCTCTGATGAGCGACCTCAGCTGGGCCGGCGACATTCAGACGCGCATTCTGCAGCGGTTCGGCTACACGGTGGTCAGGGGCTCCAGCAGCCACGAGGGGATGCGTGCCCTGCTGAAGCTCAAGAAGGCAGTGGATGGTGGACACCCTGCGGCCTTCGCGGTGGACGGGCCGCATGGCCCGGCGTTTCGGGCCAAGCCGGGTGTGCTCTTTCTGGCGCAAAAGCTTGGGCTCCTCATCGCGCCGGTGGCTAGCAGTGCGAGTAGCGCCTGGGTGCTGGAGCGCACCTGGTGCCGCTACCTCCTGCCCAAGCCTTTTGCCCGCTGTGTGGCCATTGTGGGCAAACCCGTGATACCCGCCACCATCGCCGAGCTGGACCGTGTTCTGGACGAGCTGACCCTGCAAGCTGACCTGATGGTTGGCGCCAACTATCACCGCCTGGCGCTGAGCCGAGACAACTAACCGCGAGCAGAGAGCACCGCCCTGCGCCCGCACCTCAGCCAGATGCCCAGGGCCACGGTCACCTCACCGACGCAGCCCCTCAGACCAGAACAGCCCTTCTCGCTCTTCTGTCGCCACACAGCGCAACCCGCATCTCTCCATCATCAATCCCAAGGTCGGTGAGGCCGGGAGAAAGTCGTTGGCCACCGCACCGCCTATGTGCCGGTGCATGGCGTTGACCGCCTGGCTACAATCCTCGTGGATAACATAAAGTCTCCCGCCGGGAACAAGGCTACACGCCAGCAGCTGGAGGGCGCGGAGCTGGTCGCGAAAGTGGGGGAAGCAACAGAAGCAGATCACGCGGTCAAAGCAGGAATGCCCAAATGGGAGCCACAGCACGTCGCCACAGACCAGGTGATGCCAGCGTACCGTCCCACGCCGCTTGGCCACGTGGAGCATGGCAGGGGAAAAGTCCAGGCTCAGCACCTGACCCCCAGGGGCCACCGCTTCGGCCAGCGCACGGGACAACCTCCCCGTGCCTGCGCCCACATCCAGGATTCGCTCGCCAGGTCGCACCCGCAAGCGGTCGATGATGAAGGACAGGGACTCGGTCCCTGCCTCGTGGTCCCATGAATGGGCAAGCTGTTCAAAGAAGGCGCGGCGTTCATCGGACATAGCCGGCTCCTTGCGCTTGCGGAGGGACGCGCCTCACCAGCAAGGGTACCACAGCCAGGATGAGCACGATCCCCGGCAGACCCTGCACAAGCGCAGCAACGGAGAGCTCCCTGGCCGGAAGGCCGAGGAGCGGCACTAGAACGATTATCCACAGCACCAGCACCACACGCGAAGCGGCCAGTCCCGCCACCAGGGCCAGCACTGCCGGCAGGTGCCGCCTGCCACCGAGCCACCCCACCACCCCCGTGAGGGCAAGACCCTCCAGAGCCATCAGCTGTGCCACCGGCGGGGACAATGGTGGCATGCCCGTGGCAATGGCCGAGACCAGGGGCGTCAGGCCACCTACGGCTAAGGCCGCCACCAGGGGGAGATAGAAACCGGCCGCAGCCAGAGGCAAGAACATGGGCAAAAACACGCTCCCCAGCCCTGCCGCGTGGAAGACGATGGGAATCAACACACCCAAGGCCACAAAGAGGCCTGCCAAGCTCAAAGCTCGTGCCGACATCTGCGCGCTCAGAAGGTGATTACAAAATCGGCGTCTACCGTCCGACCTGGCATGGGGTAGCCCCACATTGCCTGGTAACTGGCATCAAAGAGGTTTCTGACGTTGACGCGCACACTCAAAGGCCCGAGCACCCTGGCGGTAGCGCCGCAATTGGCCACCACATAGTTGTCCATGCGGTAGAAATTGGGCCTGGGCGCAGCGTTGTCTCGCCCGTACCAGTCACGCACAGCAATGAGGTCGCCCACAAGGAGCAGGCGCCCCACTCGTGCGGAGAGGTAGGCAGTCAGCTTCCTCCGGGGCGCATTGGCCACCAGCTCCTCCATCTTGACGATGTGGGACCAGGAGCCACCCACTTCCACTCCGTGTGCAGGCTCCCACTGCCAGCTCATCTCATAGCCGGTGTTGCTCACCCTGCCAGCATTGGCCAGGCGGAACGGCGGCGGAGGCGCAGCATTCCTCGCCATGGTGATGAGATTATTCCCCTGGAGGCAGTACAAAGTCGCCTCGACCCTGGCGCGGGCACCTATGCCGTGCGCAATCCCCACTTCATAGTTCCAAATCTCATCCGGCAGAAGCTCCGGATTGTGGGGCGGGAAGAAGTAGAGCTCGCGGATGGAGGGGCTGCGAAAACCCTTTGACCAGGCTGCCCGCACGCTCGTGCTGGACGTGACGTGGGCAACCAGCCCCAACTTGGGTAGAACCACATACCCATACAGCTCATGATGCTCCACGCGCAAACCAACCGAGGCGATAAGACTCCTGAGTAGGAGTTGCTGCACGTGCACGTACGGCGCCCACTCGGTGAGGTAATACTCTCCGTAGGAAGTCCGGTTCTCGGTGTTTTCGGCATCGCCTCCATAACGCTTCAGGTCGAAGCCCACGGTTGTGGTATTGCCGCGCACCAGCCTGGCGTTGTGGTAGACCATTAGCCCCAACATGCGGTCAAAAGACCGCCAGCCATCGAAAAATCGATGTCGCCCAAAATTGCCATGCAGCTTGAGGTAGCTTTCCCCTACGCTGCTCATGTGGCTCAGAGTGAGGTCACCGCCCCAGCGCCGCACGTCAAACCAATCATCAGGTGCGGGTTTGCCTACTGGTCCCGGGTCGTGCATCAGGAGATCCGCCAGGGTGGCGTTGGTCTCCAGGTGTGTACGCGAACCAATCTGATAGCCGACGTGCGCGGTGAAAAAACGCCCTTGGTAGGCGCTATTGCCATCCTGCCGATGGCCGTCAGTGCTGCGCCTGGCGGCGGTGAGCTGGTAATCGAGCCTGCCAAGGTGGCCAGCATGGTGCGCGGCCAGACGACGTGAGGCAAAGCTCCCGACTCCGCCGCTGGCCGTGGTCACAAAACCTGGACGGTCAAGTCCCTGCGTGACGATGTTCACCACCCCAGCCGTGGCATTAGTCCCGTAAAGGAATGAGGCAGGGCCGCGCACCACTTCGATTCGTTCGATGCCGTCGGTGAGGAACTCGTCGCCGATGGTGCACCCCATCAGGCCCATAAAGTCAGGGCGGCCGTTGCGCAAGATGAGGACATGGGTGTCTGCCGTGCCCCCCAGGCCTCGAAGTGCCAGCTTGCCTGCGGCGCTGCCGGCCACGCCGTAACCCATCACGCCCCACTGGGTCACGTGCAGGCTCGGCACGTGGGTCTGCACCAGATCAAACACCGCGGCGCTGGGCGCGAGCGCCAGTTTGGTACCGTCGATGATGGTGATGCTCGCGGCTATGTCCCGCTGTGCTTCCCGCACCTTCGTGGCGGTGACCACCACCGGGTTGAAACGGTACCGCACAGAGTCCGCGTGCGTTCTCTCTGCGTTGGCCGTTTCGCCATGGACCTTAAGCGACCCCAGGCCCCAGGTTATCAGTAGCACCGCTGCCAGTTTCATCCATGCCTCCTGACGCTATGCCTTTCCTTCAGACTTGACCCTCTATCAAGCTCGCGGGAAAATCACTTCAGTTCCCGCCCGGTGGTGGTAGTGACCAGCTTGCCATGTTTGACCCCTCTGGTGCCGATGAGCTGGTCGGCGATGCTGCGGACAAGGCGCGCTTCGCCGCGCACGGCCAGGACCTCCAGGCAGTGGTCGTGGTCCAGGTGCACATGCATGGTGGAGATGATCCGGCCCACATGCTGGTGCTGCAGCTCGGTCAGGCGCTCGGGCAGCTCGCGAAGGTGATGGTCATAGATGAGGGTAATCGTCCCCACGCATTCGCCGCTGTCCTCTTCCCACGCGCGTTGCACCAGAGCATCACGGATGAGGTCGCGAATGGCTTCTGAGCGGTTGCTGTAACCTTTTTCCTGGATCAGCCGGTCGAAACGCTCCAGCAGCTCTTCCTCCAGCGACACGCCAAAGCGAGTGAGCATGAGCCCGTTTCCTCCTCTGTGCTACGTTTTGCAAAAAAGTAGCACTATCCTGGCTAAAAAACAAGCAAAATTTGCGGAGATGGGAGAGACTGTCGTGGACAGTGTGCGGCTATGGAAGGCCGTTGCGCGCTACCTGCTGGTGTGGGGCCTTACCGTTCGGCCAATTCTCCCCGGTGCACCAGGGCGCCCTAAGGATCGATTGCTCTTCTTGGAAGCTACAAATCACTGCCCAGAGTCTGCCGCCAGGCTCGCGAAGATCTCGGTCACTGCCGCGCTGTCGGCGAGGTCGGCCAAGAGGTAGTCGGGACGGGCAGCGGCAAGCTCGGCCAGCGTGTTCCCGCCGGTGGCCACGGCCAACGCCACCGCCCGGTGCGGACGCGCGCATTCAATATCGCGCACTGTGTCGCCCACCACCACCACTCTCTGCGGCGGCACGGTCATCCCGTTCAACCCTCGCAGACGACGCAGGGCAAAGGGGAGCAGCCGTTCCCGCTGCTCCGCATCGTCAGCAAAGGCGCCAAGGCGAAAGTAGCCGTCGATGCCGAAATGGGCCAACTTGGCGTGCGCGCCTTCGCGCCAGTTGCCGGTCAGCAGCCCCAGGGTCACGAATCCCAGCGCTTGCAACGCCTCCAGCACCGCGGGGATGCCGGGCATGAGGCGTTTGGCAGGCGAAGGGCGCTCCAGCTCCGGGCCGAGTAAGTCCAGATAGCGCTGGCGAAAGACTGCCACCAGAGCATCATCCCAGGGCAGACCCTGCTTGCGCAGTGCCTCGCGGACAATCTCAGGGTCAGTGCGGCCGGCCATCCGCACGCCGGCAAAGCCATCCTCGCACCCAAACACCTCACGAAAGGCGGCGACCATGGCGCGCTTGCCTGCCCCGCCAGAGTGCAGGAGCGTCCCATCGATGTCAAACAGGGCCAGCACAGGTTTCGTTGCCGAGACGCCCATCTATTCCTCTTCCAGAGAAACTACCTCGCCGCGCTCTGCTGCGTCCAAGGCGGCAAGGATAAGCTGCAAATCCCTATAGGTCTGCGCTGGCGAGGCCACTGGCGGTTCACCCTCCTTGACAGCGCGATAGAACGCCAACCATTGGCTCCGATACCCCGCGTCGAATGGCTGCCAGCGCACGTGCTGCCGCTTGTGCTTGCCGGACGGCTGGAGCCAGAGCTCGCCATGGCCTATCTCCATCGTCCCTTTGCTCCCAAACACCAGGCACTTCACCCACCATGGCTTCGGCGCAATGGCCGTGTAGGAGGCCGAGTAATGTCCGATAGCCCCAGATCTGAACAACAGGTTCACACAGATATTGTCTACCCCGCCAAAGTGCGGGCTCACGCGCCGGGCAAAGGCATGCACCCGTGCCACTTCGCCGCCGAGCAGTCGCAGCTGCGCCATGTGGTGCACCCCCGCGTCGGTCACAAAGCCGCCGCGATGCGCCGGGGCAATGCGCCAGCCAGTGGCACCATAACCGGAGTCAACGTCAATCATGGCCGCGACGTCCATGCGAATCTGGGAAACCTCTCCCAGCTCGCCGCTTTGGATCAGCTCCTGGGCGCGCTGTAGATCTTCGCGGTAGTAGAATTGCTCGGCGATCTGAACCACAACCCCATACTCCCCGGCCAGATGCATCATCTTTCGCCCTTGGGCCAGGTCGAGGGCCACAGGCTTTTCGCACATCACGTGCTTGCCGGCCTTCGCGCAGTCCAGGCTAATGGGATAGTTCAGGGCAATGGGCACGGTCACCAACACGGCCTCGATGTCTGCGTGGCGCAGCATCTCCTGATAGTCAAGGTAATACCGCTTGAGGCCCACCAATCTGGCAAAATCGGCCGCCTTCTCCTCACCCCGATTGCAGACCGCGGTGACCTGAAAGAGCTCGGGCAGCTCCTTCAGCACCGGCCAGTGCAAATTGCGCGCAGCCAGCCCAGTGCCGATGATGCCGAGCTTGATGGGAGGTCCACCTCTCCCAGGCAGGGCCGTAGTCGAGCTCATGGTGCGCACCTAAAGTCTCTGCGCCTGGTCGCAGGCATCGCGAATTGCTCGCAGGCGCTTGTCGCGGTCCCGGACAAAGCGCTCAATGCCCTTGAGCAACCACTCGGGCGAAATGTGCGCCTCCTCGCACACCTCATCCACCGTGCCGCCTGCGCGCCAACGATTGTCCCAATCCGCGGACATGGCATATTCGACCGCCACCTTGTGCGCCAGCCAGTCGTACATGCCACGTCTGGCCACGTTGGTAATCACTGTGGAGTCCATCCACTCGCTTTCAGAAACCACGGCTTCGCGATAGGAAGCCGGCTGCAGACGAAAGAGCTCCGGACTGATGGCGGCAATGATTTTGACGTTCAGCTTCTCCCGCGCAAGGTCAGGCAGAATCTTGACCACGTTGGCCGTGGTGCTGGTCCCTTGCACGAAGATGGTTCCGCCGATCCTCTGGCCCGGAACATAGTCGCGGAGCACGTATGCCCCTTTGGCCGCTTCAAAATGAGAAGGAATCCCCAGGGCCTCCCGGTCAGGCACCTCGATGGGCGGACGCGTCAAGTGCAGGGCGATGATGTGAACATCGGTGGCCAAGGCTGCACCGATCACCACCGGCACCTCGTTGTGTTCCCAGGGGTAAAGATTCATGACCTGCCCCTCCGGGAACAGCTGGGTCACCCCTGGGGCGAAGATGCCGAAGTGGGTACGTGAGTCGTCTGCCGTTTCCGGGCCGGAATGGCCCACCACCCACAACACCTTGCCGATCTTCAGCTCACAGTCCTGGGCGAGCTGGCTGAGCAGACGCAGCGGCCCGTACTTGAGATAGACAAAGGAGCCATAGGTCGAGCAGGCGCTGAAGAAGCCGTTGAATTCAGCGAACGGGTCCCGGGCCAGATTCACACAGGCCATGCCAGCGCAGATGCCGGCGTTGGCGAATTCCGTGATCGCCTGCGGAAGCAGTGCCCCACCCGGGTTTGTGTCGCGATTGTAGACGCCAAATCCAGGAAAGTCGCCCCACTGCTTGGCAAAGCCGGCGATGTTGGTCGACTCGGCCAGGTCTGCAGACATGGCAATGAACAAGGGGCGGCCGTACTTCTTCTGTGTGTAAGCGTTCACCCAGGCACCGAACTTGGCCAGGGCTGCCCTGTTCGGGGCCTTCTCGCCTGGTTTGGCGAACACTTCAGGAGGATAGTGGCGAAAGTCGGTGAGTACTGGATCGCTAGCAGGATTTTGCTCAAAGAAGTAGCGCAGCGTGGGTTTCTCCTCTGGGATTGATTCTCCGAGCTCCACGAGGCGATCGGCCACATAGTCGACCAGATCTGGGTTCTGATCGTAGACTTCCATGACGTGGCGGAGGTTGCGGTGCGTCTGCGCGCGGCGTTCCTCCTCGGTTGCCGGCGCAGGCTCCCCGTAGCCGTCAAAAGTAATCCCGTAGCGCTCCATGAACGTCTTGCGCCACTCCCAAAAGACCGGGCTGTTCATAGGCGTGTGCGGCATGCCATGGGACTTGTTGTCAAAGATCCCATAGTCCCGCCCTTTGCGCGTCTTGAACCAGGCGGCGTTGGGCACCTTGTTGGGGTTGTCGCCGTAGACCAGCTCGAGGATGGTCCTCGCCACCGGCCCCCACTCCATGCCCTGTTCGGTGCCCACCACGCGCCATCCATGGGCGCTGAACCACTCCTGCGGGGTACCATAGACAATGGAGCTAATGCGATGGTCGTCAATGCCAAAGTCGTTCCAGTCGATGAGGTAGAAGAGGTTGTTGAGTCCGAGGCCGTAGGCAGAGTTCTGGGTCTCGTGGGCGGCACCAGGCGTCAGGCCGCCATCGCCTTCCATGGCGAAGACGCGCACATCCTCTGCGCCGGCCAGCTTGAGCGCCAGGGCCTGTCCAGCAGCCACCGGGGAGCCGTGCCCGGAGGGGCCGGTGTTGAACTTGAAAAAGAGGGTCTTGCCGGCCATTTCGGCATGGCCAGGCAACCCACCTCTCCGCCTCAAGGTTGAAAGGTCTTCGTAGAACAAGGCCCTCCTTTGTGCATCCGGAATCAAGTACCGCCTGTCCTTGGTGCGCTCGTATTTTCGGCGCAGTGCTTCGTTCAAGACCCCCAGCGCCGCGTAGACCAGGGGGTTGGTGTGGCCAGCCACGAGCACAAAGCGGTCGGCAAATCGCTTCTCCGGATGCCGGATGTCCCAGCGCATCACACCGCTGAGCGCAGTGACCACAAAGGCATGCACTTTGGAACGGGACCCGCCGGGGTGCCCGCTTTGCCGCAGGTTGAGCATAAAGTCGATGCACTGGTCGATCATGTCTTTGATCTTTTCCCAGTGTGAGAACTCTGGCTCTAGTTGCTGAAACATCCGTGCGATGTCGCTCTTACCCATTCGCCTCTCCTCGCTTTTCCCGCCACCCACTTAGTCGCTCCTGTCCAGCGAAAACGGGAGTGAAATATATCAAAATGCCGGCAAAAATAAAACAAGTTCCGTGGCCCAACCTGGCGGGGGTAATCTCACTTTATGGCCTCGGCAATGGGGAGGACCGCCCAGGCGCGCACTGGATCCCCATGCAGGGTGGCTGGTTTCCAGCGCAAAAGTTTCAGTGCCCGCAACCACCTCCTGCGCACCTCCTGGCCAACCATGGGACTGATGCGCACCTCCTCCACGATCCCCTTCTCGTTCACCAGCGCCATAACCGTGCTGTGGGCGAAGCGGGCCAGATCCTCGGGGCCGAATACCCGCAACAGTGCCGCCCGGATCGCCTCGTTGCCCTTGCTCAGCTGTGGCGGGGTGTCGTAGCTGGTAACTTCCGGCCGCCAAGGGCCGAGGCTCACCGGCACGCGCTTGTTCGCTTCATAGTCCAGGTTGCCACTCCGGAAGTGCTGGGCAAAGAGTTGCTGCAGCAGGCCGTAGCCCGGGTCATCCTTCAAGGGGATGGTGCCGCCTGTGGGCCTCTGGTGGCCGCGTAAGACCAGATAGCGGTCCACCAGGGAGGGAAAATCGCCGGCGTTGGGTACCACCTGCTCGGCAGTGATCACGACCAGCAAGATGAGGTTCGGCTCCTTGAGGGCCGCCAGCGACTGCAGTTCCTCCGTCTCAGGCCCAATGCCGATGCGTCGCGCCGCTACTACCATCTCCGTAGGCGCGCACAGCACCTGCAGCGGTGGGATCAGCTCCTGGCCCTGGAAATCCACACCGAACGCCACCGTTAGCCAGCCAGCCAATGGCGATGAGGTGTCGCCGAACCACCAGACGCGAAATTCCCCGGATTCGCCCGCGTCAAAGAACGAAGGCTGAGCCCCGCTCACCTCGGGACTAAAGACCTCCACCATCGTCTCCAGGTGAAGAAGGTCCACACTTTCCAACCGAAACAGCGCCTTGAGCATGGAAGCCGCCTCGGCAGAACGGTTCCCTCCTTGCGGTACCACCATGATCATCGGCTCGTTCTCCATTCCCGGGAAACCGGACTCTGCCAGGCTCTCATATCCAGCCAGCACCCGGACATGGAAGAACGTCACGCGCGGGTCCTGGGCTCCCTGGGCAGCGGTCACAAGCGCTGCCAGCCCAAAGACCGTCAATATTCCATTAGCAGCACCCTGACTTACACGCACTTCCCACCTCGCCAACTCTCTGAGTCACTACCCCTGCCCGGAGGTCTTCCGAACACGCACGCCAGCCCGCCCTTACGAAGAAGCGGGAGCTGCCAGCGGCATCTCATACACGCGGTAGCGTCGGATCAGCTGCAGCCCCAGTTTGATGATGGCATCCTTCATGGCGAAATTGTCCTCCAGGACATAGTTTGCCTCCAGACGGGCACCACGGGGCTTGAGCGCTTCGTAAGTCTTCACGTAGAGCAGCGTGTCGATGCCGCGGCGATGAAACTCGGGCACGATGCCCAACGCCCACAGGCGATAGCTGTTCACCTTCTTGATGCCGCGCAGGAGCTTGAAGATGCCGAAGGGGAAGAGCCGGCCGTTCAACCCTCGCAGCACCTCATTGACGTCCGGAAGGGCAATAGAAAAACCGATGGGTTTGCCCGCGGCTTCCACAATAAAGACCACCGAGGGGTCCAGCACCGGCTTCAGACTCCGCGCCAGGTCGGCGGCCTCCGCGTCGGTCACCGGGGCATAGCCCCAATTGTGCGCCAGGGAGCGGTTAGCCAGGTCGACCAGGAGTCGCACCTCCCGGTCGAGCTCCTTCATGTTCACCGTGCGCACATGCAGGTCGTAGCGCTGCTGAATGCGTTCCAGGTGGCGGACAAAGCGCTCCGGCAGTACATAGCCTGAGGCCGCATCACCCCGGTACACCTCCAAGTCTTTGACCTTGCCCAGACCAAAAGCCTCCATCTGGCGGTTGTAGTATGGCGGGTTGTAGGGCGACATCACGGTGGGCGGGGCGTCGAACCCCTCGACAATGAACCCCCAGTTCTGCGACTCGAAGCTGATCGGGCCGCGCATGAGGCTCATCCCGCGTGCGGACAACCAGTTGCGCGCAGTGTCGAGCAAGGCCATGGCGACCTCCACCTCGTCCACGCACTCGTAGGAGCCAAAGAAGCCCACGGAGCTTCGCCAGTAGTGATTCGCGTGTCGATCGATGAATGCGGCCACCCTGCCCACTGCCTGCTCCCTCTCCCAGGCAAGGAAGAGAGCAAAGTCGCAGTGCTGCAGCATCGGGTTCCCGCTGCGGCTGAACAGTCTCCGCTGCCCACCGCGCAGGGGCGGCACCCAGTACCTATCTCCTGCGTAGAGCCTGTACGGGAGCAAAACGAATTCGCGCAGCTCAGCGCGCGAGCTCACCTGTGTGACTTCCATGTGGCCTCCTCACCGCGGACCCTCAGGTCCCCGAACTCATCTGAAGCAGCCCGTTCTCTATGCGCCACTCCCCCGTTCTGCCACTCCCTGGTGGCCTTCTGGTCCCTTGCCCGGGCCGCCGATGCGCACATACGCTCGGCGGAGGCCCTGTACCGCCGGGGAGCCCCCATCAACCTCTGTCGAGCTTCGAGCCCCCTACTGTGCTCCACCCACCTCCAGCGCCCGGTCAATGTCCGACACATCCAGGATAATGGTCCCCCGCTCCTGGCGAGGGTTCATGGTGCCATAGAGATATTCGATGTTGATGCCCGCCTCGCCCAGGGCCAGGGCCAGCTTTGCCAGGGCGCCCGGCTGATTGTCCAGCTCTGCTGCCAGCACCTGTCGCTGTTCCACCTCGTAGCCCAGCGACGTCAGGGTCTTCATCGCCTTGGCGGTGTTTGATACCCGCAACTTGGCCACATCGCCGAACACCCCGATGCCCTCAATGTTGATCTTGCGGCGCGCCAGCTCTTGACACAACCGGCCAATGGCGCCTGGTCGGTTCTCCACCACGACGAAAACTTCCTCAATCTTGTACATATCCCCTCCTTTGCCTGCCACATGCCAAGCGCAGGCACCGTCACGCTACGCCGAAAGAGAAGGATGCCGCAGATGGAAGCCAGTGGCATCCTGATAGGCCTTGGCCACTGCCAACAATTTTGCTTCGCCAAAGAGCCTGCCCACGAAGGTGATGCTGGTGGGGGTACCAGTGTCGGCAAAGCCGTTGGGCACCACCACTGCCGGATGCCCGGTTAAGTTGGTGAGCAGAAGGTTGTTCCCGCCAAACGAGGGTGCCACATAGAGGTCGACGTTCGCCATAACCTCTGCCATCTTTTGCATCAGCAGGGTACGCACGCGGTTGGCCTGAATATACTCGACTGCCGGGATGAGACGGGACAGTCTGAACACATTGGGCCAGGCCCTCTTGACCTGGCGCACCATGAGGTCGTCGCGGTTGGTGCGTGTCAGCTCGTCGAAGGCGGCAGCGGCCTCGGCATTAAGGATGAACTCCAGCGCTTCCACTGGGTAGTCGGGCAGCTCGATGGGCACCAGCTTCATGCCCAAGGAGCGCAGCACCTCCAGCACGGCCAAGTCGCGGGCTCTGGCCTGTTCGTCGCGGCGTGGGTCAGCAAAAGCGCTTTCCACGAACCCCACCCGCAGGCCGCGCAGGTCCAACTGAGCGTCCCAGGCAAAGGGAACATCCCTCACGGTCAGGTCCTTGCCGTCCGGGCCACAGATGGCGGCAAACACCAGCGCGCAGTCCTCCACGCAACGGCAGATGGGACCGAGCTTGTCCATGCTCCAACTCAGGGCCATGGCGCCGAACCGACTGACCCTGCCGAAGGTGGGACGCAGGCCAGTCACCCCGCACCTGGTGCACGGCGACACGATGGAGCCGTAGGTCTCGCTGCCGATGGAGAATGCCACCAAGCCGGCGGCGGTAGCAGCCGCAGGGCCGGCAGAGGAGCCGCTTGAGCCCTGTTCCAGGTTCCAGGGGTTCTTTGTCTGGCCGCCGAACCACACATCGCCCCAGGCCAGGGCCCCGAGGGTGAGCTTGGCCACGAGCACCGCCCCGGCCCGATGCAGGCGCTCCACGACGGTGGCGTCATAATCCAGCACCTGGTCCTTGTAAGGCATGGCACCCCAGGTGGTCTTGTAGCCTCGGGTGGCCAAAAGGTCCTTTGCCCCCCAGGGCACACCGTGCAGAGGCCCGCGATACTTCCCGGCAGCCAGCTCTTCATCCGCGCGCCGCGCCTGCTCCATGGCCAACTCCTCGGTGAGCGTGATCACACACTTGAGCTGCGGGTCATATCTGCGCACACGGGCCAAGTACATCTCGGTCAGTTCCCGCGCGCTGACCTTCTTGCGCCGTATCAGCTCCGCCAGGGTCGTTACGGGCCAAAAGGCCACCTCTTCCAGGTCAGAGGGCAGTGGAGGGAGCTTCACCTTGCTCGGCCTGTTCTTACCGGCTCGCGTCTTGATCGTGACCCCGGCAGGCACGGGATTGAACTGGAGCGCCGGAGGCACGCTGTTGTCCAGCGGAATGGCGCGCAGCGTCTCATAGGCCTCCAGGTTCTTGTTCACCCCCTCCATCATCATCTCGCGCTCGGCCTCGGTGAACTCCAGCCCCGCCACACCCTCTGCGCCCCGGATCATCCCCTCCTCCACGCGAAGCCGGCGCTTCTCCTGCACACGCGACCACGCGCCAGGAAGCAAGAGTCCCAGCAAACCGCTCAAGCCGGAAAAGCTCACGAATCGGCGCCTGCTCATGGTTCTCCCGCGTGATCGATTCTCATTCACCCTGTTGCTCATACCACCATGCCCCTTCCTATGCTCCCGCTCACGCACTCCACGGCAAATCACCCTTTCAGGCCGGTCAGGGTGATACCCTTCACGAAATAGCGCTGCGCCATGAAGAAGATGATCACGATGGGCAACATGACGCAGACGGCCGCGGCCATCTGGTACGGCCACTTGGTTACGTGCATGTTGTGGAAAAAGGCAATCCCTACCTCCACCGGACGCATGTCCATCTGCGTGGTCACGATCAACGACCAGAGAAAGTCCCGCCACACGCCCATGAACGAGAAAATGCCCAAGGTTGCCAGGGCGGGCTTAGACAGAGGCAAGGCGATCCGCCAGTAGATGTGAAAGGTCGAGGCGCCATCAATGCGCGCCGCGTCCTCCAGGTCGCGCGGCAGCGTGAGAAAGAATTGCCGCAGCAAAAAGATCCCCCACACGCTGGAGGCAAAGTAGAGGATGAGGCCCTGGTAGGTGTTGACCCAGCCAAAGGCATCCGCGATGAGAAACGCAGGGATGATGGTCACTATCACCGGGATCATCATCGTGGCTATGTAGAGGCCGAAAATGCGGTCGCGACCACGAAAATGCAAGCGTGCAAAGGCAAATGCCGCCATGGAACAGACCACCAGCTGCAGGGCCACCGCCCCCAGGCTCATGATCACCGAATTGAGGAAGAAACGCCCGAAAGGCAACAGCGTCAGCGCCTCACGATAGTTGGCCCAGAGGAACTTGCTTGGCCACAGCTTTGGCGGATACTGGCTCACTTCCAGCTCATTCATGAAGGAGGTCATCACCATCCACAGAAACGGGATGAGCATGGACAGGGCCAGGGCCAGCAGCGCGGCATAGATCAGGAACCGACCTAAGGTTTTGCCCACCCTCTTTCTGCCAAACCTCTTCACGCCCATGCCAACTACCACGTTCACTCCATTGTCACCCAGCAGTGCGACGGAATTCCACCAGCGGCCCGTCCCCGCTAGCTGTACTCCACCCGCCTGCCCACCAGCCGAAACTGAATCAGTGTGATGACCAGGATGATGGAAAAGAGCACCCAGGCCATGGCCGAGGCCCTGCCCATGCGTAGGTATTCCCACGCATTCTGGTAAATGTGATAGACCACCACATCGGTTGCGCGTGCAGGGCCACCCTGGGTCATTACCCACACCGAGGTGAACACCTGGAAAGAGCCGATGATGGCCGTCACCAAAATGAAGAACGTCGTCGGTTTGAGCAAGGGCAACGTTACGCGCCGGAAGCGTTGCCAAGCAGTCGCGCCATCGATGATGGCCGCTTCGTAGAGGAAGTCCGGAATCCCCTGCAGTCCGGCCAAAAAGATGACCATCTGGTAGCCGATCTGCATCCAGATGGTCATGACCATCAACGAGATGAGGGCGGTGTTGGGGCTGCTGAGGCCGCTCCAAGAGCCAAGACCAAGGAGGCGCAGGAGGTAGTTGATCAGCCCGAACTGCGGTTCATAAAGCCACTGCCACACCATAGCGATGGCTACAAACGAGGACACGCTGGGCAAGAAGTACAGCGTGCGCAGGAGGTTGACGCCTTTGATGCGCTGGTTCATCATCAGCGCTACTGCCAGGGAGATGCCCATAGCCACAGGCACCTGGAGCGAATAGAGAGCCGTGTTCTTCAGCGCATTCAGGAAGAGGCGATCGGTGAAGATAGTGCGGTAGTTGTCCAGCCCCACAAACGGCTTGGTGGGCATGATCACGTCCCAGCGGTGTACACTTAAGTAGAGCGAAAAGACAAGGGGCGCCAAGACAAAGATGAGCAGGTGAGCGAAGGAAGGGGCAAGGAACGCGTACCCCTCTACTGTGGCGCGCCGTTCCCGCCCGCGACCAAGGAGCAGATTCAGCACCGCGGCCGCGGCAGAAAGAAGCCCCACGACCATGAGGAAGTGGAGCACAAAGCCTCGTTCCGAGCCAGGGCGGGCCTCCATCACTGGGGTGCTCCGCGCATCGGCCAGGTCCTTGTCGATCTTACGCGCCGCGTCGGTGAGCATCGCATGCAGGTCCCAGCCCCGGTACAACACCAGATCGACGGCGTCCTTGGTCAGCTCTTCCACGCGACGGAACTGTTCCACCACCGTGCCCCAAGGCTGGCGACAAAAGGGCACTTCGTCCAGAAAGACCTGCTCCAGGCCGAAGGGGTCCAGCTCGGCCTGCTTCTGGGCCACCTCGACGATGGCGGGGATGGCGATGAGCGACTCAATGCGCTGCATCCCTGCCCATTTGCCACCCATGAAGGCTGCCAGTTCCATGGCCAGCTCTGGGTGGGAAGTCCCCTTGGGCACGCACCACCCGGCCTCATACATCACCGTGACGTGCTCGCCGTGAAGCGGTGTGGGCAGGGGGGCCACCCCCACCTCCAGCTCACCCCGTTTCATGTACTCCTGGATCGTCGTCAATAACCAGTGCCCACTGACCACCATGCCGATTCGTCCGGTGAAAAAGAGGCGGGTGATGCCTCCGCTTTCGGCGGCGGCGTACTGCGCGTGGGGCGCCACCTGGTGCTTCACACGCAGATCGATCAGAAACTGGATAGCCTCCTCGGTGGCGGGCGAGTTCAAGTAGCCTGTGGCCCGGGTGCCGTCTGGGCTCAGAATATCGCCCTTGTTCATCCACACAAACGGCTGCCAGTAAAAGAGGTAGGTGGAAAACGCCGTGCCGAACTGGTCGATACGGCCATCGCCGTCCAGGTCTTTGGTCAGCTTCTTAGCCAGTTCCAAGTAGTCGTCCCAGGTCCAGGCGCGCCGGGGATATGGCACCCCTGCGGCATCAAATAGCCGCCTGTTGTAGTACATGGCGATGGGGTTAGAGTCCTTGGGAAAGGCATACAGCGCGCTGTCGCGCATGCCGATTTTGAGCACGTTAGGAAAGTACATGGACAGGTCGATGCCCCTGGCCTTGGCGAAGGGCATCAAGTCCAGCAACAGCCCGCGGTTGATGAAGGTAGGCATGATCACCGAATCCAGCAGGAACACGTCTGGCGGCGAACCAGCAGCTATGGCGGCCAGGATCTTCTCTTTGTAGTTGGAGGCGGGAATGGACTCGACGCGCACCACGACCCCAGGGTGCCGGCGGGCGAACTCGTCGGCTATGGCCTGCTCGCTCTTGACCTCTTCGGCGCCGCCCCAGTTGGCCACGCGCAGCACGACGGTCTCGCCGCCCGCCGCTTTTCCCCACCCTGCCAAGAAGACAAGCAGCGTAATGCCGCACACAAGGGCAAGCAGCGGTCCTTGCCAGCCCCTCCGGTCAGACAGGAAAGCGCCGGCTCTCTGTCTATCTATGCCATTCAAGCCCATGACGCGCAAAGAGGTGCTCAAGTTCGTACTCTACCGGGGGCTCCAATCCCAGCTCGTGGAGCCGCTCCACCTGCTGGAACACCTGCTCCGGCGGCCCTTCCATGACCAAACGCCCCCTGTGCATGACCAGGAGCCGGTCCACGCCCAGCACCTCCTCCGGGTATTGGCTGATGAGCAAGGTCGACACTCGAACGCCTGAAGCGGACTCTTCCCTTTCCCGATGCAGGCGCTGGACCATCTCAACCACGGCCTCGCGGCCTTGCGGGTCCAATAACGAAGTAGGTTCGTCAAGGATGACGTACTTGGGGCGCATGGCCATCACCGCGGCCAGGGCCACACGCTGTTTCTCGCCCCCGGAGAGCAGATGCGGCGGATGGTGCCGGTATCGCTCCAGGTCAAACTCGGCCAGGGCCCTGTCCACCCGCGCGTGCATCTCTTGGTAGGGAACGCCGAGGTTCTCCAGGCCGAAGGCGATCTCTCGCTCCACCGTGGCCGAGACGAGCTGGTTGTCCGGATTCTGAAAGACCATGCCCACCCTTTGCCGGATGGCCAGGTGATTGGCAGGGTCCCGCGTATCAAGGCCATCAACGAGCACCACCCCCTGGGTGGGGATCACCAGCGTGTTCAGGCAGCGGGCTAGCGTGGTCTTGCCCGAGCCATTGGCCCCGATCAGCCCCAAAGACTCCCCTTCCTCGATCCTCAGGGAGACCCTGTCCAGGGCGAGCGCGCTACGGCCGTCCGTCGCGGGGTAGGAATAACTGACTCCGCTGACCTCTATCAACTGGCTCCTCACTAGGCGTGGGGCCCATGCGTTTGTTGCTCCAAATATAACATTTTTGTTGACCCAATCAACCGTTTTTCTTAAATTGCTGGTGTCCGACCTGATTTCCTGAGACCAGGGACGAGCCCTGCGACGAAGCCGGGCACGACCAACGACGAACCAGACATGAATGTCTCTCTGCGAACCAAACTCATCCTTAGCTTCGTGGTGGTAGTGTTGCTCTCGGGCGCCATCGCCGCGTGGGTGGGCTTTCGTTTGATTGGTGACGTGGTGGTGCGCCAGGCGCAGGACAAGGTGCGGAACGACCTCAATACCGCCCGGGCGCTGTATCGACACAAGTTAGACCGCATTCGCGACGTGGTGGAGCTGACCTCTATTCGCTACTATGTGCGCGAGGGAATGGCCGCCGGCAACATCGCGGCCGTGGGCAGAGAGCTGCAGCGAACGCTGACCATGGAGCGCCTGGACGTGCTTGGTGCCACCGACGCCCGGGGCATCGTGCTCTATCGCGCGCGCAACCCTGGCTTGGCCGGCGACAGCCAGACCGAAGACGAGCTGGTGCGACGGGTGCTGTTGACCGGCCGGCCGGCTGCAGGAACAACGATCGTAGCACGGGAGGAGCTGCGCAAAGAGGGCGCCGACCTAGCCGAACAGGCGCGCATACAGGTGATCCCCACGCCCAGGGCCAAACCCCGCCAGGGCGGCGAGGAGACGCGCGGCATGATGCTCAAAGCCGTAGCCCCGGTGCTCAATGAGCGCGGCGAGATGCTCGGCACCATCTACGGCGGAGTACTGCTCAATCGCAACTATGAGCTCGTGGATACCATCAAACAGACCGTGTATCAGGGCGAGGTGTACAAGGGCAAGGAGATCGGTTCGGCCACCATCTTCTTGGGGGACATCCGCATCTCCACCAACGTCCTGCGCGAAGATGGCACCAGGGCCATAGGCACACAGGTATCCGGTGCCGTGCACGACCGCGTGTTGGTGGAAGGCCTGCCGTGGATAGAGCGGGCCTTTGTCGTGAACCATTGGTACATCACCGCCTACGAGCCCATTCGCACGCAGGCAGGCGCCATCGTGGGCATGTTGTACGTGGGCATGTTGGAGCAAAAGTTTGCTGACCTGCGCCGCGCCACCTTGCTCACTTTTGGTGGCATTACCCTGGCAGGAGTGATCGGCGCCCTCCTCATCAGCATCGTCCTGGCCAACGGCATCCTCAAGCCGTTGCGCCGCCTGGCAGAGGCAACGCAGCAGCTGGCCCAAGGCGACCTCACGCACAAAGTCCACGTGAATTCCCGGGACGAGATCGGCACCTTGGGCCACATGTTCAACTTCATGGCCGCCTCCCTGCTGGACCGGGATGAGCAGCTCAAGCAGCGGGCGCAGCAGACCATCATGCAGTCGGAACGCCTGGCCACGGTGGGACAACTGGCCGCCGGCGTCGCCCACGAGCTCAATAACCCCCTGGGCGGTATCCTTCTCTATGCCAACCTCCTCCTGGAAAAGGCCAAAGACGGTGACCCCATCCGGGACGACCTGCAGGTGATTGTCCGCGAAACCGAGCGCTGCCGTAGGATCGTGCGCGGACTGCTGGACTTTTCCCGGCAGACCAAGCTGGAGATGACCCTTACCGACCTCAACAAGATCATCAGCACCACCCTCGACCTCGTGGTCACGCAGGCCATCTTCAAAGGAATCACCGTGACGCGCAATCTGAGCCCTGCCTTGCCCAAAGTCATGGTGGACGTGGGACAGATGCAGCAGGTGTTCATCAACATCATTATGAATGCCGCCGAGGCTATGGCCGGAAATGGCTCCTTGGAGGTGAGCACCTCGGTGCAAGATGGCGACTCTTACGTCGTCACCTCCATCCGGGACACTGGCCCCGGCATCCCTGAGGAGATCCGCAGCAAGATCTTTGACCCCTTCTTCACCACCAAGCCCTTGGGCAAAGGGACCGGGCTGGGTCTGTCCATCGCCTTCGGCATTGTGCGCAAGCACAATGGCGCCATCGAAGTGGAGACCGAGGTGGGCAAAGGCACCACCTTCCACATCAGACTTCCAGTGATGGATACAGCGGATGCCAAGTCGCGGCTCTGACATACAGATTTTGGTGGCGGACGATGACGCGGGCATACGCGAAGGGTGTGCGCGCGTGCTGCGCGGCGAAGGGTACCAGGTGTACACGGCCGTGGACGGACTGCGGGCGCTGCAAGCCCTCCGGGAGCGTGAGTTCGACCTCGCCCTGCTTGACCTGAAGATGCCCGGCGCCGACGGCATGGAGGTGTTGCGGCAGATCAAGCAGACCCACCCTGCGACCGAGGTAGTCATGATCACCGGCTTTGCCACGGTGGAAACCGCGGTGGAAGCCATGCGCCTGGGGGCCTATGACTACATCCCCAAGCCCTTCCCGCCCAATGAGGTGCGCCAGGTTGTGGCCAAGGTGCTGAAGAAACGCGAACTGCTTGCCGCTGCCCCGGAACAGGAGTGGAAGCTGGAGCTGGACGGCCGCACTGACCTCATCATTGGGGACAGCCCCAGGATGCGCGAGGTCTTCCGCCTGGTGAAAAAAGTGGCCCCCACAGACGCCACCGTGCTCATCTACGGTGAGAGCGGCACGGGCAAGGAACTCATCGCCAGGGCCATCCACTACAACAGCCTGCGCCGAGACAAGCCTTTCCTGACCGTGGACTGCGGCTCCCTGGTGGAGACCCTGTTCGAAAGCGAACTCTTCGGCCATGTCAAGGGAGCCTTCACCGGAGCCGTCGCCACCAAGCACGGCAGTTTCGAGCTGGCCAACGGCGGCACCTTCCTGTTCGACGAGATCGGCAACATCTCCCTGGCCATGCAGGCCAAGTTCTTGCGCGCCATCCAGGAGCGGGAGATCCGCCGCGTCGGCGGGACCACCACCATCAAGGTGGACGTGCGCATCATTGCCGCTACCAACCGCGACCTGCGCCGGTGCGTGCAGGAAGGCACCTTCCGTGAGGACCTCTATTACCGCCTCAGCGTCATCCCCATCTACCTGCCCTCGCTGCGGGAGAGGAAGGAGGACATCCCGCTCCTGGCGCAGCATTTTCTGCAAAAGTACAATCAGCGGCGGAAGAGATCGATCGCTGGCATCTCCCCGGAAGCAATGCAACTGCTGTGCAGCTACCACTGGCCTGGCAACGTGCGCGAACTGGAAAATGTTATCGAGCGCGCGGTGGTCATCGAAGAAGGAACTCAGATCACGCCAGAGAGCTTGCCGTCCCATCTGCGGACCGAGGAGAAACCAGGACTTTCCCCCTCCTCCGACATCCCCACGCTGGAACAGATGGAGAAGGAGCACATTACGCGCACCCTGTTGGCCACTGGCGGCAACCGGTCCCGCGCCGCCCAGATCCTGGGCATCGACAGGAAGACGCTGTACGAGAAGATCAAGCGCTACCAGATCGACCTGCCCTAGCCCTTTGCCGCCGAGCCGATGGCCTCGCCCTAAAGGCGCAGGGAACCTCGGAGTGCTCTGCCTGCTCAAGTGACTCGCCGGCGCTCCGCCTCCTGCCCCAAGACCTGTGGAAAAACTCCTCACTGTGGTCATTTGCCACACCCGTGCCATCGGCCATTGAGGCACGGGCAGCGGCCCCCTTGCCGAGCCTGTGGAGAAACACCCCACTCTGTCAGTCGCGCCCCTCATGGCCTCCCCTGCGAATGGGCGATTGCGCACGAGGCAACCATTTGTCCCACCGGAGCTTACACCCTATCCCTGGAAGCCCTGCTGCGCATTTTCACCTTTGGCACAGTTCTTGACCGAGAACAGGCGCCATGGAAGCCGAGCGAGAACAACAGCAGTCAAGCGCAGGTTTGCAGCCGCCAATTCACTGCCTGGCAAACATCCTGGTGGTCGCCAGCCAGCGCGACGTGTGCATCCGGGAACTCACCCAGTGCGTGTACGCCCACGGCTACTGCCTCGAGAGCGTAGAAGACATTGCCGAGACCATCAGGCGGGTGCAGGAGCACAAGTTCGAGGTCGTGGTGTTGGATACTGCCTTGGGAGGGATGAGGCCCGAGCGCGCGGTGGGCATCCTCCGCGGGCTCGACCCCCAGGCCAGGATTATCGTCAAGAGCAGCTACAACACCAAGGAGTTGGAAGCGGAGATTCGCAAGGCCAGGGTCTACTACTATCACCTGGACTGCTTTGGCGTAGAAGAGTTGAAGATGGCGGTGCTCTCCGCGTTGCAGGGCACAGCGGTGGGGCCGCAAGCCAGTACTAAGGAGGCCAATGCGATGGAAACGAAGGCAAAAATCCTCATTGTCGACGATGACCCAGACTTTGTGGAAATCCACACGGCGGTGTTGGAGGCCAATGGCTATCAGACGGCGGCTGCCTACACGCCAGAGGAGGCATGGGCCTGCCTGGCCAGCTGGCAGCCGGACCTCATCATGCTGGACGTGATGATGCCCAAAGGGACCGAGGGCTTTCATTTTGCCTATCGTTTGCGTGCCGACCAACAGCATCGCCACCTGCCTGTGCTCATGGTCACTCAGATCAACGAGGTCGCGGACTTTCGTTTTTCGCCGGAGACGGATGGCGACTTCCTCCCGGTGGAGGATTTTGTCGAAAAGCCGGTGCGGCCAGAAGAGCTGGTGCGGCGGGTGGAGTCGCTGTTAGCCAGGGCGCGCACCAATTCCTGGCAGAAAGTGAACACCTATCGGGGCATGGGTCTCAAGAAGCAGTCCTGAGCAGTGGCGATGAGAAACAGGCCGCGCATACTGGTCGTTGACGACGAGGAGATCATCCGCCTCGGTTGCCAGCGCACTCTGAACGAGGAGCAGTACGAGGTCCTGACCGCGGAGAACGGGGCCGTTGGTCTGGCCCTGGCCAGAGAAAAGTCGCCGGACCTGGTGCTGGTGGACTTGCTCATGCCGGAGATGGGGGGCATGGAGCTCCTCGAGGCGGTGCATCGGCAGGACAAGAACATCGTCACCATTGTCATTACCGGCTATGCCACCATCGAGTCGGCAGTGGAGGCGGTCAAGAAGGGAGCCTTCGACTACTTGCCGAAACCGTTTGGGCCGGAGGAGCTGCGTGCGGCTGTGCTCCGTGGCCTGGAGCAGCGCCGTCTGCTGCTTGAGACCGAGCGCCTGCGCAGGGAGCGCGCGCGCAACTTGCTGGAGCTGGCCGCCGAGCGCTCCCGCACCGCTACCATCATCCAGTCCATGGGCGAAGGACTCCTGGTGGTGAACCGACGGGGCCAGGTGGCGCTCCTCAACCCGCTGGCACAGGAAATTCTCCGTGTACACGAGCCCCAGGTCCTGGGCAAGCACGTCGAAGGCAACCTGCGCACCAAGGAGCTGGAGGAGTTCATCAGCAAGGCCCTGGCTCATGAGGGTCCGCACCCGGTCCTCTCCAGGAAAGAGATCTCTCTGCAGCGCGAGCCACAGGAGGTGTTGTCGGCGACCCTCTCCCCCATCCTGAGCGAGAAGGGGGAGATGCTGGGCGTCGTGGTGGTGCTGAGGGACATCACCGTGCAAAAGCACATCGAGAAGAGCAAGTCGGACTTTGTCCGCATGGTGGCCCACGAGCTCAAGGCCCCGCTGGGGGCCATAGAGGGGTACCTGAACCTGCTTGTGGAGGGCATGGTCAAAGACGACCCGGGGCGACAAAGAGAGATCATCGTCCGCTGCCGCGATCGCGCCGAGGCCCTGCTGGGACTGATCCGCGACCTGCTGGACCTGTCGGCCATCGAGGCCGGTAAGGTGGCGCAGGAGATGAAGCCGGTGGAAATCGGCCCGGTCCTGGAAGAGGTGGTGACGATGATGGACAGCGAGGCGCGGGCGCGCGACATCACCATGGAGCTACGGGCGGCCCCACGGTTGCCCAAGGTGGTGGCCGACCGCGAGGACCTGGTGCGAGTGTTCACCAATCTCGTGAGCAACGCCATCAAGTACAACCGCCCAGGCGGACACGTCACCGTCGCCGCGCACACAGAAGACTCCCACGTGGTGGTGGAGGTCAAGGACACCGGTTTTGGCATCGCGCCGGAAGAGCAAAGCAAGATTTTCGCAGAGTTCTATCGCGTGAAGAACCAGCACACGCGCGCAATCTGCGGCACCGGGCTGGGCCTGGCCATTGTCAAGCGCATCGTCGAATCGCACCGCGGCTACATCGAAGTGGAAAGCCAACCAGAACAGGGCAGCACCTTTGCCGTGCATCTGCCCATGTACAAGGCCTAACGGCCACGAACAAGTACCCTGAGGCAAAAGGAGAACTGTGCTATGGCAGAACCCGCAAAGATCCTCGTCGTCGATGACGACCCGGATTATGTGGAGATCACTCGGAGCATCCTGGAAAGCAAACACTATCAGGTGGAGACCGCGCATTCCAAGACAGAGGCAGAGCAAAAGATCGCCGCCTCCAGACCTGACCTGATCATCCTGGACATCATCATGGACAGGATGAACGACGGCTTCAAACTCTGCTATCAACTGAAACACGATCCCCAGACACGTTCCATCCCGGTCTTTGCCATTTCCTCGGTCAATCGGGTCACCGGCTTCAACTTCTCGCCCCAGACCGACGGCGAGTACTTTGAGGCCGATGAGTTTGTCGAAAAGCCCATAAAGGCAGACGAACTGTTGCGGCGTGTGGAAGCCCTGTTACAGAAGAAGTGACATCGTGCAAGGAAAGGCCAACTCATGAGGATCGTAACGCTTTCCAAGGACAAACTTCAGCCGTTTCTCGAGTCGACCAGAGCCTTCGGTGAGCTGCACGCGCCGCTGCGCCGGGGCGAAGAGAGCTGCGCGTTCGGCAGGGTGGACAACGTCGCCGACATCCAGGTAGGGTGCCTGCGGACTATCCTGCCACCCAAGAAGTACTTCATGCCCCCTGAGCAGACGATGTTCTCCTTCTCTCCGCAAGGCTATCAAGCCGTGCACGAGGAGGCAGGCAAGAGGTACGTTCTTTTTGGTCTGCACCCCTGCGACATCCACGGACTCAAGATCCTGGACCTGGTGTTTAGCGGCAAGTACACCGATCCCTACTACTTCGAGCGCCACAAGCACGTGGCGATCATCGGGCTGGACTGCATCCCCGACCAGTACTGCTTCTGCAACTCCATGGGCACCTCCTATGCGGAGGACGGCTTTGACCTGTTCTTCAACGACATCGGCACTGAGTACCTGGTGATGGTGGGAACTAGTCTGGGGGACGACATGGTCAATGCCAGGGCCGACCTGTTCGGCGAAGTCGGGGAAAAGGCCAAGGAGGAGTTCAAGCGTCGTGCCAATGCCCGCCGCGAACATTTTACTGTCGAGGTCGAGACCTGGGGTCTGCCGGAGATTATCGACCTGGAGTACGAAAGTCCGCTCTGGCAAGAGGCGGGCGAGAAATGCCTTGGCTGCGGCGCCTGCTCCATGGTCTGCCCCACCTGCTATTGCTACGACGTCCTGGACCTCTTGGAATTGGATGCCCGCAAGGGCGTGCGCAAACGGCGCTGGGACTCCTGTCTGTTCAAGGACTATGCGCTGGTTGCTGGCGGGCACAACTTCCGCAAGGAACGCTCCTCGCGGGTGAAGAATCGTTTCTTCCACAAACAACGCGGCTTTGTCGCTGAGTACGGGCGCCCGGCGTGCACTGGCTGCGGCCGCTGCATCGTGGACTGCCCTGCCGACATCAACCTCATCGAGTTGATCACCAAACTGCGGAGCCACAGCTATGTCTGATCGTCAGGATAAGCACAACCCATATCAGCCGCACCTGGCGCGCATCGTCCGCATCCTGCCCCAGATACCAGACCACCGTCTGTATCAGCTGCGGTTTGAGGACGAGCAAGTGGCGCGCAACTTCAAGCATCGGCCTGGCCAGTTCGTGGAGCTGAGCGTGCTGGGCACGGGCGAGGCGCCCATCTCCATCTCCTCCTCGCCCACCAGACCGGGCACCCTGGAACTCTGCGTCCGCAAAGTGGGACGCGTCACCCAGGCGCTGTTCAGACTCGGCGTCGATGACGTCATCGGCATCAGGGGTCCCTATGGGAACGGGTACCCGGTGGAAGAGATGGAGGGGCACAACCTGCTGCTGGTGGCCGGAGGATTGGGCATGGCGCCGCTGCGTTCGCTCCTCTGGTATGCGATGGACAATCGCCGCAAGTTCAAGGACATCATCCTGATGTATGGGGCGCGCGTGCCTGCCGACATGCTGTTCAAATACGAGCTGCTGGGACTGCTTGACCAGCCCGACATTACCTGTCTGCTCACGGTGGATCGCGACGACACCGGCCGCTGGCCAGCGCACATTGGCGTGGTGCCCAAGCTCTTCGACAAGATCGCGCTTGACCCCAAGACGACCATTGCTGCCGTCTGCGGTCCGCCTGTGATGTACAAGTTCGTGCTACAAAAGCTCCTGGAACGCAACTTCTCCAAAGACCACATCCTGATGTCCCTGGAGCGCAAGATGAAATGCGGCGTAGGCAAGTGCGGCCACTGCGCCATCGGCTACAAATACACCTGTCTGGACGGCCCGATCTTCACCTACTGGGACGTCATCAACCTGCCTGAGGTGGTGTGAGGAGGAACGCATGAGCGTCAAACCAAAGAGTGGCATCTTCGGACTCACAGGTTGTAGCGGTGAACAGATCGTCATCCTAAATTGTGAAGACGAGCTCTTGGACATTGCCGGTGCGATGGACATCAAAGTCTTTCACACCGCCGCTTCTGACAATGATGACGAAAACCCTCTGGATATCGCGTTTGTCGAGGGTTCGGTAGTCAAGCCGGAAGAGGTGGAAGTCCTCAAGAAGATTCGCGCGCGGGCCAAGCTCCTTGTGGCCATCGGCACCTGTGCGGCCTGGGGAGGCATCCCGGCCATGCACAACGAACGCTCACGGGAGGAGCTCTGCCGCGAGGTCTACGGCGGCGACGGGCAGACCTTTGCGACCATCCCGCCGCAGCCGCTGCGCACTTTTGTCAAGGTTGACTATGTGCTCCCCGGCTGTCCCATGGAGAAGGAGGATTTCCTGCGCGCCGTGCCGATGCTGCTCCATGCCGATTTGCCACTGGTCCCCAACTATGCGGTGTGCACCGAGTGCAAGATGCGCGAAAACGAATGCTTGTTGCGCCGGGGCCTGCTGTGCCTCGGGCCGCTCACGCAAGCGGGCTGCAATGCCCGCTGCCCCAGCTACGGTGTCCCCTGTTGCGGTTGCCGGGGCCCGGTGGACGAGGCGAACGTGGCTTCGGAAGTAAAGATCCTGCATGAGAAAGGCTTCACTGCCGTGGACATCCACAACGCGCTGCGCGCCTTTGCTGCCCCAGCGCAGGTGATGAAAGAGGAATTGCTCAGAGGGAAGAACGGATGAGTACGTCGATTGTGGTGGATCACCTATGCCGCATAGAAGGACATGGCGGCATCACCGTGGAAGTGAAGAATGGCAAGGCCACCAGGGTGCATATGGACATCCTGGAAGGGACGCGCTTCTTTGAGGCCCTGATCAAGGGGCGAAGCTACAGCGAAGTGCCGGGTATCGTCTCGCGCATCTGCTCCATCTGCTCGGGCGTGCACACCATCACCTCGCAACTGGCGGTGGAGGACGCGTTCGGGGTGCAGGTCACCGAGCAGACCAGACGTTTGCGCGACCTGTTTCTGCAGGGTGGCAACATCGCGAGCCACGCCCTCCATGTGTTCTGCCTGGCACTGCCGGACTATTTGGGCTACAGCGGCGCCATCGCCATGGCAGCCGACCATCCGGACAAGGTCAAGATGGGGCTGGAGCTAAAGAAAATCGGCAACACGATCCAGGAGGTGGTGGGTGGACGTGCCGTGCATCCGGTCAACACCGTGGTCGGAGGCTTCGGCCGAGTGCCCAGCCGTGAGGAGCTCAGCGCGCTGCGGGACAAGCTGGTCGTGGGTCTGGACCTGGCGCAGAAGGCCGTGGACTACATGGTCACCCTGGAGGCGCCGCGCTTCACCGAATCGCCCACTGTCTACGCTGCCCTGCGCCCGACTGACGGCTCCTTCTCCCTGATGGGCGAGCAGATCTGCCTTTCCACCGGCGAGTGCTTCCCCATTCGCGACTATCGCAAAGTGTGCAACGAGTTTGTGGTACCACATTCGCACTGCAAGCACAGCAAGTACAACGGGCAACCGTTCATGGTCGGCGCCCTGGCCCGCCTGATGATTAACGGCAAAGCTTTGCGCGGCAAGGCGCGCGAAACCGCGGAGCGCCTGCAGTTGACTTCTTTCACCGAGAACATCTTCCACAACAACACCGCTCAGGTGGTGGAACTGGTCTTCTCCCTGGAGCATTCCATTGAGTTGGTGGATGAACTCTTGCGCGAGGGCGTGCGGGCGGAAAAGCCAGCAGCAGTTGCGGTCCAGGCTGGCGAAGGCACTGGTGCAGCTGAGGCGCCCCGCGGCACCCTCTACCACAGCTACCGCTTCGACGACCAGGGACGTCTGGAATGGGCCGACGTCATTGCCCCCACGTCGCAGAACGCGGCCAATATCGAAAAGGACCTGCGCGTGGCAGTGGAGCGGCTGGCCTCAGAGCCCAAGGAGGTCCTTGCACACAAGCTGGAGATGGTGGCGCGCGCCTATGACCCCTGCCTTTCCTGCTCCGTACACCTGGTCGACTTGAGCAATGAGTGAGGAGGGAGAACAGATCCTGGTGGTGGGGGTCGGCAATCTCCTCATGGCCGACGAGGGGATAGGGGTGCACGCAGCGCAGGGGCTGCAACGCCTTTCCTGGCCACCGCAGGTGCACATCATGGAGTGCGGCACCAACCTCATGGCTATCGCCCCGCACCTGCAGGGCGTGCGCAAGCTGATCATTGTCGACGCGGTGCGCACCGGCGGCAGAGCTGGGACGATCTACCGCTTCACCTACGAGGAGATCGAACGCGCGCCTGCTGGGTTGCGCTTCGCCCATCAGGTGAACCTGCTGTCGTCACTGCGCTTGCTCCGGGCCGCTGAGCAGGGCTTTGCCAGCACCGAAATCGTGCTGCTGGGCGTGGAGCCCAAGGTCATTCAGCCCTCGCTGCGGCTGTCGGCGGAGGTGAAAGCGGCGCTGCCGGCGCTCATCGAGGCAGTGCGCGCCGAGGTGCAGAGGCAAAGCTGAACTGAGAGGCTTTCCCACCCCACAGGAGGCGGCGAAGAAACGTGAAGCTTTCATTGCGCACAAAGCTCTTGGCCTCCTCTGTGGTTGTGGTGGTGGCTTCTGGGGCGGTGGTCACCTGGCTGGGCGCGCGCCTGATCGGCGATCGGGTGGTGAGCCAGGCCCAGGACAAGGTGCGCACTGACCTCAATGCTGCTCGTGCGCTGTACGAGGAAAAAGCCCGGGACGTGGCCGACGTGATACGGCTGACCGCGTCCCGCTTCTTTCTGCAAGAGGCCCTGGGCAGAGGAGATGTGCATGGCCTCGGCCCAGAACTCATCCGCGTGCGCGTGCACGAGGGACTGGACGTACTGACGCTGACCGATGGGCAAGGCAGAGTCCTGTTCCGGGCAGGCAATCCAGCTATGTACGGTGATCTCCAGAGCACTGACCCCCTGGTCGCCGCGGTGTTGGCCAGCCGTCGCCCCTGCTGGGCAACCGAAGTGCTGCCAGGAGCACGCCTTGCCCTGGAAGGCCAGGACTTGACCCAGCGCGCCCGCATCGTCTTCCTCCCTACCACCCATGCACGTTCCCGCCCGGAAACCGAAGAGACCGCCGGCATGGTGCTCGCCGCTGCAGCACCAGTGTGCAATGCCCAGGGAGACCTCATCGGCGTGCTGTATGGCGGCACACTCCTCAACCACAACTATGAGATCGTCGACCGCATCAAGAGCACCGTCTACCAGGGCAAGATTTACCAGGGCAAAGAGATTGGCACGGCCACGATCTTTCAGGACGATCTGCGCATTGCCACCAACGTCACCAACCTGTATGGAAAGCGCGCCGTGGGCACGCGCGTTTCCGAAGAGGTCTACCGGCAGGTGGTGGGCCAGGGGCGTCCATGGATAGGCCGCGCCTTTGTGGTCCACGACTGGTACATCACCGCCTATGAACCCATCCGCAACTTGCGTGGCAGCACCATTGGCATGCTGTATGTGGGTATGTTGGAGGCTCCCTACCGCGACATGCGTCGGCAGGTAATTTCCACCTTCCTGGTCGCTGCGCTGGGAAGCATTGTCATCCTTTCGGCCATCACCTACGCCGTGACCACCGCTACCATTCGGCCGGTGGGCACGCTCCTGACCGCCATGGAGAGGATCGGCGCAGGTCAGCTCACTTACCGCGTGCCCGAGACCCGCCAGGACGAGTTGGGCCAGCTGGCCCGCTCCCTGAACCAGATGGCCACCCGACTGGAGCAGCTCACTGAAAGCTATCGTGTCCTCACGACAGAGCTGGAACGCAAGGTGGAGCAGCGCACAAGGGAGCTGCAGCGCGCCCAGGAACAGCTGGTGCAGTCGGAGAAACTGAGCTCCTTGGGCAAACTTGCGGCCGGGGTCGCGCACGAGATCAACAACCCGCTGACCTCTATCATGCTCAATGCCCACCTGCTGGCCGAGCAATTTCAGGATCAGGCCCGCGCCAACGAATCCCTGCGCCTAATCATCGAGGAGACCGAGCGCTGCAGCACCATCGTGCGCGGCCTCTTAGAGTTCTCGCGTCAGCAGCCGCCGCAGCGCGAACCAACCGACGTCAACGAGGTCGTGCGCAGGACCCTGTAGCTGTGCGAAAGCCAGATCCTCATGGCCAAGGTCCGCGTCCGCACCTCGCTGGCGGAGGACCTCCCCAGACTGCTGCTGGACCGACAAAAGATCGTCCAGGTGTTCACCAACCTGGTCATCAACGCCGTGGAGGCGATGCCCGAGGGCGGCACGCTGACCATCATCACCCGCCGGAGCGGTCAGGACCTAGCAGAAGTGGTTGTGGCCGATACCGGCTGCGGCATTCCTCGTCACCTCTTGGGAAGAATCTTTGATCCATTCTTCACCACCAAAGGAGGCAAAGGCACCGGCCTGGGGCTTTCTGTCAGCTATGGCATCGTGCAAGCACATGGCGGAAGCATCGCCGTGGAGAGCGAGGAGGGCAGTGGCACCATGGTCACGGTGCGTTTTCCTTTACAGGCAGAACAACTCGGTCAAAAAGGAGAAGCGTCATGAGCGTCAATTGCCGAGTGCTGGTTGTGGACGACGAGGTGCCAGTGTGCAAGAGCATGGCGGCGGCCCTGGCAGAACCTGGGCGAGAGGTTGACCTGGCCCTGAGCGGCGAGGAGGCACTGGCCAAAGATCTTGCTACGCCGTACGATGTCATCGTTGCCGACCTGATGATGCCCGGTCTCAGCGGCATGGACCTGCTCAAGGCATTGAAGGAGCGGCGGCCTGACGTGGCGGTCATCATGGTCACCGGCTATCCGTCCATCAGGAGCGCCGTGCAGGCGATCAAGTTGGGTGCCTTTGACTACATCCCCAAGCCGTTTGCGCCGGCGGAGCTGCGCAGCCTGGTGGGGCGCGCCGAGGAGCGCATCCGGCTGCTGCGCCCCTCTGCGGAGGCAAAGGCCGAGCGCCCGCTGGTGGTGGTGCCGCCAGGCCTCTACCTCATCCCCGAGCACGCCTGGGCGCGCGTCCTGGATGATGGCACGGTCGAAGTGGGGATGCACCACCTGTTCCAACTCAGCATCCGTCAGGTGGTCTCCGTGCACTTGCCCGCTGTTGGCAGCGTGGTGAACCAGGGCGAGGTGGTGGCGCGCATCTCGGGCTATGACCAGAACGTCTATCGGCTGTGGACACCCGTCAGCGGCACGGTGATCGCCGTGAACGACCGCCTGGAAAAGGAGCCGCAGCGGGCCAGCAAGGACCCCTACGGCGAAGGGTGGCTGGTGCTGCTCAAGCCCAGCCGGTTGGAAGATGACCTCCGGAACCTTGTCCGCTCCTGACCGGTGGCCAGCGGTCGCGCACCGGCTGGAGCAGACCCTGCTTGCCGCCCTGGCTAACTACCAGCCATGGGCACCCGTGTACCGTTCACCCCGGGGCGAATGGGTGGGCCCACCGCGCACCTTACGACAGCGCCTTGCCAACGAACTCTGGCACCGGCTCTACCTGGCAGCCAAAAACCAGGACGGCGTCGCCCATATCCACCCCCTCGTGGTTTTCTTCGCCGCGGACAGGCGCGCCTGGAAACTGACCTGCCGCCTGTACAAGAGCCTCAGCGGCGAGTCTGCCCGCACCTCGCCTGCCCAGGCCCTCATTGAGGTGTGTGCCTGGCTGCTGGAACAGGCCGTCCTCGAAAAGCTTTCCTCCCGCTATGTGCCGGCCTGGGACGTGCGCGGACAACAGGCAACCCGTGCCTGGACGCTCCTCAGGCAGGAAAACCTCAGCTCTCTTCAACGCGCCAGCGGCCTGAGCCCGCGAACCCTGTTCCAACTTTGCACCCGCCTGCAGGCCGGGGTTCCACTTGTCCACCCCATCTGCGAGATCCTGGCGCACGAAGAAGAACTGAGGCAGCGGATCAGCGCCTCGCTCCACCAGGCCACCCATGGCGGGGAGCGGGACCAGGCGTGGGCCTTTTTCGGCCAGCAGCTCTCCCCTGCCATCGGCGGGAGTGGGCCCTTGGAGGCGCTGCTGCGCCCGTGCCTAGAACTCCTGGAGCAGGAAGACCTGCCCCTTTCCTCGGGCCTCCATTTCGAAGCAGTCAACCTGCTGAGCAGGCTGCGCGACAGCCGCAGCGCTACTACCCTGGGCCGCCTGGTGGAACGCACGCCGCCGGCAAACACCAATGTGCGCAGCGCCGCCCTGTTTGCCCTGGGCAACCTGCGCGACCCTCACGCCTTCCCCGGTTCACGCGGGTCCTGCGCGCCCCTGACCTCATCGACGTCAGGCGCAGCGACGGCTCCACGTACCAGCAACCCGTGGATGCAGAGAAGACCGAGGCAGTCTGGGCCCTGGGCAAGCTGGGACTCCAGGCCCTCCAAGCGGTGCCTGTGCTCAGTTCATTGACCGGTCACCCGAACCGCGACCTGCGCCTGGCCCTGGCCTGGGCCTTGGGTCAAATCGGACAAGCGCAAAAAGAGCACCAAGGCGGCGTGGATGTGGAAGTGGTCATCGCTCTGCTGCATCTATTAGCCTCGCACCAGCCCCTGGTGGTAGAAGAGGCGGCCCAGGCCTTGCGCGCCCTGGAGCTCCCCGATTTTCTCCACACCCTCTACCTCCACGACTTTGCCTCCATGCCCACACTGGCGCTCAAACCCTGTGCCACCGGCCTGTACGAGCTCTCCGAGACCCTCTTTCACCTTCTGAGCGTGAAGCGGCAAGTGGTAGTGGCCGTGACCGGCGACTCGGGCACTGGCAAGACCTACTTCTGCCAGGCCATCGCCCAAGGCTTTGCCCACCTGCGACCCGGCGACATCCTCTACCTCATGCGCGACAAACCGGCCAACAAAGTCTTTAACCGCATCCTTGGGCTGGACTGGCTGCGGGCACACGTGGATCCGCGCTACTACCACGACGACTCGCTGGCGCCTGAGGAAGCAGACCCTGACCGCTACTTCGACCAGTTCATGCAGGAACACACGGCCAAAAAACTCATCATTCTCGACGGCTGGCGCGACCAAGCATATTTCCACCGGGTGATCGAGCGCTTTTACGAGCGGGGCTACCTGGACGTGGTGGTCAGTTTTCGCACTACCTACTCCACCAGGCGGCTCAACTTGGAGGAGCGCGAAGGGAGCCTGGAGAGCGTCGCCGCTCACCTCCCTCTGGTCGAAGAGCCCCCCATCGAGGGGACGCGCTTCTACCGGGAAGGCAACGTGCTGATTTACAGCCTGGACAACTCCATTCCCTCGCGCCTCAACGCCGAGGAAATCCGCCAGGTGTTTGCGACCCGTAAAGTGCGCGCCTGGGGAGAGCACATCACCCTCGGGTCCTTCGCCGACCAGGCCACCACTCTCACCGGCAAAGAGATGTTCACCACCGCGGAGACCGCGCCTGTGGAAATCCGTTCTCACGTCTGGCGCCCGCAGCAGGCAAGCCCCTGCGCTCCGGAGGAAGGCAGGTTCGAGCGCCTGCCCAACCGCGACCTTGCCGCTCGGCCCAACTTGCTGGAGACGGTGGTGGCGCCGGGACTGCCCATCACCCGCGTCGCCTTCTACACCCACGGCCAGGTGGCCTTTGGCACCGGCGATGGTCGGGTTGGCATCCTCGTGGGGTTCAATGACCACGCGTTCTTCTCTGCCACCGGAGAGCGAGAGATCGTGGATCTCTGCGTGGTGGGGAGCGAGATCTGTAGCCTGGACGCTGCGGGGAATGTCCACCTGACCAGCTTTGAGCAGGGAGCGCACCGGGTTCTTCCGACCTCGAGCGCGCCGGTCACCGCCCTGGCGCCCTTGGCTTCCCGCTACCTGGTCACCGGCCACAGGGACGGAAAGATCGCCGTGTGGGATCTTGCCAGTGAGGAGAAGAAGGAATTGGCAGGGCACCAGGGATCGGTCATCGCTCTGGCCACGGACCGCCCGGGGCGGGTCTATTCGGCCGTGGCCGATGGCACGGTGCGCGCCTGGGACCTGGCCGCCCAGGAAGCGCGCATCTTCGCAGGCTTTCCTGGGAGCCTCTTGCGGCTCGCCCCCTGCCTGGACGGGCGAGTGGCGGTGGCGTTGGCCAGGTCCGCCGAGGGCCGCCGGGGACAGCTCTCGCTCGCCCTGCTGGACCCGGCTACTGCCGCGGCCTTTGTCGCGCCGGTGGCCACTGGTGCGCGGGTTTGCAGCCTTGTCTCTCACCCGGACGGGCGTCTGTTGCTGGGGTTGGAGCCGGTTTCTGAGAAAAAGAGCCTGCTGGTCGTGACACCTCAGCCAGGGAGCCTGTCCTGTGCAGCGCTGGCGGGGCATTCCCGCGCCACCAGGGGCTGCCTGGCCATGGGTCCGCGCCTCATCACCTGCGGCGAGGAACAGGACGGTGCGGCCCCGATCAAGATCTGGGGCACTGCTGCCTATGTGCAGCACGAGCGCAGCCGCCAGGAACTACTGCCGCCCCAACAGTCGCGCCCTGCCTACTACCGTACGGTGTTCTGAGCGGAGAGTGGCGCCAGCAGGGACGAGGTTGGGACAGGCCGCAGCGGGCGGGCGCCACGGACGTGCCCCCGGCGGGACTGCGACGGGGTTGCGAACAAGTGCGAACGCGGTTATGGCCGACGCGTGAGCCACGCGCGGCCTTGAGGAGTGATTTCCCAGATCCCACGGGGGGAGTCGGCCTTCAGAAGTCCTTCCTTCACCATGCTGTTGCGCGCCCACTGGGCCGCATTGCGCCACCGAGGCATCCCGGGGTCGCTCGCCAGGGGCTGGTGATCCACATCTCTGAGCACCTCTTGCATCAGTTGGTGCACGCGGTCCAGCACCTGCCCCATGGGTGCGCTGCCGCCAGCCTCGTCGAGTGCCTGCAGGATCGGCCTGTAGTAGGCCTGCTCGGGCGTGCGCAGTCCTCTGCGGAGGCGGCCTAAGTTTAGGCGCTCCTGGCGGATCTCCTCGTCTTCCGCTTGCTCGGCGGCGGCCAGCAAGGTTTCCCACTCCTTGCGCAGGGCAGCGACCTTGTCGCGGAACCCGGTGAGCGTCGCGGCCCGTTCCCAGGTTTGGTCCACTTTGCCGTAATGGCCAGCCTCGAACGCCCGCGCCCCGACGCGGTTGATCGAATCAATTTCTGCCTCGATCTTTTCCAGCAGGAGCTCAAAGGCCGAGGCCACGTCGTTTATTGGTTTGTTTTCGATCATGGCAACCTCCCGTTACACGCTTTTTGCTTTTTCCAGCCGGGCGCGGACGAGGGCGACCGCCGCCTGGCGCTGGCGAGTCACCGGGGGAAGCGTTTTCATGACGTTTCAACCGATCCGGCCTTACCGGCTGGGTTCGCCAAGAACAGGTCATACACCGATTGGGCAAAGTCCTTACCCCGTTTCCGGCAACGGGCATAGCCGATGAGGCCGCCCGCCACGAATGCCTGGTTCAGTGCCGCCCTTGCCCGCAAGAGGGTCGGAAAAGCGTGTGGGGCCTTCGTCAATTGGGGGCCCTCACAACGGCGGGAGCGGGGCGACGCCCATTTCCAAGCTGATGAGTTCCCACCTGGCTTCTCCCTCGGAGTCCGTTGTTCAGCTTCGGCATGGCTTCATTCTCTCCCGCACCTTTGGCGTTCGCGAGGCCAAACTACGGCAGGAAGGGGTTTCCCGGCGCGCTGCCCTCCACCGGCTTGATTTCGCATGGCGGCCGGTGGGTTTGGTCGCCGGCTTCTTCGATGATGCGGACGACTTCGAGCGACGGCAGATCATCGAGCATGGCGCGCAAGGGGGCGTGGCCCTCGCAGGCTTTCGCGAAAAACTCTTGCAGGCGGACGAGCTTTCGCTGCTCCGGCACCGCGGCCAGGTCCGGCGGGTTCAGGCGCGCGGTTTCGGCGAAGAGCTTCAGCCCGCGGGCGTGCAGTTCGTCGGGGAAGAACAACTCGTAAACCAAGCCGTCCAGACAGCGCTCGAAGAAAGGTGACATAGACATTCTTGTCTGTTCAGCACAGGCAGGAATGGCTGTGTTACCCTGCTTTGCACAGGCAGGAATGGCTGTGCTACCTTGGGGGGAATGCAGCCAGATCAACGCCTCCGCCAACCGCTCGCACCGCGCCACGCCGAGAGCGATTGCACCAGAGGTCTCATCTGCTGCCCTCCTCCACAATCTCGATCTCCTCCTTCGTGAGACCGTAGAGACGATACACAAGCTGGTCAACCTCCCGCTCCCACGCCGTCACGTCGGCTTGCGGATTCGCCCGCTTCGCCGCCAGAATCTTGTCCACCAGCGCAATGATCGGTTGCTGTTTGTCTCGGTAGTTCGCAGGAAGAGGTATTCTACCGATGTAATGCTCGTCAAAGTGCATTGTCCTCACAGCGGCGCAGTAGATGAACCGGTATGTATACCAGTTGACCAGCGACGAGTTGAATATCGCCGCAATCGTATTCAGGTGAATCGCACCGTTTGTGGGGACAGTATTCTCGACCGTGTCCAAGCCCAGAACGTCACCGGCTCGATCAACCGAGGCGATAATCATGATGTGCGGCTTGGGATTCTGGATGTGCGCGACGATCTGTTGGGAAACCACCTTGGGCTGCAGAAGAAGTCTGACCTTCCTGTTGACCGAATCCAAGTCAGACTGTCTCACGTAGCCTTTGAATCCGTTGATGCCATATCGGATGATATTCTTTCCACCGATGACAGGAAATTTGCCGCTGGGCGGAAGCCTTCGCTGCAATGGCAATCCGCGAAACGACTTGCACATCGCGCATGAACAGCCCAGAACCGCTGATCTTCGTCCCAAGGCGGAGTTCATCTTCGCTCAAATCGCAGGGCCACGTAAGGAAACGCGCGATGCAGGATACCGGCACCACCGCGCGCTCCATGAACTCCGTCTCACGGAACTTGTATGCCCTGTAACTCGATGCACGGTGTGACCGCCGGAAAACAAAGACAACCTGTTCGAGCAGCACATTTTCAAACGCCTGTTCTAGATCAACCAGCGCGCTCGTGTTCGGGGCGAGGACTTTGACGAGCGAGAACCAGCGCTCGGAATAGAGAAGCGACTTTGGAACCACGAACGACACAACACCGGTGCGATGAGTGAGAATGTTTTTTGCCACATCAATGAAGAGCGCGGCGCTGTTTGAGTTCTCGGCATCCAGTATGCGCGGTGCGATTTGCTCCATTTCCCTTGGCGGGATTTCCGCGCCGTACGGCGGATTCCCGATCACGATATCGAAGCCACAGTGTGGCGCAGACATTCCTGTCTGCGCTTCCTGGCCGGCGACAGGCAGCAATGCCTGTCCCACCTTGATGCCAAACATCCATTCGGGGTCGAAAAAGTCGGCGCTGGCGTTTTGGTCGTAGGGATCCCAGGCGGCGAGTTTCTCGGTGGTGTCGCGCGGCAAGCCATCTTTCTCGAGAAGTTGCTTGAGCTTGGCACGAATCTCCGCATCACGCTTGCGCAGTTTTGCCTTCGTTTCTTGCGTTCGGGCGGTGAAGTGTCGTTCGCGCACGTGACGGAGTTCTGCTTCCAGTGCATCAATCTCCGGGTTGCGGAGCGTCTGTTGCGCGGGTCTTTCGATGCCAATCAGGGTGTTGGCGGCGACGAATTTGGTCTCGAGATTCGGCAGCGGCCGGATGCCGAGGTTCCAAGGTGGCACAGGCATTCGTGCCTGTGAAGGTTGTGAACCACAGACAGGAATGTCTGTGCCACCTCTTTCCACCTTTTGCTCAATCGTCAGGGAGATGAAGAAGCGCATCTTGGCGATCTGGACAGCAATGGGCTGGATGTCCACGCCGCAGTTCTCAATCAGGTAGAGCTTGCGGCCGTAGTCGAGTTCGTTGCGGGCAAAAGCGTCTTCAATGCCGGCAATCTGGTTTTCGAGGTCTTTGATGGTGCGCTCGCGGATGATGGCGTCCTCGATCTTCTCGGCGGCGCGAATGGCTTCCCGCACGCGGGCGATCTGCCGCTCTTTCCAGCGCTTGTTGTGCGGATCCAGTTTGCCGAGGATGTGGACGAGCTTGTGCAGCAGCCCCATCGGAAAGGCGCCGGAACCGCACGCCGGATCCAGCGCTTTGAGGCTGTCTATGGCCGCAATGAGCACCTCAACCTCGGCAGGGGAAAACTGGTGCGGCTCGTCGTTATAAGCGAGGAGGTGGCGAAGCCTCTCCTCAAGGGTGGCACAGACATTCCTGTCTGTGCCGGCTTCACCGGCGTGAATCGCCATCTCCCTTGTCGGCAAGTAGAGCCAGTATTCATCCGGCCGCAGGTTCACCTTCGCGGGGTTCTCCGCGATGTACTCGAGAAAGTGCTGATACTGAGCCTCGCTACGGACAATGTGGTCGAAGGACTCATCAAGCCAGAATTGACCCGTACTGCCCAGAATCTTGTTCGCTTGCCTCGCGCTCCCACCCTTCATGCCTTTCATCAACTCGGAAAGGGTGTAATTGCCCAGCGGCTCGATCAGCATGTGTACATGCGTAGGCTAGATAACGGCTGCATGGACGCGCAGTCGCTCGCCATCGAAGCGCATCAGGCACCTGCGCACGGCTTCGCCCACCTCCGCGCGGGCTAAGGCCCGGGAGCCATATCCGGCATCCAGCCAGTGTTCCAGCTTCTTGCCGAAAAGGCGGTCGTATTCTTCCCGCTCTTTCTCCGACCACGGCTGAGGGTTATTCCTCATCCAAGCATCACGTTCCTCTTTCCAGGCCCGGAGTTTCTCCTGCGGCAGAGAGTCTGCCAAGTGGAAGCTGATCCAGTACGTCGCCCCCGGCATGGTCCAGTGCGGCAAGTTGCGCCGAGTCTTTGTTGCCGAGTCTAAGCCAGCACGGACATCCTTGTCGCTGCCTGGGGCACAGGCAGGAATGCCTGTGCCACTTTCCTCAAGCTTGTTCTTCAAATAGGCGATCAGGGCTTCGTCGACCATGTACTCCACGATCGGGCGAGGGGTGTAGTAGGAGCCGGTGGCCTTGCGCGGGGTGGTGGCGGTTTCGGGGTTGTAGGCGGCCAGCAGGTTCTCGAAGACCTTGCCGGCTAGCTCGGGATCGAGCGCCACTTCCTGATCCAGCGGCGTCGCCTCGGTCACGGTGAAGTTGTACCGGTTGAAGATGTGGATCAGCCCGCGCACTTTGGCGCGCTTGTATTTGGCCTCGCCATAGGCTTCCGAAAGGTCCACGGTGCGTTCGTCCCCGAAAAAGAGGAAATCGGGCACCGACAGCGGGTTTTTCGGATGGTCGGAAAAGCCGTCGATGCGGATGTCTGGCAAGTTTTCCGCCGCGCGATAGACCTTGTCCAGACACTCGAACAGCCCGCCGTTGAGAAATGGGATGCGTTCAACTAGGCGCAAGAAAGCTTGGGGGTCGGCGAAGAGGGCCTCGTAGCGGTAGAGATTGGTGATGCCGCGGTGAGGATCCCGTCCATGCGGGTCTTTGCTCCGTTTGCGAAACTGCCGCTTGTCGATTTCCTGGTTCAGCGTCGCAAAAAACAGGTTCTGCAAAATCGCTTTGTAGAAGGTGGTCCGGCTGCATGTTGCCAAGTTCGCCCCGTCCTTGAGCAGCGCCGAAAGCGTACGCAGATCGAAAAGCTCTTGTGGAATCAGGCCCATCTCTTTCACAAACCAGCAGAAGATCAATCGGGTGATGAGCCGGATAAGGCTCTGAGCAATGTAGGCGTCGCGGTCCTTCTCGGTGTTGGGCATGGGAAAGACGACGTGCTTGGCGGCCCAGAAATACCAGTTCGCGATTTCCTGGTAGAACCGTCTAGTGACCGCTTCGACATCGAATGCGCGGTTGAGTTTGTCGGTGAGAGCGGTGATGGGCGGTCGGCCAGTTGGGCCCAGTTCATGGAGGCTAAAGGCCAGTTCGCCGAGCCGTTCAATAGTGGTGCGCGCGGGCGAGCCGACCTCGTACGGTAAGGTGCGCAGCTCGATCTTGCCGTCGGGCCGCTTGCGCGCCCAAGTAAAGGCAGCTTGGCGCTGATCAGGCGTCAGGTAGCACACCAGGTGCTCTGCGTTGGTCGGCTGCAGCGCCCGTTGCACCGCCCGCCGGGCCGTCACCCCAGGAAGCCTCTGCTCTGGCCAGTCCAGCCTAAACACCCGCAGCCCCGAGAGCTCCGTCACCGGGCGCGCCACAACCTGCTTGTTTACCGGCGCACCCAGCCGAAGCTCAAGTGGGCGCGCGTCTCGACAGCCACCCCACCCAAGCGTTTCGCAGAAGAGCAGCGCCAGTTGCTCACCAAGAGCTTCACCGCTCAGCTTCTCTTGAATCTCGTCCAAGACCCTGTCCATCGACGTACCCCTCACCCTCACTGCTCTGTGGCTGCAACAAGAGCGAGCGAACAGATCACCTGCGGTTCCTTGGCTGCCTCTTGCTCGCCCTCAGTCACTTCGCACAGTGTGTTCTCTTCCAACCGGCCGTAAACCAGATCCAGCAGCTCCTCGTCCGTGATACCCAAACGGATCTGTCTGCTGATGGCGTCCCTGGCGGACTCTTTAATGGGGAAGCGCCACAATGCGTCCAGGACGCTGTCGAGGCGCTGGAGCGTCTCCGCTGTAGCCGAACCGGGCTGGTCCTGCAGGTCCTGGCGATAGTGCTCAAGTTGTTCGTAGAGTTTGCGCCTTACGCTGCGCAGCGAGCCAAGCTGAGCGCCGTGGGTCGTATGGGCCTGAGTCGCCAGTTCCACGCAGCGCTTTACCAGCTCGTGGTGGCCCGCAGGACGCGGTTGCGACGGCGTACCGGGTTTGCACGCTGCAGCACGAAAGATGGTCGACAGCGATTGCGACACTAATTCTCCCTTCTCGTCCACGCGCACCAAGGCATCGGTGCCATCGGGAAACTTCAGATAGGTGATCGCGCCCGGGGGCTGTCCTGCCCCGTTTTCGCCGTCAGTCACCAGGCGCGCAGCCGAGACCACCGGCGGCAATGCCTTAGCCGCTTCCTGGTCCTCCGGCGACGCGCTGTTCCACACGCGCAACGCACTGCTGGCCAGATCAATGTCTTCGTCCGCGGCCTCGCCGTCCAGCGCCGCGGCCTTCTCTGTGTACAGGTCGTGCAGCTTGCGTGCCATCTCCTCGCCAAGGAACGACTCGTCGGTGCCAATGACCTCCTGATTCTCCCGCAGCCGGCGGCACAGGCGGGTCGCCAGGCGGATAATGCGCTCCACGCCGTCCGCAGGGAAGAACGAGTACACGGTGATGGTGTCGTGCTTCTGGCCGATGCGGTCTACGCGTCCGGCCCGTTGAATCAGGCGAATTATGGCCCAGGGCAAATCATACTTTACCACAATGTGGCCGTCTTGCAGGTTCTGCCCCTCGGCCAGCACGTCGGTGGCGATGAGGACGCGCAACTCCTCTTCCCTCTCGCGCAAGCCGCCATTGGTGGAGGGACTGAACCGACGCGCCAGAGTCACTGGGTCGCCGCTGTCGCTCGTGGCCACGGCCACCCGCTCCAGTCCCCGCCTCTTGAGCTGCTGGTAAAGGTACTCAGCCGTGTCGGCAAACTGCGTAAACACCAACACCTTTGCCGGGGACGTTTCCTCGAGCTTGCGCCACAGGGTGTCCAGCTTGGCGTCCCGCGCCGGCTCCCAGCGACCACAACCCCGCAGCACTGCCAACAGGGCCTCGGCGTCTCGGCGCAAGCTCTCCTTCAAGTCCGAGCGGAAATACCTTGCGGGCAGCCAGTCGAAGCGATTACAATAGCGCTCCCTGTACTCGTGGTATACCCTCTTGGCGTGCTCTCGATAGGAATCCAAACTCATACTGCCTGAGGCCGCTCCAATCAAGGTCGATTCGGGCATGGCGTTTTCGCCGGCTTCTGCGTCAGCCCGCGCCTACTCTTCGTCAGCGTCGTTCACCGCCGCGTCCAGCAGCGCCGCCTCCTGCGTCCCTATGGGGATCGGAAGGTCGTTCTCCAGCGCGTAAAGCGTCACCAGGTTGCGGGTGATGTGGCGGTCGAGCGACAGGAGGAAGCTGTAGCCGCTTGATTCCAGGCGTTTGAAATAGGTTGGTGCGACAAAAGCCTATGAGCCGCCGTCCGGCGCGGTTGAGATTGTCCAGGATGCGTTTTTCATCGCCGCTGGCCTTCTTTTCGAGCCCGGCCACCAAGTACTGGGCCATGCCGTAGCGTGGCAACGAAAGGTTCTCAATGACCTCCACCACCTCGTCTCGAAAGAGGCGGGCGTATTGGTCGTTCGGGTCGTTCTCATTGATGGGAAAGCCCACGCGCTCGGGCTCGCGCCTCGGGAAATAGTGGGGCTTGCCGTTGAGGGTCACGTAGTACCGCTTGCGCTCAGGGTCATACTTGGCGTATTCGTCCATGATGAACCCACGGGTCCGGCGCACGAGAAACAAGCGCATCAGATCCCGCCAGTCTTCAGGGTGGGCGCTGTGCTCAAAAACCCGCAGCGAGTTCGTCGAGGTCTGGAACCTGGCCACAAAGTCGTCCGCGCGTTTTCCCTGCCTGGCCCACTCCTGGAAGAAACGCTCAGGCCGCACATGGAGGTCCCTGTCCTCATCCACGAAGAGACGGAGCTGGTTACTGATGTCAGTAAACTGCTTGTTGTAGGGCGTGGCAGTGACCAGAACCACGTAAGGATCATACTCATCAATGTATTTGGCGATGGCCCGGTAGCGTTCGCCCTCGCGATTGCGTAGGTCGTGGCTCTCGTCAATGATCACCAGCCGATACCCGCGGAGATTAGGCAGCTCTTTGTCCACCATGCCCAGGGAGAGCGTCTTGCCGGTGACTTCGTATTCTTCCAAATGCCGTTGCCATATGAGCTGCAGCTTCGGCGGGCAGATCACCAGGGTGGTGGTAGAACTGTCCTCCTGCATAACCTTAGCGATGGCCGTGGCCATGAGGGTCTTGCCCAAACCGACGACATCCCCGAGAAGGACGCCTCGATGTCGGTGCAAATGCTGAATAGCGAGAGCCACAGCGCTCTGTTGAAAGTCCAGCAGCACGCCCTGGAGCTGTCGCGGCAGCTTGAGGGCGCGTTCCCCCTCGCGCGCCTCCTCGCACAGGTGGTAGGCAATCTTGAGGTAGATGAGGAATGGCCGCACCAGCTCTTGGTATACCCAGCTCTGCTCAATGACCGTGGCCAGCTCCGCGCTCACATCAACCGCCAGCTGGTCGTTCCAGCGCTCCTCGAACCAGGACTGGAGCTTGCGCGCAGCGTCCTGGTCCACGACGTCAACATTCAGCTCCCCTTGGCCGGTCAGACCAGGCCTGGTGAGGTTGCTGCTGCCCACAAAGCCGACCAGCGGAGTGACCGGATCAGGGCGCTCCACCAGGTAGAGCTTGGCGTGCAGGGGGTGCCTGAGGTACAGCTTTACCCGCACCTTGCCCGCCCTCAGTTGCTCCGCCAGACGACGCAGGGTACTCTCGGCGTCGTCACTCGGCAAACCGAACTCGATCTGCTTCTTGAACCCTTCGGTGATCTTTCTTGTCAGAAGCGCGCGGGTGGGGCCATCGCTGGGCACAGGGCTCCGCAAGAGGCTTTCCTGTGCGCGCACCTCCTCTTCGGCCGGGCGCTGCATGCCCACAAGGATGCGGCACGAGCTGGCTTCCGTATCCCCGACAAAGCCCTCAACGTAAGGAGCAAGCAGGTCCCAGCCGTGCAGGTGGAAATACCCCGTGCACACAGAGGCAGCCCTGGCCCCTGCAAGCACCGTCTTCAACCCCTCACACAAGTTGCGGTCAATGTTGTCATAGATCTCCGGCATGTTGCTGTCCCTCCGTGCGTTCAGCCATCAGCAACTGCACGCTCCCGCATTGGGCCCTTCGCGCCGCGGTACGACAACGAACAAAGGCACGCCGATACATGTCCCGCAAAAGACAGCCCGTTCACAGTGGCTCAGCAGCCCAGCATGCGCCCGTCCCCCACCTACGGCCTCTTCGGTATCAAGCCCTCCAGGGCCTTCTTGGCCTGCTCCTTGAGCTTCTCCTCTTCCTGGCGCTTGCGCTTCTCTACCTCGGCCTCCAGCTCCTTGAGCTTGGCCGCGTACTGCGCCCGCAGCTCGTCGGCCTGGCGCTTGTAGCCATCGATGCGCTCCACCACCTGGCTGCGGTACTGGGCATAGGCGGCGTTCACCTCGGCCAGCTTCTGGTCGCGCAAGGGGTACACCTTGCTCATGATCCGGCGCTCGGCCTCTGCCAGCTCCCGCGCAGCCACCATCTTCAGACGGGCAGCCAAGAGTTCATCAAGATTGGAGCCAAGATGAAACCCGGTGGAGCCGTCCCCGCTGGCAAAACGCGCCTGCAGCGTGAGGTAGTCCAGGCCCGCGATGACCTCGTGCGTGAGGGCCGCGAACCGGTCCTTGGGCTCTAACGCCGGGAATTCGAAGCCCAGACCGCGCGCCTTCACCTCCATGCTGGTCAAAAACGCCTTCTGCCGCAGGCGCAGAACCCAAGTCACATCCGCCTTGCCCTGGAGCACCTTGAGGGGCAGGTAAGGGGAAGCGGCCAGGCGCACCCCACCCAGGCTCTTGTTGGTCAGGCTGAGCGTGAAGCTGTCGTTGGCCGCCTCCTTGGTGTGGTCAAGAATCGCCTTGAAGGTGCCGGAGAGCTTGTCCTGCTGCAGCACCCCCAAGTCAATGACGGTCGGTTGCCCATACACCCACGGTTGGTTGGTGATGCCCCTGGCCTCGCCCAGCAGCCGGATGAAATCCCCCTCTACGCCGGCGCCCGTACGCCCGGAAAGGTGGACTTTCTTGACCAGGAGCTGGAGATAGACGTACCTGTTCGGGTAGTGGATGGTGCGGCCCTTCAGCCGTTCCCTCTTTTGCTCATTGGCGGCCTTCTTCTCCGGGATCAGCCCTTGCACCAGGCGCACGTAGCCCAGGACCTGATCCACCTGCTTGCCCACGGTGGTGCCCAGCAGGATCTTGCTCAGCTCCGGCTTCTTGAGGTCAGGAAGCTTGGCCAGCTTCAGCAGCCGCTCATAGTCCTCCTTCACCCAATCGTCCACTTGCGGCAGGTAACCGGAGATACGCTCCACGTCCGCGTGGATCTCCTTGTGCTTCTCTGTGACTGTGCGCTTGAGGCTCTGAAATGTGCGCTGGGCGTTTTTCACCTTGTCAATGGCCGCAGTCAGCTCCTGCACGCTGCGGATCTGGTCGGGTTTGATGCTGAGCAGCTCCTCCCGCGCCTTTTGCAGCTCTTCATCCGGGCGGAAGGTGGTCAGAAAGGCCTGGTGCTTCGCGTAGGTGGCCAGCACCTCGGTCTTGCACGAGTCCAGGCGTTCGACGGTCTTGATACCGGTCAGGGCGACGAGGCTGTCCACGTTGAGTCGGCGGGTGATGGCCTCCAGGTCAAACTCCGGTAAGGGGAGCGCCTGCAGCTCGCGGTGGAGCTCGGCACGAAGCTGGTCGATGAGACTCGGCCCAGCGGGTTTCTTCTTCACGCGCTTTGGCAGGGCGCCGTCATAGGCTCTGGCCGTCCCATGGCGCACATCCTCCAGAGTCATCTCCTCGATGACATAGCGCTTGCGCAGCAGGGCTGCAGGGTTCATCTTGAAGGCGGCACGCCCGGTTTCAATGAGGTTGCGCATGGTCTGGTCCGGGTCGGTCACCTGCAACCTCTTCCACTCGATGGACAGAGAGGTAGGTCGGACGTCCAGGCCGTCGATCTCCACCCTCGCCCCCACCATGGCTTCGCCTGCCTTCTCCAGGCCGGATTCGACCCAGCGGTCCAGGAAGAGCATGGTCACCAGGACTATGCCCGCCACCAGGACCACGAACGGAATAAAGCCCTTCCAGCGCATGGCTTACCCTCCGAAGTCGCGAATCTTCAGGTAGAGCTGCCCGATGGAGCTGCCCCGCAGGGCTCGCGCCACTTTCCAATTGCTGAGCTGCTGGCCCCACGTCTGGCGAAAGCATTTGACAAACCAGCGAAACCAGGCATAGTTGGGCACCAGGGCGAGCACTGCCACCACCAGGCTGCCCATGACCACCGTGTTGTTGAAGCGCGTGAGCGGGGCGATGGGCACATTGTACAACCACGTCCAGAACGGCTGCAAGAAGGGGATGTTGGTGAGGACCTGGTAGCCGAGCGCGTCAAAGAAGGGGTCAAGGAGCCAGGCGAACAGGCTGAACAGCCCCCACCCCAAGAGCGCGGCGGTGATGTTCACGTTGAGGATGCAGATGAGGAGGAGGACAAAGAGGTTGTGCAGCGCCCACAATGGGGTGAGGCCAGGGATGCTGCCCAAGGCAAAGCCCCACCCCACCTGGGCAGGCGAGTCCGCCGAACGCAGCACCTTGACGACTTTGCTCACCAAACTAAGTGGAATCATGACAACACCTCCTTCCACCGATCATTGGGGAGCTGCAACCGCCATGGGCTCGATCGCCTACACCCCCATGAGCTGCACCACGATCTCGCGCTGGCGGCTGCGGTTGTCAAAATCGATGAGCACGATCTGCTGCCACGTGCCCAGGAGCAATTTTCCTTCGGCAAACGGGACGGTCAGCGAGGCACCCACCAGGGCGGCGCGGACATGGGCGTAGCCATTGCCGTCATGCCAGGTGGCATCGTGATGGTAGCGGGAACCCATGGGGGCCACGCGCTCCAGCGCCTCCGGCAGGTCCTGGAGCAGCCCCGGCTCGAATTCGATGGTGGTCACGGCCGCGGTGGAGCCGGGTACGAAGATGGTCACCGTGCCGTGACGGAGTCCGCTCCGCGCCAGGCAGTCCTGCACCTGACCGGTGAGGTCGAGGATGTGGTTCCGCCCGCGCGTACTGACGGCGATATAGTCGGTGATCACCCGCATTGGAGCACGCTCCCAGCCTCTACGCGCGTGAGTTCCAAGAAGGCACCGAAGCGCTCTTGGATCTCCTCGTGCGTCAGGTCCCGCAGACGGTCGATGCTAAAGCGCTCCACGCAGAAGGAGGCGAGCACGCTGCCATAGATCACGGCCCGGCGCAGATTCTGCTCGGACAAGTCGCCGGTGGAAGCCAGGTAGCCGACAAAGCCACCGGCAAAGGTGTCGCCCGCTCCGGTCGGGTCGCACAGGGTCTCCAGCGGATAGGCAGGGGCCCAGAAGCAACTCTGTGGGGTGACCATCAGCGCCCCGTGTTCGCCCTTTTTGACCACCACCGTGTGCGGGCCCCGCTGCAGCAAGGCCCGCGCAGCGCGGATGAGGTTGGGCTCCTGGGACAGCTGCCGGGCCTCGGCATCGTTGATGATCAGCACGTCGACCTTCTTCAGGGTCTCGTTGAGCTTGGCAGGCGTCTTCTCGATCCAGTAGTTCATGGTGTCCAGCACCACGAGCTTGGGGCTATGCACCTGTTGCAGCACGCGCAGCTGCAGTTGCGGCATGATGTTGGCCAGGAAGATGTACTCGCTGTCCCGGTAGCTTTCAGGCAACATCGGCACAAAGCCTTCGAACACGTTGAGGTGGGTGAAGAGTGTCTCCCGCGTGTTCAGGTCATAGTCGTACCGGCCTGCCCAGCGGAAAGTGAGTCCCCGCTCGGTGGTCAAGCCGCTGAGGTCCACGCGCCGTTCCTGGAGGAATCGGAGTTGAGCGCGGTCAAAATCCTCGCCCACCACGGCCACCAGGCGCACCGGCACAAAGAAGCTCGCTGCCGCGCTGAAGTAGATGGCCGAGCCGCCCAAAGCTTCGTCCACTTTGCCAAAGGGTGTTTCCACGGTGTCATAGGCAACCGAACCAACCACAAGAAGACTCATCTGCTCTGCTCCTCCCTGTCGGCGTCCCACTCACATCCTTTCCGGCACATCGATGCCCAAGAGGGCCAGGCCGCGGCGCAGCACGATGCTGGTAGCCTTGGCCAGCACCAGGCGGGCCTGCCTGAGTTTTTCCTCTGGCGCGTGCAGCACTGAGTGCTCATGGTAGAAGCGTCTGAAGGCCTTGGCCAGTTCCCAGAGATAGGTGGCCAGGCGCGCGGGGTTATAGGACAGGGCCGCGGCCTTTACCTCGCCAGGGAAGCTATGCAGCCGCCGCACCAGGGCAATCTCTTCTGGCTCCACCAGTATGGAAAAATCGCACGCCTCGGGCGAGACGGCCGCGAATTCGTCTTTGCCCGACTTGCGGAAGATGCTCCGCACGCGCACGTAGGCGTACTGCACGTAGGGCCCGGTAAAGCCGTCGAAGGAGATCGATTCGGCCGGGTCGAAGAGCATACGGCTCTGCGGGCCAAATCTCAGGATGTAAAACTTTAGCGCCCCTTGCGCCAGGATCTCGGCGGTGGCATCCAGGTCCTCGGGGGCGATGTCCAGGTGGCGACGGGCAATCTCCTCCCGTTCCATCTTGAAGAGCTCGTCCATGAGGTCGTCGGCGTCTACCACCGTACCTTCGCGCGACTTCATCTTGCCGGCGGGCAGGTCGATCATGCCGTAGGCCAGGTGGTAGCACCCGTCTGCCCAGGCAAACCCCAGCTTCTTCATCACGGCAAAGAGCACCTGGAAGTGGTAGATCTGCTCGTCGCCGACGACCCAGATGGCCCGCTTCATGCCAAAGTCATCGAACTTGAGCTTGGTGGTGCCGATGTCCTGGGTGATGTAGACCGAGGTGCCATCGCTGCGCAGCAGGAGCTTTTCGCCCAAGCCCTGGTCACTGAGGTCGACCCACACCGAGCCGTCGGGCTTGCGGTAGAAGATACCCCGCTTGAGCCCTTCCTCAACCAGGGCGCGGCCAAGCTGGTAGGTCTCGCTCTCCTTGTACACCTTGTCGAACCTGCACCCCAGGCGGCGGTAGGTTTGGTCAAAGCCTTCGTAGACCCAATTGTTCATGGTGCGCCACAGGGCCAGCACCTCCGGGTCGCCCGCCTCCCAGCGCTGCAGCATCTCCTTGACGCGGCCGTACCACCTGGATTGGTTCAGGAACTCGGCCTCCAGGCGCCGGCGGCCCTGGTCGTCCAGCCGCTTCAAGTCTACCCCGCGCGCGGCTAACCACTCCTGCCACTCCTGGTGCTGCTGCTTCTCATACAGCACGTAAAAGTCGCCGACAAAGTGGTCGCCTTTGACCCCCTCAGAGTGCGGCGTCTTCCCCTGGCCGAACACTTGGTAGGCGAGCATCGACTTGCAGATGTGCACCCCCCGGTCGTTCACCAAATTGACGCGCACCACCTGGTGCCCGATGGCTTCCAGCAGGTTGGCGATGGACATGCCCAGGAGGTTGTTGCGCACATGGCCAAGGTGCTGCGGCTTATTAGTGTTGGGCGCAGAATACTCGATCAACACCTTCTCGCCTTTGCCTACGTCGCTCTTGCCAAAGGTCTCCGGCGAAGCGAGAATGTCCGTGCAGCTGACGCGGAACAGGGCCTCTTTCTCCACGGTGAAGTTGAGGTACGGCCCCACCGCCTGCACCGTTGCGATGGGCGAATCCGCTTTCAGCTCCTGGGCGAGCCGAGCAGCAATGGCCGCTGGCGCCGAGCGGACCAGACGGGCAAGCGGGAAGCAGGCAAAGGCAAAATCCCCGAGGGCCCCGTCCGGGGGCGTGTCCAGGTGCGCCTCGCCCGGAAGGGCCACGCCATACGCCTTGTCCAGCGCCTCGGCGATTGCCGCCAGTATCTGTTGCTCGATCGTGCTCATATGTCTACGGACCTTACTATGTTTGCGCAATCATCGCTGCGCGTTTGCCACCTGCGCACCACTCTCGCCTGAATCAGGCACACCGCGAAGGGGTTGGTGGTCCCAGCGACAGCTGTTGCACTCATAGCACCTCTGGGTTCACGAAAGAATCTACCCAAGGCGTTCTGTAGCTGAACCAGACATAGAAGAAAACTGAAACGATGGCCAAGACTGCGACTACGACCTTACAATCTGAACTAACTGCACCCTCCCCAATGTTCTTTTCCACGATTCCGCCCGCCACGGCCGCAGCATAGCTCGCAAAGATGCTCCAGAGCACTTCCAAGGTCACCGATGCGACCTTCCCAGAAAGCGCCGGTACCAGGTACCAGATCAGCATAGCAAACCACGGAACGATCGTCGCCGAGAGCAACCTGGGGTACCAGAACGCTTCCCTCTTGCTGAGTTTTCCTCTGAGCGCAAAGTATTCGATCGCGCTGCTCAGAAGATAGGCCCAGAAGGCCATTTTCAGATGCTGGAACACCGATTCGCTCGTCCCGCAGACTGGGGTACGCAGTGCCCAATGCGTCAGGTCGTACCCAAAATGCAGGACGGAAAAAATCGCCAGGAAGAGCCGGCTCTTTAGGTACGTGTGCATCTCCTTATCCCTCTCGGCTGGCCTCGTCGCCCACCTCGATGATCTGGGCATCGCCCCATAGCTGCTCCAGGCCGTAGAACTCGCGCACCTCAGGCTGGAAGATGTGGGCCACCACGTCGACATAGTCCAGAATTACCCAACGCAGGTGCGTGTAGCCCTCGCGATGCCACGGCTCGATATGCTCTTTGCTCAGCTCCTCCTCAATGTGGTCGCTGATGGCCTTGACCTGGGTGTCTGAGGCCCCAGTACAGAGGACGAAGTAGTCGGTGAAAGAGCAAAGCCCCCGCAGGTCCATCACCAGTACTGAGGAGGCCTTCTTGTCCAGAGAGAGGTCGGCGATACGCAACGCCAGGGCTTTGGCGTCGGACAGCTCTTGTGTGCTCAGTTCCTGATCCTCCTTTGCCACGGTTATTTGGCGCGCGTGGCCAGGAGCTCTTCGGCCACGGCAACTACCTCCTGCGCGGAGATGTCGCGCATGCAGCGAAAGTGGCCCTTCGGGCAGCGCCTGGAGCCCATAGCCGAACAGGGCCGGCAGGGCAGCTGCTTTTGTACCACCCGTGCTAACTCTCCGCAGGGGAAAAACCCCAGTTCTTCGGTTGTGGGCCCGAACAGAGCCACCACCCGTTTGCCCAGGGCGGCGGCGATATGCATCAGGCCGGTGTCGTTGCACAGCACCAGGTCACAGAGATCCAAGGCGGCAGCGCTTTCGGCCAGCGACAGAGCCCCGACAAGATTTAGCGGCCGGTGCTGCATGCGCGCAGCCATCTCGGCGGCAATGGCCTGGTCACCCGCGTCCCCTAGAAGCAATGTGCTGCTGGCATAGGTGCTGGCCAGGGCGTCGGCGGCCTCGGCAAAGCGCTCAGGCAGCCAGCGCTTGGTGAAAAACCCGGCTCCCGGCACCACGGCCACGCGCAGCTGATGATCAAAAAAGCCGGCCCTGGTAAGGACCTTTTCCACGCGCTCCCGAGCCACTGGGTCCAGAAAGAATTCCGGCCCACGCCCGTCACCTTTGACTCCCAACACTTCTACCGCAGCCAGATACCGCTGGTAGACAGGTATCACCCCCGGGTACAGGCTCTTCTTGGTAAGAATCAGGACGGTGCGCGCCCATCGCCACTTCTTGTAGGTCAGCACGCAGGCTGCCCCAATGCCCAGGCGCAGACAGTAGCTGCGGAAATTCTTGTGAATGTCCACAACGACGTCATAGCGCCGGGCCTGCACCCGCCGGCGCAGGGCGAAAAGCTCCCGCCACCCCCCACCTTTGGCCAACATCACCACCTCGTGCACGTAGGGCGAAAAGCGCACCAGATCGGCGAATACCTCTTTGGTGGCAAAGTCGATTTCCACCCCTGGGAAGGAATTTGCCAGGGCGCGCAGCAAGGGGCTGGCCAGCACAATATCGCCGATGGAGCTCAAGCGGATGACCAGTATCCGCTGCGCCCTGGCCTTGTGCCCAAGGGCTGGGTGTGCCTCCGCCGCCCCTATTCGGCCAGTTTCTCCCGGAACCACGCGATGGTCTGCCTCAGCCCTTCTTCCAACCCGACCTTTGGTTCCCATCCCAGCACTTGCCTGGCCTTGGTGATGTCCGGCTGCCTGACCCTGGGGTCGTCCACTGGCAGCGGCTTTTGGACAATGGGGCTGGAGCTGCCTGTGAGCCTGATTATCGTCTTTGCCAACTCCAGCACGGTGAGCTCCTGTGGGTTGCCGATGTTGACCGGCTCCACACAATCGGACATGAGCAAGCGGTAGAGTCCCTCGATCTGGTCGGAGACGTAGCAGAAGCTCCTGGTCTGCGAGCCGTCGCCGAACACGGTGATGGGCTCCCCGCGCAGTGCCTGAGGAATGAACGTGGGAATGGCTCGGCCGTCGTGAGGGCGCATGCGCGGGCCATAGGTGTTGAAAATGCGCGCGATGCGCGTGTCCAGGCCATGGTAGCGATGGTAGGCCATGGTCAGGGCTTCGGCGAAGCGTTTCGCCTCGTCGTACACCCCGCGCGGTCCCACTGGGTTGACGTTGCCCCAGTAGTCTTCGCTCTGCGGGTGGACCAGCGGGTCGCCGTACACCTCGGAGGTGGAAGCCAGCAGAAAGCGCGCCCCCTTCTCCTTGGCCAGGCCCAAGGCCTTGTGCGTTCCCAGCGCCCCTACTTTCAATGTCTGGATGGGAAGCTGCAAGTAGTCCAGGGGACTGGCGGGCGAGGCAAAATGAAGCACATAGTCGATCTTACCGGCCACGTAGATGTACTCGGTCACGTCATGCTTGATGAAACGAAAACGCTCGCATTGCAGGTGCTCGATGTTCGCCACCGTACCGGTGATGAGGTTGTCCATAGCGATCACATGGTGCCCCTGCTGCAACAGGTACTCGCACAGGTGCGAACCGAGAAATCCAGCACCACCAGTCACCAGCGTCGTAGGCATCTCCTGCTCCTCTCCTTCCCTTCCAGGCCAAATCTCTCCCGCGTGAATCAGAGCACCTCAAGCTTGCGCCGCATGTTTGAGGTGGCCCGCCACTGGAGCGAGCCATGGTCGTCCACAAATATCACCGCGGCCACGCCTGGCAGCCGTTCTGCCAAAACCAGGCCGCGTTCCGGACCAAGGACAAACAGGGCGGTGGACAGTGCGTCTGCCTCCATGGCCGTATTGGCCACGACTGTGACGCTCACACATCCCCGCGCGGGCCAGCCGCTGTGAGGGTCAAGGATGTGATGGTAGCGCACCGAGTCGTTCATGAAGTAGCGCTCATAATCGCCTGAAGTGGCCACGCAGCCCTCGTCCATGGGAAAGCGGGCAAACAGCCTGCCGTTGTCGCGCGGATGACGAATCCAGACGTGGCGCTTGCCGGCGGTCAGTTTGCTCACCAGGGTGCGCAGGTTGCTGCGGGCATCGACCATCGCGTCGGTGATGCCGTGGGCCCGGAGGGAGTCAATGGCCACGTCCACTGCGAGCCCTTTGGCAATGCCACCCAGGTCCAGGCCCATGCCCGCCTGTTCCAACCATACCTGCCCACTGTCCAGGTGCACACGGCGATAGTCGACCAGGGGCAGGAGCGCCTGCACTGCCGCAGAGTCCGGGACCCGCGGACGGTCGCTGAGAAAGTCCCACAGGCGCATGAGCGGTCCCACGGTGACGTCAAAGGCCCCATCCGTGAGCGCGGACACGCGTTGCGCCTCCTGAAGGCAGGCAAGAACCAGCGAGTCTACCTCAACTGGGCGCGGCGCGGCGCGATTGATCCTGCTCACCTGGCTGCTGTCGCGGTAACAGCTCGTGAGCAGTTCCACCTCCAACATGCCGGCAAAGGCCGCGTCGATGGCCGCCAGCACCGCCTGGCGGTCCTTGTCCCGATCGTAGACGGTGATGGTGGCAAAGGTGTCCATGAGCACGCGCGTCTCCTGCACCGGCTCAAGTCCGGCGCAGGACAACAGCAGCAGGCCGACGCCGGAAACGACCACCCCCCCCAGGGGCCGCCGTTCGCGCCCATCACTCTTGCCGTCTGCCCACATAGGCAACCAACTCCATCAGTGCATGCTTGTAAGGCGTCTCCGAGTATGTGTGCAAAACTGCGCGCGCCCGCTCCAGGTACAGGTCCGCCTGCGTCTCGGCATACTCCACTCCACCGTGCCGACGCACGAAGGCCAGCACCGCTTGCACAGTGTCCCTGTCCCCCGATTGCAGGTGTGCCATTATGGCCTGTGCTTCCTCCGATGGCGCACTGCGGAGGGCGTGAAGCAACGGCAGGGTCACTTTGTTGTTTAGAATGTCGCTGCCAATGGGCTTGCCGAGTGTGCTTTCGTCCCCCACATAGTCAAGCACGTCGTCGCGAATCTGGAAAGCCACACCGAGGTTTTCCCCAAAATGGGCCATGTTCTGCAAGTCCCTTTCCCTCCCACCCGCAGCCAGCGCGCCCAACTGGCAGCAGGCGGCGATCAAGGCCGCGGTCTTGTCCGCGACCACGCGGAAGTAGTTCTGCTCCATCAGGCGGTAGTTGTCGCCGTGTTCCTCCTGCATCATCTCCCCGCGGCTCATGCGGAAAGTGGCCTCAGAGATCAGCCGCACCGGTCGCATGTCTTCTCCCCCGACCAGCAAGGAAAGGGCGCGGCAGAAGAGCAGGTCTCCCATGAGGATGGAAATGCGGTTGCTCCAGAGCCCGTTGACGGTGGGCGCCCCGCGCCGGAGCAAGGAGGAGTCTACCACGTCGTCATGCACCAGCGTTGCCGTGTGCAAGAGTTCCACCGCCACAGCCAGGGACAGCGACCTTTCTGGCGGGGCGCCGTGGAGCCCACAGGTGAGCAAGACCAAGATCGGGCGCAAGCGTTTGCCACGATGCATCGCCAAATGTCGGGCAACATCGTTGATGAGCCCGACATCCGAGGCCAGCGCCGCCTGAAACAGATGTTCGAAATGTTCCAGCTCAGCCGCGATGGGCTGGCAAAAGGCACAGTTCTTCAAAGGCAACCCTGATGCGTGCGCTCCCTACCGACTCTGCGGGGGAATGTAGCAAAAAACCAATTCACTATCAACCCATTTGTCGGCGGCCTCATCTCGCCGAATACATTCTATTGACGCCCGCGCGGCCTGCATCCAGATCCTACCCCCGCGGGTGTTGCCCTGGGCCTGCCGGGATGCGCACAGTGAAGGTGCTCCCCTGCCCAACCTCGCTCTGCACCGCGATGTCCCCTCCGTAGCGCCGCATGATTGAGCGCGAGATGTACAGCCCAAGGCCTGTGCCCTCACCCACCCGCTTCGTCGTGAAGAAGGGGACAAAAAGGTGCTTGAGCTCTTCTGGGGCGATGCCACAACCGGTGTCGCTGATGTCCACCTCCACCCACTGGCCGTCGCTGGTGCGGCGCGGGCTGATGCGCAATACACCCCCGTCGGGCATGGCCTGGATGGCGTTGAGGATGAGATTCAGAAAGACCTGCTTGAGGGAATCGACATTGAAGCACACGCGCGGCAGCCGCGTCTCCTCCGCTTCCTGACGCTCCAACCTGATTTGGCGCGAGGCCAGCTCCTTCTCCAACAGCAGCAGAGTGCCATCGATGACCTTGTGCACATCGATCAGCTCCTGCTCGTGCGGCGAGCGCCGCGAGAATTCCAGCAGGTTGTTGATGATCGTGGCCGCCCGGCGCACATTGCGCTGAATCATCTCCAGCTTGTCGCACACCTCGCTCTCGGCGTTGCCCAGCGTTTCCTGCAAGTAGTAGCGCGCCGATTCGATGATGCTCAATGGGTTACGCAGTTCGTGCGCGATCCCGGAGGAGAGCATGCCCACCGTAGCCAGCTTCTCCGACTGGAGGAGGTGCCTTTCCATGCGCTTCTGCTCGGTCACATCTTTGACGTGTTCCACCACCAACTCCGGGCGGCCGTCCAGACCGGGCATGGGGTAACACCACAAGTGAAAGACGCCGCCTCCTGCTTCGCGCTCCTGGAACTGCTGCTGGCCCTGGGAGAGCACTCTCAAGGCTGGGCACTCTTCGCAGGGCAGGGAGCGGCGGAACAGGGCTTCGTAGCACCGTCTGCCCACAAGCTCATTGGGTGCCTTCTGGCAGCGTTCAGCCAAATGGCGATTAGCCATGATGATGGTGTGCTCTCCATCGACTACGGCGATCATGTCCTGGATGCCGTCGAAGGCCGCCTGCAGGCGTTGTTTGCTGAGCAAGATCTGCTGCTCCAGGCGCTTCCGCTGGCTGACGTCGCGCATGATGATCTGTAGGACGCGCTTGTCCCCCAGGTCCACTACGCTGCCACTGACCTCGGCAAAGACCTGATGCCCGTCTGCATGGAGCAGTCGCAGCTCATCCACAAGGCCGATCTTGCCCCGGAGCGCCTGCGCGCGCAGGTCCTCCACCTTGGCCTGCTCCTCAGCGGGGTAGAGCGCCGCCATGGTCGTGGCCAGAAGGTCCCGGCGACTACGGCCGGTGAGCTCCTCGGCGCGGGCATTGACCTCCAACAACCGGCCGGTCTCCAGGTCCTCGACAAAGATCGCATCGGAGGCCATCTCCACCAAGGTGCGGTACTTTAGCTCTGTGCGCCGCAGCTCGCTCTCCAATCGATGCCGTTCGATGGCTTTGGCCACGACGCGGGGCAGCACCTCCAGGTAGCCGGGCCGCTTGATGAGATAGTCGAAGGCACCGCGTTTCATCGCCTCCACAGCCACTTCCTCGCTGCCCTCTCCGGTGGTCATCACCACCGGCACGTGGATCTTTTCGCGCTGCATGGCCTGCATCAGCGCCAGCCCGTTCATGACGGGGAGATTATAGTCGAGCACCACGGCCGCATACTGGCCGCGGCGCAACAGGGCCAGGGCCTCGCTGCCGTTTGCCGCCTGCTCGATCCGGCAGTTCGGGTGGCCGCGCGCAATTGCCAGAGTCATCAGGCGCGCCTGTGCCTGGTCATCTTCCACCAGCAGAATTCTTGTCGCGGATTCTCGATTCACCGCTGCCTTCGACTGTGTTGTCGGGGCCGCGCCGGGGGACTAGCCATCGCCGAGCGCAGCCGCCTTTGCGAAGCTCACCGCAAGCTCCGTCTCACCACTGGGCAGCGCCCGGGCGGTCAACTTGCCTCCGCACCGGGCCACCACCTGCTGCACCGCCCGTACACGCTCGCTGAACACCCGCCACAGCTCCTCCCGCGCCTGCATACCGGAAAGGTCCGGAACCGGCCCGGAATAGCGCAGGTAGATGAACTTGCTCAGCAGCTGCTCGCGATAGCCCACTTCGACCCGCGGCTGGGGGGTGCCAGCCACGGTGCTGAGGACCGCATCCAGGAGCTCTCTCAGGGCCCGGGTCATGAGAGCAGGCCTGGTGAGGATTTCCATTGCCGGGCCTGGGATCACCACCAGCTGCACCTCGCGCAGGCGCCCGGCGCGATGCAATGCTACGGTCACCTCGTTCAGTAGCCGAGAGAGCGAAAGGGGCTGCAGAGCTTCCTCCTCTGGTTCCGGCTCTGCCTCTGCCTGGGCTGCCCCTTCATATGCCTCTGCCGAGGAAAGAAACCTTTCCACTGCCTCGCGCACTGCCTGCCATTGCGCCGTCAAGGCTGCATCCGGGGCGTGGTGCGAGCGCAGATACAGGTCCACCTGCTGGAGCGCGGCCCTGACCTCGGCAGCGCGCGTGCCCACCTCGCCCTGGTCCGGCCGGCTCGGCTTTTCCCCGCGCATCCCTTCTCTGCCCGAGGCCTCAGGCGCGACCGCCGGCCGCAGTTCCTGTCCGCCGGCCGTCACCGGCTCCTCGCTACAGGCGACCAGCGCTTCTGCCACTGCAGGGGCAGCCATGCGCAGCAGGCGCACGTCCTCGCGGGTAAAGGCGTCTTCCCCCAAGGAGCCCAGGGACAGGTTTCCAATGTACGTGCCATTCGCCAGGAGAAGCACGCTGATGCGGGAGCCGATCTTGTCGGCCAAAGCCAGCTGCCCCCGTGGTCCCTCGCCTTCTGCCTTAGGCTGGAGCCAGCCCAGCTCTGCCTCGGGCACTGCCACCCAGTCGAACAGGGGGGCCATGAGCTCTGCGAGCGCCGGCGAGGCCAGGGAGAGCGCCCGCGCCTGGGCACCTCCCTGTTCAAAGAGTGTCAAACTGAACAGATCAAACGAGATGCACTCCTGCAACCTGCTCGCCACTTGAACCGCGATTTTCTCGGGCGAGCGTAGTCTGGCCAACCCGGTCACCACGTCCAGCGCGGTCTGCGCGCCAGAGGCCATCCTCTCCAGGCCGCGGTGTTGCTCGGCCCACACGAGCAGGAAGGTCAGAAGCCGCGCCCCGTGGGCAAAAAGCTCCCGGTGCTCGGTAGCAAACGTGCGCGGCTGCGGGAAGAAATACGTAAGCACGCCCACCTGCCGTGGCCCGAGGGTCAGCGGCGCGGCGATGAAGGCGTCGTACCCCGCCCGTGCCGCATCCTGTCCGAATGCCGCAAAATCGCGGGATGCCGCGACAGAGGAGCATGCCACCACCGTACCCGCTTCCAGCGTCTGCTGGTAGGGGCCCTGGGCCAGCGCCGATGCCACTTCAGCGGAAACTTCCTCCTGCCCGACAAAAGAGCGCAGCACTTTCAATTCTATGCCCTGGCCCTGAGCAGAGACCTGGTGCAAAGTGCCGAGCGCGGCACCGAGAGCCCTGCCCAGCCAAGTGAAGAGACCATGAACGCTGGCCTCCAAGTCCCCTGATTCGTCAAGCCCGGTAAGAAGATTGGCCGCCTCTGCCTGAGGCCGACCCTCCTCCTGAGCTCGCCTGTCCTCTGTCGTGTGTGCAATGAGGATGTAGCGCCCCTCGCCCTGCTCGCCGAGCGCAGCCGCCTCTACCCGCACCTCTCTGGGCTGACCGTCGCTGCCGCGCAACTTGCACGAGGTCGTGATCGGGCCCCTGGCCACCAGACTGCGCCAGTCGGGCATCTCCCCCGGCCAGAATAGATGCGAAAGGCGCATGGCGTGCAACTCCTCGGGCGGGTAAGCGAGCAGCGTCGCCATCGCCCGATTGGCCTCGTAGACCAGGTCAGCGGCTGGGTCCACAACCATCACCGCCTCCTGTACATGCCCGAAGAGGTGTGCGTAACGCTGCCGCCATTGCGCGGCTGCCTGTTCAGCAGCAGCGGCCTTAGCGCTCACCCGTGCCCTTTCCAGGGCCAGGGCCACCAGGGCGGCCACCTCCTCGGCGAAGCTGTACTCCTCCTCGCTCAGCTCTCTGTCCTGCTGGGCAGGGGCGTAGATAACCCCCAACAGCTCGATCCCCCAGAGGACCGGAAAGGCAAAGGCGACCACATCGCGGTCGCCAAGGAGCTGTCGTTCGGCCGAAGAGTGAACCTCGGGTGTGGGCACGCGAAGGGTTCGACGCGTGGCCAGCACCTCCTTGCAGGAGCACTCCCCTGCGGGGACCTCCACTTCCTGCTGCGCGCAGCGTGTACCCTGGTTCAGGAGCGAGGTGGCAACAAAGCGCTGGCGCTCGGGATCGTAGCGCAGGATGAGGGCCTGTTGGCAACCGAGCGCCGACTCGATCGCCTGGCGGGCCAGCTGGCCGGTCTCCACCAGATCACCCCTAGCCACCGCATCAACCAGGGCATGCAACGCTGCTGCTCTGCCTCTGCCTCGGTGCTCATCCATCCCCTTGACCTCCTCACCACACCACCAATCACCTGACCCACCCGGCGGCGTTTCCGTGGCACGCCTGGGCAAAAGTAGCGCATGTTGGCCACATTTGCAAGGGAAAAACTGCCTGGAGAAGAGCCCCGCGCACTATCAGCTGGGCCGGTGGCCTTCTACTCCGAGCTGCGATGGGCCTCCACCACCTTCCGCGTCTCCGCCAGTACCTTGTCGAGCACCGCATCTATGCTGCCCGGGAGCACCGCGCCTGCGGCATAGGTGTGTCCGCCTCCGCCCAAAGCCGCGGCAATACCGATCACCGGGATGCGCCCCTTTGAACGCAGACTGATCTTGGTCCTGCCATTGCTCAGCTCCGTGAGCGATAGGCTCACTTCCACGCCCGCCACCATGCGCGGCAACTCCGGAAAGTTCTCCAACTCCCAGGTCCGCACTCCGCTCTGCTCTAAGGCCTGGCGGCTCAGGGCAAACCAGGCCAACGACCCTTCGCATTCAAAACTCAGCGAGCGCAGCACCTCGCCCATGAGTCGAACCTTTGCTGGCGAGCTGCTCTCATAGATCTGCTCATACACGCGGCCGATGTCCACGCCGGCCTCCAACAGCTGGGCCGCAATCCGGTGCACCTCCGGGCTGGTGTTGGCAAAGCGAAAGGAACCGGTGTCGGTGAGGAGACAGGTGTAGAGCGCCTCGGCCAATCGTCCCTTGGGGTTAACCCCCATGGCCTTGCACAGGTCGAAGATGAGCTCGCCAGTGCACGAAGCAGAGGGGTCAATGAGTTCCACCTCGGCCATCGGGTCGGTCTGTTGGTGGTGGTCGATGCATACCCGGGGCAGATCAAACTCTTTGATGACCTTGCCCACCTCTCTCAGACGCGCCCAGTCGCTGATGTCCAGGATAAATGCACCCCCAGCGGCGCGGAAGAGCTCGGTGTGCTGACCGGGGTCATATTGCGCAATGACACCGTTCGGGTCAAGGAAACGGTAGTGATTCGGCGTCGCACTCACATTGATTATGGAGGACCGCTTCCCTTGGAGAGAAAGGAGCGCGGACAGCGCCACCTCAGCACCGATGGCGTCACCATCAGGGCTCACATGGGAGGTGATAACAAAATCGTCACGATTGGAAATGAACCCGATAACCTTCTGCCAATCCCTACTCACCTATCTACCCCTCACCGTCAAGTACCCAAACCCGACATTGCCCACCGCATCAACCGCGCGGATCGCCAGTTCGCGCTCCTCCGTGCGCCCCACCGAGATGGTAAGCTCGAATGCCTCGAAGCGCGAATCCAGCACGCCGTCGCGGGGCTCAAGCACCTGCCAAGCCCCAGCGTCCAGAGCGTATTCCACCCGGCGCAGGATGCTCCATTGGTCGCGCACTTCGACGAGCACCTTGCCGCCATCCGGGTCCCAGCGCAGGGACTCCACCTCTGGCGGCGTGTTGTCCACCACAAAGGGCATCGAGACTCGGCTGCTGGTGAGGGCCTCGTCAGCGGCGTTGGAGGGAGCATCGCTGGCGTCGACCCGCAGCTCGTACTGACCGTCCGGCATGAGGCGGCTGTCCCAGGAGTAGTAGTTGTTCTCCAGGCCAGATACCAACGGTCGCCAACCCTTGCTCCCGCTACGGCAATAGAACAGATCGAAAGTCAGGTAGTCGTCATTGGGGTCGGAGAAGCGCCAGGTTGCCGTGCGCCAGCCCGACCTTTTTTCGCTCTTACCCAGCTGACGTGGGGTGCGCACGCCACGAGGGCCGACGTCAGCATCCCCCGACTCGCCCTCGCCGCGGGAATCGCGTGGCGGCTGATAGTACTCGCCTGGTGGCAATACCGTGAGGTTGGTCACCTCAGGGGGCATGTTCCTCTGCCGATAGCCGATCGTGACGCCGCTCACCACCGGCACCTGGTCCCCTTCTCTGTGCAACTCGGCCTTCCACTGCAAGAAGCGCGCAGGGGGACTTGTAATCTGCTCTCCCTTTGGGTCCTGGTAAGGCTTTGACCATGAGCTCCAGGTTTCATCAGGCTCGCCAGTGTTCCCGCTGCGCGTAAACAGGCGCACTTGTCCACGGCCACCCTTCTGCGTCCACCGCACCTGGCCCCATTGCGCCACCAGGCGGGCATCGATGAGCTCAGACTGGTAGGTCCCCTTGGGCTCAGTCTGCGGGCCGATGCGAAAGATGCGTCCGGGATTGGATGTGGCGGCATAGAGAGCATTGTCCGCACCCCGGAGCAGGGCTGTCACCTGTGCCCCGGACAGTGTCGCGATCACAGCCGCCTCTTCTGCCTTCTTCAGGGCGAGCAGCCTCCCTTTGCCACCGGTGCCCACCACAACCCTCCCGTCAGGGCCAAGAGTCAGCGCGTGCACGCTCTCGCCGTCTCCCTGCCAGAGTTCATAGGCGCTCCCCTCCCGGTCCACGGCGTAGACCGCCCCCTCCACAGCCGGCTCTATCCCTGCGGGCGTAACGCGCGCCGTGGGCAGAACAATTTCTTCCTCACCCTGTCCCGCCTCCTGCTCGGAAGGGCCAGTCTCTTGCGCCTCAGCTGCCCGTGTCTTGCTCTCCCTAACTCCTGCCGCATAGACCCACCCCGCCGGTCCGACAATCAGCGCGTGCAACTCCTCTGCCGGCGAGTCGTAGAGGGTGAACGCTTCCCCTTTCGGCCCGATGCGGTAGAGGTAGCCGCTCTTACTTGATCCTGCCAGCAGGGTGCCATCGGGCCCGCGGACAAGGCTGCGGATGTGCGCTTCGGCAGGGGCAAGGAGGAGCTCGGCCCCACCCAAAGGTGGAATCCGCCACACCCCGGCTTTCTCCCCCGTGGCTGCATAGAGGTTTCCCTGCTCATCGGCCAGCAGCGCCCAGATATACGAACAGGCCAGCGTGGCAACAGGGGTGGCCTGCCCTTCTGGTGACACGAGAAGAATTTGGCCCCCTGGTGAAGGAGCCACGTACAGACTCCCCCCGCGGCCGAGGGCAAGAGCGTAGACTTCTGGCTCTTGGGCGTCAAAGAAGAGCGACAAGGCGCCGTCTGGCCCAAGGCGGAAAATCTTGCCGTCGTTGCCAGTTCCCACGTAAAGGTTCCCCCGTCCGTCTGCGACCATAGTCCAGATCAGGGGCTCGCCAGGTTCGGCCAGGGTTTTGACCACAAGGGCCAGAGACAACTCCCCCCTGGGGCTCAGGGTCACTCCCTGCATCTTCCCCTTCTCCAGTGAGGAGTAGGTGGTAAACTCTGCAAGCTTGGTAGTCGCTGCCGACACCAGATGCACCAGAACGAGGACAAGACACAAGCACCATGTTCGCATGAACCGATACCTCCTCGCCCTACGAGCCTAAGGCCGCGTCTGCCCTTTGACGCGCACTCTGAGCGTGCGGCCGCCGTTGACCACCATACCCACAGGAACCGCTTCCTCGTGCACCACTTTCCCTGTCAGCATGCTCCCCTGGGCCAAGCGATGGGAGTTGAGCACGGTGAGCACCGACGAGGGCAGGTTCGGCATAGGGGCGTCCCCCACCATCGCGCCTATTTCTGGAGAAAGCACCTGCAGGTAGAGCATGTCATTGCGACGGCGACTGTTCAAAAGCGTGAGCAGGTGGGTAAAACTCTTCGGCTGGAAGCGGGCCGGATTGAGGCGTCGTTCGCTTGCTTCGACCTCCCGCGCCCCGCCCAGCACGATGGTGATGCGCCCCGGTCTCACCGTTTTCGGCACCCCAATGCGGCGCAGCACCCGCATGAGACCTTGCCCCTGGAATGGCTGCAGCTCAACTGCCACAGTCACCGTGTCGCCAGGTTCCACTTCGGTCTTGTCGCACCAGGTCCCGACAATGTCGGCCGCCGCATTGCCGGCACACTCCCTGAACTCCACCTCCACCTTGCGCAGGTCAGCCTGCTGGAAATTGTTGACCATGAGGGCAGCCATCACCGCCGCCAGCTCATCGGCGGCCTTCACCGCATCGCTGCTTGGCGAAAAAAACCCTGCGGTGCGCGTGCCGGTGAAGAAGTTATCCAGGGAGACCCTCTGCCCGTCGGCAAGTAGGATGTGGCCCTCGCTGCGCAGACTGACGTCCCCCCCACCCAGACGGCTGGTGAGTAGGGCGTTGAGCACGGCGATGCGCAGGTAGAAGGGGATCACCGTGTCCAGCTGCCTGGCCACCGCCACGCGCAAGCGATACTCACGAGCCTCGCCATTGAGCGCGCGATAGCGAATGCCCACGGGCACCATGGGCGGCTCCTCTCCCACAATGCCCAACAGCCCGGACAGGCGGTCCTGGCGAATGGTGCCGATGATGCGGGACAGCACGGTCACTTTGTCCGAGCCCATGAGGCTGGGCACGGTGGTGAGCACGCGGGCTTCGCCCATGGGAAGGCGCACAGCACCGATGCCGAAAACCTGGTGGCCAAAGGCCAGCACCGTGTCGCCGTGGCACCAGGTAACGGTCCCTGCCACGTCGATCCCCATGTCGCCCTCGATGAGCACCTGGGAGATGGCATCACCGGGACGCAGCGTTACCGCCCCTGCCCCGTCAGCGGCAGCACCCATGCCCCCCTGCACCGCGACGAACCCCCAGCGCGCCAACGCCCCGTGCGCATAGTCAATGACCTCCCGGCGGAACCCAGAGAAGACCACCGGCATAGGGATGGCGTTACCCGGGGCATGTGACCTTGCCACCGCCTGCCATACTTCTGCCGCTTCCGCTGGCGCGCGCAGACCCAGAGCCAGCTCAAGGTACGGATTCGCGGCACCCCCCAGAGTCACCTCCTCCAGCCCGCGCTCTTTCTCTTTGCCGATGACCGAGAGCATTTGAGCGATGGGGGTCACACCAGCCAAGGCCTCCTTGGTGAATGACCCTACCCGTAGCGCCAAGGCTCCGGCCAGTTTACCCTCCAGGTAGATAGGGCTGCCACTCATGCCTGCCACCACGCCCGTATACTCGATCCGCTCCCCATGCAAGCGTACCAAAATGAGATCCTGCTGCGGGTAGTAGTTGCGCACGACGTCAACGACCTCAACGCCGAACTCCTCCACCTGGTTGCCGTAAAACACGGTCTTGCCTACCCCCTTCATACCGGGACGTACCTGCTCAAGCGGCAAGAACCCTGGAGATTGGGCAAGCACTCCAGACAGGGCCGAGGTCAGGCTCAGCGTGGTGAGCAGAAAGTATTTTCGGTAACGGACCGGCTGCAAACGCATAACGACGTCCAGATACGGTAAAAAGAAATGGGTAGCGCCTCCGGCTGGGTGAGTGCCGTTCCGCGAGGCAACGCTACCCATGCGCATGACTCTGGCACATTTGTTCGGAACCCAACCCAATGGCCGGCTTCCGGGGTTCCGTGCGGCTTCGGAGCCGCGAAAGGGTCAGCAGGCCAGGCGCTTAGGCTTTCACTATGCAGTCGACCGGGCAGACCTCCACGCAACGGGGGCTGTCGTAGTGCCCTTTGCATTCGACGCAGACGGCAGGATCAATAACATAGATCTCGTCGCCCTCGCTAATGGCGCTCACCGGGCATTCTGGTTCACAGGCGCCACAGTTGATGCACTCTTCGGTAATCTTCATGGCCATAAGCGGTGCCCTCCTCGTTAGTGATTGATTCCTCTGCTCCACTGTGCTCTGTGGCGTCTGGTGGAACGCAACGCCACTTTGCGAGGCTTCCCGGCAGTCTAGGCTGGCCCTGTGGAGGCTAAATATACCAATAAAAACCACCCACGTCAAGGGAAAATTCCTCTGAGGGTCTCTCCCCTCAAGCCCGCCAGTTCTGCTACTGTCCACCAGGGCAAGGCAGGAGTGGGGCATGGTGCAGCCCCAGCCGGAAAACCCGGTTGGCGCTTCTGTGCAGCCTTCGCCGAGTGCCCGTTCCACGCCTGGCTTAGGTCCTTGTGGCCTGCCCCCCGGCGCCTCGACTAGCTCCTCGGGGCCTTCCGCCACCAAGCTTGATGCCCGGCATCGCTGACGCACCCGAGGCGTACACTGAGTACCGCCAGACAGTGAAGAGAAACCCCAGCGCCCCACGGGGAAAATAGAGTCCCCACTTTTGCCCGCTAGTGGCAAATTAACTATTGACAAATTGCCAATAGTGTTGTATATTTGCTACGACAAGGACAGGAGAAAGAACATGCTTCACGGAGGCCATCGTTGGCGCTGGCGTGGGTGTTCCCGACGGGCTGTGCGGTTTCTTGAGCCGGCGTTGCTGTCGCTGCTGCACCACGGCCCCGCCCATGGCTATACGCTTCTTGAGAAGCTGGCCACATTCGGCCTGGAGGAATTGGACCCCACGGTCGTCTACCGGGCGTTGCGCGACATGGAGGCGCAGGGTTTGGTCGTATCCAATTGGGATCACGAGCAAACACAGGGGCCGCCCAGGCGGGTGTATCGACTCACTGCTCTGGGCGACGAGGCCCTTCGGCACTGGGTGACCGACCTTGAAGAGACCCAGCAGATGGTCGATCGCTTTCTCAGCATCTACCGCCAACACATTCGGGACCACCCCTTGGCCTAGAGAGCGATCCTCAGTCTGGCAAGGTGTACAATGGCGGGTTTGATGCTTCCGCAGAAAGGGAGGGAGAAGTGCCGTGGGGGCACCGCAGCACGGCACATGATGCCACCAGCCTGCAGGCGCAAGGAAGCCACCGTCGCCGTTGCAAACACGGCTTCTCTGCGTCTTAGGTTTGCTACTTGAGGGCAGAGGCCCGCGTGGAGGGACAAACAAACCTTTGTGGGATGGCTCAGAGGCGAACAAAGACCCCCAAGTACGAACCTCTCGTCCCACCGCCGCCTGCAACCTCGGGGCAAGTTCCTGGCAAACTGTTTCCGTTTGCCTCGTCGAGCGCCGGTGTGCACGGGAGCACTGTCCTCAGCCGTAGTGATTCTGACGAGCGGGAGCAGTGAATATCAGACGTACGGGGTGGGGACACAAACCCCGCCAATCGGCCATTGTGGGGGCATTGGTGGTGCACACTTATATGCAAGGAGGTGAAGAAGATGCCAAGAGGAGATCGAACTGGACCGCTGGGCATGGGCCCAATGACCGGCCGCGCGGCAGGCTACTGCGCTGGCGACGATGACCCCGGCTACGCCAACCCAAACCCCGGGCACCGTGTCTGGGTGGGAGGTTGGTGGTGGCCATGCTGGGGCTGGGGTGGTCGAGGCTGGCGCCACTGGTATTACGCCACCGGCCTGCCTCGCTGGGCGCGTTGGGGATATCCTCCCCTGTGGTGGGGGCCAACCGCCCCAGCAGCACCCAGCCGAGAGGAACAGATGGAGATGCTCAGGAACCAAGCCGACTGGTTGAAACAACAGCTGGAGGCGATCAACCAGCGCCTGGCTGACCTGGAGAAGGCCAGCGAGGAAGGTGGCCGCTAGGGCATAGGGGCGGTGGAGGGTCTTCTCCTCCCCGCCCCAATGGTCACTGCCGCTGCAGGGCAAAGCAGGTTGCAACAGGTTCCCCGCGGAGGACTTTGCCAACCGTGGCCACTGCGGACGTGCCGGACTTCCGCTCCATGGGCCACCGCAAGATTAGGGCCCGCCCTTCGCTCCTGCTTGTGGACAGGCGCCAGGTGCGTAGTGTCCCGGTCGTATCGAACTTCTATTTTCGTCAGCACAAGCCTGAGCAAGGGCCGGCCTCGGCTCCGCGGAATGGCCCCCGTGACCGGCGGCATGGCGGCGCGGACAATTGCTCATTTCCGGTAACGGGGAGGGAACCCATCTCCTGTCTCTGCCGCACCGACCACGACCTTCTGAGCAGTGCGTCAACGGGGAACCTGCCTGGTGCAGTCCTCTGCCTCCAGGGCATCGTCCACGGCGGTGGGCGCATTCTCCGAGAGGGGCGAATCCGGAAGACACGAGATCAGCCCCATCCCCTGACAAGCGGAGGCGATTGGCTGGCAACCGCTCGGGGTCGAACAGTTGTACCGGCGATCCGAAGGGAGCGAGTAGCGTTCTGGTAAGGAGGAAAGGCAAATGGGTCAACATAGAAGAGGACAGTGCGGCGCCGCCGGTGGGACAGGTGCCGGTCGGGGACCAGGGCGAATGGGTGGTCCTTTGGCTGCTGGACCCGGGGGCTACTGCCTGTGCCTGCAGTGTGGCCACAGGGAAGCCCACGTGGCAGGTCAACCTTGCTCTCAGATGAACTGCCCCAAGTGCGGCACGCCCCTGGTACGAGAGCCATAGGGACAGCCCGCGTGCGGCGAAGAGCCCTGGGGAGCTTGCCGCTCGGCGGCAGCTTCGCTGCCCTGCACCAGGCGGCGAGGCCAACGCACGCCCGGATTGCCTTGCCTCCCCCCTATCTCTCCAAGGTTGCTGGCGAGGAGGCAGATGGCTGCCCAAGCGGTGAGGACTGCTTCTGCCGAGATGTACTTTCCCCTGCCGGACAGGGTGCTGACTCATCGGGAGGGCAAGTGGAGGGAACCTGTGGTTTCAAGCGTGGTCACGCAAGAGAGGAGATGGCTATGAGCCACCGACCGGGTAGTATAGCCTGGCGGATAACCATACTCTGGTTCAGAGTCCGGGACCTGTTGAGGCCCCCGGAAAGCATTTTGAACGAGGTGGGGATCGGCGAAGGGGACCGCGTGCTGGACTATGGCTGTGGTCCCGGTAGTTTCGCCCTAGCCGCAGCCAAACGGGTCGGGCCGTCGGGAAAGGTGTACGCTGCGGACGCCAATGCCATGGCACTGGCGTACCTGCAAAAGACCGCGGCGAGACAGGGCCTGACAAACATTACGGTTATCCATACCGATTGCCAGACCGGACTGGAAAGCGGTTCGGTGGATGTGGCTCTGTTGTACGACACCTATCACGATCTAAGAGATCCAACAGGCGTACTGGAGGGACTGCACCGCGTGTTGAAACCGGGAGGGCTCCTCTCTTTCAGCGACCACCATATGGGCGAGGAAGAAATCCTCAGCGGGGTCACGGCCGGAGGACGGTTCCAGCTTGCCGGAAAGGGGCGGAGGACGTACACCTTTGTGGGTGCCTGATGGGAAAAGGAGCCGCGGCGCGGATTATCCTACCGGAGTTGGGACAGCAGGAGGTATTCTTGCCAGCGAAAGGGGCTGGGCTTCCCGCGCCGCTTTTGCCCTGCCCGATGCCGAGAACAATCGAGGCAATTTGCACATTTATATAGCTGCCAGTGCTTTCGCCGGCAGCTTTGGTCCGATCTTGCTGAAGGTGCCGGTGCGTACACGGCTGGGTCCCGCCATGAGGCACGCGCTGTGCAATAAAGTGGTCCCAATAGCCCGTCACATCCTGGCTGGGGCGTTGGTCTGCCGCCAAACTTCTCGGGAGCAAGCGAGTGATCACGTTCGGCCCCATTCCTTCCCGCCGCCTGGGCCGCAGCCTGGGTGTGAACCATATCCCGCCCAAGGCCTGCTCCTACTCCTGCGTCTACTGTCAGGTGGGGCGGACCTCTCATCTGCGGGTCGTGCGGCGCGCCTTCTACGACCCGGCACAGGTGGAGCAGGCCGTCCGCGAGCATCTGGCCCAGGCCCGGTCGGCGGGTGAGAGGGTGGACTATCTGTCCTTCGTCCCCGATGGGGAGCCGACGCTGGACGTTCACCTCGGGGCTGAGATCGCGCGCCTGCGACCCCTGGGTACCCCCATCGCTGTCATCACCAATGGGTCGCTCCTGTGGCGGCAGGACGTGCGAAATGACCTGTTGCTGGCCGACTGGGTCTCCGTCAAAGTGGATAGCGTCCAGGAGGATGTCTGGCGTCGGGTGGACCGACCGCACGGGAAACTGCGCCTTCCGGTTATTCTGGATGGGATGCTGGAGTTCGCCCGTCAGTATCGGGGGCTGCTGGTGACGGAAACCATGCTGGTGGCAGGGGTGAACGACGACGAGCGCTCCCTGGAGGCGGTGGCCGATTTCCTGGCCCACCTCGGCCCCTCCGCGGCGTACATCTCGGTCCCGACCCGCCCCCCGGCCGAAGCATGGGTGCGTCCACCCGATGGGGAGGTCATCGTCCGCGCCTATGCGATTTTCCGGGAGAAGGTGGAGCGGGTGGAACTGCTGACGGGCTACGAAGGGAATGCCTTTGCCCTGATCGGTGACCCGGCGGAGGACCTGCTCCGCATCACGGCCGTCCATCCTCTGCGGGAGGACGCCTTGGTAGCCTACCTTGCACGATCCAACCAGAACAGGAATCTGGTCGATCGGTTGCTGGCACAGGGCCTGTTGATTGAGATAGAGTACAGAGGCCAGCGCTTCTACCGCCGCGCTACAGGCTGAGGAGCCGGGATTCCCACGATCTTTGCTTCCCCCTCACCCAGTTTGGAGTAGAGGCGAGCAGACCCGAGCCCCAGGGGTTGAGGTGGCCCACCGGGTAGCCAGGGGGCCTGACAGCCCATCGTGGCGTGCTTCTTTTGACACTTGCATTTAAGAGGCGAAAATGATATATTGGGGCAACGTTGGCTGGCGGTTGGATCGGGAATTATCCCATGGCCCTGCTCAGTGCGGTCAACATCAGCAAGGGGTTCCCTGGGGTGCAGGCGCTCCAGGAAGTGAGCTTCGACGTTGAGTCCGGTGAGGTCCACGCCTTGGTGGGCGAGAACGGCGCCGGCAAGTCCACGCTCATGAAGATTCTCAGCGGCGCCCTGAGCCCAGATTCCGGCACCATCCTCCTTCACTCTCGCCCCACTGTCTTTCACAATCCCCGCCAGGCACAGGAAGCAGGAATCGGCATCATCTACCAGGAACTGACCCTTGTGCCAGAACTGACTGTGGCCGAGAACATCTTCCTGGGACAGGAGCCGCTGCATCGCCTTGGCCTCATCGACCGCAAGAGCATGGAAGAGCGGGCTGCGCAGATCCTTGCGGAGCTGCACATCGCAGTAGCTCCAACTCAGCTTGTGCGTCAGCTGCGTATTGGCCAGCAGCAGCTGGTGGAGATCGCGCGCGCGGTGACCCGCGCCGCACGGGTGCTCATCATGGACGAACCCACTTCCGCCCTGTCTCAAGCCGAGACCTCATCCCTGTTCGAGGTGCTCAAAGGGCTCAAGGAGCGAGGAGTCGGTATTGTCTACATCTCCCACCGCCTGGCTGAGGTCTTTCAGATTGCCGACCGCATTTCCGTGCTCAGGGACGGCCGACTCATCGGCACTGTGGCCAAGGCGACGACTTCACGCGCAGAGGTCATCCGTATGATGGTCGGACGCGAGCTTGCTGCCCTTAAGGCGCACCACCCAGTGCCGCGCGCAAGGACGGTGCTGGAGGTGCGCGGGCTTTCCCTGGCAGCTGAGGCGCCGGAATCCCCCCCGGTGTTGTCGGACATCTCGTTGGCGGTGCGCGAAGGAGAGATTCTTGGCGTGGCGGGTCTGCTTGGTTCCGGCAGAACCGAGCTGTTGGAATGCCTCTTCGGACTGCACCCATTGCGCACTTCGGGAACGATGTTGGTCAATGGCCGGGTGGTGCGACTCGACTCGCCCAGGCGGGCGTTGGACCACGGAGTTGCTTTTCTGCCGGAGGACCGCCGACGTTCCGGGCTGGTTCTGGCTATGCCCACCGGCCACAATCTGACCCTGGCCAGCATGGACAAGGTCCTGAGGGGCTTCCTGATCTCGCGCCGCAAAGAGCGTCGGCTCGGGCAGAGTCTTGTGGAACAACTCCGCATCAAGGCCACGGGCTTGCAGCAGCCGGTGGAGACCCTCAGCGGCGGCAATCAACAGAAGGTGGTGGCCGGCAAGTGCCTGGCGACCTCCCCGTGCGTGCTGTTGCTCGACGAACCGACCCGGGGCATCGACGTGGGAGCCAAGGCGGAGGTGTATGAGCTGCTGGCGGCACTCGCCGCCCAAGGCATGGCGATGATCATGGTGAGCTCGGAGTTGCCAGAGCTCCTGTCTCTGGCCGATCGCATCCTAGTGCTGCGTCAGGGGCGCATGAGCGCGCTGTTTGAGCGCGGGGAGGCAACTCAAGAACGCCTCCTGGAGGCGGCCTCACCCCAGCCCTCTCAGCTGGAGGCAGTGCCGTGTTAAGACGGAAGGTGGTGATCGAGCTCATCGGCCGACTGAAGCTCTACCTGGGGCTGGCCGCCTTGCTGGCGGTGGGCATCGTCCTTTCCCCGCTTTCCTCCGATGGCACCAATGTCTTCTTGAGTCCGGACAATCTGGCCGACGTCCTGCGGCAGGTCTCCAACAATGGCATCCTGGCGGTGGGCATGACCATGGTCATCCTCATCGCTGGCATTGACCTCTCGGTGGGCACGGTGATGGCGCTGGGTTCCACCCTCACGGCTATGCTGCTGACCCTGCGGGGGTGGTCGACGGCCACCTACGTGACCATCCCGGCGTGCACGGCGGTGGCAGAGATGGCTGTGAGTGCAACGCTGTGGCGTCTGTGCACAAGATGGCAGGGCCTGCGCTTGGCAATCTCACTCCTCGGCGGCCTCCTGGCGGCAGCATTGGCTGTGGCCTGGCTTGTCCCCCAAGCCAAAACCGGCTTCTCGGTGATCGCGGTGCTGGTGGCGGTACCCTGCGTCACCTTGCTCATGGGCACCCTCAACGGCCTCATCATTGCCAAGGGCCGCTTGCAGCCCTTCATCGTCACTCTGGCGATGATGATTGCAGCCCTGGGCTGTGCGCGCCTCATCGCCGGCAAGGATCACTCCGTTTACCAGGTCTACATCGGCCCAGATGGCGCCACGCCCGCCTTCGAGATCTTGCGCGCGCGCATCGGCGGGGTGTTGCCGGTTCCCGGCATCATCTTCTTGCTGTGCGTAGCCCTCGCGTTCTTTACCCAGCGCAAGCTGCGTTTCGGCCGTTACCTTTACGCCATCGGCGGCAATGAGGAGGCCGCCAGATTGTCCGGCATCAACGTCGAACGCATCAAGACGGCAACCTATGCCATTTCCGGCGTACTGGCAGGGCTGACCGGGGTGCTCTATTGCGCACAGTATCGGCAGGGCAAACCGGACGCCGGTACCGGCATGGAGTTGGACGCCATCGCCGCCGTGGTCATTGGCGGCACAAGCCTGATGGGTGGGCGCGGGTCCGTCATCGGCACGCTGGTGGGAGTGTTCATCTTCGGCCTGCTCAACAACATCTTGCAACTGCGTAACGTAGACTATAACGTGCAGCTGGTTTTCAAAGGCGTGATCATCATCGCTGCGGTGCTGTTGCAAGAGGGACGCTTTGGTGAATGGTTCCGCCACTTGCGCTACCTGGCACACCAGAGGCGTGGAGGGAACAGCTCACCGCCCGGCACCGGCATCACTGCTGAGCAATGAGGGAGGAGGTTCCCCATGCACAGAGCTTCGCTTCGGCCTTGGTCAATCTACTTGGTCGCTCTCGGGGTTTTGGGGTTAGGGCTCGCCAGCGGCTGCGGCAAGAAGAGGCCTGAGGCCAAATGGCGCATTGCTTTCTCTCAATGCACAACCACCGAGCCCTGGCGGGTGCTGTTCAATGCCCGGTTGCGCGCGGAGGCGGCCAAGTATCCAGAGGTGAAACTCATCATCGCTGATGCCCAGGACAAGACCGCCAATCAGGTGGCGCAAATGGAGAACTTTATCCGTCAGCGCGTGGACGCCATCCTCGTTTCGCCCAAGGAATCAGCCGGGCTGACCGATGTGGTAGCGCAGGCCTATGACGCGGGCATCCCGGTGATTGTCTTGGATCGAGGAGTAAACACGAACAAGTACACCTGTTTCATCGGCGCGGACAACATGGAGATCGGGCGGGCCGCCGGGGAGTACGCGGTGGAGCTTCTGGGGGGCAAGGGGAGGGCCAAGGGGTACATCGTCGAGATCTGGGGCGGCATGGGTTCGACCCCGGCGCAAGAACGGCACGCCGGCTTTCAGCACGTCATCGACAATGAGCCGGGCATCAAGACCGTCGTTGGCCGCCAGGATGGGGACTGGAAACAGGATCGGGCTTACAACATCATGGAGACGGCACTGAAGGCCCAGCCGAAGATCGACCTGGTGTACGCCCACAACGATCCCATGGCCTTTGGTGCCTATCTGGCGGCGCAGGACGCCGGGCGCGCCCACCAGATCAAGTTCATCGGCATCGACGGCATCCCGGAGGAGGGGTGCAAGTGGGTGGCAGAAGGGATTCTGGCCGGCACTTTCCTTTACCCCACTCCTGGCGAAGAAGGGCTGCGGGTGGCGCTGAAGGTATTGCGGGGCGAGAAAGTGCCCAAGCGTATCACATTGCCCACGGCGCGAATCACCAAGGCAAACGTGGCTCAGTTCCTTCCGGAGAAGAAGTAGGGCACGTCATTTCCAACGCCGGGTCTGCGGGCCAAGGGTGCACCGCCAGCGGACTGGAACCTCCTGCCTTCGTCCCGATATCGGCACCACGCTCTGCAGGACCATGAGCCCCGCGAGCGTGCTCATGGTCAGTCGTGGCTTCTGCGCAAATCCTTGAGCATCTGCGCAACATTGCGCCCACCGCCGAGGAGCACCAGTCCCGTCAGCACCGAAAAAGCCGCCACGGTGAGGATCGTCACCGCTTTCCACACCAGGACCCAGCTCATGCGCGACCCTCCTTTGCCCTCTCCGGGAAGAGAAGCGACCCAGCTACCATCCCCACGAACGCGAGCACAAAGGCCAATAGACCGAAGAATCTGTCGCTAAGGTACCAGGGAACGTCCGCACCCTTTGTCCACGGGCCAATGCCCAGAACGGCGACCACGCCGGCGCAGAGCGCAAGGTAGGCGCCGGTGCTACTGGCACGCTTCCAATACAGCCCGGCCCCGATCACCGTCAGGGCCCCGGCCAAGTAGATGGTCCCGGTGATGGCCATATAGTTCCACAGCGAGACCGGCGCCTCGAACCACAAGCCCCACACCAGCAAGAACACCCCGACGGTGACGATGCAGATGCGGGTGATGAGCAATCGCGCCCGTTCGGAGAGCTCGCGTCTGCGCAACGGGGCGATGATGTCCTGGGTGATGACCGCACTCCAGCTCAGCAGGTAGCTGTCCTGGGTGGACATGAACGCGGCAAACATCCCCGCCGTGAGCAGGCCCAAAAGACCTGACGGTACCACCTTGGCGATGAACAGAGGCATGCCCAGCTCGGGGCTCAGTGCCCCTTGCCCCTGAAAGGCCCCTCTGAATTCCGGCACGCGAGAGATAAAAACCGCCGCGCCAATCCCCCATAGCATAGGGATCACCCGCCGAGCGGCATAGGAGATGGAGCTGCCAGCATAGAGCTGCCGGGCAACACGCGGGGACTTGGCAGCAAGAGCCCGTTGCGTCCCCGTCTGCCACAACGCCCCTGCTGCCAGGAGCTGCACCACCATGAAGGCGACGTAGAAGGGGCCAAAGCCCGAACCCGCATGCAAAGGGTTGAACCAGGCATCGGCTCCTACCCCAACCGGCGCCTGGAACAGCGTGCGCCAACCTATCGTCTGCACCACGAAAAAAGTCCCCAAAAGCATGCCCACCGACAAGACCACAAACTGCACAAAGTCGTTGATGACCACCGAGACCATGCCGCCAAGGACCGTGTACACCAGAACCATGAGCAGCATCACGGTCATCATGACTTTGAGCCCCACAGGGTCGGCAAATCCCGCCACACCCACCATGAAGCGCGCGGAGGCCTTGAGGAAAAGGCCGGTGTTGAGGATGCCCCCCAGAGCCAGGATGACGGCCCCGAGTATGCGCACCTTGCGACCAAAACGCTTCTCGTAGAACTCCGGAATGGTCATGACCTCCATCTGGCGCAGACGGTACACGATGAAGCCGGTCAAGCCAATGGCCAAGATGCAAGAGAATTCCAGCACCGCGATGTGGAATGCAGAGAAGCCGTGCTTAAAACCCAACTCGGCATTATACATCACTGTGACCAGGCCAATCTCGGTGCCGCTCATGGTGGCGATAGCCAGCCACAGCCGGAGCGAGCGCCCGGCAACAATGAAGTCGCTGACGCCGCGCACGTACTTGCGTACCACCACCCCAATAACCACCGGGATGCACACGTAAACCAGCAAGATGACCCAGTCCACGCTGCCAAAGTTCGTCGCGTAGAGGTTCATGCCGCAGCTCCTGTGTTCGGGTTCACTTGACAAAGTCAGCTTCGTACAGGCGCAGGCGCATAGGCCACGGGTCTTGCCACGGTTTGCGCAAGGCAAAACCCACCACGAGCCAGAGCTCCCCAGGACGGGGTTCGAACAGGTACGGGTATGACAGCTGCCCGCCGGGTTGGCGCGCAATGACCACCGGTTCGGACCAGTGGAAGCCGTCATCAGAAAACGCCACGCTGAGCTCCTCCCGGTGCCAGGAAGCAGGGAACTCGGAATGGGACGGCGTGGGTCTGGTCTTGGGCCACTCCCTCCCTTCGGGATGGAGCCGGTTCCACACCAGGGCATAGCGGCCGCTCCTGAGGCGCAGCAGGTGTCCCGGGGCACTGCTGGCGTCCAGGGTGGAGGGCTGGAGGATCCGCCAGTAACGGCCGCCATCCTCGGAAATCGCCTGCCAGAACCGGTCCAGGTTGGTGCGGATGAGCATGAGCAGCCTCCCGTCCGGAAGCTCCGCGATGGTGGGCTCGAAGGCTCCGTCATGGTGGCCGTGCCCGCCCAGGTCGATCCAGTTGCTGCGCTGCCAGGTAGCACCGTCTTCGTCTGACCAGAAGGAGCAAACCACAAGCCGTCCAGGATCCGAGACCAGATGTTGCAGCGGCACCACGATTCTGCCCCCGCTGGTCTGGATCAGCCCAAAGAAGTTGGCGTTGTAGCCACCCAGGAGCCGTTGCTGATCCACCCATGTCTGCCCGCCGTCGAGGCTCCTGATCGCCCACACCTCCAGCTTGCACTGGCCGGGTTCGTTTCGCTCGATATCCCAACTGAACGCCCGGCCGTCAAAATTCAAATACACGAGCACCAGCACATCACTCCTCGTGCGCAGGAGATAGTAGGAAGCTGGCTCTGCCGGGTTCAGACCGGCACAGACAGGCCGCGGCTCCGACCAGGTCTTCCCTCCGTCATGGCTGGTGGAAAAACCCTGTCCGTCCACTGTTGCCAGAGATCCGTCGCCCATGAGCACAAAGGGGCCCCTCTTCTCCACCTCAAGGGGCTGGCAGAGAGGATGGACCCACCGCGTTTCTCCGGACCCGGCGAATATCAAGAAAGGCCACAACACAAGGCAAGAAAAAATAGCCTCAGTCTTCATCCGCACCTCCCAGAAGGTTCCAATGCGAGCTCCCACCTGTTCAGCGCAGCCACGAGCGCTAGCCCCCAATCTCGTGGGCAATTGCCTTCCCGCATCTACTCCATCCGCACCTGGCCAATTTTGTGCACCTCTTCGAGTCCTCCGGCCGGCCAGGGAGGGGGAGGCAAAGGCCGCGAGGCCACAGCCCGATCCTTCGCCGGGATAGTCAGCTCCACCGCCCGGGGGCGACGCCACAGGACCAACCAGGCGGCAACCTCCCCTTGCCACGCTTTCCCTTTGCTCACGGGGCGGTAGGTGACCTTGTGCTCGCCGGCCCCGAGTTTCACTTTTGCCCAGAGCCAGGTGCGAAGATCTCCTTCCACAGCTGCTTGGGCGTCTCGGCCATCGACTCGCACCCGCAGAGCGGTCTCCTCTTTGTCCCCTGCTCCTCCGGGCGCGCGCTCGAAGAGCACGGCCAGCTCCGCCTTTGCCAGCTCCGTGGGGATGTGCACGGTCACTTCCACCTCGCGTCCTGCGCCTTTGCTGCCTACCTCGCCTGCAAGAGAGCTCTTCTCCTCTGTTTGTCCGGCGAGTGCAGCCAGGCGCGCCAGCACCTCTGCCACACCCTCAGGCGCCACCCTTTCCGGGTTCAACAGGCGTGGCCTCATGGCCTCGCCAATCAGGCGCAAGCGGTGCAAACCTTGGTCTGCAGCAACCTGCTCGAAAGTGACTCCCGCCACGAGTGGTGCTGTCGCTTCCACCAGCGGGTAGATTTCAAACACCGCCGTCTCGTATCCCTGCAAGGGCATACAGACTTCGGCGCCAGCCCCGTAGAGCTCTGGCGGGATGTAGCGCGTGGGATAGACGCGTTCTACCACCAACGACGCTGCCTTCTGGTCAAGACCGTATCCAGGATCGAGCGGGATGGTGATCTGCTTCGGCTCGATGAAGGGGTTGCGTACCGCAACAATACCGCGGCTGCCGGCAAAGTGCACGTAGCCATAAGGCTCGCGTCTGCCCGGGTGCCCGCCGATCATCGCCGTGTGGGTGAGCAGGTCAAAGCGGTCCTTCGCCCAAGCGATGGACTTGGCCAAGGCATCCCACTCTCGGTCTGTGAGCAAGTTCGGCGAAATGTACAACTCCCACATTGTCACGCCCCGGGCAAAGTACAGAAGGACGTTGTTGGTGAACTTGTCCAGCGGCTCGTCCTCGCCCCCGAGCTTCTGCAGGTTCCCCTTGATTATCCCATGGGTCATGAGGTTGGCGATGGGGAACCAGAAGCCGTTGATGGAAAAGTCCTCATAGAGCACATGGTCGCGGTAGGTGATGGCGGCGTCCCGGCGGCTGATTGAGGGGACATTTGCATACCCATAGTCGGCTCCTTGCATCCAGATCGTGTTGGCGTATTTGAGCCACCACGGGCTGAGCCAGGTACCAGAGGTGATGTTTAAGAAGATATCCGGACGGGCTGCGCGCACCGAGGTGCACAAGTCGATCACCGCCTCCATGGCGGCGCGCCGCGAATAGACGCCAACTGGGTGGCCGTGATCTGCCTCACTGCAGGAAAACTGGATCCCGTCCCACTTGAAATAACCCACGCCGTGTTCTTTGACGAAATCCAGCACGCGCTCTTTCAGCAGGGCATGGTACCTTGTCCCAGCCACGCACATTTGGTCGCCCACGGCCTTGTAGCCGTGCTCCTTCATCCAGCCTACGCGCCAGTCGCGATGGGAATAGCCGCCTATGGGTCCCAACCAAATGCCCAGCTTCGTGCCCATGCTGTCAAGGGCCTGGCTTATGGGCGTGAGACCACGCGGGAATTCCTCAGGGCGCAAAACCCAGTCGCTCTTATACACGTCCCAGCCGTCGTCCAAGACAAAGGCGTCCAAGCGCAGGCCACGCTTCTGCCACATCTCCCGCCCGAAATCGGCGACAATGCGCAGCACGTTTGCTTCGTTCATGATGTTCTCGGGCGCCTCGGTGTACTCTGGGGCGCGCACGTCGTACCAGGAGTTGTAGAGCAGATAGGGCCGCAGCGGCGCGACCCGGATGTCCTCCAGGTAGCGGGAAAACCACAGCTCCAGGTGGCGATCCGGGCAGAGGCCGGTGACCACCCACTGGCTGGCCACCCAGGTGCTGTCCACCCGCACGCCCATCTCGTGCCCACAGGCGAGGGCGAACGATCCATCGCCCTGCGAGGTCAGCGTGGTGGTTGCGGCCGGGTACTCCACGCCCCAAAACAGACCGCCCTCCCCACAGAACATAGCAGCCGGCTGGCCGAAGCCTCCGGCCTTGCGAATGACGCCCGACCCCCGGACGGTGCCGCGCCGTGGCCACAACCACTGCAAGAAGTGGCCGCCATTCCGGGGATCTGTGATGGAAACCCTCCGCCGCAGATAAGGGCGACCCTGGGGAAGCTGATAGGTGAAAAGAACCTGAAGCGAGCTGTGCGCGTGCTTCCACATTACCCTCGCCTCGCGTGTGCCATCGGGCAGATGGGCGGTCTCATATGAGAGCAGCCGCAGCTCAGGCGCCGAGATCGTGACTTCGTTGTCAGCGTTGTCTATCTTGCCCGGTGCGGACCAATTGGTCCAGTAGAGGTCCACGGCCAGGTCGCCGTCTCCCACCAGGCGGAGCGAGCGGGCGCCCTGCAGAGCCAGCCAGGCCGGCTGTCCGGCAATGGTCTCCTCAACCAGTGCGCCGCCCTGAACCCTCAGTGAACAGACAAGGCAGTCGTTTCCGAACACGAGGAGACGATCCTCGGCGCTTGCGGACCTCTGCGCGGCAAGGGCCGAGGCCCAACCAGTCATCCAAACGAGCATCATGAAGCGAACAACCAATCTGTTCATCTGCTCACCTCGCTGCCTTTTAGTCCAAGTGAACGTGCCTCATGCCGCCAGTTTTTCAATCCGCGCCCCTTGATCCACGTGAATGAGGTAAGGGACCCCTCCCTCACTTTCGATGGCCTTGGCCACCGCGTCGGCTTGCTCTGGGGCGTAGGCGAACATGCATCCGCCGCCGCCGGAGCCATTGATCTTGGCCCCAAGCGCACCCGCGCGCAGGGCCGCGCCGATCATGCGCTCAATCTTGGGCGTGGATATGCCGAGGCCCTCCCCAAGCTGCCGATGATGGCCGGTGAGCAGTGCCCCAAGGCGGACGTGGTCGAGCTGCTCCTGACGGAGCAGCAGGCGCGCCTCCTGCGTCAACTCGCGCACACCAACCCGCGCGCGGAGGAGTCTCTCATGCTCCGGGGACAAGAGTGTCGCGTGGCGTTCTACGTCCACCAGAGAAAGGGCGCTATAGCTGAGCGACGGCTCGGCATGTTGCAGTGCCTCGATGGCTGCCATTGACCCATTCCGCACCCGCGCCAGAAGGCTGGTAGTCTCCTTGGGTTCCAGAGAATCGCCCAGCACAAAGGCTCCCAGCCGCGCAGGGAGTACCTCGACTTTCACCTCCGGCGCAAAATCAATGTGCAGCACGCCGCCAAAGCTCGCCGTGACGTGGTCCATCATGCCGCCCGGTTCCCGGAACTCCAATACCTCCGCCTCGTGAGCACAGCAGGCCACAAACATGGGATCGGCAGCACGGGGGTCGTGAGCCGCCGCCAAGAGGAAGAGCACCCAGGCCACTACCAGCGCCGAGGAGCTCGAGGTGCCAGAATTGATGGGTATCGTGCCCCGCACGCGACAGGTGTATCCCCTGTCCAGCGCCAGGCCTTTGCGCCACAGCACATTGAGCCCGCTACGCAGGTAATCCCGCTCCTTCACATACGGCACAGGCCCGGCCAGCGAGAAGCTCTCGCGCGCGCCAATATCAGGGAGGTCGATTTCAAACAGGCCGTCTTCCCTTCTTTCTCCCGCGATCCAGATGCGACGGTCTATAGCCGCGGCAATGACCGGCAGCCCGAGGTAGTCCTGATGTTCGCCAAAGAGGCAGATGCGCCCTGGAGCCGAAACCACCAGCGCGCGAGCGCTCATCTGCTCGCCTCCCTTCCGGCGGTCGTTCTGACGGACCGTTCGGCTTCAAGCTCTAGGAGGAGTCTCTCCGCCTGCGCCAGTTCCTGAGGGGTATTCACCGCCCAGACAAGGCGGGTGTCTTGTACCTGCAGTGTCTCCACTTTGTGTCCTTCCAAGCGCAAAATGCCCACGATGTCGGTCAGGTAATACTCCCCTTTGCTATTGCGGTTGTCGATCCTGGCAAGGAGTGGCAGAGCAACCTCCGCGCGAAAGCAGTACTGCGAAGTGATGACCTCCTTGATGGCAGCAATCTCTGGCGAGGCCTCCGCCTCCTCCACGATGCGCACCACTCTCCCTTGTTGGTCGCGGAGCACCCTGCCGTAGGCTGGCGGCTGATCGAATACTGCGGTGACAATGGTGGCAGCGGCGCAGGAGTCGCGATGCCTCTGCCACAGTGCGCGGAGAAGCTCCACACTTACGAGGGGGCTATCCCCGACAAGCACCAGGAGATCGCCACAATAGTCGTCAAGGAGTGGGACCACTTGCTGTAGGGCATGAGCCGTACCAAGCTGCGGCTCTTGTACGACGTAGCGGAGGCCTGGGCCGAGCGTGCGTTGCACCACGTCGGCCCCGTATCCCACGACCATGTAGATGGGCTGCACGTCGAGGCCGCGACAGGCCTGGATCACATGTTCCACCAGGGGGCGGCCACGTAAAGGGTGGAGCACCTTGGGCAAAGCCGAACGCATGCGCGTGCCTCTGCCCGCAGCCAGGATAACCGCTCGGAGTTCTCTTGCCATCTCCGCCCTTCCCTGTGCCCCACACTCCTCACCGCACACGCAACCTTGCCACATCTGCAAGGTCACCCATTTCCGGCGCATAGGGTCGCAAGGAGAAACGGAAAGTGGCTGGTGCCGGTTTGAGGGCGTACTGTTCCAGTACGCCTGGTCCGCAGCTGGCGTTGCCCAGGCCGCACTGCTTGTAGTCCAGGCACAGCACCACTTCCGGTCGGGGCCGCAGCTCATGAATGTGCGCGGCCTTGTTGAGGTCATGGGCCGTAAAATGCAGAGCGGAAGCGGCTAGCGGCTGGTCAGCCACCACCAGCAGCCCCGCACCAGTCTTATCGGTCAGCGCAAGCCAGCGCACCTCCTCGCGGTTGCCCATCTCCTGCGGGCGGACGTAAGGCTCGTACTGCGCGCTCACCGTACTGCGGTAGCGACCCACGTCGGCGCTCGTCCTCCGGTCAGGATAGTTCTCATGCGGGCCACGGCCAAACCATTCCAGAAACTCATACGCGGGATCAAGAATGAGTCGCACGCCCAGGCGGGGCAGAATCGGCAACTCCCCGAACGGTTCCACGTGGTTCAATACATCAATCCACCCGTTCCCCATTACTCGGTAGCTGACCGTGTGCAGAAAGCCCTTTCCCTCGGCGCCACTATGAAACAGCTGCGCCTGCACCTGCATTTCGCCTGCTGCCACTTGGGTCACGCGGAAACTCTTCACGGTCGCCTCAAGGCGGTCCAGTCCTGCCTGGTGCCACAGAGGCCGCAGGTACTTGTCGTTGTCAGTGGGCGCGCGATAGGCGTTGAGCACAGGCCCGGCTGCGTCGGTCTTCGCCAGAACTTCCCTGTCGCCATAGCACAACGACTCCAACGTGCCGTTTGCCCGGGAAAAGAACACGGCAAAGTTCTGCCCTTGGACCCGCACCAAAGCGCCGCAGTCACTTACCTGCAAGGTCTGACCGGCGGTGAGGCGCTCCACTGGCGCCGCAGGGGCCCGCCACGGCATTGCCAGCTGCTCCCAGGCCACCTCGTGGCCCTCTTCAGCCCAGGGCCCAGCCGCACGCAGGCGAAAAGCAACGCGCAGGTGATACTCCGCACCAGGACGTAGGCGCGGCTTTCTCACCGGGAGGCGCACCTCGGCAACCTGGCCCGGAGGCAGCTCCATTGGCGCCATGACTCCCCGTTGGAGAACCGTGCCATCCTCGCGAAGCTCCCATGTGGGCTGAAACTCGCTCAGGTCGGTGAAAAAGAACTTGTTCCTCACTAAGATTTTGCCATTAGCCAGATTGACCGGCTCAACAGCGATGTTTTGGTAGACCTTCTTCACCTCCCACAGCTTCGCCGTGACTCGCCGATCGGGCAACACCAGGCCGTTACAGCAAAAGTTCCCGTCGTTGGGCTCGTCGCCAAAGTCGCCGCCATAGGCCCAGAACCAGACTCTTTGCCCTTTTTCGTCGACGGTGTACTTGCGCAGGCCTTGGTCGACCCAGTCCCAGATGCACCCCCCTTGCAAATTCCTGTAGCGCTCTATGACCTCCCAATACTCCTTGAGGTTGCCCACGGCATTGCCCATGGCGTGGGCGTACTCGCACATGATGAGCGGCCGCTGGCGCTCCTGGCTGCCGTACTGCAGCAGATGCTCCAGGGGCGAATACATGGGACAAACGATGTCCGTGTGCGGCCGGGTGCCGGCGCGTTCATAATGCACCGGCCTCGACGGGTCCCGCTGGTGGATCCAGTCGCTGGCCTCCTCAAAAGTGGTGCCATCTCCTGCTTCGTTCCCCATCGACCAGATGATTACGGAGGGGTGATTCTTGTCGCGCTCCACCATGCGGGAGATGCGGTCCAGATGCGCAGCCCGCCACTCGGGTTTGTTGGCCAGAGTGCGCTCAGGGTCGTAGCCCATCCCGTGCGACTCCACATTCGCCTCGTCGATCACATACAGGCCGTAGTAGTCACAAAGGTCGTACCACACGGGCGCATCCGGATAGTGGCAGGCGCGCACCGCGTTGATGTTGAAGCGCTTCATGAGCAAAATGTCCTGCACCATCGACTCTACGGTCACATAGTGTCCGGTGTCAGGGTCGTGCTCGTGACGGTTGACCCCTTTGATGTAAATCGGCTTGCCATTGAGCAGGAGTTGTCCGCCTTTGATCTCCACGCTGCGAAAACCGACGCGCACCGGGATCACCTCCAGCACCTGGCCCTGGCTGTCCATTAGCGTCAGGAGCAGCATGTACAGGCAGGGCTTCTCTGCGGACCATTTTCTGGGGTTGGCGACTTCAGTCCGCAGAAGCATGGTGCTCTCGGCACCGGACTCCAGGTAGGGCGTGCTCGCGGTCATTCTGGCAATCTCCTGGGCCGCGGGCTCGATTCCGTCCAAGAGCACCGCCTCTAGCGTCGGCTTCTTGACTGCACCGGCTCCGTTGTTGCGTACCTTGGCAGTTATCCGCAAGGTGGCGTCGCGGTAGGCGCCATCCAGTTCCGTGCGCACGAAAAAGTCGCGCACATAGACAGCCGGCCGCGCGACTAAATAGACATCGCGGAAGATACCGCTCAGCCGCCAAAAGTCCTGGTCCTCCAGGTACGACCCATCAGACCAGCGGTACACCTCTACCGCTATCAGATTCTGGCCCTGCTTGACAAAGCGGGTGATGTTAAACTCCGCTGGTGTGCGGCTGTCCTGGCTGTACCCCACCGCCTGGCCATTCACCCACAGGTAGAAGGCGGACTCGACCCCATCAAAGACGACAAATATCTCGCGACCCTCCCACCCCTCGGGCAGCGTGAAGGTTCTGCGATAGGAACCCACTGGGTTGAAATCATGTGGGATGTGCGGGGGATCGGCTGGAAAGGGGTAGCGCACATTGGTGTAGATGGGGATGTCATACCCATGCATTTGCCAGTTGCTTGGGACAGGGATGGAGTCCCACGAGCTGGCGTCATATTCTGGGCGGTAGAATTCCCGCGGGCGGTCGTCCGGCTTCTTCGCCCAATGGAACTGCCAGGTGCCATTGAGCGACCACACCATCGGCGAAGAAGTGGCCCTGTAGGCAAGCGCCTGCTCCACCGTCGGAAAAGGGACGATGGTGCTGTGCGCTGGCTCCTTGTTGATGCCAAAGACGCCGGGGTTCTCCCTCTCCACACTCTCCATGGCCATGGCACTACCTGTCATCGAGATGACGAGCATCAAGAATGCAGCGCCGTTTCTCCTCAAAACTGGACTTCCTCGCACGGCTCTCCCTCCTCGACGCGATCCTCACACGCTCCCCCTTGACGCCACCACGCTGCTTGTGTGGCCCAAACGGCTCCAGGTTGGCGCCCACTACGCTCACCGCACAGCAACAGCTTCGCCTGTTCCCCCAGAGCCGACGTCTGCGGAGTGCGCCTGAGGATTCCCTCTCCTCAGCGCAACAGAACGTGCTAAAGATAGACAAATCCGAACAAAATGCAAGGGGAAAATGGCAGTGGCAAAAGCTCGCCTGCGCTCGCCCAGACTCCGGCCCTCGGCCGATCTCTGCGCGCGGCCGTCCTCTTGGCCCTGTGCGGACATGGGTCGAGCCCATCGGTTCTGCCCCTGCCCTTTGCCAGCGACAGGCCCTTGGCACACCACAGCATATGAGCAGTGCCACGCTCAACTACCCAGAGGGCCACAAATCGGTTGACGATTTCAGGAGAAATTTATACATTGCCACCTTGCGTTTGGGCCTCGTGTAGTCACGGACTCAGCACAAGGTACAGATTTCAGACGCAAATCGTGCACAGTGCGAGGAGATTGCCATGAAGCGTTTTGAGAAGACCTCGATGGACGGGAACACCGCAGCTGCGCATGTGGCCTATGCGTTCAGCGAGGTGGCGGCCATTTACCCGATCACCCCCTCTTCGCCCATGGGTGAGCTTGCCGATGAGTGGGCGGCTAAGGGGCGGAAGAACATCTTCGGCCAGGTAGTCGACGTGATTGAGATGCAGTCAGAGGCGGGAGCGGCGGGGGCCGTGCACGGCTCGCTGTCGGCAGGTGCGTTCACCACTACCTTCACCGCGGCACAGGGGCTCCTGCTCATGCTGCCCAACATGCACAAGATCGCCGGCGAGATGCTGCCGACCGTGTTCCACGTGTCAGCCCGTTCGCTGGCCTGTCAGTCGCTGTCGATTTTCGGCGACCATTCGGACGTGATGGCGGCGCGCAACACTGGTTTTGCTTTAATGGCCGCGGCGTCGATTCAGGAGATCATGGACCTGGCCGTTGTCTCCCATCTTGCCACGCTCAAGTCCAAAGTGCCCTTCCTCAACTTTTTCGACGGTTTCCGCAGTTCCCACGAAATCCAAAAGATCGAGGTGATAGACTATGACACCATGCGCGAGATGCTGGACTGGCGCTACGTGGAGGAGTTACGCAGCCGTGCTTTGAATCCTGAGCGCCCGCGCGTGAAGGTTGGTGCCGAAAACCCGGACATCTACTTCCAGGGCAGAGAGACGGTCAACAAATACTACCAGGCCTGCCCGGCCATCGTGCAGGAGTACATGGACCTGTTGGCCAAGTACGTGGGTAGGCAATATCACCTGTTCGACTACGTGGGCGCCCCGGATGCGGACAAGGTAATTGTGGCCATGGCCAGCGGCTGCGAGACGATCGAAGAGACGATCAACTACCTGAACGCTCAACGCGGCACCAAGTTGGGGCTGGTGAAGGTCCGTCTGTTTCGGCCGTTCGCGGCCGAGGAGTTCGCCAAGGTCGTGCCCAGGACAGTGCGCAAGATTGCGGTGCTGGACAGGACTAAGGAGCCTGGCTCAGTAGGCGAGCCCCTCTACCTGGACGTCGTTGCGGCGCTGAAGGGCCGCCCGGAAATCACCATCATCGGTGGTCGGTACGGACTGTCCTCAAAGGAGTTTACCCCGTCGATGGTCAAGGCCGTCTACGACCACCTGGATGGCAAATGTACGCACGGCTTCACCGTGGGCATCACCGACGATGTCACCTTCACCTCCATCCCCATCACCGAACGCCTGAACACCGTCCCCGAAGGCACCATTTCGTGCAAGTTCTGGGGCCTGGGTGCGGACGGCACGGTGGGCGCCAACAAGAACTCTATCAAGATCATCGGTGACAACACCGACATGTACGCCCAGGGCTACTTCCAGTACGACTCAAAGAAGTCGGGCGGCATCACGCGCAGCCATCTGCGCTTTGGTCCCTCGCCCATCCAGTCGGCCTACCTGGTTGAGGACGCCGATTTTATCGCCTGCCACAACCAGGCCTTCATCGGCCGCTATGATGTGCTGGAAGGGATTAAGGAAGGCGGCGTCTTCCTGCTCAATTCCAACTGGTCGCGGGAGGAGGCGTTTGAGAACCTGACCGAAGACATGCAGCGCACCATCATTGAGAAAAAGGTCAAGTTCTACAACATCGACGCTCTGCGTATTGCCGAGGAGGTGGGCTTGGGGCGCCGCATCAACACGGTGATGCAGGCTGCTTTCTTCATCATTTCCCGCGCGCTCCCTCGCGAAACGGCCATTGCCATGATCAAGGACGCCATCGAGAAGACCTATGGCAAGCGGGGAGAGGAGCTGGTGAAGATGAACTGGGAGGCCGTGGATCGGACGGCGGCGGCGCTGCAAGAGGTGCCGGTGCCAGCAACTCTTCCGGGCAAGCATATGAGGCCCAAGAAGCTGGTCCCCGACGACGCAGACGACTTTACAAAGAGCGTCATCGAACCCATCATGCGCGAGAAGGGGGATCTGATTCCGGTGTCGAAAATGCCTCTCGACGGCTCGATGCCCTCCGGCACTACGGCGCTGGAAAAGCGCGGCATCGCCCCGTATGTGCCCCATTGGCTCCCCGAGAATTGCATCCAGTGCAACCAGTGTGCGTTCGTCTGCCCGCACGCGGCCATCCGCGCCAAGCTCATCGACCGTACGCTGCTGGCTACTGCCCCTGCCACCTTCAAGACCCTTCGCGCCACTGGCAAGGACGGCGAGAAGTACGACTACAAGGTGCAGGTCTTTGTGGAGGATTGCGTCGGGTGCCTCAACTGCGTGAACGAGTGTCCAAAAGAGGCGCTGGTCGCCAAGCCTATCGAGGAAGAACGGGCCGCAGGTGAGAACGACAACGTCGCGTTCTTTACTTCTCTGCCCGAGAACGTGCTAAGTACGGTGGTCAAAGAGACGACGGTCAAGGGGAGTCAGTTCAGACAGCCTCTGTTGGAGTTCTCGGGGGCGTGCGCCGGCTGTGGCGAGACCCCATATGTGCGGCTATTGACCCAGCTCTTTGGCGAGAGGATGATTATCGCCAACGCCACCGGCTGCTCCTCCATCTGGGGAGGCACCTTCCCCAGCATCCCCTACACCAAGACTCCGGAAGGGTACGGACCTGCCTGGGCCAATTCCCTGTTCGAGGACAACGCCGAGTACGGCTTTGGCATGCGCTTGGCGGTGGATGCCGTTCGTCGTCAGCTGCTCAGTCATGTGGATCGCGCGCTCGCCGTGGGCGTCGATGGCCAGCTCAAAGGGGCCCTGCTTAAGGCCAAGGAGCTATGGGAAGACACCGGGGCAGCGGCGATGGAGAACGCGCGGCTCATAAAGCGCCTGCTGCCGGAGGCGATCGCCCGTGCCGGGGACGAGGCAAAGGCCGTACTCACCCGCATCCGCGAGCTGGACACCTACTTCGTTGACAAGAGCATCTGGGCCATCGGCGGTGATGGCTGGGCCTACGACATCGGCTATGGCGGCCTGGACCACGTCATGGCTGCCGGCCGCAACGTCAATCTCCTCGTATTGGACACCGAGGTCTATTCCAACACCGGCGGCCAGGCCTCCAAGGCCACGCCCTTAGGCTCGGTGGCGCGCTTTGCCGAATCCGGCAAGCCCACCAAGAAGAAAGACCTGGGCCTGATGATGATGAGCTACGGCTACGTCTACGTCGCCTCGGTGGCCATGGGTGCCAACAAGAATCAGCTCCTCAAGGCCCTGGTGGAGGCGGAAGCTTACAAAGGCCCGTCGATCATCATCGCCTACGCGCCCTGCATCAACCACGGCATCGACATGTCGTTCACCCAGCAGGAGGAAAAGAAGGCGGTGGACTCCGGCTACTGGGTGCTGTACCGCTACAACCCCATGCTCAAGAAGGAAGGCAAGAACCCATTCATTCTTGACTCCAAGGAACCGCAGATCCCTGTGCAGGAGTTCTTGGAAGGCGAGAAGCGCTACAGCTCCCTCAAGATCAGCTTCCCGGAGAAGGTGCAGGACTACTGGCCTCAGTTTCAGGAGGTGGTCAAGGAGCGCTACGCATATTACAAGAAGCTGGCCGAATAAGCGCAAAAGTCCCCCTCGTCCCCCAGGGGGACTTTTTTTCCCCACTCACCAGTCGCTGGTGCTTAACGCCTGGGCAAATGCCGACTGCCATCGAAGGCCCCAAGTGGCATGGACGAATCCTTCACCCTCCATGTGCCAGGCATTGCCCGCCATCTGGGTCCTGGGGACGCCCTGTCGCAGTCAGCAGCGCCACTCGGGTAGCCCCCTTTCCCTGCGATCGGCCAGCAGTGACGAGGCAATGCGGAAGTTGGGCCTGTGCCGTGACAGGAGACGAAAAACAAAAAGGGGAAGCCGCGGCCGGCTTCCCCAAAAGCACCAGGCTTCGTCCAGTCTACTTCTTGTCGCTCTTCTTCGGCTGGACCTTCTGAGCTTTTCCCTCTTTGCCCTTGCAGGCACCAGCTTCATGGCCCTGGCACTGGCCGCTGGCGTGCTTCTGCTCGCACGCAGTCTTGCACTCCTCTTTGCACTGCTGGCTGCAATCGCCTTTGCACTTCTCCTTGCACTTGTCAGCGCAGGCGCCCTCTTTGTGCTGCTTGCATTCGCCCTGGGCATGCTTCTGCTGGCAGTCAGTCACCTGCTGACAGCTCTGAGAGCCCTTTGTCTGCTTGCCCTCGTCAATCGTGGTGAACCCAACCAGAAAAGAGGCCACCGCGACCAATACGCCGACGATGAAAAGGTTCTTACGCATCACTCACCTCCTGCGGTTTGACAAACACTACGCGGCACACAACAATTCGACGACTCTTGCGCAGCAGGATGCTCCAGACCCCCACATGGCGCTTCCTCTCCCAATCTCTCCCTAATTAGCTTCAGGTACGCCGCGGCCTGCTCGGGCGTCATCACCTGGCGTTCCCTGATGATTGCCTCCACTGCGCGGCGCTGCAGGGCCGACTGCAACGAATCGACTCGCCGCAAACAGCGGGCAATGGCTTGACTGTCCGGATCTCGCGCCCCCAAGAGGTCCAGCAAAAGCTGACGTTCGCGGTGGAGCGCCAGGCATACCCCGCCACTTTCGACCGCGAAACAGTGGCGCGTGCTGTCGATAGCCTGCGCCTGTTGTGGCGACAGGGCCAGCCGTTCGCACAAGGGGCGCACGGCTTGGGACTCCCGGCGGGAGGCAATGAGCAGTCTGGCACTCATGGTGGTCAGCAGCACGACGTTGAGCGTCAGCGAGAAAACCAGGCCCAGGAAGAGCACCCTCTGTCTCATTGTCGGCCTCCTGCGACCGGCACCTCAGCCAGCTCGGCATAGAGGCGCGGCAGCGACCCCGGTGGCAGCGGCTCGAACACCAGCCGGTGGCTCAGCGCCTCCAGCCCCGCTTGCGCTCTGGGGGCGATCCCCTGGCCGGAACCCAGGGCCAACCTGCTCAGCACTGCCCCAGCAACGATTCCCAAGGCCATGACCCCGGCAGTGAGCAGCGCCGGCGCCCATCTGGGTCGCCCCTGAACCACCAACCTTTTCGGTGCGGAAGCTATGGTCCTTGCGCGGATTTGCCACCCCAACTTTGGGGTTGGCTCCAGAATCGCCGGTGCGGGAACCAGGTGCCAGGCTTGTCTCAGGGCCTCCAGATTGCGCGCGCACTCCCTGCACGCTGCAAGGTGCCTGGCCACGCGGCGGGACCTGCGCCGCGAAAGCTCGCCGTCTACGTAGAGGAGGAGCCACTTTTCCACTTTGGCACAACGCATCGTCTTCAGCCTCGTCTAAGCTATTAGACACTTTTGCCCGCCGAAACATACGCTCATTTTTCCCCAAGCAGCGGAATGAGTATTCTGGCAAGATTGGCTTTTGCCCGGTGAATCCGAGCATGTACGGCTCCCACGGAACAGTTCATGACCGCGGCAATCTCCTGGCAAGAGAACCCCTCGTACTTTTGCAACACAATCACTGCCCTCTGCGCGGGGGGGAGTTGGTCCAGGGCCTGCCAGACCAAGCTCTGGGTCTCGTGGCGCTCGAATTCGACATCGGGGCGCTCCTGGGGGTGGGCCGGCTCGATATCCGCTGGGCCGCCTTCTGCCAGCTCGCGGCAATCCTGATACTTCCTGCGCCGCAAGTGGTTCAGACAGAGATTAGTGGCAATGCGATAGAGCCAGGTCAGTGGGCTGGCGTCATGGCGGAATGAGGCGGCGTGGGTGAAGGCCCGCACAAATACCTCTTGCGTCAGATCGTGGGCATCCTCGCGATCCCTGACCAGGCGAAAGCAGAGATTCAGTACGCCCCGCGCGTATTCCTCATAGAGTTGCGCGAATGCTTCCTCTTCGCCGGCGGCGATCCTGTGCATCAAGTCCTTGTTCACACCATCGCACCGAGTACCAAACGTCACGGCCTGGAAAATATTAGACACAAAGGGACATGGGAACGTGCGCCGAAAAATGGCAGGCGTATGGAGGCAAGACGGCTTAGCACCAGGCTTGGAGCTGAAGGTGAGATATTTTCACGCTCGCGAAGATCCGCTCACAGCCTGCTGGATTATCGTCTTCAGCTGCTGGCGTGAGGGTGCTCTTCCGGCTGCCATCACCCTGCCATTGATGATCAAGGCCGGGGTGGTAAGAGGGCCAAACTGGGCAATCTCCTTCAGGTCGCGGACGTGCCGGAGATCGGCAGCAATCCCCAGCTCGGTCAAAACGGCCAAAATATCTGCACGCATCCGTTCGCACAAGGCACAGCCTGGGCCGAGCACGCGGATGACCAGCCCGGCGCCCTCCTCCTGCTCTACCGCCACTCCCTGCGCCTTCAGGTAGAGGCGCAGCAGGGCCTGGGCGTATTCAGCCTCGCGCTGGGGCGGCACATAGTTCTGCACCTTGATAGCTGCCAGGAGCAGGCGTTTCAGCTCCTCTTGGTCGCTCACCTGGTACGCCCCGGCCTGCGCAATCGCCTCCTCCACCCCAACCAATCCCACCGGTTTGCCGCCAATCGTGACGGTGGTGATGCCGCCCATGTCTGCGGTCTCCCCTTTGAGCCACTACCAGCAAGAATTGGCCCGAGGGCACCTATTCCTGCACACCCGTCAGTCCGAGCAGCAGCTCCTTGACCTCTGCTACCGAGAGGACCCGACCGCTGGACACCACTTTGCCGTCAACGATCAGGGCAGGGGTGAACATGACACCCAACTTGGCCAACTCTTTGAGGTGCCGCAGGTGACTAATCTCCGCGGCCAGGCCCAACTTCGCACAAGCATCCCGCACGTGTTGTTCCAGGGTGTTGCACCGTGGGCAACCGGGGCCCGCCACCTGAATCGATAAGACGTTGCCACTTTGACTCATCTTCTGAACTCCTTTGCCCTCATGACACCTGCCAAAGGGGTCATGCACCACTGTGCCACCTCCTTTCCGAGGAATCTCCTCAGCAAACGCAATGCTACCTTGCTCAGGGCTGTGAGGTCGGCCCCTCCTACAGCGGGCCGATGTGGTTCCGAAGGACCGCCACAGCTCAAGGCCAGGAGCCGCCAGCGTCACCGCCTGGAGCTCCTGCACAAGCAGGAGGAAGCGCCGCCGGCTGTGGCTAGCGAGCAGGCGGGCGTGGGGCCCACTACGGTTCTGGGCCTTCTTGTCGCCTCGCCCGCCAAGTCATCCCCACCCAATATGGGCAACTACCCAGCTCACATTCCGCACGAGCCCCAGGCCTCTATCCCGAAACTGACCGTCAGGTAGAGCTACAAGGTCGTACATCGATCCGCCGGTGCTCGCCTGCCACCCGCAACCGGTGCTCCTCCGTCCAGTTCGATACCCTTCTTCTCCCGGCGGCCGAAAGTTTGAGACAGATAGGCTCACCCTAGAGGGAGTTTCTCCAAGGCGCCGGAGAGAGTCTCCACGAACGCCCGAATTTCGTCCCGCACGCGACGGTAGACAGCCAACGCCTCCTCTTCGTTGCGGGCAGTGCGCGCCAGCTCTGGGGGATCGGCAAAACCCACATGTACCCTCTTTGCGCGGCCGGGAAAGAATGGACAGCTCTGGCGCGCATGGTCACACACGGTTATCACATAATCGAACGGAATGCTGAGCACCTCTTTTAGGTGCTTTGAACGCTGTTGGGAGATGTCTACCCCGGCTTCAGCCATGACCGCAATCGCACGCGGGTCCAGTCCCCGCGCTTCGAGCCCTGCCGAATAGGCCTCTATCCGATCCCCCTTGAGATGACGCGTCCACCCTTCAGCCATCTGGCTACGACAAGAGTTCCCCGTGCACAGGAAGAGCACCTTCAGCTTCCGAGCCATGTTGATCCTTTCACGCAGTCCACAAAAGGTACAATCCGCCCCCAATCACCAGTGAGCCGTACCAACAGGGTGGCCTGGGAGCGCTCGCTCCACTGCACGTAGTTCTGCACCGCACCGGTGGAGGTGCCGGCGAGCACGATGAGGAAACAGTGCCCAACTGCATAGGCGAGTACGAGAGAAACCGCGTAGGGCAGATCGGATGAGGCCACGCGAAACGCCACCCCCAGCATCGGGGCCATGAAGGCGAGTGTGCAGGGGCCGAGGGCGAGGCCAAACAACAGGCCGATAACCGGCGCGGCCGACGCCCCTGTTCTGCGCAGGTGTGGGTCTGCCGCGTCTCCAATCCACGGCACCTCGATCACCCCCATCAGGTGGAGGCCGACAGCAAAGAACACGAAGCCCACCACGTAGTTACCCACTCCACCTGCGTCACCCAACAGTCGCCCGGCCGCACCGGTGACGAGGCCAACCAGGGCGATGGTGGTCAGTATCCCAGAGGCAAGAGTCAGCGCCAAGACAAAGGCACGCCTGGTCGAGATCTGGCCCTGACCATCAATGAAACCCACCACTAAGGGAACTCTGGCCAGATGGGAGGGGCTGAGCAAGATGCTCAATACGCCCCACCGCAAAGCACCCACAATGGCCACAGGAGGTGAACCAGCCATGGCCGAAGAAAGCCACTCCAGAATCGGCCGCACCTACTTCACCCCCAATTCGCGCAATTTGGCGGTAATCTCTTCCTTCGATAGAAATCCCTCGTGGCGCCAGACCACGTCCCCTTGCCGGTCAAAGAATACCTGCGTGGGGATCACCCGCACCTGGTACTGGCGCGCCAGCCGCCGATGCTGGTACACATCGAGGACCAGGACGTTGGCCTTCCCCTCGTACTCCTCTTGTAGTTCGGCCAAGAACGGTTTCATCATCTTGCAGGGGACGCAGGTGTCCGAACCGAGGTCCAGCACTGTGGGCTTGCCGCTCCGTAGAGCCGGCTCCAGCGGGTCCGGAGGGAGGGCCGCGCGTTGCGCCGCCAACCACTCTTCGTTCTTAACGATCTTGGCCGCAGAACGCAAGCTATCAATGAGGGAGGAGACGCTGGCCACAAACTTCTGCTGCCCCAAGAAGTCGCGGATGCTGCTCTCCACCTGTTCGAACGTGGCGCCTTGAACCTCTTCAGCATGTTCGCTATAGAACTGTCGCGCCTCAGCATCCGAGACCTGCACGGCGCTGCCCAGCGCGTTCACCAGCGCTTGGATGGTACCGTCCGCGTTCTCCTCGCCTGCGGAATCCGCCACCGCCAGCCCGCGCCGCTTGGCCTCATGGTGAAGCAGGTCCCGGACAATCAATTGGTCCAAGAAGGCTTCCATGTCACCTTCGAATTCCTGTTTATACTGCGGGGGCAGCCCCTCAAACGTGCTCCGCACAAAGTCCTCGCTTATGTGCCGACCGTCAACCGAAGCCACTGTCCCCTTGGGCAGACTCGCAGGCGCCACTTCAGCAGACGAGGCCACCGGTTTTTCTTCCCTCAACATCCCCTCCACACCTTCGTGCACTGTCTGCTGGCCTGCCGCCCCCTCAGCAAGCTCTGCCATGGCCGGCTCCTGCCGCACCCCTTTGCCTCCTCTGCCGCGCAGGAGCAAGACCGCAGCCGCTGCCAGCACTACTACCGCAATGACTACCACTTTGTCCGTGCGATTCATCTTCGCACCTTTCTTCTGTCAAGACCAGACAGCCTCAAGCCCGCCCCAGCCGATGGCGAGCCACCACAACAGCCCCCGCCTCTTGCTTTCCTCGCGTCTAGAACCTCAACACCAGCTTCGCTATGGTAAAATAGATGACCAGGCCAAGTGCATCGATCACTGTGGTGATCAAGGGGCTGCTCACCACCGCGGGATCCAGCCGCAACTTGGTCACCACGATGGGGAGCAGGCTGCCCAACAGGTTCGACACGAAGATGATGCACACCATCGACAGACCAACCACTACGCCTACCCGCGGTCCGCCTTTCCAGTATTCTCCCCAGACAAGGAGGATGAGGCCCAGGGTAGCGCCGAGAAGGACACCCACAAGCATCTCCTTGCGGAGGACTTGAAACCAGCGTTTGGGCGTCAGTTCCCCCAGCGCCATGGCGCGGATGATGAGCGTGGCCGACTGTGAACCGGTATTGCCACCACTGTCAATGAGCACCGGAATGAAGAAAGCGAGGGCCACGATCTTGGCCAGCGTCTCCTCGTACATGGCGATCACGCTCGAGGAGAGAAAACCAGCCACTGCCAACAGCGACAACCAGCCCACCCGCTTGCGGAAGAGGCTCCAGAAGGAGGCCGCCTGATAACTGGACTCTAATGGGGCGATGCTGGCCCCTTTATGCACGTCTTCGGTGACCTCTTCCTGCAACACGTCCAGCACGTCGTCGACGGTGACGATGCCCAAGAGCACATTCTCTTTGTCCACCACAGGGAGAGCGTTCAGGTCGTAGTGCTGAATCAGGCGAATGGCCTCTTCCTGGTCGGCGTTGGCCTCGATGGCCACATACTTGTGGTCCATGATCGCCTCCACCTTCTCGCCGGGGTCTGCCAGGATAATGCGCCGGATGGGCAGGTCGTCCAGGAGACGGTCCTCCTCGTCAACCACATAGATGACGTTGATGGTCTCGGCATCTTTGCCGTAACGGCGGATGTGCGCCACTGCCTGCTCAATGGTCCAGTGGGAGCGGATGGCCACATAGTCGGGCGTCATGAGCCGCCCGACGCTCTCCTCCGGATAGCCCAGGAGCTGCAGCGCCTCGCGCCGCTCCTCGGGCGAAAGCAGATTGATGAGCTGCTGCGTGACCTTCCCTGGCAACTCCTCAAAGAGCTCTGTGCGGTCGTCCGGGGATACCTCCTCCAGCAGTGCTTTTACCTGCTCATTTGTGAGCCTCTGCAACAGCTGGTGCTGTTTGTCCGGTTCGAATTCGGCAAAGACTTCGGCCGCCTGCTGCCGGGGGAGCAAGCGAAACAGGATGACCCGATCCGCCTCGTGCAGGCTCTCCAGCAGGTCGGCAATGTCCGGTGTCGGCCAATCGGCAATGGCCTGTTTGAGCGTGCGCCAATCCTTAGCGTCGATGAGCTCCTTGATTTCCGGCAATAACAGTTCTTTCAGCATAGGCCACCTCGGATGGCGGATGCGAAACACCGACGGGACTGTGGTTGGGCATCTCGCCCTTCGCCTGCCAGTATGCAGCTCAGCTTCCCTCAAAGCCCCTCCTGCTCTCTGCGCACAGCTTTGGATGGTCCCGAGAGGCAGACCTTCAGGCTGAGGACGAGAGTAGTGCAGAAGCGGGCTCCCACCCAGCAAGGTGCTTCCCCCTGTCCTTTTAAGAGTCAAATATATGAAAATTTCCGCCATTCACAACGCACAAAATGCAGGGAGCCACATTTTCTTTGCCTGCACTGCGTACGCGATCGATTCCTCGTTGACGGAGCAACCTGCCTGGCTGTGCGGACAATCACCGAGCCTCGGTTCACGCTCGCGAACGTTTCTCCAGGACACCGGTCGGCTTCGATCAGGCACGCTCACTCCGGGCTGCTCAATCCCGGGCGCGTGACCTTGGGCACCTTTCGCCTACGGCTCATAGACGGCACCCCGACGCCGGCCCTTGCTGGGCTGCAATTGCTCCTGGGACCACAAACGAAAACGAGGACAGCCCCGAGACCGCAGGGGAAGCCACGGCACCTCATTGAGTGCGCAGAGACGCCTTTCCGGCCCTAAGTGGGCAGGCCCGGCGACTTGGCCATGGGCCCCGTCTGGGCAACGACCCCTGCCAGGGCTTCCTTGAGCTCTTGCGCGAACCGACTCTCTGCCAGGCGGTCGACGTCTCCCACCGCCTCTTCCAGATTCTCGTCGAAGGCGATCCCCCCCAGCAGCGGGACCTTAAGCGGCTCCAGGGATTGCCTCACTGTGGCAGTGGCGTTCATCTTCATGTTTTCCACCGCGCCCAGGACTGGAATCCGCAGTTCGGCAAGCATCCTGACCAGCTTGGTCACCGTCTCCAAGGCCACCTTTGAAGGCGTAGCGACCACCAAAAACTCTACCTTCTTCAGCAGGCGGATTACATCCAGCGTGGGGTCACCCATGCCCGGCGGCATGTCCAGAACCAGGAAATCCAGGCGCCCCCAGCGAGTGATGGTGAGCAGCTCGATGATCAGGTTGGAGATGTCGGCCCCGCGCAGCGGCGAGGGGCGGTCTCCCGCGAAAAAGACGATGGACATGAAGCTTATGCCATGGACCACGGGCGGGACTATCCCCTTGTCTTCCTTTGGTGACACCCCTCTCACGCCCAAGATCACATGAGTCGACGGCCCGCTGATGTCCAGGTCCAGGAGGCCAACCTGGTGGCCAGCCCGCGCCAGGACAAGGGCCAGCGTGCCCGCCACTGAGCTCTTGCCAATACCACCCTTGCCACCGGCCACCGCAATAACCCTCTTAACGTCCTTTAATCTCTCTTCGATGATGTCGACTCGCGGGTCCATAGCGCCTCACTTCTCACCGGTGATCGATTCCAACCACACGCCACGCCCCTGGGTCACCTCAAAGTCTGGGCTATGGCAGTTCGGGCATCGGACATAGACGTGCGCGGTCTCGGGCAAAAAGTGGATCGACTCCGACTGCTCCCCGTCCAGCTGTTTCAGCGCCTCCTTGAATGCCCATTCGGTGGCGCATACCCGGCACTTGAGCACAGCCGGCTCGTGCTCAAAGACAAATCTGGCCCGCCTGAGCAAGGCGGTTTGTGGGCGAACGATCTCCTTCAGCGCGAACTGGAAGATTTCCATGTCCGTCTGCTGGAGCTCACCAATTCTGACCTTGATCTCGGTAATCTCCCGCAGCCCCTCTCGCTCTGCCACTTTTATCGCGGTGGCCACAACCCCTTCTGCCAAAGCCCATTCATGCATGTTCTGCTCCTTGCCTTAGCGACACCCCAGCGGGCTCCTGCGCAGGTGATGCATCGGGTAAGCGCCCTCAAGGGCTTTTTCTCAACTCGGTGACTGCACTCTTCTCCACCCCTTGCCTGGCTATGGTGGAGCTGCCGGCGTCTTTTCCACTAGCGAGCGCCAGCCTGTCTACCCCTGCCGACCTCGGGGTCGCCCAGAACTCCACTACCCGCCTCGTGATCGCGGCAGCGCCTCATGCACCGCCGGCGTCATCGGCCCAATCAACTAGTCCGCGCCCGGGGCATCTAACGCAACAGTCCCTGAACCACGACCTCTACCGCCTCGCTCTCTGTCAATCCGCGGGCCATGAGCGTCTCCACCTGCTTCTTGTCGAGACTGCCGATGGCCGCCTCGTGAGTGAGCTTGGCGGTCTTGTCCGCCACGCGGAGCATCGGCACTGCGCTTGCCCTCGCCCCTTCGCCCTGGAGAATCTCCACGCAGTCAACGTGTCCCCGCGCAAACAGCCCGTTGCCAACGATCTCGCCCACCACCTCGCTCTCTGCCTGATCGACAACCACAATCCTGCTCTTGGCCAGCCCGCAAGCGTGTGCTCCCTCCAGATAGATGGACTCTTTGACCCGTATCCGGTCATGCCCCTTGCCAAAGACCTTCGCGAAAAGTTCACAGAGGCCATCGTCGCCAACTCGGGCCTCATAGTCGATTTGCAACTCGCCCACCGCGCCCTGATGGAGCCTGAACTCGCTGCGGAATGCCCCGCGCTCTTCCACCTGTACGCGCAAGAAGGGAAGCACCTGGATGCCTCCTTGTTCGCCGTGGTAATGGGTCTCGTTGTAGCTCATGGAGGCGCCCTTGCCCACGTGGACGGCACCATGCATTATGTGCCTGACCCTCTCGGCATTCGGAAAGGCACAGTGCGCCAGAAAAGTGGCTTTCGCTCGATCTTCCAGGCAAAACTCGGCGACGATTTCCTGCACACCTTCCTTGGGCAGCACGCCAAAACAGAGATGCACAGGATGGGCGAGGACAACGCCTTCTTGAACCCTGATCCTGGCCCGGGCACCGGTCGGAGTCTCTTCCCCTTCGATGATGAGCCCAGGGACCTCGTTTTTGCCCAGGATTCGGTTCAGGCTGACGACCAAACTCCCGATCTGCGCGTCTGTTAGCGCCTGAAGTTGACCTCCGCTGCGTTCATATGCCTGGGCCAGAAGCACAAACTCCTTGCTGCGGTCAAGCATAGCGATAGAGCTCTCGCTCGGGTTCGTTCACGTGGGGACATTCGCGACAATGGTTGCGGAAGAAGCGGGCGACCTCCTCTGGCAGGCCGGTCTTCAGAATGGTCCCGCCGCACAAGGAGGAGGCGCGGTCGGCCATGCGCGCCACCTCTTCGTGATGCGTAATCAGCAACACGGAGCTGCCGTGGCGGACGAAAGCGCGAATGTCATCGACGATGAAGTCGATGGACACGGCATCGATGCCTGAATCGGGCTCGTCCAACACCACCAGTTTGGGCTGCATGGCCAACACCGAGGCCAGCTCGATCCTCTTTCGTTCGCCGCCACTCAGGGTGTTGTCCACCATGCGCCCAAGGTACCGTTCCGGCGACAGTCCTACCATGCGCAGGCATTCGGCCGGGGGCAATGCCCTCTGAGCACCGCGGCCGCTCAGGCGCAGGTACTCCGCCACACTCAGTCCCTCGAAGCGCGCGGGTTCTTGCCAGGCCAGGCTAATACCTAACCGGGCCCGCGCGGAAACCGGGAGGTCGGTGATGTCTTGGCCCTCAAAGAAGATCCGCCCAGACTGCGGCTGATAGCCGGCGAGTCCCATGATGGCGTATGCCAGCGTTGACTTGCCGGTGCCGTTCATCCCCAGAATGCTGTGCACCTCCCCCCGCCGAACCTCGAGGCTCAAATCGCGGAGGATGGGCACCCCATCGCGACTGAGATTGAGGTTCCGAATGGAGAGCCATTCCGCGGCGCCTGGAGGGGAATTCATGTCCTCTCACCTCATCAAGCAACGATCCTGCCGAGGAAACCCTGTTCTCGCTTGGCCCTGCCTGCGTCTGCTCACCGCTGCTCGGCGCCCAGGAGAACAGCGCTCGGCGATTTCTTCTCCCGCACGGCAAAGCAAGGCGGAGACCACGAGAACTACCGCCGTCCTTCTGCTCACGAGCTGCACTGGTGCCTACCACGAGTGTCCTGTGCTTGCTCAGCTTGAACCTGGGGCGCTAATGCACCAATTCTTCGCCTCAGGGCGAACGGCTCCGAGGGACATGGTGCCACCCCTTAGCATGGAGCCGAACAGGGCTGATGGATTCGCCGGGCCCCTGCCCGACTTGCCAGCTCGGGGCCATGGCACGTCACTGTTGTCGCCGCAGAAGCGAGGCCAAAGGGCCGCCGCCTGTAGCCATACAACGCCCCATCCCATTCAGCCGGCCAGTGTTCACGCCTTTTTCCCAGTGATGGCGCCAATGCACGCACCTCCTCGGCCCGCGCGCCCTCACGCTCCTCTTGGTGCTTGAATGTGCGTGACTGTCCCTTGGTTCCGCTCACGGAACCATGCTCGCCGTGTGCTGGGTGGCCTGGAAGTGCCAGGAAAACGCGGTCGGGCCCGCGCACCAGCCCCTCGCGTTCGGCTCAGACGATACTCCCAAACAGCACTCCGGTCATGGCGGCCATGACCACCACCAGGCTCACGAAGACCAACGTCTTCTTAGTTCCAATTATGCTGTGAATCACCAACATGCTCGGAAGCGAGAGGGCCGGTCCTGCCAGGAGCAGCGCCAAGGCTGGTCCCTGGCCCATGCCATTGCCAATGAGTCCCTGCAGAATGGGCACCTCGCTGAGGGTGGCAAAGTACATGAAGGCGCCCACGACCGAGGCAAAGAGATTGGCCCCTACGGAGTTGCCACCCACCAAGCCTGACACCCATCGCGAGGGGATGAGGCCCTCGCGACCTGGGCGCCCCAGAAGTGCCCCCGCAACAAGCACGCCACACAAGAGCAGCGGCAAGATCTGCTTGGCGTACCCCCAGGTGGCAACGAACCACTCGCCCGCTTCGCCCTGGTCCCTGCTGGTGATGACTGATAGCCCAAGCACGCCCACACCGAACGGAATCAACGGGTGGCGGCCGAAAAGCAGGCTGGCCAGAATTGTGGCAGCAGTGACGAGAGTCACCTTGCGCCAGCCGATCCCAAACCAGGTCGCCAGGACCACGCCCAAACCCGCGGCGGCAACCGCGGTAATCAACCACTTGATCCCGTAGACGGCACTCCAGAACCCACCCGCCTGCGCCGGTTTGCCCCAATTGGCAAAGACCAGAATTGTCGCCATCGTGGCAAAAAAGATCGCCGTCTGCCAGAGGGGGCGACGTGCCTCCGGCCTAGGAAGAAGCATCTGGGCCTCTTGCTTCTCCAGTTCCTCCCGGCGAAAAGCAAGATCCATGAGCAGGCCAATGACGATGCTGAAGAGCACGGCGCTGAAAGCTCTGGCCAGCCCGATTGGAAGCCCCAGGATGCGCGCCGTCAGCACAATGGCCAACACGTTGATGGCCGGGCCCGAGTAGAGAAATGTGGTGGCAGGGCCAAGCCCGGCGCCCATCTGGTAAATGCCGGCAAAGAGGGGGAGCACCGTGCACGAGCACACCGCCAGGATGCTCCCCGACACCGAGGCCACACCGTAGGCCAGCAGCCTGTTCGCCTTGGGGCCGAGGTAGCGCATCACCGACTCTTTGCTGACAAAGACGGCAATGGCACCAGCAATGTAAAAGGCCGGGACCAGGCACATAAGCACGTGTTCGCGGGCGTACCAGCGCACCAGCTGCAAGGCTTCGCTGACTGCGCCGTCAAAACGAGGCCTCCCCACAGGCAGGTAGAAGCACAGCAGAAACACTCCCAGGATCACTGCCAGCGGACGCCATTCCTTCTTCCAGTCCATGCGGTTTGTTCCCTAGCAGATAGCCACCGACCACCTGAGGGCGCAGCGACCAGCTCTCGCCTTCTCTCTTCCCTCCACCACACCCAGAGCGCAGCGGCAAGCATGCCGATGTCTTCCAGCACGCGCATCATGCTCACCCTGCTCGCCTGGCTGCCCACCGCGAAGCAGCCACAACTGATGTCCAGCCCGCGCACCAGGGCGGAAACGATTGCCACCAGGAACACCAGCAGCATTGCCGTCACCAGCATCGCGCTACCGCGGGCCCACCTTCCCAGGATCAGGCCAAGTCCGCAAAGTAGCTCAAGCCATGGCAAGACAGTGGCTATCAGGCTTGAGGCGAAAAAGGGGAGCAGGCGGTAGTTATCTACATCGCGCAGGAAGCTGCTCGGGTCGGCGATCTTACCCAGTGCCGCGTACACGAAGATCGCCCCCAGCGCCATGCGCACCAGGCGATACCAGAGCTGCCTTCTCATCGCCCAGCCCCCTCACGTTCTGGCATGCGGGCGACTGCCTTGCCGGCGGCCGTCCAACCGCGGAAGCCCTCACGATAGATGCCCACCGCCCGGCAACCTTTGGCCAGGAGCTCATCGGCAAGGCGCTCGGCAGCGTCGCAGCGCGGGTCATCACAATAGACCAGAAGCAACGCCGCCCGACACAGCTGGGTAAGCTGTTCCTGCCGCTCGGGCACCTCCTCGACAGGAAGATTCAGCGCACCCGGAATGTGGGCGCGCGCAAAGCTTGTCGGCGGTCGCGCATCCAGCAGTAGTGCCCCTGGCAGCAGGCGCAAGGAGTCAAGTTCGGCCAGTGTCAGGTAGCGCAGGCCAACGAAAGCGGCAGGGGGCGTGCCTGGCTCCCCTGCGGGCGTGCCGATGCTGATCTCGGCCAAAGAAACTTGTTCGCCGCCTTCTTTCACCATGGCCACAGGGCGCTTGAAGGCGATTTTCACCCCCTTTGGCCAGAGCGCATTCCACACCAGACCCAGCGCCATGGCAACGCTCACTAACACCCCAGCCTCAATGAGCCCACGACGTGACAGTGGAAGCTTGCTCACCTTATCTTCCTTTCCTCTACGTCTTGCTGCCCCATTTGTGCCCAGGCAAGCGCCCTACTCCACTCCTGCCAGCCTGGCGGCGCGCCTGAGGCGCGAGCGCACGATGTCGGCAACGGCCGCCCGCAGGGCCGTCACGCGCGGCTCCGCGATGCGATAGTAAGAGCGCGTCCCCAGGCGGCGATGCTCAATGAGCCCCTCCTGGGCCATGACCTTCAGATGGCGCGAAAGATTGGACTGTTCAATCTGCAGCGCCGCCTGCAGCTCGCAGACACACATCTCCCCCTTCTGCAGGAGGTCAAGGATCATCAGCCGATTAGGGTGCGCCAGCGACGCGAGCACCCTCGCCTCCAACTCACACAGCGTCTGTGCCACATGCCCCTCCTGTCAATGCATTCATGATTCAGGACTCATAAATATATGAATCCACCAGGGCACCGTCAACCGATTTATGGCTCTCGGGAGGATTTTCCCCCAGCGGTCAGACATCGTGCCCGGCGCGCACTCGGTGTCGGCTCAGGCGGGACGGATGCCTCGCGGATGGTGGTGTATCTCACCGTCCCCCGCGTGCACGGCGAGAAGCGGGCCTTGATCAACTCCGTGCGGGCGCGGAGTTGCCATGGGGGACTGCCTCGTTTCCGCAGGCTTTTTGCTTGATTTTTCGCGAAAAAAGGTTAAATTTACAGCAAACTTTTCCGGTCTTTCTTCCTTTCCCTGGCGCTGATGAACGAAGGGACCATGGCGGATGTCGGAGGTATACGAACTCATACGCCGTCGCCGCACGATCCGGCGTTTTCGGCAGGAGCCGCTGCCTTTTGCTGCCCTGGAGCGCTTGGTGGAGGCAGCCCGGCTGGCCCCAAGCGGGGCCAATTTGCAACCGTGCGAGTTCATTGTGGTGGACGACCCGGAGCTGGTCGAGCTGGTGTTCACGTGCACAAAGTGGGCCGGCTATCTCCCTCCTGAGCAGGGGCCACCACCCCCAGGCCAGCGCCCCACCACTTTTGTGGTTGTCCTGCTCAACCGGGAACGCCGGGCGCAAGGTGGCGAGCACGATGCCGGCGCGGCCATCATGAGCATGATTCTAACCGCACTGGAGATGGGCATCGGGGCCTGCTGGATCGGGTCGGTGGACCGCGCGAAGGTGCACCAGGCACTGGGCATCCCGGCCCACTGCGAGGTCGATTCAGTTCTCGCCCTCGGCTACCCGGCCGAAAACCCGGAGGTGGAGCCTCTCAAGGACTCTGTCAAGTACTGGCGGGACGAAAACGGGGTGTTGCACGTGCCCAAACGGCCGCTTAAGGAGGTCATGCACCACAATCGGTATTGAGTGGGTGTGCCCCCACCTTCGGCTCTCGGCGGACACAGGGGCGCGGGGTGTCCGCCCGCAACTACCGAGGAGGCGGCCGACCACGGCTCGGCAACATGCCAGCGTATGGCGCCCAGGCTTGTGGCCGTGAAGAAAAAGTGCTTACGTCAGGCTATGGGGAACAACCTTAATCTTTGCCAGGAGAAGAGCGCGTGGTTGCTCGAGATCGCATCGTTGCCTATCTGAACGAGTTGCTGCAACCGGAGTCGTTCGCCGACTATGGGCCACAGGGCCTGCAAGTTGAGGGCAAGCCGCATGTGCGCAAAATCGTCACTGGTGTATCCGCCTCCTTGAAGCTGTTCGAACAGGCGCGCGTCCGGGGGGCCGACATGGTCATTGTTCACCACGGAATACTCTGGGACAAGGGGAGCGCGGTGGTCAAGGGGGCGCTGAAGAAGCGCCTGAATGCGCTTTTGAGCAACGACATTTCTTTGCTCGCCTATCACCTCCCGCTGGACGCTCATCCTGGCATTGGCAACAACGCCCTGGCAGCGGGAGCCCTGGGTGTTTTAGCGCCACAGCCGTTCGCCAAAGTTGGCTGGTGGGGCAGATTATCAGAGCCGCTCCATCCACGGGTGCTGTTCAACAAGATCGAGATCCTGTACGAGCATAAACCACTCATCTTTGATTACGGCCCGGATTTGGTGGAAACAGTTGGGCTCGTCTCAGGGAACGGGGCTCACCACCTGCACGAAGCGTTGGACCTGGGCCTGCACTGTTTCGTGACTGGGGAGGCCGCGGAGTCTTCCATGCACCTTGCCAAAGAAAGCGGCATTCACTACGTCGCTGCGGGCCACTACGCCACTGAGCGCTTGGGCATCAAGGTGCTGGGGGAGCAGCTGGCGCAAGAGTTCGGCATCGAGGTGGAGTTTATCGACGTGCCCAACCCGGTGTGAGACCGAGCACAGCAGATGAGTTCAGACACCCTGCTTCGCCGCAAGATGACCGCCCTGCTGGTGATCGACGTGCAAGAAAAGCTGGCAGCGGCGATGAAGGAACGGGAAAGTGTAGTACAGGCCATTGTCAAGCTGGTCAAAGGGTGCCAGCTCTTGGGTGTGCCGGTACTTTACGCCGAGCAGTATCCAAAAGGGCTTGGACCCACGGTGGCCGAGGTGCGGGAGCTCTTGGGGGAAAGCAAGCCGTTGACCAAACTCTACTTCAGCTGCTGCCGGGGAACCACCCTGGTGGAGCAGCTTCAGGCCCAACGCATAAGGCAGGTAGTAGTGGCGGGCATGGAGGCGCACATCTGTGTGCTACAGACCGCTTTCGATCTTGTGGCCGAGGGGTTTGCTGTCCAGGTGGTGAGCGAAGGGGTGACTTCACGCAAACCTTTGGACAAAGAAGTGGCCTTGGCGCGACTGCGCACCCGAGGCGTGCAGGTGACTACGGTGGAGGCGGCCCTGTTCGAGCTCGTGGAACGTTCCGATGCGGCCGAATTCCGCGCCCTGCAGAATCTCATCCGATAGGAAGAAAGCGCGGGCAAACCAATCTTGCGCATGAACACGGCGATGCGCACTATGGACAGGCAACAGACACCACTGGACGTACCCTCGTTCGTCAAGGGAATGAAGCGCTTTTTTGGGGGCATATTCGCGCCACGGCGAGATATCTGCATCGTACGGGCCCCTGCCCGGCTCGAGCTCATGGGGGGACTTGCCAGCCAGTTCGGGGCGATAGTGCTGCAGACAACTCTGGCCGATGCAACCGTTGTGGGTGTACAACGCCGGACCGATCGCCGGGTGTTGGTGCGAAGCCTGGGCATGGAGGAACAGGGCCTCTCCTCCACCGTGGAATTTGACCTGAACCGGGTTCTTACCGCCCCCGAAGACCTGAGACCAGGATCAGTGCGCAAGCACTTGCCCATGGCCCCGCAGGCGGACTGGGCGCTGATCATAGAGGTGCTCTTGCGGGCCCTGGCAGCCCGAAAGTTTGGCCCCGGTCTCGACAGCGGCCTGAACATTGGCATCCAGAGCTCCATCCCTTTGCGCACGGGGCTCGGGGCTTCCACCGCCCTCGTGTGCGCCACCGCTGTGGGACTCTTGCGCCTTTTCGGCATGGAGATGCCCATGACCGAGGTCGCCGCGCTGTGCCATCGCGTGGAGAGCTCCCTATGGGGCACGCGCGCCAGCGTCGCCGACAGCCTCACCGTCTCGCTGTGCGGCGGCCACGAAGTCTTGGCCATCCGCTGTCAGCCAGGCGAAATCATCAAGCGCATACCCTTACCAAGGAAGGTTCGATTCGTAGGGCTCAATACGCTGATCCAGGGAACACCTGAGCAACACTATCTCCAGGCCCAGATAGCCGCCCACATGGGGTCAAAGATCATTTCCAAACACATGCGCACACGGGTCGGCACCAGAGAGCCCTACGATGGCTATCTGTGCAACATCCCCATTGAAGATTGTGCCGCCTATCGGCGGATGTTGCCGGCGCGCGTCACCGGCCAAGAGTTTAGGGCCCGCTACGGTGCCCTCCGTGACTGCGGGCTTTCCGTCGACAATGCTGCCACCTACCGTGTGCGCGGTTGCACCGAACACTTGCTCATGGAGCACCGCCGCGCCCAACAGGCCCTGGCGCTGCTGAGCGAAGCCGGGGGGGAGATCGAAGAGAGCATGGCGCTTGTGGGCAGGTTGATGTACGACTCGCACGAGAGTACCCGCCGCGACTGTGCCCTTTCCAGTCCGGAAGCGGACACGATGGTCCAGCTGGTCAAAGAGCACGGCACACCCCATGGCCTTTACGGCGCAAAGGCATCTGGCCGACAACGTGGGGGCGTGCTGGCCGTCGCCGCGGCAGAGCACACTGACGACGTCCTGCGCAACATCCTCGCGCAGTACCAGGACGCTACCGGCCGCGAAGGACGACTGCACACAGGATCAGTTCCTGGTGCCCTGCTAACCGGTGCAACCGTGACCCAGTTCTCATGAGGGCGCTCGGTAGTCATAAACTCTTGCGGGCAGGTCGCTCTGGGGACCGACCCCATGGTCCGCCTGCTGCCCTCCGGCGGGTCAACGGACCAGCACGGCAAAGTGGGTACCCCATCCGCTTCCGCAGGAATGAACCGCAAGAGAGCCGCGGCACTGTGCCCCTGCCGGATAAGGACAAGGCAAAACAGAAATGACAACAGACACCTTCTTCAAGACCGGCTTTTTTGCCCTCTTTACCTTGCTGACCCTCATCCGTCTCTACTACAAGGCCAGAGCCGGGCTCCTGAGGCAACCTCCCCCGCTCCGGGCTGAGGGCCCTCTTCTTCTCGCCATACGGATTCTCTTTGGGATTCCCCTGCTTGGAGCGGTGGCCTGCTACGGCCTCGGCGTGCAGGGCTGCTCATGGATGAGCGTGGTCCTCCCTGGGTGGCTGCGGGGAGTCGGGCTTGCCGTGGGCTCCGCGGCGTTGGTGGTGCTATGGCTTGTGCATCGCGCCCTGGGGGAAAACTTTACCACCTCGGTATTGCCGAAAGAGAGCCACGTACTCGTACGCACAGGTCCTTACCGCTGGGTGCGTCATCCGATGTATGGGTCCTATCTCGTGCTGTTTGTCGCGGCGTTCCTCATCACCGGCAACGTCGTCATTGGCATCGCCGGGACTGCCATCATTCTGTCGCTCATGACCATCCGCCTGCGTCGAGAAGAAGCGTTTCTGATCCAACGCTTTGGGGAAGAGTATCTTCTCTACAGCGCCCGAACACCGAGGTTTTTCCCCTCCCTCAATCCGCGATGGCATGTCCGCCAGCCTTCGCCTGTTGCGGCAGAGTCCCCGCTGGCACAAGGCTGGGCACAGGAACAGGTGTTGACGCCGGATGGGAGCCCTTTCCGCTGCCATGAATGAGGGTTGCCGCATCGTCATTACCGGGGCATCGGGCCTCATTGGCTCGGCCCTCTGCGAGTACCTGACCGGAAAAGGCGTGCAAGTAACCGCCCTCACGCGCTCGCCGGCTGCGTTCCGCGCCTCGCATCCGGGAGTCACGGCAGTCCGATGGGGTCCAGGACATCCTGAGGATTGGATCGACGCCGTGGATGGCGCCTACGCGGTTGTGCATCTGGCTGGAGAGAACCTGGCCGCGGGTCCCTGGACTGCTGCCAAGAAGAAGAGACTGTTCCAGAGCCGAGTGGCCAGCGGCACGAGCTTAGTTCACGCGGTCCAAAAGGTGAGTCACAAGCCACGGGTCTTTGTCCAGGCCTCCGCGGTCGGCTATTATGCCCCGCCGACGAGACTGGCAGCCCTGCCTGAGAGCGCTCCAGCTGGGAGTGGGTTCTTGCCGCAGCTTGTGCAACAGTGGGAAGCCTCCACCGCCCCGGTAGAGGCAGTGGGTGTGAGGCGAGTAGTTATCAGGTCGGCGGTGGTTCTCTCCCCGACTGGCGGCATGCTGCCGCGCCTGCTTCGCCCCTTCCGTTGGGGCCTTGGTGGACATCCAGGCAGCGGCCGCCAACCCTTTCCATGGATTAGCCTGGAGGACGAGGTGGGGGCCATCGCGTTCTTGGTCGAAAAGGACTCGGCCAGCGGAGCCTACAATCTCGCCGCCCCTGACAGAGTGACCATGCGCGACTTTTGCACAACGCTCGGCAGGGTGATCGGAAAACCATGTTGGTTGCCGGTTCCTGCACCCGTGCTCCAGCTCTTATTCGGAGAGATGGCAGAGGAGCTCCTCTTGACCGGCACCTGGGCCAGTCCACAGAAGCTCATGGAGCTCGGGCACACCTTTCGCCACCCTGAGCTTGCGGCTGCCCTGGAACAGCTGCTCGGTAAGGGCGGCCCTCGTGCTGCAAGCCAGGAGGCGTAGCGTGGAGGAGACGAGCGTACAACCTGTGCGGACCATTTTCAGCAGAACAGGCGGCCGCACAGTGGTCATCGGTCCCGAGGAGCCGGTCGTGGTGATCGGAGAAAAGATCAACCCCACTGGAAAGAGCGCGTTTGCTCAAGAACTGCGTCGGGGGGAGCTGTGGAGGGTCGGGACGTGGGCCCAGGAACAGACGGCTGCTGGGGCCGGGCTCATCGACGTCAACGTCGGGGCGGCTGGCGTCGACGAGGTGGCCATACTTCCGGCGGCAGTGCGCGTGGCCATGGAAACCACTGACCTGCCGCTCTCCATTGACACGGACAATCCTATGGCCATGGAAGCGGCATTGGCGGTGTACGAAGGGAGAGCGCTCTTGAACTCCACCACCGGCGTGCGTTCTCAGCTGGACGCGTTCCTGTCGCTTGCGGCCGCCCATGGCGCCGCAGTGGTGGGTCTCTGCTTCGATGAAGAGGGGATCAGGGCCGAACCGCGCAAACGTCTGCAGGTGGCCGAAAAGATCCTCAACAGGGCCGTGGCAGTGGGTCTGGCCCTTGAAGACGTCATTCTTGATCCTCTGGCATTTCCGGTGAGCACTGACCATCGGGCAGCGCTGACCACATTGGAGACTGCGCGGCTGATTCGCGCACATTTGGGCACCAACCTTACCCTGGGCGTCAGTAACGTCTCCTTCGGGCTGCCAGACCGCCACACTTTGAACGTGACCATGCTGGTGCTGGCAATTGCCGCCGGGGTCACCTGCCCTATCGCCGACCCGACACGCCCAGAGGTGATGCGCGCCGTCAAGGCCTGCGACCTCCTGAGGGGCCGGGACGAGATGGCGATGCGCTGGATCGAACACTTTCGCCGCACTAGCAGCAAACAGGCTGGCGAAGAGTCAACCGGGCGCTGAATGAACGAGGTACCACGGCTTCTTAGGCGCAGCCACTCGCCCGGCGATGGTCGCGCACGTCGACAAGGTGCCGGGAAAGAGCGAGGCCGCGGGCAGACGGGGGTTTGGCGTGAGTTTCGCGCCCACATTGCTGAGGAAACTTGGTAGCAGGGCATATGAAGATACGTTATCTTGACGGCCAGCGGCTCCGGCGCGCGCTGGTGGCCGGGTCACACTTTGTCATCCGCGCCCAAAAAGAACTCAATGCCATCAACGTCTTTCCGGTGGCGGATGCGGATACCGGGACAAACATGGCCAGCACCATGCAGTCCATTGCTGAGGCGGCCGAGGAGTGCGAGGGGCGGTCCATTGGCGAGGTGGGGACATTGGTGGCTGAATCGGCGCTTAACGGTGCGCGCGGCAATTCCGGGGCCATTCTGGCGCAGTTCTTCGAGGGCCTGCGGGAGGAGTTGCAGGGCAAGCTCCGGGTCTCGACACAGGCCTTTGGCAGGGCCGCATTACGGGCAGCTGAGCGGGCGCGCCAGGCGATCGCCAACCCGCGCGAGGGCACCATCATCACGGTGATGCGCGACTGGGCCACGCACTTCCACCGCCAGTCCGCACAGAAGAGTGACTTTGCCGAGTTGCTGCGCGATTCTCTCACCGAAGCCAGGCGTTCCCTGGCAGAGACACCCACGAAGCTCGACGTGTTGGCCCGCGCCGGTGTGGTGGATGCAGGCGCCCAGGGATTCGTCCACATGCTGGAGGGCATTGTTGACTTTATCGAGACCGGCCGGGTTCGCGGCGCAGCCTTACGCAGGCGCATTACCGCCCGCTTTCGTCTGCCGCGCGCCGAGGCCACAGAGACGCCTATTTACCGCTACTGTACCGAGTGCATGCTCCTCAATTCGCGTGCAGGTCGCTGGCGGGTCCGTTCCGTGCTTGCCCCGTTAGGTGACTCGCTGATCATCGCGGGAAGGCGCGCCAAGATGCGCATGCACCTGCACACAGACCAACCTCAGAAGGCGCTCGAGCTGCTGGCGCGGTACGGAGAGGTCACGGCCGTCAAAATCGATGACATGCGCACCCAACACCGCAAGACCAGGGTCCAGACCCGCCGCAAGGGCATCGCCATCGTCACGGACAGTTCCTGCGACCTGCCCCCGGATTTTGTGAGGCAACACCGCATTGCCATGGTGCCCCTCACCGTGCGCTTTGGTGACACCTCCTACCTGGACAAGGTGGAGTTGGGGCCGGATGCCTTCTACGAACGCCTCGTGAGTTCGGACGTTCATCCCACCACCTCCCAACCAGCACCTGGAGATTTTCTCCGCACCTATCGCCAGGAGCTGGACCGTCACCAGTCCGTGGTAGCAGTGCACCTGTCTGGGGCACTGAGTGGCACCTTGCAGGCGGCCCGAACTGCCGCACAGCAGTTCCCGAGTGACAGGCTCACGGTGGTGGATGGCAAGAGCGCTTCCATTGGCCTGGGCCTGATCGTGCGCGAGGCTGTGGAGGCAGTGCAGAAAGGGTTGAACCACCAGGAGGTGGTCGAGCGCGTTCGACGCGCCGCAGACAGCGCACGGATATGGGTGGCAGTACCAACCCTTCGCTACCTGCGCCGCAGCGGCCGGGTCAGTTGGCTCAAAGGAGGTGCGGGAAACCTGCTCGGCATCAAACCCATCATCACTTTGGATCACGAAGGGAAGGCGCTGGAAGCTGCCAAGACCTTCGGCGGCAAGAGGGCGGTCAAAAAGGTGCTCCGGTTGGCGCTGGACTACGCGCGGCAGTTTGCGCAGCCCAAGTTTGCCGTGGCGCACTCGCATGCCCCGCACCTGGGGCGGTGGCTCGCCGCACAGATCGAGGCTGCAACCGGCCAGCAGGGGATCTGGGTGCTCGACGCCTCCGCCGCGCTCGGAACGCACGTGGGCCCAGGAGCGGCAGCCATTGCCGTCCTGGGCGTGGAACGCGAAACCACGTAAGCGCGAGCAGCACTGCGAGGCCACCGAGCACAAGCACTCGGCGTCGTCCTCCTGTTCCTGAAGCTACTCACAGGGGTGAGCCGCCGATGCCTCTGCACCTTGGCTGCCACAATCGTCGGCTAAATGGCGCCAGAACGGTCGGTGCGGCACGAAGTACCAAACGCAGTCTGGTGCTCCTCTCCGAGTCGTGCTGACCGCCTCGGCACCAGGGCAATTGCTCACGATTCGTCTCTGAGCGCATTCCTGGAGGAATCGAAAAAATGCTGAAGCTTCTGTTGGTGCTTTTGCTCAGCTATCTGGCCGGATCGATCCCGACCAGCATCATCGTCAGCAAGCTCTTCCGTGGCATAGACATCCGTGAGCATGGGAGCGGCAATGCGGGGGCCACGAATGTGCTACGGGTTCTGGGCTGGAAGCTCGCCCTCCTGGTCATGGTCGTCGATGTGGGCAAGGGCTTTGTTGCCGCCCGGTTCATTGCCCAACTGGGCACATCGGCCCTGCCCGGCCATTGGTCGTTGGTGCAGATTCTCGCCGGAGCGTGCGCGGTGGTAGGCCACATTTACACCGTGTTTGCCGGCTTTCGCGGGGGCAAGGGCGTCGGCACCGGTGCCGGCGTGATGCTCGCCCTCTATCCACTCCCGACGCTCATTTGCGTGGCCGTATTCCTTGCAGTTGCCTTTGGCACGCGCTATGTGTCCCTGGCCTCCCTCACCGGCGTGACGCTGTTGCCCCTGATTCTTGTTTTCTACAAAACCGTGCTCCACCGCCACGTGGATACTCTTCTGCTGCTTTTCGCCGTGCTCGTGGCCGCGCTCATTATCTTCGCCCACCGCAGCAATATTCGGAGGCTCCTGGCAGGGACAGAGAACAGGTTCGGCCAACGCCGGGGCCAACCGGCCGCAAGCTGAGCTGTGCGAGATCGGTGCAAGCCTGTCACCGGCGGACGGCCGAAGGCGACGGCTCACGAGGGACGGAGAAGGTATCCAAGGCGGCGCATCACCGACTGAAACGGGATCGAGGCGGGAGGGAACCAAAAGGCAGTGAGGGTGATCTTCTTGGGCACGGGTGCATCAATCCCGATGCCGAATCGCGCACTCCCAGCCGTGGCGCTGAGGCACGCGGGCGTTATCACGCTGTTCGACTGCGGCGAAGGGACACAGCTGCAACTCATGCGTGCCGGCCTCTCGCCGTCTAAGATCAGGTGCATCTGTATCTCGCACCTCCACGGCGATCACCTCTTCGGCCTGCCCGGGCTCATTGCCTCGCAGTCGTTGGTCTCGCGCCTTGCGCCTCTGCACCTTGTTGGTCCTCCGGGCCTCGGTGAATACCTGCGGGCGGTCCAGCGCCTGACAGGCACCAGGCCGCACTTTCCCTTGGAAGTCACTGAAGTGCCGCGCGGCAACCAAGAATGTGCCGTCTCTTTCCCGCAGGCCACCATCTACACCCGGTGGCTGGATCACACCACCAACTGTCTGGGGTTCTGTTTTGCGGAACACGATCTCCCCGGCAAGTTCAACGCTGAGGCGGCAGAGCGTCTCGGAGTGCCAGCCGGGCCGCAGCGGCAAGCTCTGGTGCGCGGGGAGACCATCAAACTGAGTGACGGCACAGTGGTCCGGCCCGAAGCTGTGGTCGGTCCCCCGCGCCTCGGTCGCAGGATCGCCTGTTGCGTGGACACCCGGCCCTGTGCCGCCGCGGTGGAACTTGCCAAGGAAGCCGACCTGCTCATTCATGATGGCACCTTTGCTGAATTAGAGGTGGGCTGTGCCCGCGAGAGCGGCCATTCCACAGCGGCTCAGGCTGCAGGAGTAGCTGTGCAAGCCAGAGTCCGTCGCCTCGTCCTCACGCACATCAGCGCCCGCTACGTGGACGACATCGGCCCTTTGCTGTCCGAGAGCCGGGCGCTCTTTCCCGCTACAGAGGTGGCACACGACCTGCTGACCATCACCGTGAACACAAGGAGCTGACATCGTGGAGTCCCTTCACCGCCATCCCGCTCGCCTCATCTGGTTCCTTGTGCTGGTGGGCATAGCCGCGGTCTCCTCTGCCTCCATTCTCATCAAGCTCTGTGCCGCCCCTCCCTTGACCATCGCTGCCTACCGCCTGACCATCGCCGCCCTGGTGCTTGTGGTTGCCTCATTGCTGCACGACGGCTCGCCGCTCCGCCCCTTCTCTCCTGTTCAGCTCCGCATGGCCCTCGCCTCCGGGGCGTTCCTCTGTCTGCACTTTGCCACTTGGATCACTTCCTTGCGCTACACCTCCGTGGCCAGCTCAGTGTTTCTGGTACAGACGGCCCCGATCTTTGTCGCACTCGGCTCCTACCTCCTGCTGCGTGAGGGTCCGAATCGCATGCAAAGCCTGGGCATAATCTTGGCGATCCTCGGGGGATTCGCCATTGCCGGGCATGACTTTTCCTTGGGAGCCAGGAATTTGCGCGGGGACCTGCTGGCGGTAGCAGGCGCAGTGGGTGCCGCAGGCTACTGGTTGGCGGGCAGGCACCTCCGTACCAGCATTGGCATCCTCCCATACGCGGCAGTGGTCTACAGCACGGCCGCGGTTCTGCTGACTTCCCTGGCTATCATCACCGGTGCCCCCCTGTGGCCATATCCGGCGCGCACCTTGCTCCTCCTGATCCTCATTGCCCTCGTGCCTCAAGTGATAGGGCACACCAGCTTCAACTATGGCTTGCGCTTCCTCTCCGCCTCAGCAGTGTCTGTTCTGGTGCTGGGCGAACCGGTCGGGGCGACGATCTTGGCCTATCTGGTTCTAGACGAGCCGGTCTCCGCAGTCAAGGCGCTCGGTGGCATCATCACCATGAGTGGTGTCTACTTGACTGCCCGCGCCGAAGCGAGGCAGGTCACCGTACGCGGAGGAGGAGAAACCGGTTGAATTTCTCGGTCGAGGGTGGTATATTAAACCGGTGTGGGCCCGAGCGTAGAGCCAAGAGCCGATAGGTGATCATGGAACAGAGCACGTTCAAGGTGATCGTCCCGAGTGATGGGATGAGCCTCCCTCTGGCTGAGCTGAGGGAACGCTGGGGGCCAGAGCTGGAGGTGCGCGTCACTTCTTCCACCTCTGAGCTCCTGAAGGAGATCGAGGACGGGGCGCCACGCCTGGTGCTCGTCCGAGCACAGGCCGTGGCAATGCCCGAAGTGGCTGCCGCCCTGCGGAGGGCCTGGCAGCAGGAACGACTCCTCCTGGCCCTTGTGGGCGACGATGCCCCCGAGGGATTTGACCAGGAGCTGGTCTACGACGTCCTGGAACCCCACGCCTCCCCCCTTCGCCTGGCGCGCTTGGTGGACAATGCGCGCGCGCACCTCATGCTCCTCCACCAGCTTCGCGCCTTGTCCTCCCAGCTGGAAGAGCAGGCGCAGGACCTGCACGAGCTTAACCAAATCGGCATCGCCCTGTCCTCGGAACGGGACTTGGACGTGCTTCTGGAGACGATCCTGCGCAAGAGCAGGGAAATCACCTCCGCCGACGCCGGCAGTCTCTACCTCGTGGAGCAGATACCCGGCGCGCCTGTGGATGAACAGAACCCCCTTGCCAGCAAGCAGCTGCGCTTTAAGCTCTCGCACAATGACTCCCTGCCCATCAGCTACAACGAGTTCGTCATGCCCATCGAGAAGCGGAGCATTGCCGGGTACGTCGCTCTGACCGGCGAGCCGCTCAACATCGCCGATGCTTATGCCCTGCCCGAGCATGCCGAGTTCAGCCACAACCGCAGCTTTGACTTGAGCACCGGCTACCGCACCAAATCTATTCTTGGCGTCCCCATGCGCACGCACAAGGGCGAGATCATCGGCGTGTTGCAGCTCATCAACCGCAAACGGCACTGGGAGGCCCGGCTGACCACCCCGGAGGCCATCGAGCAGGAGATCCTCCCCTTTGACGAAAAGTGCGTGCATCTGGCCTCCTCCCTGGCCAGCCAGGCCGCGGTGGCCATCGAAAACACCCGGCTTTACCAGGAGATCAAAGAGCTCTTCGAAGGCTTTGTGCGCGCCTCGGTGCTGGCCATCGAACAGCGAGACCCCACCACCTTCGGACACTCCGAGCGGGTAGCCACTCTGTCGGTAGGAGTCGCCGAAGTGGTGGACCGTGTGCAGACTGGTCCCTATCGTGACGTGCATTTTAGCCGCGACCAGATCCAGCAAATCAAGTACGCAGGGCTCCTCCACGACTTTGGCAAGATCGGCGTGCGGGAACATGTGTTGGTCAAGGCGAAAAAGCTGTACCCGGCGCAGCTGGAGATTATCCGGGGGAGATTCCGCTACCTCAGACTGGCGCTGCAAAAACACTACACGGCTGAGAAGGTCCGCTACTTCTTGACTGCAACGCGTGAACAAGCCCTGCGGGCGTCACAATGGCTGGACGAAGAGTTCGCCCGGCGTCTGCAGGAGTTGGATAGCTACCTTGAATTCATCGTCAAGGCGAATGAACCGACGGTGCTGCCGCAGGGTGGCCTGGAGAAGCTCCTGGAAATTGCCCAACTCTCGTACGAGGAAGATGGCGAGCGCATTCGCTATCTGGAGGAAGATGAGGTCAGGCTTCTGTCGATCACCAAAGGGAGTCTGAGCGACGAAGAGCGCGCCGAGATTGAGTCGCACGTCACTCACACCTACAACTTCCTCAGCAAGATCCCCTGGACTTCGGAACTGAGGCCAGTGCCAGAGATTGCCTATGCACACCACGAGAAGCTCAATGGCAGTGGTTATCCGCGGCGCCTTTCTGCTCCGGAGATCCCCTTGCAGTCGCGCATGATGGCCATCGCTGACATCTACGATGCGCTCACCGCCTGGGACCGCCCTTACAAGCGGGCAGTGCCGACGGAGAAGGCACTGGACATTTTGCAAGCCGAGGTGAAGGCCGGTTTGCTGGACGCCGAGCTCTTTCGCCTTTTTGTCGAAGCCGAAGTCTATCGCCAGGTAAGCCGACCGCAGTCTTCGGCCTAAGCGGAGGCTCGAAGCGTGGGGTACACGATGGCGTGTGGCGGGGAATCCTCGTTGCGAAAGGTGCTGAGGCTCGTGGCCCTAATGCTCTCGCTCTCAGGGTCTCTCCGCTCCCAGGTCAGCAAGCCCACCGGACTCCCGGATCTGGATGTAACCTACGTCAGCCGCACCCCGCGCTATCCCCGCCTGATCGTCTCCTATCACCGCCGCGCCGACGGTCTGGTTGGCGATGTACACCCTTACCTCACGCCCGAGGAACAGGCCAAGAAGCGCTGGCCTGCTGCGGGCGACACCGTCACCTTCTCCGCCCACGTGCGAAATCATGGGGACGTGCCCGTCGCGGGCTATGCATGTCTCTGGGCCATCGACGGGGAGGTGGTGGCTGTGCCCCAGGGCGGCCCGCTGTTGCCGGAGCAGGAGGCGGTCTTTGAACTAAAGTGGTGCTGGCAGAATGGTCCTCACACCGTATCGTTTCAAGTTGACCCGCAGGATGTGATTCCGGAAATCAGTCAGCGCAATAACCAGCTCACCGACCGCACCGATGCCCTCTCTTTCCACTTTCACGTCGAGCGCTCGCTGTACGACTACTTCCGCACGATCAAGAACTCGTGGGGCACGTACTCCTGGGAAGATTGGGCCCAGAGCCAGGTAGCACTGATGAACGACCTGTTTCGGGCCGCCATCTATCCCACCACCCCGCAGGGGGTCACTGAACGCGTACGACTGGACATGATCACCATCCACCAGGACGGGGAGCTGGACCCTGAAGGAACGCATGCACCCGAGGATCTGGAATGGGACGGCCGTTGGGGGTTCAAGTCAACCTACTTGCGCGACCAGTTCTACGAGAAAAACCCCTGGGCTATCGCTCACGAGTGGTCGCTGATTCACGAATTGGGCCACCAGCTCGGGCGCATCGATCTCTACTGCCTGGACGTCACCGCACAACAGAACCTGGTGAACCAGGAGGCCTATCGCTCCAAGTACCGCCACTGCCTGATGCATACGGGCATCTATCTGCCGCAGGACGAGGTCCATTTCTTCTGTGAACACACTGCTGCCTCGCTGAACCGGGACAAAGGCGTGCGTCGTGGGCACTTTGGCGAATACCTGCTTGACCTGCCAGCGAGAAATGAGCTTCTGGTGCTGAGCGCCGACTTGCGGCCCCTGCAACAGGTGGCGGTCAGCGTCTATCGTCCGGAACCGCTCGGTTATACGGAAAAGCGCATTGCACCGCCTCCTGTGCTCGCAGGGCGAGCAGACTACGACGGACTCTTCCCGTTGGGGGCAAATCCTTTTGGCGAGATCAACAATTGGGGCACCAATGGGGTGCTATTGGTCAAGGTTGAAAAGGCCGGACGCACCTGCTATCGATGGTTGGAAATCTGCGATTTTAACCTGGAATTCTGGCGGGACCATCGAGAAAGAGCGGTGTACGCTATTCTCACCGACCTGCACTGAATTCGCGTCACGGAGTAACCGACGATGAAACACCCAGAAAGCTGGTGGCCTGGCGCAGCCCTGTGTCTGGCTCTGCTCACTCGCCCCGCACCCGCGCAGGAGGTGGAGGCCCTTCAGGGTGCCCTTGCCACCTCCAGCGCCACTTGGATGGCTGCCCCCAACTGGGTGACCGAGCTCTCCTTTGCTGAGAAGCAGGCGCTCTGTGGCACCTCCACCGAAATGCCTGACCCCACGGCCGCCACTCTGCTTATTCTGCCGCGCCCCAGCGAACTGCCCCCGGTGCTGGACTGGCGCGCCAACAATGGCAACTGGGTGACCCCAGTCCGCGATCAGGGTGCGTGCGGAAGCTGCTGGGCCTTTTCTGCTGTGGCTCAAATCGAGAGCTGGTGGATGATCCACCACAACGCGCCTTCGCCGCCATTGGACCTTTCCGAGCAGTTTGTCCTCTCCTGCGCGGGTGTTGGCACCTGCAGCGGCGGCGACATTGGCGGTGTGTTGAGCTTTGCCCGCACCACCGGCATCCCCAGCGAAAAGTGTCTGCCTTACCGCGCGGACGACAAGATTCCTTGTGCTAACGCCTGCCCCAATTGGGCCGCGGAAGCGGTCAGGGTGCCAGGTTGGGAGTACATCACCTTTGAAGAAGCGCTGACGGAAAACATCAAGGCCGCGGTCTTTCGCCATCCGGTGTCGGCGCATTTCACCGTGTACGAGGACTTTACCGCCTACGCCGGGGGCGTCTACGAGCACCTCAGCGGCAAGGAGCTGGGCGGACACGGCATCCTGATCGTGGGCTGGAATGATTACGAGCAGAGCTGGATCTGCAAGAACAGCTGGACCCAGAACTGGGGCGACCGCGGGTTCTTCCGCATCAAGTGGGGCAACTGCGGCATCGGTCGCTACGTGCCGTTCATTTGGGATGCTCTCACCGGCAGCGCCCTGGCCATCACGCCTGCGCGCCTGGGGGTGACGCTCATCGAAGGCGACTCGGCAACTGCCCAGCTCACTCTGCGCAACACTGGTACTGTGCCCTTGGAGTATTCAGCCATCGATTACCAAGTACCATTGATGTTCCACCCGGACTCGTTCATGGCCTACGACTCCCTGAGCTGGTGGTGCGGGGACCCGGAAATCCGCGGGTATGAGAACCACTGGCTGCAGTACCTGGACACGCCCCCTCTGCGGCTCTCGCAGAGCGCAGCCCCTCGCTTCCGCTGCAAGAGCATGTGGGCGGTGGAAGACCCGGGCGGTGCCGAGCCTCCTTGGGACGGCTGGGATGGTTGCAACATCTGGGTTTCTACGGACAACGGACGCACCTTTCGAATTGCCGAGCCCGTGACTCCTCCTTACGACCGTCGCAGCCTGTGGAGCTTTGGCCATGCCGAACAGGGTTGGAACATGGGTGTGGGCATCCCTGGCTGGACCGGCAAGAGCGGCGGCTGGAGGAACGTGGAAGTGGATCTCTCACCCTACCGCGCCGACAGCGTGGTGATCCGCTTCGCGTTCGCCTCTGACATGGGCCTGTGCACCCTGGACGACTCCACGCTCGTGGGCTTCTTCGTGGACGAAATTGTCGTCAGCGATGGTCAACGCCCGGTGTTCAGCGATCATGGGGAGCGACTGGAGAACATGCGGCGCACCGGATTCGGCGTCCGCAGTGCAGCCTGGCTGAGCCTGAGCAACGCGGCTGGGATCATCCCCGCGGGTGCCAGTACAGAGGTGGGTATCAAGATCTCCGCGGCCACGCTCACCGCCGGACACTACTCCGGCATGTTCACGGTGAGCACCAACGACACCACGATGCCGGTGGCCCGGATACCCCTTTCGCTCACTGTCACTCCTCCGCCCAAGCCCATCGTGGTGGAAGATTGGCACCTGGCCCAGAGCTTCCCCAACCCGGTACCTGGAGCCGCCAGCACTACCGTCCGCTACAGTGTCCCTTCGTCTGGGGAGGTGCGCATCGTGGTGTTCAACACCGTGGGGCAAGTGGTGCGCACGCTGGTCAGCGGCTGGCACGACGTGGGGCACTTTCAGGCAACCTGGGACGCGCGGGATGAGCAGGGTCGAGCCGTCGGGACCGGCGTGTATCTCTACTGCCTCTCCAGAGGCGGCCAGCGTCTAGCCTGGGGGAAGCTGGTCCTCTTGCGCTGACCGCCCGCAGCCAGGCAAAAGGGTACCTTTTGCCAAAGCTGAGCGCTTCAACCGCAGCGCGCTAGTAGCCGAATACGCTCGCCCTCCCGCCGCGCGCCTCCAACTTTAGGTCACGCAGCTGCGGCGCCTTCACCTGCAGCCGGAGATAGAACCGTTTCGCTATCCCGGACGGCACCCAGTCAAACATCGCCTCCCAGCAATGGAGGTCGCGGTAAAACACCCACCGGTGACTGGCGACCTCTTTCTCTTTCAGGTCGAAGTGGGCGCTGTATTCGACCCGCCAGTTCCTAGTCAACTGCACCTGCAGACCGCGGATGTCCAGGTAGTAGCGCGTTCGAGGATGTGCAGGGTCGCTCCGCCGATCCATGTCGTAGCCGAGCGACACGCTGACCGACCAGGGGATATCGAGCCCCTCGAAGGCGCTCAGGCTCTCGAAGCGGTTGCCGCGGATGCGCATCTCCTCGTCGAACACACTTTGTGGAGGCGGCGTCTCTCCCTCGCCGGCCTCTTCCCCTGGCGCAGGCTCTGGCTTTGGCGCGGCTCTGTTGCCTGCCTTCCCCTCCAGGCGCATGGAGGCATTGAAGCGAAACCCTGTCAGCCAAGCAAATTTGCCGTGAAGCAGCCCCCCCTGGTCAAACAGATAGTCGTTCACCACGCGGCGCACCCCCGGGTCGTAGCGATAGAAGCTGTGGCTGGCACTGGCAGAGATGCTCAGGTTCCGCAGGGGGTTGGCGCTCAAGGTCGTGTACAGATCAGAAAGCTTGAACTCCTTGGCCCGGAAGTTAAACCCTGTGCTCAGGTCTGCGGTGAAGAGGTCGAACTTGCGCTCCCGATCCCCCTCGCCGGTCTTCATCTGGAAGACGTTGTTGAGGCGCAATGAAAGGCGCTGCTGTCCGCCCGCGGGAGTACCGCCGAAACGGTCGCGGCGATGCACATGTCCGGAGGTGTCCGCAACCTCCTCATAGTAACCCCACTTGGGGTGGGAAAAATCCGGCTGATAGGAAAACGAGAGCGTGGGTGTGAGCACGTGGCGCACGGCTTTCACGCCGAAGACGTTCGGTGCAAACAGACCGTAGAGCTTTGTGTGCGCTGAGAGGCTGTACGAAAAGAGGTGGCGCGCGGCAAATCCCCGCCTGTCCTGCTTGGCGATAGTATTCGTGGAGTCGATGAGAAAATAGTCGCTCGTTCGATCAAACCAGTCCTCGTTGATGCTGAGCGACTGGCTGAGGCCCAACCAGCCAAACAGCTTGCCCGGGTTATTCATCGAAAGCCCGATATTGTGGGCAAGGCGGCGGCTCACCATCTTCTGCTCGCCTGCGAGCGTTTTGCGGGTCACCTCGGTATTGAGGAGGTTAGAAGAATAGGAGTAGTAGATGGCCTGGTACCAGCGTAGCTCCTCCATGACCGGCCTGCGTCCCTCTGTGCGTCCTTGCGCAGCACGCGGCGGCGGAAAGAACTGGCCCTGGGCAACATAGAGGCTTGCCTGGGGAAGGCTAAGAGTGGTCTCATCAGTCTGCAGGTCACGCACGTGCGAGGCATTGACCGTCAGGCCCACTTTGCCATTGCGCCAGGTCTTGCTCAGCGTCGCATTAGAGCGGAGTTGGCGGGTGAGGCGGGCGTCGAGGTTGGTGCTCAGATCCCGGTAAAATGAGCCGTCGCTCACAAAGTAGCCGGCAGCGGAAATGCGCAGCGTTGGGTCGAACTCATGCGCATGTTGCACTTGCAGATCCCAGCGGCGCTGGCGAACGCCGTAGGTAAAATCCTTACGCGTAATCGAGCCGGTCACCCAGCCACGCATCACGTAACGCAGGGCATAGTTCATACCTGCCTGGAAAAACAGGCCACTCCGCTCGAAATAGTCTACCGTGGCCTGTGTGTCAAAGTAGTCGTTGGGGGCCCAGTAGTAGCCAAGTCCGCGCAGATAGTTCCCCTCACGCGCACTGTAGCCATAGCGCGGCATGAGAAAGCCCGACTGTCGCCCCCGCCGATGGGGAAAGACCGCAAAGGGGAAGCGGAGCACCGGGATTCGCCCCACGTACATGACCAACCCCTGAGCGACCACCTTATCGTTGGGGATCATCTTCATCCGCCGGCAGTAGAAGTGGTAGTGCGGTTCCTCTGCCAGGTCGCAGGTGGTGAACTCGCCGTGCGAGACATTGTAGATGTTGCCCCCGACCCGCTTGATCTGCTGTCCGCTGTAGAACCCACCTTCGAACTCGGTGCGTCCACGAACCACGATCCCCTTGTCCGTGGCGGTGTTGTACACCATCTTGAAGCCGGTCATGGTCTCGCCGTCGCTGATCAGCATTGGCAGCCCGCGCCAACGGACCTCCCGCACCGAGTCTCCCGGATTTGCCGAAGGTGCCAGGACAGTGTCGGCCATACCTTCGGCAGTGAGCAATTTCTTGTCCCACTCCACCGTGATTTTCTCGGCCCGCAAGGTCATGTTGCGATACCTGACCACCGCATCGCCCATCAGGTAGGTAATCCTCTCATCCACCAGGTTGTCGACAATGCGCGCCTCGTAGTGAATGGTGGTGTCCAGCTCGGCGCCCCTGTTGGCCGCCCGGGTGGTATCTGGCAATGCGGAAGAAGGGCTTGCGGGTGCGGCGAGAAGCGGGGCATAGGCACCTGCACCTGAGACCGCCAGCCAGCTCAGGGCCACTCCCAGACATGTGTGCCGCCACGCGCGGATCACCGCTCATTCGCTCCTGCGCCGGCGCCACAGCTGCTCCAGGCGCTCCTTGATGCGCTTTTCCACGCCGTTGTCGGTGGGCTTGTAGTAGACGCGCGGCCCCACCTCCTTGGGGAAATAATCCTGTTCCACAAAGCCGCCGTGGTCGTGCGGGTAGCGGTACCCTGCCGCATAACCGAACTGCCGCATGAGCTGAGTGGGGGCATTGCGCAGGTGCAGGGGCACCGAACCCGGTTGCTCCTGGCGCACATCGGCAGTTGCCGCCTCGATGGCCAGATAGGAGGCATTGCTCTTGGGCGCGGCAGCAAGGTAGGTGGTGGCCTGGGCCAATATGATGCGGGCCTCCGGCATGCCGACGGCGTGCACCGCCTGGAAGGCTGCAGTGGCCACCATCAGCGCATGGGGGTCCGCGTTCCCTATATCTTCAGAGGCGAGAATGACCAGCCGCCGCGCGACGAACAGCGGGTCTTCCCCACCTTCCAGCATGCGCGCCAGCCAGTAGAGCGCCGCATCCGGATCGGACCCGCGCACGCTCTTGATGAACGCCGAGATGGTATCGTAGTGGTAGTCTCCCTTCTTGTCGTACAGCAGGGTGCGGCGCTGCATCGCCTCCTCGATGAGGGACCGAGTGATGGTGACGCCTCCCTCCTGCGCGGGCGCCAGGCGCACTGCCAGCTCCAGGGCATTGAGGGCCACCCGGGCGTCGCCGGCGGAAAGCTGCAGCAGGAGCTGGCGCGCGCCCTCGGCAAAGGTGATACGCAGGCGGCTCAGCTCCTCGTCCCGCTGCAAGGCCCCCTCCAGCACCGTGTCCAACTCCGCCTCGGAGAGTGGCTCCATCTTGTAGACCCGACAGCGCGACAAGAGCGGCGGGATGACCTCAAAGCTTGGGTTCTCCGTGGTGGCGCCGATGAGGAGAACAGTCCCGTCCTCAACCGCATGCAGCAGTGCGTCCTGTTGGGCCTTGTTGAAACGGTGGATCTCGTCGATGAAAAGGATGGTGCGTTTGCCGCCGCGGGAGCGGGCCTTCCTGGCCCTGTCGATCACCGCGCGCACCTCTGCCACCCCTGAGGCGACGGCGCTCAAAGAAAAGAAAGCGCAGTGCGTCTCCCGGGCGATGATGCGCGCCAGCGTGGTCTTGCCCACACCCGGCGGCCCCCAGAAAATCATCGACATCAGCTCATCGCGCTGGATCGCCGTGCGCAGCACCTTGCCCTCGCCCACCAGGTGTGACTGCCCCACAAACTCCGCAAGCGTCCTCGGCCTCACCCGGTCGGCAAGGGGGGCATCCGACGGCACAGGGGCCAATTCCGGTTCAGGCTCGAAAAGGCTCATCGCGTCAACCTGTTGGCTGTGGACCTCCCACCTGCCTTTTTGCCATCTGAATTTAGCCAAAACCCGCCAGATAATCAAGGCGTAAATGGGAGACCACACCCCCACGCGGGGACGCCGGCGAATGAGTGCCTCCCGCTCCGAGGACGACGAGTACCCACATTGCCACGAGGGCAGGAGAGCCAGATAGCCCTCTGCTTCATGATGCACGCCGTTCCGTTGGCGGCACAGCGCGTCGGCAGCGCTCTCCACCAAAAAAGCAAGCACCCCGAGGCGGATTGACGCTGGACTCTATTCTGGACAGAGGAAGCCCCACGTGCGGGTCAGCTCGGGTGTGGGGAACGGAACTGTGGGCTGTGGTCCCACGGAAAGAAAGCGGCGGATGGAGCTAAAGCCAGAGCCAGGCTCATCTCCTGCCCAGCGAAGCCACTTCATCCAATTGGATCTGCAACCGGGGCAAGCGGCGAACACGAATGCAGCGGCGCGCCAGGAGGCTGGGTGGCCGCCCACGAGCACGCCATCGCGCAGTGCCTGGCCACTGACCAGGCACAGGTGGGGCCCCGGGCAGACAGCTTGCACAACTCCTGCCAAACCACTCAATCAACCCTGGTTGGCAGCGGAGCAGAACCGCGGCTGCCACTGGTCTGACCCAGTTCGGCGCACGACAGACCTGAATACGCACAGAGGCCCCCTCCGTCATCACCCCATGCATCGACGTCCATGCCTCTTCTGACCCGCAGCGCGGCGACTGCCAGGAGGCCGGTAGGAGCTGCTCACTTCTTCTTATTGGCCGCAATGTGCCCGCGGAAGATATGGCGCGAATCATGCAAGGTGATAAATGCCTCGCGGTCGATGCCTTCCACGATCTTGATGACTTGCCTGCTCTGCTTGCGGCGCACGGTGGTGTAGACCAACTCCACCGGGCCCTTCATGCCCTCGCCCGGCACCACGGTCACGCCAAAGCCGGCCTCCCTTAGCGCACCCGCAATTTGGCCTGAGTGACGCTGGGAAATGATGCGTATGTGCGACCACCCCAACGCCAGCTTGTGTTCGATGGTAATGCCCAACAGCGTGCCACAGGCAAAGCCGCCGGAGTAGGCAATGACGCTGACGATGTTGTGCATGCCAGAGATGGCCTTGGATATGGCCACCAAGAAGATGGTCACCTCCACGAAGCCGATGAGCGCGGCCACGATGCGCCGCCCTTGAATGATGAAGATCATCCGAATCGTCCCGAGGCTGACGTCGATGATGCGGAAGGCAAAGATCATGAGCGCGTTCAGTGCCAAACTCATCTCCGTCCTCACTCATCTGGCCGCTGCCTCTGCAGCAGCAATAAAGGCCTCAACCTCGGCGGCATGGGGCAAAGAGGGCTGGGCCCCCAACTTTTGCACGGCCAGGGCCGCCGCGGCATTGGCAAAGCGCACTGCCTGGGGCAGGGCCAGGCCACGCACCAACCCCACGGCCAATGCGCCGTTGAAAGCATCACCGGCAGCGGTCGTGTCCACCGCCTTCACGGGAAAGCCGGTCACCAGCACCACCTCCCCTTCGCCGGACAGGAACGCGCCCTTCTCGCCGAGCGTGAGAACGACGTGTCGCACCCCTTTGCGGTGCAAGGCCCCAGCTACGTTGCGCGCCTGCTCCTCCTCCGCCGGCCTCATGCCGGTCAGCAGCTCCGCCTCGCTCTCGTTGGGCGTGATGATGCTTACTTGCTGCAAGAGTTCTTCGGGCAACGGGCGTCCCGGCGCCGGATTGAGGATGACTGGAACACCTGCCTCCGCGGCCAGCCTCACGGCGTGGGCCACGGTCTCGAGCGGGGTCTCCAATTGCACCAAGAGCACACCTGCGCTGGTGATCACGGAGGAGGCCTTGTCCACATCTGCCGGACTGAGGTGTTCGTTAGCCCCCAAGGCCACGACAATCCGATTCTGCCCCTGCTCTTCTAACACGATCAGCGCCACGCCGGATGGTTGCGCCGGATCCACGGCGACAAAGTCACAGTGTACCCCCTCAGCGGCCAAGCCGGCAACGGCCTGCCTGCCAAAGGGGTCATCGCCTACGCGCCCCACGAACCAGACTTCTGCCCCAAGGCGCGCCGCCGCCACGGCTTGATTAGCACCCTTTCCCCCGGCAGCAGTGAAAAAGCCGCTGCCCAGGACCGTCTCGCCTGCCGCTGGTGCTCGGCGGCAGCGAACCACCAGATCGGTGTTCGAACTCCCCACCACGACCACGCTCTTGGTACCAGACTTCTCCATCCGAACTCCCTCCCGGTCAATCGCTCGCGTGCAACCACTGCACCTCGACACCCTGCGCTGCACGGCACACCAGGAAGCCCGGGTCGTACCCGAACCGGCGACGAAAGTCGCCACCCACCTGCTCGCGAAATAACTCGACGGCCTCCAGTCGCACGATGTTGACCGTGCAGCCACCAAATCCGGCCCCAGTGAGCCGCGCCCCCACGGTACCGTCAACCGCCAAAGCGCTCGCCACCAGGGTATCCAGCTCCGGGCAGCTCACTTCGTAGAGGTCGCGGAGGCTCTCATGCGACTGGAGCATGAGGCGCCCGAAGTGACTCAGGTCACCACTTTCCAGAGCGCGCACCGCTTCCAAGACCCGTGCGTTCTCGTGGACCACATGCTGGCAGCGTCGCCTCACACGCGGCGGCAGGCGCTTGCGCAGCTGGGTGAACTGATCCACGGACACGTCGCGCAGGGCTTTGGCCTCCGGTAGCCATTGCCGCAGCAGGCGCACCCCCTCTTCGCACTGCACCCGGCGCTCGTTGTAAGCAGAGGTAGCCAGGCCCCGCTTCTTCTTGCTATCGCAGATGACCAGGGCATTGGCCCCGAGGCGCAACGGAATCAGCTGGTAGTCCAGGGATCGGCAGTCCAGGAAGAGGGCGTGGTCCTCGCGCCCGAGCCGACAGACGAACATGTCCATGATGCCACACTTTGTCCCGGCAAACTGGTGCTCGGCTTGCTGCGCCAGCCTGATGAGTTCGAGGTCATCCATGGCAAAGGGGAAGAGCGCCTGTACCAGCGAGGCAGTTCCTACCTCCAGGGCAGCAGAGGAGCTCAGGCCGGCAGCCCGCGGCAGAGTCGCGGCCACAAGCACATCGAATCCGCGGACCTGTACTCCGCGCTCTTGGAGAAGGCGGAGTACACCGTAAAGGTAGACCGTCCAGTGAGGCAGATCCTTTGGGGTTTTACCCCGCAGGGGAAAGGTGACAAGTTCCTCGAACTCGGCAGCAAAAGCGCGCACCTCCTGGCCTGCACGCCTGCGAGCCAGCAGGTAGATGTAGCGGTCGATGGCAGCCGGCAGGACAAAGCCGTCGTTATAGTCGGTGTGCTCGCCGATGAGATTGACGCGCCCGGCGGCGCGCACCACCACCTCCGGCTCTTGGCCGAACAGGGAGACGAACTGCCGTTGCAGGTCGTGCAGTGCTAACGGGAGCGCCACGCCAAGGTCTCTCGTGTGCCTGTGTTCTGCCGATGTTGGGATGCGCCTTATCAGTGGCCGCGCCGTTGTGGTGCGCGACCCTGGGTAAAGGAAACGGGCGAGAGGCCGTGGCGGGCACGGTGCTTTCTCGCCCGTCTTCAGCGTCCCCTAGGGGAGTCGAACCCCTGTTGCAGGATCGAAAATCCTGAGTCCTGACCACTAGACGAAGGGGACGAGCTCCTGCAGCAGGCGCCAAGGCCTGCTCCTGGTGCCCGCTGCAGCAGTTTGCCGAGCCAAGAGGGTGAGCGACGGGATTCGAACCCGCGACCACCAGGGCCACAGCCTAGTGCTCTATCCAGCTGAGCTACGCTCACCATGCGGCCGCCTCATCCTTTGAGGCGGCAAAATATATGAAATTTCCTGTAGCAAAACAAGGGGAAAACCAGGAGGATGGATAGCCTCACTGGGTGTGTCTCTCTTCCATTGCGCCCTGCTTGGACCTATCTGCACTCTATCCGCGCTCACTGGCTTGGCGTGCCCATGAGGCTGAAGCAGCACCGCCACCATCGGCTGCAGGCTTCTCACCCTTTCGACAAACCACGCCAAAGGTCTCCAGGGAAAATGACCAGAGCACGCTGGAAAAAAGGAATTGCCTCTTTGCAGTTTTCGTTATAAATTTGCCACCACGGCACACTCATTCCAGGAAACAGATGACGCGGATCGTGAGCCCTAAGGCAACGCAGATGTCGGCGAACGGTTCACCCAAACTCGGGCTTGCCCTCATAGCTGGAGCTGTCTTTCTCCTTCTGCTCTTGATTTATGCGCGCTGGATCGAACCCCGGCGGGTGCACGTCACCCACCTGTACATCCGCAGCGACAAACTGCCAGCACTGGCCCGGCCGATCACTATCGTCCAGCTCTCCGACCTGCACATGCGCCACCTCAAGCCCTTTTACCACAAGGTGGCCAGAGTAGCGAACAGTTTTGATCCCGATCTGATCGTCATCACCGGCGACCTCATTGGCTCCTCCCGCTGGCTGGCCAAAGAGCATTCCGAGCTTCTGGCATCGACGCTGGAGGACGTCGGCGCGTTCATCCGCCTGCTGCAAGCAAAGCACGGCCTCTATGTCGTGCGTGGAAACAATGAGTTGGTCGTGCAGAAAGAGCTCAACAACGCCGTGCTGGATGCCCTGCGCGCCAGCGGGGCCAGGGTGCTCTGCAACCAGCACGAGCTGGTGGAGGTTGGAGGCGTCCCCATCTACGTGCTCGGCGCGGACTTTTTCTCATTCCACCCCGCCCTTTATGCCGACTTTGTCCTCGAGCGGCAGGAGGGCACGTGCGTGTTCCGGGCTCGCCGCTCCTTGGACAACGCGTACTCCCACTACGTGGGACCAAGCAGCGCCAGATGGCACAACTACGAGTGCACTGGCGCCATGAGCTACTCCGGTTCTGGCCAGGCCGGCATGGGTGTGACCATCTATTCCGGCTTCGGCAATGGGGAGGACCGCTTCTACCGCCTGCGCTGGCGTGAAGGCATCCCGGGTATCCGCCTAGATGCCCACGGTACACCAGTCAAGCCCGAGGTTTTCGCCTTCTCGCCAGAACCGCACCGCTGGTACCGCTTCCGCCTCAGGGCAGAGTCTTCTCCGAACCGCACGCTCGTCAGAGCACGCGTGTGGGGAGAGAACTCGCAGGAGCCCCTCTTCTGGCAACTGACGCTCGTAGATACCTCTGCTGCCCGCTTGACCCACGGCACAGTGGGCCTGTGGAGCCATGGAGAAGGACACAGGCGCTTCAAGGACCTGCAGGTAGCGGAGGTGGAGCGCGACCAGGTGCTGCTGGCGGAGCCGTTCTGTGGCCCGGGGCCGGACCCAGAGGGGTGGCTGGACTTTGCCCTCGAGCGGGAAGGGATCAGGGTGGCGGCCCTGGGCGTCCCGCCTCAGGCGTTCAAAGTGCTGCTCGCACATTCACCGGACATGGCCAGGCCGGCCGCAGACTTGGGTATCGACTTGGTCCTCGCCGGGCACACGCATGGAGGCCAGGTGCGCCTGCCTCTGGTCGGCGCGCTCTATAGCCAGACTTTCTTGGGCAGACGCTATGCGGCCGGGCTCTTCTCCTTCGGCACGACAAAACTGTATGTCAATCGCGGCATCGGTAACGCCTTCGTCCCTTTTCGTTTTCTTTGTCCGCCGGAGGTCACCGTGATCCACCTCCTGTCGGCACAAAGAACTGCTGGTCTGAAATGGGAACGCACAAGAGTACTTGCGGAGGGAAGCCATGGCATACTTACTGGGCATTGACGTGGGCACCACGGGTGCCAAGACGCTCTTGATTGCTGAGGATGGCACCGTGGTGGCTTCGGCCACTGAGGAATACCCTCTGTACACCCCGCGGCCGAACTGGTCCGAGCAGGATCCCGAAGACTGGTGGCGCGCCGTGTGCGCAGGTGTGAGCAAGGTGTTGGCCAAGGTCCCAGGGGCAGCGGCACAGGTGGCCGGCGTCGGCCTGTCCGGTCAGATGCACGGGGCGGTGTTCCTGGACGAGAACCAAAGGGTCATCCGCCCGGCCATCCTGTGGAACGATCAGCGCACTGGCCAGGAGTGCGCCGAGATCACCTCGCGCGTGGGGGCTGCGCGCCTCATGGAACTGGCCTGTAATCCGGCGCTCACCGGCTTCACTGCACCGAAGGTCCTATGGCTGCGCAACAACGAGCCGCAGCACTATGAACGCGTGCGCACCATCCTTTTGCCCAAGGACTATGTGCGCTTTCGGTTGACTGGCACCTTTGCCACCGAGGTCTCAGACGCCTCAGGCACGCTCCTCTTTGACGTAAAAAACCGCACGTGGTCGGAGGAGCTATTGCGCATCCTCGATATCCCGCGGGGGTTTTTGCCAGACTGCGCGGAATCCCCCGTGGTGACGGCAAAGGTGAGCCGCATCGCCGCGGAGCAAACAGGTCTGCGCCAGGGGACGCCCGTAGTGGGCGGTGGTGGCGATCAGGCCGCAGGCGCGGTGGGGACCGGCGTGGTGAGCAAAGGGGTCATCTCGTCCACTCTGGGGACTTCTGGGGTGGTCTTTGCCTTTGCGGAAAGGCCGGAAACCGACCCGCAAGGCAGGCTGCACACCTTTTGCCATGCCGTCCCGGGGACATGGCACATGATGGGGGTGATGCTCTCCGCAGGGGGCTCGCTGCGTTGGTTCCGGGACACCCTTTGCCAGCAGGAAAAAGCTGAGGCGAAACAGAAGGGGATCGATGCATACGAGCTTCTCACCGCTGCTGCCGCTTCGGTGCCGGCCGGGGCAGAAGGGCTCCTTTTCCTCCCCTACCTGGCAGGGGAGCGCACGCCCTACCCTGATCCCCACGCTCGGGGGGTGTTTATCGGCCTCAGTTTGCGTCACACCAAGGCCCACATGGTGCGGGCAGTGCTGGAAGGGGTCACCTTCGGCATGCGCGACTCCCTGGAGATTATGCGCGCGCAGCACATCCAGGCGCAGCAAATACGCGCCTCAGGCGGCGGGGGCAGAAGTGTCCTGTGGCGCCAGATCCAGGCCGACGTATTCGGCGCGCCTGTGACCAGCATCAACGTCGAGGAGGGGCCGGCCTTCGGTGTGGCCCTCCTTGCCGGCGTAGGCACCGGCATCTATGCCTCTGTGCCGGAGGCCTGCCAGGCCACCATTCGGGTGGTGAGCGAGACCAAGCCACAGGCGGAAGCCACGGCCACTTATGACCGGTACTACCGTCTCTATCGCAGCCTCTACCCCTTGCTACGCGACACGTTCCGGGCCATGGCCGAGGTGGTCGGCTCCTAGCGGACACATGCGCACGGCCGGGCATCGTGCGAGCAGCACGAGGGCACGAAGCTGCAGGGCGTCACCGGAGCAGCGTCGACCTCAGTGCAAGCACCCTCTTCTCCATGGCTTGCATTCAGGGAATAGCCACCTCATCTTGCGAAAAGGAGCACTCATGGGTGAACGAAAGGCTGGTCGCCTGTCGGGTTTCTCAGGGACATTTTGGCTGGCCATCATCTTCGAGTTCTTTGAGCGCGGCGCCTACTATGGCATGATGAGTTTTCTGTCGGTTTACCTGACCGACCAGTTGGGGTTTTCCAAAGAGGGTGTCGGGCTCATCAAGGGGACCATTCAGCCCTTGCTCTACTTCTTGCCCATTCTCAGCGGGGCTATCGCTGACCGTTTCGGCTACCGCCGCACCCTGATGGTGGCCTTTAGCCTCCTGGGGATCGGGTATTTTTTGACCAGCCGCATGACCTCCTACACCGCGGTTTTCCTGGCGCTGGTGGTCATGGGATTGGGCGCAGGGGTGTTCAAGCCCATCATCTCTGGCACGATCGCCCGCACCACAGACGAGCGCACCAGTTCACTCGGTTTTGGCATCTATTATTGGTCCATCAACCTGGGGGCGTTCCTCTTTCCGCTCATTCTGGTGCCCTACCTGAAAAACAGCTTCGGACCGCGCACGGTGATCCTCGCCTCGGCCCTGGCCACCGGTTCGATGCTTTTGCCCACCCTGTTGGCTTTTCGCGAGCCAGCGCGTCCGAAGGCGACGGCCAACCTCCTGACCACCCTTGCCCACGCCTTTGAAATCATCTACAGCCCCTTCGTGCTGCTCTTCTCCATGCTCGCACGCAAGGGAACCCAGGCGACGGTGGCACTGACCATGATCATAGTGACAGTGATGGGAGGCGTGTTCTTCTTTGTCGCGGCCGGGAGCTTCTTCCTCCTCTTTGTGGGCACCTTGCTGGTGGTCAGCTTGGCGATATTCAGCATCCGAGCGCACCAGAGCCAAACCCGCTGGCTGCCCGCTGCTGTCGCCATGGTCGGCCTCCTGTTGTGGGTGCTGCCCGGGTTGTCACTCTTTAGCAGGATCGTCCTGACCGTCATCTATGCGACCGTCTTCTCCCTGCTCACCGTGGAGTACCAGGACCTGGCCCGCGCCCGTGCCAATTTGAAGTTCCTGGTGATGATTCTCATCTACTCTGGCTTTTGGATCCTCTACTTCCAGATGTTCGACTCTGTCTTGTGGTATGTGAACGACTACGTAGACGCCAGCCCGCTGAATCGCGCGGTGAACGGCACCCTCGCCGCTGTGGGCCTGCACCTGAACTGGTTCTTCGACGTGGAGCACGTCACCGTGATCAATGCCGGCACCATTATCGCTCTCCAGCTTGTGGTCTCGGCCATAGTGAGAAGGACGCGCGCGTTGCCCACCATGATCCTGGGCATACTGTTCGGGACGGTGGGGATGGCCATCCTGGCCATTTCCGCCAACATCTGGGTCTTTCTCGCCGGCATCATCATCTTCTCCATCGGCGAGATGACCGCTCACCCGAAGTTCTTTAGCTATGTGGGAATGACCGCGCCCAAAGACCGGGTTGCCACCTACATGGGCTACATCTTCCTTTACGGCGTCATCGGGAGCAGCATCGGCGCGATCCTTGGGGCACATCTGTACGTGCACTTCGTGGACACATTGCACCAGCCGAGGACGCTCTGGCTCATTTTCAGTTGCATCGGGCTAGTCACCATCGTTGGGCTGCTGCTCTACAACAGGTACTTGGCCCAAGGGGGCTGCGAGAGCAGCAGAGAAGCAGGGCTCACTCCATAATCACTTGGTCGCGCAGGATATGTGGCATGCGCGGGGCGGGCATTCCAGTCGTAGGAGGGGCCCCCTGACCCTGACCGACTCTCGGCAACAGTGGGCGCTTGTCGCAATGGCGCGCTGGTCCTTGTCGGGCAGGTGTGAGCAAGACCGCGGCCCGGCGTGAGAAGCGCTAGCGATCGAGGAACATGCAGGAGCTGACGGCGCAGAATGTGTATCCTGCGCGGAGAATTGCTGGCGTGAATGTGTGATCGGGGGAACTCCTCCGCGAATACATCGCGCGGTCAAGTCAATAGGGCAGTCGGACCCCTAGGGAAGATGAGGATCTTGACCAAAGGTAGCCTGTCCTGTTAGCAGCTGATGGTCTGCTGGCTTTACTGCACGGTAGTGCCATCCGCGTGAGCCACTCACACCGCTGCGGGTCCGGCATGCTATCATCAGCACAGCCCAGCGGTCAGAGGGCAGGGTACTAATCGGCGACGCGCAAGAGAAGTCGTTGTCTGCCTCCGAGCTGCTGAAGAGCCCGGAGGAAGGGGCTTACCTGAGCAGTCGCGTACTCTTTCTCAAGCTCCCGGGTCCAGGGGGTGGGTATGCTTTCGTTCGTCCAGCAGCGGCAGCTTACTGTAAGTGCTGGCCCAGCTTGGCCGTGGTCGACCCACTTGCCAGCGCGTGAATAGCAGCGGACCCACCCCCCTGGTCCACGCGGATCCATGGGCTCACAGATGGCCGCTAGCACCCGACGATCGACTCACCGGGACACAGGCCATCGTGCTCCCCTTCGAACGCTACGCACCCGCAGCGAGTGCAGCCCGCCAGACAGATGCAGTCCGTGACATAGCTGACACAACAGCACCCCCCCGTTCTACACCACGACTGCAAGCGACTCGTCCCCCAGCAATACTCGCATCTCACCCACACCCCGCCAGCGGCACCAACTTGGGTGGGGATAGGCAAAAGCAGACCGATGAGTATGGAGGTGGCCAGGACTATCGCCACACTACCCCTGAATAAGTCAAGGCTTCTCATGGTATTCCTCCTTCTCCCTCAATGGTTTCCTGCCGCCGCATGCCTGGCTGGGCGTTCGACGGAGCAAACGGCCACGTGGGCAAGCCCTGGGGAAAGAAGATAGAGCCGGTCATTCCAGGCAGCTAGCCCCCAATACTCCGCAAGTCGCGCTTCAGCCCCTTCGAGGTCTGGACGCGTGTACAGGGCCGTCGCCTGATGCCAGCGAAGCTCTACCTCGACAACACCATAGTCCCGCACCAGGGCATACATACGTGTACCAAAGTCAAATGCTATGTCCCTGATGAGGCTTATGGTAGCGTAAGGCGGCACGGGCGCGTCCTTGCTCGGGCGTGTCTCGACCCGCTTGCCTTTTAGTACCATCCTCCATGCTGCCTTTGCTTGCAGGTCCCACAGAAAGAGCTGTGTCTCGCCGGCGCGGCAGAGCGCCAGGTACCTCCTACCGTCGGTCCCCAAGGTAACCATGTTTCGTGAAGCCGTGGCCGCACGGTGCATCTGCGGGTCCCTGAAGCGTTTCCGAGGCGCTGCGTAGGGCATGAAGGAAGCAATGGGACATGGTTCCTTGGCATCCAGCCTATAGAGATGGACCACATTGGTTCGAACGGGTGGAAGAGGCTCCAACCCCACCAGGGCCACCATGCCGATTGTGCCAAACCTCTTGCCACCAATCTGGAGAAATTCCACCGGCCAGTGGATCGTGCGCAGATAGCGGAGGTCGGTAGCAAACTCATGGAGCAGGCAACAACTCTCCGCCACGATCGTTGTTCCATCTGAAGCGACGCTCACTGCCACGGGTTTGCTCATTTCGCCTGGGCCTTCGCCGGGTTGGCCAAGTGTGCTGACCAGTTCCCCCTCGCTGGAGAGTACGAATACCGTGCGCTGCTGGGGGTCAGCAACATTCACCCACCCTTGCTCGCTGACGGCTATGCCGGTTGGCAGGGAAAACACCGGCTCTCCAGCAGCAGGAGCTTCTTTGTCCCCCAATGTGTTCCGGACCCGAAGGCCACCCCTTGGGAGCCGGTCAAGGTCCACTGCCGTCTCCTTTGCATGCCTCGCCAGACTGTCAAATGGAAAACGCGCCAGCGCCTCCACCCACCTCATCCCTGCCCAGTCCGCAGATGGCCCAATGCCGCCTGGTTCCTCTCCAGTCAATTCCTGGCTCCACTTGCGGAGCTCCCGTTCCAAGAACTGTAGGCTCCGTACCCTAGAGGCTCCCCAGCACAGGGCCCCCGCTCTCTGGAACAGTACAATGGCGCTGTCGTCTCTGCGAAGTCCAAAGCGCGCCCGGATCTCCCCTCCCTTCTCCTCAACGACATGCACAGAGCCGCCACCGACGCCTGCCCAGCGCCTCTCCTTCGGCACGAACACATGGAACTCCACACCTCGTGTGCTCAGCATCTCAAGAGTCCGTACCAGCACCCCCGGCCGCACGGCCAGGTCTCCTCCCAAGAAGATAAGGGCGCCGTACGGCGAACCCATCTTCTCAGGGTCCAACCCTGCCGCCCGCAAGCAGATGCCTATGGGTGCCCCCAGCTCGGGCAAGTGAGGCCCAGTGGAAGAAGCTCTCGTGCGCAAACCATGGACCACAGCAACGGTGAGCAGGCTGAGGATAAGCAAGGAACTGAGCGTCAGGGGCGCACGCCTGTCCTTCATGTGACCCCGGAGAAAACGCATGATCCTCCTCCTTCCCATCTTGCTCTACGTCCTTTCATGTGTATGGGGGCTCAGAGCCCACCCTTTGGGCCCCGATCAGACCCGAGCCCGGCCCCGCTACTGGCTGCTAGCCCAGGCTCACCAGAAGGAGCAGCGCCAATACTCTGTCCACCATACGCACCTCCTCTCTCTACAGCAGACGCAACTTCCCACAAAATGTGGAATAACCCACGTTGCCTCTTGTGTCGCCGTCATCTCTTTTCCTCGCGTAACGGACCAACGCCACTTCTGGACACGTGGCCACTCACGATCATCCCTTCACTCATAGCGGATAGGCTAAGAAGAGAGAATTCCCTATCGGACCGCGCCACATGGCGAGCCGCAGTGTCCCCAGCAGGGGAGAAACGGTAAAGGAGGTCTCGTTCCTCTGAATCCAGGCTTGCCATCGGCGAATGATCCGGCATCATTGTGGCGTGCAAGAAGGTCCGTACCCACCTGATTTGTCCGGGCATGGCGTTCTTCTGCTCTTGGCGGGCGCACTTCCTGGCCTCCCGGATCAGCCCCGAGTCCACTCGCTTGGTAAAGAAGCAATCGCCGTAGATGGTGTACTTGCTGTAGAGGGACACATGCGGGAGAATCGCATGGAGGAGCTCCGCCTCGCGGTCCATGGCCAGTATGACAGTGTTCGTCCATTCAAGGAAGAAGGGAGAGCCACGGGCGTGCACGAGCTCTCCGAATTCCCTCAGCTTTTCGCCCTCCCGAGAAAAGACCGTGATCAAGTACCCGGTCAGCGGAAGACTCAGAATGACCTCCCCCTCCTTACCCACGACTATTGGCATCCGTACTCTTCCTGGCATATCCTTCACACCAAAGCTTTCCCAATATTCCCCATCCGCAGTGAAGATCTCGATGCGGCGATTACCAATGTCGGCGACATAGACGAAACCCTGCTCGTCAACGTCTAGACCAAAAGCATCAAGCAACTCCCCTGGCCCCTGTCCAGCCCTCCCGATCTGCCCCAGGAACTTGCCTGCGGAATCGAACTTCATCAGTCGATGGTCCTGCCTGTCCATGACATAACTATTGCCCCAGGGACCCAACGCCAGGTCCTCTACTGACGTCACAACGATTTCATCCCCTTTTTCCCCTTTGTTGCCGCCCACCAACCACTCGAAACGCAAGGAATACTCCGGCGCGTCATCGGCGTCGATCACCTCCACCTTGCCCCCTTTCGCCGACAGCACATGCCCGCCCACGGCCAGGAGCAGCACCAGCGCGGCAGCTGCGCCTATTGCCAGCACTACTCCGGTACGCCTCATCGCTTCTCCTGCCCAGAGCCTGTCTTGCGCGTGGTGGGTCTCGCCAACTGCCCCTCAACTACCTGCCGCATCGTGCCCCCTGGCGCCAGATAGGCACTGATCCATCTGGTAACCCCCGTAGTGTCAATCAACACCGTGCCCCCACACCACTCCCGCGACCCGAACAGCTTGTGAGGGGACAGGCTGTCGTCATCAATCACCACCGGCACAGACACCACCCACAGAAACTCCGCCAACCGCCTGGGGCGACTCTTGCTGATGGCAATCACCCCCAGCCCCCTGTCTGCAAACGCCCTGCTCAGCATGTCCGCGTACACAATCTCCCCCCCAGTGCCGCTCATCCTCTGCATCGAAAAACTCCAGCAGCACCATCTTGCCCCGCAAAGCGTCCAAGCCCAATCGCTGACCTGTGGTGGAAGTACAGCGGAACGACCGCGCCCTCTCCCCGTCGTGGAGGTGGCTCGGGGCTGGACCGTAGACCCTGGCAGGTACCTGCCTCCGGCTCCTCTGCCACCAGACCACGAAGGTGGCCAGATTAAGCACCACGATCCCGACAACCAGCGCAACCAAACCTCCTCGTCTCATCGCTCCCCCTACTCTGGACAAACCTGTCTACACCGGCCGGCCGCTCACCTCGGGCCAGGCGCCCCTGCAGTCAGCAGAGCATTCCTCGCCAGGCTCAGCACACCGACCTGCCTCTGCCCGAAGCTGGCAAAGCACCCGCCGTCGAACGAAGCTCCACGCGAGAGTGCAAGCCCCATGGCTAGCGCGAAGGTCTCCCGCAGCGCCACGGCTCCCGAGGCGGCCCAGCGGGTCAGCAGCCCCACAACCAAACACACGCCCAGCAGCACGTCTACCCAGGGCAGGACCACCCCAACAGGGGACAGCAGCCTCTACGGCGCTAGGCCATATCGCTCCACCGCCTCGGCGAAGCGGGCGGGGCCTGTTAGCTTGCTCCCTCCAGCCACCACAAACACCGCCCCGGTGGCGAGGCGGCTGGTCAAAGCAGCGGCCTTCCGCATACGGGCTTCTCGGCGAAGATATCGGCCAGCTACACATCGTCGTCTCGGCCGTAAGGTAAAAAAAAAATTCGGCTTCTGTCAAGTAGTTTTTTGGGGCCTTGCGGGCATGTTTGGTCTGCTGCCCTCGAGGGCGCCTCACTGCCCAGGTGATTCCCACATCTGGGGCGGACGCTTGGCCTCCACGTCCGCCACTTGCAGCTACGCTGGCTATCGCTGTCCCCGCGGCGCAGCACGCACCTGGGGCCACATCCGGGCGAAGCAGACAGCCCGTACTTTTTAATAAGCAAGGCAGATACTATCGAAGGGGCGGTGGGCTTCACTCGCACGACCGAGGAGTTGGTGGGGGAGCTAAGGGGCAGCATGCTAGGAAAGTCAGTTAGTCGTTGCAACAACCTGGGGAAAGGGCCCCCCCTTTTCCATAGGAGCGTTCCCAAAAGAGACAAGTCATTGAATCGCGGCCTTCTTACGTGAGCCGCAAAGGGAAGGCGGTTGCCCTATCAGGAGGATACAAGAGTACATTGTAAAGGGCAAGGAGAACTCGGTTGACCTTGAGGGTTGCAGGAAGACCTTGAAGGTATGCGTGCGCTCTGACCACATGGTCATTCATGAATGACGTGAGTATGCCGAAGAAGTAGGAGGCGTTGAGGCATTACCTGGAAAACAGGTGTCCGGATCGCAGGATCAAATTGATGAACGAAGCGGGATTTGCAGGGTTCTGGCTTCATGACCGGTTCGAGGAAGATGGGATAGAATGCATCGTCACGTCTCCGAACAAGGTGCCAGAGAAGTCGGACGACGTGAAGACCGATCGGTTGGATGCCGGGCGACTTGCGAACAATTTAGAGGATGAGGCTTATCGGCGTTGTCATATGCCGGACAAGGAGGTTCGGGAGAACCGGCAGGTGAGCGGTACTTTGGCTCAGAAGGAGATCGTGCGGGGGAAGGACCGGATAGGGGTCTTTTTGATCTTCATGGGATCAGCGATTTGGCGCGGGGTGACCCCCGGGGGAATCAGATCTCAGACGGCATCCTTCGCTGGAGGTTGAGCGTTCCCTTCAATCCGGTCTGCTCCTCTATCTGCACGAGTCGGAGAAGACGCTTCAGCAGCGGAGCTGGTTAGGGAAACGGGTTATGGAGTTGATGAACGAGGAGAGGTATCTCGAGACCTATTTGAGTTTCAAGGGCGCCAGGGGTCGGCTGGTTGACAGGGATCCGACTGACATTGGGCAGAGGATATGAGCCCCTTCGCAGGATGGCGCGTTTCCTCAAGTTTTGCGGGGCTGACACGGAGTGAGTATTGGACGGTGGTGTATGGACGGAAAGGCCACATCACGCAGCAGAGTCATGATTTTATGAGGACCTGGCTGAACCAGTGTGCGTAGGTAGCGATCATAGGGGATCCGGTTTTAGTGGCTGAGTATCATGATGTAGTGAGGAACACAGGCAGCAAGAAGAAGGCGATCGTCGCGGTCGCGAGGAAGCTATCGGTTCGGTCATGGCATTTCGCGGAGTTTCATGAACGGTATGAACCGGGTTTGGTAGAGGAGCAAGTAGTTGCGGGGTAGGTATCCTCAGGGTTTCAAAGAAAGATGTTTGGTTGAGACTTTTTCAGAAGGAGCTGTACGAAGTTGATTCTCCTTATGGCTCTTACGAAGCAAGATTAAGGGTTAGGTTGGCATCGTTTCCGGATTTTCCCAAACAGAAAACGGTCGTGAGCGCCCACTGGTCCGAACAAGCAGGAAGAGCGGGCCCTGAAATCTCTTATTTGAAGCTCAACAATTTTGCCAGGAGGGAGATTTCTCTCTTCCCTTTCATCATAGCGGAGATACGGCAAGGGAGAGCGACCCTTAGTGCCCAGAAAGGTTCGCGACAATTCCCGTTTTTCCCGCCGGAGACGGAAAGAAAGGAGATGGCCAACCACGATTTGGGCTGCAGAACACGTTTGACCTGCGGTCGCGAATGGTCGACTATGTCGCCGACAGCGCGATCTGGGAGGCGCCGGGTCGGTAGCCCGCATAGGAAGGCGCGTAAATGGCTGAGGCCCTGCCAAGAGAAGGGGCTTGGGGGGCGCGGTTTTGGAGGAGCGGAGGAGAGCGCGACGGCACATTCCGGCCAGGATGCCCGTGGAGGTGGAGGAGTGGCTGGTGGGGCTACGATAGAGTCATCCGGCTCTAGCCGCCAGAATGACTAAAGATGTACTGCGGACTCGGCCAGTCCACCAGGGGATCGCACGCCCTATTCCTCAGCAGGAGTTGGTGAGGCGCGCGACCAACACACGAAAGCAGAGGGATCTGCTGCCGCTGAGGAAGCCGCTGTACCTTTCCTGGACATCACGATGAGCGCGAAGGCTTCGTCGGATGTAGACACATAGTCGCGGCAGATGTGGGCACGGGAAACCCACAGTATAACCTCCTAGCCCTGGGCGTGCGGACCGGCGGGGAGCGACATGCATATGGCGGCGGCACACACTCCACCCATGCGGCGCTCCTTGTGGGGCCTCGGCCCAGTTAGCCTTCGCACGAGGGGTAGAGCTCAGGGAGCTGGCCATTTGGACGCTCTAGTGCTGGCAGCGAATTCGTCCGGTGGCGTAGCAGAAGAGGGGCAGACTGCCCTTTCGTAGGCAGCCTAGCCGGGGGTCGAACGGAGCCCATCCCTTGCCGAGCATCAAGCTGCCAGAGCCCGTGGCGGCGTGGCAAGGCTGGTCCACGAGGGGCTTTACGACCTCGGGGAACCTCGGGGCGGAAGGGAGTTTCAGGTCATGTCCCGGTTCGAGGCGCCGTTGTTTGGGAGCAGAAAGGTCTGTCTGCGGCACGAAGCCAGCGCGACGACCTTCGCCGGACCCACGGGTCAGTCTGTTCGCAAATGGTGAACATCACTCCGTTGTCCAGGTGCATGCGCCTCTTGTGCTCAAGATTCAGTGCCTCGCGTGGGGATCGGGCTGGCCCTGTATCCCTTATTTGGCCTTCCTATTTTAGATAGGCAACAACTGCACGAAGTATTTGACGCCAGGAGCAGGGAATCAGGAACTCGGACAATGGCATGGAGAACCGGATTGCCGCATGGTATGGTGAGCCCCAGCGAACCCGCACCGCGCGCTCCTGCAGGGGGCCGAACTGTGACCATCGTGTCCGTCCGCGCCGTAGTGCGTGCGTGGATGGTCAAAAGGGGCAGGGTAAGCGCCAGGACGCGCTCAAACTGCCGAGTGGGTGTGGCTCGCCCTGGTCCGGCCAGGTTGCAGTACGCTTCTTTTCACTTCGGGGCGGAGCCCGCAGTCAGCGCGCCTGACCAGTCACGTACCTCGCTATTGTCCTGACGATGACAGGCATGCTCGGTGCATCTGCCTTCCAGGAGGCTACCACTCTGTTGGATGCATCAATGACAATGATCACCGGAAGCTCCAGTCCAGGGAGTGCCCCCAGCAGTGCCTCTTCGCTGGCTGAGATGAATGGAAAGTCCAGTTTGTGGACCCGCGCCCACTGGGCATACCTGGCTCGCTCGAGCTCTCCGCAGCCGATCACCTGCACGACCGCCGGCCCTGCCTTGCGCGTTGCCTCCTTGAGCCCCCTCAGATATGTGAGGACACAGTCCTGGCACTGGAATTCAGAGTATGCAAACACGATGCGAATGCCACGCACACCTTCTACACCTGGTGAAAGGTAGGAGATGGGGAATACCTTGGTTTCCAAACGCAGCAACTTGGGCGTGACCTTCGACTTGCGCGACAGATGCACCGTGACCCTCGGGGCAACGGCCACCACCAGCACGCCGAGCACCGCATAATAGGTCCAGGTAGCAAGCGTCTTTGGTCGGCTCATCTCTTAAAAAGGTACCTTACGACACGCAGGTTACCGGCTTCATTCTCCCGTCCCGCCCTTTGGGGCGGCGCCAGCAGGAACAGATTGTTGTCGGCGGCGTACAAGACCGGCCACGGCGGCGAAATGATCTCTTCCTTATTCACTACCTCGCCCGTCTCCTTGTCGAACAGTTCTATGTACCAGTTGGAATTGATTATCAGGTTTAGGATAATTGTCCTCTGATTGAGAAAGTACCCACAGTACACCCCATCGCGAGAAGTCTTTCTCGACCGGATTGTAGCCATCACTGCTCGCGGGGAACTGTCCGGAGCATCTCGCTCTATCCTTTTGAAGCCCTTGTAGCTGCTATGGTACACATGGGTCAGCTTGCCCGTCAGGTCATATCTGTAGATTTGGTTCTCAAATGGCGTCACGATGAAGAAACCTGCCTCGCGGTCGTAAAGTAGCGCTCCGAATCTTAATCCATCTCTGAACAGAAGATTTCTGAGATCTTTGCACACTTCCTTCAGCTCGAACAGCAGTCTCGACCGCCCTGTAGTCATGTCTAGCTCGGCCAGCCACAGCTGGTCTGGCCGAGGGTCGTACCAGCTGACAATGGTGCTATTGCGTACCACAGACTTGTAGGACGGCCAGTATTTCCTGGCCCTATGCACCCTCTGGACTCTCTCCCCCCGGAACAGGATGTAGTAGTCCGGGGGGCTGGAAACAATAAACTCCGTGGAGCTCAGCCTCTGCATTCCTTACACTGAAAGCTTGTGGCCCGGGAGGCTGTCTTCAACGGTAAGGGCTCTGTAGTTCCTGTGTTCCAGGTCAATGTAGGACAAGGAATCCGACATTCTGTCAAACACCACGCAGGCCGTACCCAGGAAGATGAAATTGTCGATATCGCCTACAACCAATCCCTCGTAATCCAGATCTATGGTATCCTGAAGTTGGAAATAATTGAAGAAAGCAGGGTACTCCTTGTTGTCCGCGATATGACGAACAGTTCTGCTCCTCGAACCTGGCGTGCCGTACGCTGGGGCCCAGGCCATTAAGAGCCCGAGCAAGAAGGAAACTGTCCCCACCAGGACCACGCGTCGTTGCTGCATAGGATGACCCTCGCGATCAGCTGAAAATCCTTCGGATTTAAGGAGGCAGGACCGCTTCTCAGCGGCCCTGCCTATCCACCACCTTCCCTTTGGACTCACTCCTGCAGACACGGACAGAAGCAGTGGCTAACCGGTCCCCAGCACTCGTCACCGGGCTGACTGCAGTCGAACCCACAGCCCATCTGGGAGCGGCCATCCCGGTCGATACAGACGCAGTACTGATGGATTCGAAAACGCTTATCCTGTTCCGCGTAGTCTGCCTCGGCCGTCCTTGTCCACATAAAAGTAACCCAAGCAAGGAAGCCGATCAAAGATAGCAGAACCGCCTTGACAACAGCGTTGCTACCCACAGCTGGCATGAACTTCATGGCTCCTCCCGTTCTATGGTGGACAGAGGCCCCAAGTTGGAAAGCTCCTGGCCCTGTCTCGGTAATTCTTGCTCCAATAGGTGGCGAGCGTATGATCTGCCCTTGGGCCATACTGTTCTCGCCAACCAAGAGAGCTACGATGCTGCGCGTTCTTCACCCGCTGGTCCTTCAGCCGACAAGTGGTGGAATCCCGGGACCCAGGTGTTTCTCTGCGCTGGGCTGCCTGCCTGGGCGCCTTGAACGCTTGCCGGTAGCCCCGTATTGGGAACCGCCCGGCAGCGAAAAGACTGCCGGGGTGGCCCCTCCCGCTTTCCAGCGTCGGCCGACTGGTGTCAGCGGAAGGACGGGGAGTAACGATACCTGATGACGCAGAAGTTCCCTGGCTGCTGGCCCTCCGCGGTGCCGGAGGGAGGCCCCAACAGGAGAAGAAAGTTGTCGCCCGCGTACAGTAGGGGCCAGGGCGGGACTATGCGTTCCCGATTAAGCACCCGCCCACTCTCCTTGTCGAACAATTCAACACAGTTGTCTTGCCCCATTATCAAGCTGAGGAGCAGAACTTGCTTGTTGAGCAGATAGGCACCACGAGCCCAGTCTGTACCACTCTTTGCCCACTGCCGCCACTACGCCATCACGCCGCCTGGCGAGCTATCCGGCGCATCCCGCTCCGGGCGTCTGAAGCCCTTGTACGTACTACGATAGATCCGCTCCAGCCTCCCGCCGTTATCGTACCTGTAGATCTGGTTCTCGAATGGCGCGACGACGAAAAACCCCGCCTCCTTATCCCAGACCACAGCCCCTTCAACTCTGCTCCGAAAGGTCAGATTGCGCAAACTCTGAGCGACCTCATCGAGCCGCCACGGCGGGCGCCAGCGTCCACTCGCGACCTCCAGCTCGGCCAACCATAACTCCGCTGGGCGTGGGTGGTGCCAGACGGCAAGGCGGCCCTCTCCTGCTGCAAACTTGTAGCAGGCCCCAAGCCCTTTGGCTCGAACCACTCGCCTGATGCAGTCCCTTTCAAACAGTACATAGTAATCAGGGGGGTAGAGACGACGAAACTTGTCTCATCAAGGCGTTGAATGCCGGCTACCCAAAGGTCATGGCCTGGAAGGCTATCCTCTACCGTCAGCGTCTTCCACTTGCCCGCATCCAGATCGACATAGTAGAGAGAGTCCGACATCCTGTCAAAAAAGACGAGGGCTGTCCCCAGGGCGACAAACTTGTCGATATCCCCCACCACAAGCCCGGGATAGTCCAGAGAGATAGTGTCTTGAACCTGGCAATAACTCCAGAAGGCACCGAAAGAGGTCTGAATGGCATGTCGCTCGGCGCCACCCTGTTGGGCCCACCCCCAGTCCGGAGAGCCCCCAACAAAGCAGGAGGCAGAAACCAACCCAGAGTGCCACACGGGGGGGCGCCGTCTTGCCTCTTCTCCTGAGTTCTGCTTGTTCACGGGTGCACACGGATTACGTCCTTCACGAACGGACTGGCGAAAGCGCGAGTGCTACTCCTGCTAGCAGGGGCAGAAGCAATACTTGGATCTCCAGCAATCGTTTCCTGAGTTCTCGCACATGAACCCGCATCCCCATTCGAAGCTATTGCTCCCAGCGTCATAGCACCGGCAAAGGTTCGGTCCGTCGAAGAACCTGTCTTGCACTGGGTAGTCAGCTTCCGCCAATTTGGTAGTAGAAAACGTCAGCCAGGCTGCAAACGCCAGGGCCGCACCGGCGACCAGCCGTAACGGCCAGTTGAAGGATCTGCTCCTAGTGCTCATGCTAATTCGCCCTCCCAGTTGGACCATTCGCCCCTCGCCCTCCCCCGATGCTCAGTCTGGCCCCGGTCACTGCACACACCCACACGGGCGCTAGCCTTCCAGCGAATCGGCCGGGGCCTGTTAGCTTGCTCCCTCCGGCCACCTGCACATCGCCGTCTCAGCCGTAAGGAAAAAAAAGTCGCTTTCTGTCAAGGCCTTTTTTGTGCCACATTGCCCTAGCATCGCCGGTCAGGAAGGGTGGAGCGCGCCCCCGATGCCGGGCAACACCAAA
>FWPU01000177.1_pt1 | contig 198435 bp, 184 predicted proteins | sample 2228361 | NCBI WGS metagenome assembly FWPU01 (sample SAMEA103939777, study PRJEB20133) | metagenome | reverse complement strand
GATGGAGGATGTATCTGGATGGCGGAGGTGGCAGAGGTGCAAGAGATGGTGCCCTGGATCAGAGGATGGGGGGCAGATGTCGAGGTGTTAGTACCAGTAGAATTACGAGAGACACTGATGGGTGAGACCAAAAAAATGGCGGAACAGTATGGATGGTTTGTTTCTTCACAACCAAGTGAGAAATCGTCTACGCTGGATGATTTCTTTGGAGGGAGGGGCTAATGTCATACTCATTGTATCCTTATCAAAAACGAGTCAAAGACCTGATCCAGCGTGGTCAGTCGGTTATCCTGCAAGCTCCGACCGGTTCTGGGAAGACCCGTGCAGCGCTGGCACCGTTTATCGAAGCATTCTTTGACTTACCGGAAGAGGCTTTCCCCAAACAATGTCTCTATACCGTCCCCATGCGCGTGTTGGCTAATCAATTTGAATATGAGTACCGGCAGTTGTCTGAATCCTATGAACGGCGATTCAGGAACCGGTTGCAAGTGACAATACAAACCGGCGAACGTGCCACTGACCCCAAATTCGAGGGTGATCTGGTGTTTACCACACTGGATCAAGTGCTGAGCAGTACACTGGCTATTCCCTATAGTCTTTCCGAAGGGCGGTCTAATCTGAATGTGGGAGCGGTCTGGAGTTCATATCTAGTTTTTGATGAATTCCACTTGTTTCCCCTGGAAGCCAGAAATGCCACGTTGCAACTGCTCAAGGTGTTTGGTCGCTATGTGCCTTTCATCTTAATGACCGCTACTTTCTCGCAGACAATGCTTACCGAAATTGCTGATCTGCTCGGGGCTAAACCAGAAGTGCTGAGTGAGAAGGAGGTCGAGGCGATTGAAACCCGCGAGATCCAGCAACGCAAGGAGCGATACTTACAGATTATTCCGCAGACTATCACACCGCAAGCAGTTTTGGATACCCATGATCGCCATTCGCTGGTGGTATGTAATACAGTAGATCGAGCACAGGAAATTTATGATGGATTGATAGAGGACGGCTGCCATCCGATACCGTTTGCTGTACCCGATCTGATGCCACTTTATGACGCATTACGCGCTGCTTGCAATGTCGATGAACATCGACGTGTGCTTGAAAGGATCATTCGGGAAATACGCGACCGATATCTCTCTACATCCAGCTCTTCTCCGTGGGTAATGGTGTTGCATAGTCGTTTCGAGATGCCGCATCGTCAGGTAAAAGAAGCGTTGCTGCGGACATTATGGGGACCAGACAAAGAAATACGCGAATCCTCACCTTCAATGATCGTCGTCGCTACGCAAGTTGTCGAAGTGGGCTTGGACATTACCAGCCAAACATTGCACACGGAAATCGTACCGGCAGCCAGTGTAATACAACGCGCTGGTCGTTGCGCACGCTATCCAAGTGAACAAGGTCAAGTATATATCTATCAGGTTCCACCGAAGCAGAACGGTGAGCTGAACTATGCCCCTTACGATAGTAGCAAGATGGAGGAACAGATCTGCAAATTTACCTGGCAAGCGTTACAGACACGGCACAATACGGTCTTGCGCTTTAAAGATGAACAGGAAATCATCAACATCACGCACGAGGAAGCTGACCGTGCAATGTTACGTCGGATGAAGGAAGATGAAGGCAATATTTGGGAGAAAATCACCCAAGCCATTGCTTTTCGCGAAACCAGCGTGCGGCGTGATCTCATCCGTCCGATAGACAGTCGTACCTTGATCGTCTATGAGCCACCTGCCGACTTGACTGAGGAAAGTCCTTTCCGCTTTGAGGGCTTTTCGCTCTGGCACGGCAGCCTGCGCGGCAAACTACCAGTACTTCAGCAACAGAGGCAGGAATTAGATCTGCCGTGGGCATTACGCTATCCTGTTCCCCAGAAGGATGAGGAAGATAGTCGTATTCCTGTTGCTTATCGCTGGCTTGATGTCGAAAGGCCTGAAGATATCTCCAGTTCTCTGTTGTTCGCCGTGCATCCAAGATTGATCGCTTATGACGCTGAGCGAGGATTTCAGTTAGGCGTAAGCGGAGAGGGTGACTACCGTTCGCCACAGATTGAGAGGCGGAGTAAACGCCCAGAATACGACGGTTACCTGCTAGAATCCTATCCCCAGCATATTGCTGCAATGCGTAACATCTTCGACCAGCGTTTTCGCAAGCGTTTGGTATGGCTGGCACATCGGCTAGAGAAAACATCGGAGGCCAAGGGAGCTGCTGAATTGCTAGAGAGGGCTGTACGGCTGGCCATTGCCTTGCACGATGTGGGAAAATTAGATGAACGCTGGCAGCGCTGGGCAGTCAGGTATCAAGAGGCCATTGGTGAAGGCAAGCCACCGTTTCTTGTCGTCCATACACATTATGAACGCGGTAATCCAGTACACGAGGAAGCGCTCAAGAAGACGCGGCGATACAAGCCCGGAACCCATGCTGGTGAAGGAGCTATGGCCTCAGCGCAAATTCTGTGGGAAGTACTGAACGGCAAGATTAACCAAGGACTGTACCGGGCGACAGTAACTGCTATTGCCCGTCATCACAGCCCCAGTTTAGCAGAAGCAAATCCTTTTCGGCTTCATCCTGAGGCAAAGCAGGCTGTTGCCGAGGCACTGAGCACTGCTGGTGAAGATGGGTGGCGCTCCTGGGCACAATGGCTGATTTCAGCGAGCGAAGGGCCTAATTTGGAAAGGCGCCTTCTTCAGCCAGGAACGGAGGGCGGTTGGGAGAACTGGCTATTATATTTTACCATCGTGCGGTATCTCAGATTGTGCGATGGCCTCTCGCAGGAGGAATAACTTAGACCAGAGGAGGCGAACCGTATGAACGCTTTAGAAATCCGACTACGCACACTCACTCCCCTGTGGACTGGTGGTGTAGACCAAACTATAGACCGTTTGCACGAGACCGGGTTAATCGGCTCGTTGCGCTGGTGGTACGAGGCGCTGGTGCGCGGGCTGGACGGACATGCCTGTGATCCGGCGAGTGACGACCGTTGTCCGGATGAGCACGGCAGGCGTTGTGCAGCGTGCGAGTTGTTTGGTTGCACAGGGTGGGCACGCAAGTTTCGGTTGCGCGTATCGGACAAAGCCGGACACCGGAGTCAAGCCGGTTTTGAGCGCGGTACAGATTTTAAACTCCAGTTCCTGGAATTGCGTCCGATGAACAGCGAAGAGAAATGGCTATTGGTTAAAGCTATCGAGATTGCAGCAAAGTATGGAGCGCTAGGGGGCAAGACGACACTCAAGCCACAAAAGAAGCCTAAAGTGGGAAGCGATTACGGAGTAGTGGAGTGGCGGAGTAGTCCCACCTTGAAAAAACCGGATATCAAAAAATATTTGCACAGTAGTAACTGGCGCCAAGCACAAACTAAGTTGCCCGACATGAAATACTTTTTCTTCGTCTGTGGAAGATTTTTATGGCGTAAGCAGATTAACAAACTTCTAGGCTTGTCTGAGGATGGTAAGCAAGTAATCGGACAGGAGGAATTTCAAAAGTTTCTACGTGGTCGACGCGGAGAGACTGACCGACCTGCGATTAGCAAAAAGCTCTTTTCCTTTCGTGCAGACAACGGACGCGTGTGGGGTTATACAGGTGACATTGCCATGCGGGATAGGGTGATAAAAGAGATCCGTAAGGAACTGGGCGAAGGAAATTTTGTCAAAACTGGCGAGGAGGTGCTCAATGAGCTATGACTTGTACGTCCAAAAGCCACAAGGTAATTGGGCAACCCGGTTACGGTTGCTGGTGACCCATGATAAACCCTTGCCACAATATCTCAAACTGATTCATGGACAGATAAGCAAGGGCAAGCAACTACAACGCGGCAAATTTAACGAACTTATTGCCGAGGAACTCACACGGCTGCATTCTCTTGGTTTAAAGCAACCTGTTGCCCCAGATTTTAGACTCTTGCCAGTTGGTAGTTGGTTCCTGCAATTTAAATTTGCTCTCGCTAAGCCCTATATCAGCAAGGACGACGACCCGTTTTATGTGGCCGAGAGTGTTAACCCGGTGCACAAAGATAAGGTGTTCAAGGTGCCGATGGTTGCGGCATCGAGTTGGAAGGGCCTCTTGCGCTGGACAACAATGCAGGTGCACCTGGTAGAAGAAAAAGACACATCAAGCACCGAAGAATTCGCCAGGCGACGATTCGCCCACACTCTGCTCTTTGGCGATGAGAAGGGTGAAGAAACTGGTGAAACAAAGGATTTCGCCCGATACCTGGATAACTTAAGGATAGACGCTAAGCCGTTCTATCGGCAAAAAGTGCAGGGATATTTTCAGTGGAACAAAAAAGATGGCCTGCCACACCATGGTGGACAGCTAATGTTCTACCCTACATTCTTTGATTTGATTGATGTGGAGGTTATCAATCCACACTCGCGTGCGACCAAAGCAGGTACACACCCAATTTATCTGGAATGCGTTCCTGCTGGCGCCAAAGGAATCTTCTGCCTGCTCTATGTACCCTTTGACTTGGTCAATCATACAGATAAGAATGAAATTTGCGCACAAGCGAAAGAAGATTTGCAAGCCATTGCTAAGGCAGTGCAGGCGATGATGCTCATCTATGGCTTTTCTGCCAAGCGTACCAGTGGTTATGGGACAGCAGAGAACAACATCAAGGGTGTGGTACATACACATGCAGAGGAGAAGAAACTCACCCAGTTAAGCAAATTGGCCCAGGAGGTGTCCCATGTCGAATTCTAAATTGCAAGTGCTGGTAGATAAACGCAAGGCGATTTTACTGGTGGAGATGGTAGCACTGTTGCATGATATAGGAAAACTGAGCAGTCAGTTCCTTGACCAAATGTCCTTGACACCTTCGAATCATTCAGCCGGATTTGAACACGAAAACGCCGTTGAGAGGGTTAATGGGTTTGTGGATGCGCAATTTCTTTCCGCTCTGAAATCGTCTAAACTGCGAAATCTTCTGCGCTGGAATTCCATTAGCAAACAGGAACAAATAGGGCAGCTTCTTGACATGATCTTACATCATGATAAAGGCAAACATAGCGCTTTTCTTGTGAGGCTGTTAAATCGGTGCGACGGAGTAGACTCTGGTGCTGACAAGGGGACTACAAGAGCAGAAGATTTGCCGAAGGAAGCGAAACAGCCTTTTAATAAGACATTTGTCTCTACGGCTTTTGGTGCCGAACCCAAACTCATTGTTCCGAAAACTCTTGACGATACCAGACTGCGGCTCACACAAGAGTTGGGCAGCTCTTTGCCAAAAATGCTTGATCCTAGTTTATTTTCTGAAACACGTTTGGAAATTTTGCAATCCATTCGTTCTGCCTATTTAAATGGGCTCGGGGAAACACGCCGTTCGGCAAATGATGTGACGCTGTGGGATCATTCATTTTCGGTTGCAACACTTTATAAAACTTCACTGGCCACTTTTCTCATGACTGGTACCCTTGATATAGGTCAACTTCGTTGGCGCCTGCTACGTGTCAACTTTGACGTGCTGGGCCTGTATGCTCGTGCCCTCAAGATTGCCGATCTGCTGGGGTATCAGGAAGCAGTGCACAAAGCCTGCGACGCAATAAAGCACCTGATCGAAGATGAATATCCGCTGGGTAATGAAATATATCGCGATACCACGGGCATATACTTCACCTTCCCTGATATTGACCTGATAGCAGAGCTGAACCAGGAAATTCGTTGCCGCATAGAAGAGATCGAGCCGGAACTCGTCCCACGTATCCAGGTTGGACAGACAAAAGGGTAGACGGCAACAGAGCAGTTGAAAAAATTGTTGGTAGAACAGCGAACGAAAGCGCACACGGAACTTGCCCTCCCAATCACGACCGAAACCCTATCGCTCCACTGGCAACAGCAATGGAATAATCTTCCCAGTGGCAAATGGGAAGTCTGTCCTGTCTGCCGTCTGCGTCCAAAGACAGAAGATGCGGAGGTATGCGAGCATTGCAGAAAACGACGCGACTCACGGATTGCGTGGTGGCAAGACAACCCAACTCAAACCATCTGGATAGACGAAATCGCTGACCACAATGACCGGCTGGTGCTCATCGTCGGCAAGTTTGGGTTAGAAGAGTGGCTCTCTGGAGATTTGGTGCAGACACTGTTGGTCAAGGCGGTGGAGAACAATCCAAATGGATGTGTATCCAAGAACCCTTCCCCTGCCCGCTTGCGCCGCATTTGGGAAACAACGCAGCGGTTTTGGGATCAGACGGTAACCGGCATTCTTACCCAACTTCCTGATCGTACTCGCTGGGAATTGATCCCAGACGCAACATTGGCACAGCACCTCCCACCCGAGCAGACCGTTTGCGATGGCACACTCAATGGGCAACCGATCAGTGTCTTCCGCATTGGAAACCGCTTGCTCACCATTTCCTTTGCTGCTGAACTATATCCAGGAACGCTGCGCATCTCTTGGGAGGAGAGAAAACGGAAGAGGCGCACTGAACTGGTCATTAGCAGGGTGTGCAAGGCCGAGGGAGAGTTGGCCAAATACCGCTGTTATCGTCCTGTTCTCACTTTACTGACTTCTCCAGACCAATTCTTCGTTTTAGTACCGGCCAGTGATGCTTTAGAAGTGGCGGAAAAAATTCGTCAGGCTTACACTCGAGAATTTGGCAAGGTACAGAACCGTCTACCGCTTTTTCTAGGACTGGTCTTCTTCCAGCGCAAGATGCCGCTCATGGCAGTAATGGATATGGCACGCCGGATGCTGGAACAGGTGGAGTTCCAAGAGGAATCGTGGAAAATTGCCAAAGTAGAAAATGGGCAGATTACCTTCGAGCATGGCTTTTCCTGGAATGTACCAACAACGATGGGTGATGGTTCGCCTGATATCTGGTATCCCTACTTTTTCGTAATAGAAGATAGCTCCAGTTACCAATTTTGCTTTCAAGTCAAAGAAGGCAAATACAAGAACTGCCGGCTTGTACGTGTGTCCGAGGAGTTGGAGGATAAAGAGGTGTGGGTGTTGCCTTCACGTTTTGCCTATATTTACCTGGAGCACACGGCGCAGCGATTCGAGTTTGATCCACAAAAAGAGGGAATGTTATTGGAGGATCTGCCACGCTTGATCAAGATGTGGGAGGGGATTCGCAAAACCCCGGCGATGACCGATACAAAACTGCAAGCCATCCGCGCTCTGTTTGAAGCTAAATGGCAACTGTGGCGGTTGGCTGAACGTAACAGTACAGACTATCCCCAGCGGCGGGAAACATTTAAGCAGTTGCTCGAGATTACTCTCAGACGGGACCATGTCACAGCAGTATCGATAGAGGATGTGCTGGAAGGGCGTTTTCGACGCTGCCTGGATTTGTATCTGCAAATTCTCAAACAACACGTAAAGGAGAGAGAGCATGAACAATACTCAGAGTCAGAAACTGTTTGAAATCCCCCGATATTTTGCCCTGGCGCTCGATCCGATCCACGTGGGCACGGGCGGCTATCGACTGGGACGCGTGGATATGACCATTATGCGCGAGGTAGGGACCAATGTACCTAAGATTCCAGGGACGAGTATTACAGGAGCGTGCCGCACCTATGCGGCGATGCAAGAACCGAACAGATTTCCTCATTGCGCAGGACAGGGACAACCGGATACAAGACGCGGCTATCAAGGACACTGCGGTAAACCCGAATGTCCGATCTGTGTCACCTTCGGTTTTGTGCACTCTGACAAGAGTTTTCAGGGGCTGGCACAATTTATGGATGCGCAATTAGTCCTCTTTCCGGTGCATTCGCTGGCAGGTCCGGTATGGGTGACCTGTCCTGATATATTGCATGATCTCGACGTGAATGCGACAGAACTGGATGATGGTGCGGTGTGCGTGGCAAGCGGCGTCAAAGTGAGCAAGCAGTTGAACCTGGGCTGGCTGATGCTAAAGGCCACGACAGGTTTCTCCCTTAACGGTAAATTAAACGAGGTGCCGCAAGAAATCTGCAACCGCACCGTGCTGGTTTCGAGCAAGATGTTCAGCCACATTGTTAACGACAACCTGGAAGTACGAACATCGGTGAGTATTGATCCTCAGACAGGTGCAGCGGCTGAACGAGCACTCTTCACCTATGAAGCCTTGCCGCGCACAAGTGTATTAATGTTTGAGGTGGTGATCAGTGATCCACGCTTTTATCGCATTGATGGCAAGATTCCGCTGGACGGCAATAGGAGCAAAGTGAAGGAGACGGTGGAGAATGGTCTGCGGTTGTTTGAAGCACTGGGGGTGGGTGGGATGAACACACGTGGGATGGGGCGGCTGCGTATTCTTACCCTAACGGCTTCCAATGGCTAACACTATAGGCTTGCCGAAGAGAAAAGTAGCAGGAGGTAGCTATGAATGCAAAAAATCTCGATCAACTGTGTGCACAGTATGGTTATGAGATAGCCAAACAAGTGCACCAGGTGCTTGGCAAAAACGCGGAAAACCACATAACCAAATCGCTGGGTGTGCTACAAGAAGATGGTGTATACGCGTTCTTTTTGTATCAGGTCTCGCGAGGCGAACGAGAAAAACAGGGAGCGGAACACCTGAAAGAGCAAGCGACTGCCTTGCTCAAAAAAGTAGAGATCCAACCGTTTGATGCCGTGCTCGATCCTCTTGAGGCTGTACGCGGTAATAAACAAATCAAAGGTCTGGCAGACCATCTCGACCAACTCCTGCTCGCCAAACGTCTGCTAGAGCAGGCGTTGATTTACGCGCGCTATCACGTTAAATCGTTGGAGGAAGAGCAATGAGCTGGCATTGTTTTCGTTTGAAATATGAACTGCATAGTCCATTGCACATTGGCTATCACAAAGTGGACAACGTACAGCGCACGCGCTACTACATCCTGGCTCGCAATCTCTGGGCGGCAATGACAGAACAGTTGACGCGCAGTGGGTTTCATACCAACGGAGCGCCAGAAGGAGACTATCAGAAGATCGGCGAATGGATAGCAACGCATCTTGCCTTCGGTTACTTTTTTGTCTGGGAAGAGGATGCACCACTCATTCCCCACTACGATGAGAAGGGGCTTCATTATGGCAAATGGTCTCAATACGCGTTTGAACGCCGCTACCTTTCATCACATGTGACCACCGCGCTGGATGCAGCCACGACCTCGACCGAAGAGGGCAGCCTGCATGAGGTTGAGTCCATCGTGCCGCTCTATAAAAAAGAGAATGGCACAAGTCAACGCACGCAAATCAGTGGCTGGGTGTTCCTGGATGAGATGGCACAGGCGCTGCTCGGCGATAAACAAAAGTGGTTGCCCGAGATTTGGATAGGAGGCGAACGACGCTACGGCTTTGGGCGGCTGCGGTTAGTAGATTTCACCGAAGTTGAACGGTTAAATGATTACGAGGTGAAAAAGGATGGTGAACGTCCGCAAGTGCTGGTTGATAAGGAAAAACCATTGCTGGCGCACACCCTTATACAGCATGTGGAAGGGCGGGGGATGATCGAGCTACTGGTGGGGCGCGAGACGCGCCGGGATAGTCAACGTTTCGGAACCGAGTTAACCAGGGTACAAGTGTGTTGGATGCCCGGATCTGTCCTATCCCGACCCATCTTCTTGCAAATCCGCCGTGATAATCTGTGGGAGTTTCTGAATGTTGCAAATGATCGATGAACAGCGACACAGGCTGTCCGCCAATCCATATGCACTGCACTTAAAACAGGAGACGGAGGAAATGAATGCATTTCAAGATACCTACTATGTTCCCAAGCAAACCGGCACATATGCAGATGTACTAATCACCTACGGACTGGCGACGCTGATTGATCGTCTTTTCCAGTATGGTAAGGGGCAACATGCTACCTGGCGTATTGAGATTGTGGATGATGGTTCACACTATTTAGTGAAATTGAGCGAGGCGTTGCAAGAGGCATGGATACAAAAGTGTTCGTTCTTCTCCAGTTTAGCGCCGTCTATCACAAGCAGTTCAAAAGAGAAACCATCAACTTCAACACCAACTCGCGATGTAGATATGACGTGGGAACAGGTTCGCGCTTATCAGCAACAGCGTTCTACCCTGTGGGATAAAGGCATACGAGGCTCTGATTTAGAGCAGCAATTGCGTGATCTGGAACCTCCAATGGACTGGACAATTGTTGCTTATCTTGGAGACTTTCGTATGCAGGCAATGGGGATCTACAATCGCATTGTGAGTCAGTGGACGAGCAGCCAGGAGCAATTTTCCCGTTTACTAGAAATTTTCCTTTCCCTTTACGCAACCCCGGAAAATGATGTCCAAGGGGTACTTCAGGAATGGGCACGTATGGCAAAAGAGATAAGTGTCAAATCGCAAGAGACAGCTTCTCAACTGCTCAATCCCCATCAAGGCAAAGGGCAGAACGAACCCAAGGCTAATACGCTCCGCATGGACAATATCAAAGACCGCCCCTGGCCGGAGGAATTTCTCAAGGCGGTAGGACTGTGGGCCTGTCTGGCTCCGCGTAAGGTGGTGGATACCAATGATTGGAAGGTCTATGTTCTTGCTCCTATGCGCCTGTCTTTTCGTGCCCATCAGGAGGCTTTCCGTCGTTTCAACCGTTACCTGTGGAACGAGCGGCGTAGAGATGAAACTAGTCTCAAGAGTGACATCACTAGCCTGTTGCTCTTTAACCGCGCCTGGCTGGATTACCTGGAAGCCGCTCAGCGTGATGAATATGATTTCGACGCAGATCTAAACTCACTTGCACCCGAAAAAGTGGTAGCAGGTTTTCATGTAGCTCAGTTCAAATTACTTAGTCGTAATGCCTACACGATGGTTAACCTCTCATTCTTGAACCTGCCAGCGTGGAGCGGCCAATTACAAAATCAGGCAGAAGTCCGTCAACTTAAGGAGGTGATAGATGAACATCTGGAAGTTATCCGTGAAATAAAAGAAGCTCGCAGTGATGGTTATGACCTGTTGCGACATTACCGCCGCAGAACGCTCCGTGCTCTGCGTGCCACCAGGGAAACTCGCAGTGATGGTTATGACCTGTTGCGACATTACCGCGATTTTGTGGCGGGTAGTAATTGGGGTGCCTTCTTTGACTTTGCTGCCAGTTACAGTCATGAGATCATTCGACGCTACAACACTGGAGAGCGTTGGGTACCCACATTTACCACTTCTTTGTTACGGAGGTTAATTATGACTAACAACAAACCCCTTTTACCTATCGTCGAAAATGAAGGTTTTCAGAACGTAGCCTATGCTATCCGTCATAGCACCGTCATTCCTCAAAGTCGCAAAGCCCAGAACAAGGAAACTCTCTACGAGATTCGTTATGGGTTAGGGGCAGAACTCAAGCGCAAAGCCACTGTGCGCGATGAATTCATTGTGGCACTTAGCAACTTTATGCAGAACTATAATCAGGAGAATACTCAAGTTTTGGAAAACACACAAAAGCAGATGCGACGAGATTTGCGGACTTCGGATATTCGAGAGGTTGTCCGGCTGGTAGATGAATACAATTCTGAAGTCGTTGCGAATCTGTGGATCGCTTTTGGATATGCCCGCGAACAGCGCGAAGATGTTGAGACCGATAAAGTCAACTGAAGCACTCACTCTAATCCCAAAATGGAGGTAAAACCATGAACGATCTGCAACCTGCTTATAGCCTATCTATTTCTGGTCGCTTGACCCTGGAATTGCACTCACTCAACAACGAGGGCGGCGAGGGCAACCAAACCATGACCCGTATGGTCACCTTAGTGGATGCAACAGGCAACATTCACAAAGTCAACGCTATCAGTGGTGATATGTTCAAGCATATTCAGGCTGAACACTTCTATCGCCTTGCTCGAGAGAGTGGACTGGCCTTGTGTGCCGGATGTCAAGCTTTCCGTTCCGACCGGATTCTGGGAGATAGCAACTTCATCAAGAGTTTACCCAACCAGGATGCAGAGACAATCACAAAACTACTAGAGACATGTGCGCTGGATGACACCGAAGGGACATTGATCGCTCGTGGGGCACGGTCTATTCCACGCAAATCGATAGCGGAATTTGGTTGGGTAGTTGGTCTTCCCGATAAGGTACGTACCGAATCCTATTTTCATGTGCGCTATGCCTCCGAACGGGGTGGCTCGGCTGAGGAACGCGCCGAACAACCGATCTTTCACCGTCCGGCCTCTTCGGGTATCTATGCTACTGTCACCACCTTTGAATTGGCACGTATTGGCTTCAACGATATCAGCCAGGAGTATGCGCTGGACGAGGAAGAACGCCTGCGTCGCTACAAAACATTTCTAGAAAGTGTGCTCTATACCTATATTGAGCCAAATGGTGCAATGCGCGGCACGCAGAATCCTCATATTCTGGCATTTGAAGGCGTGATTACTATCAGTCATGCCGTTTTGCCTGCACCTGCAATCAGCCCTTTGACTGAGGACTATAGGACACAGCTACAAGGGGTAGTTCATGCCCTCGACGGTACGGGTCAATTAGAAGTACGCCTGTTCAATAATATGTCCGAGTTCGCTGGGCATATGAAACAGGTATTGGACAGCACGCGCCCGTATCAACTCTTTGCCAGGAGGGGAGATTGAGCCATGCGCTGGCTAATTGCTATATATCAACCGGTGGGGTTATTCTCACTTAAGCACGGCGACGCAACCTCGACTGGTGGCAAGAGTCTGCTGGTGCCCACGCCCTTCGCTATCCGTACAGCTTTACTTGATGTGGCGATTCGTGTGAAAGGGGTAGATTATGGGGAAGAAGTGTTTGGTGTTATCAAAGCTTTACACCTCGCTATTCGTCCTCCTGAGCGGGTGGTAGTAACTAACCTGTTTGTTAAAATCCTCAAACCAGAGCGGGATAAAGAGAGTGATCGATCTCTACAGCGTACCATTGCCTTCCGCGAGTATGTGCAGTTGAGTGGCAATCTTGCGCTAGCGTTCGGAGGCGAAGATAAAGCCCTTGAGGCAGTTACCGAATTACTCTCCCACATTACCTACTTTGGGAAACGTGGTTCATTCTTCCAGTTGATGCAACCGGTAAGATCACTGGAGCTTGAGAGGGGTATTTCACCCAAAGATTTCATTTCCCTCACAGAGTCACTAATGGGGAACAGTCAAGGCCAGCAGCATAATCCTCCATCAGCCTTCCCTCTTGGAATACTTCAAAGATTGGATGATTGGGGACCAGAACTCACCTTTCAACAGGTAAACATCTACAATCATGAAGAGAAGATAGAGATGGGCCGTGGGCGAGTGCGAATGGATGTGATTTTGCCATATCGTCTAACCCAGGCTGGGCGAGGGTTCACAATTTTTGAACGATTTAACTTATAACCGATGGTTCGCTCAAATTGTTTGTAACCTGTTAAAAATATTGACCGCTGTAGGGGCGGTTCGTGAACCGGCCCTACACACAACCATTTGATTCGTTTTTGCTTATAAAAATGAGCGAACCGTGGGTTATAACTAAGAGAATAAAGATGGAGTAGAAGCCCGTCGTGGCAACTACGGAGTGCGGGGTAGTCGCTCTAAAAACTGCCGCACAGTGAGAATTGGGATGCCTTGATAGATACCCAGATCCAAAAGATGCCGATCGCCACTGACGATGTAATCAGCCCCAGCTTCCACAGCACAGGCGAGAATCTTTTCATCTGCTGGATCTTTTGGGATAGCGCCACGCACTTCGGCGTGACCGGATACGAGGAGAGTATCTTGCTGTAGGAGTGCCACCAGTTGCTCGACATCAGCATCAGTAAGGGCATATTTACGCCGAATATGGGGATAATCTAACGTAGCCCTGATTTCAGCAATAATCAACGGAGAGGTAACCAATAGATACCGCTGCTCACGCCAGAGATCCAACATCTGTGCAGGCAACCCTTTCTTGACCAGGATACTACTAACAACCACATTGGTGTCAGGTACCACTTTCAGCATGAGTAGACCGGACAGCGGCAATAGCCTTAGCTATATCCTGCTCTACCTCCTCAGAGGGGATCTCAGGCAATCGACGTCGGATGCGGTTCAACACTTGAAAGCGAGCTTCTCGCTCGGTAACAAACCGCTCATACATCTCTACTGGAATCATGGCCGCCATAGGTTTGCCCCCATGTTCAACGATGATCACTTGCTTTTCGTCGTGAACCTTTTTCAATAGCTCAGCAAAATTGTTACACACCGCATGAGCTTCTATATGCAGAGTCATTACTTCATCTCTCTTTGTCTAAGTAAATATTACTAAGAATTTTGCATATCGCATGTAGGGTGGGCTGAGCCCACCCTACATGCGATATGCAAAAATGCAAGAGATTTAGTCACTAAATCTCTTGCACTCTTCACCGCCATCAGTGACAAGAGCACATTCCTCTGTTTTTCGAGTAGTAGTGAAGAGAATGGGCTTTTGTCCAAAATTCCTAGTCATAGTTACTTATCTCTCTATTATTCAGGATTTTGATCTAAAGTATAACATAAAGGACGAAGGAAGACAAAACTGCACCCATGCCATTAGTTTCTATTGATAGCCATGAGTAGCAGTTATCCTATAGGAAAAAATTCCTGGAAAAACGGGAACGAGCTCCCAAGTCAAGAGCACAGGGAAGTGCTATACTACAGCACGTTATAAGATAGAATATTCCCAACCCTTTGTCTACGTTGTAGAAAGGTTTTCCTATCGCTTGCAATAAGATTATGGCTGGTCTCTACTCGCCATGCTTACGAAGACCATAGCCGATAGTCGAAAATTTTTGATGGTTGTTGCGGTACCTGCAACAATGCGGTTATAAGATAGAGAGGCATAGAAACAGAGCACTTGTGGAGCAACAGATAGGGGAGGAGAGAGCATATCATGAAACGGAGTCAGATGCCCCTTATTTTATCGAGCCGTATGGGTGGGGACACAGTATCCATACCATTGGGTATCGGGAACCGCCTGGAAAACTGCGCACCTTTAAGCTGGAACGGATCAAGCGCATCGAGCTGCTCGAAGAAGAATTTTCCATTCCGGCCGACTTTGCTCCAGCGACCCTGCTGGAGCATGCCTGGGGGATCTGGTATACCGATGAGGAGCCGGTGGAAGTGCGTCTTCGGTTTACGCCCCAGGGAGCGCAACAGCTCAAAGAGAACAAATGGCATCCGACCGAACAGATAGAATCACTGCCCGATGGAGGATGTATCTGGATGGCGGAGGTGGCAGAGGTGCAAGAGATGGTGCCCTGGATCAGAGGATGGGGGGCAGATGTCGAGGTGTTAGGGCCCTATGAACTGAGAGAGGCTATGATTCACGAAGCGCGGCGACTCGCTCGTCTCTACGGCTGGACGACACATCGGGGTGAACAAGGGACGGAAGAGCCTGACTATGACAATCAGCGCTTTCAGGATATCTTTGGGGTTTGATAGGAATGCATTGATCGAGGAAGAAGAACTACTATGCCACTCTATCCCTTTCAGCGACGTATTACCGAGGCATTACGGAAAGGATACAACGTCCTCGTGCAAGCGCCTACCGGATCAGGAAAGACACGAGGGGCTTTATATCATTATCTGGAGACCTGGGATCGAGACCAACCAGAGGAGTTTCCACGGAAGTGTATCTATTCTGTACCCTTACGTACTTTAGCCAATCAGTTTGAACAAGAATTTCGCGAAATTGCTCGTGGTTTAGGACTTCGACGCTCTATGGAGGTATCAGTGCAGACCGGGGCACGACCAGAGGATTTGTATTTAGAACGAGACTTGATTTTTGCCACGATAGACCAAACGTTGAGTAATTTTCTTAATATCCCTTACAGCCTGAGTAACCGTCTGGCTAATCTGAATGCCGGAGCAATCATCTCCTCTTTTCTGGTTTTTGATGAATTTCATCTCTTTGGTCCACAAAATGCCCTGCCGACCACTCTCTGTATGCTCCATATGCTTCGAGGAGTTACTCCCTTTGTCGCAATGTCTGCTACTTTTTCTGCTACCCTCCTCTCCACACTCGCAGAATGGTTAGAAGCAGAAGTCGTGACCGTTTCGACTGCCGAGCTAGAAGAAATTCCTTCCCAACGCAGAAAGATGCGGCAATTTCAGATCATGGAGACCGAAATGACTGCCCAGGCGATTCTCGAAAAACATCACGGACATCGACGTTCTATAGCGATCTGTAACACGGTGGATCGAGCGCAGCAGCTCTATCGTGCTTTACGGCAACTGGCTCCAGCAGAAACAAAAATTGACCTGTTGCACAGCCGTTTTCTGCGCGAAGATCGGCTGCTGAAGGAATTATGGATTCAGCAAGAATTTGGAAAAGAAAAAACATGGTGGACAGCGGAAAGCCTCATTTTGGTAGCAACGCAGGTTGTGGAAGTGGGCCTGGATATTACCTGCGAGGTCATGCATACGGAGATCGCACCAGCAACCAGTCTCGTCCAAAGGGCCGGACGGTGTGCTCGTTTTGCCGGGGAAAGCGGCACTGTCTATGTCTATCGGGTCCCAGAGCGGGAAAATGGCGAGCCAAACTATGCCCCTTATATCGGTGAGGAAGCGAAATTGTGTGAGGAGACCTGGATCTCTCTGGCTGCTTATCAGGGAAAACCTCTCGATTTTCAAGCAGAACAAACCCTTATAGAAGCGGTGCATGGTCCTTATGATGCTCAGCTCGTGGATCGACTGCGCACCGGACGCTATGCTCATCAAAGAATGATTGCGCACACCATCACCAATCAAGAACGGGGCTTGGCACGTCAACTGATTCGCGAAGTAGATAGTCGAGCGGTCATAGTCCATCCAGAGCCACACGCTCTCGACAATCCGTGGCTCTATGAACCGTTTAACCTCTACCGGGGTTCTCTGTTCGGAGCGGTATCTCCGCTGAAGGAATTGGCAGCATCGCTAGGATTAGATTGGTTTATGATGGGTTTCATCGAGCGAGAAGACCCGGAACAGGATAGCCACAAACCATCTTATTATGAAGTAATAGACATTCAGCAGAGTGAGGAACTGCAAGGGGTTCCTCTCGTAGCTATCCATCCGGCTTTGGCCACATATGACATTGATATCGGTTTTCGTTTAGGAGAAGGAGGAGAGTTTGTTTCTCCACCAGTTCAGTGGGAGGGAAGAAGGGAGAGGGGAGGTGGAGAGTATAGCTATCAGAAGGAGACCTATGTCGAGCATATCCAGGGACTATACCAGGCGTATCAGCGTCGTCTTTATGAAGAGATTGCTTACATATCTAGACGATTAGAGGAAACGCTACAGCTCGCTCCCCACACCATTGACTACACTCTCCGCCTCTGTTTTGCTTTTCACGATCTGGGTAAGCTGAGCAGAGCCTGGCAGGAGTGGACTCATCGCTGGCAAGAACTGATCGGAGAACCTGTTTCTTCGGATATCCTCCTTGCCCACACCGATTATGATCCCACACGAGGGCATAGAGAATTACAGAGACAAATGGGAAGAAAACGTCCACCCCATGCGGTAGAGGGGGCTCGAGCTACTCTGGACCTCTTACCCGCTTTCTGGAATCTGCAGACCGCGAGTGGCGAAATGCTGGCTCGTGCCGTGATAACGGCGATTGCCCGTCATCATGCGAGTAGCGCTGCAGTGCATGAGGCGTATCGCTTTCATCCCGCAGCTCCAAAGGTTCTTCAGGAAGCTCTAGCTGTGGTGAGGCTGGAAAAAGAAAGAGCTTCAAGAGTGCCCAGCATATTACAATCCCAGCCTGCTAGTGATGTACAGGATGTGCTTATCCGTGCCGAGCAGGCTGCTGAAACAATACTCTACTTTCTGTTTGTACGTATCTTACGCCTGGCAGATCAGCAATCGCAAAGTGCGAGATGATATTATGTTGTCCAGAGAATAAGGAAACGATCATGTATCAGAATATTTATTACGTAGACAAGCGGAGTGGCACCTTTGCTGACGTACTGGCTGCCTACGGACTGGCGGCCATCCTGGATCAGTTGTTGTTTGTAGCCTTAGGCAGGTACAGCCACATTGTCCTGAAAGATAGCGGTCCCTGTTATCAGGTTGAGCTCGAACAGCCTGTGGAAGAAAAGTGGTTACTCCCGGAGAGTTATTTCGATCTCCTCCGGTATATCGATACCGGTAAAAACAAAAACAAAATCCCGGAAGGGATGCACTATCTGGTGGATTATCAGGAGGAGAAAGAAAAAGTCTCTCTCTATTTTGCCATGCGTAAAAATCTTCCAGTTGAGTTAAAACGCCCCGATGCTCCTCCAGACCATCCAGCCGTTCAGGAGCTCAATCAACTAAAACCGCATCCACTCTGGCCAGTATGGTCAGCCATCAATCAGATGGGAGCGGTCTCGGTCTATAACGATGTGGCTGGACGATGGTATACCAATCGCCAGCATATTGACAAGATACTCCGCTTACTCTTGCACCTGTGCAGTGCTCATCCCAATCCGCTGGCAGAAGTAGAAGCAGCATGGAAGCGTCTGGCAAGAGAATATAATCTCTCCGGAAAATCCCAGGTCCGTGCCTTACAATTCTTTAATCCAGCCTCCGGAAAAGGAGCTAATCGATCAAAGGCGGACAAATTGACCATAGGAAACCTGGAGAGCTTTTGGTTGTTGGAATTATTAAAGGCAGTGGGCATGCAGGAGGGTGGATTGCCTCTCCGGGTTCAATCGCCAGGCACTGGAAGCGGACGGCCTCCAAAGGATCGCAAGACCTATGTGGTGATACCGATAGAACTTAGCTTTCGAGAGCATCAACAGGTCTTTCAAAGCTTCCGCGAGACTCTCTATTCCTCAACCGCCATTAAGATGGACATTCTCGCTGCCTTGCGTTATATGCGGGTCTTCTTGCGCTACTGTGAAGCCAATCGAGCGAGCAATCTGGCTGCCCGATTCTTTGCCTCTGGTCCTCAGCGAGTGGTGGCTGGTCTGGCTGTCGCTTTCTATAAAGATATGGGTAGTGCCGTGGCCGTGATGAATCAATCACAGATTAATCTCCCTGGATGGGTGACCGTGCAAGACCCCCAGGAGGTGCAAGACTATCTAAAAGCGCTCGAAGAGCATGAACGCATCATTCGGAGTCTGGAAGAAAGGGGAGAAGAATTTACCCTGCTCTCCTGCTATCGAGACTTTCTCTCTGCCCATGATCTAGAGCCATTGTATGAATTTACCGGTCATTATGGGAATTTTTGGCTAGGGCAAATGGAACGTGGACGACGATTACCCCAATTTTCTACCACCAATCTGAGGAGGGTCATTATGGGAACCAATCGCGCATTAAAGGAGATTTTAGATAATCCCGGTTTTCAGCATGTAGCGGAGGCGATACGCCGCAGCACGGTGATCCCGCAATATCGTAAAATGCGAGGAGAACGCTTGTATGATGTCCGGTACGGACTTGGAAACGAACTGAAACGCAAGGCAAATTACAATGACGAATTTCTCCAGGCGCTCAGTGATTTTATGCAGAGCTATAACCAGGAAAACGCCCAGATTGCCGAAACGCGCGGAAAGCAATTCCGCCGTAACCTGACCACAGAGGATATTACGCACATCGTGGAACTGGTCGATACCTATGGGGCAAAGACCGTGGGGAACTTATTAGTCGCCTATGGATATGCCCGTGACCCCCGAGAACCTGACGTGCTAGCCGAAACAGGAGAGCTAGCACCTGAAGAAGGAGAACAAAGCTCTGAGGAAGAAGAGGGAACCGAAGAAGAGTAACGCTTAAGAATATCTTTACTCTAACACGCAGAGGAGGAGAGCATAATGACAACCACAGCTATCTATTCACTCGCTATTTCTGCTCGTGCTATTATCGATATGCACAGCTTGAACAACGAAGGAGGAGAAGGGAATCAGATCCAGACCCGTATGGTGGATATCGTCGCCGAAGATGGACGGTTATACAACGTCAATGCCATTTCCGGAGATATGTTCAAACACATCCAGGCTGAACATCTCTACCACATCAGCAGAGGAGTGCCCCTCCCGCTCTGCGCCGGCTGCCGAGTATTTGATGCCAACCGCATCAGCGCAGATGATGAGTATGGAGCAGCTATTGCAGATGAAACGGATGCGCAGGCCATTGATCGCATGCTAAATCGCTGTGCAATGGACGATCTGGAAGGCAACTTGATTACGGCTGGAGGAAAATCGCTGCCCCGGAAATCGGTCATAGAATTTGGCTGGGTAGTAGGGATTCCTGCAGTGACCCGGACTGAGCAGTATTTTCATGTTAAGTATGCGACAGAACGGTGCGCTGGTGAGCGTGAGGCAGAAGAGGAGGAGACACGCCGTCAAGCCAATCTCGGGCAAGCCATTTTTCATCGACCAGCGAGCAGTGGGGAATATGCCGTCGTCTGCAATCTGGAGTTAGCACGGATTGGTTATAACGATATTACCCAGATCTATGCTCTAACGCTAGAGCAAAGGCTCGCCCGCCATAAAGCTCTTCTGGAATCGATACTTTATACTTTTATTCAGCCAAATGGTGCTATGCGCAATACCCAGCTTCCACATCTGGTCAATTTCCGTGGCGTAATCAGTTACACCACCCAGGTGGTTCCAGCGCCAACCATCAGCCCATTGCATAGTCAATTTCGTGAACAAATTGCAGGGGTACAAGCCGCATTGAATAGCCTCAGACCGGGGGCGGTTGTTATCCGTGAGTTTGCAAACCTCGCCGAGTATGCGTCGATCATGCAAGAGTTGATAGCCTCTACTTCCCCTTATCAGATCACTCTAACGCTAGAATGAGGAAAGATCCATGTGGCTTGTAGCAGTATATCAACCAACAGCCCTTTTTAGTTTACGACCGGCCAGTGCAACCTCATCGGGGGGCAAGACTCTGTTGGTGCCTACTCCTTTTGCCCTAAAAATGGCCCTGCTCGATGCCTGTATCCGTACTCGTGGTCTGGTTGAAGGCAAGGAGCGTTTTCCGACTATCCGGGATCTGCACATCGCTATACAGCTTCCAGCACGCTTCGTAGTAAACAACACCTTTGTAAAGATCTTACGACCGGTAGAAATCAAAGAAAAAAAGACAGCAGAGCAGAAAATAGCACGTCAGCGTGCGGACAAGCAGTGGCCCTATCAGCATACTATAGCCTTTCGTGAGTATGTACACTTTGCAGGGGAAATGAGCATCGCCTTTCATTCACCAGGGGAAGCGTTGACTGTAGAGGTGTTGACTGATCTGACTCTCCAGATCTCTTACCTGGGCAAACGAGGAGGGTTTCTTCAGCTTGTCAAGCCTCCGATTCCTCTGGAAGAGTGTCCCGCCGATTTCACTCTCTTAACCGAGGGAATTGGCCATACGTTTCCCATAGGAGGAATGCTGCAAGTCGTAGATGATTGCGGTCCTAATCTGACTTTTGAAAAAGCAAACATCTATAATTCCAGAACACGTATTATGTTAGAGCAGGACCGTGTACTGCGTCACGTTGTCCTGCCTTACCGTCTGGCGCGTTCCTCTCGAAGTTTTAGCTATTACGAGCGAGTCTGAATTACCTGCTTTCGGTAGAACAAGAAAATGAGCAGGAAAAAATTCCTACAAAAACGGGAAAAAGATCCCAAGACAGGCCTATACAGGAGAGGTATACTACACCATGACTCAGGAGTTACTAACTTGACAATTGTCAAGCTAACCTCTCAGGATATTTTATCCACGATCCGTCTGAGGATATCTCACAGGAGGGATGATGAATACTTTTGCCATTTACCATTTGCGTTTCACTGTCGAGGTCGAAACCACCATTGTGATGGATACATTTAAGGGATCAGCCTTGCGTGGCGCCTGGCAATCCCACCTGCGCACGCTCTACTGTGCCCAGACTGATAATACTGATCCACTCCATCAGACCCTGTGTCCGGTTTGTTATCTGCTCAGCCGGGAGACCGGGAGTGGCGAAGATCGCCGGCCGTACGCTTTTCTACCTCCGCTCACCACCCAAACGACCTTTAAACCAGGCGAACGTTTCACCTTTGGCATTAGTCTCTTTGGGCAGGCCGTGCAGTTTTTACCCTATTTGGTACTTGCGGTGGGACAGATGGGGCAGGCGCAGGGAATCGGAAAGGCGATTCATGATTCGGCCAGAGCCAGAAACAGCCGTCGCGGAACCTTCCAACTGGTCAACATTACGGAAGTAAATCTGATTAATGGCCAGGAGTATACGCTCTTAGCAGAAGGCAGCACCATGGTCCAGATGCCGCAGTGCGCGGTCACGAGCCAGCAGATAACGGAAAAAAGTGCAGAGATCGCTCAGCAACTCGCTACCACTGATTACCGGTTGCTCGTAAATTTCCTGACCCCCACCCGTATCGTGCGTGACGAACGCCTGGTCAAGCAACCGCATTTTGCTCCGTTCTTTGCCCGTCTGGTGGATCGAGTGAGTGCGTTACGTCACCAATTTTCTGATGACGTACCATTGACTCGCGAAGAAAAAGGAGACCTGTTGAAACGAGCTGATCAAGTGCAGCTAGCGGTAGATAAAACTCGCTGGTGGGATATCAAAGGACATTCTGCTCGCTTAGGACGGACACAACCGCTCGGGGGCTATGTAGGGCAAGCAGTCTATCAAGCGCCAGCGCTTGCGGTTTGGCGTCCGCTCCTCCCCTGGCTCCTCTGGGGACAGGGTACGCAGGTGGGGAAAAATGTGGTGAAGGGCTGTGGATGGTACACCATTTCAGAGCCAAATTTATGCTAAAGTCTTTCTCTTATCCTGCCGATAAGATAATTCCCAATGTGTATGCTCAGCTTTGCTAGTGCATATCCAGGAGAGATCTTTGGTATGGCGAAGTGGATTGGGGGATATAGATATCCTGAGAGTCGAGTGGACAACCCTCCGCTGCGCTCCCGAAGCAGAGCGAAGGGAAGTCATCTCGTCATCCGGGAGCGCAAGCCTCTGGCCTGCAGCGGCCTGCGTCGAGCTCAGGCGAGACGGCGAGACGCCCGCGCTCCCAGCGCAGGCGCTTTCCCAAAGAGGTCTTCTGATAATGCACTAGAGAGATAGGAATGGTTGGTTCTACACATCAAGGATTAAAAATCCTTGGGAGGAGAAGTACTATGCTACGATACACCGGACATCCTTTAGTAGACATCGGTGTCGCGACGATTACTGCGTTTGTCAATAAGCGAGACCCCACTCAGCTCACCGAATCCGATCTGGATAAGATCGTGGACTATATCACCCGTGAATATACCAGGCAGCCACTGAAGTCATTTCTGACCGTTGCTTTCCCTAATTCCGGTTTTACCCAGCCTGCCTTTGAAAAAACACCGGAACGGAGGGAGGAATATGCTCGACGAGTATTGCGTGGCTATCGTGCAGATACGCCGACCCTCGACGAGGTATGTGTCTTCACCGGAGAACCTGCCGTGGCCATAGCCTTTGGCGAGAAAGAAGGCTTGCCGCTTGGTCGAGCGTTTCGTCAGCATATCCCCCTCCTCACTGGAGAAGAGGTCATTAATTTTCATCCGTATGGTGAGGCGGGCTTACCAGTCTCTGGGAAGGCCATTCTCGCTATTCAGGCTTTCCCCTTGGGTTGTGCTAAGTGTGGTGGACGACTGTTAGCAGTGCACTCAGATAGTGATGAGCTCACTTACCACTTTGCTCGGACATTCTTACAAGAGAATCGTAGAGCTGTGCAATTGGCACAGATGGCTGAGAGTAAGAAGATGCCGGAGCCTCAATTTTCCTATCGCACACTCTTGATACATACATTGCTCGATGCAACGCAGATGCAGCAGGATGCCCATGAAGAAGAAACCTTCTTCTCCCTTACGATCTATCATCTGAGTAATAGTGGACAGGGAGTAGACCTGGATATTTACTATCTCCCTCTGGAGATTACTGGCTTCCTGCGGGAGATGCACACTGCTCAGTATCGCCAGAAATGGCAAACGATTGTTCATCGAGCATGGGAGAGAGCTCCCAAAAAGAAAAGAGGGAAGAAAGAGGATACTCCTTTTCAACCACGACGGAATTGGCTCTACGAAGATTTATTTAATCTTCCCGAGAACGCACACACCTTTCTGCGCACTTACTTCTTACGAAGTGCTTTACATTATGCCAAAACCGAGCAAGGGGATCCTCGGGGGGAGTATTCGGTAAAACAGGAGGCCAATCTGGTCTCCTGGGACATCACAGCACGTTTTTTACGGAGGATATTGCATATGGATAAGGAGCGGATCGAACAAATTCGTCAGATGGGTGACCAACTGGCAGACTATGTGAGTCGCCAAAATGATCGCCGTTTTTTCCGGGACTTCTTTACCGAACAACGCTATGACTACTTTCGCACCTTGCTCCTCAAAGCAAATCTCGCGCAGGTGAAACGGGGCAATCCACCGCTCTTCACCCTCGATCCCTATATCGAGGTTTTTGAAGAAGGCAACGACCTGGCACGTCCAGACTGGCGCTTAGCTCGTGATCTGGTGCTCATCCGGATGATCGAGCGCTTGTATGCCCAGAGCTGGCTCGGCCATAACACAGAGGCGATCCCAGAAGATGGCGAGGAAGTATCTATAACTCAATGAAGGGAGGATTACTCTATGGCATTCGTTACAGGGTTAATGTTAATCGATGCTCCAGCATCGGCGTTGAATAATTTGGGAAATGTTCCGGGAGCACGTACCGATAACACGGTAGGTGTCAAGCTCATCCGGGCCAGAGATGGGGCCTATCCGTATGTCTCTGCCCAGGCCTTTCGCTACTGGCTTCGCATGACGCTGACCAATGGGAATTTGGGCTGGCAAGCCGCGCCGATTTATCGTGAAGAGAAGGTCGCCTATACCGATGCCAATCCCATCCAGTGGTGGGATGATGATCTCTTCGGTTATATGCGTGCACCATCGAAGAAAGCCTCGGCGAAGGAAAAACGAGAAGCGGATACCTCTCGCGCTCAGGAGACCCCAACTACCGATACGGTGACCCGCGTGTCACCATTCCGAGTGAGCACTCTCGTATCCATCGCTCCAGTGAATATCACCGAAGATTTTGGCACGATGTCTCGTCAGGATGGTGATCCAGTACCACACGAGCACCAGTTCTATCGCACGACACTCAAAGGGTTATTTTCGCTCGATCTGCAGGCGTGTGGAACCTTCTCCTACCGCCAGAAGACCGGATTTCGTAACCTGGACGACGGACGGGTCGAAATGGCCAAAACCGTGGCGGGTATAGAGCATCTAGAAGCAAAAAAGTCCTATCGGCTCGCTCATGATGAACGTGTGCGACGAATCAGCGCCTTGTTTGAAGGATTAGCACATCTGGAAGGGGGAGCGAAGCAGGCACTGCACTATACCGATGTCTCACCAGTCTTTGTGATGCTTGCGGTAACAAAGGGAGGGAACCATATCTTTGGGCATGTGGTTGGGGCAACCAGTCGAGGCTTGCCTGAGGTAAAGATCGAAGCGCTAAAAGAATCTTTAACTGTATTCCAGGATGATCTCTTGTCGAATGTGTATATCGGCTGGGTGAAAGGCTATCTGGATGAGGAGCGAACCGGGTTTGAAGCGGCCTTGAAAGACGGAGGAGCCCTCGCTGAGTTTCAGCCGCGGATCATCCTGAGTCATCCACGCCTGGCGTTCCAGCACTTGGTAGATGAACTGCAAAAACCGGAACACAGTAGTTGGTTAGACTAAAGAGTATTCTTTCGCAATCACCCTCACCCTCTTCCGTCTCAAGGATTCAGGGGCGGACAGGATAGCGCTGCAGACACACCCGGCGTCCTTTGGACAGCCGGGGTGTCTGCTTGAAGCCAGAACACAGCGGTTGGTTAGATTAAATGATCTCTTTCTCTTGTAGGGGCGGTTCGCGAACCGCCCCTGTGGGATTCCATATTTTCCATAGGGTAGAAGAAATTTGAGCCAACTATAGGTCTAAGGCTTCGTATAGTGTCATTCTGAGCGGAGAGAAGAATCTCGTTTTATCTCAATGCAGACCCTTCGCTTTACTCAGGATGACAGCACTCTATCAGCAACGAGGTATACTTATGCAAGTTCTCAAAGTCGTCGCAGAAGGGATAACCACCTCTTTTCGGTATCCACACTTCATGCAACAGATTCACCCCACCTTTCAGATGCCACCGCCAGCGACGATTTATGGCCATATCTGTAGCGCATTAGGGGAGTGGGTGGATCCAACCGGAGTCCAGTTTGCCTATCACTTCACCCATCAGGGGCAAGTACAGGATATGGAGCATATTATTGTCTTGAGTCCGGCGGGGGGGAATTTGCCAGGGACGAAAATCCCCAAGGTACTGGAAGGGAATGTCAACCCATTTGATCGAGACCTCCTTTTTCAGCCCCGGCTGACGCTCTATATCAATCGACCAGAATGGGTACCCGCCTTCCGGAGTCCGCGCTATGCGGTCGTGTTAGGTCGTTCGCAGGACCTCTGCACCTATACCTCTGTGGAGGTCATGGAGCTCATCCAGGCAGAACGGGCCTATTTCGAGCACACCCTCGCTCCCCATGAGATGATTCTTCAAACCAGGCAAGGGGTGACCGTGCTCATGCCGCGCTATCTGGACTATACCCGCGGACGCATGCCCACGTTTGACCGGTATGTGATCATCCAGGATAGAGTCTATCTTCCACCAGACGACGATAGCTATCGCTTCAGTCATCTGTCCTATGGTCCCTACTGGGTCGATCCGCATACCGCAGAGGTGAAGGGAGCACAACGCGGATTGCTATTTCTCAGTTTTACAGGAGCAGAACATGCCAGTCACCAGTTGGCCTGAAGGGCTAGAGGATATCTGGGCCAAAAGTCCAGAGAAAAAAGCCGGGACTCGACCAGAGACGCTGACCCAGCATACCTGGGAAGTGCTAAAGCGACTCGCTGAATTCATCCACCTGCGCCCACATTTACCACACGCCCTCAAGGTGCCCCGCCTGTGGCATTTCCTCTTCTGGGCTGCCTTCCTCCACGACTTTGGAAAAGCGGCGCGCGGTTTCCAAACCTATTTGCGAGGAGGAGAGAGCTGGCCGCACCGGCATGAGGTGCTCTCGCTCGCCTTTGTGGATTGGATCACTACTGGACTCACTCTCGAGGAACAGGCGTGGGTAGTAGCAGCCATTGTCTCGCACCATAAGGATGCTTTAGAGATCCAGGAACTCTATCCACCACCGGATGACCTCGAGGAGGATCAACTCATCGACCTGGTGGCTGAAGTAGCAGATACCACGCTCGGTGAGCTGTGGTGCTGGCTTTCTGAGTATGCAGGCCGGTGGAGAGATGCACTCGAGTTGGGAGAAGCCGGGATTTCGATTCCTCCTCTCCCACCCCAGGAACAAGCCATGTCGATAGTACGGCAACAGGGATCCACTCGTATCCGGCATTGGCTCAAAGTATACCGGCGTTTTGTGCAGCACATAGAACGAAGCACGGATCAGAAACTGATTAGTGGTACTTTGACTCTGCGTGGTGTTCTCATGAATGCTGATCATAGTGCTTCTGCCCATACCCGGTCCTTAGCGCGTGCCTCCTATAAAGCTGAGGCTATCCTGGCCAGCCGGAGACTCTCACGAGCTTCTCTTTTCAACCATCAGCTTGACGCAGAGCAGACCGAGGGTTCAGCCTTACTCAGCGCTCCAACCGGCAGTGGCAAGACCGAAGCAGCATTGCTCTGGGCCACACGACAAGCTATGGCACGTGATGGGTTGCCTCGTCTCTTCTATACGCTCCCTTATCAAGCGAGCATGAATGCTATGAAGCTGCGGTTGGAGGAGTATTTTCCTGGTCTGGTCGGATTACACCATGGGCGCAGTTTACTGGCGTTGTACCGGTTGTTGTTAGACCGAGACTATAGTCCAGCAGAGGCTGCTCGTCAGGCCAAATGGGCACAGGATCTCATCCAGCTCAATCATCCCCCAGTACGGGTTTTTAGCCCCTATCAGATGCTTAAGGGAGTATACCGCCTGAAGGGATACGAAGCTCTCCTCAGTGATTATCACCACGCTGCTTTTATCTTTGATGAGATTCATGCCTATGAGATCAACCGGTTAGCGCTGATTTTCAGGACGATGCAATACCTCACCCGGCACTTTGGGGCCCGCTTCCTGGTCATGTCTGCTACCTTTCCTACCCTCATCAAAGCGTGGTTACGGGAAGCCCTGGGAGATCCACGCGAAATTCAGGCTGAGCCTGCAGTATTTGAACGGTTTAAACGGCATCGCCTTATCGTACTTGACGGTGAATTACTCTCAGATCAGGGTATAGAGCGTATTGTTGCTGATGCGAAAGCCGGAAAATCGGTGTTGGTGGTCTGTAATCTGGTAGACCGGGCACAGATGGCTTATCATCGTCTCTCTAGTCAACTCAAAGATACCAGCATCCCAATTGAGTTAGTGCATGGACGTTTTACGATGCGGGATCGGTCAGCCAAGGAAAAACTGATACGTGAGGCTGTGAGCTCGACCAGTGGACAGCGGTTACCTATGGTACTGGTGGCCACCCAGGTGGTCGAAGTCAGCTTAGATATTGATTTAGACACTATTTATACCGATCCGGCTCCCCTAGAAGCATTAGTACAGCGCTTTGGACGGGTTAATCGTCTGCGTAGACAGGCTCACCTCACCCCGGTCCATGTATATAGTCAACCGGATGATGGGCAAAAGATCTATGATCCAGAGCTGGTTCAGCAGACCTTGGATATTCTCCACCGGGAACAAGGGCAACCACTCGAAGAGCATGTGATCAGTAGTTGGCTCGATGAGATTTACAGTGGGGAAATGGCTGAGCGGTGGGAGGAGAAATATACCCTCGCTGCAGCGGAATTTGAAGCCACTTGTTTGCAAACCTTACGACCCTTTGCGGCCGATGACGGTCTCGAAGAGTTGTTCTATAAAGCCTTTGACGGTATCGAAGTGTTACCATCGTCGTTATATGAGGAATATCTGGCCTTGAAAGAGGAAGAACCCATCCTCGCCAGTGAATTACTCGTACCTATCAGGTGGAGACGTTATCATGTCCTGCTCAATCAAGGAGTGATACTTCCCCGGGAGCGTGATGTGCCCCCCATTGTCCAGGCCAGATACGATTCCCAGATCGGACTCATCTTTGACCAATTCTCTGAAGAGGAGGGCGTTGGATTTGTGTGAAATGGCAGAAAATACTCAACTATTCATGTTGGGGTAGCTACTCATTCTTCTCCTCATCTGCTGAGCGAGGTAATAGCTGTCCAGTAATATACTTGTGAATGAGGCTAGCAATCAATGTTTGATACGGCATCCCTTCCCGTGCTGCACAGTGCTTGATCGCCTGAAGATCAGGGGGAGTAAGGCGAAGAGTGATGCGCTCTGACTTCGCCATCGTAGCACGTGCAGCCTTTTTTACACGTTGTATTTGCCGAGTGTCACTAGGAGGAAATTCGTAATCTTCAGCGTTTTGTGCCATTAAAATTTCTCGCTCCTCAAAATCGAGATGTTCCATCATGTGGGCTTCTTGCTCTGCAGTTTCAGGACGCCAGTTGATGTTCATTTGGACTCCAAGGCCACCAATACATCCTCAAAAGAGACACCGCGTTCACGTTGCAAGTGCATATTTTTGTCCGGATTCCAGCTCATGCGAACCATGTGATCTCTATATTATATTGTGCATCTTTTGTCAATGCAATAAAGGGCAAAACAGGCGAGTACACCAATAGGAGAAATGAAAAACTCAATGGTAGGGGCGTTGCTTGCTGCGCCCTGGAGCGCAGCGAAGGGAAATCCGTTCGTCATCCCTTTCTGGGCAGGACTGGCCCTGCCCCTACAACATTTTTTTTCGGAGGTCTTTATGGCTATCATTAAACATCTCGTAGTAGACGAATTTGGTACTCATGTGGGAAAACACAGTGAGCGGCTGCAAGTCACCCGTATCGGGAATGGAGAGAAGCTTATAGAAGCACCACTGCTTCACCTGGAAACGGTCATTATCAGTGGTCGCGGGATTAGTCTGTCTGCAGACGTCGTGGAAGCTTGCGCCGAGCGGGGTATACCCCTCCACTTTGTCAATGGAAGAGGGAATCTCTCAGCGAGCTTGTATTCTGCGGGTCTCACCGGCACGGTGCAGACACGCCGCGCCCAACTGCTGGCTGTGCAGAATAGTCAAGGGCTTACCCTGGCCAAAGCTTTTGCCAAGGGGAAGATTTGGAACCAGGCCAATCTGCTCAAGTATATGGTCAAAAATCGCCGGGAGAGTCACCCAGAGCTGTATCAAGAGATTCATCTGCTCGTCAAAGAGATCCTGGATCATGAATGGGAAGTAGAGCGCTTACAGGCCAATTCGATAGAAGAGGTGCGTTCGGATCTGCTCTCCGCCGAAGGACGAGCTGCCCAAAAGTATTGGAACGGGGTCGGAAAACTGCTGCTCCCAGAACTCAATTGGCCTGGACGACGCACCCAGGGAGCCACCGATCCCTTAAACTCAGCCCTCAATTATGGCTATGGAATTCTCTACGCCCAAATTGAGCGGAGTCTGGTGCTGGCAGGATTAGATCCGTATGGTGGGTTGCTCCACGTTGATCGTCCGGGAAAACCAAGCCTGGTGCTGGATTGTATCGAAGAGTTTCGTCAAACGGTAGTGGATCGCACCGTATTCGGTTTAGTCAATAAAAAAGTGGCTCTAAACGTCGATGAGAAAGGACACCTGGATAAAGAGACCCGCCAGACTCTTGCCGAAAAGATTTTTCAGCGCCTCGATGGTCACGAACGCTATGAAGGGAAACAGATGTCACTACGGAGCATCATCCAGATGCAGGCCCGGCATCTGGCCACCTTTGTCCGTGGAGAACGTGCAACATATGAACCGTTTGTCGGAGGATGGTGATTGATGAAGTGTCTATTAATCTACGATATTCCAGATGACCGCGTGCGCACCAAGATTGCGGATTTTTGTCTCGACTATGGCTTAGACCGCATCCAGCTCTCGTCCTTTACTGGCGACCTCAGTCGGACGCATCAAGAAGAACTTTTATTAAAAATTGCAGCAAGGATTGGGAAGCACACGGCTAATGTCCAGCTTATTCCGATCTGTCGAGATGACTGGGAAAAACGGTTGCTATTGATTCAAGAGGAGGAAGAAGAGGAAACATGAAGCTTTCTGATTGGCAAGATGAGAGTTTGCAGCAAGAGACCATCGCACCTTATCCGGTATCAAGAGATGGGGCTAGGTGGCTTTTCCAGGTGACCAGTCTCAAACAATATGAATACTGTCCACGAGTAGTATTTTATATGTATTGCCTGCCATTACTCCGTCCGATTACCTACAAGATGGAAGCGAGTACCCAGGCTCATGAAGAGGCCATCCCCAAAGAACGACGTCGTACGTTAGGCGCATATGGTCTGACGACAGGAGAGCGCCAATTTAACGTATCTTTGACCTCAGAAGCACTCGGCCTTAGTGGTCTAATCGACATGGTCATTGTGACGGAAGAACAAGGACCACGACGAGCGATTCCTGTCGATTATAAACTCACGACACGACAAGCTGGCCCACATTTCAAGTTGCAATTAACTGCCTATGCCTTACTCTTAGAAGAGAACTGGCATCTTCCTGTACAGGAAGGGTTTCTTTATTCATTAATGACTCGACAAGCAGAACGGATAGTGATTACCTTGCCTCTACGTAAGCGTTTACAACGGCAGATCCAAGCAATCCGTAATATGATCGATACGGAACAGATGCCGCCTCCGGTCTCCCAACGAAGTCGCTGTGTAAATTGTGAGTTTCGCCGTTTCTGTAATGATGTGCTATAATTTGTTACGTATATGGACAGAGGTTCTCGACTTCCTTTGACAAGATCAGGACAAGCTCTATGGTCAGCAGAGGTGTCGGCAATAAACCCCGAAGTCGAATGGGCCACCCCACGCTGCGCTTTGGGGTGTCTGAGCGCAGCGAAGACTCCGGGTGTTTACCTGATCCCTAAACCTACTCTTGCCAGGTGGAGGAGAGGGAAAAATGTTATTTCCGGCTACCTATGATTCGCGGTTCGCGTATTTCGATAACCAAAAACACATCAGAAGGTTGTACGGAGGGGATGCAGCTGCACCCTTACCAGCCATCTCAACCCTTTACTTTCCCTTGGTAACCCTCTGGAGGGTATCCGAGAAGATAGAATTTCTTCTGAGGAAGATCAAAATGACGGACTAAAAAGCACGGCGTCTCAAATCGACATTCTCGAACAGATCTAGAGGAGGATTTAAGAAGTTAGCCTAAAAATAACATTTCTCTCTATCAAGCTCTAGAAGGGCATTGCAAACCAATAATAAACTTTCGCAAATCTCTGGGGTTTTTATGCAAAATTTCACTTGCGAAAAAGTGGGCAAAAGAGGTATAAAATGAAAAGAGAGGGGAGAAATTTTGACCGTTTTATTGGGTACAGAAGCCTTGGAAAAATTTCTCCGAGACTTTGGAGCCGTTTTGGGCGTCAAAATCTACGGCGGCTTCAACTGAACGATCCGAGATTGGGATACTGAAAGCACAGAAAACTTTATTGGGAGGCTAGATGCTCACGAAGCTTCAACTGAACGATCCGAGATTGGGATACTGAAAGCTACGCTGGCAGCCAGGACGTTGCGTTCCGGTTTAAGCTTCAACTGAACGATCCGAGATTGGGATACTGAAAGGGTCACTTTGATGGGTTGCACACGATACGTATGCGTTGCTTCAACTGAACGATCCGAGATTGGGATACTGAAAGCGGAGGCGGCCAGCACCTGGGCATCACTCAGGAGCAGGCTTCAACTGAACGATCCGAGATTGGGATACTGAAAGGGTGCACAACGCAGAGCGGCAGGTCAGAGAGCGAAGAGCTTCAACTGAACGATCCGAGATTGGGATACTGAAAGGGGGGAGAGGACGTTCCAGAGCAGTATAACCTCACTCTGCTTCAACTGAACGATCCGAGATTGGGATACTGAAAGGAGGTCGTACGTCTCTTCTGGAAAATCGGGCAATGCCTGCTTCAACTGAACGATCCGAGATTGGGATACTGAAAGGACGGGATACCACACCCCGTTAATTTCCACAGAGAAGCTTCAACTGAACGATCCGAGATTGGGATACTGAAAGCAGCTTCCACTGCCACCGGTCCATATAGGCCCGATAGCTTCAACTGAACGATCCGAGATTGGGATACTGAAAGGCATTCCGGTCGGTGAGGAGATTGATATGATTGGTGCTTCAACTGAACGATCCGAGATTGGGATACTGAAAGTCGGTCAGGGGACTGGTGTGCGCCCCAGTGGTAGAGCTTCAACTGAACGATCCGAGATTGGGATACTGAAAGGTTGCCAATTCAGCCATGTTCCGTTCCTCCTGTTCTGGCTTCAACTGAACGATCCGAGATTGGGATACTGAAAGTCAAAGGCCAGAGGAGGCAGATTGCCAGACCCATTGGCTTCAACTGAACGATCCGAGATTGGGATACTGAAAGTACGAATCACTCTACTATGAGTTAGGAGTGGATATGGGCTTCAACTGAACGATCCGAGATTGGGATACTGAAAGGGCATTGGCTTAAAATCGCCTCGGAAACGGAAGATGCTTCAACTGAACGATCCGAGATTGGGATACTGAAAGCATCACGGCGAAAGCGGTTCAGGAGGTCAAAATGCGGCTTCAACTGAACGATCCGAGATTGGGATACTGAAAGGGGTGCTGGAGGTGATGTGAAATTTTTTAGTATGATGCTTCAACTGAACGATCCGAGATTGGGATACTGAAAGACACGAGATACTGCTTGATGATCTCGGGAGACAACGTGGCTTCAACTGAACGATCCGAGATTGGGATACTGAAAGCATCACCATCCGAACCGAGGCACGCCTGATACTCGCGTTCGTCAGCCAACTGCTGCCCCTGATCGAGCAAATTGAGGCCTAAGACCGGGAGATCGGCCGCCTTTTTCGGCAACATCCTGACAGCGAGCTCTTCCTCAGCCTTCCAGGAGCTGGAGAACGGTTGGCACCTTGGCTGCTAACAGGGGTGAGGTGACACCGCCAACGCTATGCCTCAGCCAGCAGCGTCCAGGCCTTGGCCAGTACCTCGCCGATAACCTACCAGAGCAGGAACTACCTCAAGGCCCACAAGTGATACACCTGTGTCAAGCCTTTCCGTAACACCCTGCACCAGTTTGCCTGTCTACCAATCAGGAACCCTGAGCCTCCCAGTACTACCGGCACAAGCGGGCCAAGGGCAAGAGCTACAGTATGGCAGTGCGAGCTCTGGCCAACATCTGGTTCAAGATCATCCACGCCATGTGGTTTAAGCCCGAACCCTTGACGCATTCACCTTCTTAGCCGCCCAGCAGGCCTATGCCCGCCAGGTCGCATGAAACGGAAAACTCATGTGGCAAGATGCGTTACTCCTCCTCACGTTTAACGTATTGATATAGAATGGATTTCTGCTAGAAATAAGGACATGTTGCATCGGGGAGTTAGGTGCACACCCAGTGAGTAAATCTCTTTGACAGCAGTAAGAGATAGATGGTTGTCACAAAACTGTCACAAAATTGCCATCAGTTTGTTACATCAAACGGTTATTATAGAATCATCCTAGTACCTTGTCAAACATATTGTTGTGAGTTGGCAAGTAGACACCCGGGAACCGTGCTACGCACGGACACCCGGGGTCTCTGGGCCTCGTCCAGCGTTCAACCCCGGAGTCAAATGGACAACCCTCCGCTACGCTCCGGGGTGTCTGAGCGCAGCAGAGACCCGGGGTTTCAAGGAGAAAAAGGAATGCACAATGTTAACCTGGACAAGGCCCTAGGTAACTCTACTCTTTTTTTCTACACCACAATTCTTTACAACCGGAGGAGGTTGCTTATGGACAGAAAAAGACTGAAACTGCTTGCAGGTATTGGCTTGATAGCGCTGCTGCTCTCCTCGATCGTCCTCACCGAAGCAGGTGCTGCCAATTGCCCGGCGATCACTGTGGCGAACGACCAGGGTATCCAGGGTAAGTTTCCCCAACAGCTTGAACTGGCCGAGTTTGAGAAGCTGGCAAATTGTCAACTGACTTTTCAAGAAAATCCGGCTATCACTGCTCTAAATAAACGTATCACCGGCAATCCGGAGACGCTTCCTCCTGTCGAGAAGCGGTTACCAGACGAACCACTCGTTGTGGTCCCCTATACCGAAATTGGAAAATATGGCGGTCAACTTCGCGTCCTGTCTAATGCGACAGAAGCTGGTACCTCCGATGTGCTCAGCTTGCGCCACGTGAATTTTGTCCGCTACGCGGATGACTTGCAAACCCTTGTCCCAAACATAGCCAAGGGCTGGAAGTGGAATGATGACTATACGGAGCTTACTTTTTTCTTGCGCAAAGGGCATAAGTGGTCGGATGGGAAGCCATTTACCGCCGAGGATGTGGCCTTTTGGTTCAATGATCTCATTATGAATAAGGAGATTTTCCAGAACACGCCGAGCCTGTGGGTTTTCGACGGAAAGCCAGTGCACGTCGAGGCAGTAGACGAAACCACCGTCAAGTTTATCCTTCCGAAGCCGGTTCCTGGTCTGCTCAACCGTTTTGCCATTAGCTATATCCAGCCGTTCCAACCAAAGCATTTCCTGAGTCAGTTTCATATCAAATACAATCCCCAAGCCAACGACCTCGCCAAACAACGTGGTAAGGACACTTGGGTCGAACTTATCAATGTTTACTATGGTGGCTCAGACTGGAAAGACGTCCCCTCCCCGTTGCTCAAAGGAGACGATAGCCAAGTGATGCCTACGCTTGAATCGCATATTCTAGTTGAAGAATCCACCAAAGGGCGTCATCTCGTAGCTAACCCATTCTTTCATATGGTGGATACCGCAGGCAACCAGTTGCCCTACATCAACGAAATTGATGAGCTCTATATCCCGGAGAAAGAGGTGCGCAACCTCAAGGTGGTGAACGGTGAAGTCGATTACAAAATGCAAAACCTCTTTCTCGACGATTTCCCACTCTACAAGGAAAACGAACAGAAGGGTAATTACACGGTGTACCTCTCTAAAGCCCTTGGTGAAGACGTATACTATGCCTTTAACACCACGGATAAAGATCTAGAGCTCCGGAAGATTTTCAACGATGTACGTTTTCGACAGGCGATGTCTCTCGCTATCAATCGTGAGGAGATCAACGAGTTAGTCTATCTCGATCAAGGAACACCAATTCAAGCTACCCCAGCCGAGCCAGGCACCGTCGAATTTCTCACAGAAGAACATCTCACCGCGTTTACAGAGTACGATCCAGAAAAAGCAGTGGCCCTCCTCAATGCGATGGGACTGAAGGACGCTGATGGTGATGGTATTCGAGAGCGCTTCGATGGAAAACCGTTGATTCTGCAGGTGCTGTTCGCTAATCAAGGCGGTCCGGTGAAGATTCACGAACTTGTGCAGGGCTACTGGGCAGATACGGGCATCAAGATTAACCTGCGGGAGGTATCGACAGATGAGTATCGGGCCTCTGGTCAGGCTAATGCTCTTTCGGTGACCTCGTGGCGCAATGGAAACCGCTCTGCTCCCACCATCAGCCAGGATCCCTTTATGTTCTATCCACCCTTTGGTGATGAGTGGCAACCAGGTACCGGTTTCGAATGGGCGGCCTGGAAAAAGAGTGGTGGCCAGGAAGGGATTGAGCCACCAGCGGATGCTCAGCGCCTCTGGGATCTCGCCGCTGCGTTTGTCCTGGTTCCTCTTGGGAGCGAAGAGAGTAACAAGATTGGGAAGGAAGTTGCTGATATCCATATGAAAAATCTGTGGAAGATCGGACTCGTCGGTAATATTGTCAGCCCGGTAATAGTGAAGAATACGGTAGGAAACTTCAAACCTTTTACCGCCAAGACCTATGACTATTACTGGGCCTATCCTTTCCGCCCTCAGCAGTGGTTCTTCAAGGAGTGAGAATTGTTGCTCTCTGTCAAGCGATATGTTGTGTAGACGGCGTGACTGAAGACTCCCAGGAGAAGAACCTATGTTTTGTTTTATCATCCAACGCTTCCTTGGTATGATAGTGACCATGTTTTTTGTGTCCATCATGGTCTTTATCATTATGGAGTTACCACCCGGTGACTACGCGGAACGTTACGCCTTTCGCAAATTTACCGGATCCGGCGTACCGGTGACTCAGTCTGATGTGGAAAATATCCGCCATAAGCTCGGACTGGACCGACCGGCCTGGATCCGGTATTTTGATTGGATCGGTAATATCGTGACACGCTTTGACTTCGGACAGTCATTCGCTTTTGAAACCTCGGTCAATGCAGTGGTGGGACAACGTGTATGGCTGACTCTGGCTCTGCTGTATGCGACATTGCTCTTGACCTACTTGCTATCCATTCCCATCGGCATATACGCAGCAGTTCGACAGCAATCGATGACCGACTACTCGTTAACCGTCTTTAGTTATCTGGGTCTGGCTCTTCCAAACTTTATGCTCGCGCTGATCCTCCTCTATATCAGTGTACGTTGGTTCGATACCACAATCGGGGGCCTCTTCTCCCCTCAGTACAAAGATGTACTCTGGAGCTGGGCCAAACTGATCGATCTGATAAAGCACCTCCTTGTCCCAGCAGTGGTGCTGGCCTGGTCGGCTACTGCCCTGCAACTGCAAACTGTTCGTGCCACTATGCTGGACGAGCTCAATAAACTCTACGTGACCGCGGCCAGAGCGAGAGGATTAGCCGAGTGGAAGCTCATCCTCAAATACCCGGCTCGTCTGGCCATTAATCCGGTAGTGAGTACCATTGGATTCGATGGAAACCGTGTCTTTTCAGAACTACCCATCGTGGCATTGGTGTTGTCGCTTACCGAACTCGGAGAATTGCTCCTGAAATCTTTTATCGATCTCGATATGTATGTTGCTGGGGCTATTCTGCTCATGTTGACCTGTTTTATTGTGTTGATGAATTTTCTCTCTGACCTGGTGTTGTCTGTGCTGGATCCTCGGATCAAGCTCCAAGGAGGTTGATCGACCATGACCGATACCCAACGTGCCCATAGTGACCATACATCGGCTACAACCGAAAACCGCCCGGAGCGTGACCTCAAATACTACACAGCCTCCCAGTGGCAGTTGGTCTGGTGGCGCTTTCGTCGTCACCGCACCGGTCTGATCGGGGGACTGGTGCTGTTGCTGCTGGCCTTGCTTGGCCTGTTCGCCGATTTCTTTGCCCCCTATGCCGGAACAACCCGGAACCGGGATTATATTTACGGTCCACCGCAACTCATCCGCTTTTGGGATGAGAAAGGGTTTTCGTTCCGGCCCTTCGTGTTTGGACTCAAGACCGAACGAGACCCGGTCACTCTCCGGAAGATTGCTAAGATCGATCCTGCTACCCGACGCTACATCGAATTCTTTGTGCGCGGTGATACCTATAAGTTGTTAGGGCTTATCGAGACTGATATCCACCTCTTCGGCGTCGATGCAGGAAAAGTACATTTGTTTGGAACCGACGACCTTGGACGTGATCTTTTTTCGCGAACGCTCTATGCTACCGGTACATCGCTTTCTATCGGTGTGCTTGGAGTCTTAGTCTCCTTTGTCCTCGCTCTGCTCATCGGGGGTATTGCCGGTTATTTTGGTGGCTGGATCGATTACAGCATTCAACGGGTAACTGAAATCGTCCGCGTGGTCCCGGTGATTCCACTCTATATGGGGCTAGCTGCCGCATTTCCCAAGAACTGGTCCAATATCCAGGTCTATTTTGCCATGACCATCGTGCTCGGTCTGGTGGGGTGGCCCACCCTGGCCCGTCGTATCCGAGGGCATCTGCTATCCCAGCGAAACGAAGACTATGTGCTTGCCGCAAAACTGTCCGGATCGTCTGCTTCTCGGATCATTGCCCGACATCTGCTCCCCTCTTTCACCAGTTATATCATCGTTGATCTGGTGATTACCTTCCCTTATACGCTCCTCAGTGAGACAGCTTTGAGTTTTATCGGATTGGGGCTGCGGCCACCGACTATCAGTTGGGGGATCCTCTTACAGGATGCGCAAAATATTCGGGCTATCGAGCAAGCTCCCTGGCTCTTTATTCCAGCAGCGTTTGTGGTCATCGCCGTCCTCGCCTTCACCATTTTAGGGGATGGACTTCGTGATGCGGCAGACCCGTATCAGGTAAGTGATGCATAGCAAAGTAAATCAGGAGAGTAAACAGGCAATGCCTGGCAATACCTGTTTCGTCTTGGACTGGGTGTCGAGTTTATTTATCTTTTGAGACTGATTTGAGCGGAAGGAGTACGCATGACCAGAGCAGAACTTGCGGCCTTGGCCGTACCGGAGAACTTGTCCGATGATACACTCCTCGATGTGCGTGATCTTCAGGTTTCCTTCCGTACGGATGAAGGAGTGGTCACTGCCGTGGATAGCGTCACTTTCCAGGTCAAGAAGGGGAGAACCCTCGGCATTGTTGGCGAGAGTGGTTCAGGAAAAAGCGTAAGCACCAAGACCCTGATGAAGCTCCTTCCAAAATACGCTATTATCGGAAAACAATCACAACTCCTCTTCCGGACTAAGTCCGGTCAAGTGATTGATCTTGTGCCGTTCGATCCGCATGGACGAGAGATCCGCCATATCCGTGGTGGGGAAATCTCTATGATCTTTCAGGAACCGATGGCCTCCTTCTCCCCGGTCTATACCATCGGCGATCACCTGGAGGAAGCCATCCTGCTCCATCGCGCGGTCAATAAGAAAACGGCGCGTGAGATGGCCATCGACATGCTGAAAAAGGTCGGGATCGCCAATCCATACTTACGTATCGATCAATATCCGCACGAGTTATCGGGCGGTATGCGTCAACGGGCCATGATTGCAGTGGCCTTGGCCACTAATCCATCGCTCCTGATTGCTGATGAACCAACGACTGCCTTGGATGTCACTATTCAGGTCCAGATTCTGGAGCTGATGCAACAGTTACAGGATGAGATTGGCATGTCGATCATTTTCATTACGCACAACCTCGGTGTGATTGCTCAGGTCGCGGATGAGATAGCGGTGATGTATCTTGGCCGGGTAGTAGAACGCGGGCCGACCATACAGGTCATCTATGATCCCAAACATCCCTATACTCAGGGCTTGCTCCAGGCGATTCCGCGACTGGACAAGCTCGGACGCCGGTTGAACTCGATTCCCGGAGATATTCCTAGCCCGTTGGAACGTCCTATCGGGTGTCCGTTTCATACCCGCTGTCCCCAAAAGAAGGCAGGGATCTGTGATGTCCGGGTACCAGCGGATACTCCTCTGGGGACTGACCGATTCGTCAGTTGTTTCCTGTACGAAGAATGAGCAGGGAGGAATCGTCATGACTGAAACACCATTCGTTGAGGTGGAAAATCTGAAGATCTATTTCCCTATCTATGGAGGAATGATCTTCCGTCAGACGATCGGTCAGGTCAAAGCGGTGGATGGCATCAACTTTTATATCTATGCTGGGGAGACCCTGGGCTTGGTAGGGGAGAGTGGCTCTGGGAAGACGACGGTTGGTCGGGCTATACTACGGGCTATCGATCCGACAGAGGGAAAGGTTACGTTTCGTCTCAATGGCAAAATGGTTCAGGTCTCCAGTCTACGAGGGCGTGAATTACAAAACTTCCGTCGTTACATGCAATTGATTTTTCAAGATCCGTATGCTTCCCTTAACCCACGCATGACCGTACGCGATATCATTGCGGAGCCACTGGAAGCACTGAAACTCTGTACGAGCCGGAGTGAAGTGGATGACCGTGTGCGTGAGATTGCCGGTAAATGCAAGCTTAATGTAGAACATTTACGCCGTTTCCCTCATGCCTTTTCCGGTGGCCAGCGCCAGCGGATCTGTATTGCCCGCGCTTTAGTGTCCCATCCGGCTTTTGTGGTCTGCGATGAAGCGGTCTCTGCCCTGGATGTGTCGATTCAAGCGGAGATTATTAACCTGCTCATGGACTTACAAGAGGAATTGGGACTCACCTATCTGTTCATCGCTCATGACCTCTCCGTCGTGGCGCAGATCTCTCAGCGTGTAGCGGTCATGTACGTCGGTCAGATCGTCGAATTGGCCCCAACCGCACAGATCTTTTTCTCATCCAAGCACCCCTATACTCGGGCCCTCTTATCCGCTATACCAACCCTGGAGCCAAATCGAGCCTTCCAGCCAATCAAACTAGAGGGTGAAATTCCTAATCCAGCGAATGTTCCGGCCGGTTGTCGATTTCATACCCGCTGCCCCTTTGCCCAGGATCGCTGTAGACAGGAAGTTCCGGTGTGGCGAGAGATCGCGCCGGAGCATTTCGTGGCCTGTCACTTTGTCGAAGAGATTGAAGCAGCAGAACATTAAGAATGTTCCCTCCTGCAGAACACTTACTTCCATAAAAAGGTATCCTTTCTAGTACACGATAGCGAAAGTTCCTAGGCAATTTATCGTTCTAACATATCGACCACGGATTGGGAACGGATCTATCGAGACCTCTACCGGTTTGATTCGAGCTTTGTCTTTCTCTGTACGCCAAATGATACCCACAACTGTCTGCTCCGCGCCCATATCAAAAACGGGGTTGCTGTCCGGATCGCCCCAACCTTTGGTTTTGGGAAAGCTACAGATCTCTCCGGAAATCAGGCATCTCATCGCTGGGACCCTCGCTGTTGCCAAAAGGGTCTCGCTCTGGGGCGGCGTTTCTATGGCGATCGACGGTGCAAATACCCCCTGGTGCGTCGTGGATATCTTGAGTGGGTACAGGCCGGTTTTCCGCGTGACCCGGAAACGGGTCGTCCACCCGAGCATTATTTCCAGCGAGGGCGAGATCAGTGGGTAAAAGTGGATTGGGAGAAGATATTTGACATTACCGCTCAATCGCTGAGGAATATTGCAGAGACCTACAGTGGACAAACCGGAATGGCGCGCCTGCGCAAACAGGGATACGACGAAGCAATGGTAGAGGCCACGCAGGGAGCCGGGGTGCAGACCATTAAATTACGCGGCGGTATGGCAGCCCTTGGTTCGACGCGGATCTTTGCCCAGTATCGTCTGGCTAATATGATGGCGCTTCTCGATGCGAAGATCCGGGGAGTTGGCCCAGAGAAGGCCCTGGGGGCTCGCGGATGGGATAACTACAGTTGGCATACCGATCTCCCGCCCGGCCATCCCATGGTCACTGGTCAGCAGACCATGGACTGGGATCTGGTCGTGGTCGAAAATGCCCAGTTGATTATCGTCTGGGGCATGAACTGGATCACCACCAAGATGCCCGATTCCCACTGGCTCACCGAAGCACGTCTCAAAGGATCCAGGGTCGTTGTTATTGCTGCTGAATACAGCGCGACAGCCTGTAAAGCCGACGAAGTGTTAATCGTACGTCCGGGTGTCACGCCCGCCCTGGCCCTGGGATTTTGTCATGTCCTGCTGAAAGAAAAACTCTACGATGCGGAGTATGTGAAGCGGTATACCGATTTGCCTTTTCTAGTGCGGATGGATACGCTGCAGTTGCTCCGACCGACTGATCTGCAAGCAGGCTACCAGTTGACTTCCCTCCAAAATTACATCCGTATCCTGAAGACAGGGGAATCCCCACCCCCCCCCCTCGCTCCAACAGGATACCCCTATAGTGTCCGAACAGCTCCGCCAGGAATGGGGAGATTTTATGGTCTGGGATCTCAAGAGTAACCGTCCCCTACCACTCAGTCGGGATGCTATAGGCAAAGTCTATGACCAGCAAGGAATTGAGGCTGCGTTGGAGGGAAGTTTTACGGTGCGGTTGGCTGATGGGAAAGAGATAGAAGTCCGGCCCGCCTTCGACCTGCTCCAAACTTACATCCTGGAAAACTTTGATCCAGAGACGGTAGCGGAGATCACCTGGGCTCCCAGGGAAGGGATTATCCATTGCAGGTCAAGGGATACTTCACTGCTGAATCAGTCCACTACTTCAATCATGGAGATAAAGTCTTACGCATGGGCAAGCAACTCTTGACTGGTCAGACGCATCTTCCCACTCCCACCAAGGCTATCCATGTGTCGAACAGCAACTCGCTGATTGGCAATGCCAAAGGACACTACGATACGGTCATGAACGTGTTACCACAGGTAGAATTTATTGCAGTCAATGAGTGGTGGTGGACTGCTTCCTGTGAGTATGCGGATGTGGTATTTCCGGTGGATAGCTGGGCGGAGTTTAAATACCCTGACCTGACCATCTCGGTGACCAATCCGTTCCTCTACGTCTTTCCCTGTACTCCCCTCCCACGCATTTTTAATACACGCTCTGATATCGAAGTGGCAGCAGGGATTGGGAAGGCTATGGCTCGTCTGACCGGCGATACACGCTTTCAGGATTACTGGCAGGCTGTACATGAGGGCAAGGCAGAGATCTATCTCCAAAGGATTCTGGACACCAGCAATGCCACCAAAGGGTATCGTATTGAGGAACTGGAACAAAAGGCCCAGGCTGGTGTACCGGCTCTCCTCCTCTCCCGTACTTATCCCAAATTTACCGGGTGGGGACAGGCGTATGAGGATAAACCGTGGTATACCAAGACCGGCCGGCTAGAGTTCTACCGGGAGGAGCCGGAGTTTGTCCAGGGGAGAATATTCCGGTCTTCCGCGAACCGATCGACTCCACCTTTTACGAACCAAATCTCATCGTCGGAAAGCCTCATCCAGCGATTCGTCCTGCTGCGCCGGAGGATTATAGAGTGGCGCCGGATGATCATTGGGATACTGAAAGAGGGGGCGGATGGATTGGCCCGTATGCGACAACAAGGCTTCAACTGAACGATCCGAGATTGGGATACGGAAAGGTGCAGCAAAGCCAATCCAATCCGCATCTTCCGTATGCTTCAACCGAACGATCCGATGAGGGGATATTGAAAAAATTGTTACAATATCCGTCGCCTCCTGGAAGGGATGGAAAGCAACGGAAAGGAGGAATCCCCATGACCCGCTATGACAAGGATTTCTTTGCCTGGACGCAGGAGCAAGCTATGCTTCTCAAAGATAAGCGCTTTGCGGAGTTGAATCTCGACCACCTGGTGGAGGAAGTTGACGACATGGGTAGACAGGTGCAGCGTGAACTGGAAAGCCGACTGATTGTGCTCGTTGCCCATCTTCTGAAGTGGCAGTACCAAGTGGAGAACCGCTCCCGCAGTTGGCGCTTGACGATCCTGAAGCAACAGAAACAGATTGCCCGACTCTTAACCAAGAATCCGAGTCTACGCCCATTTCTTGCTGCAGAGTACCAGGAGATCTATGGCCTCGCATGCATTCGTGCGGCCCTAGAAACGGACCTTGAGCCCGAGACCTTTCCCGAGCACTGTCCCTGGACACTCGCGGAGATCCTCCAGGACGCGGATCCACGCTAATAGTAGCATAGAAAAGGGGAAGGGCGAGAGCACTCATGAGTCGACAGAGAGGACTTTCCAGTTCCGTGATGATATTTACGGCATCGGTCATCCTGCTCCAGAGAGCAAGAAATTAATAAAAGATCATATCCATTCCCTTCTTTTTTCTCGACTCATATAGGCTCGCAAAGCTTTTTGGATCTCGATATTCGCTGTGAAGGAATAAAGATTTCTCCCACCAGCCGGTCTGACGAGAACGACTCCGCAGGCCGTGAGATGATGGAGAGCGTCCTGGGTGACGCCAAGATCTTCTCCAATCCACCACTCGGCAATTCCGTGCGCTGTATCCATTGCGAAAGGGTGTGTCAGCAAAAAGCGGACAATTTTTTTACAGGCCAGAGATTGCTCTAAGAGAGTAATGATCTCGACGATTTGGTGTTCTGGTAATCGTACGTTCACCTCTGCTCCGCTCTCCATCTACTCCCGCTAAAGGGTCAGACTGTCCAGCCGTGTTCCATCATGAACGAGAAATGGTACACCGGTCAAGTATTCCCCCTTTCCCTCAGGTTTCAGGGGCGGACATCTTCCTTCCCCTTCAAGGGGGAAGGTTGGGATGGGGGGAGGAGTCTGCCTGTGTCGGCTCTCCAAGCGATTTCTTGACCAACGTCCTAGAAGGAGTCAATAGCCTTATCAAATGAGCTCCGGTCAAATTTCTCCTGCATTGCTCTCTCTGGCAGCTTGCTACAGGATTGCCCACATCCTTTTCGTTCAGGCCAGAGAGAGCAATCTTGGACTCGAAGCACAGGATGCCCCCAGGCCGAAGTGTAGGCGGCTTGCCGGGCATCAAAACTCACCACTGCTTCCCTTTCTGTTTCCGGACACCGCAGCCGTTTGGCTGTGCGAAAACGGCTAAATACGTCCGTGACCCGGGGGATAAGCACATAGACCACTCCCAGGGCGAGAATGGCCAGAATGGTTGTCCAGGGCTGAGGCATAGTCTCCTCCTTTCAGAACAGTAAAACAGCGTAAATCACTCGACCAGTCCATAAAATAGACTGCCGAGTTTTCAAACCTCTACGGGTCAACGGCCAAAAAATACCAGGTGGTAATCGATTTCTGCCCGTTGCGATCCCCTTTCGAGCCATCCCAAACCGCAAAGGCCACCGGGAGGGTTTTCCCCGGTATGATCTGGATGTCTGCAGGATCCGAGGTCTGCATCGGGCGGGTGAAGAGTACTCGCCACTTGCCCGCTACCCAGAATCCAAGACCGGAGACATCCTGTTTCTCTGGGGGTTGAGCGGTAAGAGTACCAAACCCTTCGGCATTGAGATCCTGGACAGCGGTCTTTCGCCAGGGAATGGAAACGAGATTGCCACTCCCCCAGCCGGTGAGAAAGGTCGGGTCATGCGCAGGAGCAGAGACGATGGCTCGCTGTCCATTTTTATTTCTATTTACAGTGACCCCACCACGCTGAAAGGGATAGTAATCAATCGCCAGATGAGGATAGACCGTCTCGATATCCCGGAACTGGGCAATATCAAGCTGCCAGTCGGCTCGCCAGTACCAGATGTTGACCAGGCCCCCCTTTTCACCCATAGAGAAGTGCGGTAACTCGGTGGAGAGGGACCACTGGATCGCCGCCCCATCCGCAAAATCCTGAGCGCGAAGAAAGTTGCTGGCCACCTCGTCATCCTCCCACTCCAAGAGTAAGGCGATCTCGGTTCCGTTATGCAAGGCTCGAACAGAGACGGTCTGTGGCCATTCCGGTCGCTGCCAGAGAAGCATAAGGGGAATAGTAGCTGCCGGTATAGTATCCCAGCGGGGATCGAGTGGCGCTGTTGGCAAGGGCTCAACGCTGCGTTGAGCGCGCAAGGTGCCGGTACTGGGCTGTTGCGCCACTTTCCCTTCAGACAGTGAGTGGATGTAATGCACCACATCCCAACCTTCTTCGGGAGTAAAAACCCCTTCATACGAAGGCATCGGAGTTCCGGCTAGTCCGGTCATCATACGCAGGTAAATCTCCTCTTCTTTGCCCCCACCTTTGAAGATCCCCCGGGTAAAATCGTTGGGGAGAATGGGATAGCCTAACTCATCCTTCAGGTCAGGGGCAGAGGGGCCGTCTCCTTTTCCCTTCACGCCATGACAGTCTACGCATCCAGCATCAATGTAAAGCTGCTTCCCTCGTGCCAGGGATTTCGGGGTCAGAGGGGTTGCCGGTGGTATCGCCAGAGGGTGTGGCTCTTTTTGCAGGGCAAAATGATTATAGGTTTGGCCATCTTTTTCAAAAACACTGAGGGCCTTGATATAGGCCACCAGCGCCCATCGCTCTCCCTCGCTCAGACGCGTAAAACCGGGCATAGCAGAACCGGGCATCCCCTGCGAAATGGTGCGAAAGAGATCCTGCTCTGTGGGCATCTGTCCACTGGGTGTCGAACGAATCTTGAACAGACCGGTGGTAAAGTCCCGCGGCTTGGGAAAGAGGAGATAGGCTGCCGGTCCGTCTCCTCGGCCTTCTGAGCCATGACAGACGCTACACTCCTTCTGATACACCATTTTCCCCTGGGCCAGGAGATCATCAGGGGTAGTGGCTGATTGGATCGGGGTGGTAAACAGCGTTACCGGTCCCATAAGAAGAAATAGCAACAGAGTAAGTCCTCTCTTACTCGATATCTTCCTCGTTGTCTTCTCCATTACTGTTCCTCCTTGTTCTTAGCGCTCAGAGTGATAAGATCGGTATGCGCGTGCCTACTATAAGGGAAGAGATACTCCGATCCCTCTCGGCTGTTCTCCAGGAAAGGACATCCATCGCTACTGAAGCAGCAATCCTCTTCTGGTTCCATAGACACTGGTTTTAGATCATCGTCGTTATATTGGAGAGGAGTGACGCCTAGCCGGTGGACTTCCTGGGTCAAAAACTCTCCGATCAGTAAAGCCAGGTCTCGATAGAATCCCTTTTCTATCTTTCTGCTCAGCAACCGCACCAAAAAGGGAACCCAGCGCCCAAGATGATCATTCAGGAACTTCTGTTGGGCTTCTCGACAGAGCTCAGCCGCTTCCATACCATGATGCTCTAAAGCATAAGCCTCCTTGAACGTCAAGACGTGCATGAACTCTAGCTGAATGGAAAGGTGATCCAGTCGCTCTTTGGCTGTTGGAGAAACCTCCAGACCAAAGGCCCGGTAGAATCCGGCAATGTCTCCCATCTGCTGTGCTTGTTGAAAAATCGCCCGGTTTCCATACTCGGTTTCATACAGTGGACACTCGGGAGAAAGGACATGACCGAAGATCGCTCGATACTGCGCCTGGAGTTCGGGAAGGGGAGAGCGAGTGAGGATAAAGAGAAGTGCTTCTACCTTTGCTGGTAAGTTGCCCGCTAAAGGAGCATTCCGCATTGTCTCCATTCCACCTTGAAGAGCAGAAATGTTCTGTTCTTCCGGGTAGAGAAAGGCCAGCGACAGGAGATGATACAGAGCACTTCTCGTAAGCAGATTACTTATAGGTTCCTTGTCCATATTTTCTCCTCCTCAGATGGAGTTAAGCCGCTCGGAAGGTCTTTCATAAATCGGCTCTTCTATTGTGGTTCGAACAATCTCCTGGCCATCCTTTCCATAGCCGATCACCGTGTCGTTATACATCTCCCACTGTTTCCCATTAATGGTAGTGGCAAAGATTTTCTTTCCCTCTCTGATTTCGTACCGAAAGATGATCTTTTGGGTGGTACGGAAGAGCTGGAGGACAGCTAACAGTTCCCGAGAGGGGAAGGTATATTTTTCGATAGCCTCATCTACACCGGGTCCAAACATCTGCCGGAGATAGTCGCGAGGTACCCACCGGGGGGGAATATAGTATCCATTGGGCTCGGTACCAAATTGGGGATAGAGTGGCAACGCCACTTTCTCGACCTTTACCAGATAGTAGATCGGGTTAAAACGATCCTCCATCCAACTCCCATCTTCTTTGATCTTGACCAGCCCCTGCATCCGAATCTTCCCGACACAGGCAGCCATGCAGCGTGCTTCCATAGGATGGCCATTGCTGAGAGGGTCTTTCCCTTCGATGCGTGGATAGCAGGCCACACACTTCTCCGCCACTCTGGTGGTTCCTCGAAACATCGGTTTCTTGTAGGGACACGCCTCCACACACTTGCGGTATCCCCGACAGCGAGCTTGATCAATCAGCACGATACCGTCCTCTGGTCGTTTGTAGATCGCCTTGCGCGGACATGCGGCTAAACAGGCTGGATATGTGCAATGGTTGCAGATCCGCTGCAAGTAGAAAAACCAGGTCTTATGTTCCGGCAGGGTAGAGCCTTCTTTGCTGTATTCCCCTGGTACCCCTTTATAGCCGGTAGCAGTATCTTCGTAGATATTTGGGAAACGCCATTCCTCATCAGTGGGAAGGTAGCCAAGAGCCCGTTGATGGCCTTCTGGACCATAGCGTTTTGCGACTGCTTCAAAAATGGTCATGCCTTCAAAGACCCCATAGGGTCGGCTTGGGCCATCCTGTTGTGAGGCGTCCCAGACCTGCCCGCGTGGATTGACCTCTTCCAGGAGCTGGAGCAGCTTTACATCCCAAAACTGAGGATAGCCGCCATACGGTTTGGTCTCTACATTGTTCCACCACATATGCTCCTGTCCTTTCGAAAAAGTCCAGGTAGATTTGCAGGCCATGGTACAGGTCTGACAGGCGATACACCTATTAATATTGAATACAAAGGCAAACTGCCACTGGGGATGGTTTTCTGAATAAGGAAACAGCATCTTTCGTCCTAATTGCCAGTTGTAAACTTCGGGCATTATTCTTCCCTCCTCACCCTGACTCTCCACAGACCCCATTTCTCCTTTGCGGTGTGGATAAGTTTCTTCACGTATTCCTCTCCTTGTTCTCGATAGATGAGATGCGTTGCCTGGTAAAAAGGATTCCGAAAGAAGCGCAGAATCGCCTCTTCATCGTATCCTAGTCGGAGATACTCCTCTACCACACATTCCGCCATTGCTTCCAGCGCACTCCCTGGGAAAGCCATTCCCACAAGCTCCATCGGATCATCCGGTTCAAACTCTTTTCTCATCAGTGTTTTCCTTCTTCTATTGCTTCACCCGGATAAGTTTTCCTTGCAAGTATTGCTGCATAAATGTTCCCTCGTGGCCTGGAGAAAATCCACTCCGTGCCGGCTCCCACACTCCTTTACCACCCAGTCCTCCATCTTCCGCTTTGGTGATCTTTACCAGGGTCTCTTTGGGCACAGTATTGAGGGCATGATTATCTGCCTCTCCTCCCAGGATGAACCAGGTTCCAATCTTGCTCTTGTGAAAGAGGTGATCGGTCTGATGCATGGGCATATGCCAATTACGGGTAAAGCTCTGCTGCGATCCATAGCGGAAGTTCGCCTGATACCCTGTTCCGACAGAGAGGGCACGGCCATCTGGTCTGCTCTCATGGGCCTTGACACTCCGTTCAGTGGCAATATAAGGAGCATGCTTCATCATGACAAAGTTATACGGATAGGCAGGATTGTATTTGACCCGGAGCATACAACGTGCAACCCGGTAAAAGGGATCAGTCGGTTTCCAGCCAATGTAAGGGCGGTCTGCTGGATTGGCATCCACATAGACGTAGTCACCATCGTTGATCCCCAAATCCTTTGCCGCTTCTGGGTTGATATGGAGTTGATGTTCTCCAACACCGGGAGATCGTTTGTCCATCCGGTAGGGATCGCCAAAGTTTGAGTCCCAGATGAGATTCCAGTCGGTATCACTCCATTGGGAATGGACTCGATGTCTGGTTTTGGGCGTCACACAGTAAAAGCGATACCCCTGCTCCCAGAGAAAGTTACGAGTCTGTTTAACCTCTCTCCATGGAAGTTTGATGTTCCGCACGGTACGCTCATCCCAGTGCTGGGCTGTGGGTGAAATCCCATAGTCATCAGGACGAATATACGGATTGCTGCTCACGATGACGTTGGGGAGATAAGGTGTAGCCTCCGGTCCTTCCCGATGGACGATAAAGTTTTCCCCATACTCAATTGCTTCGGGAATATCGGAGTAGGCATGAAGTCTCCCGGTATCGGTAAAGAAGGGAACATGATCGTGAACTTGCTCCCAGAAAGGGATGCGGGGATAAGTTCGGAAGAGCATGAGGGCTGCTCCAGGTTCTCCGTACTTCCCGGCCATAATCTCTTCGAGGGTATAACCCTTGGTGGTCGTCGAAGTGTCCAGTAGTCGTTGAATGTATACCTCTGGCTTGCCGGCAAGGGCAAACTTCCAGTAGTCGGCAAAGCGCTGGTCCTTTAACAACTCTCCCAGTTTGGCAGCTAACTCTGCCAGAATGATTACATCGTCCTTGGAGTCATAGAGGGGAGGAATTCCTCCCTTCCAGATCTGGAGGAAGGGATTCGAGCAGGAAGCGGTAATCTCCAGATGCTGAAACTCCATCCAGGAATTGGCAGGAAGGGCAAAGTCAGCGTACTCCACAGAGGCGGTCATCTGAATGTCTACCGAGATTATCAACTCAATCCGAGGATTGACGTTTTTCAGCATCTCGTAGACCCATTTGGCATTGTTGATGAGATTGACATTGTTGAAGAACATGACTTTAGTCGGAGTAGGCATATGGGTCTGGCCAGTAAAGACCTTCCGACCGTAACGGGGAGTGTTGACGATCAGAGGTTGATCTCCATGATTCCAGTAAGCTGGCTCTTCATCCCGGCTATAGGCTTTCACATGCACCGCTGCTCCTGGAGCCTGGGGATCCAGCGTGGGGGAGAAAGGATCTTCCGCTACCCAGCCTTTAAAGCCCGGACCAGTCCAGGGGGAGGCCTGGAAAAGAGCAGCCTTGTAGTTTCCTGCCCAGGTATGCGAGCCAGATCCAGGGATTCCAATGTTGCCCGTCAGCATTAAGGGAAGGTAAGAGGCCCGGTTGATCTCTGTAGCATGGAACCAGTGATTGACTCCCTCTCCCTGGTGAATAGCCACCGGCTTGATCGTGGCAATATCTTCGGTTAGTCTGCGGATCAGCTCCTTCGGCGCATGGGTGATTTCATGCACAATATCCAGATCATAATCCTGAAGATGGATCCGATACATCTCCCATAAGGTCATCACTTCTATCTCGGTTCCATCAACCAGGCGTACCGTTCCTTTCCATTCCAAGGCGGGATCAATCCCCTTTGCAATAAGCTTTGCCCCTACATCGTCTCTGGTAATGGCACGTAAACGATTGGTCTGCTTATCCCAGACCACAAAATCGCCGATCTGTTCCCTTTGTTCTGGAGTTAGCCCTTGCAAAGTGACACTCGGCCCAGCGGAGAGATCTTCGTTTCGATAGTTCGGAAAGACTTCGTGTGCTTTCAATCGCTTCAGGGTATCGGTGCGGATCAGGAGTGGAAAATCCGTGAATTGTTTGACAAACGCTTCATCATAGCGCTTTTCATCGATGAGGAGCTTCGTGATCCCCAGAAAGAGTGCGGTATCAGTAGTTGGGTGGATGGGAATCCAGTAATCCGCCTTAGTAGCTGGAGGACTATACTCTGGGGTAATGACCACGATCTTGGCTCCCCGTTCCATGCATTCGATGAAGAAATGCGATTCGGGCATTTTATTCTCTACCAGATTCTTCCCATCCAGGATAATCAGCTTAGAGAAGCGCAGATCATTGAAATCGCAGTCAGAGGTTTGGAGACCGTGCACCCATGGATGTCCAGGAGCCTGGTCGCCATGCCAGGTGTAATTAGACCAATTGCGTCCCCCCTTCGCTGTGTCTGGGCCAACCCCTCGGACATGAGTATCTAACAGAGCCAGCATGTTAGCGAAACGATATAACCCGTATTTGCCAATCACGCCTAAAAGCCCCATGCCTCCCCGGCACTTGAAAGTTCGAGTACCCGCTCCGGCCATGGCTTCGATCATCTCGGGGGGATATCCCTGGTCCCGCAACAATTGTGCACCTTCTGGGCCACTATACCGTTTGGCAATAGCGATCATTCCCCGAGCGATGTAAGCGTAAGCTTCCTCCCAGGAGATCTTGAGAAGCTCATCCTCTCCTCTGGTATCGAACTTGTACTGGGATTTCTTCTCAGGAGTCAGGACAGGAAAGCCATCATCCGCCCACTGCTTCCAGCCCTTACGGATGAGAGGGTATTTCAGCCGATACGGACCATAGACCCGACGATGAAAAGTATATCCCTTGAGACATCCACGGGGATTCCAGTTGGGTGTAGCAGTATTGCCGTAGAGGTCTGCATAGCGCTCGACATCATAGTTCTGCTCAAGTCTCATCACCACCCCGTTGCGGACAAACGTTCTGAGCCGACAGGCGTGAGTATCATTCGGGGAACAGACAAAGGTAAATGAGCGATCATAGCGGTATTGATCCCGATAAATCTTTTCCCAATTACGATCGGGATAAGCTTCCAGGGGATTCTCCACTTCCACAACTGGCTGGAGCATCCGCAGGGCTAACGCCTGATCAGCGAAAACAGTCGCTGTACCGGTAGCCACTACCGCTTTTAGAAAATGCCTCCTGGTTAGATCCATAGCTGCTTCTCCTCCATTTTTTAGTAGCAAACTTTCATCCGATAGGCTTCCAGGCATCGTGTGCAGATGCCCTCGGATACCTTCCATGCAGGATAATCTTGTCTGATGAGCTCGAGTACTGCTCGCTCGAGCTGGTCAAGATCTTCTCCCCACCTATAAGTTGGAAAACAGCAGAGGGGACAGGGAGCTCCTGGAAGCAAAATCCCCTGTGTAGCCGTATCGTTCAAGAAGGATACTTCGCTCTTAGAATGCAAGTCAGCAGGACCCATTTTGCTCTTTTCCCAAATGCTAAGAGGATTCCGGGCCAGCTCCAGAAGCTCTCGATGGGTAAACTTTTCTGCTTGCCAGAGTGTCTCAAAGATCTCTCTGCTTTGATCAGGAGGGAGCAAAATGTAGAGGGTGGCAAACTCTCGATACCAATTTTCTTTATTGGCCAGAGTGGCTTTTCCCTGTCGAATTAGTCGACTCTCAATAGTGAGGTCCCAAAGAACCTTATATCGCTGTCGTACAAGGGCTTCTTCTGCCGGATGATCGGCAATCCGTTCGGTAAATTGATACCCAAACTCTGGATCCAGCAGATCGTAGATGTGCATGCATTCGTGTCTGAGGAATGTTTGAAGGTGGGGAATATCCAGAAAGCGCTGGGGGCGGAGTTTTATGCCTAGATACCGCACTTCTGCCCTGGCAAGATCTGCTCCTTCCTCTGAAAGGGTGATCGCTTTTCCAAAGAGGAGGGTACTAATGCTGGAGCAGAAAATGGGAAACTCCTCTATCACCTCTTCCAGGACCTTTGTAAACCCGAGTTTTCGGAAAAGGGTCTCATGTAACTTCTGAAATCTCACCGCTCGTTCTTCTAAACTCACCTGATAGAAAGGCTCGGCCAGACGGTAATATTCGTTCACCAGGGTGAGGTTACCGGTCTCTTCTTGTCGTTTTAATTCCCAGAAGACAACTTCCTCTACCAGGCTCGGATCGTACAAAAGCTCCATCGTCCCTTTATACCTTTCCTAATTTTCCACTCTGATTTCTCTTTTTTAAAAACTGCCCTTCAGCCCTCCACCGGCGTGGAGTATTACGCGGGTTATCGCTTTTGTCCAACCAGCTCTCCTCTTTCTCTCCTTTCCGAATTCTCCCTGACCTGGCTTATCTGCAGCATTGCTACTCAGAAGAATGGAGATCAATCCTCTTATGCTGTGAACAGATTCCTTACTGGTCTAAGACTTCCGGAGTATCCGTGGGCACTGTGGGGAGAGCACTTTCTCCAGAAAACTCTCTAAAGTTCGAGGATCTGGAGAATGCCAACAGAGCGTGCAGCGTCCTAACTGTTTGGCCTTCTGGAAGAGGGCCTTATTCATCGATTCCACCAGAATGATAAAAGGGATCTTCCGATCACGAAGCCGTACTTTTTCCACCAGCTCAAAGGCATCCATGTCCTTGAGCCAGCGTGCCACCAGCACCATATCGTATCTCTGCTGGTAACACCGACGGATCCCCTCCACCCCCTCCGGACAGTACTCTATGGAACCGGTGAGCTTGTGAAGATATCGGGAAAGCTCCTCTCCGACTGCGGCATCTGGATGAATAACCAAGATTCTATACTCTCCTTTTCCCATGCTTGGCTCTCCTTTAAGGTCACCGCTCCTCCGTGACCTTACCCCTCTGTCCTCCTGAGTCCCTCGCGTTGCTCAGGATACACCATGGGTGTACCGAAGGTATACGCTCTGCCTTTCCTCTTTTCGGCTAGATCATAAGATGGCAAGAAGCATACCAGAAAACCCCTTAATTTTAACTTATTGATTTTCTTATGATAATTTGGGAAGAATTTTCGCAGAAAGAGCGTATCAAAGGGAAGGGTGATCAGTATTTGTCCATTGAAAAATCAAAGGGAAGAAAATTGATCAGAAACTGGCCAGTGAGAAAATAAAACTGGCCAGTTTCTGATCATAAAGTCTGGATAAGCTAAAGGCAAAGGTTTTGGGTTTCCAGAGCACCTGTTTGGTCTCAGGGTCTGGTGGCCGTGACAAGGAGAGCTGGCATCACGAACCCGACGCTGCCATCGGTGGTTACGAACGGTTGGAATGACTCCTCGGCCTCTTTTTGGAGCCGATCGAACTGCGCATCGTCGAGCAGGCCACCAAGGGTCCATACGCATGCCCTTTCGGTGGACACCAGGGACTGGATGGAAGCGAAACGAACCATCCCATCGTGCCGCGTGACCTTCGCCTCTGCTATACCAGCCTCGGCGCACAGAGAGAGCAACTGTTCCCGGTCTCCACAGATAAAAGGGGCGCGAAAGGCCTGCGCTACCTGCTCCCCAAAAAGCCGATGCAGCAGCTCAGCCAGTACAGCGTAGCCAGGGGAATGGTCAAGGGCATCACATACCGCTACCACCAGTCGCCCACCGGACCGCAGTACACGCATCATTTCTCGCAGAGCAGCAACTTTATCATCGAAGAACATGAAGCCAAATTGACTAATGACCGCGTCGAAACTTTCGTCTGGAAATGGCAGCTTCTCGGCCCGCCCATCCCGCCACTCGATGCTTGGGCTTTTGCGCCGGGCTACGGCGAGCATCTCTTCGTTAGGATCGAGGCCGACGACCCGTCCTGCGGATCCAACCCGCTCGGCTGCAGCGCAGGCCAGCACCCCGGTGCCACAGGCCACATCGAGTACATGCTGACCTGATCCTATACCGGCTATATCTGCGACCACTTCTCCCCACTGCTGAAACAGTGCCGGGACAAAAAACTGGTCATACACCTCAGCAGGCGAGCGTTTCTCTTGTTCTCTGGTCTTCTCAAGCATAGGACACCTCCTGTAGTGGATTATAGCCACCCAATCCTGAGGATAGAGGAATTTAAAAACTGGCCCTTTCCGGACAGTTTCCAGAAATCAGAATCTTTACGGAAACCATTTGTTACAGTTTACCGAGAGTCGAGCAAGGAAGTCATAAAGCGGAAAGTAAATTTTGGGTACCATTTGGTAAATTTTCTGGTAACATATGAAGAGGTATAAAGCGGTGGGTAAATTCTTAAAGCCTGTTTCCAGAACAACTGGGAAGGATACATGCATCCTGCACCCCTTTTGCAGTTTGATGGTTTTAGCCTCGACCTGGAGAATACCTGTTTATGGAAAGGGTCGAGCTGTTTACCCCTCCGCCCAAAAGAAAGTGCGGTCCTGCACTACCTCTTAACATATCCAGGTCGATTAGTCCCCAAAAGAGAGCTCCTCCAGGCTGTTTGGCCAAACACTGCGGTGGGAGATGCTGTGCTCAAAGTCTGCATCCAGCGACTGCGACAAGTGCTCGGAGAAGATCCGAAGACTCCCCGGTTTATTGAGACGGTGCATCGGCACGGGTATCGTTTCCTCGGTACCATCAGGAGACAGGAGACAAGGGTCGCGAGACCACTTTCAGCCAGCAAAGACCACCGAACGGATACTCTGGAACTTCAGAGCTCTGGCCGTTCTTTCCCTATCAGGCATGCTTCCCCCACCAGCACACTGGTCGGACGAGAAGAGGAACTGGCTCACCTCCATCACCGACTGGAGCAAGCATACAGAGGAGAGCGTCAGATTGTCTTTATCACCGGCGAACCAGGGATTGGCAAGACCACTCTGGTAGATGCCTTTGTCGATCGGATCGCAGCCCGGGGTGAGCTATGGATCACCTATGGTCAGTGTGTGGAACAGTATGGCGCTGGTGAAGCCTATCGACCCATCCTGGAGGCCTTAAACCGGTTATATCGCACCCAGAATGGTGACCGCCTCCTCCCCCTGCTGCGACAGTATGCCCCAACCTGGATCGCTCAGATGCCCTGGCTCCTCAGCGAGTCCGAGTATGAGAAACTGCAGCCCAAGCTCAGAGGAGCGACTCCAGAACGGATGCTTCGGGAATTCGCCGAGGCGATGGAAATTCTTTCCACTGATACGCTGGTCATTCTGGTGCTGGACGACCTGCACTGGAGCGATCATGCCACACTGGATCTGTTAACGGTGCTAGCACGACGACGAGAACCAGCGCGGTTACTCGTTTTGGGAACCTATCGACCGATGGAAGTCCTCGGCCGGAGTCATCCATTACCCACAGTGGTGCAGGAACTGCGGGTACATAAATGTTGTGTAGAACTCCCATTACGCTTATTGTCCGAAGCAGCAGTGGAGCAGTATTTGACCATGCAATTTCCTGGGTGGACATCGCCTGCCGGATTGGCACAATGGTTACATCAGCGTACCGAAGGCAACCCCTTATTTCTGGTGACCATGGTGGAGCACTTGCTGGCCCAAGGACGACCAGAGGGGAGAGAGAAGGGGCCCATGGTGATAGACGATCTCTCCACGGAGATACCAGAGACTCTACGACAGACGATTACCCTTCAGTGCGAACGACTCCGACCAGAAGAACGGCAGATACTCGAGGTAGGCAGTGTCGCCGGGGTCGTGTTTTCCACGGAAGAGGTAGCGACTGGTCTCGCCATAGATCTAGTAGAGGTAGAGACCCGGTGTGAGGGATTGGTGCACCGGCAGCACTTCCTGCAGAGACAGGAGATCGACACCTGGCCGGATGGCACGCTAACCGCACGCTATGGCTTCCTCCATGCCCTCTACCAGCAAGTAGTGTATGAGCACGTCTCTCCGATACGGAAGCAGCGCCTGCATCACCAGCTTGGGATGCGGCTGGAGAGAGGCTACGGAGAACGGGTGAGAGAGATCGCCGCAGTCTTAGCGATGCATTTTGAGCGGGGACGAGATTACCAGCGGGCGGTTCTCTATCGATACAAAGCGGCTGAGAATGCTCTCCAACAGCATGCCTATCAGGAAGCGATCCATCATCTCACTAGGGGACTCGAGCTAGTACAGACCTGGCCAGATTCACCCACTCGTACTCAGCAAGAGCTCAGGTTCCTGATCACGTTAGGGGTGCCTTTAGTGGCAACTAAAGGGTATGGTGCTCCGGAAGTCGAACGCACCTACAGTCGAGCACGAGCGTTATGTCAGCATATAGCCGATAGCGCAGAATTCTTCTTAGCACTGCGTGGCTTGTGGAATTGGTATTTGCTCAAAGCGGAGCTGATGACCGCTTTTGAATTCGGAGCACAGATTCTACGTTTGGCGCAACGCCAACAAGACGCAGCTCTTCTTGTGGAAGCCTACCGTGTGCTGGGTTCTACCCTCTTCTTCCGCGGAGAGTTCCTTCCCGCTCAGTCTTATTTAGAACAGGGTAGTGCTCTCTACGATCAGCAGCACCATCAGGCTCTGGCTTTTCGCTATGGTGCTGACCCGGGAATCGTATGTAGACTGTATACAGCCTGGATCCTCTGCTTGACTGGTTATCCAGACCAGGCCCTCCAGCGAGTGTATGAGGCCCTTCATCTGGCTCAAGAGTTAGCTCATCCCTTTACCCTGGCTTTTGCAATGAGCATTGTGGTCGATGTCCATCATCTCCGCCGAGAGCAAGAGGCGATCCAGAAATGGGCAGAGGCAGTCATTGCCCTGTCCACAGAGCAGGGCATCGCCCAGTGGCTGGCAAATGGATTGATGGAGCGGGGCTGGGCATTAGTCGAGCAGGGCTATACCGAGGAGGGTAAGACACAGATCCAGGAGGGGTTAACAGCCTGGCAGAACACTGGAGCAAATTTAGCGGTCCCCTATCGTCTATTTCTGCTCGCGGAAGTCTATGGGAAAATAGGGGAGCTGCCGGAGGGATTACGTTTGCTGGACGAAGCGCTGGCTCTGGTGGAGAAGCAGGGAGAACGCTGGTGGGAAGCGGAGCTATACCGGTTGAAAGGAGAGTTGTTGCTGTGGCAGGTAAGAGGAGAAAGGCAAAACGGGGCCAAGGGAAAGGGAAGAAAAAGGGAAACGGTTTCCGCGCACTCCCCGAGCTCCTATCACGCAGATCCTGTCTCTCAGGCCGAAACCTGCTTCCGTCAAGCTCTCGCCATAACTCATCGTCAGCAGGCGAAATCGCTCGAATTACGGGCAGCGCTCAGCCTCAGCCGGTTATGGCAGCAACAGGGCAAACCGGAAGCTGCTCGACACCTGTTAGCGGAAATTTACCAGTGGTTTACCGAGGGATTTGATACCGGAGACCTTCGAGAAGCCCGGGCACTGCTCGAAGAGTTAGCGTAAGGTTTTGATGACGAAAGGACTTCCCTATGCTGCGCTCCGGGTTCAGAATGGCATAAGGACTACTCCAGCGCTTCGTTCAAGGATGACCAGAGTAACCAAGTTGCATGAGATAATTTTCATCAGTTTACTGCCCAGGAAAACTCACCATGGAGTCTCTTCAAACTGGCACGGAGTTGCTGACGTAAGCGCCTAAAAGCCATCTCTCCTTGCGGGGTGGGGAGACCCAGCACACCCAGATACCCATTATCACGCTCAAAGCCTTCGATCCCCACAACAGGAAACCTTGTCTGCAGTAACACTAGAAGAGCAATGACCAGCTATAGATAGTACTCCTTATCTTACAGCATGCAGTAAATTATCCTTCTAGACTATCTCGCAGGGAAAGTCTTGAGCACCACCTGACGTGCTTCATCCTCTCTGACACGGTTGGCTTGCATACAGGGACTCATGGCTGCCAGTACCTGTTCCGGGTTGCGCCATAGCCGATATTTCTTGTATCTGTCTTCATGCTCAATGCCCAAGGCCTGGGCAAAAATGCTCAGGTAATGCTCGATGGTGATCGGAGAATGCTCCTCATAAACACAGAGGAGACGTTGACACCCATGATACAGCGTAGCCAAGGTGTCCACTCCAGCCGCACCAGCCTGCTCCAGTTGCTCCTCGATGATCTGCTCCCATTTCTCCATTCCAAGAGCCTGCTGGGTGAAGGGAGAGCAGGACCCTTCAAGCTGGCTATCGCTGTCAATCTTCACGTATTCTAGACCGGGGAGGACCGAGAGGAGCATCTCGGCCGCCCACGCTTCCTGCAAACGTCGCGTGCGATTACAATGGTAGTGCAGCGCGACCCGTTTCGGCACTGCCTGGACAAATTCCAGCTCGCCGAGATGCTCCACCAGGAACTCGGTGACGTGCTGGGTCTGAAAGGAGGCAGGAACCTGGAAGATCTCGTCATAGTAGAAGATACATGATGGGCACCACATCACCACCCGCTCAGGCTCGAAGCGTTCGAAGTAGCGCACGGCGTTGTGTCCCATAGTCTGGGCGAGCTCGGTGTCGCCGAAGCGGTGATGAACGATGCCGCAACAGTAGGCAGGCCCACCTACAGCCACATAGTCTACCCCCAACAGATCCAGAATGTCTATGATGGTGCGAATCATATGAGAGGTGCGCAGGACATTACAGCCCAGATACAGTACCACGCGATGCGGCTCTGGCTTCGTGGGTGGAACTCCCTGCCAGGCCTTGTCTTCAGGCAGGGTAGTGAGGTCGTGCAGGAGACGCATTTCGCGGAAATAAGCCGCGTAGTTAAAGTTGGACCTCTTCCGACTGGAGAAACTTGCGGTCATTTCGGTTCACCTTCTTTTTCTTAGCCTAACTATAATATCGCTGATCAGAGCAGATCGGCATTTTTGATCTTCTTACGCCAACTCCGCCCAGCCTCATAGACCTCTAGATCCATCACCTCGAGTCCTAAGTACTTGGCAGAGGCCTCGACCTGCTGGGTGATCATCCGGCGGATAGCCGGGATGGGGATCCTTCGGAGTCGTTCCTCTGCCTCCGCCGTCCAGAGCAGGGGCACTTCCTCCAAAGGCCCTTCGGCTCGAGCGACCTCTTCAGTGATTCTCTCCTCTCCCTTCGCAGCTCCCTTGTCCTGGTCCAGATGTTTGGCCAGTGTAACTTTCTGGGCATCCGCGAAGATCCCGGAGACAAAGGGCCTTCATAATGGTTCTCTATAACTGGGCCTCCAAATAGCTTTCTAGCACTACGGCATTGTTGTGTTCACGATTCCTGGCCCTGTAAAGGAGAGTAACATTGTCCTGCTGGGCTGCCTCCAGAATCGGTTGCCAGGCTATGGAGTTGCTATCCAATTCAGTAAAGTAGCGCTGTTGGAACTCCTTCTACCGAGCTACCTCGTGACCAAACCAGCGACGTAGGGCATTACTAGGAGCAATATCCTTCAGCCAGCCATCGAGTTGCAAAGCCTCTTTTTTCCTGCCTCGTGGCTAGAGTCGTTCCACCAGAAAGCGCATACCGTCTTCAGCCTCCGGAGGTCGTAAACACGTTTAACCTTAATCATTGAATCACCCTAAGAGCGGATGACGCTGGGTGGTGGAGTCTAGCGGACATCCGAGGGCCTCTTTACCTCTACGCCTTCCTCCTCAGGCTCCTCTTGCAGCATACATACCTGTCCAACACATATCGCTGTTCCCCTTCTGAGAGGTATTGCTCAAACAGGGGCAGATAGATTCTCCTTCTCCTTTACCTTGTCACTTAGGGGATCACTTTCTTAGCCCAAACTGTGGGCACCCATGACGATCTGACAGGCATCACCTGGTCGGATAATACCTGGATTGACCACTACCGTTGTAACCTCTCGTTTTCCAGTAATCTCCTCAACCAGTCGCGAGTGATAGACGCGGATGAGGCCGCAGGGGCGATTCTGAGCAGTCACCTCTAAGACAACCTCAGGGCCTAACTGGTTGACGTCAACATCAAAACGATGCATGCAATGGGAGCATCTGTTTTCTCTCCTCTCGAAGACATTGCCAATGTGCAGATCCTCTTTGAGAATGAAGGTTTTGACAAGCTTCCCTGACCCGGATCGAATCCTCATCTGCTGGGAAAGAAATACCGCCACAGAGTTTACCTTGAGCAAAGTAAAGGGATGACGAAAGGACTTCCCTATGCTGCGCTCCGGGTTCAGAATGGCATAAGGACTCCTCCAGCGCTTCACTCTGGGATGACCAGAGTGACATGGTCGCGTTGAGATAAGCTTTATCAGTTTACCGTCCAGGAAAACTCTCCATGGAGTCTCTTCAAACTGGCACGGAGCTGCTGACGTAAGCGCCTAAAAGCTACCTGCCCTTGCGGGGTAGGGAGACCCAGCACACCCAGATAGCCATTATCGCGCTCAAAGCCTTCGATCCCCACAAAGAGAGCCCATCCCGTGGAAGAATTGTTTTCAATCGCCCATAAGATCGGCCCACTGGGCACGCGGCGACGGATACTCTCCCGGGTCTGCCAAAATGAGGTAAGCAAGTCGAGCCTTTCTAACGCATATAAGACTTCCGGATCACTTGATAATACCAGCATGTCCTCAGCAGGGGGAATCGGAAAAATCATAATCAGTCTTTCCTTTCCGTAAGCGGTCTAGTGTCTGGTCAAGGTCACAATGGTGAGTTGTTCCCTCTTTTCACCCTCACCCTGGCCCTCTCCCCTCAAAGGAGAGGGGAGAAAAAGGAACGCACAAAAACAAGTGTGACCAGGCACTAGTGAGTAACCGTCAGATTTATCAGCCCCAGATCAACAAAGTAGTCAGCTCTGACTAAAGCAGATTATTGTCCTGCAGCTTCTTCCGCAGGGTGGTGCGAGAGATACGAAGGACTTTCGCCGCCCGACTCTTATTCCCTCGACAGCGTGCAAGCGTTTTTACCAGATATTGCTTTTCCATCTCTCTCAAGGAAAGCATGGTGGTTTCCTCATCCGCAAAGGGAGGAAACATCTCTGGCGGAAAGACCGTCTTCTCAATTTGGCGGGTTGTTTCCGTCAGTATAACCGCCCGTTCAATAACATTTTTCAGTTCACGCACATTCCCAGGCCAGGGATAGGCCTGCAACAACGCTAACGCTTCCGCAGAGATTCCCTGCACTCGTTTCCCCAGCCGACGGTTGGCCTGGGCAATAAAAGCATCGATAAACAGAGGAATATCTTCACATCGTTCCCGCAGAGGAGGGAGAGTAATCGTAAAGGTATTCAGACGATGAAAGAGGTCGGCTCGAAACTTTCCTTCGGTCACCATAGCCCACAGGGGTTTATTCGTGGCGCAGAGGATCCGACAATCGATCCCTATCCTTCGTGTGCTTCCCAGCCGGCTAAAACTCTTTGTTTCCAGCACCCGGAGGAGCTTGGGCTGGACAGCAAGACTGAGTTCGCCGATTTCATCAAGGAGGAGAGTTCCTCCATCGGCGAGCTCAAAGAGCCCCTTTTTCATCGAGTTGGCACCGGTAAAGGCTCCTCGTTCATAGCCAAAGAGTTCACTCTCCAGAAGATGCTCTGGTATCGCACTGCAATTGAAGGGAACAAACGGGGCTCTCTCCCCATAGGTGAGGCGGTGTAAAGCTTGTGCGACTAACTCCTTACCCGTTCCCGTTTCACCCACCACCAGCACCGTTACCTCAGGAAAATGGGCGAGTTCCCGGATCAGACCCTTGACCGCCAGCCACTTTGGCGACATCCCAATCAAATCTTCTAAATCGACTAAAGGGGTATACGGGTACTCGCGTGCCTTGAACCGGGAATGCAGAAGTTGTCTCTCTGCCTCGAGCCATTCTTCTTTCCGTTTTATCTCCGTGATATCACGCATAACATGAAGACACAGAGGAGGGCTCTCTCCACAGAATAAGGGGGAGATGGTTACCTGATACTGTCTGTCTCCTCGAGCAAATACCTGAGTGACACAAGACTCTTGTCCGGATAAAAGCCTGGTGAGAGGACAGAAAGAACAGGGGTGACTTTGCCCCATGATGGTCTCATAGCAACAGTTCCCCACTATATCGTCGGATTGGAGAAAGTGTGGCATATTATTAAGAAACGCTACACGATACTCCTGATCCACGATATAAACAAAATCGTCAATCTGGGAGAGAATAAGCTCAGCGAGTTGGGGAGTTGTTTTCGCTCTGGCAACGAGGTCTTTCCCCATCATACGAGTTCCTCCTCTTAGCCGGGATGACCGAGAAAAGGGTTGGGAATTTCGCCCTTCGTTGAAACATTATACTCCTCTTTGGCTGGATACAACAGTCCCCTCTTTTTCCTTTTCCCAAAATATATCTTTTAGCCATTTTATGCTAAAAATTTGATCAGAGTCAAAATTTTTTCTTGGATGACTGGGAGAATGAACACCGATCTCTCCGAAACCAGGTTTAGCGGAGAACAGTCCAGAGGGAGTTTTCCTCACTCATTTCAGGACTCGTCTGTGTAAGACTGAGTAGTGTCGTATAGTACTGCCTGCATGAGAGCCAACCGATGCGAGGATAATCACCACAATATAAAGAGGTACCCGATACTCCCAATAGAAGAACACCAAAAAGAGAATAACCAGTTTTAGCAACACACTCAACCCGGCAATTTGCACTGGCCAGTACCGATCGAGCCGGCAACTGGTCAGGATCAACCCTAGACCACTCGCTATAGTGACATAGAAAAAAGGGAGAAGCTGCTTTTCCGGCACCGTAAAGTAGTGTCCGCCAAACAGGATACTGAAGCTGAGAATATGGATCGTCCGGAAGAAGATATTCCATTCCCTCCGAAATTGGGGCAAACCGAATAACCGGCTCAGGACTCTCCCTGCAGAATTTTTCATAACGGCCTCTACCTCCTTCTCGACTCGCTAGTCGAGGGCTCTGCGAGCAAAAGAGGGTGGAAAATCCAGCCTTTACTTTATTTTACCATGATCCTTTTTCCAAAGATTTGACTTGCATCAAAATTTTTCTGGGAGTTTGCTTATAGAATGGTTTAAGATGAAGATGGTCTCTATACAACTAGTACCGACAGTACCGAATCAAGGAGGGCACTATGCAAGCGATGATCCATACCGCTGACGCGGTAATCGTAGGAGGGGGATGCATGGGAGCCAGTATCTCCTATCATTTGGCCAAAAAGGGTATGCGGAAGATTGCCCTGGTAGAGAAAAATTTCCTGGCCTCCGGGGCGACCGGCAAATCGAGTGCAATCATTCGGATGCATTACTCTTCGGAACCTCTTGTGCGTATGGCTCGATACAGTTTTGAGATCTTCCAGCACTTTGCCGAAAGTGTGGGAGGGAATGCGGGCTTTGTCCCGGTTGGATTTCTGATTGGTGTGGGCCCTCAAGATGTGGAAGCGCTGAAGGGGAATATTGCCCTGCAGCAAGCCGAAGGAGTCCAGACCCAGTTTGTTTCACCACAAGAGATGAAAGAGCTTGAACCCGCCCTTCAGGTAGAGGATCTGGGGGGAGGAGCCTATGAGCCAGCATCAGGCTATGCTGACCCTTCTGGTACGACGGTCTCCTTTGCCCGCCGGGCCCGGGAACTCGGGGCTACGATTCTGCAGGGCACAGCAGTAATCGAGATCCTTTCTACAGCGGGAAAGATCAAGGGGGTACGCACAAACCGGGGGGAGATTCAGACGCCCGTGGTAGTACTGGCTACAGGGGTCTGGACGCCCAAAATCGGCCACATGATTGGCGTGCACTTTCCTATCATAAGTTGTCGGGCGAAGATCCTTGCGGTCAAACGCCCTCCGGAATATCCTGGTCAGAACCCTAAGGTATTTGGAGACTTTGTCCATCAAACCTATTTTCGTCCAGAGACGGGGGAGTTAACGTTGGTTGGCTCCCTCGATCCCAGGGAAGCGGAAGACCGGATCGATCCGGATAGCTATAGTGATGATCTGACCTTTGAGACCATGGAGGAGTTTTTTGGGAAAGCTTGCCAGCGTTATCCTCTCCTTGAAAAAGGGTTTTACAAAGGGGGCTGGGCTGGCCCCTATGATATTACCCCCGATTGGCATCCGATTCTCGATGCCCTTCCTGGATTTGAAGGGCTCTACTGTGCGGTAGGTTTTAGTGGACATGGTTTCAAGCTTTCTCCGGCTATAGGGGAAATGATGGCCCGGTTCATCACAGAGGGAGATTGTACCGAACCGGCGGATATCTCTCTCTTTCGCTTCAAACGCTATGAAGACAAGCAGCTTATTCAGGGGAAATACCGCTATTCCATCATGGGATGATTTGCTTCTGTTTGGAGAGGCCGCGTACCACCCTTGCCTTAGTGGTGCTGACTGTAATCCTGGTCCACGCACAGAGCTGGCCATCGACACTCTCACACTCCCCTTCCGGGGTGAGCGTTCAGGGGCGGACATCTTCCCTCCCCCTCAAGGGGGAAGGTTGGGATGGGGGGGGAAAGGAAAGGGAATGAAGAATTTATCTAACTCTGTATGGACTGCTGGGAACCGGTCTGATCTCCCTATTCATAGCAGTAGCAGGAATATCCGACAGCAGATATTCTGGCTTGTGCTGCTGGTGTTTTGGGGGAGCAGTGGAGTACTTTCCTTGAACCTGGAAGCGGCAGAACGCGCTCGATCCATCCGGATTGGGGCCCTGACAAACTCCTGGGGACCGACACCCCATGTAGTCGGTTTGCGAGATGGGCTGGTGGAGCTGGGTTATCGTGAGCAGGAAGATTTTGTCCTTGGAGTCCGCTTCACTCAAGAGAATGTAGTCGCTCTTTCTGCTGCTGCGCAGGAGGAGGAATTGGCTATGAACTCTCCTGCTGGTTCCCTGGATACTTGTCTTCTGCAGTGTGCTGCGCTGAATCAGTTCTGGCCAGATCTCAGAAGGGGTTTTCTCAAAAATGGTAGCTGTATCCGCTTCTAGCACATGCCAATCTCCTCGCCACACCTCGTGATCTAATTGGCCAGGAGCCCACCCGGCATACCCGGCATACACCCGAAATTGTGCCCGCTCCTTTGACTCCTCGATAATCTGCCGGAGCACAGTACGGCTGGTGCTGATGTACACATCTTTCCAAACCTGATGCGCTCTATCCAGTGGATTTCTGGAACGGAAGAGTAGCAGAAGCCGGTTTTGGGCCACCGGACCTCCAAAATAGAGGCTATCCGTTCGTTGCTGCAGGTCTACGATATCGGGAAAAAGTGTGGAGAGTTTCACCGGGACAGGACGGTTGATTATTACACCCATCGCCCCCTGCGTGTCATATTGGAGTAGAAAGATAACGGTTTCCATGAAGCGGGGGTCACCGAGCTGACGGCTGGCGACGAGAAATTTTCCCCTGGCCAGACCGCTCTCAGAGCGAAAAAGACGAAGCAGGAAAAGAGGAGGATTCTGGAAAAACCTCCCTGCCATATGAGGATCGGCATAGACTACTGTTGGTCCCTGGATCGGTAGTCCTATGACAAGCAACATCCAGGCCATCAAAGTGGCAAAGGTCATAGACATTTTTGAGATTTTCCTTGGTGTATACAAGAGGGAATCTCGCATCACACCTCCTTTGTCCAGGAGAGTCACTCTCCAAAAACACCGAGCAACATGGCCGATAAAAGAACCCCTCACCCCGTCAGAAGATAACCACAGTATAATCCTCCGGATGTCCGGATGCAATATCCTCTCCGCTGGAGGATGTTGCGTCGAGCGCCCCGTCCTCTGCGTGGCCACCTCCGCCGCTGCTGGGGGTACGACGGGCTGAGCGTGTCTGGCCTCTGTGCTCTCAGAGTATGGAAGGAATCGAGTGATTGACATGGAGGATATTTTTATTGATACACAAGAGAAACCATGGTAAAATTTTTGCACATGACCAGCCTCTCTGCAGCAAGGAGGTGCTGGAGAATCGAGAGGAGAGGAAGCTGATTCTGTCTGTGACCTGAGGATACCAATGGAACTTCATACACGTTTTGTGCGACTCGAGGAAGCCCTCAGTCGTCTCACAGAAGCGCAAGTGCAGCCCGAAGAACGAGCCAGGCGCCTCGAGGAGGCTGTCACCCGCTTGACTGAAGGACAACGAGAGCTCCAGATGGCTGTGATACAGCTCACAAAGGCCCAGACGCAAACAGACCGAACACTCCAGCAGTTAACCTGCCAGGTTGGCGGCCTCAGTGAAACTGTCGGTGGTAATATTGAGGATATCGCGTACATTGTCCTCTATGATGTCCTCAAGCGCGAGTTTGGATGGGAAGTCCAACCACTGGAGCGGGTCTTTCAGGAATGGAATGGGGAACTCGTGGAGGTGAATATCTTTGGGCAAGCAATCGATCCCACGCAGCAGGATCGCCCTTACTGGATTATCGGGAAAGTGAAACACAATCTCACGCTCAAAGAGGTGGAACGGTTCTAACAGATTCCTTCCGGCTGTTCCTGCCGCTCTGGTTGAGTCTTCACAGCTTTTTTGGTTCAGGAGACAACTCTTCGATGAGCCCTCATATGCGAAAGGAGATGAATAGCAATACACTATACACGCTGCTTAGGGTAGTGAGCTGATAGTGATGTTTTTTGGAGGTAGGCCAGTGCGTACATCACTAAAAATCGTGACCTCGGATGGCAAGGAAGTGATGGAACCCTATCTTCTCCGGTTGGCCGGGTGGACAGAAGAACGATATTTCCAAGAGGCACCGGAGATGCAGATGGTGGAATTTGCAGATGGAGACCTTATTGTGCACTCGCCAGCGAATATCAGACATCAACAAATGATAGGATTCCTCACCATGTTGCTTCGTGGATACGTACGATCCAAAAATCTTGGGGAAGTGTTGAATGGGCCAGCGGTGGTGCAACTTCGTCCCGGTCTGGATTATGAACCGGACATTTTCTTTGTGACTAGAAAACAATGTGATCTTTTTAGTGAACAATACTTCGCGGGTGCTCCAACCCTGATCATGGAGGTGGTTTCTCCCGGAACCCGTCATCATGACTTGGTGACCAAAGCTACTCATTATCAGCAGTATGGTGTGCCTGAGTATTGGGTAATCGATCCAGAGTCACAGATTCTTTACCAGCATATGCTGCGTGAGGACTCGTCAGCTTCTTACGTAGTCATCCAACAGACCGCGGGACGGCTTGAAAGTCAGACCATTACCGGTTTTTGGATCGATGTAGGCTGGCTGTGGCAAGAGCCATTGCCTGGGGAACTCGATTGTTTGGAGCAGATACTTCATATAGACTACCGGTGAGGATCGAGGAGAGAACCATCCTGCAAGTGACACGTAAGATTCGGGGGAAACTTTAGAGAAGAGGCCCACCAGTTTTGACCAACTATTTGAGTGTTGCAGGTAGAGCGCCGAGAGCAGAGGGAAGATCATGAACAGCTCGTTTACCTCTCCAAATCCTGCTCAAGACCAGGCCAGTCGTTCCATACCCAGAAGGGGTGGTGGCCAGTTGCTCCGGCGAACATTTCTCATCGCTCTCATTCTGGTGAGTGGAGGGTTAATCACTAGCAATGGGCTGGAGACGATGCCTTCGTTACAGCCCGTACTGGTAAAACCTTTTTCAGTCAGGTGTACTTCGTTCGGGAATCCGAGCCGTATATGACCATTGCGGTCCCTATCGAGCCCTTCGCCGGGGAAGTGATCGGCGTGCTGATGGCCGAGGTCAATCTTAAATATATCTGGGAGGTGATTGCGCAGATCCAGGTGGGGTAGGCAGGGTATGCCTACGTTGTGGCGCAGGAGGGCGACCTGATTGCATATCCGGACATCAGTATAGTTCTCCAGAAACGAAACCTCAAGGATCTCGGCCCGGTGCAAGCAGCCCTGGCTGGTGCACCGGGTCCGCAGGGCCCAGCCAAACCTGGCCGGTCAATAGGGCTTCTCGGCCTATGCGTTGATCCCGGATCTCGGGTGGGCAGTGCTTGTCGAACGTCCAGCCAGTGAGGCCTATGCTCCTTTGTACTCCTCCTTGCTGTGTACATCCATTCTCCTGCTGGTGGGTCTGGGGATGGCGGTACTGGCGAGTCTGCTGATCAGCAGACGGGTGGTGCGCCCGGTGGAGGCGCTCCGGCGAGGAACAGCCCGGATCGGTGCCGGAGCGTTGAACTATCGTATTGCTGTACAGACTGGCGATGAACTGGCGGAGCTAGCCGATCAATTTAACAGCATGGCTGCCCATCTGCAAGAATCCTACGCGCATCTGGAACAGAAAGTGGAAGACCGGACGCGAGAGCTTCGAGAGGCCGCCGTTGGTGCTTTCCCTGCAGCGGTGATCGATCTTTTACAAACCTTGGCCACCCAATCGACCCTCGCTATCCAGAACGCGCGACCCTTTCGGGAAATCGAGAAAAAGAGTCACCAGCTCGAAATTGCCAGTAAGCATAAGTCAGAGTTCTTAGCGAGTATGTCTCACGAGCTCCGGACACCGCTCAATGCTATTATTGGCTTCTCTGAAGTGCTCCTGGAGCGTTTCTTCGGTGACCTGACGGAGAAACAGGCGGACGGTACCTCCTCTCCCTCATTAATGACATTCTGGATCTCTCCAAGGTAGAGGCTGGGCAAATGGAACTGGAACTCGCCCACTTTTCCCTTCCAGAAGCCTTAGAAAATGGTCTGACCATGATCCGGGAACGGGCGAACCGCCATGGGATTGCGCTCAGTCTGGAGGTGGACCCCACCCTCGACGTCATCGAGGCGGACGAGCGGAAGGTGAAACAGGTGATCTTCAATTTACTCTCCAATGCCGTGAAGTTCACTCCCGATGGAGGACAGGTGGGGATCGAGGCACGGCTCCAGGAGGATGAGGTACAGATCACCGTCTGGGATACGGGAATCGGTATTGCGCCAGAGGATCAGGAGCGGATCTTTGAAGAGTTCCAGCAGGTGGGAGGCGTGTCTGTGCAAAAGCAGGAAGGGACCGGTTTAGGACTTTCATTAGCTAAGAAGTTTGTGGAGCTGCACGGCGGGCGGATCTGGGTAGAGAGTGTGGTAGACCAGGGGAGCCGCTTCACCTTCACGTTGCCCGTGCACAGAGCACTTCAACCAGTGGTCACACCAGCAGAACAGAGCCTAACCATGCCAGAGCACGAAGCCCCTATGATTCTGGTGGTGGAGGATGATCCACAGGCGGCGGAACTCTTACGACTCTATCTAGCAGGAGCTGGATACCACGTCGAGATCGCCCGAGACGGTGAGGAAGGTTTTCGCAAGGCGTGTGCGCTGAAGCCGGACTTACTCACGCTCGACCTTGTTCTCCCCAAGATCGATGGCTGGGATCTCCTCACCCGGCTGAAAGGAACGCCAGAAACGCGGGAGATTCCGGTCGTGATCGTCTCGATTATAGAGGAGCGGGGAAAAGGCTTTGCGTTGGGTGCAACCGACTATCTGGTGAAACCGGTACGCCGGGAGAAACTCGTCCACGCCCTGCAACGTTTTCATCTTACTAAGAAACGGCAACAACGAGAAGCCCTCCCTATCCTCGTTATTGATGATGACCCCATGGCCGTGGAACTGGTCGCGGCGATTCTGAGTGGAGAGGGATTCCGGGTGCGCAAGGCGTATGGTGGTACAGAGGGGATTACAGTGGCATGTCAGGAGAAGCCAGCCTTGATTGTGCTCGATCTTTTGATGCCCGAGGGAGATGGATTTACCGTAGTCGAGCAACTACGGGCTGATCCTGTCACTGCTTCTATTCCTATCCTTATCCTTACGAGCAAAAGCTTGACCCCGGAAGAGAAGGAGCGGTTAAATGGCAAGATCAGCTACCTGGCACGCAAGGGGGAGTTCTCACGAACAGTCTTTGTGGATCTGGTGCGAGGATGCTTACCAGGAGAGGGCTCAAAAGAGGCAGAGGGAATCTAGAGGAGGGAAGAGGATTATGGCCGGTAAACTCATCCTGATTGTAGAGGACAATGAGAAGAACTTGAAGCTGGTGCGTGATCTTCTCCAGATCAAGGGATATCAGACCCTGGAGGCCGGAACAGCGGAGCGAGGGCTAGAATTAGCCCGTAGCCACACCCCACATCTGATTTTAATGGATATCCAGCTCGCTGGAATGGATGGTGTCACGGCCCTGAGCCAGCTCAGAGCCGATCCATGCCCCGCCACGATCCCGGTCATTGCCCTGACGGCCTTTGCGATGAAGGAAGATCAGGAGCGGTTTCAGGCGGCGGGCTTTGACAGCTATCTGATGAAACCGATCCAGATCCGGGAGCTCCTGGAGGCTGTTGGGAAGTTTTGTGTGTAAAGGAGGAAAGGAGAATGGAGCGGCCCTGGACGATTCTGGTCGTAGACGACACCCCGCAGAATATCAAGGTGCTGGAGGCTATGCTCACTCCCCGTGGGTACAAAGTAGTCACTGCCCACTCCGGAGGGGAAGCCCTGGAGCAGGTGCGAGCCGAAGCCCCTGATCTGCTCCTGCTGGACATCCTCATGCCCGGGATGTCTGGATACGAAGTGGTCCAGCATCTCCGGGCCGATCCAGCTACTCGCTTCCTCCCCGTGGTGATGGTCACCGCCCTCGGTGCCCAGGAGGAGAAGGTCAAGGCCATCGAAGCAGGCGCCGATGATTTCCTGACCAAACCGGTCAACCAGCTCGAACTGCTCGCGCGCGTCAAATCTCTCCTCCGGATCAAGGCATATCATGACACCATCCAGACGCAGGCCGCCCAGCTTGCCGAGTGGAACAAGACTCTCGAAGAACGGGTACAACGCCAGGTAGAGGAACTCGAGCGCATCAGCCGTCTCCGGCGTTTTCTGTCCCCCCAGTTCGCCGAACTGATCGTCTCCAGCCAGCAAGAGCAGCTTCTGGAAAGCCACCGGCGCGAGGTCACGGTGGTCTTCTGTGATCTGCGAGGCTTTACCGCCTTCTCGGAAATGGCAGCACCGGAAATCGAACCCCTCGGTGAACCAGCCAGAGATCTCTGCCAGTACTTGCTACGCTTCTACACATACCAAACAACTGATCTGATCAAAGACCTATCTGCAACAGCCTAGAGATAAGGGCAGTATTTTTTCTGTTTGCATCGGCTCAGAAGGAAGTAGGTTATCCTGGCCACCATCATGTAGGTGGTGAGGGAATGTATCAAAACCTGTAGGATGTGGCGCATTGTCCCAGCGCTTTCTCAAGTTGCCATGAGTATCTTGCCAGTGAAAAGTATAGCTTTTACAGACGAGCGCACCTGTCTCTCCAGACACATATTCTGAAAGTTCCAGTACATCTCCATTGCACAAGAGAATACGGATCCGAATAAAGCCTTCATCTACTTCTGATAATATTTTTTCGTGCAGGATAGAAAATGTTTGTGTATACTCCCAGTGTTCTATAGCATGCTTAACTTTCAGCAGATAGTTCTTGCTCAATGCCATCGGCAAGCGCTCTTTCCAGTTCGCGGAGTTTTCGCACGACTGTTTTAGACATCTCCAGCATAGCAAACCACTCAAAGTAATCGGGGGACTGATCCCGGACTCCTTGTTTGAACTCTGCTAGAAATGCTTCAGAAGAGAGATGATATTTCTCCTCAAATTTTCTTAAGACACTGATAATATCATCTAAATCCGTATAGCAATTCTTTACTCGGTCGTTCAAAATATTCAGTTTCTGTACTAACTTACTCATGCTCATGACTACACCTTGATTTTGAAACTATCAACACATGTCGTATCATTAGTAAGTATGACTAAGAATTTTTCACAAAAGCCAGGGGTAGACTCTGCCCACCAACACAGCCATTGTTATGCTCGATGGGCTCAGCCCACCCTCCATTCTGATGGAGTTGAAGAGTGCGAGAAATTTAGTCGTACTTACTTTTTATTCGATTTTAATGAAAACCCAGTTGCATTCGTCAACAAGCTATATACAAAGCTGGCAAGCTGAATCAGATATGAACTGTGTACTCCATCTATAAGAGATAAGCTTTCTCAGTCCTCAGTCTTTATTTTGCCTGTTGGCAACGGGCTACGTCAAGGGCTTGGTGAAAAACAGCGAGAAAACGTCGTCGTGAGTCACACCTGAGACACGCATTGAGCGGATCGAGGAGAAAAGGAGCAAACCAAAGAAGATCCTTCACAGAACTCATTCCTCTCGAACTATACATATCTTCTCTGCTACCGTATCAAAGAAATATCCAGAGCCTCCTTCACTGACCAGTTGCAACAGTTTTCTTCCATCCAGTACCCGTATCCCTCCCATCACCTGGACACCCTGTTTAAAAAAGGGTTGGGGCCAGGCCGAGGCAGTAGGGCCAGCCATAACGATCTTTCGGGCGTTAGATGAGACGGCTAGTAATGTATCTATACCCCCTTCTACCAGCACCGATCCGGTCAAGACTACCACTGTAGCCTGAGAGAGAACCTTTGTCACCTCCTCTGGAGGCCTCCAGAAGACCAGCTCTTCCGGTTTCAGAGCTTGAAGATGCTTATCCACTACCCACAAATCTGCTACTCGACCTTTCAATTTTTTGATAAAGGGGATAAAGGCTCCGACCATTGCTACCCGATCTTCCGTTTGGACACCGGCTGCATCTAGAGCATCTACACCCGAAAGCACTCTCCCTCCCTGGATACCATGACGTTCCATGGCCAGCGCGGACAGGGCATTCAACACGGCAACTCCTACTGCGCGTTTTAAGGGCACTGGAGAAAGTGCATAATGCGCTAAAGTCCAGGCATCCTGTCCAGCCATCCGACCAGCCGGTGGAGCTTCGGCGGCAGACTTTGGACAACAGACTGTATCGCTCAGATCCCTGGGTGTAAAAGCGACTCCTGCTTGACCACTGGAGAGCTGAGCAACCGTATAAAAGACACCCAGACGAATTTCAGGGACAGTCAATGACTCCTCCCTTATCACCTGGTACATCTCGTTAAGCCAGGTTTCTACGAGTTTCATCACTTTTTTCCTCCATCCTGAATAGCCCGTTTCAATTCATTTAGAAAAAGGCCCAGAGAGAGCCCATAAACCATTGCCACCTCTTCCAGGGTATCAAAAGAGGCCATGATGCAGCCGACACAAGCCATCTGATGGCGCAGAAACACCAGAGCAGTCTGGGGCCAGTGTTCTAACACTTCTGCTACGGTCGTATTGGCTGTAAGTGGTGGCTGCTCCATGCAGACTATCCTCATCATTTCTGCAAGGTTCGGATGTAGGCGATAATCGCCTTTAACTGGTCGTCAGTCAGGGCCGGATTTCCTCCCTTTGGAGGCATGTCTATCTTGGTTGTATTCGCTGGATCAAAGGAGGGTCGCCCTTTTTTGATAAAAGCCAGTAAATCGGTATCATTCAACCCTCTGATAAAAGTACTGGTAGTCATATCTTTGCCCAGATTGGGTATTCCTTGACCTTCTGGACCATGACACGCTGCACAGCTCTGCCCAAATAATTTCTTCCCCTCTGCTACCTTATCGGCAGAAGATGGGGTAGAGGCTGGCTTGACCGCAGGGGCGGTGGCAGCAGGTGGTGTAGAGGTAGCCGGTGCCGGTTTCTCTGCCGGTGTTGAGGTGGTCTTCTCTTCCTTCCCACCACACCCGGCCACTAGAAGTATCGTCATAATTACTAAGGTACATACGAAGTGAAATCTTGATATCCGAATCATTTTTTTCTCCTTACACTTCTCAGAGAAGATTTGCTAAGCATTGCTCCTCCTGTATTAGAACCTTCCTGAATTTTATTCTCTGGTCATCCTGAACCCTTCGTTTTACTCAGGACAGGCTCTGAGCAGCGTGAAGGAATAAACTCCATGAAGCATCATCTCAAAAACGAGATCCTTCGCCTTCGGCTCAGAATGCCAGTGAGCCAGAACTTACTTAACAGAGCATTAGGAGAGGCTTCACCTAATCTCAGTAGCCTTTCTCTACGGTGATAGTTTTTTGTCCCTGAGGAGGCCGATGTCGATGTAAATCCCTCTGGGCAGAGGCTGCAGCCCTGCTGGCGATACGGGTTTGCAATTCCTTATACCGCAGGACAATCCCCTCCCTCTCTGTGGCAAACTCTCTGGCTCGACTCTCGGTACGGAAAGCGGCCACACCGTGCCCCATAGGGGTGTGGAGATTTTTACTCAGCACAAAAAAGGCCTGATCCGCTTTGAGCCACTCCTGGGTATCATAATCGTGTACCCAAAATATGGTCCCCTCTTCAGCCTGCCCAAGGGAGAAGAGCACCAGATCACCAATATCATCAAACCGTCTTGTTTCCCCGGTCCGGCTAACATACGCCGCAGCAAAGCGTGGTTCACTGATGATCATGCGGCACTGATCACAGATGTCCTCTCCATACCGGATCTCCGGTGGCGTATCGGTTACTGGATCGGACCGACAACAGGTCACGACCAGCATACTACACCAGATTCCCACCCAAAATAGTATATATTTCATCAGATGGCTCCCCGTCGATGGAAAAGGATATAGGTTAATAGCAAAGGGAGAATCGTCCATCCCAGCAACACCGTAAGCAACACCGGCATTAACTGGGTCCCATAGGTACGCAAAGCATAGATCCCTGCTGGCCCTAAGACCTCCAGACTGCTCTGCATGGTCAGAATCGTGGCCATTTTGAAGACCTGTAATGGATTGAGCAACGCCAGAAGGAACAGCTCCTTGATCCTGATCTGGAGCACCAAGGCGGTACTCATCAGCCCTAAATCCCCAAAGACCACGAGCACAAGCCAGAGGAAGAGAGCTAATCCAACAGCCGTGGCACCCTTTTTGGTGGTTGAAGAGAGGAGGAATCCGAGGCTAAGGCTGATCAGAGCCAGAAGAAAAGCCAGGATCACTATGATCAGATACTCATAGGTCTGCGTCATTCCTCCTTTCCAGGCAATCAACATGCCACTCAGCCCAAAGCCCAGCACCAGGGTAGCGAAAAGGGCAAGGGCTAGCCCGAAATATTTCCCTACCAGCACCTCTACCGGCGAGACAGGCTGAGCCAATATATAGAGGAGGGTTCCTCGTTCCCGTTCGCTAGCCAGACTAAGGGCCCCAAGGGTCAATCCCATAAGGGGCACGATCAGCAATACCAGATTGATGAGACTCGCTCCGGTTCTTCCCAAACCAGCCAGGCCAGAGGCTCCCACCCCTGCTAAGGCGAGCCAGGCCAAGGCCAGAGCCAGACCGGCAAAAGCCACTGTATAGAGTATAAACCAGCGATTCCGATACGCATCTCGGACCTCTTTTTGCATCAAGACTCCAATGTTAGCCAGATCTATCCTCATCAGATTATTTCTCCTCATTCAGATGTTCCACCTCAAAATCGTGTATCAAAATATCCGAGGTGATGAGTATATGGAAGGGTTTGGCCTTTTCTCGAGCAGCTACCTGCACTCGTAATCCGCTCCCATTTCGACAGACCTGAAACCCATGATTGGCCAGCGTAGTCATTGCTGGTTCCACCAGCTCACTGGGCACGTGCAGATGCAGGGTGGCTTGCCATCCCAAGCAGGCACTGAGCTCCTCTGGTACACAATCGGCCACCATACGCCCTTGCTCGAGGATGAACACTCGATCACTCAAATTCAGCACTTCTTCCTGACGATGGGAAGAGAAGATCATCGTTTTGCCGCTGTTTTTGAGTTCGGATAGTAAAGCCAAAAAATCTTCCCGCGCTCGAGCATCGAGATTCGCCGTAGGTTCATCGAGTATGAGCAGAGGAGGATCAGAGAGCAGAGCAATGGCGAGTGCAAGACGTTGTTTCATCCCACCAGAGAGCTCCTGTACCCGTTTCCCCTGATACTCTGCTAACTTGAGACGATCGAGCAATCTCTGGATAGACTTGAATGGCTCCTTTTTGAGCCGGGCATAGAATTGAAGCGTTTCCTGTACGGACAGGTCATCATGAAAATGGAGTTCCTGGGGAACAAATCCAACCCAGCGACGAGCCATTTTACCCTGAAGTTGCATGTCGTACCCATTCAGCCGGATGAGACCCTGGTAGGGGAGCAGACCGAGTAGACAACGTAAAGCGGTCGTCTTCCCTGCGCCATTGGTTCCCCAGAGGGCGACCACTTCTCCCGGTTTAACCTCAAAAGAGACCTGGTCCAGCGCAACCACTGAGCCAAAACGTTTGGTCAAATTCTGTACCTGAATCATAGACCCATCTCCCTGAAAAAGCTGCGGTCTTGTCTTATTGCTCCTTCGATCAAATGACAGCCGTGAAAGAAGAATGAGAGCCCCGGCCAGACTCAGGAAAACCAGAGAAAGGAACCCCACCTCCTGACCATTCTGTGCTGACAACGCCGGAAGCTCTTTGGGAATGAGGGGAGCCATAAGGGGTCTGGTATCGGTGAGCTTCGGCTGTGGTCTGACAAAAGGAAAAGCACGAGCGGCAAAATCGACCGCCTGTGTAACCGGACTATAGATAAATAACTGCAGTGCCGCGTATCGATCCATCAGATTTTCGAACAGACGGTCTGCCCGGTACGGAATATCTCCGATCCCGTCACCATCTTCGTCAAAGCCCACATAGTCACTCCAAAAATTCCCCTGCCCATTGACCGTCCATTTATTGTCTTCTAATTGCCCTCCTCCCGCGATATGCACCTGCTCCTGGTTATCTATAAAACTATTATGGATGAATTGATTATGTCGTACGGAAGGGAGCAAGCTGACTCCAATATCATTGAAGGCAAACACATTGCTCTGAAAGAGAGCAGTGCTGTCGATTTCTCGGGGTGAATTATCTATAAAAGCCCCTACCCGATTATCCAGAAAGAGATTCTCTTCAATGATCGCATCATCCATATCCTTTAGGCCTATGCCATAGCCACTGGGCCCTCGATTGTGCGCAATCGTATTCCGCTGGAGATGCAGGCGACGACTATACATGAGAAAGGTGCCTACCGAGTTGGAGACCAGTCGATTCTCTTTTATAAGCGCATCATCACAGTACATGAAGTGCAAACCGTATCGTCCTTCACTGACACTATTTCCCCGCACGATCAGGTTTTTCGAGTACCAGAGAACCACATCCCGCCCTTTTTCCACTGTATTCCCCTCGATACGCACATTGTTGCTATACCAGACTCGGATAGGGTCGCCACGGCGGGGTAATGGTAGAGCTTTTCCGGAGATCAGGTTGTTACGGATAACACTCTGTGGTGCCTTTCGTAAATAGATACCAAACAGAGTCCCTTCCAGGCGGTTGTTTTCGATAATTGCTGCCGGTGCTTCCACCGCAATTCCGGAGTTTTCCGCATCTAAGGAGCTTCCACTGTTTCTGATGATAAACCCTTTGAGCACAATACCGGGAGCAGTCAACTTGACTACCGTACCTTGATTACCACCGTCTATAACCGGCTGTTCGTAACCCAACAGCGTGACTCGTTTATTGATGAGCAGAGGGCCAGCATAGGTACCGCCATGCACAGAGATCGTGTCTCCTTCTTTTGCTATAGCCAACGCATCCGTTAAATTTAGATGCGGCCTCTGGGGGGACACAATCAGTGAGGAGACCTGTTCCTGGGCTTCTCCACTCCGAGATCCTTGGATCCAGAGCAATACGATCAACACCAGGAAGAGAAGGATTTTCAGCCGTTGCATACTTCATCTCTTTATTAACTAGAGTTGTGATGCCTCTACCAGGGGTTTATAAGCACGACGATGAAAATAGAGACCAATCAGAATCAGAACCGAAGCCAGTACCGCTAAATAGAAGCCTCTATCTACCGAGGCCACCGTGCGAAACTGTCCAACCACTCCCTCCCCCAGTACAGGAGGGACAAAGGGCTTGATCGAGCTGCTCAAAGGAGCTTTGGGATCCAGATTTTGTCCAAAGTTCCGAAGCCAAAAGGCCATATCTCCAAGAAAGATGGCTGGAAAAAGCAGCGCTGGTAAGGAGAGCAGGGCTGCCCACTGGTTATGAATATAGATAGCTGCGATGACAAGCAAGGATAATACCGCAATCGCTATGATGCTCAACGAGCGTTCGAGCTGAGCGGCTTCATGAAGTGGCCGCATCCCGATATAATGATTCAGCCCATCGATCTCCCGGACATCACCGGTCAACCGGTTGACATAGACCTGAACTTCTAGCCCACCTGGGTATTGCGGGGCCAGGAGCTTCATCCGCCAGTACGGTAAGAAGATGGATACGAGCAGGCAGAATGCGGCTAATCCCAGGAATAGCGTAGGAAGCAGATAACGCAGGCGATCCTGAGCTATCTGTTCTTGCGTGGTACGTGGTCCGATAATTCTCTCTAACGTTTCGGTCATGAACCCCTTCCCCAGTTAACTTGAAACCTTATGCTGTGTAAACTCTGTTTTGATCCCTCAAGCTGAGTCCTTCACCTTGTTCAGGATAACCTCTCCGAAAGGTCTCGCGAATAGCTGTACAATTCAGCGCTTCTTCCCAGAGATTCTCCCGACGCCAGGCCTAGGACTCAGCATGACCTGTTAAGACTAATCCGCAATAAGCTTCTCTATTGAGTAGCCTTCGCGCTTGTTCCTTCTGGTTGGACCAGGAAATAGCCGGTCATTTCCAGATGCAAAGCCGAGCAGAACTCTGTGCAGTAGTAGGAGAAAACCCCATCCTGGTCCGCATCAAATTCTACTGTGGCCGCCTCACCCGGCTCCAGGCTCAGATTGATGTTGTATCCGGGGAGCGCAAACCCATGCGTAGCGTCTTTGGCTCGCTCCACATTCGTGATGTGCCAGATCACATGGTCCCCTTTCTTTACAGTGATGCGTTCAGGCGTGTAATGACTGCGCACCGCTGTCATCCAGATCTCCACCGTATTCCCTCGTCGTTCTACTCGTTCTTTCCCGAGTTCTACCGCATTTGGATCTTTACTCTGCGTGTGTGGATTCCAGCCGTTCTCTGGATAGACTTCCCAGGCTTTGAGCTTATCCGCCTTGATGATCTGGGCATAGTGCGGTTCTCCTACACCGATAGGCATATCATAGAGGAGCTGCATCTTCTCACCTGGCTGATCGATATCAATAAGCTGAAAATTCTGGGGGAGTAATGGTCCGACCGTCAAGAATCGATCGACAGACCATTTATTGAGCGAGACGAGATATTTCCCATCTGGACTAACCGTATCCCCTTCCGCCGCTGCGATATGTCCTACGTTGTAATGAACAGGAATCTTGGTGACCAGTGACCAGGCTGGTTCACTATGTTTCTCCTGATAAGGCCCCCCTAGAGTCCAGCGGGCTACGGCAGTATCCAAAAAGAGACTGGTGTAGGCATACCCCTTCTCATCAAACTGCGTATGTAACGGCCCGAGTCCTACCTCTACTTGCGCTTCCATCACCTCATCTAATTTCAGGATCGGGACGCCATATTGATCTTTTTCCGCCCCTCCTTTGGCCATAGCATCCTGCATTTTCTGGAAGCTATATATTGTTACGTGAGGATCTAATTTCCCGGAAATAACGATGTAATCGCCACCCGGAGCCACATCCACCCCATGTGGGCTCTTCGGTTCTGGTGCAAAATAGAGGAGCCCCTCGGCGATGGAGGTTTCTAAGGGAATCACTTTGAATCCATTGATCTGTTTTGCCTTTCCAGCCGCCACCACTTCAGCCGCTTTCTTCAGATTGATGATATGCAAGTAATCCATATCGCGTTGAGAGGCTCCGGCTTCGAATGGGGGATTCCCTTGCTCAATCCCACCGGTACTCATCTCGGTGTTAAAAGAGTTGCAGAAGACCCATCCTTCACTGACTTTTTTCCCTGCATCGCACAGATCTTGCCAGTAGGGCGGTAATTCCATAGCAAAGGAGTCCTCTGGCAGCAGGCGCCCTTTTTCGCGGTTAAACTTCCAGAAGGTCACCATACCGCGATAGTCTTGCGCATAATTCTCCAGCGAAGCATATTTCCATCCCATAGGAGCGGCATATTGCCCCCCTTCGATGACCCACTCGGTGTTGGGAGTGACCATCGTGCCACCATGATCATTCAGCGCAATGGGGTTTTTGATGATCTGTTTAGTCTCGAAATCGCGCAGATCAATTACCGCTACCCGCGCATTGGCTTTGTCATTGATAAACAGGAACTGCCCATCGTAATCACCAGCGGTTTCACTGAGAGCCGGGTGATGGGTGTCAGCCCACGAGAGTTCTTTGCCATGCACTCTCCCTGCCGCCAGTACCGCCATTGTTCCCTCTGCTCCATAGCCCCACCCTTGCCAGGGTTCTGGAGTAAATACACCGATCGTTTTGAGTAAACGCATCGAGGGGAGACCGATCACAAATACCTGACCGGCGTGCCCACCCGAAGAAAACATTACATAGTCATCATACTTGCCCGTAGGGACGTATGTCTTGACCGCCGCCGTGATATCGTCAGGTGTGAGCCCACGGGCTTGGGCTATAGCGGCAGCGTCTCCAGTAAGAGTAGGGACAGCTACCTGCGGTCCCGTTTGTTCCTGCTGGGAGGTGACTGTTTGTTCCCCTGGCTGTCGAACGATCATCACCACAACGGCCAACACGACGATAATGATCAGAGCAGCAACCAGGGTAGGGAGATATTTTTTTCCATTTTGCATCTCAATACCCTCCTTTTGTCCTTGATGGCTTGCCATCAAGAGGTTTTTTATTCAGACATCTTTTTTGGTGTCTCTCAGTATAGTGGAGGGGAGAGAGAGTCTCTTTGCGCTAGCGCAAAGAGAGGCAATTTTTAGAAAAGATTTTCGGGAAGCTTATCGGGGGGCAAATCTTCGGCAATAACCACCAGCCCATGGGGTGAGCGAATGAGGACCCGTTCGCGTCCTGCTTCGATGATCCCTTGTTGATCCCATTTACTGAGGATACGACTGACTGTGTACAGAGTCGTGCCGGTCATCTCGGCCAGATCCTGGCGGGAAAGGGGAAAATCGATGAGCACCCCCTCCTGTACTTTGCGTCCACTCTGGCGCGTGAGGCGAAGCAAGGCACGGGCAATACGTCGCTCTACTCTTTCCGTGACTAATTCCCGGTACCGATCCTGTAATTCTCGAAAGCGACCGGTCACCAGTCGAAGCGCATTCAGCGCAAGTGGAGGATAGCGTTCGATCAGCCTGGCTATGGTGGGACCATCCCACGCCAGAGTCCCACAATCTCCGACTGCTTGTGCCGATACCGGATACACGATGTTGCTGAGGGCAGCAATAATGCCAAAGGCCTCGCCAGGACTAATGAACCGTACAATGACCTGATGTCCTTCGGGAGTGACCTGGGTAAGCTTCACCTGTCCCTGGATCAGGACATAAAAGGTCGTCGCAGGATCTTCCTGATGAAAAAAAAACGCCTCCTGTTCTACCTGCCGACTCCGGGCTGCTTGAACGATCGTTGTCAACTCGGCCAAACTCAGCCCTTGAAAGAGCCGGATCTGCTGGAGGTAGTGAATATCTTTTGTTCTATCCTGGGAACTCATAAAAGAAGAATAATCCCTCTCTCACAACCTGAACTCAGAACCAGTGCATCTTACTAGGTCATGCTGAACTCTTCACGGCTATCTAAGGAGGTAAGTCCTTCACTCTTATTTCTCGGCCTGTTTACCAGATGAAGCCGAGGTCAGAAGGAACTGCTCTGTTGAAAGCCAGGGAGCTAGTTTGAAAACTTTCTGTAAGATTTTCGCTTTATCCGCTTCACTTTTGGCTGCATGATAGCGTTTTCTGAGCTTTGCAAGCTTTTCCTGTCGCATACGGCGTTTATTCAGTTCTGCTCTTCGCGGTACTGGCATAGATTCTCTACTCCAAAGCCTTGAGAATTGAGTGAAGTTTTGAGAAAAAATCTGGTATTTTCACGAGACAGGAACTGTGGCAAGTTTTTGGGCAATTTGCCGTGTATGCCATTCGATGCCTCTTAGATCGTCAAGTATAGCCAAATAGACCGAGGACGCTTTGGGTATACAGACCCCTTCGATTAAGCGTTGCTGATGCACTACAGCATACTCATTGGCCAGCTCTTCGTATCGTTGTCCCTCCTCCAGGATATGTTTTATCAAGATCCTGTTCTGTGTAATAATCACATCCTGGACACACTCGACGAGCTCGATGGTCTTCTCGAAGAGGAGATTGATTTCCTTCATCGCTCGTTCACTGAAGGGGATTCCTTCTTGAATCATGGTTTTGATCGCCCGAATCACCAATTCGGTATTATCACCAATACGTTCGAGATGCATGGGAATGAAGAAAAGCTTCTGATCTGCCTCCGGAAGATCTGCTTGTCCAGCTAATTTCTTCATAACCAATTCGGTCAGCGTTTTTTCTCGTTGATGCACCTCACGGCAGAGCGTTTCGGCTGGTTGGAGTGGCTCCGTCTCCTGTTTTCGAAAGCCTTCCCAGGTGAGCCGCAGCATCTCTACCGTTTTCCGGCACATCTCATGCGTCTCCGCACGTAAATTTTCCGCTATTTTGACAACCGCTTCCTCATCCATGGTTGTCTCCTTTTTTCTCCGGCCAGTTCATAGTGAATGCACCATCACGGGAGCTCTAGGGTCTCCTGAGAATGCACAAAGTTTTCATTACATTCTATCATTCTCTGGTTTTTGGTTCAACAGGGTGGCGAAGAGGTGTGGACATTTCTTCCATATCATCGATGCTCTTTTCTTACCTTGACCACTTGACATCTTTTTTATGGATGAACGCATAGTGATAAGGTCTCCACAGGTCATGCAGAGGCCTTCGCTTGCATTGAAACACTCGGGGCCTCTACTGTGCTCAGACAGCCAGGGTTAAGCAAAGGAACCGCTTGCTTTTTTGGAGGGGTGGTGCTATGGTACTGGCATCCGTCCTCTGGTTCCTCTGACCAGCTTTGCGGCGGTTGCTGCCGGTGCCGATGGACTGATTGTGGAAACCCATCCCGATCCGCGCTATGCGAAATGTGATGGACAACAGGCTCTGCTCAAAGAAGATCTTTATATCATTATCCAAAAATGCCAGGAAATCTATGTCCTGGTACGCGGAAGTGGTTTTGTGACTCCGGCACTGAACTAAAGATAAAAACAGTTCGCGCGAATAGTTGATACTGAACGGTGGAAAAATGGTACTCTATGAACCTCGATCTCCAAGAATTGCTCCTTTCGGAAACAGGAGTACAGGTAGGGTTTGGTTTTCTAACCGGGTTTGTAGCCGGTTATGCTGGGAAAAAAGTGATCAAGGTGGTGGCGATACTGCTGGGGTTACTCTTTTTTATTTTGCAGATTCTCGCCGCCAAGAATTTTATTACGATCAACTGGTCTTATATTCAACAAACTTCGGAGGTCCTGTATACTGAGGTACAGCGCTCTCGGGACACGTGGTGGCAAATCCTTACGGCGCAGCTCCCTTTTGCGGCGACTTTTGGAGTAGGGTTTTTGGTGGGGTTTCGGAAAGGCTAGAGATGAGCCCCTTCTACTATAACGGTGAACTCTCCCTGAATTTTCCGTTGTTGCAAAGTAGCCAAAACTTCGGGTATCGAACCAGAGAGAAACTCTTCAAACACTTTGGTCATCTCCCGGGCGATTACTACTCTTCGGTCTCCCCAACTCTGCAGTGTCTCTAAAAGCGAGAGGATACGGTAGGGTGATTCGTAGAGGATGATGGTCCGTTCTTCTTCTCGTAACGCTTCGAGCCGCCTTTTCCGCTTTCCACCACGTGCAGGCAAAAACCCTTCAAAGACGAAGCGGTCAGTGGGAAGCCCGGAAACAGAAAGAGCGGCAATCAGCGCAGTAGGGCCGGGGATAGGGATGACGGGTATATGCTGTTCACGAGCGGCTTTGACTAAGCGATACCCTGGATCAGAGATACCGGGCGTCCCGGCATCCGAGACCAGGGCTATAGAGACACCTTGCTGGAGTTTTTCCAGCAAAAGGGGAATCCGTATAGCTTCATTGGCCTCAAAATAGCTGATCAGCGGGGTGGAAATTTGATAGTGACTCAGGAGTTTTCGGGAATGACGGGTATCTTCTGCCGCAATGAGGGAGACCTCCTCTCGTAAGATACGCAAGGCCCGCAGGGTAATATCCTCTAAATTGCCAAGCGGCGTAGCCACAACATAGAGAATCCCTCTCTCATTCACCGGTGTACCTTCTGTTATCTCCTCAATGGCTCTTTCTACGGTGCGGATACACAGGAAGAAATGTTGCTGTGCTGGTTTTATCGATGCTTCTGGCCAGGACGGAAAGCGCGGAAAAAGAGAAACAAAAGGGAAACTTCCGTGCTCTCCGTGCCTCTCTGGTAAAAACCGTCTATGCCTTGCCTGTTCTCCAACTGCTTAGCGCGATTTCTTCGCGGCGACCTGTACCCGAATCAAAGCCTTCTGCAGAGCAATCTCCGCTCGCTCAAAGTCAATATCTTCGCGCCCAGCCATCCGGAGTCGCTCTTCGGCCCGTGCTTTTGCTGCCTCGGCCCGCTGTACATCTATCTCTTCCGCTTTTTCAGCGATCTCCGCAAGAATAGTCACCTGCGAGGGTCCTACCTCTGCATATCCCCAACTCACTGCCAGATAGCGTTTTTGCCCATTTTGGGTGTAGGAGACTTCTCCAATTCCCAGGGTGGTCAAAAACGGCGTATGCCCCGGCAACACACCGAAATACCCCAGCGCTCCAGGGGCAGTTACTTCACTGACCTGCTCACGCACAAGCAGGCGGTCCGGGGTCACGATCTCCAGCAAAATCTGTCCCTCGTCCATGCTTACCCTCCCCGTTTCATGCGGTCAGCTTTCTCCAGCACTTCATCGAGATTTCCGACCATATAAAACGCTTGTTCGGGGATATGATCCAGGTTCCCAGAGATCAACTCCTTAAACCCCGCAATAGTTTCTTTAACCGGGACATAACGGCCAGGCGTACCGGTAAAGGTCTCGGCGACAAAGAAGGGTTGGGAGAGGAAACGTTGAATCTTACGGGCCCGCGCCACGATGATCTTATCCTCTTCTGACAATTCTTCCATCCCGAGGATGGCAATAATATCCTGCAGGTCTTTATAGCGCTGGAGAATATTTTGTACAGTACGGGCGACCATATAGTGTTCTTCTCCAACGATACGTGGATCCAGAATCCGGGAGGTGGAATCGAGTGGATCTACCGCTGGATAGATACCGAGCTCCGCGATCTGCCGGGAAAGAACGGTGGTAGCATCGAGGTGGGCAAAAGTGGTGGCCGGAGCCGGATCGGTTAAGTCGTCTGCTGGTACATAAATCGCCTGCACTGAGGTGATCGATCCCCGTTTGGTCGAGGTAATCCGTTCCTGCAAATCCCCCATCTCAGTCGCTAAGGTAGGCTGGTAGCCTACTGCCGAGGGCATTCGACCAAGGAGAGCGGACACTTCTGATCCAGCCTGGGTAAAGCGGAAGATATTATCGATAAACAGCAATACATCCTGTCCTTCTACATCCCGGAAATACTCCGCAACCGTTAATCCGGTGAGACCCACCCGCAGGCGAGCTCCTGGGGGCTCGGTCATCTGTCCATAAATCAGCGCGGCTTTATCGATAACCCCGGATTCTCGCATTTCCAGCCAGAGATCATTTCCTTCACGGGTGCGCTCCCCTACCCCGGCAAAGACTGAGAACCCGCCATGTTCCTGGGCGATATTGCGGATGAGTTCCATAATAATAACCGTTTTCCCCACACCAGCTCCACCAAACAGACCGGTTTTACCTCCCTTCATATAAGGTTCCAGGAGATCGATCACTTTGATCCCGGTCTCAAACATCTCCGTGGTAGTACCCTGATCTTCAAAGGAAGGAGCTGGACGATGAATGGGGTAGCGTTCCTTGGCCTCGATGGGTCCCTGTTTATCCACTGGATCACCAATCACGTTGAGGATACGTCCCAACACCTCTTTCCCCACCGGCACGGAGATCGGCGCACCAGTATCTACCGCCTTCAGTCCCCGCACCAACCCATCCGTTGGTTGCATGGAGACAGTCCGAACAGTGCTTTCTCCCAGATGTTGAGCTACTTCAGCAACAATAAAGTCTCCATCCTCACCATTTTGCGATCGAAAAATCTTTACGGCATTGTAAATGGCCGGCAGATGCCCGACTTCAAAACGAATATCCACTACCGGGCCGATGATTTGTGTGATCTTCCCTTCATTCATATGCTTTCGTACCTCCTTCTCCTCATCTCATCCTCTCAGGGCATCGGCGCCACTCACCACTTCGATAATTTCTTTGGTAATAGCTGCCTGTCTGGTTCGGTTATAGGTCAGCGTTAATCTTCCGATCATCTCTTCAGCATTGGACGTTGCGGAATCCATCGCCGTCATCCGGGCCCCATGTTCGCTGGCTACCGATTCGAGTAATGCCCGGAACACTTGCACTTCCACATATTTGGGGAGCAACGATCCTAAAATTGCATCCACCGAAGGTTCATAGATATAATCGACGATCAGCTCTCCCTCGCGCACTGGTCTGGGGCGAATGGGAATAAGTTGTTTTGTGGTAACCCGCTGCTGGAGGGCAGAACGGAATTCATTATAGATAACAAAGACCGTGCTCACCTCACCATCGATATAGCTCTTGATCGCCGTCTGGGCAATCTCCGCCGCAATGTTATAGCCAATAGTTCGCTGAAAGATTTCTACATATTGTCCCTTGATCGTATATTCGGGACGTCGGCGAAAGAAATCCCGGGCTTTTCTTCCGATGGTCAACAACGAGACCTGTGATTCGCGATGTTCACGTACAAAGTGGGTAGTAGCTCGCGTAATATTACTATTAAAGGCACCACAGAGCCCTTTATCCGCCGTCACTACCAGCACCAGAATCTTCTCCATCCCTCGATCTTCGAGGAGTGGATGAATCCCGGGTTTTGCCCGTACAGCAAGGTTAGCGAGCACTTCCGCCATTTTATTGGCATACGGGCGAGCAGCCATAATCCGGTCTTGAGCCCGCTGGAGCTTGGCTGCCGAGACCATTTTCATGGCCTTAGTAATTTGCTGAGTCTTCTTGACACTGTTAATGCGCCGTTTGATATCACGTAAACTGGGCATTTATCGTGCCTCCGCCGCCACTGCCGCCATGGCTGGGGGTTTTTCTATGGTCTTGACAAACTCTCCTTTAAATTCCTCAATGATTTTGCGGAGATTTTCCTGGATGCTATCATCCAACTGTTTTTTCTCCTTGATCTCTTTGGGCAGCTCTGGATATTTACTATCGACAAATTCGTAGAACTCTCTTTCAAACCGACGGCACTGATCCACTGGGATATCGTCCAGATATCCATTCACCCCCACAAAGATGATCATAATCTGCTTTTCGACTGGTAGAGGCTGATATTGATCCTGTTTCAAGATCTCGACCATCCGTTCACCACGCGTGAGCTGGGCCTGGGTCGCGGCATCGAGCTCACTTCCAAACTGGGCAAAAGCGGCCAGCTCCCGGTATTGAGCCAGATCAAGCCGAAGACGCCCCGCAATACGCTTCATGGCGGGAATCTGCGCCGCTCCACCGACCCGGGAGACAGAGAGACCAACGTTGATTGCTGGTCGTACGCCGGAATAGAAGAGATCGGATTCCAGATAGATCTGTCCATCGGTAATGGAGATCACGTTCGTCGGAATATAGGCGGACACGTCACCCGCCTGCGTTTCGATAATGGGGAGCGCCGTAAGCGAGCCTCCACCGAGCTCGTCGTTGAGCTTAGCTGCTCGCTCGAGCAGCCGGGAATGGAGATAGAAAACGTCTCCCGGATACGCTTCTCGTCCAGGAGGACGCCGTAACAGCAAAGAAAGTTGTCGATAGGCGGCGGCCTGTTTGGAGAGATCATCATAAATGATGAGAGCATGCCGTCCTGTGTCACGGAGATACTCTCCCATAGCGCAACCAGCATATGGAGCAATATATTGCAGCGGAGCCGGATCACTCGCCGTTGCGGAGACGACAATTGTGTAGTCCATAGCCCCGGCCTCTTCCAGAGTTCTTACTACCTGCGCAACCGTGGAGCGCTTCTGCCCAATGGCCACATAAATACAAAAGACATCGGTGTCTTTCTGATTGATAATGGTATCAATGGCTACAGCCGTTTTCCCAGTCTGTCTATCTCCGATGATCAGCTCCCGCTGGCCTCTTCCAATAGGCACCATAGCATCAATGGCTTTTAATCCTGTCTGGAGAGGCTCATTTACCGGCCGTCTATCCACGACTCCAGGAGCCAGACGTTCAATGGGGCGAAATTCTTTGGCCTCAATAGGGCCCTTACCATCCAGAGGTTGACCAAGGGGGTTCACCACCCGGCCAATCAGCGCATCTCCAACCGGCACCTCGACTATTCTCCCTGTCCGTCTAACCTCATCCCCCTCCTTGATCAGCGTATCCTCACCCAAAAGAACGATCCCCACATTATCCTCTTCCAGGTTGAGTACAATGCCATAAATATCGTGAGGGAAAAGGATCAATTCTCCAGCCATGGCCCGCTCGAGTCCATAGACCCGGGCAATACCATCCCCCACGGAGATAACCGTCCCAATCTCCTTCAGCTCGATCCTTCCTTCATATCGTTCGATCTGTTGTTTGATAATTTCACTAATTTCCTCGGCTCGGATCTCCATCAACTTACCCCCTCGTCATTTCCGCGCTCAATTGTTGTAACTGATTTCTCACACTCCCATCAAGAATTATACTCCCAATTTGGGCGACAATCCCTCCTAGCAGTTCGGGATCGACTTTGACCTCCATAATCACCTCTTTGGCCATATATTCAGATAACCGACGGTGCAGCTCTTCGCTCAACGCAGGTGAAAGTGGAAAAGCAGATCGAATCTGCACCTTGACCCGATTTTGAGCCGCGTTTGCCAGCTCTTCATACCTTTGTTGAATGACGGGTAAATATTTTAAGCGATCTTTTTCCAACAAAAGGCGCAAGAAATTGATCACTATCGGTGGAAAGTGAAATCGATCTGTAAGCGAATCGAGCACTTTGCGTTTGAATTCGAGATGGATACTTGGATTATAGAGGAGCGCTGGCAGCTCTTCATTACTATGAATCAGCTCAGAGATCTCCTGTAGCGCTTTTCCTACCACCTCAAAATCGCCATGCTGCTTCCGCACTACATCTACCAGTGCCTGGGCATATCTTCGGGCTACTACATTCCCAATCAATTTCTTTCTCCTATCTGTGTAATATATCTCCGCACTAACCGCTCATGATCTGCTTCCTGCATCTGCTCTTTGAGGAAATTTTCAGCGAGCTGTACCGCCAAATGAGCCGCTTCATTCTGCAAGTTTGTCTTGGCCTTCTCCACTTCTTGCTGGATATTGAACCGGGCATTTTGTACAATTCTCTCAGCCGCTCGACGAGCATCCGCTTCCATTTGACGCAGGATAGCATCCCGCTCCTGAGCTCCATTCTGTTTGATCTGGGCGATCTCCGCGTCTAGATTCCGAACCCGTTCTTCATAGCGGCGGAGCTGTGTTTCAGCATCCACCACCGCCTGTTTAGAGTCTACTATCGATTGTTCAATTCGCGTACGCCGATTCTGCAGAGCCTCTTTGAGTCTTTTGGCCAGCAGTAAATAGAGAACCAGTACAATGATGCCGAAATTCACAAACCGAGCAAGTTCTTTCAGCAGGCTGAATTCTGGCCCCTGCTCCTCTCCATGCTCTCCCCGTGCTGCCGCTAGCAGCGGAGAGGCTCCGAGACAGAGGATAGCAAGCAGAAGCAGGACTACTCCTCCCCATTGTCTTCGTGTACAGTGTCTATCGATTCTCATGTTTTTTTCTTCTCCTCACCTGAGGGTTATCTTATGCGGCAAGGGGACGTCCCAAAATCTTTTCCACCACTTCCCGAGCCAATCTATTCGCATCGACCAGCAGTTTCTGTCGAGCAGCCTGTACCGCTTCTTCCACCTGCTGATGCGCCTCTGCAATCATACGGCTCGCTTCTGCACGCGCTTCATCCAGAATTTCCTGCTGCCGTCGGGCTCCTTCACGTTGTGCATTGGCCAGCAACTCGACCACTTCACGTTTGGCTGCATTGATTGCGGCTTCATAGGATTGAAGCTTCTTTTCCCCTTCTGTTCGAATATGCTTTGCTTGCTCCAGGCGCCCTTCGATCTCTCCCTGTCGCTTTTCAATCAGGGCAAGCATCGGACTCCAAAAATGCTTTTTCAAAAAGAGAATCAAAAAGATAAAACCGGCAAACTGCACCAATATCGTCCAGTTAATACTTAACACCTTCCTGCTCCTCCGTCATATAAATATTCAACGCTTTATGCTCACCGAAGCAACTCGGCAGATTCTTTTTCTTTGCGAGGTGAGTTAACGGTTGGCAACGCATTCTCTGATCTACATTCTTCCTCATCTGACCCGATAGATCAAACGAAACCATAGTAAAATACCGTACCCCTGTAATCCTTGTCAAATATTTTTCTTCTCTTTTCTCTTCTCCTCTTTCTCCTTTCCATCTCTGGTCAGACTGAAGAGCCAGGAAACAAACCTTAAGGGAGATTCAAGGGAAGAGACGGTTGCTGGAGAAAGGTCGAGCCCATGGCGGTATATCGCTCGAAAATATCGGTAAACGATACCTGCTCCCCTCGTTTCTGGGCCAGGAGTCTCACACACAGTTCGGCATGCACTTCTTCAAAGGGGAACTTTTTACTTTTCGCCTGCTCCAGAGCACTACGGAATTTGCGCTCGGCCTGGGGAATTTTGCCTTCCAACAAGAGGACCTCTCCTTGCCCCAGGGTGGTATAAATTTTTCCCCGGCTATCCTGAGTGATCTGGAACAATTTTTCCGCCTCGGTAAAATCTCCTCTCGCCTGAGCATATTGCCCCAGCATTTTATAAGCGGTTCCTTCTCCCCACAGCGTATAGGCGTAGCTGACGCGGTCACCGATCTGCTCATACAATTGACGGGCCTTTGCGTAAAACTCCAGCGCCGTTTCGTATGCTCCCAACATCCGGCGAGCATTCCCAATTCCACAGAATGAATACGCCTGTCCAAAGAAATCTTCTGTCTCCTGAAAATGTGTATTCGCTTCCGTATAAAAACGTAAGGAGTCCTCAAAACGTCCCATCACTCGCGACACTCCCCCCAAAGCGCACAGAGCATAAGTAGCACCAGAGCGATTTCCTTGTTGCTCAAAGTACTGGTGAGCTTTCTCAAAAGCTGCCAGAGCCTGGCGCAGTTCTCCTCGCACCCGAAAGACTCCCCCCTTCGCCCAAAGAGTATAGGCCTCTCCATTGATATCCCCTAGCTCTTGATAATACTCTGCAGCCAGCTCAAAACATTGCAAAGCTTGCGGAATTTTTCCCAGAGCACGGAGAGCCATTCCCTTTCCGACCAGAGCATCCGCCACTGCCGTATCCTCTTCCTGCTCCTCGGCAAGCCGCTCGGCTGCCTGGTATTCGAGGAGGGCCTGACCAAACCGGCCAAGAATCCGCAAACAATGGCCTTTGGCTAACCGACACATCAGAATACCCTCTGGATCTTTCTCCGCGCGAAATCTGGCCTCTGCTTCGCGATAAAGCGCTAAGGCTTCTCCAAACTGACTGTGGTCTCGTTTGACTTCCGCCTCGTTCCAGAGTGATTCTGCTGATGGTTGTTGCATGGTTTCCCCCCTCGCACTCCAGCAAAAAAGATAACAGTCCTGGTCAAATTCCTTCTTGGCCAGGCTGACTATAACACTGCCGGCGGTACCCGTCAAGGGGATTCCAGGATAGCAGGCCAGGCTATCTCCCTCTACCGAACCGATAGCCTGGTCAGTCTGAGGGGATCAGCTATAAGGAGGGAAGAGGAACACGATGAGGAGATCAGAAGTTAATGTAACTTATTTATCCCAGCTAAAGCCGCCACCTTATAACACTCGGCGAGCGTCGGATAGTTAAACACATTGTGCACAAAGTAGTCAATAGTGCCTCTAAAGGAGAGGACGGCTTGTCCAATGTGGACAAGCTCTGCTGCCCCTTCGCCAATAATGTGTACTCCCAGCAGGTGTCGAGTTTCCCGGTGAAAGAGGAGTTTAAGCATACCGGTCTGATCACCCATAATTTGCCCACGGGCGATCTCACGGTAGTGCGCTTTTCCTACTTCGTAGGGAATCCCCTTTTCTGTTAACTCCTCTTCGGTTTGCCCCACATACGAGACCTCTGGGATGGTATAGATTCCGTAGGGGAACAGCGCAGGGACCGAGGTACAAGGCAGACCAAACGCATGACAGGTTGCCAGCCGCCCCTGTTCCATCGATACCGAAGCCAGACTGGGAAATCCTACTACGTCACCGACCGCATAGATGTGGGGCACTGCGGTCTGGAAGTATTCATTCACCGGAATTCGTCCACGACTGTCTGTGGTCAATCCCGCTGCTTCCAGATGTAATGTTTCTGTATTTCCCTGACGACCAACGGTATAGAGGAGCATAGCCGCGGTGATCACTTTACTACTCTTCAGGTGGGCAGCTACCCGACCGGTAGGGAGCTTTTCTACCCGTTCTACCTCTTCCCCTAATCGGAGGGTTACCCCGATATTCCGCATATGGTAACAGAGGGTTTCTATGATCTCGGCATCGACAAATTCCAGCAACCGAGAGCGAAGATCGATCAGAGTAACCGATACGCCTAGCGTAGCAAACATGCAGGCATACTCAATACCGATGACTCCTCCCCCCACAATGGTCATGGAGCGTGGCAGACTGGATATATGAAAGATGGTATCCGAGTCGATAATGTTCCCCCCATCAATAGGCACCAGGGAAGAGTGTGCTGGTTTGGTGCCCGTGGCGATAACGATAAAATCTGCTTCGTAGTCTTCTACGCCTCGAAAACTTTTCACCTGAATCTGGTGCGGACTCAGAAACGATGCCTGACCCTGAATGAGATCGACATGATTCCGCTGAAATTGGGCCCGGATCACCTCAATCTCGTTGCGGATCACATGATTACAGCGAAACACTAAATCCTCAATGGTTATGTTCTGCTTTATACGGTAACTCGCCCCATAGAGACCACGCTGACGGAACCCGGAGAAATAGAGGACAGCTTCGCGCATGGTCTTACTGGGGATAGTACCGGTGTTGATGCAGACCCCACCCACTACCTCTTTTTTCTCCACTACGGCTACCTCTTTTCCCAGCTTAGCGGCCTGGATAGCGGCACGATGGCCGGCTGGACCGCTACCGATTACAATCATGTCGTAAGTTTTCATATCTGTGAACTCCCTTCAGAGAACGCTGGTAAAGCCTGCTGCCCTGAGTCTTCATCTCATACCGGTTCTTCTCTATTATTCTCCTCCCGCTTCAAAGACTTTTACCTCCTCTCCTCTACAGAACTTTTGAGACTCAGACAATGGAGGAATAAAGTGACAGGTACTATATCGGCAGACGAGGGGAATTTCTTGAAGGGTTTCCTAAGCGCTGGATGATCGCTCCCTTGAGTTCAAATTCTGAGAAGGTATCTTAAAGGATGTTCAGGGCAGCGGTGTGCACTTGCCCTGTAGACTAAGTGTCAGGAGGAGATGTCTCGAATAATATGAATCTTTGAAGCTTACTTGACCTATCTCATCCCTTCCTTCTGCAAACAGACCAGCCAGCGCTCCATGCCACTCGAGGAAGGGAGAGGGAGTATCTCTCTCACTCTTCCTCCCTGCTTGGCAAGAGTCTGCTCTACTTCCTGGATTTCTGCGCGATAACCTGTCCCTTTTTCGGTTAACAGCTTTCCACCTGGTCGGAGCAGGGGAAAGGCGAGTTGCACGAGGAACTGGAGAGAGCCTACGGCGCGACTCACCACGATATCATAACGTTCCTGATACTCTTTCTCTCTGGCCAGGTCGGATGCATCACGCATCAGGCAAGGCATATCCCGCAGACCTAGCAGACGGCAGATATGCTGTAAAAAGATACTTTTTTTGTGTGATCGTTCCAGAAGGGTGACCACCAGGTATGGAAACAAGATTTTGAGTGGTATTCCGGGAATGCCCGCCCCAGAACCGAGATCAAGGATCTGAAGACCAGGCAAGGGTTGAAACCCCCGTGCAAAATCGAGAGAAGCGAGAAGAAGCTTATGCAGCACAGCCTCCCGACTACGAAAGGCCGTGAGATTCATCTTTCGATTCCAGCGCTCCAATTCCATCAGGTAAGAGCAAAACTGCTGTGCCTGGAGAGCGGTCAGAGGATATCCGGCCTCAGCAAAGGCTGCTTTAAGCCATTCAGAAAGGCTATCTTTTTCCCCCACCCCGCTCCCTCTTCAGCCGTTGCAGATAAACAAGCAACAGAGAAATTGCTGCTGGCGTTACTCCAGGAATCCGGGCAGCCTGTCCAAGGGAAATTGGCCGAATGGCGCTTAACTTCTCCCGCACCTCACGTGAAAGGGTTGGGATATTCGTATAATCAAAGTCTGCCGGAATCATTTCCCGCTCCAGCTTGCGAAAACGTTCTACTTGCGCCATCTGCCGGGCGATATAGCCTTCGTATTTCACCTGAATCTCCACCTGTTCCTGGACATCAAAGGAGAGGGGAGTCTCCGCTGGAAGGAGTTCATGGATAGCGCTATATTCTACCTCGGGACGTTTAAGGAGTTCGGCAAGGGTTACGCTCTGCTGTACCGGTCCAATTCCCAGCTTCTCTAATTTCTCTCGACTCTCCGGTGTTAAAGGGAGACGCGTAGTACGGAGACGAGAGATCTCTTCTGCAATAGCCTCTCGTTTGGCCAGGAATTTTTTATATTCCGGTTCAGGAACCAATCCAATCTGGTATCCTTTCTCGCGCAGGCGTAAATCCGCATTATCCTGGCGGAGGAGCAAGCGATACTCTGCCCGCGAGGTAAAGAGACGGTAAGGTTCATTGGTGCCCTTGGTCACCAGATCATCGATGAGCACACCAATATAGGCCTCAGAACGGTCGAGAATGAGAGGGGGTTTCCCGAGAATTTTCAGCGCGGCATTAATCCCGGCCATCAACCCCTGGGCGGCTGCCTCTTCATATCCAGAAGTACCATTGATCTGTCCAGCGTGATAGAGCCCCTCGACCCGTTTGGTTTCCAGAGTCGGTTTGAGTTCCGTCGGCAGCACAAAATCATATTCCACTGCATACCCGGGCCGCATAATCTCAGCCTTTTCCAGTCCCCGGATGGTTTGGACCAGCCGCTTTTGCACATCAAGAGGAAGACTGGTCGAAATCCCATTGGGATAGATTTCCTGCGTATGGCGCCCTTCGGGCTCCAAAAAGACCTGGTGCCGTACTTTATCTGGAAACCGCATCACTTTGTCCTCTATAGAGGGGCAATAGCGTGGTCCGGTGCCTTGAATCACCCCACTGTATAACGGAGAACGATCCAGATTCTCTCGAATGATCCGATGCGTCTCTTCATTGGTATAGGTCAAATAGCAAGGGACCTGCTCCTGGATAATCGCCTCGGTGGAAAAGGAGAAGGGGCGTGGAAAGGGATCCCCCGGTTGGAGTTCCGTAGCAGAAAAGTCAATGGTTTTTGCATCCAGCCGCGGTGGAGTGCCGGTCTTGAGACGACCCATCGCAAATCCAATTTCGGCAAAATTCTCCGCCAGCCGAACAGCCGGGAACTCGCCACTCCGACCAGCGGGGTAGCTTTTGAGACCGACATGGATGAGTCCGCGCAGGAAAGTTCCAGTGGTGATAATCACTGCCTTTGCCCGTAACTGCTCCCCAATATTGGTTTCCACTCCTATCACCCGGCCATTATCTAAGAGCAGACTATCGACCAAGGCCTGTTTGACTTCGAGCCGAGTCTGTCTCTCCAGCGTAGCTTTCATCTCCATACGGTAGTGCAACTTATCTGCTTGCGCCCGGTAGGCCTGTACGGCTGGACCTTTCCGTGTGTTGAGTACTCGAAATTGTATACCCGTTTTATCGATACAGCGCCCCATCTCTCCACCGAGGGCATCAATTTCACGTACCAAGTGTCCCTTAGCAATACCGCCAATGGCCGGATTACATGGCATAAGCGCAATACTATCCAGATTAATGGTCAGGATAGCTGTTTGACAGCCCATACGAGCAGCAGCCAAGGCCGCTTCACAACCAGCATGGCCGGCGCCTACCACGATCACATCGTATTCTTGCACTGCCATACCTTTTTCCTCACTCTATTTTCCGATGCAGAACTCCTGGAATATTTTCTCTAATAAATCTTCGGTAAAACTCTTCCCCACGATTTCCCCTAAACTGTCCAGGGCTGCATGAATATCCAGCGCTACAAACTCCGCAGACATCTCCGCCTGCAAAGAGCTTATGGCGGTTTGGAGGCTTTCTCGACACCGCAGCAGAGCCTCCTGGTGTCTCAGCTTGGTAACGATTACTCCCTCTTCCTTCCGGGCTCCTTGTTCGGTAAAGAGATTTTGGCAGATAGCTTCCTCAAGCTGTCCCAAGCCTAGACGCCTGGTAGCCGAGACTTCCACAAATACATGCCGCGGGAAGCGCTTTTTGAGAGTTTCATACTCCAGGTGACGCGGCAGATCTATCTTATTCAGTACAAAGAGGACATTTTTTCCTTCTACGACCCTCAACAATTCCCAATCTTCGTCGGTAAGAGCCGTGGAAGCATCGAGGAGAAAGAGAATAATGTCCGCTTCCTGTACCAGTTGTCGGGACCGGGCGACCCCCTCTTGTTCTATCTCATCACGCCCTTCTCGAATCCCAGCGGTATCGACCAGTCGAAAAGGATACCCATGAATACTCAGGCGCTCTTCAATCGTATCACGCGTCGTCCCGGCTATGGGGGTGACAATCGCCCGGTTCTCCAACAGCAAGGCATTAAAGAGGCTTGATTTTCCGACATTTGGTTTGCCAGCGAGCACGAGCAGGATCCCCTCCCGAATAAATTTTCCCTGTCGAAAACTTTTGAGAAGAAGATCGAGCCGGTCTACAACGAGGCCCAGCTTCTGGAGTAATTCCTCTTTGCCAGCGATTTCCAGATTCTCTTCGGGAAAATCTACTGCCGCTTCCAGAAAGGCCAGCACCTCAATCAGTTTCTGATGCAGCTCGTTGATCTCTGTGGAGAGTCCACCCTCGAGTTGTCGAAGCGCATGGTGCATGCTCAAATCTGTAGTAGCCCGGATCAGATCGAGTACCGCTTCCGCTTGCGTCAAATCGAGTCGGCCATTCAGAAATGCACGTTTGGTAAACTCTCCCGGTTCAGCCAATCGGGCTCCTGCAGTCATCGTAGCTTCCAAAATGCGTCGCACCGGCATCATTCCACCATGACAACTGATCTCGCATACATCTTCTGCAGTATACGAGCGGGGACCTTTCATAAAGGTCAGCAATACCTCATCGAGTTTTGTCTCCCGCAGTGGATCGACGATAAAGCCATACCGTACCCGATGTGAGAGGAGCTTTTTGACCTTTTTGCCTTCAGCCGTGCGAAAGATCCGCCGCACGATCGCTTCGGTTTGGGGACCGCTCAGCCGCACGATTCCTATGCCCCCTTCTCCCAGGGGAGTGGCAATAGCCGTAATAGTATCCTGCTCGCTATGCATAACGGCCAGGGTTCCTCTGAAGGTTTTATTCCTGCCGAGGAGAGATCACGATCTTCCGGAGGAGCCCTTCTCCTCTACTGCTTGTGCGTACCTGTTTATCCTCTTGCAGGGTCATATGAATAATACGCCGGTCATGAGAATTCATGGGAGAGACGATGGCTGGCCGACCGGTGTTTTTTACTTGCGAGGCCAGTTTGCGCGCCAGGCGTTGGACCCGCTCCTGTCGTTTCTCCTGGTAGTTTTCCGTATCGAGAATAATGCGCATGCGTTCTCGGGGGTATTTATTCACCATCCGATCCACGATATACTGGAGAGCATCGATCGTCTGTCCATGTCTACCGATAATCAATCCTCCCTGGTTACTGACGATATTCAGGTAGATTGATCCGTTTTTTTCCGTCCCTTGTACGCTACAATCGATATCCATAAGCTGGAGGATAGTTTTTAATACCTCCTCAGCTTCCTGCACCCGGCTCTTTTGGTTGTTATAAGCTACCTTAATACGAACAATTTGATTCCCGAAGAGCCCAAAAAATTTTTTGTTGGTCTGCTCAAGGATTTCTATTTTTACCTCTTCTTTTGCGCGTCCAATTCTCTGCAGGGCCTTTTCCAGCGCTTCGTCCAGAGTTTTCCCTTGTTCTTCGATCCATTCCATCTTGTCCTCCTTCGTGTCACCGCCTCTTCTGTTCTGTACAGGGTTATTGTTCTACAGGAGCGGCAGGCGGTGTAGACGCTTTTCTCAGTAGCAGGTACTGTTGTCCGATGGTCAGCAGGTTGTTCACAAGCCAGTAAATCACGAGTCCTACCGGAAAATTCAGGAACAGAAAGGTAAAAACGATGGGCATAATCAGCATAATCTTTGCCTGCGTTGGATCGCCTACCGTTGGGGTCATCTTTTGTTGAATCACCATAGACGCGCCCATCAGAATAGGTAAGATATAGTAAGGATCTTTCTCCGAAAGGTCTGTAATCCAGAGAAAAAAGGGAGCCTGCCGTAGCTCGATAGAGACGTAGAGCACCTTATAGAGGGCAAAAAAGATAGGTATCTGCAGTATCATGGGCAAGCATCCTCCTAAGGGATTGACTTTGTTTTCCCGGTAGAGCCGCATCATTTCCTGGTTCAATTTTTGCCGGTCGTTTTTATAGCGTTCCTGCAGGGCTTTCATTTGAGGTTGAATTTTTTGCATGTCCTGCATGGACTGAAAACTCTTATGGGTCAGTGGAAAAAAGATAATCTTAATCACACAGGTTAAGAGGATAATAGCCACACCATAGTTATGGGTGAAGGTATAGAAAAACTGTAAAACTTTCAGCAGCGGTTTGGCCACAAAGGCAAACCAGCCATAGTCATAGTCGAGGATCTCGGAGAGCCGAGCTTCACTGGGGCCATATTGAGCAAGGAGATCTCCTGCCTTTGGTCCAGCGTAGAGAGTGTAGAGCCCCCCTCCTCCTGTCGCAGTCACAGGCTGTTCCAGACCCACGGCGTACTCTTTGAACTGATTCAGCGTCACAACCGCCCGTTCGTTTCGCTCCGGGTTCTCCGGAATAAGAGCGACCACAAAGTATTTACTTTGCAGGGCAATCCACTGGACTGCTCCAGCGATGCTGGTCTGTTTTCCCGCTTCCTCTGGTTTGTCAAAGACCAGTTTTCCCCCTACACTCCCAATTGGTCCAGTGGTGGTATACCCACTCTGATCCGCACTATCATCATAAATACCTGGCCCCCAAAAGATACGGTAAGAAGAGAGGCGGTTTGTCGCTGGTTGCTCAATCTGGACGGCGAGGTCAATCCCATATGACCCGTACTGAAATTGATATGCTTTGGTAATCCGTAGACCAGAAGGATGGTGATATCGAAAAGTCACCTTGCCGTTGGGTTGTGCCGGACTGAGCTGGAGCCTATCCTCGCTGGTTTCAAAAGGCGCATTATTGATCTCATTGGTCAAAGCGGGATCTTGAAATACGAAATAGAGGGGAAATTCTCCTCCTTTCTTATTGGCCAAGAGATTAATCGGTTTTTGGTCTGCTTTCGTCAGATAGTTTTTCAATAAAAGCTGTTCTATGCTTCCTCCCTGATTTATTAATGTCACCTTACTTACCCCGGTATCCACCTCCACTCGTTGCAGAGATGCTGGTGACAGAAGCGCTGCAGTAAGGGGGGGAACACTGCTTTCCGGAATCTTCTCTCCCTCTTCCTTTGTGGCGACTTGGTCTGGTGGTCTCTCCTCCCCACCATTCCTCTTTGGTTCCTGCTCAGTCAGAATCTTCTCCTCTTCCGGTTGTCGTTGTTGAGGAGTGGGCAGGAGAAAATATTGGTAGAGAATAATCACCAGCAACGAGAGGACAATGGCCAAAACGGCCCGCGTTTCCATTCGATACTCCTTCTTCGTTTGATACTCCTAGTGTGCAGAGATGTTCTATTTGCCGCTCAGTCGAGGAGATCCACTCCTCCAGGATGAAAGGGATTACATCGAACAATCCTCCACAAAGCAAGACCCATCCCTTTCCACACGCCATACCGTTCCACGGCCAGCATCGCATAGGTTGAACAGTTTGGAAAAAATCGACAGGCAGGAGGGAAGAGAGGCGAGAGGAAATATTGATATGCCCGTATACACCAGATAAAGAGTTTTGCGACCATGGGTTTAGATGCTACTGTAAATCACTCGCATTCTGTAGATGATTTGTCCTCTAGGTTCTCTTCTACTCGTTCCACACCGAACAAGGGTCAGAACAACTAGCCTGGTAGGGAGGTCAATGCTGCTCTCATGGTGATGGTGAGCTCCTGTTCCAGTTCCCAATAGCTCAGCTCTGCGCAGCCTTTTTTCGCCACAAAAACCACGTCGTACCCTTCGGTCGGAAACACTGGTGAGCGGCGAAAGATTTCTCGCACCCGGCGCTTGATTCGATTCCGAAGCACTGCTCCACCTACCTTGCGGGAAACAGTTAATCCTAACCGCGTCTTTCCTGCTTTTCGTTCCAGAAGATAGAGCGTAAAATACTGATGTTGCACACGTTTACCTTGCGTGTAACAGGCCTGAAAATCTGCCCGTTTGCGTAGCCTTTGTTCTTTGGTAAAACGTTCTCCCGCCACAGATAATGATCCATCTTTCCGCTCACCCACACCGTCTCTTGATGTGTTATTATCCCTCAGATAATCTCCCTTTCCCCTCACACGGTCAGCCGTTTTCTCCCTTTCCGTCTTCTCCGCTTGAGTACTTCCCTTCCATGTCGAGAACGCATACGTGCCCGGAATCCATGGGTCCGTTTTCTCTTGATCCGACTCGGTTGATAGGTCCGCTTCACGGCTCCTCCTCATAATACTGCGAGATACTTTGATCTTTTATCCTTGTATTCTTGCTTTTGTTTTCCATTTTCAGTACTCTCCGCTCATCCCAATACTCGGCTTCCCTTCAGAAGAGAGGTAGTGCTTACCTTACCAATTTCCCCTAGCATTGTCAAGGGGGCAAACACAATTCTGTTGCCCCTTTTCCGGTTATTTGCTATAATAGAAGGTCTCTCTACTTAATTACATTATGTAGCAAAAATCGAAGCAGTCAATGCGGCTTCGAGAGAGGTAACCTCTAAGTTGTAGGGAACCAGGGATCGTGCTCAGAAAGATTTCCCCCGGCGGCAAAAAGATTTCCACAGGAGGGGTGATTTTTGCAAGAAAAATTCCCCTACAACTTATTGAAAATAAAGGAATTAAAAAGTTATCCACAGGTGTGGAAAAAATTGTGGATAACTTCGAAAAAGGCGTAAATTTCTGCTAGAGGTTGTGGATAATTTTTTGCAGTATCATCCCTGGTGGAAAAAGTTATCCACAACTTAAGGGATTCTAAATCAATTACTTACGTGTAACATAAGTCTTTTCAATGGCTTAGCCTGTGGATAACTCTGTGGATAACCCTGTGGATAACTTGTGGATAACTTTGGCCTGTGGATAACTCACAAGTTATCCACAAGTTATCCACAGAGTTATCCACAGGCTCCCCAGCTACAAGATATTAAAAATAAAGGAATTAGAAAGTTATCCACATTATCCACAGGACCTACTACTACTACTAATCTTTTTTTAAATGGGAAACTAGTATTAGTAAACCGAACAAATCGAGAGAGGAAATGAGAGCGATGGAAATTCACATTACCCGAGAAGACTTTTTAAAGGAATTACAGCGTATTCAATCCATAGTAGAGCGGAGAAATACTACCCCCATCCTCACCAATTTCCTCTTAGAAGCTACCGCCGATGAGGTCTCCATTAGTGCCACCGATCTGGAACTGGGTTTTCGAGGAACGCTCCATGCCCAGACGATTGTTCCTGGAAGTTTGGCCTTAGCTGCCAGACAGACCTATGATATTGTGCGTGAACTCTTCCCGGAATCCGAAATTGTCTTGACCACCCCGGAGCAGAATTGGGCACAACTTACTGCTGGTCGAGCGATTTTTAAGATCCCGAGCCTGCGAGGAGAGGATTTTCCTCCTTTGCCTTCCTACGATGAAAAAGAAGGGGTAATGTTACAGGATCAAACCTTCCGGGAGATGATCACCAAGACCTCCTTTGCCATTTCACAGGATGAAACCCGATTTGCCTTAAAGGGAGCGTTGTTTTCGCTCCAAAATGGTGAAATGCGGATGGTCTCCAGCGATGGGCATCGTCTGGCTTATATTAGACGTCCCCATGCCGGAGAGGCAACTACCCCCAAGGAAGTGATTGTCCCGCGAAAAGCCCTGGAAGAGATCCGGAAGCTCCTGGATGAAGACAAGAGCGAAGAGGCTGCTTCGCATCTCGATGTCGTGGGGAGTCATTTAATCTTTAAAAAAGAAAAATTTCTCCTGACCAGTCGTCTTATTGAAGGACAATTCCCTCCCTACGATCAGGTGATCCCCAAGGGGTATAAAAAACGTGCCATACTCAATAAAGAGGCCTTTCTCGGCGCTTTAAAACGGGTCTCCCTTCTCTCCAATGAAAAATCCAGACCGGTGCGCTTCGATATCCAGAAAGGAGAGATGACCCTCCGCTCGAATAGCCCAGAACTGGGAGAAGCAGTGGAAGGTCTGGAAATCGACTATAATGGAGAAAATATGCACATCAGTTTTAATGCTCGCTATCTCATCGATGTACTCGCCGTGATTGAGGAAGAAACCGTGTTTTTGGAACTCGGCGATCATTTTGGTCCAGCGATCCTCCGCCCACAAGAGGATACAGGGTACCTCTGTGTGGTCATGCCGATGCGGTTGTAACCAACCATGTTTCTTAAGGAAATCCACCTGCGGAATTTTCGCAATTACACTGATCTGGTCCTTCGGTTCTCGCCGATGGTGAATATATTGCTGGGAGAGAATGGGCAAGGAAAGACGAATCTTCTGGAAGCCATCTACTTTCTCTCCACCTTACGCTCGTTTCGGACCAGCCGCAGGGAAGAGTTACTCCAGTGGGGGAAACCACGAGCCTACCTTAAGGGAGTGCTCCAGCATCCGCTCTATGCACGAGAGGTAATCCTGGAAGTCTTTTTGGAAGAAAGAAGCCGTCATTTGCGAATCAATGGGAAAGAGCCAGCAACTATTGGCGAGTTTCTGGGGCTTTTCACGACCTTTGTCTTTTTTCCCGATTCTCTCTTGGTGATCAAAGGAGGGCCTGCAGAGCGAAGAAAGTTCTTCGATCGGGGGATTTATAACCTTAACCCTCGCTATCTCCATCTGGTCCAGGAGTATAATCACGCTCTGAAACAGCGCAACAGCCTGCTGAAAACTGCTCAGGTTGATCAGGCTCTTTTCGAAGTATGGACCAAGCAATATACTGAGCTGGGGACAGAGATGCTCGTGGAACGGCTCCAATATCTTCATGAGCTCAGCTATGACTTACAACAGGTTGGCAAGCAGTTTTGGCCAGAGCAGAATTCACTCGCTGTGGTATACCATTCGTCTTGTGGTGCAGATTTTTCCTTCCCTTTGACAGAACAGTGGGACGCAAAAGAGCGATGCGTGGAAGAGATGTATATCCGGTTACAAGCCCATCTCCACCGACGAGAACGCGAAGAACGTCGGAGGGCTCAATCTCTGGTAGGACCACACCGGGACGACCTGACCTTTCTTTTGAATGGAAAAGATTTACGATTATATGGTTCGCAGGGAGAACAGCGCATTTTTATGTTTCTTCTTACCCTGGCCATGCTCCAGAACTTTACGAGGCAACAGGAGCTATTACCTGTCGTTCTGCTAGATGATGTAGTTTCTGAATTGGATGATAGACGACGAAGAATCGTCTTTGACTTTTTAGCACACGTAAGCCAGCAGGTTTTTGTTACGAGCGCTGAACCGGTCGATTTTAGCGTAGTGAGAGAACAGAAATTCCTTTACCGGGTAGAAGCGGGGGGAGTACAACGCTGGTAAAATACACAGGAAAAAGGGGTTACTATGGCAACAAGAACCATTGATGACACCAGTTATGATGCGGGTAAAATCAAGGTCTTAGAAGGGCTGGAGGCTGTACGCAAGCGCCCAGCCATGTATATTGGCAGCACAGGGGTACAGGGGCTTCACCATCTGGTCTATGAGGTGGTAGACAACAGTGTGGATGAGACGATGGCGGGCTACTGTACCCATATCGCCGTCACCATTCATATCGATAATAGTGTCACTGTAATCGATGATGGCCGAGGAATTCCCATCGACATGCATCCGACTGAGAAGCGACCAGCCGCTGAAGTGGTCATGACCAAGCTGCATGCTGGTGGAAAATTTGATAAACAGACCTATAAAGTTTCTGGGGGTCTCCACGGAGTGGGAGTTTCAGTGGTGAATGCCCTTTCTGAATGGCTGGAGCTGGAAGTGTGGCGAGAGGGACAGGTATATCGGCAACGGTATGAACGAGGCAAACCGCTGCCGCCAATTCTCACCCCGGAGGAGCCTTCAAAAACACGACGGGGTACCAAGGTGACTTTTCGTCCTGATCCTTTGATTTTTGAGGAGGTCAATTTCAATTTTGATATCCTGGCAACCCGATTGCGTGAGCTGGCCTTTCTCAATAGTGGTCTTCAGATCCACTTTACAGATGACCGTACGGACAAAGAGCAGACCTTTTATTACGAAGGGGGGATTCGTTCTTTTGTGAGCCTTCTCAATCGTAATAAGTCTGTACTCCATAATGACCCAATCTATATTTTTAGCGAAAAGGAAGGGATCCGACTGGAAATTGCCCTCCAGTATAACGATGGCTATACCGAGAATGTCTACACTTTTGCCAATAACATCAATACGATTGAGGGAGGAACCCATCTTATTGGGTTCAAGAGTGCACTCACACGAACCCTGAATGCCTATGCCACTGCCAATAACCTGCTCAAAAATATCGAAAGCAATCCGACGGGTGACGATGCTCGTGAGGGATTAACCGCCGTGATCAGTGTCCATATCCCTGAACCGCAGTTTGAAGGACAGACCAAGACCAAGCTTGGGAATAGCGAAGTGAAAGGGATTGTAGAGGCTATCGTCAATGAGAAATTAGGGGCTTTTCTGGAAGAAAATCCCTCGGTAGCAAAGAAAATTGTGGAGAAGATGATAGCCGCAGCTCGGGCTCGCGAAGCAGCTCGTAAAGCCCGGGATCTGGTGCGGAGAAAGACTGCTCTGGAATCGACCACTCTTCCTGGTAAACTGGCCGATTGTTCTAATAAAGATCCTGCCCAGTGTGAACTCTTCCTGGTCGAAGGAGATTCGGCAGGTGGGTCAGCCAAACAAGCGCGAGACCGGACTTTTCAGGCAATTTTGCCTTTACGTGGCAAGATTCTCAACGTCGAGAAAGCTCGCTTTGATAAGATGCTGAGCAGCCAGGAGATTCAGATGATCATCACTGCTCTTGGAGCAGGGATTGGCTCGGAGGATTTTGACATCACGAAACTCCGTTATCACCGGATTATTCTGATGTGCGATGCCGATGTCGATGGGTCTCACATCCGAACGCTGCTGCTGACCTTCTTTTATCGGCAGATGCCCCAAATTATCGAGCGCGGTTACTTATATGTGGCCCAGCCACCTCTCTATAAAGTGAAACGAGGCAATCAGGAGTTTTATATCAAGGATGAGAGTGTCTTCAATGACTATATTATCGAACTGGCCAGTAGAGATCTGGCGTTACAGATAACGAACGGTGACCAGACGCGTATCGAGGGAGAGAATCTGGTCGCCTTGATCAGGCAGGTGATCGACTATGAGGGGCGGCTCGAGCGGTTTGCCAGGAGACGTTATGATAGAAAATTACTCTATCTGATCACCTTCTGTAGTTTACTCGATGGAGAGATTATTCGACACGAATCGGTATTGAATGAGAAACTGAGAGAACTCAAAGAGCAGTTTACTCGGCTTTATCCCATCGAGGCTCCTTTAGAAGTGCACACGCGATGGGACCAAGAGCAGGAGGGGTATCATATTCTGCTCTCCTATCTTCGCGATGGCGTCAAGATCTTAACCGAGCTTTCTCCGCACTTTATCCGTTCGCCTGAATTTCGTGAATTGCGGGTCAAAGCTGAAAACTTAAAATTTCTCGGCCTTCCACCCTATACTCTGGTTAACCATGGAACACCGAAAACTGTAGGCAGTCTCCAGAAGATGGTCGAAGAAGTCAAGCGTGAAGGTGAAAAAGGGTTGAGTATTCAGCGGTATAAAGGATTGGGGGAAATGAATCCTGATCAACTCTGGGAGACTACTATGGATCCAGAACGACGCACCCTTTTACGTGTGACCATCGAAGATGCTATCGAAGCAGATCAAATCTTTACTGTTCTCATGGGAGATCAGGTCGAACCTCGCCGAGAGTTTATTGAGAAGCATGCACTCGATGTAAGGAATTTGGATATTTAAAGAGGGATTTGATTATCTCCCTGTCCGCTCCTGAACCCTGGAGAGGAAAGAAAAGGGAATGCACAAAAACAAGCTTGACAAGGCACTAGTCTTAAGGATATTAGACTTTTTTAGAGTCTTTCATAGTGTACCGCTCTACGCAGAGAGTGGACATAGCTGAGAAATTGATATACTGCTGAGGTTTTTCGTCAGGTAATGCGGTATCCTCTCAGCCGACTGATTGGCTAAGGACGTGAACGTCTGGCAGACCCTTCAAAACTGTCTGGCTAGAGGAGAGATACAGACTATGCGTGTTCCCAGGCGACTCGGCAAATACAGAGAAATTTAGTCACGGTGTGGTGAACGAGAGAGTAGAGGAAGGTTATTGAATACAGAAAGGAGAAAAAGTATGAACTATCGATATCATCACCTCCATCTCATTTGCAGTGATCTGAACAAAATGGAAAGCTTTTTTACGAGTGATTTGGGGGCTAAACTCGTCGAGAGACGAAAATTCGGCACAGCAGATGGCGCGACGTTAGATCTCAATGGAGTATTGATCAATCTCCGTGTACAGCGTGAAGGGGATAAAATTGCTGGTGATTCTTCTCAAGAGCGTTTTGGGTATGACCATCTCGGTTTACAGGTTGATGACCTGGATAAAGCTTATCAACAGTTATCCGCTAAAGGCTATAAGTTTATTACCCCCCCCTCTGCTTCTGGCAATATGAAGATCGCTTTCTTCAAAGGACCGGATAATATTACCATTGAGTTACTCCAGCCCACAAGCTGATAGAGAAACTCATCGTAAGGAAGAAGTTCTCCACCACATTCCTCCAAGAGTTTCTAGAGGCTGAGAAGGAGCAGAACCGGAGATGAACATTGAGCGTTTGCCGAACGAACGTCTGGCTGAAGAGGATAATCTCCTGCTAGAAAAGATCCCTGTAGAAGAAATATACAATGGGGTCAATTCTATTCTCGCTCAACATGGTCTTCAGGCTCAACTCATTCAGTTTACTCTGCTTGATAAAAAATTTACGACTTGTCGTTGTCCAGAACCCTCCTTCATTTGTCAACCTCAAGAATTTGGCCGCGCCATGGCCCGAGTTGAGCATACGTGTTATGAGCAATGTGTAAAATTCGGGTGTATTTCGGGAGGTGGTGGAGGGCATCATTAACCCCGTTTCTCTCTGGTGTCAAGTTCTGGAGAGAGGTCATCGATAAAGGAGGAACTATGGAGATCGAGATTCTCTATTGTACCCAGTGAGGATACCTTCCAGAGGCCGTCCGGGTGACGACCGAGGTCCTCACAACCAAGGGAAAAGAGGTGAAAGCTCTGCGCCTGATTCCGGGTGATCAATCCCGATTTGAGGTGAAGGTGAATGGAGAGATGATCTATACCAATAACGGCGATATTCCGGATGCAGAGGCAGCTTTACAGAAACTCGGGATACGTCCAAAGTAGAGAGCTGTGAGGGGGCTAAAGAGTGCCCCCTCTGCGGCTAAAGGGAATGCCAGGAGAAGTTAGAATTCCATTAGCGTTTGGGTATCTTCATCATCGAAAGGAATAAGCCTCTTGGGATCAAGAGAGGCAGCCCTTTTTTGTCCGTTGCTTTTCTCCTTATGAACACTATCGGCAGACACCAGGGCTCTTTTGGATGATTTTGGTTGGTGAGGAGTAGAGGATACTTCCATTGCAACAGACTGATGATTTAGGGGAATATTCTCTTTTCTCATATTAGAAAGTTGAAAAGTATTGACTAAGTTCTGGAGCATCTCCGCCTGTCCGGAGAGTTCTTGGGCTGCACTGGCCGACTCTTCCGAATTGACCGCATTCTGTTGCGTGACCTGATTCATCTGTTCCACCGCTGTGTTGATCTGTTCAATTCCCTGATTTTGTTGTTCAGAAGCCGCCGTAATCTCCGCCATCATTGTGCTCACTTTTTGGACCTGGCTGGTAATTTCATCGAGTTTGTCCAGGACCTCATGGTTGAGAGTGACTCCATTTTCCGCATTCCGGACTGACTCTTCAATCATGCGAGCTGTGTTTTTCGCCGCTTCGGCACTCCGCATAGCCAGATTTCGTACCTCTTCTGCCACAACTGCAAAGCCTTTACCCGCTTCACCAGCCCGAGCGGCTTCTACCGCAGCATTGAGGGCGAGGAGATTGGTCTGAAAGGCGATTTCGTCGATGGTCTTCACGATCTTAGAGGTCTCATCGGCAGAGGCTTTAATACGATCGATAGCTGCCGACAGCCGCTGCATACTTTCTCTCCCCTTTTCGGCATCGAGCCGGGTATGGTCAGACAAACGGCGAGCTTCCTGGGCATTGGCCAGATTTTGCCTGCTCATGGAGCTCATCTCCTGTAAGCTGCTGGAGACCTCTTCCAGAGAACTGGCCTGTTCAGAGCTTCCTTGGGCCAGGGTTTGGCTTCCTGCACTAATCTGACCGGAAGCAGAAGCAACCTGCTCGGCAGCTACCGCTACCTGAGAGAGAGCCTCATCCAAATTGGCCACAGCAGTGTTCAAGGACTCTTTGATCTTCACAAAGGCTCCTTGATACTCCCCGTGCATACGAGCGGAGAGGTCACGTGCTGCAATACGATCCAACACTGCTGCCGCTTCGCTAATCGGAGTAACAACCGCTTCCATGAGCGCATTGATCCCCTGAATCAGATCATGATATCCCCCCTGGAACTCCTCGGCATTTCCCCGAGCATCGAGTTTTCCCTCCTGGGCACTCTGTACTAATGTTTGGGTCTCCTTCATCATCTTATTCAGTATAGACTGAGTTTTCTGGAAGTCTTCTATGGTGGAGTGGAACTGGGTCAAAATAGCGTTCAAGCTCTGGGCAATCATCCCGATTTCGTCTTGAGAGCGAATCTCAAGAGGTGGAGTATCAACCTGTACGGTTGTATTCAGGTCCCCTTGGGCCATCGACTGAATAGCTTCTCCTAGTTTGGCAATATCTACACGCTGCAAAGTCTCAATGCGCTCGACGATTTGCCGGATAGATGCCGTGATATTTCGGGAAATCAGGAATGCTGGCAAGAGGCTAAGGATCACTGCCAGGAAGCCTACTCCTTTCAAAACAGTGCGGGTATAAACGATGCTCTCCTTGATAGCCTTCCCATTCGTATGCAGCTCTTCCCACATCGATGCTTCCAACTGTTTTGCCCCTTCGGCAATTTTAGGTCCATTCACATTTAAGATCGTCTGTATGGCTTCATTCCGAGCCTGAATAATAGCAACAATCTCCTGAAACCCCTTTTCCCATTCCGCTATGGCTTGTCGGATCTGAAGATAACTCTGCTTCAATTCTTCATCTTCGAGTAAGTTTTCAATAGCTTGAAAAGGTTCCTGAATTTTCTGCAGAGCCTCATATACCCCCAACTCATCGGCTTTCTGATTGTTATCGAGGTATTTGAAGAAAAAGAGTTGAGCCGAAAGCAGATATTTTAGCGCTAATCCAGTGTGAGTGGCCACGGCAGAATCAAAATTTTGAAGAGCCGTTTCCATTAGAGTCGTGAGCGACTGTTCGGCAAAAGGCCCTTTCACATTCATGACTTCTGTCAGGATACGGTCCCGTTTTTCTCTGTTCTGGACTACGGTTTGGAGAAAAGCCTCTGTATACTGGTTGTTCAAAAGGATGATCTCGTCCAGGAGTTTGACTTGTTCGGGATCCTGGATAGTCTGTTGGGCTCGCTGGGCAAGCTGAGTATTGGTGGTTGCTAATTGTTGAAACCGCTTAGCATATTGCATATCTCCAGTCTTCATATACTCTTCGACCGTGAGTCTTGCTTGCAAGATATTCTCCAGCAGATCACTGGCGATATTCGCCCCTGGAGCGATCTGGTCAGTAGTATTTACTGTAGTACTATAAATAGACTGTAAATTGGTGTAAGCAATCACACCAGAGATAATCAATAATAGTAAAACGATAAGAGGCAAGCTCACGATTTTGGACCGCAGCTTCCATGTATGAAACATCGTTTTCCTCCTCTCCGTACTTCTGCCCAGAGTACTAATTCTGATGCCCACTTGTGGTCGTATGCAGGTTGATCACGGCACTAGTTGCGAGCACCTTCTCGATGTCTAATAGAAGATTCACCTTTCCATGCGATTTCCCAATACCAAGAAGATAATCGGTATCCACATCTGCTCCGAAGCTAGGTGTATCATCGATTTCTTCTGCAGGAATATCACAGACTTCGGAAACTTTATCCACAATGATACCCATTTCAATACCCTGCGCGCGGACCACAATAATACAGGTCTCCTCCGTTTGTTCTTTGGATTCCATCCCAAACTTCAAGCGTAAATCCATAGTCGGAATCACTTTTCCCCGCAAATTTATCACTCCGCGGATAAAGGGAGGGGTTCTGGGGACCCGTGTGATACTCATCATCCCGATGATTTCCTGCACCTTAAGAATCTCTATCCCATACTCTTCCTCACCCAAGAAGAAGGTGAGAAATTTTCCTCCGAGTTGACGATGTGTTGGATCTTTGGCCATCCGTAAGTTCCCCCTTTTTGCAATTCTTCCAATGTCATGATATCTCCTTTGGCCCTCCTCCTTGTATGATCTCTTCAAGCTTATCGGGTGATTCAGGGAAATTCTTTACCTTAAAGAGGCTTCTCCCAGGATTTATTTTTGCGCGAATTTTCCAAACAAAACACCATTGACAAAAGGAAGGAGGCGCGCTAAGGTGAGCGGGAATAATGGTCTAAGGTATTTCTAAAGAAGGGGAGAAAAGTATGGGAATGACTATGGCAGAGAAAATTTTGGCCCGTGCCGCGGACAAGGCGATTGTCCAGCCCGGTGATCTCGTGGTCTGCAAGGTGGATATGGTCGTGCTCTTCGATCTCAATTTTGCTCCCAATCGGCTCTTCAACCGAGTAAAGCGTGTATTTGATCCCGAGAAAATTGCTATGGTCTTCGATCATTCGGTTCCTGCTCCTACCGTGGCGGATGCAGAGAATATGATACGTGCCCGGGCATTTGTCCAGAAGTTTGGTATTCGTCGGTTTTATGATATTGGGTATCATGGCATCTCGCATCAGGTGATTGCCGAGATTCCGCTGGCTCTTCCCGGACAATTACTGGCCTGTGGCGATTCCCATACCTGTGCTGCTGGAGCTTTAAACTGTGCTGCACGCGGGATGGGTTCGGAAATGCTCAGTATTCTCTGTACCGGTCAGACCTGGTATCGGGTAGGACCGACGGTACGGTATGTGCTGGAAGGGGAGAAGACAGAAGCAGTCTCTGCGAAGGATATCTTTCTTTACATCGCCGGCGAATATGGGGATCATGTGAATCAGAATGTGGAGTTTGCAGGACCGGCAGTAGAAGCGATGAGTGTGATGGAACGACATACCATTGCGACTATGGGTGCAGAGATTAGTGCAGAATTTGTCACTTTTCCCGCCGATTCTACCCTCCTCGATTACCTGAAAGCGCGTACAGCAGAAGCAGGCGTACCGGTAGAGAGCGATCAGGATGCCCGGTTTGCAGATATCCGCATCATCGACGTCGGAAAATTAGAGCCCTACATAGCCCTTCCCCATACTGTAATACACAATACCCGGCCTGTGCATCAGGTGAAAGGGCGACGGATTCAGCAAGCCTTTGTCGGGTCTTGTGCCAATGGAAAGCTGGAAGATATTGCGATGGCTGCCAGAATCGTGCAAGGGAAACGGATTGCTCCAGGGGTGCGCTTCATTGTGACTCCGGGGTCACAAAGCATTTATAAAGAGGCTCTGAAAGCCGGATATATCGAAACCTTACTCGAGGCGGGGGCTGTTGTGACGCATTCAACCTGTGGCCCCTGTCCAGGGATCCACATGGGACTGCTGGGAGCAGGAGAAGTGTGTATTACTTCGAGTACCAGGAATTTCAAAGGAAGGATGGGAAGTCCGCAGGCCGAGATCTATATGGCTTCTTCAGCTACGGTAGCTGCCTCTGCTCTGACTGGAGTAATTACCGATCCTCGCGAGATGTTCTAAGAAACAGGAGAGACGCATGCTGATCCAAGGACGAGTATGGAAATTTGGTGATGATATCAATACGGACTTGATCATGCCCCAGGTAACCTTTTCGTTGCCATTGGAAGAACAAATCCGCTATGTATTTCGCGCGAATCGTCCCGGCTGGATTGAGCAGGTGCGCGAAGGAGATATCCTGGTGGCCGGTCGGAATTTTGGCACTGGATCGAGCCGACCAGGGGCGCAGTTATTATACAGGCTGGGAATCCGCTGTCTGGTAGCCGACTCGATCAATGGACTCTTCTTCCGCAACTGTATCAATTTTGCTCTTCCACCCGTAGAGTGTCCAGGAGTTTCTCAGCTCTTTGCCGAAGGGGAGGAAGCAGAAGTAAACCTGGAAACGGGAGAGGTGAGAAACCTGCGCACTGGCCAAACTCTCCAGGGAGGGAAGCTTCCCCCTTTCTTGCTGGAGATTATTCGAGCGGGAGGAATTATGGCGATGCTCGAAGCGCAGGGCTATCTCGAAAAAGCAGGAACTTCAGAATGACGGATAGACTTTTCTCTGCTTTGTCTGAGCTGACAGAAGCTCCAGGTGATACTAATAAAGTGGTCTGATTCCTTTGATGGTGATCGTATCACCCAGGCGGAGCACTTTGTTTGCCTCAGATGAGGGAAGACGGGTATTGACACTCAACCGATAAAAGTGGTCAAAATGGGCAACTGAAGTCCAGGACGGCAAGGTGGTTTGGCGACGAGTAGTAAAGATGGTCGTAAAGGCTGGATACGCTTCGCCGGTTAGTGGATGGCGTGTAGGGACCACACAACGTTGGCACGGGTTGACACCGTGGAAGAGTACTTCGCCGATGGAAAATTCTACGATGGTATGAGGGGCATCGAACAGTTGATCTTCCCAAAAGGGAGGAACTCCGGCAATTTCCAAATTGGCTCGAAAACGGGTGCGCATATCATCAGCCTGCAACCCGACAAACCAGCTACTCACCTCTTCGAGAGTCGCGGTGCTAATTACCGTCGGTCCTGAAGCATCTGTATCATCTGGGAAACCAGACTGGGGATCATGTTCCAGAGTGATGGCAAAGCCCAAAAATGCACTTAACCACTCTTCTAAGGCTTGACGGTCCTTATAGAGATGAAAGCTCTGCCGGTTGTCCGTGTCCTGTACCTGCAAGGTAACCGTATGCCAATCCCGGCTAAAGGTGGTACGGAGCAAATGAATCTGCGGGGTGCGCTTGCCATTGACAAATCGCCCTTTCTTATCAACCATGGCAAAGAATCGGTCATGTTCCAGGGCACCGCTGGCTAAAATCCGTGCAGTAGTGAGGTCCACTCCATCTAATGACTTGATGGGATAAATCGTAATACGTGCTAAAAAGGGCGTATCTGTGCTGGGGTGGTTCATGATATCCCCAACTCCCGCTGGATCTGCTGGAGATCTTGCCATACAGCACGTTTATACTCAGGATTGCGGAGGAGAAAGGCTGGATGATAGGTGGGCATGAGTTTAATGCCCCGGTAAAGATGAAACCGGCCACGCAGACGCGAAATCTTTTCGTCTGTCTTGAGCAGCGTCTGAGCGGCAAATGTTCCTAAAGCACAAATGACCTTAGGCCGGACCAGTTCCAGTTGCTGGATCAAATAGGGTTCACATTGCGCGATCTCTTCTGGCTCGGGATTGCGATTATGGGGAGGACGGCATTTGATGACGTTGGCGATATAAACCTCTTCGCGTTTTAATTTGATGGCTTCGATCATCCGGGTAAGAAGCTGACCAGCTTTCCCGACGAAGGGGCTGCCCTGTCGATCTTCTTCCTGTCCTGGTGCTTCCCCCACAAACATTAAGTCGGCGTCGATATTTCCCTCGCCAAACACGACCTGAGTCCGGGTCTGGTGTAACCGGCATCGGGTGCAAGGAAGAGCAAGGGTTTTGAGTACTTCCATCGCTGCAGTTCTCTCGGATAGGAAAAGGGCAGGAGCGGTTTTTTCATGCTCCCCTAGAGGCCAAGAAACCTCCGCCTGGGAGTCTACTTCAGGGTCAGAGCCCTGACGGAGGTCTCCGAAAGTCTTTTCTTTACGGGCTCTTAAAGCAAAAGAAGCATAAGGGATCTCTTGAATTCCCAGATGTTGCTGGTATTGTAAAAAGACTCTCAGATCATCAATCAGACAGTGAAAAGCTCTGTGCAGTTCTTCTTCTGTCATATCGTTCTCGCGGTTATCATCTCTGTACTCTGGCTTCTCCATGTCCAGCAGGCCTGAAGTTTCTATGGAGCATAAATGCTACAAGTGCTTCAAAAGGAGAGGCCGTATGCGATCCAGTAACTCATCCGCCAGATCGATTTTCGGCATTTGAGGCAGTTCTTCTTGCCTCCCATCGGCGTAAAGAAGCAGGACTTGATTCTCATCGCTATTAAAACCAATGGCTTGATTGCCTACATCATTGACGATAATCAAATCGAGGTTTTTGTTCCTGATCTTCTTTTGAGCATTCGCCAGTAGCTCTTCGGTTTCAGCGGCAAATCCTACCAGGACTTTTTTCCCTTTTCGCTTGCCTACTTCAGCTAAAATATCGGGATTCTGTTCGAGAGGAAGCACCAAACTGGCCTGCTCTTTTTTGACTTTATGAGGCAGGGCTTCTTGGGGGCGAAAATCGGAAACCGCCGCCGCTTTGACAAGCACATCGGTCTGCTCAAAATGAGCGAGCACAGCATTCCGCATTTCCAGTGCGGTAGTGACCTGGATATATTCTACACCCGTCGGCGCCGGAAGATGCGTAGGACCGCTTACCAGAATGACTTTAGCTCCCCGCTGACGGGCTGCTTGGGCGATAGCATATCCCATCTTCCCTGATGAGGGATTGGAGATAAACCGTACAGCATCGAGGGGTTCACGGGTTGGACCGGCAGTCACTAAGAAGGTCAACCCTTTTAAATCCTTGACCCGAAACCAATCCTGAATCCGTGCACAGATATGTTCAGGAGCGGCGAGACGCCCTTTCCCTTCCTTTTCGGTTCGTCCAGCAAGGCGTCCATGTTCTGGCTCGATAATCTCCACCCCGTGTTGCTTGAGTTTCTCCACATTGGCCTGCACTACAGGATGAGAATACATCTGGGGATTCATTGCTGGAGCGATCAATACTGGTGCCCGGGTGGTGATAAAGAAAGTCGAGAGTAAGTCATCGGCAATCCCATGGGCAAATTTCCCGATGATATTGGCCGTGGCTGGAGCAACGACCAGCATCTGCGCTTTCTCCGCCAGCCAGATATGTTTCATCGTCTCTTCCGAATCGGTGACAAACATATCGGTCAAGACCGGATGATAGGAAAGAGTCTCAAAGGACAACGGGGTAATAAAGCGCTGAGCATGTTCGGTCATAATGACATGCACTTCTGCTTTGAGCGCAGTAAGGAGACGAATCAACTCCAGGGATTTATAACAGGCAATACCACCGGTAACGCCTAACGCAATGGTTTTATTCTGCAGAGGAGAACTTCTGGGCATAATGATGAATTTCCCTCAAGATGGGGACATTACAGTTAAGGGCAGAGGGACGGCACCGCTCTGCGTAGATGATAGATTCCAAGGCTTTTGCCGCTTCAGGAACCGTATCGTTGATAACCACATAATCATACCGCCAGTACAGGAGCATCTCTTCACGAGCTCGATCCAGACGCTTGGCTATCTCTGCTTCCGATTCTGAACCACGCTGGCGCAGGCGGGTAGCTAAGCTCTCCAGGGAAGGGGGCAAGAGAAAAATAAATACGCCATCCACTTTTCGTTTTTGGAGCGATGCGGCTCCCTGGACATCGATTACCAGCAAGAAATCCCAACCGGCTTCTAATTCTCGTTGGATAACCGTTTGGGAGGTGCCATAGTAATTACCATGCACCACTGCCCATTCCAGAAACTCACCAGCAGCAATTTTTTGCTGAAATTCTTCCAGGGAAATAAAAAAGTAATCCACCCCCTCTTTTTCATGAGCCCGCGGAGTACGAGTCGTATAAGATATGGATCGCTTTAACTGAGGAACCTGGGCGAGTAGCTGCTGAGCAACGGTTGTCTTTCCCGCTCCTGAAGGGGCGGAGAGGATAAACATTCGTCCTTTTCGCCTGGCCATGTTGGGCTTCCCTTATTCTCCCTTCCTGCCTTACAGAACTCCAAGGTGATTTCTTCAGGGTTCTTCCTTAGAAAGATTCATCAAACCATCAGTAAAGCGCTGGGCAATCGTTTCGGGCTGAACAGCGGACAGAATAATATGATCACTATCCATAATAATGATGGATCGTGTGCGTCTTCCATGAGTAGCATCGAGCAATTTCCCATCCTTGCGAGCTTCTTCTTTTAACCGTTTCATCGGAGCAGAATCTGGAGTGAGGACAGCGACAATCCGGGAAGCAACTATAACGTTACCATAGCCAATATTGACAAGCCTGATCACTCTTCGGCACTCCTCTCCGTTGTCTACTCGATGTTCTGAACTTGCTCACGGATTTTTTCCAGCTCACTTTTCATCTGGACGATAACCTGGGCGATAAGTGCATCGCTCGCTTTCGAGCCTATGGTATTGATCTCACGATGCATTTCTTGCAGCAGAAAGTCCAGCTTGCGCCCTACAGCCTCTGGACTGGTCATGATGCTACGGAACTCTTGAATATGACTGGCTAAACGGGTAAGCTCTTCACTGATGTCACTGCGTTCAGCAAAAATAACCACCTCTTGAGCCAGACGATTGGGATCGAGCTCCACTTCTCCTAATAACTGCGTAATCCGTTCGTGAAGACGTTCGCGGTAAGATGCAATCATGAGCGGAATCCGTTCCGCGATCTGATGACTGTATTTCTCGAGAACACTTAACCGCTGAGTAATATCCGTCGCCAGAAACTCTCCTTCCGTCTTCCGCATCTCCAGCAGCAGAGTCAACGCCTCTTCAAGAGTAGGAAAGATCAAGGCCCATACTGCTTCCAGATCTGGTGTAGTCTCTTCTATCTGAAGGATATCCCGAAATTGCACTAACAATCCCAAATCAATAATCCCTGGTAATTGCAGTTCAGTCTGCAAAGCCTCTAGAGCCTGTCGATATTGCCAGGCCAGGGTCCGATTATACTGCACCCCTTGTCCAGCCAGCGCGGTCATGTTCAGGGACACAGCAAGGTCAAATCGTCCCCGAGAGAAACGACCGCGTACTACCTCCCGTATCTTATTCTCGAGAGGAGCCAAAGCACGGGGTAACCGTATCGAGACCTCACAATAGCGGTGATTTACCGATCGAGCTTCGACCACACAATGGAAGTCGTTGTTCTGACGTTCACTCCGGCCATAGCCGGTCATACTCATGAGCATAGACGGTCACCTGTGTTATGAACTTCCAGAGAAGGATCTTTCTTTCATAAACTCCGCGAAACATCTCGAAAGAGAGATGCTTCGCCTTCAGCTCAGCATGACAACCAGCCAGAACTTCCTGAACAAAGTACTAGAGGTATATGGTTAGTCACTCATGGAGCTTTCTGTTGGAGAGAACTGCGTATATTGTATCAGATCCTGGAGGGTAAAGATAGAGTCAACTGGTAACCCACAGCGCTCCTGGATAGCCGTATCTCCTCCCTCTTGCCGATTCACTAACACCAGGACTTTTTTGATGATCAATCCGGCGGCTTGGGCATGTTCTATTGCCTGTAATGTCGAAGCTCCAGTGGTCATCACATCATCAACTATGGCTACCCCTTCCCCCGGTTCCAGCAAACCCTCAATCCACTTCTGTAGACCATAGGCTTTGGATTCTTTTCGGACTGCAAAAGATTTGAGCGGATATTTCTCCAGGAAACTCACCAGAGAAATGGCGTCCGCCAGTGGGATAGCTCCGTACATGAGACCACCTACTGCACTAATTGAACTCTCTTTGAGGCGTTGAAAGCAGAGAGAACCGACCAGATATTTGACCTCTGGCAAACTGAGCGCTCCTTTACAATCCACATAATAATAGCTCTTCGCACCAGAAGAGAGCGTAAAAACAGGCTCAGACGCTACACGCAAAGCATACTGGCAAAGCAGTTGACAGAGTCGATCTCGTTGCGAACTCATCGTTCCTCCAGCACCTGACTATCCGATTTAGGGATGTATCTTAACAAAGCTCTGCCGAAAAAGCAATTGGAAAACAGGGAAAGATAACCTCTGCATAGCAAAGGGTCACGCTTCGAGTTACTGCTTCTTCTGCAGATCACTGACGGATGGAAAGGGCTGGCAGAATGGATAGCGCTTTCCTTTTACCGTGTGTATGGTGACACGTTGGGAAAAGAGTCCCTGAGCGGGGTATTCTCAGGGAAGAGCAAAACTTTTCGCGGCCATCTCGGCAATAGTTCTGCCAATACTGATGGAAGCGGTTGCCGCAGGTGATGGAGCATTCAGGACATGAATCATGCGTTCAGCTTCCACAATCCGAAAATCATCTACCAAGGTCCCATCAGGTTCAAGTGCCTGTGCCCGAATTCCAGCTCCGCTACGCTGGACATCGGCAAAATCGAGTTCCGGGATTAACCGCTGGAGTGCTCGGACAAAGGCCCGTTTGCTGAGGGAACGATACCATTCGCTGAGTCCCATCTTCCAGTACCGCCACACTATACGCCAAAATCCCCTATAGCACACCATTTCCAGGACATCTCTGGGTGAGAAATCCCACGTCTTATATCCCTCTCTCTTCAAAGCCAGTACAGCATTCGGCCCAGCTTCTACTCCTCCGTGAATCATACGGGTAAAATGGACACCGAGGAATGGAAATCGGGGATCCGGCACTGGATAAATAAGATTCCGTACTAAGGAGTGCCGTTCCGGAATCAACTCATAATACTCTCCCCGGAAAGGGGTGATCTGCAGATGAGGATTGACACCACAGAGCCGGGCAATCCGATCCGCGTAAAGGCCACCGCAGTTGATCAAATAGCGACAAGAGATCGCGCCTTGGGTCGTCTCCAGGATCAACTCATCGCTCTTTGGAGAGCATCCGTATACTCGGGCCCCAGTCTGAATTACACCACCCGCTTTACATACCAGCTTGGCAAACGCTTCAGTTACTTGCACATAATCGACAATACCGGTCTCTGGGACAAAAAGCCCGGCAATTCCGGACACGTGAGGCTCGTATTCCCGCAATTCTTCCGCACGAAGTCGACGGATTCGGTGCAGACCATTTGCCCGTCCCCGGCGTTCTAACTCATCGAGCGCAGGAAGCTCGCTCTTCTGGGTAGCCACTACCACCTTACCACAGCGCTCATGGGCAATGCCCTGTTCTTGACAAAACCGATACATGGCTTCTCGACCCTCTACACAGTTTCGCGCTTTGAGAGAGCCAGGTTTATAGTACAGACCGGAGTGGATCACTCCGCTGTTGTGCCCTGTTTGGTGGGTAGCCAAACGATTCTCCGCTTCGAGCACCAGAAGAGACACCCGTGGGCGCAGGGCAAGGGTCATCGCTGTAGCCATGCCTACGATTCCTCCACCAATAATGGCAATATCATACCGCCGGGTGCTCATCCCTTTTGCTCCTTCTTCTCAGGTCGGGTTACTTTTGCCATACTGCCCATGCCAAACACAACCATCCTCCCAAAAAGGCGATACCTCCCAGGGGAGTAATCGCTCCCAACCACCGAATACCACTCACACTCAAGAGATAGAGACTTCCCGAAAACAGGACGGTACCCACGATAAACAGCCAGCCACTTCCTACCACCAGCGCACTGGGCCAGCGAGTGTAGACCCAGGCTACAGCGAGTAAAGCTAAAGCATGATACATCTGATACCGTACGCCGATCTCAAAGATATTGAGCATATCCGACGAGAGACGGCCTTTCAGCATATGCGCTCCAAACGCTCCCCCTGCTACGGTAAGAAAAGCGGAAAGAGCCCCAATCGATAAAAAGATGCGTTCCATACAGTCTTTATCTTCTCCTTTAAGTAAGTATATACAATGAAGAGCGTATCATAAATCTTATCCGATCATGCTGAACCCTTTATTCCCTCCATGGCCTGTTCGGAGCAGCAGACAGGGTGCAGAAAGATCAAGCGTAATATTCACGATGAGTTCTCTTGCAGTCAACTATCATCTTAGTGAATCTCTGCTCCTTTTGTCAACTGAAACTCCAACTCTCGAAAATACTCTGGAAAATTTTCTTGCTTTCTCCAGATGAACAGGGTAATAAATAACACCATCAGGTTATTTTGACCGCAGAGTTTGCAGCAAGCAGAGAGACCAAAGGGGAAACTTACTATATTCTGGTCGTAAGGCAAAAGAGCCCCTTCGCTATACTACGGGATGATCAGAGAGCAGTGATCATGATGAGTTCAGCACAAAAACAGGTCTGTATGGTTCAACGAATCTTGATGGCCGGCCTGCTATTTCTCTTGAGTGGGTGTGCTTATCTCTCGGTGTTTCAATCGGATAGATATGCAGCCACCTTGCGTTCCTACCAAAGTGGACAGTACTCCCTGGCAATTCAGCAACTGCAACAAGTCATCGCTCAGAATCCCGCTTTTACCGAGGCTTACTATTACTTGGGGATGAGTTATTTTCAGCAACAGGAGTGGGACAAAGCGCGGACTGTTTTTGAGCGAGCGGTAGCCTTACAGCCAACTCATACGGAAGCTCGGTTCCGGCTAGCTCTTACTCTGTACAAACTCCAGCAGAAAGATCTCGCTCTCTCCATCCTGCAACAGGTATTGCAAACCACCCCTTCACATACAGGTACCTTGCTGGCTCTGGGAGAATTCTATGTAGCGGCAGGAAAGGCAAAGGAGGCTCAGCCGTTCCTACGTCAGCTTCTGACCCTCCAGCCAGAGAATGCCAAGGCGTGGCTTTTACTTGGGCAAGCTCTTGGACTCGAACAAAAATGGGAAGAGGCCTTTGCCGCCTATCAGAAAGCCCGTACCTATGGAGAGAGATCGGCGGCGTTTTTTGCCGCTTTGAGTCGAACCACTCTCGCAGCAGGAAAACCGATGGAAGCCGTGCTCGTGGCTCTGGAAGGATTACCTATCCCGGCAAATGAACAGGATCCAGAGCTTTACTACCAGCTCGGCAGGGCATTTATGGCTCAGCATCAAGCTAGCGAAGCTCTGGTTGCTTATCAGCGAGCCCTCCAGAATCATCCAGATGCGGAGAAGGTGCTGGCTCAAATCGGGCGAGTTTACTACGCACAGGGAGATCCCCTGAAAGCAATTCTCTGGTATAAAGAGGCTCTGCAGTGGCATCCACATTCTGCCGAACTCTATTACCAACTTGGGCAGGTGTATGCTGAGGAACAACAGCTAGAAGAGGCTATAGCCTCCTACCGTCAGGCCTTGGTGCATGATCCACAATTTCAACCAGCCTATTTCCAGCTTGCTCGGGTATATAATGCCCGGCAGGCCTTTCGAGAAGCTGAAATGCTCTACACTGCAGCACTACAAATCTGGCCGAACGATCCAGAACTTTACCATCATCTGGGTATTCTGGCCTATGAAAAAGGGGATGTAGAAAAGGCTTTGACATTTTATCAGAAAGCGATTACCCTCCACCCTTCTTTTGCCCTGGCCTATCATAACTTAGGGGTAGCCTATCAGAGTCAAGGTGACCTGGACAAATCTTTGAGTGCTTATCAGCGGGCATTGCACCTAAATCCTGCTTCGGCTCAGACTTATCAAGCGCTCGGGGCTTTATACGTGGCGAAAGGTGAGGATGATCAAGCAGTGAAAGCGTACCGGAAAGCCCTCCAGTTAAATCCGTCATTCCGGGAAATCCACAAAACTTTGGGAACGATCTATTTTCGTCGTGGTCGGGTTCGAGAAGCGCTAGAGGAATTTCAGACCTATATGCAACAAGTCCCGGAAGCACCCGATGTGTCCAAGATCCGTGAGCTGGTCGCTGTCCTCCGCGAAATTACGCGCCGGTGAGACCCTGTTTTTCTGGAAATTTCTCTTTGCACCTTCTTCCCTCCATGACCAAGTGGGAACTTATCCTTGACAAGAGAGGAAGAGAGTAGTAAACATATGTTTAGTTTTTGGATACAAAGCGAGTTCCTTTGTTCTATTCAGGGTGTTAAAACTCTTTGCCTGATCAAGCGACTTAGATATTCAAAGTGTGTACTTTGCAGCTCTTGAGGAAGAAGAAGCTTATGGCCTACAAAGCAATTACGATCAAAGGAGCCAGAGAGCATAACCTGAAAGATCTTACCCTGGAAATTCCCCGGGATAAATTTATCGTGGTTACCGGGCTGAGTGGTTCCGGCAAATCCTCGCTGGCTTTTGATACGATTTATGCAGAGGGCCAGCGACGCTATGTCGAATCCCTCTCTGCCTATGCCCGACAATTTCTCGAACAGATGGATAAACCTGATGTCGAGTCGATAGAAGGTCTCTCTCCCGCTATTTCGATTGAACAGAAGACCACCAGCAAAAATCCGCGATCCACAGTGGGGACTGTCACCGAGATCTATGATTACCTTCGCCTCCTCTTTGCCCGTCTTGGAGTCCCCCATTGTTACAAATGTGGTCGGAAAATTACCTCCCAAACGGTTCAACAAATCGTCGATCAGGTGCTCAGCCTGCCTCCTGAAACCCGCATCCAGATTCTTGCTCCTCTTGTTCGGGGACGTAAGGGAGAGTACCGAAAAGAACTCGATGAGATGCGCAAACAGGGTTTTCTGCGGGTACGGATCGATGGCGAACTGCGTGAACTCAGTGAGAAGATCACCTTAGACCGCAATAAAAATCATTATATCGAAATCGTGGTGGATCGACTGATCGTCAAACCACAGATGGAGAGCAGACTGGCCGATTCATTGGAGGTAGCACTCAATCTGACTGATGGTATAGTCATTGTGGATGTGATGGGAGATAAAGAGCTCCTCTTTAGCGAAAAGGCCGCCTGTATCGAGTGTGGAGTCAGCTATCCAGAGCTGGCTCCCCGTCTCTTCTCCTTCAATAGTCCGCATGGAGCGTGCCCAGCATGCGATGGTTTGGGTTCGACGAGTCATATCGACCCAGAGCTAATAGTGCCGGATAAAAGCCTTTCTCTTCGTCAAGGGGCCTTAAAACCCTGGAATCCAGAGAGTGCCGGTCAGTTTTACAAGATGCTCGAAGGGTTGGCTGAGCACTATCAGATCGATCTGGACCTGCCATTTGAAAAACTCGACCCGGCTTTTCAAGAGATTCTCTTTTATGGGTCTGGAAATGAACAGATTCGCTTTTTCTACGAAAGGGGAGGAAAACGCTATTACTACACTCGCGAATTTGAGGGCTTAGTCAAAAATCTGGAACGGCGATATCGGGAGAGTGACTCTCTTTACACCCGCGAGGAACTGGAACAGTATATGAGTGTGCAGCCGTGTGCTCAGTGCCAGGGGGCCAGGTTGCGTCCGGAAAGCCTTGCGGTCAAATTTCAGGGACTGGCGATCTCTGACATTACGGCTTTCTCCGTACGTGATGCGGTTTCTTTCTTCGACCAGCTCGAACTTTCACCGCACGAACTTCAGATCGGGCAACGGATCCTCAAAGAAATCCGTGAACGCCTCCAGTTTCTAGTCAATGTCGGTCTCGATTATTTGACCCTTAACCGGGCGGCTGCGACGCTTTCGGGGGGAGAAGGACAACGGATTCGTCTGGCGACGCAAATCGGCTCGAGTTTGGTGGGGGTCTTATATATTCTCGATGAGCCAAGTATTGGACTCCACCAGCGCGATAATCAGCGGCTGATTGCCACCTTACAGCATCTCAAAAATCTGGGAAACACGGTGATTGTAGTTGAGCATGATCGGGATACTATTCTCTCTGCAGACCATGTCATCGATTTAGGACCGGGTGCCGGGGTCCATGGAGGAGCCCTGGTTGCCCAGGGCCCTCCCGAAGAGATCATGCGGAATCCCGCCTCGCTTACCGGCCGGTATCTCGCCGGAGACCTCTCCATCCCTGTCCCTCCGACTCGCCGCAAAGGCAACGGCCATTATCTCACGATTGTGGGAGCGCGGGAAAATAACCTGAAAGATATCACTGTAAAGATTCCTCTGGGGCTCTTCACCTGCGTTACCGGAGTATCAGGCTCAGGCAAAAGCACCCTTATTATCGATATTCTCTACAAGGCTTTGGCCCGGAAGCTCCATCGCCTGGCCGAACATCCAGGTCAACATAGCGAAATTCAGGGGATTGAATATATCGACAAGGTGATCGATATTGACCAATCCCCTATTGGTCGCACTCCTCGCTCTAACCCGGCAACCTATACGGGCGTATTCACCGATATCCGTGCCTTGTTTTCGCAGGTACCAGAAGCACGGCTGCGGGGATACAAATCTGGGCGGTTCAGCTTTAATGTCAAAGGAGGTCGGTGCGAGGCTTGTCAGGGCAATGGGATTATCAAGATCGAAATGCACTTTCTCCCGGATATCTTTGTCCACTGTGATGTGTGCAAGGGGAAACGCTTCAATCGGGAGACCCTGGAGATCAAATATAAAGGAAAAAGTATCGCCGATATCCTCGACATGACTATCGACGAAGCGCTGGAGTTTTTTGCTCCAATCCCTCAAATTGCCACAAAACTCCAGACGATCAGTGATGTAGGATTGGGATATATCCAGCTCGGCCAATCAGCTACCACTCTATCTGGTGGAGAAGCACAACGGGTAAAGCTCTCGAAAGAATTGAGCCGGAAGAGCACAGGTCGTACGCTCTATATTCTCGACGAACCAACTACCGGTCTCCATTTTGCCGATATTCAGAACCTGCTGCATGTACTCAACCGACTCACCGATGCTGGAAATACGGTCATCGTAATTGAACATAACCTGGATGTAATCAAAACGGCGGATTATATTATCGATCTCGGACCAGAAGGGGGAGAAGCGGGGGGAGAGGTAATTGCCTGCGGTACACCGGAAAAGGTAAGCACAATCGCTCAATCCTACACGGGTCATTTTCTCCGGGCAGTACTCAATGGGCAATGAACAAGGGGGAAGAAGAACAAGACTGCATGGGCATTATGCGGAATATCAAGATCGTATTAGAATACGATGGCACGGCCTATCATGGGTGGCAGATTCAGCGTGAGCAACCCACGATTCAGCAGGTAGTGGAAGAGGCTCTCTCGACCATTCTCCATACCCCTACCCGGGTGACTGCTTCGGGGAGAACCGATGCGGGAGTTCATGCCTTGGCCCAGGTGGCGCATTTTCGTACCGAATCTGCTATTGCTCTCCCTGCTTTGTGGCGTGGAACGAATAGTCTGCTCCCTCCCGATATTGTCATCAAGGAGATGGTTGAAGTCCCGGCCGATTTTCATGCGCGGTTTTCTGCCCGGGGGAAGATTTATAAATATCAGCTCCTGACCACACCGGTTCGCTCTCCCCTCTTCCATCGCTATGCCTGGCATTTATCTGTTCCTCTGGATCTTTCTGCCATGAAAAAAGCCGCTCGCCTGCTGGAGGGGACTCGAGATTTTGCCTCCTTTTGCAGTGCAAGCTGTACCGTTCACAATACTGTCCGCACCCTCAGGCGGATCTGGTTTACCTCTGAGCCTCCTCTGCTCACCATCTTTTTCGAAGCAGATGCTTTTTTACGGTACATGGTGCGTAACCTGGTCGGGATCTTAGTAGAAGTTGGCATGGGGAAACGGGAAATCGAAGAGGTACAGCAGATTCTGGAGGGACGTGACCGCCGTTTAGCCGGTCGAGCGGCTCCACCCCAGGGGCTTTTTCTGGTCAAAGTGTTTTATGAAGGGGAGAGGGAGGGCGGATGAGGAATCGACTGCTTTCTTTGAGCCGGGCAGCCCGGGAGACGAGCGGTCGCTTGACTCACCAAAATATTCTCTTCTATAATAGCGGTACAGGCGAACCTGACCGTGCTACAGGTGGATTTACATCTGAAAGCGCCGAGAGCAGAGAGGGTATTCGGGAGAGAGACACTAAAAGCCCAGAAGAGAGGGCCCTGTTCCCTCATTGACCTGGAAATTCCACAGGACTCTCTTGAATATGCACTAGTAAAGAAAAAGAAAGATTCCAAAGTTCCGGAAAAAGGAGAAGAGAAAATGGGTGTTGAGGAAAAGCTCAAAGAGATGGGAATTGTGCTTCCCACAGCTCCTAAGCCGGTTGCGGCGTATGTTCCGGCAGTGCAGGCCGGTAATCTCGTGTTTGTTTCTGGACAACTCCCCTTTGTGGATGGCAAGATCAAGTATACGGGGAAGCTGGGCAAAGATCTCACTATCGCAGAGGGATACGAAGCAGCTAAGCTCTGCGCCATTAATGCGTTGAGTATTGTGAAGAGTGTGATAGGAGATGACTGGAGTAAAGTGCAACGAATCGTCCGTCTCTCCGGTTTTGTAGCCAGTGCCGACGGTTTCACCGATCAGCCTAAGGTGATCAATGGGGCCTCCGAATTTTTTCAGGCTGTCTTTGGCACGGCAGGAGAGCATGCCCGTTCTGCCCTCGGAGTGAATGAGCTTCCACTTGGAGCAGCGGTTGAGCTGGAGGTGATTGTCCAGGTCGCCTAGCCCAGGCACTGGTTGGAGAGCGACTGATATTTTGCACCGCGGGTGATGACCAGACTTCCCTACCCTTCGTTCCGGGAGGCACGGAGTGCACAAAGGAGAGGCGAAAGACGAAAGGGCGAAAGAAAGGGCTCCTTGTTCCTTTCGCCTTCTTCCTCTGTATCTCCGTGGCACAAAACTAGTAATGTATGTGTGTCAAGCCCTGCTAGGTTGCTCGTTTACCTTCCACATGTTCGTAATGCGAGAAACGCATGGTATAAGTTCCCCGTCCTTGTGTGATCGAACGGAGCTCGGTTGCATAACCAAACATGGCTGCAAGTGGGACTAAGGCATCAATAACCTGGAGTTTGGCTTTGGCCCCGATCTTTTCGATCTGCCCCTTGCGGCTATTGATGCTCCCAATAACCTGGCCGACAAATTCTTCGGGAGTGACTACTTCCACTTTCATCACTGGTTCTAAGAGGAGAGGGTGTCCTTGACGGCAGCCATCCTGAAAAGCCTGCGCTGCAGCCACCTGATAGCCGAGCTCTGTCGAATCGGTCTCATGTGTCGAGCCCCCAACAAGCGTGACTTTGACATCAATTACAGGATAACCGGCGATTACCCCTACTTCTTTCGTTCGACGAATACTTTCCTCGATAATCGGGAGAAATTGGGGCAGGATGACCCCTTCGGGTAGAGCAACATCGTATTGAAATCCTTCCCCTCGCCCAAGAGGGGCAAGAGCAAGCTCGACATGGCCATAGTGGTTTTTCCCGCTAATCTCTCGCTGGAATTTGCCGATCCCCTTCGCAGACTGGGCAATAGTTTCCCGGTAAACCACCTGCGGTTTTCCCACCGTTGCCGCCACGCCAAAATCGTCAAAGAGACGTCGTACCACGACCTCGAGATGGAGTTCTCCCATACCGGACAGGATGGTTTGGCCGGTCTCCTCGTCGATTTTGACATGAAAAGTAGGATCCTCTCCGACCAGTTTGTCCAGGGTGTGAAGGAGCTTATTTTGTTCTCCCAGACTCCGGGGCTCTATAGCGATAGAGACGACCGGCTCTGGAAACACCAGCCCTTCAAAACGAATAGGATGAGCCCGATCGCACAAGGTTTCACCGGTAAAAGTATCTTTGATTCCACTGGCGGCCACGATATCTCCCGCTCGCGCTTCTGGAATACGCTCGCGTTTATTGGCATGCATACGCCACAGGCGGGCAATACGTTCTTCTACATTGCGGTTGGTATTGTAGACCTGAGCCCCTACGCTGAGTTTTCCCGAATAGATACGCAGATAGGTGAGACGGCGCCTCCCCTCATCGATCATGATTTTGAAGGCCAAAGCGGAAAAAGGGGCATTGACCTCGCTGGGTCGGGTCTCTATGGCTCCAGTCTCAGGATTTACCCCCTGCACGGGCGGGATATCGCGGGGCGAGGGGAGGAAATCGACCACCGCATCCAAGAGGGGTTGAATAGCCCGATTGCGCAATCCGGAGCCACATAACACGGGAAACACTTTGAGGCTCAGGGTAGCCTGACGAATCCCGCGCAAGATATCTTCACGACTCGGTGTCTCGCCATGGAGATAGGCTTCCAGTAATTTTTCGTCATAGTCAGCTACTGCTTCAAGAAGCATTTCTCGATACTGAGAGACTTCCGCAGACCGCTCTGGAGGAATAGGTACTTCGTGGTAGGTCATCCCCAGATCTTCCTCATGCCAGACATAGCCCTTTAGCTCAATAAGATCAATCACTCCACGGAAATCGTCCTCACTGCCTAAAGGAAGCTGGATGGGCAGCGCAAACGCCCCTAACTGCTCACGGATCTGCTGGACAGTAGCAAAGAAGTCTCCACCCACTCGATCCATCTTATTGACAAATACGAGTCGAGGCACATGGTATTTATCTGCCTGATGCCACACGGCTTCAGACTGCGGTTCCACTCCTTCTACTGCGGAGAAGATAGCAATCGCTCCATCAAGTACCCGTAAAGAGCGTTCCACCTCGATGGTAAAATCGACATGACCAGGCGTATCTACAATATTGATAATATGATCCCGCCAGGTACAGGTAGTGGCCGCGGCTGTGATGGTGATCCCCCGCTCTTTCTCCTGCGGCATCCAGTCCATAATGGCTTCTCCATCATGGACTTCGCCTAATTTGTGCGATACACCTGTATAGTAGAGGATACGCTCAGTCACCGTCGTTTTTCCAGCATCAATATGAGAAATAATCCCGATATTTCGAATCTGTTGCAGTCGATGGGCTTTCATACCGCTCCCCTTTGTCATTGTGGAAGAGGGAAGATCGCTTTTCCGGGCTCCAATCATCCACACTTCTTCTACCTATTATTCTACTTCATTTTTTTGCTGCTCTTGCATCTGTGCCAGTGGTCTGTTACACTAGGGACACAGAAAAGCAGACTAGGAAGGAGAGGACAAGATGTCAAACCAACCCCGGGAATGGGAAATTGATGGTTATATAGCTACTCTACAACCGGCCACTGAAGGTCTGCCTGGAGAGCAGATGCGTCTGGAGATTCGCCCAAAAGACGGCTCAGCCCCTGCCTTTAGTCGTACGTTCTACTATGACGAGGCGAGTGAAAGACACTATCAAAACTTTGCCCGAAAATTTGTGACTGATCCGGTATACCGTGACCAGTGTCTAAAGGGGACAGCTCCCTGGCAAGAGGTTGATATCCGTTACCGGGAAAGAGCAGCAGAGCTGTATACGATCTTTGTCCGGAAAGATGAACGCTTTCTCCCTTCTGCGGAGTTAACCCCGGACAATCGGGCAGTGCATGAGCGGTTGTGGACCGAATATCAGGCCACTCTCTACCGGATTTATCAGTGGCTTAAACACCGCTTTAACCCTCCACCTGCGCGGAGTACAAACCATTCGGCCAGAGACTCTACCGTTGCACCCGAGAAGAGGTCTCCTCTTCACGCTTCTTCCCCCTCTTCAGAAACCACGTAGCAGAGGATAAACGCCCTTAGCTGCGAGGTTTCTGACCCTTTTAGACTTTAAGGATACTTTCGGGGTATTGGACGTCCGGGTCAACCCCTGGCCGCATGTAAAAGAGGATACTCTTATCTACCAAGAGATTCCCCTCAGGCGTCAGGGAAACCTTTACCCGATCCAGCGGTCGGGGGGCTGGGCCTTCATAATTTGTGCCATCGATATAAAAACCGCTTCCATGACAGGGGCACTTAAAGGCTTGTTTGTTTGGGAGCCAATTCGGCGTACACCCCAGATGAGTGCAGATTGCGGATATAGCAAAAATCCCTTCCTCAAGTCGAACGATCCACACACGGTGCTCTTTTTTATACTTGGTGCTGACCTCTCCTACGAGATAGTCAAAAGGGCTACCGGCATTAAAAACCGTTGGGGGTTCAAACAGGACCCGCGGAAACATAAAACGCACAAACCCAAGCAGGGAAGCAACGATCACAAACGCAATACCAGCCCAGCCTCCAAGACTGAAAAAATCGCGTCGGGACCATAACATGGTATCGGCACCCTTTTTAGCCCTCCGCTGTTTGGCTGTAGCCGGTGAGGCTGACGAGGCCATACGTTGATCTCTCCTTTCTTTGCAAGTTATATATTCCAACTGTATTAACTGCCAATATAATCATCTAACCTGATAATGTCACACCACACACCGTGGACAGTGACCAATGGACAGTGAAAAAGCAGTGGTCAGTGCTTTACTAGCCACTGACCATTTTCTATAGAAAACCCTGTTCCCTCACCTGCAGAGGTACAGGCCAGAGAATGGGATAGCTATCTGTTATGTGCGATTATACCCCAGCTTTTTGCGCTGCTTGCTCTTTCCACGACAGATTAAATTCTTCGATGCCGGGAATGTGTTTGAGCACACTCCAGGTGGCTCGTGCAGCACCGCGCATTGCGTAATATAGGGTTTCGCGAATCTCATCATCACTTGCACCAGCTTGCTTCGCAGCCGCGAAGCGTCCCGGCACTCAACTCGTGCAACCAGCCGCCGCCATGGCTGCCAGGGCAACAAGCTGGGCTGTCTTGGGGTCAAGAGCCCCTTCTCGGTAATATACACCAGCAAATTCTTTCATCTCAGACATATCGATCCTCCTTATTACGCTGAGGCAATTTAATAGTAAAGATAGAAACTCACCACAATATGGTTATTATGCGTGAATACGGCGGGCAAGTCAACCCTAAAATATGGTCTCCAGGAATTCTACTCCGCTTTTTGTCTTGCTCATTGCTTATCGTTCGCAGATGTTAAGTGCTGTAGCCAGTGAAAATTTGCCCGCAAAGAGGGCAATGCAGCCGGATCACCAAGTTCATAGATAAAATCTCCAGTATAGGCGATTTCCTGAAGTTGCTGCATGATAGTACGCCAGGGAATAGCCCCTTTCCCGGGCAAGAGATGTTCTTCCCGCGCATCAGCATCGTTGATATGGAGAGTAGTAACCAAAGAAGCGGCTATCCTGAGCGCCTGGTTGACATCATCGCCTCGATAGGCATGGGCTGTATCAATACATACCCCAAGGGCAGGATGGTTCACTTCCTGTACCACTCCGCATAACCGGCTCACACTGGTAGCCCAACCACGGGGCATGTTTTCCACGACCATTCGTATTCCAGCCGACTGGCAGTATGCAGCGATCTCCCGAAGAGCTTCCACTGTCCGCTCGCGGGCTTTTGGATCTTCAACCCCATCAGTCCCGGCGAGATCGAGATCATGCGTGAGCAGGAGAGGATGACCAAGGAGCACGAGCGCATCCACTGCCCGCAGATACGCCTCTACTGCTCGTCGATAGCGAATTGGATCTGGGTGGGCGAGATGCAAAGCTGGATCATACCAGCGGAGATGGGTATGAACCGTAGCCACTTCCAGACCATTCTCCTGCACGGCCTGGTGTATTTCCCGAAGCCATTGGACTTTCAGATAATTGAAGTTGGGATGATAATCGCTGATCTCAAGCACGGCAATGCCTTCCCGGGCCATCTGCTCGATGTGCCGTGGTGTCAACGACTCATCCCGCCACCAGTAGGTTGAACTTCCTAAGCGCATGTGTGTTTCCTCTTTTCTTATGGCCATACTATTCCCTGACAAACCATATACTGTCGTAGATTCCTCGTCGTATACGAGACCACCTTTCTCCACAGGTGACCTCTTCGTTAAGTGTAACGAAGGCATACTACAGTACCTGCCCGGTCTTTTCTTCCAGGAGTTTTCGATTGATCTCAATCCCCAGGCCCGGGCCAGTTGGCACATTGAGACGATTCCGCTGGAAAGGTGTTTTTCCATCGACATAACTGACGAGTTCATCCCACCAGCTAGCCTCTCTGTAGCGGTACTCAACATAGTAGAGGTTTGGTATTACCGAGGCCACATGCGCCAGGGCGGTTGTTGCTATCATACTGTTGACATTGTGGGGAGACATGAGAATTCCATAACGATCAGCAAAGCGCGCGACCTCCACACACTGGCTAATTCCACCGCAGCGAGCAATCTCTGGAGCAAGAATCGCCACGGCCTGGGATTCTATTAAATGCTGGTAGCATCCTCTCCCATAATAGTTTCTTTCATCTCTACAATTGCACCAGCAACTCTGCGATCGGTAGAGGCTTCTCCCCATCCGTAATTCCTGCATCGGTTAAGACTTCGACGATGACCCAATCAAAAAAAGCGGACAGGAGATACCCACGGATATCAGTAATTTTGGCTATTTTCTCCATAAATAAATGGTTCTCTCCTCAAGAAGGCAAAAAGTTTTCTTCTCTCTTTTGGATATGCACCAGTGCTCGAGTAGGTATCGTAAATTCAAACACTTATTATTGGTTATCTTCGATAGCAAATTAGGATTGGTCTATGGGGGGGCGTTTATCCGCCCAGGGTGCCAAGGCTTCAAAAGCAGCCGAAGCTCGGAGCACCGTAACATCATCACGCCAGCGGCCTACAATTTGAAGACCAACCGGCAACCCATTGCTGGCAAATCCACAGGGCACGGTAGCGGCGGGTTGTCCGGTAATATTAAAGGGATAAGTAAAAGCAGTCCATCCTACATAGGTAGTTGGGAGGCCATTAATCGTACCGGGTTGATCATCTCCAGCTTTAAAAGCGGTCACCGGCAAGGTAGGGGTGAGCAGGAGATCGTAATGTTGCATAAAGCGTAGCATCGCGTAGTAATATTCATTCCGTCGACTCTGTGCAGCCGCAATCTGCACGCTGGTCCATCGCTTGGCGCTTTCAATGACCGGAATTCGACCAGGATCGAGTAACTCCCGGACTTTATCAAAATCCTGCAGATGAATACTCGCCTGAGAGGTTGCATAAAGCGGCTCAACAATCTCCTCCCATGGATCAGGGATGCCCGGATTGGCCTCTTCAACCTGACAACCCAATTCTGTAAACCGAGCGACAGCCGCCGTCGCAATAGCTCGTACTTCCGGATCGATGAGGGCATACCCGAGATCAGGAGACCAGGCCACACGCAGTCCCTTTATGTCCCCCGCCAGAGCGGTGACGTAATCAATACCGGTGGAAAAGGAGAGGCGGTCACGTGGATCAGCACCGGCTATGACATTGAGCATCAGAGCTGCGTCCCGCACTGTGCGGGTCATGGGCCCGATATGTGAAAACAACTCCAGCGGGCTGGCTGGATACTGAGGGACCAGTCCCCAGGAGGGTTTTAAACCATAAATGCCGGTAAATCCCGAGGGAATCCGGATCGATCCAGCCCCATCACTCCCCTGAGCTAAAGGTCCAAGACCAGCCGCTACTGCTGCGGCTGCTCCACCGCTCGATCCACCAGCGGTCTGACCGATCTTCCAGGGATTGTGTGCTGGACCAATAATTCGGTTGCCAGAATCCCCTTTCCAGCCAAATTCTGGTGTGTTCGTTTTTCCCAGCATGACTATCCCGGCTGCATACAGCCGCTCCACTACCGGTGGATCAAAGTCGGGTATCCAGTCCTTGTAAAGCAGAGAGCCCCGCGTGGTGCGGATGCCTTTAGTTGGGGTCAGATCTTTGATCGAGGTGGGAATACCGGTGAGGGGAGGAGGAGGCTCTCTCTTGCTATAAGCCTGCTCTGCAGCCCGGGCTTGTTGAAGGGCCAGTTCCGGAGTAACGGTAATAAAAGCCTTGAGGCGAGGATTAAGCTGCTCAATACGACGAAGCACTGCTTCGGTGACTTCCACTGGTGAGAGCTCACGCGTCTGATAATGTCTTCGAAGGTCAAGTGCTGACAAATAACACACATCTGTGGCATCCATAACTGCTCTCCTTTTCATTTCAGGAAAAACTCTATGAAGAAGTCAGGAGGAAGAAACAAAATGCTGTCTTTCATGCTAAAAAAACCTATAAAAAATAGCCTATAGAGAGCGACAAGGAAAGTCAAGTGGGTTTGGTGACGATTTTCTGATGCAAGCTCGGTGCAATCATGGTAGTATGTCTCTCACGGTGGTTTAGACTGTCTTCATCTCATCATCGGTCACCATGCCTCGATTCTTACAGGAGGAACTATGACTGCGGCCCTGAAATCCCAATTTTTGCTTCGTCCCGACATAATCTTTTTGAATCATGGCTCTTATGGGGCCTGTCCTCGCCCGGTGTTTGAAGTATATCAGCAGTGGCAACGCGAACTCGAAGCGCAGCCGGTAGAATTTCTCAGCCGGCGGAGAACCGATTTACTTGCGGAAGCACGCGCTAAGCTCGCGGCGTATGTAGGAGTCGCCGAGGACGAAATCGTCTATTTTCCTAACCCCACTACCGCGATTAACATGGTGGCGCGAAGTTTAGACTTACAGACTGGGGATGAAATCCTGGCGACTGATCACGAGTATGGCGCGATGGATCGGACCTGGCGTTTTATTTGTCGAAAGACAGGAGCACGCTATATTCAACAACCCATCCCTCTGCCGGTGACGACCTATGATGAGTTTGTGGAGACCTTTTGGGCTGGAGTAACCGAACGAACCCGGGTGATTTTTATTAGTCATATCACCAGCCCAACCGCTCTCATTTTCCCGGTACAAGAGATCTGTCACCGAGCACGAGAAGCGGGTATTTTGTCTGTTGTCGATGGAGCTCATGCCCCGAGTCAGATTCCGCTCAATCTGAGAACGTTGGGAGCAGATATTTATACTGGAGCGTGTCACAAATGGCTTTGTGCGCCAAAAGGTACCGCATTTTTATACGCCCGTCGTGAAGTGCAATCCTGGTTAGATCCGCTGGTTGTCAGTTGGGGCTGGGAGAGCAAAAATCCGAGTACCTCCCAATTCATTGACTATCATGAATGGCAGGGTACCCGTGATATCTCTGCTTTTCTTACCGTCCCAGCGGCTATCGAATTTCAGGAGAAACATGATTGGGATACCATACGCCAGCAGTGTCAAGCTTTAGCGAGTGCTACCCGACAGCAGATCCAGACCCTTACCGGACTCGAACCGCTCTGCCCAGATTCTCCACTCTGGTTTAGTCAGATGTTTTCCGTACGCCTGTCCCCCGAGGTGAACAGCGATCTGCTCAAACAACGGCTCTATGAGGAATTTCGCATCGAAATCCCGCTCATGGAATGGCACGGCCACTCCTTACTTCGCGCTTCCTTTCAAGCGTACAACAGCCAGGAAGATGCCAACGCGCTGATAGAGGCGTTGACCCAATTGCTTCCGGTGAAGACGGTAACCAGGTGAGTATTGAAAAATAGACTAGAACTCATAGCGAGTAAGCCTCAGAATGGCGAGCGGACTTCCCTCTGCTTCAGGATGACAGGAGAACGATACCCGCTATGAGTTCAATGATCATTGGAGGGGAAAAGCTATGAGCCTAGGCAAACAATTTCGACTCAAACGGGTGATTGATGAGTATGGCGTGTCTGTTATCTGTGCGCTGGATCATGGTATGACCTCCCCGACTTTTCTTGCACCCCTCAAAGAGATGTCCAAACGGGTTCAGGAAGCAGTGACTGGAGGGGCAAATGTGATTATGCTGAGCCGGGGATTTGCGCAGCGCACCGTAGAGGCTTTTCGTAAGGATACCGCTCTTGCTCTGTTGCTAACCGCCTCTGCCACCGGGAGTACCGTGCCGAATCAGGTGGTCGCTATTGCGGCTGTGGAAGAGGCATTGCGACTCGGGGCGGATGCTGTAGTGGTCTTTGTGGCCCTTACCGGTCCCGAAGAGGCGAACATGATCCGCTTTGTAGCCGAAGTGGGGGAGGCGTGTGAGCGCCTGGGGATGCCCTTTATCGCTGAAGCGGAGTATCCTACGACCTATAAACGGGTAGAAGAATTAAAGGATGAATACGGATTTGATTATCTGATCCGCAACACCCGTCTCTGTGCGGAGTTAGGAGCGGACATCGTCAAAACCAATTGGCCTGGAGATCAGGACTCTTTTGCGCAGATTGTAGAAGCCACTGCGGTGCCTGTCGTATTGGCCGGAGGTCCACGCATCAGCGATGCCGAATTGCTCCAACGCATGGAACAGGCGATGGCGGTGGGTGCTATCGGATGCTCGGTGGGACGGAACATCTTTACCCATGCCCATCCAGAGGCCATGACCCGGGCTCTGGCGCGGGTGATTCGAGAAAAATGGTCTGCACAAGAGGCCTTAGCCGAACTGCAAAAGGTGGTTTGAAAAAGCTTGACAATGTTTCTCTCGATATGTTCTTATGGGATACACTGGAGAAGGTGATCACTATACTCCTCTCAAACCATGGAGCACGAAAGGAGGTCAAAGAGTATGCATACAGGGATACGTGGTGTTGGACAAGTAAGCCTTAGTGTGGTCGTGACCGTATTGGTGATTCTGCTCATCCCCTTTCGCGCAGAAGCGGCGAGTTGGTCACTCAAGGAAGCAGCCCAGCCCTGGAAGGGACAAACTCTTCGTCTGATCGGTGAAAGCTTGCCGCCGCTGGAAGCCCTGGATAAAGTCAAGCAGGAGTTTGAACAGATCACAGGTGTTACCGTAGTCATTGAACAGTACGGTCATGAAGAAGTCATCGAGAAGACCACCGCTGATTTTGCAGGACGGACAGGGACATATGACTTGATCCTGAATCCGCATCGTGAAATTGGGCGTCTCATTCAAAATGGCTGGGTGCAACCTCTGGATAAATTCCTGAACGATCCAAAACTCCGTGATCCACGCTTCGATCTGGAGGGGGTCTTTATCAACAAGACCTGGTTTGAAGAGACGGCCATGTATGAAGGGAAAATCTATGCTCTCCCTTTTCATCAGATCTCGATGTATCTCTGGTGGCGTTATGATCTGCTGGAGCACCCCGAAGAGCAGAAAGCATTTCAGAACAAGTATGGGTATGCACTTCCAGCCCCGCCTGTTACCTGGAAAGAATATCGTGATGTTGCCGAATTCTTTACCCGCAAGAAAGGAGCGACCCTGGCTGGCCAGGTGCTGGATCGAGATTTTTACGGGAATGTCGTCCAGGGAGGACGTCATGTAGCGTCCTGGTACTGGTGGCTCAATCTCCTCTATTCCTTTGGAGGGCGTGAACTCGCTGTCCAGCGGGGATCGGAACGAGGGCCAGTAGTGATCGATTCTCCACAAGCGATTGCCTCATTGCAGTTTGCTGTGGAGTTACTCAAATATTCACCCCCCGGTTCGACAGCCTATACCTGGGATGAAGCACAAGCAGCTCAGCAGCAGGATATTGCTGCTTTAGGTATCCAGTGGGATGATGCGACCTGGGCGGTAGAAGACCCCAACCAGTCTCGGGTGGCCGGGAAAATGGCCTATTCTGGGACTCCTATCGAAAAAGAGAAGATCACCCAAATTGAAGGATGGAGCTATTTTATTCCCAGTACCAGCCAGAAACCGGAGCTGGCCTGGCTCTTTATCCAGTGGGCGATGGGGCCGACTGCCCAGATAGCCCAGCAACTGAATGGAGGAGAATCTGCCTTAAAAGTCACCTATCAGAATCCAGAGGTGCGGAAAATTCCGTATGTTCCAACTGCGCTCTATCTGAAGTCTGGTGAGGTGCTGGGAGTAAGAGAATCTGGCGCTAAAACAGGTTGGGGTGTACCGAGGCGTTATCTGGAAGCGGTTAATCCAGCCACCGGAACGACAGAGGTCACGCGAGTGCCCAAGCCTACTTTTCCTGAACAAGAGCTGATGGTGGAGACATTAGTGCTGGCGGTCAATCGGGCGATGAGTGGCATTGCGACTCCCGAGGAGGCATTAAAAACCGCGGCTCAAGAGTTGAAACAGATCCTGGGACAGTAGCTCGACAAGGTGAAATTTTGGTCAACTTGCGGTCAGTGGTCAGTGTTTTTACTAACCCTTGTCACTAGTTACTAACCACTGCTTCTATGAGGGCGAGGGAACTCGACGAAGCAATCTCAAGGTAGGGAGCGAGGAACAAAGATGGTCAGGGGAAAAAGAGAGCGACCCATGTTGTGGCTTGCTCCGACCCTGCTCCTCCTGTTTGTCGTGGAGTTTATCCCCTTTGGCATTGCCATCTGGTATGCTCTGCATGCAATCAGTTTTACGGACTCGCGAGCCAGGGGACAATGGGTAGGAGGGCAGAATTTTACCAGAGCCCTTACCGATCCAGATTTAGGGCAAAGTATCATGACCACCATCATGTATCTCTTACCGGCGGTGGGACTCCAATTGCTCCTTGGCCTGGGTATCGCTCTCCTGATCGCTCAGGTTCCACGCGGACACAAAGTGATTATTCCTGCTCTGGTCTTACCGAGTACTATCCCACCAATAGTGGTGGGGTTAATTGGCGTACTCTCCTTCAATACCGAGTTTGGTTTCGTGGGGATTTACGCCAAAGCGGCTGGTATCCTTGATCGCTCACCGCTCGGAGACCAACGACTCGCTCTTCCTACTATCATTGCTGTGGATACCTGGCAGTGGACCCCTTTCATGGCGTTAATTTTGCTCGCCGGTCTCCTTTCTCTCCCGCATGAACCCTTTGAGGCAGCCGAGGTTGATGGGGCTGGTACCTGGCAAAGGTTCCGCTATATTACCTTGCCCCTCCTCCGTCCCCATATGGCCGTGGCTTTACTCTTCCGGGCTATTGATGCGTTTAAAATTTTTGACATCATTTATATAATGACCCGGGGGGGACCGGGACGGGTAACGGAAACGGTGAGTGTGTACGCTTATCGTCTCACTTTCCGTTTCTGGCATCTCGGCTATGGAGCAAGTGTCGTGTTGCTCATTTTTCTTATAAGCCTCATCGGATCAATGCTCTTGTATCGTACGCTGCAACGAGAAAGCTTATAGCAGGAGCCTGTAGTCATGAGTTTACCAAAGAAGCGTAGAGGATACGAGATTCTGCTCTGGGGAGCTATTGGTTGTGTGCTCCTGGTCAATCTCTTGCCCTGGCTCTGGATGCTGTTAGCGGCTTTCAAGACGCGAGCCCAGTTGCTCTCTCCTGTCCCCCGATGGATTTTCCAACCCACCCTGGAAAACTTTCCGGCGGTCTTTTTGGATCGAGGCTTCTTACAATACCTCCTGAACTCTATAGGTATTGGAGTAGCCAGTATGCTCCTCTCCTTGCTTGCGGGAGTTCCGGCCGCTTACTGTTTCTCCCGTTTTCGTATACGCGGCAGGGAGCATCTCTTTTTTAATATTCTGACGACACGGATGGCTCCTCCGGTGGTTTTTGCGCTTCCACTCTATATTCTGTTTGCCAAACTGCAAATTCTGGGTACCCATTTGGCGGTGATCCTGGGTCATACGAGCTTTACCCTGGCTTTCGTGATCTGGTTGATGCATGGGTTTTTTACCGAAGTGCCTACAGAATTAGATGAAGCAGCACGTTTGGATGGGTGCACGGCGTGGAGAGCTTTTTGGCATGTTGTCTTACCCCTGGTCAAACCGGGCCTGGTCGCTGCCGCAGTATTTGCCTTTCTCTTTTCCTGGAATGAGTTCCTCTTTTCTCTGGTACTGGCTGGTCAGGATGCTCGTACTTTACCCGCTGCTTTCCCTGGGTTAGTCACTCCCCATGGGACCTATTGGGGACAGGTGGCCGCGGCTGGTTTTGTGGCTTCGATTCCCGGGCTAATCCTGGTATTCTGTTTCCAACGCTACCTGGTTCGGGGACTCACGGCTGGGGCGGTGCATTAGGCTGTGGAAAGGGTGTATCTGTTGAGTATCACGGAGGGTTTCCCGTGGAATGTGTCTTAGGCTGTGATCTGGGAACACAGAGCCTGCGCGGGCTCTTGCTCTCTGTAACTGGAGAGATGGTGGCTGAAGCGCAGCAAGAATATGCCGTTAACTACCCGCAACCCGGGTGGGCAGAGCAAGATCCTCGGCAATGGCAAAGTGCGTTCATTACAGTAACTCGAAAACTCCTCACTCAGGCTGGCAGGGGAGTGGAGGTTAAAGGGATTGCCCTGGGTAGTCAAGTGGATGGACTGGTGGCGGTCAATGCCCAAGGATACCCACTCCGTCCCGCTCTCCTCTGGTTGGATCGACGAGCCACGGAACAGTGCGCCAGGATTGCTGCCCGCCTGGGTCAGGGGTGGATTTTTGCTCTGACCGGTTTGAATCTTGATCCTTCTCATGTGGCCCCCAAAATTTTATGGCTGCGAGATCAGGAACCTGCTGTGTACAGACAGACCCGCTGGTTCTTGCTCCCGGGAGCTTTTATGGTACAATGGCTCACCTCTCAAGCCGTAGTCGATTACTCGAATGCCTCTTCGTCCATGTTGCTTGATGTGCGCACACGGCAGTGGTCAGAGGTGTTGCTCCAGAGCTTCGACATTGCTCAGGAGCAACTGGGCAAGGTTAAGGCCGCTATGGCTATAGCCGGAACTCTCCAAAAAAGTATTGCCGAAGAGAGTGGGTTAAAGGCGGACACCCCAGTCATGGTAGGGTGTGGAGATGAGCATGCAGCCTGTGTAGCTGCCGGGGTATTACGCCCCGGCCTCGTCTGTGATATTACGGGAACGGCTGAGCCAGTGGGATGTGTAGCCGAGCAACCGGTTTTTGATACGACTGGTCTGGTAGAAACGCACTGTCATGCTGATCCCCAAAGCTGGCTCATCGAAAATCCCGGTTTTGTCTCGGGAGGGAGTTATCGTTGGCTTCGAGATATCCTGGGGCAGGCAGACTATACGGTTTTAAACGCCGAAGCAGCGGATGTCGCACCTGGTTCCGATGGGGTCATCTTTCTTCCCTGTTTGAGTGGGGCTATGGTCCCTACCTGGAATGCAGACGCTCGAGGGGTTTTTTTTGGGCTGGCCATGGCCCATACCCGGGGCCATCTGGTGAGGGCAGTGATGGAAGGGTGTGCGTATGGGCTGCGGGATGTGGTGGAACGAATGGAGGATATGGGGTTAGCGGTTACTGAAATCCGAGTGGTTGGAGGGGGAGCACGCAGCTCTTTATGGTGTCAGATCCGGGCTGATATTACGCGTAAACCGCTGGTCGTCCCCCGGGTTGTAGAAGGAACGGCGCTTGGCGCAGCAATGATTGCGGCGGTGGGGATAGGCTGGTTTCCTTCCCTGCTTACCGCTGCACACACCCTCTTCCATGAAGAGACTCGCTATTTCCCTTCTCCTGCTACGGAACAGGTGTATACCAGGAGATACCAGCAGTATCGACAGCTCTACAGTCGTATAGAACCCTTGTTTTCTGGTGAGGAATGATCTTCCCCCATCTCGCTATCCTCCTTGTGGGGGAAGGCCAGGATGGGGGGACAGGAAGGAGGCCGCTTTTACCCCCCCACCTTGATCCTCCCCCACCAAGGGGGAGGAAATAGACGGCTTCCCTCCCTCAAGATGAAAAAATGTGGGTAAAGATAAACCAAGGGGAAAGGGTTGATAGGGCAAAATCTTCCTGTTGGAATTTCAGCGCGGAGCTTATACGTCACTTGACATCAACGGGTCCTTGTGTTACAAGAGAGAAAAAATATAAGCACAGGATGTGGATGAGAGTTTTGTAGAGGAGACTTCTTGCATGTATTACCCCTCCTTCGATCTGTTTCAGGCCAAAGCGAAACAGGGGAATTTGATCCCTGTTTACTGCGAAATTCTTGCTGATTTAGAAACCCCTGTATCGGCGTTTCTAAAGATCGATACTGGAGAATACTCCTTTCTGCTGGAAAGTGTCGAGGGAGGAGAGAAGTGGGCGCGCTACTGTTTTTTGGGCAGTAATCCTTCTATTATCTTTCGTAGTAAGGGAAAGCAGATAGAGATTTGGCGGGAAGATGGAAAACATGAGTGTAGAGAAGTCAGTGATCCCTTAACAGCTCTCAAAGCATTGATGTCCGAGTATCGACCGGTCATCGTGGAGGGATTGCCCCGCTTCTTTGGCGGTGCTGTAGGCTATCTCAGTTATGATATGGTGCGCTTCTTTGAGGAGCTCCCCTCCACCGCTATCGATGATATGCAGATTCCCGATGCTTTCTTTGTGATTACGGATACGTTGCTGATCTTTGATAATATTCAGCATAAGCTCAAAGTGGTCTCCAATGTTTTTTTGCAAGAGGGACAGGATCTGGAAGAAGCATATAACGAAGCAAAAGATAAGATTGAGGAGATCATTGCCAGGCTCCGGAAGCCCGTTCCTGAGTCTTTGCCCGTACCACGGTCTGCTCTCCCTCCGGAGTTACGCTCGAATTTCAAACAGGAAGAGTTTGAAAGTATTGTGAGACAGGCCAAGGAATATATCAAGGCAGGGGATATTTTTCAAGTTGTACTCGCTCAGCGTTTGCAACTCGAGCTCGATGTGCATCCTTTTGATATTTATCGGGCTTTGCGCACAATTAACCCTTCTCCTTATATGTTTTATCTGAAGTTTGGGCCGATAAAATTGGTGGGTGCTTCTCCCGAGGTGCTGGTACGGCTTGAAAAGCCATGGGTAGAAGTGCGGCCCATTGCTGGTACCCGTCACCGCGGCAAAACAGAGGAAGAAGATCAAGCTATCGCCCAGGAGCTGCTCAAAGATCCCAAAGAACGAGCCGAACATATTATGCTGGTAGATTTAGGTCGGAATGATATCGGACGGGTCTGTGTCTGGGGAAGCGTAGAGGTAAATGAGTTGTTGATTATTGAAAAGTACTCGCATGTCATGCATCTGGTATCGAATGTGCGGGGGCTCTTGGCCGAAGGGAAGGATTGTTATGATGTGATCCGTGCCTGTTTCCCGGCTGGCACGCTTTCCGGTGCTCCGAAGATTCGAGCGATGGAGATCATTGAGGAACTGGAACCGACCAGACGCGGTCCGTATGGAGGAGCGGTGGGCTATTTCAGTTTCTCCGGGAATATGGATACCTGCATCACCATACGGACTCTTACTGTGATTGGATCTACGGCTTATTTAGGAGCGGGAGCGGGAATTGTGGCTGACTCAGTCCCGGAAAATGAATATCAGGAAACGATGAATAAGGCCCGAGCTTTACTGAAAGCGATGGAAATGGCCCGGGATGGATTGTAGCGAGGATGGGAAGAAAGATGATGATTGTTGAGGCGATCCAACACTTAGTTAATGGCCAGGATCTTTCTGAGCAGGAAGCGGCGCAGGTCATGGCCGAAATCATGAATGGTGAAGCGACCCCTGCCCAGATTGCCGCTTTTTTGACGGCGTTACGGATTAAAGGGGAAACGATTGCGGAGATTACTGGATGTGCGCGGGTGATGCGTGAAAAGGCCCATCGTATTCATACCGCCCATCCGAATGTGGTGGATACCTGTGGCACCGGTGGGGATGGTTCTCATACCTTTAACATCTCGACCATTGCTGCGCTGGTGGTGGCAGCAGCCGGGGTCCCGGTGGCCAAACATGGAAACCGTTCGGTATCCAGCAAATGCGGGAGTGCAGATCTTCTGCGGGCTTTGGGGGTCAATATCGAGCTGTCCCCGGATCGTGTGGAAGCCTGTCTGGCGGAAGTAGGGATTGCCTTCCTCTTTGCTCCCCTGTTGCATGGCGCCATGAAATTTGCCATCGGTCCTCGACGCGAAATCGCCATTCGAACCATCTTTAATATTTTGGGGCCGCTGACCAATCCGGCTGGAGCCCAAGCGCAACTCCTGGGAGTGTATTCCGCTCATCTTACCGAAGTTTTAGCCGGGGTGCTGGCAAATCTGGGATCGCATCATGCTTTTGTGGTGCACGGGAATGATGGGCTCGATGAAATTACTTTGACCGGAGAGACGAAGGTTACTGAACTCAAAGAGAAAGAGATCCAAACTTATCAGATTACCCCAGAAGATTTTGGATTGCAGCGTACCACTCCAGAAAGGCTCCAGGGAGGCGATCCCGAGACTAATGCCCGTATTGCTCTGGCCATATTACAGGGAGAAAAAGGTCCCAAACGAGATGTGGTCTTGCTCAATGCAGGTGTAGCCTTGGTGGCAGGTGGAGCAGCCAACACCATCCCCGAAGGGATCGCCAAAGCCTCGGAAGCCATTGACTCTGGAGCAGCCATGCGTATCCTGGAAAAGTTACGCTCTTTTCGTTAAGGCTTTTCTGGCATGCTGGACGGCCGGCGAGAGCGTGGGGCTGTGGCTTTCAGTCTGAGAGGGTTGTCTCCATTTCTCTGGTGCTCTCTACTGTCCGACCGGCGCCCCAAATTCTCTGGACGATTAACCAGATCCCTCCTGCGATCACAGCGCCGAGAGCATCGGCCATAATATCATGATAATCCGCATCCCTCCCGGGTACATACCACTGATGCAGTTCATCGAGAGCTCCCCACCCCACGACCATGAGTAATGAGTAAAAGAGAATAGCGATTTCAGAGAGTCGGAAAATAAAAGTCTTCCCCATCGCTCGGAGCAGCAAGAAGGTCAGGAGAGCATACTCGACCAGATGATAGAATTTATCATAGTCTTCGAGACCAGGCATCGAAGGAGCAGGTATAGAGGAGAGGAAAAAAATGATTCCAATATAGAGCACCACCAAAAGCCAGGCGACAAATCGTCCTTGGAAGATATGCATACTATGGTTTCCTTTGGCACATATTGACTATCAGAGGGACGGTTCGCGAACCACTCCTCCAAATAGCATAGAGCGGTTATCCAAAAAATTCTCCTTTTCTATTAGACGGGGAAGCTCCCCCTTTTTTCCTACTGGATACGCAAATTATCTCTTCACAAATCGGGAAGCGAAGAGATAGAATATAGAAATAGATAAAGTCTCATCGGTGATCTATCTTCGCAGAGTCTTTTCCTGATACATCCAAGAGAGCTCTTTGGCATTACATAAGCCAATGAGGGAATATGCATGTCCTGAGCGATAGCCTCTGGCCAGCAGCGGGCGGGATGCCTGCGCTCCCAGAGGGAGTTTTATCGAGAAAGTCTCCGGAGAATATACTAAATTCAGTGGCTAGTGGTTTTACTAACCCCACTAGCCACTAACCACTAGTCACTAACCACTAAGGGCCAAGACAGAGGAGGAGAAAAGATCATGGAAGCATATTGTGCTGGATGCGGTACCGAAGCAGATAGTCTGGAACTGATTGAATGTGTTATCTGCGGACAGACCTTCTGTGAATCCTGCCTGACCGAAGGGGATATTTGTTTTGCCTGTCTGGCAGAAGAAGAGAGTGAAGACGAGGAAGACGACGCAGGAAATGATGAAATAGAGTTTTGAGTCTTTCCTCGCCTCGATGAGATCACCTGTTTACCGTCCTTGAAATACTGGCTCACGCTTTTCTATCCACGCTCGTGGTCCCTCTTTGGCATCCTCGGTACTGCGAGCGATTAACTGGGCCGATTCCAGATATTCTAGAGTATGGGGTAAATCCAGTTCCATTCCCCGGTAGATGCAATGTTTGGCAAGTTGCACGGCTATCGGAGCCATTTTGGTAAATTTGGTGACAAACTCGCGAGTTTTTTTCTCCAATTCGTCATGCGGGAACACATAACTGACCAGCCCAATGCGCAGCGCTTCCTGTGCATCAATAATCTCTCCAGACCAGATCAGCTCACACGCTTTGGCCAGTCCTACAATGCGCGGTAAAAAATAGGCCCCGCCGTCACCCGGCACCAGTCCCATACGGACATAAGTCATCCCAAACCGGGCCCGATCAGAAGCCACCCGGATATCGCACATATTGGCAATGTCCATTCCTGCACCAGCGGCTGGCCCATTGACCATCGCAATAACCGGCTTTTCAAAATCCCGCAGTTTAAGCGGAAGCTTATGCACGTAATATTTCAGTGCGTATCGACGATCGGCGAGGGAAGTAACCTGCTCCCCTGCAGCAGCAAAGCCCTTGACATTGGCTCCGGAGCAAAACCCTCGTCCCGCGCCGGTAATGATGACGGCACGTACTTCCTGATCTACACGGGCCCTTTCCAGTGCATCAACCATCTCGTCAACCATCTGGTGGGTAAGAGCATTCAAGGTTTGGGGACGATTAAGTGTAATGGTCGCTATAAAGTCGGCCACAGCATAGGAAATATCTTGATAAGACATACCTTGCTCCTTTCCTTTTAGTGATTAGTGTTTAGTGGTTTAACCACTAGTGTCTGGTCAAACTTGTTTTTGTGCGTTCCTTTTTCTCCCCTCTCCCTTGAGGGGAGAGGGCCAGGGTGAGGGGGAAAAGAGGGAACAATTCACCATTGTAACCTTGACCAGACACTAGCCACTGCATTCTTGATTAAGACTTTATCCAATCATTTCGGACTAGATATTATACTGAGGAGAAGAGGCCACAGCGTGTTTTAAAAGAGAGAAAAACCTGCCGATAGGGTGGCCGTCACTCGATTACCGCTAAAATCTTCCCTCTCATTCGACTCGCGTTTCCGGTATTCATAACCGAGAGAGAGAGTAAAAATTTGTGAAAGAGCATAAGAAGCATTAAAGCCGGCGCGCCAGAAGTTATCGATTTCTCCCCTTTCGTCATCTCCGGTACCACCACTTATCAGATCTTCATCCCGATTGTAGCGAGCGAAGAGAGAAGCACTCAGGCGACGGGTGAAGAGATGATTTAAGACGGCTTGTACCGAGATACGATTTACGATTCCGATATCATCTATGTCTCCACTGGTATCCTCAATAATTTGCTGACTGGAGAGATTCAGGGTAGTCCGACGCGTGATGGGAATATTGCCACTAAGCCCCAATTGCCAGGTCGGAAACACACGCAGTCCGCCAGCTTCTGGATCGAACACATTCGCTCCCACAGCCACCACGAGTGAAAGTATTTGAGTGAGGCGGCGATTTATCCCCAGAGTGGCCCCATAGGAGTTGGCATTTTCTCCTCCATCCTCATCAAAGATTGTCCCAAAGCCATCGAGAGAGAGAGAAGTCAACGGTCCCAGGGCATACCCAAGTCCCCCAGAAGCGCGATGCGACCGGGAATCATTCCCTCTTTCTTCGCTAGAGGTTTGAAATGTGTAGTTAATATTTCCATTAAGTCTCCGGGTAAAACGATGCTGGAAGCCGGTATTGACGGCATGAGTAGTCGAATCCTCTCCTTCTGGATCATCATCCCGGACAATGGTATTGGTATACCCCAGATTCGCAGAGGTTCTCGGAGTAAAATTATACTGGAACTGTGGGCTTACCCGGTTACGCAGGAAATTGCTCCGTCCGGTACGTCTCCCAGAATCAGTAGCCTGGACCGAATCATTATCCCGCACAAAGCTCTCACTCAGTGCAAGAGACCACCGAGGCGCTTGATGCCCTGCTGTAAGCGCGAGGTTGGCAAAACCAACCTCGTTTTGCTCTGAAAACCGGGCACTGATTTCGCCACTGATATTGTTCGACAGCGAGATAAAGCTCCGTCTTTTTTGCAGACGAAACACCGTTCCAATCCCTATTCTGGTTATAAAATCGTCTTCTGTATTCTCCTCATCGTCAAAGGTGTTGTCATCGTACTCCTCTGAGACAAAGAGAGTCATGAAAAGCACCGGTGGTCCTTCCCGCAGCGTGGTTAATCCTTCGCGTAAGGTGAGGAGGGGCTGGAGAATCGGATCGGGTCGGATATCCCTCTGAATCCACTCAAACTGTTCAGGGACAGGAGTCAGGGTCTGGGCTTGCGGGGAGGGAGGAAGACCAGGACTAACCGGGGCTGGGGAGGGAGGTGCTGTCGGTTCTTCAGCAGGGACTTCTTCCCCAGGAACTGCTTCTAGAGAAACGGGCGGTTGTCCGGTGGCTGGGGGTGGAGCAGGGGGAGCCGTTTCAGCAGCGAAGGCCGGTTCGCGAATAGCTCCTGACAACAGAATGAGAAATACAAAAATCCACGAGAGAAGAGAAAGCCAGCCTCTCACATCTATATACTCATACGCACAATCCCGACGCACACTGGGCTGCTGCCGCTCATTCATGGGGAACCCTCCTTTGAAAATGGTCATCGGTGTGTGATACCTCATCCGCTCTCAAAGTGCTGGTATCCCCTAATGTAATATATTCAGCAAGGGATTTCAATATAATCCACATCCATCAGGTCAAAACGAGAAAGAAAAAAGCCATACGGTCTGAAGACCGTATGGCTTTCTGCCGCAAAGGATATGGTAAGTGTCTAGTAATCAGTGACTAGTGGTTAGTAAAAACCACCAACCACTGACCACTGATCTGAGGGATAAGGCTATTTAAGAGCCCGTTTGGCTTTTTTTCGCCCCCAGAGCCCTAACCCAGCCAGGCCTGATCCCAGCAACAACAGTGACCCTGGTTCTGGAGTGGGAATGTTCACCACATCGCCACTCAACACCGGGTTACTGCCAAACGCATTGGGAGGAAACACTGTAGGATTCAGCACAAAAGACAAATTCAAGGAACCCAGATAGGGCACATCCGCTAACCCAAAGTAGGCAAGGAGGTCTGGATCTTTGGTATCAAAAATCGAAGCATTGATAGCGGCAGTCAATCCGGTTTTTATGACACTGACCACCTCACTGAAAACTCCAGTTAACAGGGTTCCTGTCGCAATGACATTACTCAGTGCATCGACCAGGGTTCCCGTGATGGTGAAAGAGCCCCCTGCCCCAAAAAACCATTCATCGGCATCATTGCCGGTCAAATTTCCAGTTTGAAAATTCAGCACACATCCTTGACAGAGGAGGGTGACCAGGTCGTTTGCCGGGGTATTGATCCCGACCACATTATCCACCGTGATGTTTGTACCTATAAGAGGAGCAGCCCCTCCAGCATAGGAAACCGATCCTCCAGTGGGTGCAGCCAGATTAAAGTCGAGAATAGAGGTTCCTTGTGCGACGGTACCCGCCCCCAGCAAAATGCCCAGCGTGATTATAAAAACAGACAGTCCTACCAAAAATTTCTGTTTGGTGGTATTCATGGGCCTTCTCCTCCCTCTGGCTTGACCTGCCATAATCATTTCTTTATTTACCCTCAGGTAAAGAGCAAAGATTATACCAGAGGAGTATACTAAAGATATCCTTCACGCGATGTATGGTGTTTTCGAGGGAGAAATTCGTTTTGTTTTCTTCCGGGCTTTCCCGATAAAGAAGAAAAAGGGATGGAGAAGAGGGGAAAACCGTAAAAATTTCCGACACTAAAATCATGGATTTGGCTTTTATCAAAAAATTAGAAAATAAAATCAAATAAATAGAAGACCAAATCTTGAAAGAGAAAACTGTAAACCTTTCCGACACTGTAAAGATTTCTTACAATTAACTCCTTGTCTTTTTAGAGACCTCGCTTGCAACGGTGATATTCTTTGGCCGCAGGCCCTGGAGGATGGTGATGGCACGGAAAATCGCATGATGATAATGTCAGCTCTATATGGTGAGGGGGGGGGTTAACGCTCTATGTTGTATTTGTTGAGCAGGTCATGCAGAGTAGGACGGCTGATCCCCAATTCAGCAGCAGTTCTGGTAATGTTCCCTTTGTGTTTCAACAGGGTATGCTGGATGATCTCCTTTTCCAGCGCTTCCCTGGCCTCTCTCAGGCTCTGTCCTCCGAAACGGGTATAGGGGGAAGTGAGTTCGAGATCTTCGGGGGTCAAGTAGTGCCCCTCAGCCATAATTACTGCACGTTTGATACGGTTTTCCAGCTCTCGAACATTTCCAGACCAGTTATGGGTTTGGAGGGCATTACTGGCTTGCTGACTGAATCCGATCACCTTTTTTTTGATCTCTGCCGTATAGCGTTGCAGGAAGGCTGTGGCCAGAAGCAAGATATCTCCCTCCCGTTCGCGTAACGGAGGTATGGCAATGCTCACTACACTCAGCCGATAGTAGAGGTCTTCTCGAAAGCGTCTCTGAGCCATAGCTTTCTTCAGATCCATGTTGGTGGCAGCAATGATCCGTGCATCGACAGTAATCTCTTCTCGTCCCCCGACTCGCTCTATCCGATGCCCCTGCAGAAAGCGTAACAATTTTACCTGGAGCGGAAGAGAGAGTTCTCCGATTTCATCGAGAAACAGCGTTCCCTCTTGTGCTGCTTCGATACGTCCTTTTCGCTGGATATGGGCTCCGGTAAAGGCCCCCTTTTCGTGTCCAAACAGCTCACTCTCGAGCAGGTTTTCCGGAATTGCCCCACAATTGATCACGACAAAAGGTCCGGTCTTGCGGGCACTCTGCTTATGAATGGCTCGTGCGGCCAGTTCTTTACCAGTACCACTTTCTCCCACTATCAAGACCGGAATATCGGTCGTGGCCACCTTACGAATAGTAGTAAACAGCTCTTGCATCTGCGGACTGGTTCCGAGCATCCCTTCAAAAGCATCGGCGAGCAAACGTTGTTGGAGCTCCTGATGCTCTCGTTCCAGTTGATAAACCTGCAGGGCTCGACGAATAATAATAGTCAACTCATCTATCTGTATCGGCTTATAGAAGAAGTCATACGCCCCTTTTCCAATAGCCTGCAACGCATAAGCTTTCTCGTTACGACCGGTAATAATGATAACCTTAGCATGCGCATCCGCCTGGAGAATAGCTTCAAGAGTAAGAAACCCTTCTTCCACCGATTGTGGTTGTGGTGGTAACCCAAGATCCAGCGTGATCACCGCAGGATGCTCGGTGGAGAAGAGATCGAGAGCACTCTGCCGATCGCCAGCCAGAAACACTTCATAGTCCTGGGCCAAGGCCCATTTCATTTGCATCCGAATTTCTTCTTCATCGTCGATAATCAGGAGTTTTGGTTTCATAGCAGTGTTGAGTGGTTAGTGGTTAGTGGCAAGAATACCCGAAACGTGCTGCCTTTCCCCTCTTCGCTCTCCACTTCGATCCAGCCGTGATGGGCTTCAACAATCATCTTGCAGTGGAAGAGACCGATACCCGAGCCATGGATTTTGGTGGTTTGAAACGGTTTAAAGAGTGAATGCTGGAGAAATTCTCGAGACATACCACAGCCGGTATCATTCACCGTGATGATCGCCCAGTCCTCTTGGTGATCGGTTTCTAACCGGATCGCTCCCTGTTCATCGATGGCCTCACTGGCATTCAAGAGGAGATTGACCAGGACCTTCTGGATCTGTTCCGGATCAATAAAAAGGGGAGCTACCGGTCGAAGCTGGTGTACCGGGGAAACCTTGAGCACACCGTGGAGATGAGTCAGGGTAGAGAGAATAAGCTCGTTTAGGTCCGTTTTCACCCTGTGGAGATCAAGTTTTGTGCTCAAGAGAGACAGGCGGCTACACATCGTATTGAGCTTAGACACACTCCGCGAGATAACACGCAGAGCATCCTCGCGGAAGGCCGGGTTATCATAATGTTTTGGCAAATTCTGCAGCATCAGGGAAAGCATAGAAGAGGTGTTTTTTAGATCATGCAGAAAGAAAGCGGATAGCGTGTGAAGAGCCTCCAGTTCCTTTAATTCCACCAGCCGTTGCGAGAGTTTGAGATTCAGCAGGTTTGCTGCGGCCTGATCAGCAATGGTGGTAAGCAGCTCTTCATCTTCTTCCGAAAAGGGTTCTCGGGTTAAACGATCATTCAGAGTCATGACCCCGAGGAGTTGCTGGCTAGCGATAAGGGGAACGGCATAACGAATCTCCGTATCCGGCCATGGAAGGGAAAAAGAGTGCTCAAGCTCTGCAAGGAGAGAGGGTGATAAGGTGATATAATCCTGTCTTTTCTGCTTCTGAAAATACCGGATAAGAGTCTTAGCCGCTTGCTCAGCACAAGGGAGAGAGGGATGTCCATAGGACAGAGCAGTGGAGCCACCGAGCGAAACCCGCTCTGATCCATCGACCAGCCAGAGGGTAACATCAGGAGTTCCAAATGTTTCTGATACCATAGTAGCCACTGCGCCACAGAGTTCCCGTAGATCTAGAAGCGAACTGGTGCGCTGGGTAAATGAGGTCCAGACCTGACCATAATCGTACCGGGGGCGACGGAAATGTCGGTTGATAAATTGTCGGCTCTTCTGTCGCAGTTGATCAGAGAGGAGAATGATAGCCAGACCAACTAAAGAGAGAAAGACAAAGAAGGTTTCGAGAGGCAGGATCGAGCTTCGACCAAAATATTCGACTACCTTCACCAACACTCCCACCGTGAGGAGATACACGCCTACGACGATTATCACTATGGAGTTATAGAGGAAGGTTTGGGAAAGGTAGATATCCTTGATTAACAGGTGGCTACGGGTGAGTGAAAGCAGAATCAAGATATCTGCAACCAAGAGAGCATAGGAATTGATTACACGCAAGTCTCGATCCAGTGCAGAGAATAAGAGAATATGACTGATGGTATAGATCTGGACTGCAAAGAAGCTCCCCAGTCCAAGAATCATGAACTTGATTTGCCATCGTTTGCTTCCGGTAGAACTGCGCAGAGTCTCTTCGAGGTGCATGAGAATAAGGACGGACATGAGCAAAAAGAAGATATAATAGGCATAACCCGACCATCCAAGTCCAATTAACTTGGGTAGAGATTCCTCGATATACGGTATACGGTAAAAAAAAGAATCCTGAAAACTGGTGGCCAGGATTAAAGGGAGCACAAAAGCCAGACCGGCAGGCCATTTCCACTTTGCCACGAAATCGGTCGCATTCGCCCGGGCAAAACTTACACTGAACAGGAGCCAGCTTCCTGGAAGACAGGCAGTAGCGATCAGTTCCCAATGTTTCCAGTAGGCCCAATCGGCGAAAGACAGGGCTTGACCGCCCAGACCGGCGAAGGTTTCTCGCAAAGCCAGAGCAAGCATTCCTGCGGCAAATATGCGGTGCACAAAGGAACGGGGATCCTTCCAGAAGACAAAACCAGCCAGTCCTGTGCAGAATAGAGCACCAGTAAAAGCAAGGAAGGCATCAAAGGGCATTCTCTTTCTCTATTACTCCCTCATCTTTCTGGCCCTAACCCTGACCCCTGATCAGTGGACAGTGACTACTAGCCACTAACCACTAGCCACTAATCACCAGTCACTAGCCACGATTACAGCCGGACCGATGCTTCTTCTACAGGCCAGAATTGGGTCAACAGAGTCATAATCGTGTGCGAAAATTGTCTAACAGCTTCTTCCGCCTGAGCTTCCTGACCAGCGGGTAAGAGGGTAGAAACCCGGACAAAGGCTCCATCGTTTCTATTATACAGGAGTTTCTGCTGGAATTTATATACATTCTGTTCCCAGCCTGTAGTCATAATAGTCTCTTCGGCCTGAAACCAGAAATAGACCAGTTGACGATGATTTCCCTTTTTGACTATCATTCTGTTTATAGAAACGTTAGAAGAGGATGGATTTAACGTAGCCTGATTCCAGGTTTCAATGGCCCATCCCTGCCCGGTATAACAATACTGCGGGAGATGGCTTGCCCGGCCCCCTTTTGCTGTGCCATAATAGCCGACATACAGATTGATGGTCTGTCCGGCAGGAGTGACATAATCCCGAAAAATATTCATATCGGCATTGAGAATCTTGTATACAGACTCCTCGAAGAACAGGTCGGTACCCTTCAACGCTCCAATCTGCATGGGGAGATATTCGAGCCGGGTTTCCGTGACAACGAGGGTCGGACGCTGGGCGAGATAAAAAACCCCCCCTAGAGTTAATCCCAGGAGAACAAGCGAAATCACAAATGGTTGAAATCTGGACCGCATAAAACATCACTCCTTGCTTTTTCCTTTTCCTGTCATCCTGAACCCAGCGCTTTGCTCAGGATAAATTCTCGCAGCGCAGGGAAGTCCGGTCGTCATCGAGTCTTTATCTGGAGACTCTCCACAGAGTTAACCCACAAACGAAGCAAAGGGTCTCGACAGAGCTGCAAAGAGATTCTTCACCTTCGGCTCAGCATGACATTTAACTACTTACTCCATAGAGCACTAGTGTCTTGCCAAGGTTACAATGGTGAGTTGTTCCTCTTTTCACCCTCACCCTGGCCCTCTCCCCTCAAGGGAGAGGGGAGAAAAAGGAACGCACAAAAACAGGTTTGACCAGGCGCTAGCTTATACCTAAAATTAGCCTGAAAACTTCGGGTAAGAAAATTTATTTAAAAGCCACATCTCACCCAGCATGAGGATAATACCGAGCCCAAACACCAAAAAACCGGAGAAATCATGGACGAAGCCTTGCGCTACCCGGTTCCCAAAATAATGGGCTAATACCCCAGCTCCGGCCACCCGTATAATATTGACGCCAATGGCGAGTGGTATAGTAGAGCAAGCGAGAATTATGCTTTTGGTCCAGGTCCCTCTCATCATATACACACACAGCGTCCCAATAGCCAAGAAGGAGACCAGTGACCGAATGCCGCTACAGGCTTCGACCACCTCAAAAGAGTAACGGGCAAAATGCAAGAGCGTTCCCTCCCGATAGACTGGAATACCGTACCAGTAGATAAGACGCGCGGAAATATCCGACACAAAAAGCTGGAGCGGAAAAGCGATTATAGAGAGGAGGCTATCGGGAACCGGGATCATAAAGAATAAAAAGAGTAACGGAAACAGGACGATCTTCAGGATCGGCCAGCCATAATTAAAAAGAACCAGACCAAACAAGGTGGTTATTATGGTTATTCGTGCTGGAAATGCCAGATCGGCCACGTAACTCATTACGTAGAGGAGGAGACTTGGAACCAATACAACCAGACCGAGAATAGAGGCAGTCGGTTTGGTCGCCATGATACGCCCTTTAAGGGTCCATACCAGATAGAGCGAAACAAAGGGAATCAGGAGGCCATGCGAGTTGTTGGAATCATTCAACCAGGTTTCCACTAATGACGGGTAGAGAGGGGCATAGAGGAGCAGCAACAATACAGCGAGCGTACCGAGTTTCCAGGGAATACGAAGAGTAGCCGTATCCATGTCGGAGTGTACAGTTGTATCGGTCATATCGGTATACATCTCTCCTCCCAGAAGGTTGGAAGAGTAAAGAAATATGCAGAAAAGATACTATCTATCTTAGCAGCAAGGAATATGCCATAGCAAGGGCTTTGGTTGGCTACAGGTGTTGTGGATCATAAAAGAAGCGAAGAATAGGTTTTGGATTATTTCTTAAAGCCTGCACAGAAGGTGTATCAGAGAGGCAAAGATAAAAGCTAATCATGCCAATTTTTCACGGACACGAAAAATATGCATACTTGTAACAGGGTAAAGAGGAAAATTACTGTTTTTGATGGACGACTTCTTCTACCATGGTCAAAAACGCATTGATGTAGTGTTCTTCAGAAAACTCTGCACAGAGGCGCTGGAATCCAGCTTGTCCCATCTGGAGAGCAAGTTCGGGGTGTGCCAGCAGAAAATCCATTTTTTCGGCTAACTCTTCCACATTATCTATCTCACATAATAAACCGGTATGGCCATCCTGAATATAATCCAGAGAACCATTGGTACGGGTAGCAATCACCGGTTTCCGACAAGCCATAGCTTCTAGCTGCACTCTTCCCATTGCCTCACGGAGGGCGGCATGGACAAGCGCATAGCAACCACGCATCTGTTCTCCGACATCCTCAATCCAGCCGGGCTTGATAAATTCGATCCGGGGATCATGCTGGGCTAGCTCTTTATACATGGCCAATTCCTCATCCGGGGCATAGCCCATAATGCGGAGTTTTATAGTGGGATATTTATGGGAAATGCGTCTGAAGGCTTGAATAAGCACATCCATCCCTTTGAGGTGAAAAGGATAACCCACAGACAGGAGATAATCCCCTTGATAATACTCTAAAGACTGGAAATATTCGGTAGCGACAAAGTTTGAGAATCGATAAACTTTTTTGCCAGGAGCATATCGACGTATAAGGTTCTCCTGAGCGCGGTTTAAAACCTTCACTGCATCAGCAAATCGTATGGAGAGGACAAAAAAGAGCTGCTGAATCCACTTTTTGAGAAAAGGTTCAGCAGTTTCTAGGTAATCTTCTCCATTGATCTCTACGATAAGTTTTGTGCGGAGAAATAGCTTGAGAATAACCCCTGCAAAACCTGATCCATACGGATCGTAAGCACTAATGACATCGATGCGAGTATTCCATAATAACCAGAGAGGAATGACCACTTGAATCCATAACGCCCTTAAACGGCGGCTTACTATATTTGATCCTACCTTTTCTGCATAAAAACGAAAATTACTGAGGGAGAGATTGTGACGACTACCCGAAAGGGTAAAAATGTACCCTGCACATTGTTTTTCTGAGAGGAGTTCGAACCTCTTTCCATAATTTGTCTTGAATGGTCTATAAACCTGTGGACATAAGAAGATAAGATTGAATCTGCTCTGGGCAGGATCAATTGTCTTTGCCATATATACCCTTACCTCATTTCCATAGTGAACTCATAGCGAGTAAATGCCTGGAAGTTGCGGGCAGGGGCGGTTCACAAACCGCCCCTACTCAAGCTGTTATGCAGATTTACGGTAAAATACCATGATGATATCTCGCAGAAAACTGAACACGGCAAATCGAGAAATCAGGCGAACATAGCTGACTTCCAGGCGAGTTAAGCATGGTGAGAAACTAAACTGACCGGGGTTGCATTGGAAATATTCCGAATAAATGATCTCCAACTGGGCTTGTCTGCCAAGTTTCTGGAGTCGTCCAAGGGTATTAGCGCGATACCAGGTAGGGAAGACATCCGAAGGGTCGGTGTTATGTAGTATCTTAGTGGCAAACTGATGAAAGGCGTAAGGCGTAAGCCAGGAAACGATCATCGAAGGAAACCAGAGGTTTGGGGTCATGAGGGCAAAAATCCCCCCAGGACGAAGGATACGAGAGACTTCATCGAACATCTTCTGGGGAAATTCCAGATGTTCCAGGAGTTGTTGAGCGGTAACCACATCGATACACGCCTCCGGGAGTGGGATCTCGTATACACTACCAAGAAGTGGTTTGTGAATGGTTTGATTTTGGAAAACGGCCTCAGAGATATCAAGGCCAAAACTATAACGAGTGTGATCCTTGTAAACAATCTCTGTTTCTAGGCCTCTGCCACAGCCAAGATCAATTAATGTGATCTCCGGTCCCAGATAAGGCATGAGTAATTCGCTAAAGCGCTTCGATTTGGACATATATTCAGGATAATAGCGTTTGATATAATTCCAGGATTTGCGTTGTTGTCGCTGAAGAAACGATTGAGGCTCCTGTTTCGAGTTGTTCATTGAACTTTGATACCTCCCTATGACCAGAGCATAGGTTAGTTGAGTGTTGAGTATTGAAAGTTGAGTGGTGAGAATTTCGCTGACCACTAGACCCTGAAACAGGGGTATGAATACTCATCGAACAACAAATCTTTTTGCTTGTAGGGGATATAGAAGGGACAGATACAAAAGGCAGCAAAGTGTTTTGTGACTTTGCGAGGAAAACAGCGCAAGAGAAGTCAGGTCTCCTGCGCTACTCAAAGTGCTATTATTCAGATTTTAGATAGATAACAGGGCTACTCGGAGGTGTAGTATCTTTTGTTGTGGTTAAAGCTCCTTCAATCTCCACTGCTCCACCAATGCGCTGCCCTTCATTGGTGTCCCAACCTGCCATCATAAAATGAGAGATGGCTTTGAATCCTTCACATTTAGGGGTTGAAGAATTGGAAGCTCGAAAGAAATTCACAAAAAATCCTCGTATCATATAGAGAGGGGAAAGATCAGGATTGGCGATCCAGGAGCCACAATTCCTTTCCAGATCGACTACCGTGATTTCTGGCTCATTATCTGTAATATTTTTTAGATAGATTTTCAGATCAAACCCTGGACCATCCAGATTGGAGAATACATACTCTACACGCCACCATTTTCCCCGCCAGTCCGAGAGTGTGGGACCAGTATATGGACATGAGGAAATGCCAGTCCCATCTTTTGCCACTCCAGTCCATTCAGATGTGAAAAAGCTCCGAAAATTAATTTTGCCGCTGGTATTCAGTTGGTCAGAGATCAGGTCACCTTTTGGTGAGATATATCTCAGTTGGGCAAACTTGTTGTTTGTACATGCTTTTTCATAAAACTCATGTGGGAGCGCCCCATCCCCTTCATCTCCTGCAGAGTGATATACGTACCAGCGAGCCGCAACCCGTGCCCGATACTGGCCCCATCCTCTCTGGTCTCCCCAATTGGTTCCATTACCCATCGACCATATGCCACGGTGATTGTTCGGAGCCCGAGCCACAAAGTTAACAGAGTGGTCGGCTGGTAAACGGCCCAGAATCGTTGGATTATTTGTGCCAAAAATATCTTTACTATTTCTTTCCACAAATGATCCAGCTAAAGAAGAAGTCTGCTGACATTCTTTCGTAGTAGAGTCTGCCGGATCTTGCCAGGAATCTCCTCGAGAAATATACGTATTCGTATTCAGAGGTTCAGAACAGACACAGTTTGCCCCAAGCTCCTTGCAGCGCTGTTCTTCTGCAGAAGAGCTCGTAGCGAATAGGGTGAAAAAAATCCATAGTCCAATTATCAGTCCTCTTGCTAAGATCATGTGATAAGACCTCCCTTTCGTGGCTAAAAGTCTAAGCTAGTGATTTCCCTTATTATTCATATCGGCAGATTATCAGAAAGCTTTACAAAGAAAAAAGAAGGGAAGGCCGAATATTATTGTGAAGTATTCAGCGGACCAATATAGCCCTTCGCCAGAACAATATCGTCAAACCACACCTTTCCAACCAATCCGGCAGAAGCTTCTGTGACATAATGGAGAAGCCAGATCCAGTTGATTTTGAGCTGGCTGTCATTTCTCCATTGAAATCCTTCAAAAGGTGCTCCTTCGGCAGTATTTGGATAAAACATGTTCCAGAGCCATCTCCCAAATGGAGACCCTTCACGCAAGTGTATAATCTGTTTTCCATCGATCCATAAGGCGAGCTCTCCATTAAAAGCCTGCACAGGATTATTCAGCTTCACCATGATTTCCACACACATCCAGCGATCGGTCGGCACTTTGAGTTTTGCATTCTGGAGAAAGGTGTTTCCCCAATATTCTCCTTGAGGACTAGCCCGCATTCCCATCCAGTAAGTATAGAAGTCAAACCGTAGAGAGACATCGACCGGCTCTGCGGCAATCGAAAATCGCTCATTACCCGCCGGTCGGGTTCCCGCGCCGCCTTGAGGCCAGTTTGTTGGTGGATGGTATCCTCCAATATTCCCTCCAGTATGATGATAAGTGCCCTTTGAAGCATATTTGATGTAGTACCGGAAATAGAGCTTTTCATACCCGGTGGATAATCTCTTGTAAAGATAGCCCCCAGTATTCCTGCCACCCTGCGAAGTAATGTGCAAAGAGTGCGAGCCACCACTTTCTGCGGGAACGTCAGGGGTGAGAGACATGCCTCCACTATTCTGACTGGCGGTCCATCGATGCAAGATCTCCTGCAGATGAGCAGCTTCAAAATTTTCTACAAAAATCACCTCTGGATCATTTTCTATACCGGCATCGCGTCTATATCTTTTCGCTATCCCTTCCTCCTCGCCATACAGGAAGAGAGGAGTGCACAACACGAAAAAGCAGATAAAGCAAAAAAAAGAAATATACCACTTCATTGGATAATAGTCAAAAACGATTATATGACGCTCTCACGGCTTCAATGGTTTGCACCAGAACCTGGGCATCATGACTCCAGTTATATCGTTTGTAGATAGCCTCTCGCCCCTTGGCGCTCTGAATTTTTCGTACCGCCGGGTCTTCAAGAGTCATGATGCAACGGGCAAGATCAACCGCATCGCGATCCCGGAACACTTCTCCACAGCCCTCTGTCCGTACAATACGAGCGGCAGGTCTAGTATCTGATACGATGACCGGGAGTCCCCAGAGCATATAATCAAAGAGTTTGTTGGGAATGGTTGTATTCCATGCCTCCGTAGCATAGTGGGGGATAATACCCACATGGGATTGCGCCATGATCTCCTGTACCTGAGAGAAAGGCAAACGACCCATAATCCTTACCCGATCAGCAACATCTAACTGGGAAACTAGCATCCGGAGTTGATGAATGTTTGGGCCATCTCCGATCACGGATAATCTGGCCAGATGCCCGATGTCTTTCAGATGCCGGATAGCCTGAATCGCTATATCCACCCCCCTGCTGCCATCCAGATTCCCCAGATATACGAGAGCAATTCCTTCTGCCGGACTGGAAGAGAGAGGAGCATTCTGCTCTATACGAGGAGTATTACTGACAATGGTCAGACGTGCTGAGGGTACACCAGCCTCTAAAAGCCGTTCGCGAGATTCTTCTACGACGACGATAATGTGGTCAACAAGGCGAATAACCCAGGATTCAATCTGAGCCATAAGGGTTGGATGACGGATCAACCGTCCGAGCAGACCGGTTGGAGTATACTGGAGCCGATCCTGTAACATGGCCGGATAATTTTCGGCCATGTCTAATACGACAGGGATACGGTAGATCCTTCCCAAAAAGGCTGCCGGAAGCGCAAGCAGGATGTCTCGGACTAAAATCAGCTCGGTTCGAGTTTCTCGAAGGACCCGGTGCACAGTCATAATCCAGGCCGGATTAAGGGGATAGGGAAAATTCCAGAGGGTGTGTAAAGGGCCAATTTCAGAAGAAAAAACTGGAAGACGGTGGATGGTAAAACTCCCATTCCACTCGCGTCCTGGGCGACGTGCCTGATTCCGGCAGACCAGATGTACGGAATGACCTGCTGCTGCCAGGGCTGTAGCCACCTTTTCTACCCGGATATCCCAGGGATAATCAGCATCCCAAATTTTACAGATTTTCATAGCATTATCACGCGGAATTATTCCTGGCAACTGTGCCTTATCTGTCATTCTGAGTGACCAGAGAGAGCGAAGAATCTCCTGATGGACGATATGACTGCCTAAAAGCGAGATTCTTCGTCGCTTCGCTCCTCAGAATAACCAAATCTCTTTGAGGATTACTAAATGGGGAAAAATCTGATCTGCTCAAGGCATTAAAAGCTTTCTGTACAGCAACTCCTGAGCGACCACATCAGCGGCAATACGATGCCCCTGTGGATTCCAGTGTCCATCGCTGACGTGCAAGCTATTTTTCTGAGCCCCTTTTGTCCATTCGTAAAACGCTGGCCAGAGATCGATGATCTCAATTCCTGCTTCTTTTCCAAATTTTTGCATCATTTGCTGAGGTTTTTGAAGCACAATTTGGTCTCTGCTCACCTCATAGATATTCAGAAAATTTGTAAGAGCTTCTTCATAGAGTTGAATGGATAATGGAATGAGGAAAACGACCGTTTCCGCTCCTAAAGTTCTCCCGGTTTCCTGAATGGATTGAAACAGTTGGTAAGTGAATTCCCACCCTAGATTTAATCGAGGGGTATTATCCTTGTGCACCAGTTGCAATAAATGATAGTCCAATTGTTTGGCTGCCTGGGGTAAGGTCTTGCGATACTTAAACTTTCTTAATAATTGCGTCAAGTGAGAATGAGAAGCCAGAAAATCTTTGATCTTTAAGAGAGCATATTCTTTAAACGGCATTTTTTGTATCGGTTTCTCTAGCGGTTTACCATCAGCAAGAATATGAAACTGCTCTGCCATGTTGTCTAACACATCATTATGAATGGTCATAGCTACCAGGATAAGATCTGGCTGGAATTTATATCCATACCCTTCTAAATAAGTGAGCTGAGCATCAGTCCCCCACCCGCTTACCGCAGCATTGATGACTTCTACTGGTTGATGTAATGCTTCCTGTAAGCGTTCTTCTAGCAGATGAGGAAACGACTCCTCAAAACTCACTTGCAAGGCTTCCATAAAGGAGTCACCCAAAAGAAGAATCCGGAATGTTCCAGCGGCTTTTTCTATAGTATGCTCACGATCTCGCATTCCAAACGAATTAAATCGAACTTTCTGATCAAATTTGGTGAGATATACTGTGGTATTGGGGGGATGAATAACCATGCCATCTCTGGTCGTATACCAGACTGCAAGCTGTTGTGGATAGAATAGTCTGAGTAATAGCTCTGCACCAGCAAGAGCGACAAGGGTGGAAAGGAGAAAGATAAACAAATTAGCAATAAATTTTTTAGTAAGACGCATGAGAGAGCGGTTTCCTTGCTTCTTAAATATGAGGACAAGATTGGTTATTCTGAAGAGCGAAACGACGAAGGCTCTCACTGGAGGGTCTAATCCTTAAGGAGATTCTTCGCTCCCTTCGGTTGCTCAGAATAACAAAGACGATAAGATCTCGTGGTAGTATTACTTCTTCTGCGAAAGTCTACCCAACTGCATCTCTTCCAGGATAGCCTTCGAGACGGCTTCAGCAATGAGCTGGTGACCTTTTCGGCTTGGATGCATCGTGTCCCAAAAGAGCTTATCCTTGTCATGCTGGTTGAATATCCTGTCGAGATCGACAACAGGGACATTATACTTGACCCCAACCTCTCGGATGACATTATTGTAAGCCCGATGTAAACTCAAAAACTTATCTACGCTATACGTTCCTGCAAAATAGGGGAAAAAAACATTCTGTCTTTTCAGTTCTGCCTGGGTCATGAGTGGTCTTACTACTGTAGGTAAAGTGAAGAGCATTACCTGTATCCCATGCTTTCGCAGCTCCTGAATCATTGCCTCTAAGTTTTCTTGATACATAGTAGGAACAAAGTCATCATAGGCATGAGCCTCCGCTTCATCTGCTATAAGCTTCGGTTTGAAGAGAAGAGGGCGAAGATAGATAAAGAGAAGTTTTTTGTAGGCCTTGACCAGATAACTTTTCTCCAGCCATTCAGCCAGAAAAGTATACTTTCCGGTAGCGGAAAGGTTTTCTGGGTCCACTTTCATGAGATCATTCCAGCCGATATAGATTGTCACCAGGTTGGGGTGATACGGAATAATTTCCTGTTTGATACGTTCCAGAGCAAAGGTCGAATTGTAACCCTCAATCCCGGCATTCAGCACTTCAAACTTGCGATTTTCTCTATTCTGCTCGTTAAGAAGGCTTTCTACAATAGCGGGATAAGTCAGCTTCCAGAAACCCGCCCCAAATGTACAGGAGTCTCCTACAGAGATAATCCGGTAGACTCCTTCCGCCGGCTGTTCGTCAAATTCAGGACCTACAAAGCCTTTAGAATTGATCCAAAACTCATTTCCATTCTCGGTGTATCGAATATTGGGGATAAGCTCCAGACGACCGGTATCCGGATTATATCTTTCGTAAGAGGTTCGAAAATAATAGGCCCAAATCCGAATGGACACTTCGGCCAAGCCGATGAGACAACTGACAATAATGAGAGAGAATACTATCTGCTTGGTCAGTGAGAGGTTTTTCTGTTTTTTCTTCTCCGGCATGCACATTTTTCCTTTAGAGTGATACAGAAGATTAATATCCTTTCCCGGTTGCTTTTGCTATACGGTCTACAGTGACTTCTTTCAAGGCAACCGTCAGGGCAGTAAGCATCCAAAAATAGGAGAAATAGAGCATTGACAGAAACAGGGCGGAAGAAAGAAATCCGATAAAACTTCCGATAAGGGCATAGGCATAATGCTCAGCATGAGTAAGATCTGCTAAAAAGGCTTTTTGCTCTTCAGGTGACAGAGAGGTCTTTCCATTCTGCAAGTTATTTTCCTGTTCTTGCTTTTGCCTGATGACAAACCGCATATCTTTATAATTATTATAGATGATGAGGAGAAAGAGGATTGCTCCGGCCAATCCTAAATCTGATAACAATTCAAAATAGAGGGAGTGCGTAACTAGAGCTAAACGGCGCCCATATTTCTCCCATTGTGCCTCGGATTGATAATCCCCGATATTCCAGTAAAAATTCCCCGGTCCCACCCCCAGAAGTGGATTATGGAGAAACATTCTCCAGGCAATACTCCAGGTTTCCAGCCGGAGATCGGCGGTTTCTTCTTTGGTGTCGGTAATAGTCTTCATCTCTTCCCAATATTCTGGTGAAGCAAAGGTTACAAGTCCAGCTATGACTAAAATTACGATAAATCCTCCACGCAATTTTTTCGGTGCCATGACAAACAGATAAGCAAAAACGGCCACCATACTGACGAATCCTCCGCGCGAGAAGCCAACGACGACCGCCATAATAAATATGGCCAGCATCGCACCAAAGAGGATCTTTCGGGAGGTTTTTTGAGCCAGAAAGTAAGAAAAATAGGCGAGAGGTATACCCATGGTCATGGCCGATGCCACATAGTTCTCGTCCTGTCCGCCTCCACTTCCTGAGGGGCCGAATCCTCCAGAAAACACGGCAAAGATCCCTATATAGAGAAATACGGCCAGTAAAGTATTAATGAAGAGCGTGACTTTGCGAAACGAGTTGACAAAATGGATCAAAGGGATACAGATAAAGACGAGTTTAACCACTGCCCCATAAGTAACCCAAAAGGCAGAATAGCCATTTCGGGCTACTAATAACCCTCCTAATCCCATCACCCCCAGGAACAAAATAAAACAGATTATTTGCGTATTCCATTTTTTTGTGGGGAGGAGTAGCCAGCCTAAGAACGAGATGATAGAGATTATCATAGGGATTTTCATGGGATTTGGAGGACGCCCATAGTCCATGAAGATATAGACCAGATAAAGAATAAAAATCAAACCCAGCTTCTCTTTTTGGTTAGTCTGGATATTTGATCTTACTCTACCTTGAGTATCAGATCTTGTTTTAAAGGTTGTGCTCACGGCCATTGGATTACATTACTCCTGGAAAAAATAACGAGATTCTTCGCTCCCTCCGGTCGCTCAGAATGACAGAGAGGGTAAAGTCACGTTGTAGACAAGCTATGTTGGAGTCAAGGTGATTCTCTCTTTGAAACTATGGAGTAGGAACACGCTTACTCCAACATACGAGTCCTAATCTCAACACAAAACTTTCGTAGTTCTTGGAAAACTATTCTGCATATGTCGATGCCAGCAGACTAAATTGATTAGAGCCCAGAGCTTATTTTCATGATTGGCCTGTCCAGTGAGATGCTCGGTCATATATCGTTCCACCTCAACAGGATTCAGGTACCCTAGCCGTTTGATCTCTCCGGAGGAAAGCACCTCCCGCATGGTTTCTGCAAGATCTGTGCGCAACCATAAGGCCAGTGGGACGGAAAAGCCTAATTTTTTCCGATGAAGGATTTCTGCAGGCAATAGATTCGCAAAGGCCTTTTTCATCAGCACCTTTTTCCTCCTTCCGGAAACCTTATATGCGGCTGGAATCCTGGCCATAAGTTCCACCAGGGGATGATCAAGAAAGGGTACCCGGACTTCCAGAGAATGACACATACTGACTCGATCTGTAAGCGTAAGGAGATCACCAGGGAGATACAGGTGCAGGTCTGTCAGCATAAGGAAATGTAGTAAAGTATCCGCATCGGATGAAGCAAAAATTTGGGTCATGAGATGCTCAGGGGGATCATCGCTCCTGGTACTGTCCTGGAAATCCTTCGCCAGAAGACTGGCTCGCTCCTGAGGTGAAAAGGCTCTGACAAAGGCGGCATAGCGCTCGGCTGGCTCCATAGCTGCCGAGGAGACAAAACGCTTGAGACGGCTCATCCAGGGCTGACCAGACTCCACATCTGGTAATCTGGTAATCCACGATTCAATCACCTGCTTTCGCCATGAGGACGGTAGACGGCGGTAGTATTCGGCCCAGAGCATCCCCAAATAGCGTTCGTATCCTCCCCCAATCTCATCGCCTCCCAAGCCAGAGAGGGCCACGGTTACATACTGGCGGGTCAACTCGCTGATATAATAATTGGGAATCGCTGAAGAGTCGGCAAAGGGTTGATCAAAACAGGCAACCAGCTTGGGTAAAAGATCTTCGATATCCGGAGACACCACAAACTCATGATGATGAGTAGCATAGCGTTCGGCTACCAGTCGAGCATAACGGCGTTCATCCTGAAAAGCTCCTCTGCCTTCATAGCCAATGGAGAAAGTCTCCACCGGTTTCCCCGACTCCTGAGCCATCACCCCCACAATAGCACTGGAATCGATTCCCCCTGATAGGAACGCTCCTAAGGGTACTTCACTAACCAGATGGCTCCGTACACTTTCGCGAAACTGGGTAAGAAACTGTTCTTGCCATTCCAAAACAGGAACTTCTGGTTCTCCCCTATACTGAATGGTCCAATATCGGTGGATGGAGAGGGCTCCCTGTTCATACAGAAGATAATGGGCGGGGGGAAGTTCGTAAACCCCTTGAAAGATCGTCTCTGGGCCTGGAATATAAAGATAGGTCAAATAGTACTGGATAGCAACAGGATTGAGTTCTCGTTTGAAAGAAGGAATACAGAAGAAAGCTTTTAGCTCAGAAGCAAAGAGCAGCCTTTCCGGAGTCATCGAGTAAAAGAGCGGTTTGATCCCTATACGATCCCGGGCGAGTATCAACCGGTGCTGTCTTTCATCCCACAATGCATAAGCAAACATTCCGCGGAGCTTCTTTACCCCTTCTACGCCGTATTCTTCGTAGAGATGGACGATGGTTTCGGTGTCACTCTGCGTATAAAACCGATGCCCTGCTGCCTCAAGCTCTCTGCGGAGTTCGGCGTAATTATAGATTTCTCCATTGAAAACGGTCCAGATCGTTTTGTCTTCGTTATGGATCGGTTGCCTTCCCCCCTGCACATCGATGATAGACAAGCGTCGCATGCCCAGCCCCACTTCTCCATTCCGATAGAACCCATCGGCATCCGGACCGCGATGACGAAGTGAAGCATTCATCGCTGCAAGCCAGGACTGATTGACTGGTTGTTTGCTCGATTCGATAATTCCTACGATGCCACACATTGGTTAGCACTCCTTACTTAGAGCTTCTCACTATACTCCAATATAGTTCTCGTACACGGCCAGCCATCCGTTGTCCATCATAGTCCTGGCTTATCCGTTTTTGAGCCGCCTGTCCCATTTCTTTCCGCAAGGTATTGGAGAGCAAAAGTTCTCTGATGGCTTCCCTTAAAGCTGGCACATCCTGTGGAGGTACCAGCCTCCCCTCTATCCCGTCGTTTATCATCTCCGGGATACCTCCCACCCGAGAAGCGACGACCGGACATCCCAGAGTCATTGCTTCGAGCAGCGCCATTGGAATTCCTTCGTGCAAAGAGGGAAGTACATAGATATCAAACAGACTCATCAGATCATACACATCGGCACGCATACCCAAAAACAACGTCTTGTGACCAATATCCAAAGCAGTGGCGAGATCTTCAAGTTCTGAGCGTAGTGGACCATCCCCAGCGATCAGCACCCGTATTTCTCCTAACTCTCTCTCTTTAGCAAGTTGACTCACCGCTGTGAGCAGATATTCTATTCCCTTTATCGGGGTCAGTCGGCATACCGTCCCAATGACCAGAGCTTCCGCTGGAATGTCGAGCTCTTTCCGCTTCACCTCGGCACGGACAGCAGGTATCACGCGCCTTCGATCAATCCCATTAGGGATATACACCACTTGGGTGCGGGGAAATGTGCGCTGAAGAACAGCGCTCATCTCTTGCGATACCCCTATGATCCCTTGTGCCGTCCAGCGGGTGACCATCCTATTTCCCCACGAATAAACTCCCAGCTTCACTCGTTTCCATCCACCCAATCGTTCTTGAAGACCATGCACTGTCTGTATCACTACGGGATGGGGAGAGAATTTTGCGGCCAAGCTCCCTAAGATATTTTCTTTATAGCGATGTGTGTGGATAATATGAGGGCGCTGCTCTTGAAAATAGGAACAGAGTGATTGCAGAATTCCCCAGGAAGTCAGGCTGGCTTCATCATAGATCGTTACCGGAATCCCCAGCGCACTCAACTCTTCAGCTAATCTCCCTTTATTCAGTAAAACAGCAGAGAGTTCTAAATCAGGAAAATGCTGGAGAGACCGGAGCAACCCAGCAATTTGGACCTCCGCTCCTGCCCACAGATCACCAGAAGCGATATGACATATCCGGAGACGATGCATAACTTCTCTATCTATCTCTTTACCAGGGAGTTGCCGCTTCCCATTGTCTTGCTAACGCCTTCAGATCTTCAATATACTTTTCTAGAATGTTCGGAATCGAAAAATATCACTTTTCCACTCTAGATTTTACTATGCCTACCCTTGAAGTGAAATATCTCTTGATAGTTATTGAAAAACATGAGATGCTTCGCTCTGCTCAGCATGACAATTTGCGATTTGCTCGTTATAAGTTCAGTAATCAAAAATTCGCATCAGCATCCGAATCTCCCCGCATCAGATGCCATGAGCTGAGCTCAAGATGTGGAGAAATGGCCTCTTTTCGGTCATAATAGGCAAAATGCAAGTTCCCGGGCAGTTTGATAAATCCATTCATCGTTAAGAGTTCCTGTACTTGGAAATGCGAAGCGGTACAAAAAATCACGTCCACCTCTTCGCTCCGGCATAACCGCATGGCGGCAACAAGAAGAGATTGCTGTACCCTTCGATCTGCTGGATCAAAGAGACAGTCCACGATAGTCCCCATACGGATATTTCCCATCCGTGGATCATCCTGGAATTGCTTGATCTTCAGAATGAGATAGCCGAGCAGTTCATCATGATGACGACAGGCTAATAACCGGTAATTTAATATCTGTTGCCCATATCGTGCTTCCAGATAAGCCCGGTCTCTGGCGATCAGCGCATCGAACTTCCCCCGAACACGCTGCCACAGTCTATCATAGCTCGCCTCAAATGCTTTCTCCTCCCTCACCGTACCTCTTTCTGGGGTTAGTCTCCCCCAAATGGTCACCAAAGAGAAGGTGCTGAATACCAGGGAAGCAAGCGTGGTCATCAGAAACCGGGTTAGGGCATGAGAGATTATCAGGTTAAACCAGTTTGCCCAAGCTTTACTGTACTTCTCAAGAAAAGTCATTTGCTCCAGGCGAATATTGTGGAAGAAGCGATGCGCATTCAGCATATACACATACTGAGGAATAACCCCGAGATGCTTCCAACCAAGCCCTTTAAAGATTCGTAGCGGCGCTTCCTCTACATGTAAGGTAAACGCAAGATCTAAGGTCTCATTCACCTTTTTGATCAGCAGTGGTCCAATGAGACCATTGCGATACTCCGGGAGTACCATGAATCCTACGACCCAGTGACCGGGAAATAGCTGATGATTAGTAGAAAGCAGTACCGGAATGGTGGCAATATGTCCCAGGACTTCTTCATCTTTCAGAAAAAGGAATACTGGGGGTTTCTGGGTCTCAGTTTTGGGGTGCACAGAGAGTCTTTGATCTGTAGAATCCAACTTGAGATTTGGGATTGCGGAATTCGGATTTGGGATTTGTCGGAAATCCGAATTCCGAATTCCGAATTCTGTTGAGCCATTAGACGGCCAGACTCGAGTAGTAAACTTTTGTAGGGACTCTTTCAGGCCTTCATGGTAGAGACAAACGGTACAATTCTCGGTAACCATCCCCTTTGAAACCCTGCTTAACACTGTACCCCATACTTCCGTAAAATATCCTTTATCTTCCGAACATTCACCATTTCCATGGCATCTGCAATAGCGATACTCACCTGGAATTGTTCTTCTAATCCGGTGATCAGGGTGAGATGTCCCATCGAATCCCATTCAGCAATAGTATCCGGAGAAGAGGTATCATCCAGTTCGGCTGGATCAATGTTAAATACTTTTCCAATAACTTGTTCAACGGTCATAGTGCCTTCATACTCCTGCAATAGTAACCCACGGCGGGCATTTTACCGTCTGCGATTTCATGTCCAGTTCCCAGTGTTGTTGTCCGTCGGTATCTTTGATGAAGCGAAAACCATGTTGCGCATAAAACTCTTTTACCGGTTTGTTTTTCTGGGTAGGAATAAAAATTCCTACCAGAGTTTTGATTCCAGCCTGATCAGCATCGTGATAGATTCTGGAAAGAAAGGCGGTTTCTACAGACAATCCCATCACCCGGCAACTCATCAAAAAGCTATCGATAGTCCAGTATTCCTCATCTTTCTGGATAATAGCTGCGCCGGTAATCCCATGATCGCCGAATCGATCACTTACCTGCATTGTGTAAACTTGATAGTCTTTTGCCTGAAGAAAGTGGGTTATATCCGCGCTTTGATATCTCCGAGTGGTGAGATTGAACTGATTGGTCTTATTAAACATCTGGACTAAACGGGGAAGAGTTTCTGGTTCGGCCACTTTGATGTCTACTTGAATCGCTAGAGAATGCAAGTAGTCTTCTAGAGAAGAAGTAGAACTGCGTAAAGCCCGCCGCTGGCGCATAGTTTGATATTGAGCTACTCGCTTTTCATCTTCCTTCGTGATGGCGAGCAGTTCAAAATCAGAGAGATCTTCCAGAGTCATCCGATAACGAGAGGGGTCAGTAGGCAATTCTACCGTCAGCACTTCGGGTAACAACTGCCTGACCAGTTCTCGTTCGTTTGGATTATCATCGAAAAACACCAGCGCATCCAAACCGATGTTGAGTTCCTCGGCAATCTCTTGCAGATTGTCTGCTTTATTTTGCCAGTTAATACGTATGGCACTGAAATCCTCTTCACGTAGGAGCATATAAGGGTGATTACGAATAACTGGTAAGGCATCTTCGGGATTATTTTTGGAACAGATTGCCAGCAAAATCCCACGCCGGGTCAGATTGAGCAGGGCTTTCTGAAAATCCATATACTCAACCCCAGGGGCGGTTGGTCCAAGATGAATCCCTTCTGGGCCGACCTCTCCAACGATCCCTCCCCACAAGGTTCCATCGAGGTCAAGCACGACACATTTGCGGGTTAGTCCCTTGAGTGGCTTGATAAATCGCAGGGAGTAGCGGGCCAGGTCTGGAAGAACCGCTTCTCCTAGACGCATACTCGCCATATAACGCATTTTGGGATTCTGGCTCTGCGCTTTGCCGGTCCAGCTTACCACCTGATTCAAAGGGAGGAGATGGGCTCGGTCCTGCGCACGCAGCTCTTCCGCCAGCATATGATTCAAATCCTCCACCCATCTGGTGAGCCCGTTTGGAATCCGGTTATCCAGGATACCATGTGGACTCCGATGCAACAACGTAAACTCATGCAAGACCAGGAGAGCATGGCTCTGTTGTTGAACCGCTTGGGTAAGCATGAGAATTTGATCAAGGATTTCTTGTCGGGCCTTTTGTAACTCTTCCAGGGAAGGATAGCCGGTAATCTCTGGAAACAGATCTTCCAGAGCCAGAGCGAGAAAAATAATCTCCGGTTGAAAGGCGTACAGGGCACTAGAAGGCTGTAGGATTTCCTGCGTGTATTGTTGAAAGGGTCCCATGTAGAATTCTGGCACCAGAGAAACTTTTCGGCATTCGATATCCAGATAAGGAATCAACTGATCCAGAACGTAGGAACTGAGGAGAGCGATACGTACCGATCGGCCTGGGGCAATGGGCAACCTGGTGCGTTCCCGGTAAGCGAGCATAACCGTTGCCGGAGAAGAGTCTGCCTGTACCCATTGGGTGAGCAGGATATGCGCTTCCTCGGTTTGTCCTTCCCGTTTGGCCAGCTCATACAGGGTGCGCAGAAGATGGGGATTTTGTGGGGCTCTTGCGAGCGATTCCTCCAGAATTTTTCGTGCTCTGCCCAGATGCCCTCCTTGCATATGGAGCTGGGCAAGCTGCTGAGGGATTGTTCCATCAATCCTGAGCTGCCATTCAGCTCCCAGATGCAGGAGCTCTTCCACTAGTCCGGTTTCCTTTGCTGATAAAAGCTGGCGAGCTAATTTTTCTACTAACGGAGGAAGAGCTGGATGAGAGGATATCCCCTCTTCTTTATGCTTTTTCAGGAATTGAAGAGCCTGATGAGGGGCTTGAGAGATCATCCCCTCCAACAAATAGAGGAATCGTCTCGCCTGGTCGTCCTGGCTCTGGGAATAGGAGTGTTCAAGCTCCTCAATCCATTGTGCTAACCGATCTGTATGAAGGGATTTATGAGTCATCTGTCACTACTCCGAAATGATTACAAATTGACTGTAATTTCTCCGTCATTCTTGAGCGGTGCTTTCTCTGTCATTCTGAGCGACCACAGGGAGCGAAGAATCTTGCTTTTCGTCCACACTTTGTCGATGGTTGAGATTCTTCGTTGCTAGGCTCCTCAGAACGACAGTTCCTGCCTTACTTGCTATGAGTTCTTTTTTTCATATTCACTGGGCAAAGTTTCCGTCCAAGCATTTTATCGAGTAAAAAACGAAACTCCAATCGACAGCGTTGCCCAGGACTCAATTCTTCTGGGAACTGACGATTCTTTAGCAAATAATCCAGAATATCGGATACCGGCACAAACCAGCCAGGTTTTTGGCTAAGAGATCGCAAAATCCTTTCCGTATTAGCATTTAATTTCCCGTCTTTGACAAACCCTTTGCCCAGATGAGTGGAGACGATGCATACTCCGCCTTCTGCTTCTAACTGATCCAGGCGTTCACCGGTAAAGAGTTTATTGAAAGCATGGACATCTGGGGCATCGGCAGTCGAGAACCAGTAGTTGACATATCTGGTTTCCGGGAGCCGATAGGGCATCTCCGGATTTACTTTCCGCATGTTGAGCTGGTAGAAGGTAAAGTTCCGCACATACTTGATATATTTTTTGCAGAGATCTCCCCAAAAAAACTCAGATTCTTCCTTCTCTCCAGCATAATAGTCAGACGGTTCCTGACGGACCAGTTGCACCAGGCGACGCAGCAAAGGAGTCTGAAAACGTTGAGCCCCCCAATAGAGATTTTCTCTATTATGTCCATGATTACAAAAGAGTTTCGGGTAACTTCCAAACTCTTGTTTAATAAATTCCAACCCCTCTATGGTCCTCTCACGACGACTCGATTCCATGGTTGCGCCATGAAAGGCTAGCTCGAAACCCCGGGCAACGAGAGTATGAACAAAACGGAGATATGCGGGATTTTGGAGCGTCTCTGCCGCAAAAAAAATAGCACTCCCTTCGGGACAATCCAGCGGCCAGGCGGTCTTGGTGGTACGGAATCCATATTCAATGAGCGTATCATAGACCGGTTTGACGTTTTCCACCGTGGCATCGTCTGTATCGTCGAGTATAGAGAAGGCAAAACATTTTTGCTCAGGAAATAGCATAGGGAGTGGCCAGTGGCTAGTGATCAGTGGTTAGTGCTCAGTGTTCAGTGGTGCGTGAAATCCGTAATCCAAATCACTAACCACTAACCACGGTGATTGGTTAAAACAAGGTGTAAATGAATGGCGCAACCGCAGAGCCCTGGGTGAAGACAATCAAGAAGCCCAGCAGTAAGAGCACAATAACAATCGGTAAAAGCCAAAATTTCTTGCGCTCTTTCATGAATGCCCACAGTTCCATGACAAACTCACCCATATTATCTTCTCCTTCTCTCCACTGAATATGGTTTGCTTTCCGCGTGCGTAAAGCTCCCTGGTTACTGATCTCTTCTGGCCTGCACAGCATCGGCTCCCCACAACATCCCGGAGTCTGCAGGACCTGAGGAGCCTTTTCTGCCCGAAAGCCTTTAGCCCACAAGAGCTTCTCTCACTAAAATTGTCGGAGCATATGTGAAGCAGGACGTGCAGACCGGATCACTCGATACGTCTCTGCATCTGGTTCAAACTGACGATGCATCGGATCTTTCCCAAGCAAGCGCATCACCAGCCCGATGGGTGTGAGCAGCCCATAAAACACCAGGGTCAGGATGATCCGGGTGTTGACCAATCCCAGGACATGTCCGATTTTCATCCAGACCCGATAGACCGGTCCTAAACTTTTTGGAAGGATCAACGCCGGGACAATAAGGGCTACAGCCAGTATCACCGCCCACCATCTGAGGTCTTCTCCCCGAAAGACGACCGGCCATACTCCCATGAGGGCAAAGATCCCTCCCACCAGAAAACCAAAGGAACGAAGTTGTTTGACTTCTATGCCCTCTTTCATTCTACTTCCCTTTCTGCTGAAACAATATCTCATGAGGCTTTTTTTCCTCTTTCTCCCATTCCGGCCTTCTCCCCTCTGGAAGGAGCAGGTATCTGTCCGAGCACCATTGATGGGGGAGAATTTTGAGGGAGAGCATACAAACCCCTCTAATCAAACGCTACTCAGAACAAGGTTGGTATGACTTTAGTCCAGCGTAAACTCTTTGCGCCAATCCGTGTCCTCCGCCAGCGGTTTTTGTTCCGTCTTGTAGAGCAGACAATTTTCTAACACCAGGATATCCATCTCGGTCCGCATAAAACAGCGGTAGGCATCCTCCGGCGAACACACGATCGGTTCCCCCCGGACATTGAACGACGTATTGACCAGGACCCCACACCCCGTCTGCGCTTCAAACGCCCGGAGTAATTGATAATAGCGGGGATTGGTCTCCTCGTGCACGGTCTGGATGCGGGCCGAGTAGTCCACATGGGTAACCGCGGGAATATCCGAGCGGGGCACCTGGAGGAGCTCAATCCCCCAGAGCGCCTTTTGTGCGGTCGTCATGGCGATACGCCGTTTCTCCAGCACCGGTGCCACCAGCAACATATAGGGACTTTCCACATCGAGTTCAAAGTAATCCGAGACCCGTTCCCATAGGACAGAAGGGGCAAAGGGACGGAAGGACTCCCGATACTTGATCTTCAGATTCATGACCGATTGCATCTTCGGACTCCGCGGATCTCCAAGGATACTCCGACTTCCCAGCGCCCGCGGGCCAAATTCCATGCGCCCCTGAAACCAGCCGATCACTTTTTCCGCGGCTAATTCTGCCGCCACCCGCTCGAACAAGTCCGTATCGCTGAGCCGGTGATAGGGCGCCTCGATCGTCTGGAGGAATCGTTCAATCTGCTCATTCGAGAAGGCCGGCCCCAGAAAGCTCCCCTGCATCGCATCCTGTGGCCCCAGCCGGTCCCGCGGCTGCTCTTCCAGCAAATACCAGGCAGCCAGCGCTGCCCCCAGGGCCCCCCCGGCATCACCGGCGGCGGGCTGGATCCAGAGATTGGGAAAGGGTCCTTCCCGGAGAAGGCGACCGTTCCCCACACAGTTGAGCGCCACCCCACCCGCTAAACAGAGGTTGTCGAGCCCGGTTTCTCGATGTAACGTGCGCGCTAAGCGGAGCATCACCTCTTCGGTCACCTCCTGTATCGACCGGGCCAGATCCATCTCCCGCTGGGTGAGCAAGGTTTCCGGTTGGCGAGGTGGGCCCCCAAAGAGGGTATGAAATTTCTCATTGGTCATCGTCAGACCGGTACAGTACTGAAAATACTCCATATTCAGCCGGAAGGTCCCATCGGCTTTGAGGTCGAGCAGATGGTCATAGATGGTCTGCACATACTTCGGCTCGCCATACGGCGCTAACCCCATGACTTTATATTCCCCGGAATTGACTTTGAACCCGGTATAATAGGTAAAGGCGGAATAGAGGAGCCCCAGGGAGTGGGGAAAGGGAATCTCCCAGAGTGGCGTCAGCCGATTGCCCTGGCCAATCCAGGTCGACGTCGTCGCCCATTCTCCCACCCCATCCATACAGAGTATCGCCGCCCGCTCGTACGGGGAGGGATAGAAGGCAGAGGCGGCATGCGACTCATGGTGTTCGGTGAAGAAGAAAGGGGGCAACGCTGTTTTCGACACTCCCGGGGCTAGACTGGTCAATTCTTTTTGCAGGAGGCTTTTTAACAGGAGTTTCTCCTTGAGCCACACCGGCATCGCGACCACAAACGACCGCAGTCCCCGCGGGGCAAAGGCCAGATAGGTTTCCAGCAGGCGTTCAAATTTGAGCAGCGGTTTATCGTAAAAGACGATGGCGCGCAGATCCGGAAGCGCAAGACCCGCCTCCTGGAGACAATACCGGATGGCCTGCCGCGGAAACTCAGCGGTGTGCTTCTTCCGCGTGAACCGTTCCTCTTGCGCTGCGGCCACGATCTCTCCCTCCCGAATCAGACAGGCTGCGCTATCGTGATAAAACGCCGAGATTCCCAAGATATAAGTAGATGGCATACGTGGGCTCCTTCCTCCGCACCGGGCCTCCGATGGCTCTGTATTCTTCGAGTGCTGTATATCAAAAGAGAGTCGTACTTTGTTCAAAAAGTTTTGCAACCCATGTCATCATGGGCATTATTTTCCTGAGATGCTCGTTTAATTATGCTAGTTTCATGCCACAAATATCTATCCGGCAATTTTTGCTTATGTTATCCCTTTGTTCTCTCCATCTCCCCTGATCTTCCTCTGGAAAAGGGAATTTTCTATTGTCTTAAGATTGAACTCATCAAGCACTTTGTGCTATGAAAAAAATGCATCTCTATTTGGTAAATCGGCAAGATAGTAACTATAACTCATTTTGCCGTAGAGAGAAAATTTTGCATAGTTCTATGCAAATAAAGTTCTGACTAGTGGTCATTCTGAGCCGAAGGCGAAGAATCTCGCTTGTGTGATGCTTTGCTCCTCTCCGCATGACAAATCAAACTTAAGGTAACCGCGCCTTACTTTAGCGTGATGCGCTGTACTTAGTACAACCCGTCCCAATTACGTATCCAATATCATGTTTGGCTAGAGCAGTAGCCTGTAGGGTAGGTTGAGCCCACCGAGAAGCACTACTGCTGTGTTGGTGGGCAGAGCCCACCCTACCTGTAGTTCAAGATTGAACCATTTTGGATACTTTTTTGTGACGAGTTGTAGTAAGTATCACGAATTTTCTTGTACTCTTCAATTCCCTTGCTGAGCCCTTCGCTTCGCTCCACGGTAAACTCCGCGAAGCATCTCGCCCCTCTCCACAAGAGACCTTTCGCAGAGTTTATCCCGAAGCATAGCGTAGGGAAGTCCATTGGTCATCCCGAAGCATAGCGTAGGGAAGTCATCTCGTCACCCCGGAGCACAGCGGAGGGTTGTCCGTTTGACTCCTTGAGCAAAGCAAAGGGCTCAGGGTGACCAGACCACATTATCCCGTTTTTCAAGTAGTGGTGAAGCGAACAGGCTTTTGTCAAAAATTCTTAGTCATAGTTATTATAGGGTGGAAAATCAGGGGAAAAAAGAGTAAAATAACACGAAAACCTTATAGGTATACGATCTTTCTGGCAAGGCTCTTAATCTTCACCATTTATACACAACATCTCCCAGACCAATGGTGAAAGGTAAACCCAACCGGGAGGAGGTCTCAGGATGTATCTTACTTGGCAGTGATTATACCCAAAACCTATCATCCTAGAAAGAAGGAGAAGATTTTGATTAACAAAGAGCTACTCGATATCCTGGTTTGCCCAGAAACCAAAGAAAGTCTCTCTTTGGCCGATCAGGCGCTTATTGAGAAAATCAATGCGCGCATCCGAGCGGGAGAGATAGTCAATCGGGGTGGGGAACGAGTGACCGCCCCAATTGATGAAGGGCTTATACGCAGTGATGGTCGCTATCTCTACCCAATTCGTGACGATATCCCCATTATGTTGATCGATCAGGCCATTCCACTGGAAGGTATCATGGAGAGCCTTTAAGAGCTAACTCTGCTCATCAGGAAGGATGGGCTTTTCGCGAAAGAGAAAGTATAACGTGGTGGGGAGCACGTTTTTCTGCGAACGGAGAGTTACTCCGAGGTGAGAAAACGGACATCCACCGGTACATTCTCTTGGTTTGCATCCACAATCAATTTCTGGATACTGGGGAGGATCTTCTCCATGGTTTCCAGATAGAGACGAATTTCCGTAATATCCTGTGCTTTTTCATACTCTTGTAAGATGCTGAGGAATTGTTCTGCTTCTCCCCGAGCCCGATTGATCTTTTCGATACGATACCCTTCAGCTTCGGCGAGGATTTTTTGGGCTTCTCCACGGGCTTTAGGGAGGAGTTCATTTTTTAATCCCTCCGCTTCATTGATAAAACGCTGTCGGTCAATTTTCGCGCTGGAAACATCGTTAAAGGCATCAATCACCGCCGCAGGTGGTTCGACTGCCTGCAAATTCGCCGCGACGATACGAATACCTGTCTGGTATTTGTCCAGAAGAAGTTGGGTTTCCTGCCGGGTGCGCTCCTGGATCTCTACCTTGCCCACCGTGAGCACCTCATCAACACTCATACTGCCTAAGATCTGAGTCAAGACCGATTCGGCAGCCTTCCGGATCAAAAAATCCGGTTTATACACACGGAAAAGATACTCAGCCGGATCTTTGATCGTATATTGAATCATCATCTGCACATTGATAATGTTGGTATCTCCAGTCAGCATCTCCGATTGAGTGGTATTGGGTATAGTCGTTCGCCCCTCCTCTGTGAAGAAAAAACCGACACTCATCCGTTTAATTTGCGTCGTTTTAGGCGTATCTACTTGCTCAAAAGGATAGGGCCATCGATAATGCACCCCAGGTCGAATGTTGTTGGCGACAACCTTCCCAAACCGGCGTACTACCCCCTGTTCATCCGTTTTCACTACATAAAACCCGGAACCAAGATAAGCGAGAAGACCTCCTACAAGACCAAGCTTCCAAACAAGGCTCCAGTAGGGGAGAAGCCAGGCTAATCGTGTAGACAGACCGGTAGATGGAGTATGGAGATGATCTGGTCTGTTCATGGTTGGGTTACCTTACTCTCCTGCCCACCTTTTCCAAGCTGTTCTCCCCTTTCGTGGGGCGACTGGGAGAAAGAATCGGTGGTTTTGGGCTCTTTTTGGGTATCCATGGGTTTTTCTTCCAAAGACTGTAACAGAGTTTTGGGGGTTGTAATTTTTCCATTCTGGCCGGTGCTGAGCAATTGCAAGAGGTCAGCATCGGAGGGGAGTACAAGAGTGGTCTTTTCATTGAGGAATTTCTGATATGATTCCAGGAGACGGATAAATTTGTAAAATTGGGGATTTTTCCCAAACGCCTCTGCATAGATCCTGATAGCCTCTGCATCGGCGTCTCCTTTGATTTTTTGGGCATCCCGGTAAGCGGCGGACAAAATACTTCGCTCTTCTCGAGCAGTTTCTGCCTCGATTTTCAAGGCTTCTTCCTCCCCTTCGGAACGGAATTTCTTGGCAATCCGCAGCCGCTCCGCGCGCATGCGCTCAAATACACTTCGCTTGTTCTGTTCTGGAAAATTAAGCCGTTTCAACCGCACATCGACCACTTCTATCCCGTAATCTTCTTTAGCTCGAACAGCACTTTTTTCCGTCACTTCCCGCTGAATCTCCTCAAATTTCATTTCTGTCGGCTGCGTAGAAACTAAAGCATTCAAAGGATATTTGCCAAGTGTGGATCCGATATGTGACGAAAGGATGTCAGAGAGTCTCGCTTCTGCACCTAATTGGTCTTTAACCGTCTCTAAGAACTTCTGTGGATCGTCGATTTTCCACAGCATAAAGCTGTCCACCAGAATATTCTTTTTGTCGAGGGTCAGCAGCTCGGCAGGTGGTGGGTCATAGACCACCAGCCAATTGTTGAACCGGTTGACCGTTTGAATGGGGTCTGGCCATTTGATATACAAACCTGGCGTTTTGAGGACACGCACAGGGTCTCCGAACTGCGTGACAACCACGTATTCGGTTTCGTCTACGGTAAAAAAAGTTAACCGAATTCCCCCGATGACCAAGAGGATGAGGATAAGAATGGTTGCTGTCTTGTGCCTAAGCATACGCTCTTCTCCTTTACTTCGTCTCTCCCATCCCAATAGAAGTCTTACCATAAAATTTTATCATGCTGAGGAGCGAAGCGACCAAATATTTCGTTTGAGAACCATACCTGACCACGCACAAACGAGCTGTTTCGCTCGGTGACCACTCAGCATAACAGAGGAGGTAAAGTTACACTCCAGAAACAGACAAATCACCTTGTGTTTATGACCCCTTATACAAAACTAAAGAGTCAGGGGTTACTCCGTTGAAGAATATCCGGGAATCCTCTCGGAGGTTTTGTGGTATCTATAAACCACAAATCTAATCTGCCTACCGTACCTTTGGGTGGTTTTATAAACTTGTTCACCTTAGGCAGGGAAGTTTCGATCATCTCCAGATATAAGCGCCATTCGGTGATTGCTTCTGCTCCTTCATAAGCAGTGACCTTCTCTAAGAAGGCTGCGGCCTCGCCAGTGGCCTGATTGATTTTTTCTTCTTTATACCCAAGAGCCTGTTTGAGAAGTTGCTCAGCTTTTCCTCTGGCTTGAGCCAGGGTAGCGCTCTGATATCCATGGGCCTGGCTAATCCGGGTATTTTTGTCCTCTTCAGCACTGGCGACATCTCGAAATGCGGGATGCACTTCATCGGGAGCATGATCATAAATAATGGAAACATTCCGAATGGAAATTCCAGCATGATACCGATCGAGACCAGCTTGCAGGAGAGTCTTTGCCGTCTCCTCCACATGACTCCGCCCATGTGAATACAGCGTGTCGATTTCTGTATACCCTACAATCTGTCGCATCACCGATTCAGCCAAATTCTGCACCAGCACTTCCGGCCTGTTCACTCGAAAGAGGTACTGAAAGGGATTGTTGATGGTATATTGGACGGTAAATTTCAGATTGATGATGTTTTCATCTCCGGTAATCATCTCTGCTTCTTCATACTTTTCCTTGATGACAACTGTATGGAGTGGTTCACCATCCATGCCAGTCTCTTTCAAACTTCCGGGCAGTGGTGGTGACCCAAAAGGAATCTGTTCTTTTGGGCCTCTTCCCATACTGAGTGGTTCTTCAAACAGAGTACCCCCGACCGGTTGTGGTCCCAAAGGAGTTTGTTCCATCCGGACAAAAGCGCGGGAACGGAATCCAATCTCCAGCCGTTTGACTTCGGTCACCTTAGGGGTCTCTACCGATTCAAAAGGATAAGGGAGCCGGTAGTGGAGGCCAGGTGGAATATGTTGAGCGATTACTCGGCCAAAACGTTTGACAATGGCCTCTTCCCCCGGTTGTACCGTATAAAAGCCGGAACAGAGATACGCTATCAGAAGCAGAACAGGAGAATATTTCTTGATCCAGCGCCCACTATCCCAGAGGACAAAAAAGAAACGACCGTCAAAAGAGACCGGATACCCCAAAAGATCATGCAGTCTTTCCTGAATGCTCTCCCGAATACGTTCTGGAGTCAATCCACGTAATTGGTTAAGAATGAGTATCAGAAGGATCACAGAACCGGTCAGTTTTACATAAGGTGGAATCAATTCTGAGGCCGTCCCCATGGTCGCCATCGGATCGATATAGAAGCCAAAATAGATCCAGTTAAGTATAGTTCCCAGTATAAGACTGATAAGGACAATGGTGCCCACATAGATCAACATCATATTCCGACCGAGAAATTTAGCCACCATTACTACAGTCCCGGCATTGGTGGCTGGTCCGGCCAGGAGAAAGACCAGCGCCGCACCTGGATTAAGGCCTTTGAGGATCAAGGCAGCTGCAATCGGTGTGGAAGAAGCTGCACACATATATAAGGGAACACTAATCCCCAGCATTACGAGCAGAGAAAGTAAACCATCTCCTAAATACAGGGCAAAGAAATAACTGGGAACGAGGGCGGTAATCGCTCCGGCAATGAAAATGCTGATCACCAGCCACAGCGCAATGTCATTTAACAGATCCCCATAAGCATAACGAAAGACTTTATCAAAGAATCCTCTGGAGGCAATAAAGTGTGGATGATGATGTTCCGCTGGAGCAAGGGTCGGAGAAGTGACGTCTTCTCCTGGAACTTCCGGGGGAGAGGATGGAGGACGACGGGATTCTAGATAATTAGCGCTGATGCCTGCAGTCATGGCGGTAATAAGTGCTGCAAAAGGTCGGGCAAGAGTCATGATCGGGTCCATCAGCGCATAAGTTAAGCTAATCGAATCTATCCCGGTTTCTGGGGTGGAGATCAAAAAGGAGAGAGTAGCCCCCTTGCTGGCCCCCTGTTTACGAAGGGAGAGAGCAGTGGGTAACACAGAGCAGGAGCAGAGTGGAAGAGGAATACCAAACAAGGAAGCGAGAAAAACAGATTTGAGATTACCTTGTCCTAAATATTTAAAGATCTGTTCTGGGGATAGCAGGAAATTAATAATCCCAGCAATAAAAAAACCAAAGAGGATATAAATAGCCGATTCGTTAAAAATATAGGCCGTTTCATAGAGTATCTGTTTCAAGATATCCATACTGTACCCCTCAGCCTTAGATATCACCTCATCATTCAGGTCGAGATTTATTTTTTATCTTACCCTGAAAAGCTTTGTTCTGGCAAGCAAAAAATCTCGGCAGAGGATTCGACAAGACCCTTTTGGCTGGAATGCTTATTTTTTGCTCATTAGAGGGTAAAGTAACGATGACTAGTTTTCTTGCATTTTGGTGTGTAGCATGTAGGGTGGGCTCAGCCCACCAAGAAGAATCATGGTTGTGTCGGTGGGCTGAGCCCACCCTACCCCTGGCTTTGGTGAAAAATGCTTAGTCATACTTACTTAGGATAGAGATAAGCTCTTTTCCAGTTGACATATCTATTCAGTTTAGGTAAGTTTTGGCTGAGACCTTTTGGAAAGTGACAGTCTGAGCAGATCTCATAGTGAGTAAACTCAAATAGGTTATGGTTATTCAGTCTTCAGGTTCACTCAGAGCTTATCCTGAACTCAGATAAGGGAGAAGTGGATTGTCCTCCAGATTACTCCCCAAACAGAGTGAAGGGAAATCGTATGGTCATCCAGGTTTAGCAGGGTTCAGGAGAAACGCTTGTTCTATGTTTTTGTTCTAAAGACCAGGGAATGTAAATTGTATGCCTTTCTCTTATGCGGAAATCTTTGAATCATTGCCACCAGAGCTCCGGCTGCCCATCGCTCGCCTCGTAGATGCCTTCAGGGAAGAATTCGGGGTTAGTCGATCGGATTTCGAGGAATTGAAAGGGAGTGTGCGAGAGCTGGCGGAGGCGCAGAAGCGCACTGAGCTGCAGGTGGAAAAGCTCACCCAAGCGCAGCTCCAGACCGAGACCCGGCTGACCAGACTGGAAGAGAGTGTGCAGGAGCTGGCGGAAGCACAGAAGCAAACCGAGCTGCAGATGACCAAACTTGCTGCTGCTGTCGAGGATTTAACCCAGGCCCATATACAATTTCGCCGGACGTTTGATATGCAGATAGGCGCCTTGGGAGCACGCTGGGGACTACATGCCGAAGAGGCTTTTCGTCAAGGTATGCGTGGCATCTTACAGGAAGTAGGATTTACGACTGAACGCTTTCTGGAATATGATGAGGAAGGACGAGTGTTTGGACGTCCCGACCAGGTAGAGCTTGATGTTGTAATAAAAGACGGTAAGTTAATTGTTGTAGAGATTAAATCCTCTCTGGACAAAGGGGGTACACATCTTTTTCATAATAAGGTGAATTTCTATGCGAGAAAAACTGGCCAGAGGGTGGATCGGAAGATGATCATTGCACCGCATGTGGAGGAAGGGGTCAAGGAACTAGCCGCTACTTTAGGGATTGAGCTTTTTACGGACATTACAGAATTGCGGTAGCGCTCTATCTGGATGCTCCTCAAAGTCCTTGCCGTTCTCAGGTTCTTCTCTCGAAAGATCGTTGAACTTATAACGAGTTCTTCTCTCTTGTCATTACTGAACCCTTCGACTGGTTCAGGGTAAACTCTGGGAAGAGTCACTTTTTTGCTCTGTTACAAAGCCAGAAGATTTCTCACGGAGTTTTTTCTTCCCTCTGTACCGGAAAGCGCTGGATGGAGTAGATGGCTTAGCCTGTAACTGGTGATTTACTCGCAACGAGTTCTCTTTACCGGGTTTTTTTTATTTCTTCGCTATCCTATGATGTCCCTGCTGGAGAAAATAGACAATACCACTCCAACTCTTGCGCAGGAGTCGATCTCTGTGTAGTCTTTAGCTGGTCTTCCTTTTTCCAGTGCTATCCGAAAGGGCTTGATGGTAATGCCCTAGGCCGATGCAGGAAAAGGGAGATCCTGGGAGCACAGGCGTTTCCTCAAAAAGCTCTCCTGACCATGCACCAGAGAAGAGAGGGTCTGAGTGAAAGGAGAATCCCGAAAAGGAAAAGATACGTTCTAGTGCCTTGTCAAGCTTGTTTTTGTGTGTGCCTTTTTTCCTCCTCTCCCCTCAAGGGGGAAGGAAGATGTCCGCCCCTGAACCCTTGAGGGGAGAGGGGAAGAGTGAGGGTGAAAAGCGAGAACTCTTAATTTTAACCTGGACAGGGTACTAGGAATAAGAAAGGGATTGAAGTGTTTTCTTCCATTATTAAATCAATTCTGCAGGGAATCTTAGTGTAAGGATTGGTGTCTTTCTCCGACAAAACTGAAAAAACAGAGCGGAGAGAGCAAAGACAAGGATATTCGAGTAGAACATACTTCCATTCAGTTTCAGGAAGTGAGGAGAATTCCATGCTGATCAAAATCAGAACCACTGCAGACATAAAAGAATCAGAAGTGACTGACCAGAAACTTTTTCAAGAGCGGCGTCGTTTTCTCCGTACCGCTTGTGGCACGGCTCTGGCTGTAGCAGCCGGAACTTTTACCTCCGGGTGCACGCCGACAGAAGCCCAAACCGGAGAGAAATTGTCAGGAGTGGTAAAGGGGCCGTTTAGTACAGAGGAAGAATTGACTCCTTATAAGGCGATAACAACCTATAACAACTTTTATGAATTTGGGACAGATAAGCGCTCCCCTTCAGAGCTGTCCAAGGATTTTCAAACCAAACCCTGGACCGTTACCGTGGAAGGAGAAGTCAACAAGCCTGCGGTATATAATCTAGAAGATTTTATCAAACCCCATACACTGGAAGAACGGATCTACCGATTGCGGTGTGTAGAAGCCTGGTCGATGGTTATCCCATGGGTGGGAATTCCATTGGGAGAGATCATCAAGCGATTTGAACCGACTTCCAAGGCCAAGTATGTGCAATTTGTAACCCTGTACGATCCTAAACAGATGCCCGGACAAAACTATCCTATCCTCAATTGGCCCTATGTAGAAGGGTTGCGTATGGACGAAGCCATGCATCCACTCACTATTTTGGCCGTGGGACTCTACGGAGAAGTGCTTCCCAATCAAAATGGAGCTCCCCTCCGTCTCGTCGTACCCTGGAAGTATGGTTTTAAGAGCATCAAATCTATTGTCAAAATGCGCTTTGTGGAAGAGCAACCACCTACCACGTGGGCTATGGCCGCGCCACACGAATATGGGTTCTATGCTAATGTCAATCCAGAAGTAGATCATCCCCGGTGGAGTCAGGCGAGTGAACGACGGATCGGAGAATTTTTCCGACGGAAGACTCTCATGTTCAATGGGTATGCTGAGCAGGTCGCTTCTCTATATGCAGGTATGGATTTGCGAAAATATTATTAACAGGTATTCAGAGCGAATAAACTCCTTACCTGCTCCTAAGAGCATGTTATGCACATTGACGCAAATCTGCTTTCAGAGCTGATTTTAGGAGATCGTTGCCAATGTCAATCTGGTTCATAGATTGGCTCCCAGATGGGATTTCTGCAAAAGTTCATAACAGGCTCTAAGGCAGAGCAGAGAAATAAAATCTGTTCTTCTCCTGAGGATAAAGGAGATCTGGCACGTTATTCCAGATAAGAGAGATTCCCCTCTGTATATGACGAAATACCCGGTGCCAAAATGGAGACAGAGGATGCGGGAGGAGTAGCCTGAGATCTGAAGGAATGATAAATATGCTGGTATTAGAAAGGTCAAGTGTCCCTATATACAAGAGGGTATGGATGCAACGCACCCTGAAATTCCTTCTCTTTATACTGTGCCTGGTGCCGTTTGGGCTCCTGGTTTGGGGACTTTTGACCGATAATCTTGGAGCCAACCCGGTGGAAGAGCTTACGAAGCAAACAGGAATTTGGACGCTTCGTTTTCTGATCATAACCTTAGCCGTAACACCAGCACGACATCTTTTGGGATGGAACGGACTCATCCGCTTCCGTCGGATGCTCGGATTATTTGCCTTCTTTTACGGTAGCCTGCATTTCATGATCCTGGTCGTCTTTGATCATTTCTTTTCGCTACAGGCTATACTGGAGGATGTGCTGAAGCGGCCTTTTATTACGGTGGGCTTTCTGGGGTATATCCTTCTGCTCCCTTTAGCGATGACCTCCACCACAAAAATGATCAAACGTTTAGGGGGTAAACGCTGGCAGCAGTTGCATCGCTTGATCTATGTCATTGCCATTTGTGGAGTACTGCATTTCCTCTGGTTGGTCAAAGCAGACATCCGACGACCGTCGATGTATATCGGTCTTCTTGCGATCTTGCTCGGCTACCGGTTAGGAAGAAGATATTATGCAGATCTAATCAGTTTTTGGCGCAAATACGCTTGAAATTCTCGTCCGAGAATGACCGGATCTTCCAGAAAATAATCTGTTTCGATGGTCTCCGTGGTGACTGCTACCCGTAACAGGGTCGGCTGGTCCAGGGCCTTGACTTCAGGCAAAATTTCTTTGAAGGCATCAAAAGTGCGAACATCGCGTGCTTCTATACCAAGAGCCCTGGCGACCTGGACAAAGTCTGTGTGGGCTGCTGCCGTGGGTTGACCACCGGTGGCCGCATATACCCCATTGTCGAGAATGATAAGGAGCAGGTTCCGGGGCTGCAGCATTCCAATAGTGCTCAGAACCGAGAATCCCATTAATAGACTCCCATCCCCTTCCACCACTACGACTTTCTCTGTAGAAGAATCTGCCAATCCCAGAGCGAGACCGAGTCCAATAGGGACAGGAAGCCCCATAGAGTCGAGAATAAGAAGGTGATTAGGCTGGCGTCCAGCCACGGCAAGCATCTCCCGCACAGTTCCACCCAGCGTGAGAACAATCGGTTGGTCAGGGAAGGTGTCCGCAATAAGCTTCAGCGCTTCCGGTCTATTCATCATACTTTTATCCCCCCATGAGATTACAGAGCACCATAATCGGACGATGGGTGATACGCAAAAACTGGTAAGCCTTAACCAGAGCTGGACGCCATTCATCTACAGGGATACGGCTGTCTAGGGAAAAATACTGAATATCCGCGGCCTCGAGGATCGGTTCGGTACGTTCGGAAATCGTATGAATCATGGAGTTGTACTCCCCCAGTCCTCCCCGCCGGGAGACTATATAAAACTGAGGGATATGATAGGCTTGTGGAAACGTACAGAGGGCAGTCAACAGATTCCCGATCCCATTATCCTGAATGATCATAACAGCCCGTCGGCCAGCCAATTCCAGTCCCGCCAGAATTCCCACCCCTTCTTCTTCCCGGGGAATGGGAAAGGTTTTCGTCTTAGGCCGATTGAGGCAATACGCTATTACTCGTTTCAGTGTGCTACTGGGGAGATGCAAAATAAACTCCGGATCGATCTCCTCTAGCGCATCAATAATGGCTTGACTCCCCTGTTCATTCCTCGCCATGGTTTTCCTCCATCCAACGCAAGCAGGACATGGTATACTGATTCCCTCAAGATCCTCTAGCCTTTATCCCTGGAGTAGTGGTTTTTCAGGAATATCTCCCTGAGAATCCCCTGGCTATAGAATGTATCGTAAATAGAGGCTGGAGTCAAATATCGATGCCATTTTCGTTACGGCGCAAAAAAGAGGAAAGGGTTCTCCTTCGGTACGGAGGTGTGCCGATCCACCAGAGAGTTTTTTTCTGTCTACCAGAGCTGCTCTCCAGCCACCCCTATTGACAATTCCACGCTAATCTCTTTAAATGTAATGTAACAAAGTTAAGAAGGAAATGAAAGGTTGGATAAAAGGAAAAGCTCTTGATCAGTTTATTACGTGTCACATGAGAACGCACCGAGCAAAGGTTCGATGCTGTATAAGAAGATCATACTATGCCTAGAGGTTTTTCCACCGCGTATAAAGACTACTATGCTATACTTGGACTCAGTCCAAAAGCTACCGAAGAAGAGATCAAAAAAGCCTACCGGCGGTTAGCATTACAATATCATCCAGATCGCAATCCCGGGAATCGACAGGCTGAAGAAAAATTTAAAGAGATCAGCGAGGCATATGCCGTCCTGATCGATCAGCGAAAGCGGAAAGAGTATGACCAGTTCCGAACAGCCGGTTTTCAGAGCCGGACGGGTAGAGGCTTTCGATACTCTCAAGAAGATATCTTTCGCGATATCTTTCAGGATCCACGGCTCAGCGATCTCTTTCAGGAATTAGCTCGAGAATTTCGGGCAGCCGGTCTGAGTTTTGATGAACAGTTCTTCACCCGTATGTTTCGAGGTGGACGGGGTGGTATCTTCTTTGGGGGGATTATTTTTGGCCCAGGAGGTGTGCGCACCTTTTCGTCCCAGCGTGGAGTTTCCGAAGTAGAGACCCCTCATCACTCGACCGTCGGTCTGAAAAAGGGAGGACTCCTCGCGGCTATAGGGAGAGGTATTCAGCGGTTTCTGGGTAATGCTCTCTCTGGTAAAGGAGAAGAAGTCACTCCCATGGCGTCACACCGTACCGGGACCGATCTGAACTTTCGTCTCATCCTGACCCCTGCCGAGGCCGCGCAAGGCACCAAGAAGAAAATTCGAGTTGTCCGTGAAGGGAAGACCGAAAACCTGGTGGTTACCGTCCCGCCTGGAGTCAAGGAGGGGACCCGACTGCGTCTCAAAGGGAAAGGGCGGGTGAGAGCCGGACAAAAACCGGGTGACCTCTTCCTGCATATTGCTATTTCCTAGTGGAGAGCTTTGCCGGGAGTGCTTCGAGCTTCTTGCCGGCTGCGCGAAGGGTCTCGAGTTTTTTGGGAAAAGCAAATCGGATTTTGGTACGACCCAGTTCCTGATGATGATAAAAGCTACTCCCCGGCACAGTGGCTACCCCGATCTCCTTGACCAGAAACAGGGCAAATTCCATATCGCTGGCAAAGCCAAAATGCCCTATATCGGTCATAATATAGTACGCCCCGTGGGGGGTATAGGTCCTGAATCCTGCTTCTTCCAGAATCTGCAGGAGGACATCTCGTCTTTCCGTATACTCGTGAGCCAGTTGGGTGTAAAATTCCTCCCCCAAATTGAGAGCAAAGGCTCCTGCTTCCTGCAGGGGAGCGGCTGCTCCTACCGTAACAAAATCATGCACTTTCCGAATACCACTGGTCAATTCTGGTGGGGCGATGATATAACCGATTCGCCAGCCGGTCACACTATAGGTCTTGCTGAGACCGTTGATCGTCACCGTGCGATCTTCCATACCCGGAATAGTCGCCATCGGAATATGTACACAGCCATCGTAGATAATATGTTCATAGATCTCATCGGTGATGACGATGACTCCCCATTTTTGACAGAGACGGGCGATGATTTCTAATTCTTCCCGGTTAAAAACCTTACCGGTGGGATTATTCGGAGTATTCAGAATAAGCGCCTTGGTCTTATTATGAAAAGCCTGAGCCAGTTCTTGCTCATCAAATTCCCAGTGCGGCTCCCGGAGTGGAACAAAGCGCGGCACCGCCCCGGAGAGAATCGCATCTGGTCCATAATTTTCATAGAAGGGTTCGAAGACAATCACCTCTTCACCCGGATTCACCAGCGCCATCACTGAACAGAACATAGCTTCGGTTGCTCCACAGGTGACCGTAATTTCTTTGTCTGGATTGATCTCCATCCCGTAGAAACGCTTCATCTTGGCCGCAATGGCCTGCCGGATACTGGGAGAACCCCAGGTGATCGCATATTGATTGATATCCGCGTCAATAGCCTGCTTCGCCGCCTCCTTGATCGAGGGAGGGGCTGGGAAATCAGGAAATCCCTGGGCCAGATTGATCCCATTGTGCTGGAGACAAATCCGGGTCATATCCCGGATAATCGATTCAGTAAACTGCTGAGCTTTATGAGAAACTTGGAGCATAGGGGATGATATCCTTTCACTAGGGAAAAATTTTGGCGTAGATGCTGTAATGAAAAATTTGTAGTTGTAGCCGCTTGATTTATCAAACTCCTCAGGAATTTTATCCTGAACCCGAGGTTACTCCTATAGCATAAAATAGCCTCGGTGTGCAACACGATTCTTTTGCCACACTGCGGTTTTGCATCAATCTCTGCCCCCCTAGGGGAATAGATCCCTGACTCGTTAAGGCAAGTTTTTTCCCTCGAATACTCAGCCCAAAATAGTGGTCACCTGTCCGATCAAAGACTGTTTGCGTTTGAATGTTGCCATAGGCATACGGAAGCTGGGCATATTCACGCAGCACACGCTCAATAATTTGCCGGTATGTTTCTAGGGCATTCTCAGGAGACATCCTTGGGAAAATGCCTATGCTGGGAGCGCGGGCGTCCCTCCCGCTGCGGGCCAGAGGCCCGCGCTCCCGGAATATCTATACTGACTTTTCCGCTTTGTGATTTTTGCTGGCATATCCATCCCTTCTCATATATTGATTAGCTGTTTCAGAAAGCGTTGCTCTGGATATCTCCATCACCCTATATTTTATCCTCTCTACGAGTCTATGAATCAAAGAGAACGATCTACGCCAGGTGAAGACCAGTATACGAAATTTTCTTCCTCAAATCCGGCATACTCACGATTCCATTGACAGAAATACTAAAGAAGGTTATAAAAGCAGGTAGTGCCTTGTCAAATGTATTGTTGTGCGTGCCTTTTTCTCAGCGAAACACCCAGAGTCTTCGCTGCGCTCAGACACCCCGGAGCGTAGCGGAGGGTTGTCCATTCGACTCCGGGGTTAAGTGCTGGAAGAAGCCTGGAGACCCCGGGTGTTTCCTTGCATTCACAATTTTAACCTTGACAAGGTAGCAGTCTCCTCCTTCAGTGTTGTTACCTGAGTAGCCTTTTGGAACATCTTATTATATTGGAGGAGGTTTCAACCGCGACCGGAGAGCTCAAGTCGCGTAAGAGAAAATAATCATGCGTGAAATCTTGATCAAATTGCCCAAGAAGACGATTTTAGATCTATTAAAACAGAATCCCTCCGATCCGAAGGCGTCTACTCTGGCATCTCCCTGGTCTGTCGCTCGGAGGCGAAGGGTGAGCAATTCCAGACAAAAGTGCGAGAGGAGTATGAAAAGATGCATACGCTATTGTCAGCCTAGACTACTACTGTTTTACAATCCTTGCAGGAGGGGAGAGATTTGGTAGGACGTGAGGCAGAAATTATTCGTGGTATATGCTACATAGATTAAACCGCAATGAAGCGCCAAGAGGCTGCAATGACCTAACTGCTAGTAGGGATTTTCACCAACGTGGTGTTCAAGTCGTTCTTTAAATAAATGCATGCGAGCAATAACAGGAGCAATGGGATAAAGAAATGACGGCTTCAGAAGAAGTACGAAACATCATCCAGCATATTGTAAAGAAACTCCTTGCGGACTATGCCCCACAAAAAGTCATCCTTTTTGGGCCTTATGCCTCTGGACACCCTCACTCGGGTAGTGACGTTGATTTGCTTATTATCAAGGAGACCTCCGAACGTTTCATTGATCGCTGGGTTACTGTGCGGCGTATCTTGTCTGATCCTCAGCGTACAGTTCCGCTCGAAACTCTTGTGCTGACCCTGTAAGAGGTATCGAGTGGATCGTCCTCAGTAACGGAACATTGATTGCCATTTGTGAAAAAACAGACATTGATCACTATATACAATTGGCGCGGAAGACCTTTCCCCAAGAGATTCCTTTTGTTGCTCCCATTCCCCGTGTGGAAGAACTCGAATGCCTGCTGTAAAAGTCCACTATACCTTACCCCCATTCACCTCTTTAAGCTTTCGGTTGAGCTCGTCGAGCACAAATTCATTGCTGCTGTACCATTCCCATTCTTCCATCTCTCGTTCTCAATCCCGCATTCCAAACCGTGTCCACTCCTCGAGCGCTCCCACCCTCTCATTGCTGGAGCCTAGTGAAAATATTGGAAGGTGATCCAGGTTTCCTAGAAGCACAAGAAACCGGAAGATAGGTGTAGCTGACAAAAAGGGCACACTATAGTAAATTTCCGACCGAAGATAATGAGGTTTTTCTCGACCCTGGTCAAACGCATTGGATTGAATTTTGTCGAGATGTTTGTGTGGCTCTCCCAGAGCATGCAAGTCGTGACGCATGCCAATGTGGATAGACGGGTAAAGAGTGATGGCATAGGGAGTGGAGGCAAATTTGGAGGGAGGAAAGGAGCATGGAAGAACGTATTGACATTGGCCCGATAACGGAAACAAAGGCGTTTGAGCAACTGGGTATCCTGGTGCTGGATGGTTCCGGGTCCATGCAATCTCCTGGAGTCAGTAATCAGCCCAAAGCCGAAGAGGTAAACCAGGCGGTGCGCGGGTTAATTTCCAGACTGAAAAATTCCCGGCGGAGAGAAAATTTTTCGCTGGCAGTCATTACGTATGACCATCGGGTAACGAGGGATCGTTTGCCCCCTACACCGATTACAGAGGTCAATGAAACGGCAGATTATAATCCTCTCACCAATCATGGAGGCCAAACTGCTATCGGCGATGCGCTGGAAGCAGGGAGTGAAGTTGCTGAGGGTTTTTTGGAAAACCAAACGTCTATCCCCCGCTCGGTGGTCATTATCGTCATGAGTGATAGTCAAAACAATAGTGGGAAAGATCCAGTTGCGGTAGCTGAGCGGATGAAAAACAGTGGAAAAAGAATTACCCTCTGTGCCGCAGGCTATGGCAAAGAGCGTGATTTGGATGAATATACCCTGAAACGGCTGGTCAGTGAACCTCATGGCTATCGCTTTACTATGAACACAAATGAACTACGCGATTTCTTCGAGGCGAGTATGAGCCAGGTACGAGCATAACGTGTATGGTGTGGCTTCGGAGGAGCAGACTGCGGACGAAAAGAACCTTTGTGGCTATGCTGCAAAAGATGCTGAGCGGCATGAAAATCTTCGGGGACCAGGTAAGAAAGGCTGTACAGTACGGGAAACAGCACCAGGAAAGCATGGATGAAAAAATACGTACTGTCTATACAAGACAGAAGAGGGCGCGAGCATTGAACAGAGAGTTGCCTACCCATCACGAGAAAGACTCCCTTGGCCTGGGAGATATTGCCGTGCGTTCAAAGACCACCAAGAGCATCAATCAGGATGCGTGCGCTTCATACCAGGGGCAAAACTGTAGCGCTGTAGTCATTGCGGATGGGCTCGGATCTTCCTTTGATGCCCATATAGCCTCTACATTGGCTGCGCGGAGCTTTTTGACCGCGGTACAGGCTCTCGATAGACAAAAAAAAGACATTACCATGAAAGAGGTGAAAGCGCTGTGGAAGAATACGGCGGACACCTTAAAGAATTACTATGAACGCCACAAAGAGAAATATGCGGACAAGTCTCATCCCTTGCAAACCACCATGGCCACCATCCTGAGTCTCGAAGAGAGTTATATGATCAGTTATATCGGGAATGGCAGTATCCTGTATGTCCGTGGAGATTTCTGGCATTTTTGGGACCGTCGCTGGCCATGGTGCGTGACCGATTTCATGGTAGGGCACTCCTTTCTCGAGGAGAATGGGAAGGAAACGTTATATGGTATTTTGACTCCTCAGGGGCTGACGGCCAGCGTACGCCTCTTACAAGTATCGAAGGACCCGGACTATGGAGAAATACTGGTGCTGTGCAGTGATGGCATCAGCTCCCCGGACTATCTCAGAGTGGGGTACGACGCCAACCAGAAATTATGGATGGAGGTGAATCCTCATCTAGAACGGTTGCTGAATGAGTCTCTTCGCCACTATTTCGAAAAGATAGCGCAAAAGGTGCATAGCGTTGATGAACTCAACAAAACGATAGCCCAATTTCTTCAGGAAAGGACCTTTGATGATGACGCGACGTTAGGGATTTTCGTCTCGCAGAAGGCTATAGACCATTATTGTCAGAAAAATGCAGGCCAAACCTCATGAGGATTACGGTTCATCCCGCTTCGTGTCTCTCGACTAGCTTATCCACGAGACCAGAGGAAAACCAGTGTCGTGTGCTGGATATAGAGGATACTCCTTTCGGGAGGGGAGCACAAGGCGAGATCTATCCGGCTGTGCGTATCGATGGCACCAGAGTATCCCATCTCCTGGTGAAAGTCTTTTATCAGGGTTTTCCCGCCAGTTTACCGGAGGTGGTCACAGCGGTTCGGGAGAATAATAAAAAGTATAACATAGACCAGTGTAGGGCACTCCAGGCTTTGCCGCTCTTTCTCTTCACCGGCCGGCTTCAGGGAAAGACCTGTCATGGGTATGTCATGCGGAGAGTGTCTGGGAAGCCTTTTCATAAGATTCTGGAGGACGAGTTAACCGACTACATTAACCTGCCTCTGGAAGACCGGCTGACCTTCTGTCTGCACTTCGTCCAGGGGATGCATATCCTGTATAGCCTGAGGCTCGTGCATGCGGATATTAATGGCCAGAATCTTCTGGTAGATACGACAAATTGCACATTGACCATTATTGATCTCGATGGAGGGGCTCTGTCCAGCAGGGGGACTGCCCCGGTGGTCATTGGCAAACCAGAGCCAGGTTGGTTAGCCCCCGAAATCATGGCTAAGCTTGCACACACGACCACTCGACAGCAGATCGAGGTGGGGATACAGGTCGATTTGTGGTCTATCGCCTGTGGCGTGCATCACTTATTGTTCGGACTGGCTCCCTTTTTATGGCAAAACAACCAGAGGTGGAGCGCTATCTGAGGAGCTACACCTGGCCGCAACTCCGAGGAGTCAATGGCATCCAGATGCAGAATGCCCGGGCCTTTCCATACTACGAGTGGGCCTATCAACAGGTTCCAGAGCTTCACAGGTTACTGCAGCTTTCTTTTCAGCAAGGCTACCGGAATCCGTCACACCGGCCAACAGCATATCAATGGATACAACATCTCGAGAGGCAGTTGGAGTCCACAAAGAAGAAGAAACCACTACCTCCACCACCATTGCCGGTGGCCAGTTTTTGTGCCACACCGACCACAGGCACAGCGCCCTTGACCGTGACTTTTGCTGACACCTCGAAGGGAAGCATTACTGACTGGCAATGGTCATTTGGGGATGGAGGCACCAGCACCACGCCACAGCCCACCCATACCTATGCGACTGCGGGTACCTACACGGTCAGCCTCACCGTGACCGGCCCGGGTGGTGCAAATACTGCGACCAAAACGGGCTATATCGTGGTCACTCCCCAACCGATGCAACCCCACAACGTCTGGGCATGGGTAGCATTAGGATTGGCGCTGCTGGCGCTTGTGCCTGCACTACATCTATGGACTGGACTGGCCGCAGTGGGGTGTGGGATTATGGGTTGGCGACGGGCGCAGAGAGCGGGAGGACGCGGGAAGCGGTTGGCCGGAGGAGCAGTGGTGCTGGGAAGCGTCATGGTGCTGTTCGTATTGCTTCCCGCTGGGCTGTCGTGGATAGCGGAACGCCAGGAGCAATGGTAGCAGGAGGTGGAACTGCGGCGACAACAGGAGGAAGAAGCCAGGCAACGGGCCGAGCAGCAACGGCTGGCAGAGGAACAGCGTTGGCAAGAGGAAGAGGCCAGGAAACAGCAGCAACTCTCTCCCACCATTGTGGGCAACGATGGGGCGGAGATGATGCTGGTACCGGCTGGGGAATTTACGATGGGCAGTAATGAGGGCGATAGTGATGAAAAACCAGTGCACAAAGTCTACCTGGATGCTTTTTACATCGACAAGTACGAGGTGACCAACGCTCTGTATGGTAAGTTTATGCAGGCGACGAGACGGCAAGCCCCTGTATACTGGAACGATAAGGATTTCAATGCCCCGAATCAGCCGGTGGTGGGAATAAGCTGGGATGATGCTCAAGCGTATTGCGAATGGGCCGGGAAGCGGCCAATACAGCATCCTGCGGGGCGGCGCGTGGGGCAGCTTCCAGCGCGTTGTGCGCGCGTCGAGCCGGGACGGGGACTTCCCGGGGGATCGGGGCGGCAACGTCGGGATGCGGTGCGCGAAGACTCCGTAACCCTTTTGCCTTTATCCCTTTACCCCTAGCCCGCTGCGTAAGCAGCGGGCCGGCGCGAAATTTTTTATGACAAGAAAATCCTTGCGGGCGGAAGATGTCAAGGCGGTGAGTAAGATGTACGATTTTATCCTGTGGGGGCTTCCCCACGTGGAGAAGTTTCCGCGGTCCCATCGGTTCACGCTGGGCGATCGTCTGGAGCATACGGCGCTGGAGGTCCTTGAATTACTCATTGAAGCAGCTTATACTCAAGAGAAAAGCGCCTTGCTCACCTGTGCCAATGTCCAGATCGAGAAGCTCCGCTTCCTGGTAGTCTGGCCAAAGATCTGCACTTGCTCAGTATCGGTGCCTATGAACAGGCGGCCAAGATGCTCCATGAGGTCGGGAGTCTCCTCGGTGGGTGGCTCAAACAGCAACAACGGAAACAGCAATGAAAACCTATCGACAGCTCTTCGCACAGATCTGTGCCTTTCCCAATCTCCTGCTGGCAGCCTACAAGGCGCAGCGAGGTAAACGGCTCCGTGATCAGGTAGCCCGGTTCAATTTCGGCTTAGAGCAGGAGTTGCTTACCCTGCAAGCAGAACTGCGCGGGCAGACGTATACACCCAGGAAATATAAGGCGTTCTACATCTATGAGCCGAAAAGACGGCTGATCAGTGCGGCGCCCTATCGGGATCGAGTCGTGCATCATGCCCTGTGCAACGCCATCGAGCCGCTCTTTGACCGGACATTCATCTATGATTCCTATGCTTGTCGGAAGGAAAAAGGGACACATGCGGCGGTGGACCGTTTCACCCAGTTTTGCCGGAAAAATCGCTATGTGCTCAAAGCGGACATTGCCAAATACTTTCCCAGTATCGATCATGAGATCCTCTTGACGCTGCTCGCTCGGAAGATCTAGGATGACCGCACCCTGTGGCTTCTCCGGGTGATTATCAATGCCAGTAATCCGCAGGAGCCGATACACCACTATTTCCCGGGGGATGACCTCTTTACCGCGATGACACGGCGGAAGGGGATTCCCATTGGGAATTTGACCAGCCAGTTCTTCACCAATGTGTATCTCAACGGCTTTGATCACTTTATCAAAGAAGGGCTCCGTTGTCCTTACTATATCCGCTATTGTGATGATTTTGTGGTGTTTGGGAAGGAGAAAAGAGCCCTCTGGGAGATCAAAGAGGCGATGGCTGGGTATCTGGAGACCTTGCGCCTCCGGTTGCACCCGACCAAGTGTCAGGTGTTCCGAACTCAGGATGGGGTGGATTTTCTGGGGTACCGGCTGTTTCTCTGATCCGACCTGCCCTGGCGAGTTGAGCAGAGCCAGAAGGGAGATCTGCCTGTCTCTCTGATCTCCTCCCGACTGATCTCGTTTCCTTCTGGTGGAATTTCCGGTGGGTGATGGGTGCAGGTGAGCAGGGGGGAGTGTTATGTGGAATGACAATATGATGAAGCCTGTGGTCAGCAAGTGTTTCGTACATTCTCACTTGTGCGGTATACACGGATGCCAACAAGGAGATGCATATAGCATAAGTAACTATAACTAGAATTTTTAGATAAAGACGAGTTCCTCTTCGTTGATCCCCATGAGGGGACAGAACTGTGCAAAGGATAGCTTTTC